>Ga0209581_1000179_pt1 | contig 196487 bp, 207 predicted proteins | sample Coa_R2_FD_187160 | JGI IMG/M metagenome (GOLD analysis project Ga0209581, IMG submission 187160) | Surface soil microbial communities from Centralia Pennsylvania, which are recovering from an underground coalmine fire - Coalmine... | ecosystem: Environmental > Terrestrial > Soil > Unclassified...
GCCGCATGCAAGCACGTCTGCAGACATGCCCCTCGTGGCGCGGGACATAATGAATATAATCCTATATTCAAAAACTTGTCAAGCGCAGCGTTTTCCACCCGTCATGCCCGGCTTTATGCCGGGCATCCACGCCTTATCTGCTTCGAGGCCAGCAAGGCGTGGATGGCCGGGACAAGCCCGGCCATGACGGACTAATGGCGCGCCCTTCCGAGATGACTAATCCAGCGGCTATTATCCCCCCATGACCGTCCGCATCACCACGCAAAGCATCGATTCCGCCGCCGAAGCGGGCGAACTCGCGCGCCTGCAGAACGCCGGAGCGCTGGTGACCTTTTCCGGCATCTGCCGCGGCGAGGAGGACGGTGCGCCGATTTCGGCGCTGTTTCTCGAGCACTATCCCGGCATGGCCGAAGCCGAAATCGAGCGCCACATCGCGGAAGCGAAATCGCGCTGGCCGATCCTGGGCGCGCGAATCGTGCATCGCACCGGACGCATTGAGCCGGGCGAAACGATCGTGTTCGTCGCGACGGTCTCGTCGCACCGGCAGGCAGCCTTCGCCGCCGCCGAATTCCTGATGGATTATCTGAAAACCCGTGCGCCGTTCTGGAAAAAGGTCGAGGGCAAGGGCAGCGGACACTGGATCGAGGCGCAGGACAAGGATAACGCCGCCGCCGCGCGCTGGACGAAGAAGCCGGACGCGGCTGAATAATCTCTCACGTCATTACCGGGCCGTCGCGCCCGGCGAGCGTAGCGAGCCGCTGGCGCGGACGAGTCCCGGTAATCCATGAAGACCATCAGCACGATCGGAGGGTCATCATGGATTGCCGGGTCTCGCAGCATCACCCGTTCGCTTCGCTCACGGGATGCTGCGGCCCGGCAATGACAAGAGTAAATAATGCGAAAAGACTACGCCGCGCGTTTCTTCGGCTGCACCGCCGCGGTGTAGTCGTCCATCAGCTGCTGCGTGATCGTGCCCGGCGTGAAGCGCCAGTTCGCGATCTCCGAAACCGGCGTGACCTCGGCCGCGGTGCCGGTGATGAAGCATTCGGAGAAGCCGTCGAGTTCTTCCGGCTTGATCTGCCGCTCGATCACTTCGTAGCCGCGCTTTTTCGCGAGCTCGATCACCGTCTGGCGCGTGATGCCGTCGAGGAAGCAATCCGGCATCGGCGTATGGATCTTGCCGTCCTTGATGAAAAACAGGTTCGCGCCCGTGCATTCGGCGACGAGACCGCGCCAGTCGAGCATCATCGCGTCGGCGTAGCCTTTGCGCTCGGCGCGATGCTTGGAGATGGTGCAGATCATGTAGAGGCCGGCGGCTTTCGCCTTGCAGGGGATCGTCGCGGGATCCGGACGGCGATAATCGGCGAGATCGAGCCGGATGCCTTTCAGGCGCTGCGCCGGATCGAAATAGCTCGGCCATTCCCAGGTCGCGATGGCGAGGTGAATCTTGTTGTGCTGCGCCGAGACGCCCATCATCTCCGAACCGCGCCAGGCGACCGGGCGGACATAGGCGTCCTTCTGGCCGTTCTTTTCGACCACGAGCTGCTTCGCCGCGTCGATCTCGGCGACCGAATAGGGAATTTCGAAATCCAGAAGCACGGCCGACTGCTTCAGCCGCTCGGAATGCGCGGTGGACCGGAAGATCACGCCGCCATAGGCGCGTTCGCCTTCGAACACGCAGCTCGCATAGTGCAGGCCGTGCGTCAGCACATGCAGGTTTGCCTCTTCCCAAGGCACCAGCTTGCCGTCGTACCAGATGACACCGGGACGTTTATCGAAGGGCAGACCAGCAGCAGCCATCGTTTCTCTCCAAAGACCCCCGGCAGCGGCCGGCGATCCATCCAGATTCTGACGTTTTTTCGGGTTTTGCCTTAACCGATAAACCCGATAGTCTTGAGCAATGAGAGCGCGTCTCACCACCTGGCGCAATGATCGAACGGCCCAACCGGGGGTTCCGCGAATGATCCTTTCGCCAGCGACAGCTCTTTTGTAACAAACAAATAGAAATACGTCAATATGGCTGACATAAACGTCTCGACGCTATCTGCTCGGCTTTCGCAGGCCAAGGCGAGCTCCCCCGAGGGCCCTGCCTACGACCTGATCGAGCTTCTGTTTTTTGCCTATCGCGACTTCATCGGCGACGCCGACGAAATCCTCTCCCGCATCGGCTTCGGCCGCGCGCATCATCGCGTTTTGCACTTCGTCCACCGGCATCCGGGCATGCGGGTCGCCGATCTCCTCGACGTCCTGAAAATCACCAAGCAGAGCCTCGGCCGCGTGCTGCGCGAACTGATCGACAACGGATACGTAGTGCAGCGGGCGGGCCCCGCCGACCGCCGCCAGCGCCTTTTGTACACGACCGCGAAGGGCGAAACGCTCGCGCTCGAGCTCGCGCTCCTGCAGACCCGTCGCTTCGCGCGCGCGCTGAACGAATGCGGCGAAGGCGCCCGCGCCGAAGCCTGCCGGTTCCTCTTCGCCATGATCGAGCCCTCCGCGCGTGCTGAAGTGGAGGCGCTGATGGCGCGCGCCGACCAGCGAACGAAGGGCCGGCCGCGCTGAGGAGCGAGACTGCGATGATGGCTCCCGCCAAAAAACTCCTTCCGGACGACGCGCCGCATCTTCTGGTGGTCGACGACGACGCGCGCATTCGCGATTTGCTCTCGCGCTATCTCTCCGACAACGGCTATCGCGTCACCACCGCCGGCAACGCCGCCGACGCGCGCGCGAAGCTTCTGGGCCTGACCTTCGATCTCCTCGTTCTCGACATCATGATGCCGGGCGAGAACGGGCTCGATCTCGCGCGCTCGATCCGCAACGACTCGAACGTGCCGATCCTGATGCTGACCGCGCGCGCGGAAACCGACGACCGCATCACCGGCCTCGAGACCGGCGTCGACGATTATCTGACGAAGCCTTTCGACCCGCGCGAGCTTTTGCTGCGCATCAACAACATCCTTCGCCGCGCCGCGGCGCCGCAGCCGCTCGCGATCGAGTCGGTGCGCTTCGGCAACTTTATCTTCCACATCGAGAGCGGCGAGCTCCTGCGCGACGACAAGCCCGTGCGCATCACCGACCGCGAGCGCGAGATGCTGCGCATCCTCGCCGCCAAACCGGGCGAGACGATCGCGCGCCAGGCGCTCGCCGCGCCTGGCGCCGACGTGAACGAACGCGCGGTCGACGTGCAGATCAACCGCCTCCGCCGCAAGATCGAGGCGAACCCCACCGATCCGATTTATCTCCGCACCGTGCGCGGCGGCGGCTACAGGCTGGTGGTTTCGCCATGACCACGATCGAGACGGGCATCGCCGGTATCCGCTCCGCCTTCGGCCTCGTCTCCGATCTCTGGAATCGTCTTGGGGTCTGGACCACCGCGCGCATGCCGAAGCGGCTTTATGCGCGCTCGCTCCTCATCATCGTTCTGCCGATGGTGATTTTGCAGTCGGTCGTGGCCTTCGTCTTCATGGAGCGCCACTACAATCTCGTCACGCGCCGCCTCTCGGCCACGGTGACCCAGGACGTGGCGGCGTTGATCGATCTCTACGAGAAATATCCGCAGGACGCCGCCGATATCCAGAAAATCGCGCGCGAGCGCCAGAATCTGCGCATCGACTTCCTGCCGGGCACGCAATTGCCGCCGCCCGCGCCGAAGCCGTTCTTTTCCATTCTCGACGAGGTGCTGTCGCAGGAGATCAGCAAGCAGATCAAGCGGCCGTTCTGGATCGACACGGTCGGCAACTCCAACCTGGTCGAAATCCGTATCCAGCTCGAAAACACGACGCTGCAGGTGTTCGCGCCGCGCAATCAGGCCTACGCCTCGAACTCGCATATCTTCATTCTCTGGATGGTCGGCACCTCGCTGGTGCTGATCGGCATCGCGGTCGCCTTCCTCAGGAACCAGATCAAACCGATCTTGAAGCTCGCGGAAGTCGCCAACGCTTTCGGCAAGGGCCGCGAGATCAAGGATTTCCGTCCGCGCGGCGCGATCGAAGTGCGGCAGGCGGCTTTCGCGTTCCTCGAAATGAAGCGCCGCATCGAGCGCCAGATCGAACAGCGCACGACGATGCTCGCCGGCGTCTCGCACGACCTCCGCACGATTCTCACCCGCTTCAAGCTCGAGCTCGCGATTCTCGAGGACAACCCCGACACCATCGCGCTCCGGCGCGACGTCGAGGAAATGCAACGCATGCTCGAAGCCTATCTCGCGTTCGCGCGCGGCGACGTGGGCGAACAGCCTTCGCAGGTGGACGTTTCGGAAATGTTGAACGAGTTCGCGGCGAACGCCGAGCGCCGCGGCAAGCGCGCACGCGCAACCTTCTCCGGCCCGCCGATCGTCCAGTTGCGCGCCGACGCCTTCAAGCGCTGTGTCGGCAATCTCGTCGCGAACGCCGCGCGTTACGCGAACACGATCGAGATTTCCGGCACGCGCGAGCCGCGCTGGCTCACGGTCACGGTCGACGACGACGGCCCGGGCATCCCCGCGAACAAGCGCGAAGACGTTTTCCGCCCGTTCATGCGGCTCGACGATGCGCGCAACCAGAACGAGGGCGGCACGGGCCTAGGCCTCGCGATCGCGCGCGACATCGCGGGCTCCCATGGCGGCGACATTTCGCTCTCGGAAAGCCCGCTCGGCGGCTTGCGGGCGACGATCCGGGTGCCGGTCTAGGATCGTCATGCCTGGCTGAAAGGCGCAAAGCGCCGTCTTCGCGCCTGAAGTGCCGGACATCCCGCTTGGGGAGGCAATACCTTGATTGTCGGGATCGCCGGGACAAGCCCGGCCATGGCGGTTCAAAACAACCGCCCGCCGTTCGGCACCTTGAAGCTCGGCACAATCAGCACCACCGCGCCGTTCTCGTCCGGAAAGCCGAGCGTCAGCACTTCCGACATGAACGGCCCGATCTGCCGCGGCGGAAAATTGACGACGGCGGCGACCTGCCGCCCGACCAGTTCTTCCGCCTTGTAGTGCTTGGTGATCTGCGCGGACGACTTCTTGCGGCCGATCCCGGGGCCGAAGTCGATCACGAGCTTGAACGCGGGCTTCTTCGCCTCGGGAAAAGGCTGCGCCTCGACGATCGTTCCGACACGCACATCCACTTTCCGGAAATCGTCGAATTTGATTTCCGGCTCCAATTTTTCTGTCATGGCGATTATGCCTGCATGGTTTCGGGTTCGGACGCGGACGGCGGACGCCTGCGGCTTTCGCGCGTCCGGCGCACACGGCGGCAGCGCGGCGCGAAGCGGCAAACGTCGTCGAGCAGCGTAGCGAGCCGGGCGCCGGCAGCCAGCTCCCGGTCAAGCTCCGCCATCGTAGGCGCAAGCCCCGGATCGTCATCATCGAGCCAGACGCGCATCACCCGCGTGAACAAAACGGCCGACGCCTGCGCGCGCATGCCGCCGATCAGGCCGGACGAGCCGATTCCGGCCGCCGACAGCATCCATTGATGCGAACGCACGGCGAGCTTGTTCATACCCCACGCAAAGCGCGCATCGCGCCGCGCGGAACGGACAAGCGAGCGCACCGCTTCGCGGTGCGGGCGCAGGATCTCGAACCGGCGCATCAGGATGTCGAACAGGCGATCACGCTGCGTCGCCTGCGCGTCCTCGACGACGTCGCCGCCGGCGAGCACTTTCGTATCGGTGTCGCGTACGAAGGCGGCGACCATGTCGAAGGTGGAGCCGAAATCCTTGCGCATGTCGGCGAGCGACACGCCCGCCCGTTGGGCGACATCGGCAAGGGTGATCCTCTCGAAGGATTTTTCGGCAAGCAGAGAGAGAAAAGCCTCGATTACTTTCCGGCGATTGTTGTTCTCGGCCATGGCGTGCTCCCGGCGTTTTCCACCATCCTAGGATGGTCATATGGCAGTGGAAAGGCGCGGATTCAACACGCGAGATCGCGCGAACGTTTCGTCGCGGCGGCGACCGCGCGTTTCATCAAGGACTCGAGCCCCTCCTTGCCCATGAGGATTTCGAGCGCCGCCGCCGTGGTTCCGCCGGGCGAGGTCACGTTTTCGCGCAGCTTCGCGGGATCGAGCGGCGAGCGGCGCAAGAGTTCGCCGGAGCCGGAAACCGTCTCGCGCGCGAGCTTCATGGCGAGCTCCGCGGGCAAGCCGGCCGCGGCGCCCGCCTTGGCAAGCTCCTCGGCAAGCAAGAAAACGTAAGCGGGTCCCGAACCCGAAACGGCCGTCACCGCATCCATCAGCTTTTCGTCCTCGACCCACTCGACGCTGCCGACCGCGCCGAGCAGCTCGGAGGCGAACACTTTTGTGTTCGCGCAGACATATTGGTTCGCGACCGCCACCGTGATCCCCTGCCCGATCGAGGCAGGCGTGTTCGGCATGCCGCGCACGACGAGGCTCGCCGCCGGCAAGTCCTTTTCGATGGACGCGAGCGTACGGCCCGCCATGATGGAAATCACGACGGTCCTCGGCCGCAGGAAGGCGGCGATCTTCGGCACGGCCTCGCCCGCGACCTGCGGCTTCACCGCGAGCACCACCGCGTCCGGCAGGAAAGCACCGGGCTTCGGCATGCGTTCGATTTTCTGCTCTTTCAGGAACGTCGCCATCTCCGCGGGCGGCGACGGATCGATCACCGCGACGTCGGCCGGGCTGAGGCCGTGCGAGAGCCATCCTTCCAAGAGTGCGCCGCCCATTTTGCCAGCGCCAACGAGAAGAATTTTTCCCTGGAGCGAGGAATCCGCCGCCACGAGGATCAGGCCTCGCCGGCGGTCTCAAACATGGCGGCGTCGATCGCCTCACGGGCGGTCCGGCCGGCCCAGATGACGAACTGAAAGGCGGGATAGTAGCGCTCGACGGCGTCGATCGCACGCTCGAGCTGCGCCTCGCACTGCCGTCCGCTCGCGACGGCACCGCCCGCGAGCAGGAGCGCATGGCGGTACATGACCATTCCTTCTTCCGACCAGAGATCGAAATGCCCGACCCAGAGCTGCTCGTTGACGATGGAAAGAAGCTTCAGCACCTCGACCCGGCGGTTCTCCGGTACCTTGAGATCGAAGGCACAGGCGAGGTGCAGCGCCTCCAGCTCCGGCATCCACTGGAAGGAGATCTGGTAATCGGTCCAGCGCCCTTTCATGGACAGCGTGATTTCGCCGTCGGCGGAACGCTCGAACGACCAGTTATTCACGGCGGCCAGGCGCTCGACGAGGTCGACCGGGTTCGGCCGCGCCTCGGACTCCAACTCAAGATCGATCACTGACATGCTCTGCCTTTCGCCGACATGCGGTGCGATTTTGGCGGATGATTGTTCGACTTGTGTCGCGAATCAGTCCGTGGTCGCCGCATGTCGAAGGAATCGTATTCGCGCCCCCTCCGCAACGGCGCGTGTCCTTGATTCCACAAGGGGATGGACACCGGACAGGATTTTTAACGGGATAACTCGCTTACCCGCCGCTGGACGGCCCTGGCGAGCCGGCGAGCTTTTTCTCAAGCTCGGCAATGCGGATGGCGAGCCTGTCGTTTTCCTCGCGGGCTTTCGCCGCCATTTCCTTGGCCGCCTCGAATTCCTCGCGGGTGACAACGTCCATATTGCGCAGGAATTTCTCGGCCTGCGCCTGAAACAGCGTCTCGATTTCCTTGCGCACGCCCCCGGCCACGCCCGCCGCATCGTTCATCAGCCGTGCGATCTCGTCGAAAAAGCGATTGGTGGTCTGGACCATGGTCATCTCCGGGTCATACGCGACTAGGAAAGGATGGGCCTTCGCAGGCCGCTATGCAAGGCGCCCCTTATTTTGTCATCACCGGGCCGCAGCGTCCCGTTCGCGCTGGCGAGCGAAGCGAGCAGCCAGCGCGAACCCTTTTAAAGGCCGCGCCGGACCTTCGCTACGCTCAGCGGCGCGGCAGCGAAGCGAGCGGCCGACGCTGCGAGACACTCAAGTCGGCTGTTGCCGACTTGAGCCTTAAAATACGCAACTCGGGCAGGCCCGAGTTGCGGTGATCCATGATGAATTTCAGCGTTCGGGGGACGTCATCATGGATTACCGGGACTCGTCCGCACCAACGGCTCGCTTTGCTCCCGCCGCGCCGCCGAGCGAAGCGAGGGTCCGGCGCGGCGCTTTTAGGGCGTTCGCGCTGGCTGCTCGCTTCGCTCGCCAGCGCGAACAAGCGCGACGGCCCGGTAATGACAGAGATAGAGAGGCCTTGGCACTTCACGCTTGACTTCAAGCCCGCCCAAGCAGATTCACCAAGCAATGCCGCTTCTTGCCATCCCCTTCCCCGCTTTCGATCCCGTCGTCTTTTCGGTCGGACCGTTTGCGGTCCGCTGGTACGCGCTCGCCTATATCGCGGGGATCTTGGGCGCCTGGTGGCTGGCACGGCGGATCGCCCAGAACCAGAAACTATGGGGCGGCCACTCGCCCATCACAGCGCCAAATGTCGACGACGTGATTACCTGGTGCGCGCTTGGCATCGTGCTGGGCGGCCGGCTCGGCTATGTGCTGTTCTACGGGAAATCGTATTTCTTCGAGCACCCGCTGGAGATTTTTCAGCTCTGGCACGGCGGAATGTCGTTCCACGGCGGCTTTCTGGGAACGATCCTCGCGCTGCTCCTTTACGCGCGCAGCAAGAAAATCCCGATGCTCTCCATACTCGATCTCGCCGCGATCGTGACCCCGATCGGCCTCTTCCTGGGCCGCATCGCGAATTTCATCAACGGCGAATTATGGGGCCGCGTCACCGACGTACCGTGGGCGATCATCTTCCCGCACGCCGGCCCCGCTCCGCGCCACCCGAGCCAGCTTTATGAAGCGGCGCTTGAGGGCATCGCGCTATTCGCCATCGGCATCGTCGCCGCGCGCATGGGCGCGCTGAAACGTCCGGGCATGATCGGCGGACTTTTCGTCGCCGGTTACGGTCTTGCACGCGTCGCGGGCGAGCAATTCCGCGAGCCCGACGCGCAGCTCGGTTATTTGTTCGGCGGACTCACCATGGGCACGCTGCTGTCGCTGCCGATGATTATTGTCGGCGCGATCGCCATCGTCTGCGCGCTTCGCTCCGCTCCCCGAAAGGCATGAACGCATTCGAGAAGGAAATCCGCGCGATCATCGAAGCCGAAGGCCCGATGCCGGTCTCGCGCTACATGGCGCTTTGCTTGAGCGACCCGCGCCACGGCTATTACGCGACGCGCGATCCGCTGGGCGCCGCCGGAGATTTCACCACCGCGCCGGAAATCAGCCAGATGTTCGGCGAGCTGATCGGCCTCTGGTGCGCCGAAGTCTGGCGCATGATGGGCGGCCCGGCGCGCTTCCGCCTGGTCGAGCTCGGCCCCGGCCGCGGCACGCTGATGAAGGATCTTTTGCGTGCGGCGAAGGTCGTTCCGAATTTTCTGAAAGCCGCCGGGATTCATCTCATCGAAACAAGTCCCGTCCTCGCCGGGCGGCAGAAGGAAACGCTTGCGTCATCGGGCGCAAAGATTTCCTGGCACAAGAATGTAGACACCCTGCCGGAAGGCCCGCTGATCGCCGTCGCCAACGAATTTGTCGACGCGCTGCCGATCGACCAGTTCGTAAAGACGAAAGACGGCTGGCGCGAGCGCCGTATCGGAATCGCCGGCGGCAAGCTCGCGTTCGGGCTGCATCCCGTGCCCGTGCCGGGCATCGACGAAACGCTGCCGCCCCGCCTGCGCAAGGCGTTCGAGGATTCCGTGCTCGAGCGCCGCGATCTCGGCCCGATCCGCGAGATCGCCGGGCGCGTGGCGAAATCCGGCGGCGCCATGCTGATCGTCGATTACGGACACCGCCGCACCACGCTCGCCCACACGCTGCAGGCCGTGCGCGCGCACGAATTCGCCGATCCGCTGGAATTGCCGGGCGAGGCCGACCTCACATCGCTCGTGGATTTCGAGGCGCTCGCGGCCGCCGTCAAGAAATGCGGCGCCAAAACCTACGGCCCGATCGCGCAGGGCGTTTTCCTGCGCCGGCTCGGCATCGAGCCGCGCGCCCAGCGCCTCAAGCAAAACAAGGACGCGAAAACGCGCGCCGACATCGACGCGGCGCTTACCCGCCTGATCGGCGAAGGGCCGCGCCAGATGGGCGAGCTATTCAAGGCCTTCGCATTCACCCATCCGAAACTCTCCGCGCCGCCCGCGTTTGACAGTTGAGGCGGCGGCAGCAAACTGCACACATGAAAATCGAATCCGCGGCGCTCGCCACCATCCCCGGCATCCGTCATGCCTTCTTCACGCGCGAAGGCGGCGTTTCGACCGGGATCTATGCAAGCCTGAATGGCGGGCTCGGCTCGAAAGACGATCCTGAGAACGTCAAGGAAAACCGCCGCCGTATGGCGGATGCGCTCGGCGTGCCCGGCGGCCATCTCGTGAGCTGCTTTCAGATTCACTCCGCCGATGTGGTCGTCGCCGACAAGCCCTGGACGCGCGAAGATGCGCCGCGCGCGGACGCGATCGTTTGCAAGACCCCCGCGCTCGCGGTCGGCGTTTCCGTCGCCGACTGCGGCCCGGTGTTGTTCGCGGACGGCGAAGCGGGCGTGATCGGCTGCGCGCACGCCGGCTGGAAAGGCGCGCTTGGCGGCGTTCTGGAAGCGGCGATCGAAAAGATGGAATCGCTCGGCGCCGAGCGCGCGCGCATTGCCGCCGCCATCGGCCCGCTCATCCGGCAGGACAGCTACGAAGTCGGCCCGGAATTCGTCACGCGCTTTCGCGAGGCCGACCACAAAAACATCCGCTTCTTCGCGCCGGCCGACCGCGAGCGTCATTCGCTGTTCGATCTTCCCGGCTATATCGCCATGCGGCTGAAAAAGGCGGGTGTCGGCACCGTCGACGACCTCTGCCTCGATACCTATTCGGACGAGGAGCGCTTCTTCAGCTACCGCCGCTCGGTCCATAAAGGCGAGCCGGATTATGGCCGCCTCGTCGCCGCCATCGCGCTCGTGAAATAACGCCGCTAGACCCTAATGTTTGTCATTACCGGGCCGTCGCGCCCGGCGAGCGAAAGCGAGCCGTTCGGCGCGACGAGACCCGGTAATCCATGATGGCCTTACGCGCACGCTGCGCTTCACTATGGATCACCGCAACTCGGGCCTGCCCGAGTTGCGTATTTTAAGGCTCAAGTCGGCAACAGCCGACTTGAGTGTCTCGCAGCGTCAGCCGCTCGCTACGCTGCCGCGCCACTGAGCGTAGCGAAGGTCCGGCGCGGCTTTTAAAGGGTTCGCGCTGGCTGCTCGCTTCGCTCGCCAGCGCGAACGGGACGCTGCGGCCCGGTGATGATTGGGAGGTGAAACGCCGCTGAATTCGAGCGCCTAGACCCGGCCGTAAATTCTCTCTACAAACTTCCCGCCGCCGAAGCTCCGGCAAAAGGAGCGCGGGCGGCACGGGGTATGCGTCAATGCCGTCTTTACTGACCCGCCTGCGGGCGAGGCTTTCGTGCACGCATGTTGCTGCGGCTTTCGCTTGCCTGTGGCTTGCTGCCTGCCAGACCGACGACAATCTCACCACCGGCTCGATTAACGCGAGCGCGCCCCGCGCCATCGCTTTCGATTCCATCGACGGCCCGCCGCCGGAAGTGTTCCAGCGGCTCGTCGCCCAGCTCTCGTCGCAAGCCGAAACGCGCCAGCTTCCGGTCGTCTCCCGCACCAACCCCGCGGTCTGGCGCGTCCGTCTTTATCTCGCGGCCCACGTGGAGAAGAAGCAGGCGGGGATTTCCTGGGTGGGCGACGTGTACGACAGCCGTCTCAACCGCGCCTATCGCGTCTCGGGCGAGGAGCGGCTCGGGCCCGGCCGCAAGGACGTCTGGGCGCTCGCCGATAACGCGGTTCTGGCACGCATCGCCGCGAACAGCCTGGACGCGATCATGAGCGGTGCGGGCACGCTACCCGCCTCACCGGCTCCGGCCGCCGGGCCGCAGGATACGAGCCCGCCGGATACCGGCCCGCAAGACATGGCCACGCCGGTCGCGGCGCTTCCCTCGCATGCCGTCGCCTTCAACGATACCGCCCGTTGAGCGCCAAAGAAGTCTCTGGATGCTTGCGCCGTTAACTTTACAGCGCAGGGCCGCGCGTCTATCGACTGGGCCCGGAAAGCCTGAACGAGGAACTTGCCATGGCGCCCCGCAATAACGGGAATATCAAGATCGTCGCCGGCAATTCGAATCGCACGCTCGCGGAGGCGATCAGCGGCTATCTCGAAGTGCCGATGACCAAGGCGGTCGTCCGCCGCTTCGCCGACATGGAGATCTTCGTCGAGATCGAGGAGAACGTGCGCGGCCGCGACGTCTTCGTGGTGCAGTCCACCTCGTTCCCTGCGAACGACCACTTGATGGAATTGCTCATCATCATCGACGCGCTGAAGCGCGCCTCCGCCCGCCGCATCACCGCGACCATCCCCTATTTCGGCTATGCGAGGCAGGACCGCAAACCCGGTCCGCGCACGCCGATATCGGCGAAGCTCGTCGCCAATCTCATCACGCATGCCGGCGCCGATCGCGTGCTCACGCTCGATCTCCACGCCGGACAGATCCAGGGCTTCTTCGATATCCCGACCGACAATCTCTACGCTTCGCCCGTGATGGTGCGCGACATCAAGGAGCGGAAGTTCAAGAACGTCACCGTGGTCTCCCCCGACGTGGGCGGCGTGGTGCGCGCACGCGGACTCGCGAAGCGCATCGACGCGCCGCTCGCCATCATCGACAAGCGCCGCGAGCGCCCGAACGAATCCGAAGTGATGAACGTGATCGGCGAGGTCGCGGGCCAGACCTGCATCCTGGTCGACGACATCATCGACTCCGGCGGCACCATCGTGAACGCGGCCGAAGCGCTTCTCGAAAAGGGCGCGACCGAGGTCTATGCCTACATCACACACGGCGTGCTCTCCGGCGGCGCCGTCTCGCGCATCACTTCCTCCAAGATGAAAGAGCTTGTGATTACGGATTCGATCCAGCCGACCGACGCCGTGAAGGCCGCGGGCAATATCCGCGTGCTGCCGATCGCGCCGCTCTTGGGCGAGGCGATCGCGCGCACGTCGAGCGAAGAGTCGGTTTCCAGCTTGTTCTACTGAACTTTCTCGTCCAGCATCGGCGCCAGACGGAGTCCCCGTGCCGGTCACGAGCTACGCCCAGAACTTCGAGGATGTGATGCTCGCCCGCGCCTTCCCGGGCGCGGAAGGGTTTTACGTCGACGTAGGCGCGAACGACCCCGACATCGACAATGTCACGCGCGTTTTCTACGAGCGGGGCTGGTCGGGCATCAATATCGAGCCGCTTTCAGCGAACATGCAGGCGCTCCGCAAGAAGCGCACGCGCGACATCAATCTTGAAATCGCGGTCGGCGAACAGGACGGCTCGATTACCTTTTACGAGATCGGAAAGTGGCACGGCTATTCCACGACCGATCCCGCCGTCGTCGAGCAGCATCGCAGGGACGGCCTCGAAGTCATCGAGCGCGAGGTCCCGCTCCGGAAACTTTCCGACGTGCTCGATGAGCACGCCAAAGGCAAAGCCATCGACTTCCTGAAGATCGACGTGGAGGGAACGGAGCTTTCCGTTCTCCGGGGACTGGACCTGCGCCGTCATCGTCCGAAGATCATCCTGCTCGAATCGAAAATGCCGGTGACGATCCACATGGTCGACCGCGTCGACGAGGTGCCGGATCGCGCCGAGGAATATACCGCCTATCTCGCGCCGTTCGGTTATCGCTTTGCCTATCACGACGGGCTGAACGCGTTCTTCGTCGCCGAGGAACATCGCGCGCTGGAAAAAGCCTTCGCGCGGCCGCCCGGCACCTTCGACAGGATTTCGCACGAGGCGTCGATCCGTCCCTATCGCGAGGAGCTGGAACGGTTGCGCCATCGAATGCGCCGCGACCAGCGCCGGTTCTGGATCGTCATCGCGGCGCTCGCAGCGATCGCGCTCGCCGTTACTTATTTTCTGCTGGCTTGACCGGAACGTAACGTTTCGAAGGCAGCATGACGGACGCGTATCGTTTGAGCGAGCGCACAAGCGTCTCGCGATCCGTGTACAAACAGTTGCTGCCGTCCACTTGCGGAAGATCCTCTTTCGGCTGCCGCATCTGCATGATGTCGGCGCAGCTCGGCGTATAGCCGAGAAACCCGTCTTTCGAAACTTCGAACAGCGCATAGGTGTACGGATCGTCCGGCGTGGGGTTTTTTATGCGCGAGGCGGCGACGAAAAATCCGCCGCCGATGTCATACAGCGTGAAGTAGGTCGTCCCCTCTTCGTCGTCTACTTTCCAGCTATAGGTACGGTCCACGAGCGCGAGCGTTCCGGTCTGCTTCTTCTCCAGCTTCCCGTATTTGTTTACCGTCTCCTCGTAACGGCCGGGCGGCGCGGGCGTCACCGCTTTCGTCTCGTCGAACAGGGGAAGCTTCGATTCCAGGCAGGCCGAGAGCGCGAGCGAAAGGAACGACAGAACGGCAAGGAAGCGGGGGCGAAAAGCCTGCATGAGAGCCCTTAATATGCTCAATGGAAACAGCTATTTAGGAGCATTTGCACGTTCCAGGTCTCCCTCGCAAGCGCAAGCCCTCTCGCATTGCGCAACGGGGCCGATATCGCTATAGAAACCGGCGCTTGGCGCCCCGCACCCCTGGAGGCGGCGCAAGCACTACACAAAGGACGAAATCCATGACTGCCAAAGCAGTATTGAAAGCTTCCGCGCGTCCGGGAGTCGGCAAGGGGGCCGCTCGCGCCGCGCGCCGCGCAGGCAAAGTGCCTGGCGTGATCTACGGCGACAAGAAACCCCCTCTTCCGATCTCGCTCGATTTCAGCGAGCTCTCGAAACGTATTTACGCGGGCCACTTCCTGACCACGCTGCTCGACCTCGAACTCGACGGCACAAAGCATCAGGTGATCCCGCGCGGCTTTCAGCTCGATCCGCTGAAGGACATGCCGACGCATGTCGACTTCCAGCGCGTTGCGCCGGGGGCGAAGCTCCGGGTCGCGATCCCGATGAAATTCATCAACGCCGAGGAATCGCCGGGCATCAAGCGCGGCGGCACGCTGAACATCGTGCGCCACACGGTCGAATTCATCTGCCCGGTCGAGAAGATTCCGGAATTCATCACGGCCGACCTCACCGGCCTCGAGATCGGCAAGTCTCTGCATATCTCTGCGGTGAAACTGCCGGAGGGCATTACGCCGGTCATTCGCGATCGTGATTTCACCGTCGCGACCATCGTCTCCTCGTCGGGCTACCTCGAAGAGCAGGCGCTCGCCAAGCAGAAAGCCGAGGAAGCGGCGCTTGCCGCTGCCGCTGCGGCCGCCGCTCCGGGTGCCGAAGGCGCCGAGGGTGCCGCTCCCGCCGCCGCTCCGGCGGAGGGTGCCGCCGCTCCCGCGGCCGGCGCTGCGGCTCCTGCGGCCGACGCGAAGGCTGCCGACAAAGGCAAGAAGTAATCGGAACTGGCGCGGCCGCGGAGGCTATCCATGCTTCTGTTCGCGGGACTCGGCAATCCGGGGCCGCGCTATTCCAGGAACCGGCACAATATCGGTTTCCTCGCCGTCGATACGATCCACCGCCGCCACCGGTTCAATCCGTGGCGGCGGCGCTTTCAGGGCGAGGCCGCGGAAGGCGAGATCGCGGGCGCGAAAATTCTTCTTTTGAAACCCGAAACCTTCATGAACGAATCCGGCCACGCCGTTCTGGCGGCCCAACATTTTTACAAAGTTCCGCTCGGCGGCGTGACCGTGTTTCACGACGAACTCGATCTCGCGCCGGCGAAAGTGCGCGTGAAAATCGGCGGCGGGAACGCCGGCCACAACGGCCTTCGCTCGATCAGCACGTTGTGCGGCAACGACTATCAGCGCGTGCGGCTCGGCATCGGGCATCCCGGCGACAAGGACCTCGTTCATCCCTATGTGCTGTCTGACTTTTTCAAGGATGAATGGCCGTGGGTTGAAGTCGTGCTGGACGCCGTAGCAAACGCCGCCGAATTTCTCGCGGCCGGACGGGCCGAGGAGTTCCAAAACCGCGTGCACCTCGCGATCCAGACGAGCGGCAAGGCGCCGGTGACGGCCGCGCCCGATCAAGAAACGGAATAGAAAATCATGGGATTCAAGTGCGGCATCGTCGGCATGCCGAATGTCGGCAAATCGACGCTCTTCAACGCGCTCACGCAAACTGCGGCGGCGCAGGCGGCGAATTATCCGTTCTGCACCATCGAGCCCAATCTGGGCGAGGTCGCCGTGCCCGATCCGCGGCTCGAGGCGCTCGCCAAGATCGCGGGCTCGGCCGAAATCATCCCCACTCGCCTCACCTTCGTCGATATCGCCGGCCTCGTGCGCGGCGCGTCGAAAGGCGAAGGCCTGGGCAACCAGTTCCTCGCGCATATCCGCGAGGTCGACGCCATCGCGCATGTGCTCCGTTGCTTCGAGGACAGCGATATCACCCACGTCGAAGGCAAGATCGACCCGATCGCCGACGCCGCGACGGTCGAAACCGAGCTGATGCTCGCCGACCTGGAGAGCCTCGAGAAGCGCGTCGACGGCCTACAGAAAAAAGCCAAGGGCGGCGACAAGGAGTCGCTGCTTGCGGTCGATCTGATGAAGCGCGCCATCGCGCTTCTCTCCGAGGGCAAGCCCGCGCGCCTCGTGCAGCGCAAGGACGAAGAGGAAAGCGCCTTCCGTGCGCTCGGCCTGATCACGGCGAAGCCCGTGATGTATGTCTGCAATGTCGAGGAAAGCGCCGCCGCGGCGGGCAACGCCTACTCGAAAAAGGTGGAGGAGAAGGCCAAGGCCGAAGGCGCGGTGACTGTCGTGATTTCCGCGAAGATCGAATCCGAAATCGCCATGCTCCCGCCGGAAGACCGCGCCGAATTCCTGAAAGAGGCCGGCCTGAAGGAGCCCGGCCTCGATCGCCTGATCCGCGCGGGCTACGAGCTTCTGCACCTCGTCACTTATTTCACCGCCGGGCCGAAAGAGACCCGCGCCTGGACGATTACCAAGGGCACGCGTGCGCCGCAGGCCGCGGGCGTCATTCACAGCGATTTCGAGAAGGGCTTCATCCGCGCCGAGACCATCGCCTATCCGGATTACGTCGCCTTGAAGGGCGAAGCCGGCGCCCGTGAGGCAGGCAAGCTCAGGCTGGAGGGCAAGGATTACGTGGTCGCCGACGGCGACGTGCTGCATTTCCGATTTGCCAACTAGCAAAGCAGCCTTGCAACCGGCGCGGATGACAGCGGCGGCGTTCCGTGCTTTCTCTGTGACGGAATTATGAAGGCACGCTTAAAGACCGTATGAGCCGCATCTATTTCGAGGATTTCGTCGTCGGAGAGGTTCGCGAAATGGGCCCGCGCACGGTAACGCGCGAGGAGATCGTGGCCTTCGCCTCCGAATTCGACCCGCAGCCCATGCATCTCGACGAGAACGCCGCCAAGAAAACCATGCTTGGCGGGCTGAGCGCCTCCGGCTGGCACGTTTGCGCAATCATGATGCGGCTTCTCTGCGACGGCCTGATCCTGAACACGAGCTCGCAGGGCTCGCCCGGCATCGACGAGACGAAGTGGAAACTGCCGGTCCGCCCCGGCGACGCGCTGAGGGTGCGCCACACGGTCCTCGACAAGCGCGAGTCGAAGAGCCGCCCCGGTGTCGGCCTCGTGCGGCAGGAATGCAATGTCCTCAACCAGCGCGGCGAGAGCGTAATGGAGATGCGCTTCACCGCGATGTTCGGAAAACGGAACGCCTGATGCTTTTCTTCGAGGACATCGAGGTGGGCTGGCGGCGCGAGCTCGGCAGGCACACATTCACGGCGGATGAAATCAAGCGCTTCGCGAGCCGCTACGATCCGCAGCTCTTTCACATTGACGAGAACGAAGCGAAAAAATCGCATTTCGGCGCGCTCTGCGCTTCCGGCTGGCACACCGCGGCCGTTTGCATGCGCACCATCGTCGAATCCTCGAAACAGCTCGCCGATGCCATGGCCGCGCGCGGCGAAAAGGTTGCGAAGACCGGCCCCTCGCCCGGCTTCAGCAACCTGAAATGGCTGAAGCCCGTCTACGCCGGCGACACGATCTCGTTCGTGAGCGAAGTGATCGAAACGCGGCCAAGCGAATCGCGCCCCGGCTGGGGCATCGTGCGGACCCGCTTCTCGGGACACAATCAGAACGGCGCGCCCGTCTATCAGTTCGAGGGCGTCGTCTTCGTCGAGCGTAGATCAACATGAAGGCATCGGACACAAAATCCGTCGAGCGCTGCGCGATGGGCGTCGCGGGCGGCGCACATGCGCTGTTCGACGGCTATACCGATCTCATCTTCGTTCTCTTGCCGATCTGGCAGGCGGAATTCGGATTGAGCTACGCCCAGGTCGGCGTCATCCGCGGCCTGTTCTCGGGCGCGATGGCAAGCTTCCAAATTCCCTCGAGCCATCTCGCGGAGAAAACCGGAACACGCGCCATTCTCGCGCTCGCCGCGGCGGTTTGCGGCGGCGCCTATTTTCTTGCCGGTGCAAGCGCGGGGTTCATTTCGCTCCTCGCGGCGCTTTTCGTCGGCGGCCTTGCCGCGAGCGTGCAGCATCCGGTCGCCTCCAATCTCGTCGCCGGCGCATTCGGCAGCCGTGCCCGCGCCGCACTCGGCACCTACAATTTCGCCGGCGACCTCGGGAAAATGGCATTTCCCGCCCTGACTTCGCTTCTCCTGGTCGTGCTGAGCTGGCGCTACACCGTGACCGTCATGGGCGCGCTCGGCATCGTTGCCGCCATTTTGATTTTCGTTTTCACCCCTGCCGTCCACGAAGCCGGCAAGGCCGCGGCAAAGGAAGCCAACCCCCCGGCACGCAAGGGCCATGGCTTTTGGCTCCTGTTCTCGATCGGGGTACTCGACAGCTCGACGCGGATGGCGTTTCTCACCTTTCTCCCCTTCCTGCTGAAGATGAAGGGAGCAAGCCTTCCCGATATCGGCCTTGCGCTCCTGCTTGTGTTCGGCGGAGGCGCGCTCGGCAAACTCGGCTGCGCGTGGCTAGGCGCGCGTCTGGGCACCATCGGGACAGTATTCGTGACGGAAGGCTTCACGGCGCTCGGCATTCTCGCGCTGCTGCCGTTGCCGTTATGGGGCACGTTTGCGCTCTTGCCCTTCATCGGCTTCGCGCTCAACGGCACGTCTTCGGTGCTGTACGGCTCCGTGCCCGACCTCGTATCCGTTCAAAAACGCCAGCGCGCCTTCGGGATCTTCTATACCGGGACCGTCGGATCGGGGGCGCTTTCCCCGGTGCTGTACGGATTTATCGGCGACCAGGTCGGCGTGAACCAGACGCTTGCGATCGTCGCTTTCGCCGTGTTGCTCACCCTGCCGCTTGCTTTTTTCCTGCGGTCAGCTTTCCGGGAGCTGCATGCGGCCTAGTGGCCCTCGAACGAAACGAGCGTGTGCACGGAAACTCCGCGCTTCCTTAACTTCACGCTTCCGCCCAGCTCAGGCAGATCGATAATGAAGGCGGCCGCGATCAATTCACCGCCCGAGCGCCGCACAAGCTCGATCGCGGCTTCCGCCGTGCCGCCGGTCGCGATCAGGTCGTCGACCAGCAACACGCGCTGGCCGGGCGCGATCGCGTCGGCATGAATCTCGACGGCGTCGACCCCGTACTCCAGCTGATATTCCTGGCCGATCGTCTTGTGCGGCAGCTTGCCTTTTTTCCGCACCGGGACGAAACCCTTGCCGAGCTCGTGCGCGACGGCGCCGCCCAGAATAAATCCGCGCGCCTCGATTCCGGCGACAAGATCGACGGACATATTCAGGAACGGCAGCATCAACTCGTCGACCGCGCCGCGCAGCCCCTGCGGATCGAGCAGCAGCGTCGTGATGTCGCGAAACATGATGCCCGGCTTCGGATAATCCGGGATCGTGCGGATAAGCCGCTTGAAATCAATGATCGGTTTGGCGTCCGCGTTCATTTCAGCACCCTCCCCGCGATCACATCGAGCTTCTGCATGAGCGTCGGATCGCGCGCTTCCGGGGCGGTGATGATGGCATGATCCAGCGCCCGGTCGGAGCCGGCCGGGCACGGCTCATGCTCTTCGGGAAAATCGCGCGACAGCCGCGCAAGGAGCCTTGCGGCTTTGCTGGAATTTTCCCGCATCACCCGGATCACCGTCGGCACGTCGACATGCTCGTCGTGCCAGGAGTCGTAGTCGGTCACCATCGCGACGGCGGCATAGGTGATCTCCGCTTCGCGCGCGAGCTTCGCCTCCGGCATGCAGGTCATGCCGATCACCGTCCAGCCTTCGGCGGCAAACGCACGGCTTTCGGCCTTCGTCGTAAACTGCGGTCCTTCGATGCAAACATAGGTGCCGCCTCTGACGAACGGGATGTTTTCCGCACTGGCCGCGTCGGCAAGCCGCGCCAGCAGTTTCGGCCCGACGGGATGCGCCATCGATACGTGGGCGACACAGCCCGCGCCGAAGAAACTCACCGGCCGCAAAAAAGTGCGGTCGACGAACTGATCGACCAGAACGAAATTTCCCGGCGGGATTTCCTCGCGAAAGGAGCCGCAGGCGGCGAACGATACGAGATCGGTCACGCCCGCGCGTTTCATGCAATCGATATTGGCCCTGTAATTGATATCCGACGGCGAAAACCGGTGCCCGCGGCCGTGGCGCGCGAGAAACACAACCGGCTTGCCGCCGATTTCGCCGCGCCGGAGCTTGTCCGAGGGTTCGCCCCACGGACTGGCGATCTCAAGTTCTTCGATATTTTCAATCCCCGGCAGATCGTAAAATCCCGATCCGCCGATGATCCCAAGCAGCGCCCGCAATGTTCGCCTCCGGCGAAAAGACTAGCATGCCGCAAAAATAAAATGGCCGGGCGAACCCGGCCATTTCGAAATCGGCCCTGCCGCAAATCAATGCAGATCGGCCCAGACTTTCTTCTTCGTGTAGTAGGCAAGGCCCGCGAGCACGATCAGGAAGATCATCACCTGGAAGCCGATGCGCTTCCTGGCCTCGAGATGCGGCTCGGCGGCCCACATCAGGAAGGCCGAGACGTCCCGCGCATATTGCGAAACCGTCGCCGGCGTGCCGTCGGTGTATTCGACCTGGCCGTCGGTCAAGGGCGGCGGCATCTGTGTCTTGTGGCCGGGGAAGACGCTGTTCCAGTGCTGCGTGGGCGTGAGCTCTTCGCCCGCCGGCGGTTTTCCGTAACCGGTGAGATACGCATAGATATAGTCCGGCCCGCCTTCCTGGTATTGCGTGAACATATTCAGGATGCCGCGCAGGACACCCGACTCGACGCCGCGAGCCTTGGCGATCACCGACAGATCCGGCGGCAGCGAGCCGTTGAACCGCGCGCGCGCGGCCTGCTCGTTCGGATCCGGCGACGGGAAGTAGTCCGTGACGCGGCCTGCCCGCTCGAACATCTCGCCCTTGTCGTTCGGGCCGTCATTGATCTTGTATTCGGCCGCGACCGTTTTCGCCTGCGCTTCCGTGAAACCGGGCCCGCCGGGCTGTGCAAGGTTGCGGAAAGCGACGAGCTTCATCGAATGGCAAGTCGAGCAAACTTCCTTGTAGACGCGATAACCGCGCTGCAATTGCGCGCGGTCATAGGTGCCGAACGGCCCGGCGAAGCTCCAGGGCTGGCGGTCGATGTGAATCGCTTGCTCCGCCGCCTGCGCGGACACGGAGCCGAGCAAAGCGGCGGCGGCGATCAGGAGAGCAGTTTTACGCATCATGGCTCTCCTTAGTTCTTCCGCGGCGCGCGCGCGCCGATGCCGACCGCGACGCCGCTTTTGCCGAGCACAGGCTCCGAAATCGATTTCGGCAGTGGCTTCGGCGTCTCGAAATAGCCGAGCACCGGCAGGATCACGAGGAAATGAAGGAAGTAATAGGCGGTGAGAATCCGCGCCACGATCACGTAGATGCCTTCCGCCGGCTGCGAGCCGAGATAGCCGAGGCCGACGCAAGTGACGACAAGCACCCAGAAGAACTGCTTGTAGAGCGGACGGAAGCGCGCCGAGCGCACCTTCGACGTGTCGAGCCACGGCAGGAAGGCGAGCACGATGATCGAGGAGAACAGCGCGACGACGCCCAGGAGCTTGTTCGGGATCGCGCGCAGGATCGCGTAGAACGGCAGGAAGTACCACTCGGGCACGATATGCGGCGGCGTCTGCAACGGATTCGCCGGGATGTAGTTGTCGGGATGCCCGAGATAGTTCGGGATGTAGAACACGAACCAGGCGAACAAAATCATGAAGCAAATAAGCGCGAAATTGTCCTTCACCGTCGCATAAGGCGTGAACGGGACGGTGTCGCGATCCGACTTCACGTCGATGCCGGCTGGGTTGCCCTGCCCGACATGGTGAAGCGCCCAAATGTGCAGCACTACGACGCCCGCGATCATGAAGGGAAGCAGATAGTGAAGCGCGAAGAAGCGCTGCAGCGTCGGCTCATCGACCGAATAGCCGCCCCACAGGAACTGCGTGATCGACTTGCCGAAGACCGGAATCGCACTGAAGAGGTTCGTGATGACGGTCGCCGCCCAGAAGCTCATCTGGCCCCACGGCAGCACGTAGCCCATGAACGCCGTCGCCATCATCAGGATGAAGATGATAACGCCGAGAATCCACAGCACCTCGCGCGGCTCCTTGTAAGATCCGTAATAGAGGCCGCGGAAAATGTGGATGTAGACGGCGAGGAAGAACATCGAGGCGCCGTTCGCGTGAATATAGCGAAGCAGCCAGCCGTAATTCACGTCGCGCATGATCTTTTCGACGGAATTGAAAGCCTCCAGCGAAGTCGGCGTGTAGTGCATGACCAGCACGACGCCGGTGATAATCTGGACGCCGAGCATGAACGAAAGAATGCCGCCGAACGTCCACCAGTAATTCAGGTTGCGCGGCACCGGATAGGCGACGAAGGAGCCGTGCATGAAGCCGAAAATCGGCAGCCGCCGCTCGATCCAGGCAAGGACGGAATTCTTCGGCTGATAGTTGCTGTGTGACATATCGAGCTCCGCTCAGCCGATCTTTATGGCTTTGTCGGACGTGAATTCGTAGGGCGGAAGCGCGAGATTGAGCGGCGCCGGCCCTTTGCGGATGCGGCCCGACGTGTCGTAAACCGAGCCGTGGCAGGGGCAGAACCAACCGCCATATTCACCCTCGTGGCCGAGCGGCACGCAGCCAAGATGGGTGCAAATGCCGATTACGACAAGCCACTCTTCCTTGCCTTTCTTCACGCGCGCCGAGTCGGGCTGCGGATCGGGCAGCTCGGAGAGCTTCACGTTTTCCGCTTCCTGAATCTCTTTCTTGGTCCGGTGGGAAATAAACACCGGCTTGCCCTGCCATTTCACGGTAATGATCTGGCCTTCGGCGATCGGCGTGAGGTCCACTTCCGTCGATGACATCGCCAGCACCGAAGCGTCGGGATTCATTGAACTGATGATCGGCCAAGCGACGGCGGCGGCACCTACAGCGCCGACCGAAGCAGTAGCGATGTAGAGAAAATCCCGGCGCGTGGGCTCGGTCGTGACGGTCTTGCTCATAGCCACGATTTCAATTCCTTGCTCTGGCGCCCCACCCCAAAGAGAAGCCGCGACACGGGGTTTGGGGCCCGCTCGCGGCGCATAACGGCGCCTTTTGAGGGCTTCTAATTACATCGTTGACCCTTATTGTCCAGTGTTTACCGATACTTCGCGCCGTTTGTTTTCTTGGACAATTCGTCGAATGAGAACAATGATTTGGCCGCTTTTCCACAAACCGGAAAAAACATGATCGTCGCGCTTTACGAACCCGACATCCCGCAAAATACCGGAACGATCATGCGACTCGGTGCGTGTCTTGGGGTTGAGATCCACATCGTCGGCCCCGCGGGCTTCGCAGCGAACGAACGCGCCTTTCGCCGCGCCGGTCTCGACTATCTCGATCACGTAACGATCAAGGATCACATCTCCTTCGATCGGTTCCAGGCGTGGCGGCGGGCGGAAAACCGCCGTTTGGTGCTCCTGACAACGAAAGCCGAGACGGCCCATCTGGATTTTGCGTTCAGGGAAACGGACGTATTGCTCTGCGGCCGGGAATCCGCCGGCGTGCCGGAGAACGTTCACCAGTCCGCCGACGCCCGGATTAAAGTGCCGATGCGAAAGGATTTGCGCTCGCTCAATGTTGCAGTGAGTCTTGCGATCGTATTGGGCGAGGCATTACGTCAAACGGGGGGCTTTCCGAATGAACAAGGCTGAGCAGAAGAAAAAAGCCTCGGCGTGGTTCTCCGAATTACAGGGCAAAATCTGCAAGGCGCTCGAGACGCTCGAAAACGAGGCGCCCGACGAGCTCTATCCGGGCAAGGCGGGGCGTTTCGTGCGCAGGCCGTGGAAGCGCAAGGACTATACCGGTGCGCCGGGCGGCGGCGGCACGATGGCGGTTCTCTCCGGGCCGCTGTTCGAGAAAGCAGGCGTGCATGTTTCGACGGTGCACGGCGAGTTCGCGCCGGAATTCCGCGCGCAAATTCCTGGGGCCGAAAACGATCCGCGCTTCTGGGCGGCGGGCATTTCGGTGATCGTGCATCCGCGCAATCCGCATGTGCCGGCGGCGCATTTCAACACCCGGCATGTCATCACGACGAAAGCCTGGTTCGGCGGCGGCGCGGATTTGACGCCCGTGCTCGACCGCCGGCGCACCCAAACCGATCCCGACACGATCGCGTTTCACGCCGCGATGAAGGCCGCCTGCAACAAGCACAAAAAGGTCGCCTCGCACGCCGAATTCAAGCGGATGTGCGACGAATATTTTTTCCTGAAGCACCGGAACGAGCCGCGCGGCATCGGCGGGATTTTTTTCGACTACCGCGACAGCGGAAACTGGAAAGCCGACTTCGCCTTCGTGCGGGAGGTTGGGCTTGCGTTTTTGAAAATTTATCCGGCGCTGGTGCGAAGAAATTTCAAGAAGCCCTGGACGGAAGCCGAACGCGACGAGCAGCTCATCCGCCGCGGGCGCTATGTCGAGTTCAATCTTTTGTACGATCGCGGCACCGTTTTCGGTCTGAAGACCGGCGGCAACGTGGAATCGATCCTGTCGTCGCTGCCGCCGGAAGTGAAGTGGCCGTAATTCAGCGCGACGCGTTCAAATCCGCCGGCGAAATCAAAACCGAAAATCGCTCGCACCAGATCACGACGCTCGGATAATCCTTCAGATTCACGCCCGCCGGGATCGGATAGCGCTGACTGCCCTTGAACGCGCGCAAACCGCCGAGATCGACATACATCGCGTCCTTCACGTCGCCGTTATTGCGCACCGCCGCCTTCGGCACGAGATAGACGTGATAGGCGGGTCCCGGCCCGACTTCGAAATCCGGCTCCAGGAAAACCGTGCGCTCGTAGACGCTCACCTTCCCGCGCCCCCAGTGCACCGGATCGGACGGATTGGCGTGAATGAAGGTGCCGGTTGCGACCAGCGCCGAACGATCGGCTTCGGTCAAATGTTCGGCCGCGGGCGGCGGCGGAAAGACATACGGGAAAAAGAAAAAGCCGAGGGCGATCCCGAAAATCGTGCCGAGAATTCCGCCCAGGAAAAAGATCCAGACACTGCGAAAGAATCCGCGCATGACTCCCTCCTCCTGCCAGCGAGGCTATGAGGACGCTGCACGCTCGGCAATTAAATTCAGACTCACTTTGTCTTGAGGGAATCCGGCCACGATCCAGGCTTCTTCCGCGCGCGCAAGCGCGGCCCCGAGCGCGGGTCCCTTGACCACGCCGCGTTCGGTAAAGTCTTTTGCCTTCAGCGGAAATTCCGGCGGCGTCCAGCGATCCGGCAACGCAATGAGATCGAGCCAGATCTTGTCGTCGTTTCTCGCCTGCGAGCGCGCGAGCGCGATCGCGGCCCGATCACGAAAATTTTCCGCGCCGATGCGATAGAGAAGCGCCTTCGCCGCCGCTTCGCCCGCTTCCGGCGAAATTCGCCACCAGCGGTCGCCCATCGAGCGGAGCCGCTCATACTCGGCGTTCGCGAGCCGCAACCGCTCGCGCAGGCGATCCGCATCCTCGACGACATAGACGCCGAGCGCCGCGAGATGCCGGATCGCGTCCTTCGGCAAATTCGCCGCCGCTTCCACCTTCACCAAATTCGAATAGCTCGCGAGAAGCGGCACCCCCCCGAGAACGGCGCCGAGCAAGCCCACCTCGCCCATCACCGCGAGCGTCGGTACGGCGTGCTTCGCAACCAAGAGCTTCAACATCTCGGCCCGCACGCGTTCGCGCGAAAGAGTCGAAAGTCCGTCGCGCGCGCGGATACAGGCGAGAAGCCCTTCGCGATCCATCAATCCTTCGCCATAGGCCGCATGAAAACGGAAGAAGCGCAAAATGCGCAGATAATCTTCCCGGATGCGCGTTTCAGGATCGCCGATGAAGCGCACCTTGCGCGCCTGCAAGTCCTTCAGGCCGCCGACGTGATCCACCACCGTCCCGTCGCGCTTGAGCGAAAGCGCGTTCATGGTGAAGTCGCGCCGCTCGGCGTCGCGCTTCCAGTCGCGCCCGAAGCGCACTTTGGCGTGCCGCCCGTAGGTCTCGACGTCTTCGCGCAGCGTCGTCACCTCGAACGGCCTGCCGTCGATCACCACCGTGACCGTGCCGTGCTCGATCCCCGTCGGCACCGGATGAAATCCGGCTTTCTTCGCGCGCCGTACGATTTCGTCGGGTACCGCCGTGGTTGCCAGATCAATCTCGCCGACCGGCACTTGCAAAAGCGCATTGCGCACGGCGCCGCCGACGACGCGCGCCTCCTCGCCCGCGGTATCCAGCGCGTCGAAAAGCCTTGGCAGCGGGCCGCTCGACAGCCACGGCGCTTGTTTTGAATCGAGAACGGCCGTATCCGCGCCGCTCATTTAATCTGCCCCGGCACGAGCTTGCCGTTTTCCATATGGGCGGGCGTATAGGTGCCGCCCGGCGGCGCGCCGCCGAAATGTGCAAAGAAGATGAGGCTTGCGATAACAAGTGCGAGGCCGCCGCAGGTGCAGATGGTCAGCACCTTCAGCCGCCAATGCTCCTTTTCACGCGCGTCGCGCTGGGTGGCGACGAGGTAAATCGCATACAGCGCGAATGGCGTAATGAAGAGCGCGATTTCGAGAATGGTTCTGCTCATGACAGCCGCTCGTATAATCGGCGAATCATACCCGCCGTCGCCCCCCAGATGTAATGCTCTCCATAGGGCATCGCATAGTAGCTCCGGATCAGGCCGCGCCATTCGCGGTTATGGCGCAGGTGATTGTCGGGCGACATCAGAAAATCGAACGGCACCTCGAAGGCGTCGACGACCTCGCTCGGATTGAGCTTGAGCGCAAAACCCGGCCGGACCAGCGCCACCACGGGCACGATGCGAAATCCCGTGCCCGACAGATAAGGGTCGAGATAGCCGAGCGGCATAATGAATTCGCGCGCGAGACCGATCTCTTCCATCGCCTCGCGCATCGCGGCGTCGGCCGGATCGCGATCGCCCTCGTCGATCCGCCCGCCCGGAAAAGCGACCTGACCCGAATGCGTCGCCAGTTTTTCCGCGCGCCGCGTGAGCAAAAATGTCGGCGTCTCGCGGGCGACGATCGGCATCAGCACCGCGGCCGGGCGAAACGGTTTGTCGGCGAGCACCTCCGCCATGTTTTTTGCCACCTGATGATCGCCCTGCTGCTCGGTGAGCTCTTCCAGCGAAGCAGGCGCGTCCAGATTGGCGGGCGTCTTGAGCGACAGCCTCTCTTTCGCTCGCGCGACGAAGTCGTGCAGCGATACCGGAATCTCCGCCGCCGTTTTTGTCTCGTTCATGCAATCCCTGCGATTGTTGTTTCCGGCGCGATCGGGAAAAACTCTCCCGCCGAGCAGACGCCGAACAGGCGTTCACCGCCTTGTTCGCGCACTTCGCCGAGCGCGACAAGATCGAAAAACAAGGCGCGTGTCACTTTCGCCCACAAATCCCGCCGCACATGCAGATACGGTTTGATCCCGCCGGTGCCTTGTTCGGGTTCGAAGCGCAGCCGGTGACCGGAATCGCAGCGCACGATGTCATCGACATTGGTGCGGAAGATCAGGTTCTGCTCCCTCCCGCGGTTTTCGACTTCCAGCTCGACTGCGAGAAACGGGGCGTCCTCCACTCGAATTCCGGCTTTCTCCACCGGCGTCACCAAAAAATGCTTGTCGCCTTCCCGCTTCAGCACCGAGGCGAAGAGCTTCACGAGCGCGGGCCGCCCGATCGGCGTACCGAGGTAAAACCAGGTCCCGTCGGAAGCGATCCGTATGTCGATCTCGCCGCAATAAGGCGGATTCCATTTCTCCACCGGCGGCTGGCGTTCCTTGCCGATTCGGGAGGCAAGCGATTCCAGGCCAAGGGACGGATTCTCCGTCATTTCTCCTCCAGCCAAGCCGGGCTCGCGGCATCGTGAACCCACGGCCTTGCTTATTGTTAAATCAGAGTAGCTTAGCCGTGCCCCTCCCCGGAGGCCCGCCTTGATTGCGACGGACTCCAGGGGTTTCCTGCATGGAACTGGCATCGCGACTCAGCAAATCAGCCTAAGATTGGGCACTGACGTCGAAAACCCAACTGCGGAGATCCCGAATGGCGTCCGCCAAGAACGAAGCCCCCGAAACCCTCGATAAAATGATCGTGCGCGCGGCCGAAAACACGGCGGCCAGCATCCGCGCGGCGCGCGACGCGATCGGCGCCGTGATCTTCGGCCAGGACGAAGTGGTCGATCGCGCGCTCATCACGGTTCTCGCAGGCGGCCACGCGCTTCTCGTCGGCGTACCGGGACTGGCGAAAACGAAACTCGTCGACGCGATGGGAACCGTGCTGGGCCTCGAAGCCCGCCGCATCCAGTTCACGCCCGACCTGATGCCCTCCGATATTCTCGGTGCGGAGGTGCTGGAAGAAAGCGCGGGCGGCAAGCGCGGCTTCCGCTTCATTCGCGGACCGATCTTCTCGCAGTTGCTTCTCGCCGACGAAATCAACCGCGCGAGCCCGCGCACCCAGTCGGCGCTCCTGCAGGCGATGCAGGAATATCACGTGAGCGTCGCCGGCACCCGCTACGATGTGCCGCGCCCCTTCCATGTGCTCGCGACCGAAAACCCGATCGAGCAGGAAGGAACCTATCCTTTGCCGGAAGCGCAGCTCGACCGCTTCCTGATGGAAATTGACGTCGGCTATCCCAATCGCGAGGCCGAGCGGAAGATTCTTTTCGACACCACCGGCGTCGAAGAAACCAAAGCGCGCGCCGCGATGACGGCGGACGATCTCATGGCCGCGCAGCGGCTCGTGCGCCGCATTCCCGTCGGCGAGTCGGTCGTGAACGCGATCCTCGATCTCGTGCGCGCCGCACGCCCCGGTGAAAACTCGGAAGTATCGAAGCTGATCGCTTGGGGCCCGGGCCCGCGCGCAAGCCAGGCCTTGATGCTAGCGGTCCGCGCCCGCGCGCTTTTGGATGGGCGGCTCGCGCCGTCGATCGACGACGTGATCGCGCTCGTCGAACCTGTTTTGAAACATCGCATGGCGCTCACCTTCGCGGCGCGCGCCGACGGGGAAACCATCGAGGGCGTGATCGGAAGGTTGAAAGCCAAGATGGCATGAACGCAAACCGCGCAATCACCACAAACCCCGTCGAAACCGCGAAGCAGTCGGCGCAGCGGCTCGTCGCGGCGATGCCGCGGCTCGTGCTCGAAGCGCGCCGTGTCGCGGCCTCGGTTTTTCATGGATTGCACGGCCGCCGCCGCGCCGGCCCCGGCGAGAATTTCTGGCAATACCGCCGCTTTCATTCCGGCGAGCCCGCGAGTCGCGTCGACTGGCGGCGTTCCGCGCGCGACGATCACCTTTATGTCCGCGAGCGAGAATGGGAAGCGGCGCACACGATCTGGATCTGGCCGGACCGCTCGCCCTCGATGGATTTCTGCTCGAAGCAAGGGCTCGAATGGAAGCTCGATCGCGCGCTTGTGCTCGCTTTCGCGCTCGGCGAGCTGCTCGTGCGCGGCGGCGAGCGCGTCGGCATTCCCGGTATCATGCGCCCGACCGCGAACCGCGCGGTGATCGATCGCATGGCGGAAGCGATCCTCCACGAGTCGGGCAGCCCTGAAAGCCTGCCGCCGCCCTTCACCGCGGGTCCGCGCGACGAGATTTGCCTCCTGGGCGACTTCTGGAACCCGGCCGCAGAGGTCACAAGCGCGCTCGCCACCATGGCTTCGGGCGGGGCGATGGGCCATGTCGCGCAAATCGTCGATCCTGCGGAAGAGACGTTTCCCTATGGGGGTCGCGTCGAATTCCTCGAGCCCGAAGGCGCGGGCTCGATCACCGTCGGCCGTGCCGAAATGTGGCGGGAGGATTACGTTCGCCGGATCGCGCTTCACCGCGACAGGATCCGTGAAGAAGCCGCCCGCCACGGCTGGGGTTTCATGATTCATCGCACCGACCGGCCCGCGAGCGAACTCCTGCTCGCGCTCCGCGCCCGCATGGGCGAGACCCGCAATGCCATCGTGAGGCAGCAAATCGCCTCGCGGATACCGGAGGCGGCCGCATGATCCCCGGCCTGCCGCTCGACTTCGTTTCGCCCGCCCTGCTCACGGCGCTCCTCGCGCTACCGGCACTGTGGTGGCTACTGCGCCTCATGCCGCCGCGGCCGCGCCGGATCGCTTTTCCGCCGACGCGAATACTGTTCGACATCAAGCCGAAAGAAGAGACGCCCGCGCGCACGCCCTGGTGGCTCACGGCGCTTCGGCTGTTGCTCGCGGCGCTCATCATTCTCGCAGCCGCCGGGCCGATCTGGAAGCCGGCGCCCGCCGGCATGCGCGCGAGCGGCCCCATGGTTGTGCTGCTCGATTCCGGCTGGGCGTCCGCGGCGTCTTGGGAACAACGCATTCGCGCCGCGAACGAAATCATCAACCGTGCCGAAAACGATCGCCGCCCGGTCGCGCTGATCGCAAGCGGCGCGCCGCAAAAGGACGCTTCGCTCCTGCGGCCCGGCGAAGCGCGCGACGCGCTCCGCTTGGCGACGCCCACACCGTACACACCCGTTCGCGCCGATGCGCTCGCGCCGCTATCGCAACTTCTCCGCCAGCATGCCGACGCTTCGGTGATCTGGCTCTCCGACGGCGTCGATACCGGCGACGGCGCTGATTTCGTGAAGCGCCTGAATGAAATCGCGGGCGACAAAATTACGGTCGTGACCGGCGGCATTCCGACCGCGCACGCGCTCAAAGCGCCCGACAACACCGCAGGCGGCCTGACCGTGAAGGTTTTGCGCGCGGACGAAAGCGCGCCCGCGAACGGCACCGTGCGGGCGCACGATCTGCGCGGACTCGCGCTCGGCGAAGCGCCGTTCTCGTTCAAAGGCGGCGAGCTCGAAACGGAGGCCCGTTTCGATCTCCCGGTCGAAATCCGGAACGACATTGCGCGGGTGGAAATCGCGAACGAGCGTTCCGCTGGCGCCGTGCAGCTTCTCGACAAGCGCTGGCGCCGCCGCACCGTCGGCATTGTTTCGGGCGGCACGGTCGATACGCGCCAGCCGCTCCTGTCCGCGAGTTTTTACCTGACCCGCGCGCTGGGTCCCTTTGCGGATGTACGGACCGCGGAAAGCGCGGCGCCAAGCGAAGCGATCAGCCATTTCATCGACCAGCGGCTGCCGGTGATGATCCTCTCCGATGTCGGCACCATCGCGCCCTCGGCGCGCGAAAAGCTGGAGCGCTGGATCGACGACGGCGGCTTGCTCATCCGCTTCGCCGGTCCGCGGCTCGCGGCGGCGGAAGACGACGAACTTGTACCCGTCCGCCTGCGGCGCGGCGGCCGTGTGCTCGGCGGCAGCCTGTCATGGGAGCAGCCGCAGCATCTCGGCGCCTTTCCCCGCGAGAGCCCGTTCCACGGGCTGTCCGTTCCGGAGGACGTCACCGTCTCGCGGCAAGTGCTCGCCGAGCCCGATGGGCAACTCGCCGACCGCACCTGGGCGGCGCTCGCCGACGGCACACCGCTCGTCACCTCAACGAAGCGCGGAAAAGGACTTCTGGTGCTTTTCCATGTCGCCGCCGATACGCGCTGGTCGAATCTTCCGATCTCCGGCACCTTCGTCGAAATGCTGCGCAAGACCATCGCACTCGCGGGCACCACGGCGGAAGAAGCGCCGCGCCCCAGCGCCGCTGCGCGGCCAACCGCCCACACGATCGCGCCAAGCCGCCTGCTGGACGGTTTCGGCACGCTGATTCCGCCCGGTCCTACCGCGCGGCCGATCCCCGCCGACTTCAACGAACATGCGAGCGCCGATCATCCGCCCGGCTTTTACGGTCCGCCCGAGAATTTTTATGCCGTGAACACGCTTGCGGCCGGAGACAAGCTCGCGCCGCTCGATTTCGGCGCGATTAAAGTCGAACCCTATCGCCAGGCGGCCACGATCGATCTCCGGGCCGCGATGCTGGCCGGCGTGATGCTCCTCATGCTTGCCGACGGCCTGATCGTGTTCTGGCTTTCCGGCGGCGCGAGCCGCTTGGCCTGGCGGCGCGCCGGCACGGCGGCGCTCATCGCCATCGCGATTTTCGCGCTCGGTGACGGACGCGGTTTCGCACAGTCCAATACGCCTGCTCCGGCGAAACCCGCATTGAGCGCCGCCGACGACTTTGCCTTGCGCGCAACGCTGCAAACGCGCCTCGCCTACGTCGTCACCGGCGACAGCGAAGTGGACAACATCAGCCGTTCCGGCCTCGAAGGGCTTTCGCTCTTTCTCGCGCAGCGCACGGCCTTGGAACCCGGCGATCCTATGGGCGTCGACCCGGCACGCGACGAGCTTGCCTTCTTCCCCATTCTTTATTGGCCGATCACGCCCGAAGCCGTGAAGCCTACGCCCGAAGCGCTCGCGAAAATCGACGCTTATATGAAACAAGGCGGAACGATCCTGTTCGACACGCGTGACGCATTCGCTTCGTTCGGCCGCGGCGGCGGAGTCTCGCCCGCGCTGGCGAAGTTGCGCGAAATCCTTTCCTCGCTCGACATTCCCGAGCTGGAGCCGGTGCCGCAGGATCACGTGCTGACGAAATCGTTCTTCTTGCTGCGCGATTTCCCCGGCCGCTTCGCTACTGGCAAATTGTGGGTTGAAGCCCTCCCCGGCCCGTCGGCTGAAACCGAGACGCGCCCCGCGCGCGCGGGCGACGGCGTCTCGCCCATCCTGATTACGTCGAACGATTTTGCGGGCGCCTGGGCGATCAATCCCGACGGGCAGCCGCTCCTTCCGATTACGCAGAACGAGCCGCGCCAGCGCGAATTCGCCTACCGCGCGGGCACGAACATCGTGATGTACGTGCTCACCGGCAACTACAAGGCCGACCAGGTGCACGCGCCGGCGCTGATCGAACGGCTGGGGCAATAGGACGCGCATGAATTACGGCATCGCATTCGACCCACTCGTTTCCACGCCGCTGTTGATCGCGGCGGGCACGGCGGCGCTTCTTGTCGCGGCGCTTCTTCTCGTTTCGCGTTCGCGCAGCGCGGTCGTGCGCACGCTCGCCTTTGCCGCCGGGTTTCTCGCGCTTGCCAACCCTTCTTTCACCCGCGAGGATCGCGATCCGCTTTCTTCCGTCGCGGCAGTCGTCATCGACAAGAGCGCAAGCCAGCGTTTCGGCGACCGCACGCAGGAAGCCGAGAAGGCTCGCGCGTCGCTCGTCGAGCAGCTCGGAAAGATTCCCGGACTCGAAGTCCGCACCGTTGAGGCGGGCGACAATGACGGCGAAGGCGAAGGCACGAGGCTTTTCTCTGCACTTAATAATGCCCTTTCCGACATCCCGCCCGAACGCTTCGCGGGCGCGATCTTCGTCACTGACGGCCGCGTGCATGACGTGCCCGACCCCGCCGCGCTTGGATTTGAGGCTCCAGTTCACGCCGTTATCACGGGCCGCGAGGACGAGCGCGACCGGCGCGTGGAGCTGACAGCGTCGCCGCGCTTCGGCATCGTCGGACAGAAGCAGACGATCGGTTACCGCGTCGTGGACGAAGGCGCGCCCGCCGGAGCGCGTGTGCAGGTGACCGTCCGGCGGGACGGCGAAATCGTCGCGCGTCCGATCGTCGTCGCCGGCGAAAAAGCGAGCGTTCAGGTCGACATCCCTCATGCGGGCCAGAACATCATCGAGATCGAGGCGGCGCCTCTCGAAGGCGAACTCACGCCGCTCAACAACCGCGTCGCGGTCTCGATCGACGGCGTGCGCGAGAAGCTGCGCGTGCTGCTCGTCTCCGGCGAGCCGCATTCCGGCGAGCGCACCTGGCGCAACTTGCTGAAGTCCGACGCCAATGTGGATCTTGTGCATTTCACCATTCTGCGCCCGCCGGAAAAGCAGGATGGCACACCGATCCACGAGCTCTCCCTGATCGCGTTTCCGACGCGCGAGCTGTTTCAGCAGAAGATCAAGGAATTCCAGCTCATCATCTTCGACCGCTACGCCCAGCAGGGTGTGCTGCCGCTGATTTATTTCGACAACATCGTGAATTATGTGCGCGAAGGCGGCGCTGTCCTGATCGCCGCCGGCAGCGACTACGCAAGCGCCGCTTCGATCTACCGTTCGCCGCTGGAAAACATCCTGCCCGCCGAGCCGACCGGCCATGTCAGCGAAGCGTCTTTCCTGCCGACGCTGACCGAGGCGGGTAAGCGCCATCCGGTGACGCGCGCCCTTCCGGGCTCCGAGGAGAATCCGCCGCACTGGAGCCGCTGGTTCCGCCTCGTCGACGCGCGCACAGAAACCGGCGGCACGTCGCTCATGAACGGCGCGAACAACAATCCGCTATTGGTTCTCTCGCGTCAGGGCGAAGGGCGTGTCGCGCTTCTTCTCTCCGATCACATCTGGCTGTGGGCGCGCGGCTATGAAGGCGGCGGACCGTATCTCGATCTCATGCGGCGGCTTTCGCACTGGCTGATGAAGGAGCCGGAGCTCGAAGAGGAGCGGCTTACGCTGAAGCTGCAAGGCAAGCAGCTCGCCGCCGAGCGCCGCACCATGCGCGACGAAGCCGCACCCGTCACCGTCACGACACCTTCCGGCGAGAAGCGGACGCTGAACCTCGCGCAGGCCGAACCCGGCCTGTTCCGCGCGTTGACGCCGGCTTCCGAACTCGGACTCTGGCGCGCGACCGACGGGCAGCTTTCCACGCTCATCAATGTCGGCCCGATCAACCCGCTCGAATTCGCCGCGGTCACGAGCACCAAGGATGTGCTTGCGCCGATCGCCAAGGCGACCGGCGGCGGCGTGTGGCGGATGTCCGAGCTCGGTTCGCCCGCACCGCGCGTCGTGGGCGTCCACTCGGGCGAGCGCTTCGCGGGCGCCGATTGGCTCGGCCTGAAGCTCAGGGATGCGAGCGTCGTGCGCGGAATCGGTCTCTTCCCGGTCTTCGCGGGGCTTTCAGGATTGCTTCTGTTGCTCGCCGCCGTCTCGGCCGCCTGGGCGCGCGAAGGGCGATAACTACTTTTGCGCCGAATAATCCGGCCGCGTCATGCCTTCGACGCCGTCGAAGGCGCCCGGCACCAATTCGGCCACCAGCACGCGCTCCGGATCGACCGGGCCGGGCAATTGCACCTTCCCGCGCGGCACTTTCTTGAAGCCGAGGCGGCCGTAATAGGGCTCGTCGCCGACAAGCAGAATCAATTTCTCGCCCGCTTTCTTCGCGGCCTCGAGCGATGCCTCGATCAGCGCCTTGCCGATCCCGTGCGAGCGGAACGGCGGCTCTACCGTGAGCGGGCCCAGAAGCAGCGCCTTCGTCTTGCCGATCCGGATCGGCGTGAGCCGCACCGAGCCGACCAGAAGCGTGCCGATCCGTGCGGTGAACGAAAGCTCGCGCCGGTGCGGCATGTCCTCGCGCAGCCGGTAGGCGCTCCGCACATAACGGCCCGGCCCGAAGGTGCGCTCGGAAAGCTTCTCGATCGCCGCGTCGTCGTCGGGCTTCTCGGGCAAAATGGTAAGTGTGATGTCGGTCAAGCGGCGGTCTCTCGGCGCAAAACGATTTTCGCGGCGCGCCGCATTATCACGGCGGCAGGCACGAATCCACCGCAGGGCTGTATTGCGTGCCCTTCGCTCGCGCAATGGCCGATCCCATGTAAGAAATCCGCATGAACGGAGCGAACTCATGGGCCTTTTGGTAAACGGCGTTTGGCAAGACCAATGGTATGACACGAAAACGACGGGCGGCCGGTTTGTCCGGCACGACTCGGTCTTCCGCAATTGGGTCACAGTAGACGGCAGCAAAGGCCCGAGCGGCGAGGACGGCTTTAAGGCCGGGCCCGGCCGCTATCACTTATATGTGTCCCTCGCCTGCCCCTGGGCGCATCGCACGCTCATCTTCCGCAAGCTGAAAAGGCTCGAGAACGTCATTTCGCTCTCCGTTGTCGATCCGCTCATGGGGGAGGAAGGCTGGACCTTCTCGGACTTCCCCGGCGCGATCCCCGACCATGTGAACGGCAAGAAACGCCTCTACGAAGTTTATCTGCTCGCGAATCCGAATTTCTCCGGCCGCGTCACCGTCCCGGTCTTGTGGGACAAGGAGCGGAAGACGGTCGTGAACAACGAGTCGTCCGAAATCATCCGCATGCTGAATTCGGCCTTCAACGCGTTCACCGGCGCGCGCGAGGATTACTACCCCGAGGCATTGCGGGGCGAGATCGACCGCATCAACAAATTCGTCTATCCGAACATCAACAACGGTGTCTATCGCACCGGCTTCGCGACCACGCAGGAAGCCTACGAGGAAGCCTTCCGCGATCTCTTCAGCGCGCTCGACGAGGTGGAGAAGATTTTATCGGCGCGCCGCTATCTCGCCGGCGGCCGCATCACCGAAGCCGATTGGCGGCTGTTCACGACGCTCATCCGCTTCGATCCGGTCTATTTCGGGCATTTCAAGTGCAATCTCCGCCGGATCGCGGATTACCCGAACCTCTCGAACTATCTGCGCGAGCTCTACCAGTGGCCCGGTGTTGCGGAGACGGTGAACTTCGATCACATCAAGCGGCACTATTATATGAGCCATCTGCAGATCAATCCGACGCGCATCGTGCCGGCCGGCCCCGAGATCAAACTCGACGCGCCGCATAATCGCGCGCGGCTCGCGGCGTGACTACCAGCGCTCGCTTGTCTCGCCGCCGTACAGAATCTCCTCGATCCGCCGCCGCGTGGCTTCGGTTGTCCCCTCCGGCAGCTTGTCGATCGGAAAGAAATCCGCCTCGCGAATTTCCCAGTCGGGTTCGCGCGCCTCTTGCACGAATTCACGCACAACGAAAAGCGCAACATGGTCGCGCTTCGTCGATCTCGTGTTGTGATACATGCCGAAGAGCCGCGCCGCGCCGGTGAGCTTGATGCTTCCCTCTTCCATGAGTTCGCGCTTCAGCGCGTCGAGCAGCGTCTCGCCCGCGTCCACGCCCCCGCCGGGAAAGTGCCAGCCGGGCGTATAACCGTGCTGGACGAGAAATACGCGGTTTTCCGAATCGAACACGGCGCCGCGGACACCAAGCGTCATCGGCCGGGAAAAACGCCAATAAAAATGCAACAATCTTCGGATCATTCCGGTTCTTTCAAAACGAGGACGCTATTGGATTCTCCTCGAACCGCGTTAAGAACACGAAAAGGTCGGTTCAGCCAGCCGAAAGAAAGCCAGCCATGAAACGATTTGCCGATCTTACCGAACAAGAAATTCTCTCCCTCGCCATCAGCAACGAAGAAGAAGACAGACGCATCTATCTGGCCTTTGCGGACGGCTTGCGCGAGCAATACCCGGCCTCGGCCGAGGTTTTCGAAAAGATGGCGGCGGAGGAAACCACCCACCGCAGCAAGCTGTTCGATCTGTACCGCAAGAAATTCGGCGAGTCCCTGCCCCTCATCCGCCGCCAGGACGTACGCGGATTCATCCGTCACCGCCCCATCTGGCTCGTTCGTCCGCTCGGCCTCGAAGAGGTCCGGAAATACGCCGCCAATATGGAATACGAAACCGCGAATTTTTACCGCAAAGCGGCGGAAGCGGCGCGCGACGCTTCGGTACGCGAACTGCTGTTCAACCTCGCGGAAGCCGAAGATCAGCACGAGCAGATCGCGGAGGATCTCGGCGAGAAAATCCTGACGCCGAAGACCCGCGAAAAAGAGGACAATGTCGCGCGCCGCATGTTCGTCCTGCAATATGTGCAGCCGGGCCTTGCGGGCCTGATGGACGGCTCGGTTTCGACGCTCGCGCCGCTCTTCGCCGCCGCCTTCGCGACCCACAACACCTGGCAGACTTTCGTGGTGGGGCTCGCCGCCTCGATCGGCGCGGGCATCTCGATGGCCTTCGCCGAGGCGCTTTCCGATGACGGCTCGCTCACCGGCCGAGGCGCTCCCATCATCCGCGGCGTCGTCTGCGGAGGCATGACGGCGCTCGGCGGCCTCGGCCACACGCTGCCTTATCTCATTCCGCATTTCTGGACGGCGACGTTTATTTCCTTCGCCGTGGTTGCCGTCGAGCTCGCAGTGATTTCCTGGATCCGCTGGCGTTATATGGATACGACCCTCTCCATGGCGGCGTTTCAGGTGATGGTCGGCGGAGCGCTTGTCTTCATTGTCGGCATTTTGATCGGAAGCTCGTAGACGATGTTCACGCTCGCGCATCTTTCCGACCCGCACATTCCGCCGCTGCCGGGCTGCTCTCCCTTCGCGCTGATCGGCAAGCGCATCACCGGCTACCTGAATTGGCGCCTCCGACGCGGCGCGCATCACAGCCGCGAGGTGCTCGACGCGCTTGCGAAGGACATGCGTGCGCACGGGCCCGACCACATCGCGGTCACGGGCGATCTCGCCAATCTTTCGCTGCCGCCGGAATTCGCAATGGGCCGCGAATTCCTGCGAAGCCTCGGCGACGGCAAACATGTGAGCGTCATCCCCGGCAATCACGACGCCTATGTGCGCGGCGTGGAAAAAATCTATCTCGACGCCTGGCGCGAATATTTCGCGGGCGACACGCCGGGCGCGTTTCCTTTTCCTTATTTGCGGCGGCGCGGGCCTGTCGCGCTGATCGGCCTTTCGAGCGCGGTGCCGACGCTCCCCTTTTTCGCTTCCGGTCGCATCGGTTCCGCGCAAATGGACCGTTTCGCGGTAATGATGGAAGAGCTTCCACGCGAGCAATGTTTTCGCATCGTGCTCATTCATCACCCGCCGGCGGGAAATCGCCCATGGCTGAAACAACTCGATGACACGCAGGATTTTCGCGACGTCATCGCGCGGCTCGGCGCGGAAATGATCTTGTCAGGCCACGATCACGTCGCGGCGGTGAACGAAATTCGCGGGCTCGAGCGTCCGGTGCCGGTCGTGCAAGTGCCGTCCGCTTCCGCCATGCCCGGCGACCCGCGCGGCGGCGGCGCTTACAACCTCTATCGCATCGACGGTGCGCCAGGCCGCTGGACGTGCGAAATGGAAACGCGCGGCGTCACCGCGAATGGCGGCGTGGAAACGCTGCGAAAACAGAAGTTGTTGTAATTCTCGTCATGGCCGGGCTTGTCCCGGCCATCCACGCCTTGGCGGCATTGAAGCAGAGAAGAAGACGTGGATGCCCGGCACAAGGCCGGGCATGACAGGGGCTGGATTTAGCGCGTGAGATACACGCCGAGCATGAACAGCGCGATCGCGCCGACGACCATGCCCAGGACGAACGGGAAAACCACCTTCACCCTGGACGGCTTGGTGATGACGACATGTTTCAGCGGCTCGTCGATCTTTACGGGCTCGGTCGCGGCAATCGCCTGTTCGCGCGCGACGAGCCGGCGCGCGATGTAGCGCGTGATCGCGTCCCGCATCGGCTCGGTTTCGCCCGACTCCGCGAGCACCCGCCGGCCATTCGCCGTGTCGTGCAGCAGCCGATAGGTGCGTTTGTCCCGGCCCATGGCGACATGGGTGATCATGTCGATCCAGAGCCGCGGCTGCGAACCTTGCGAAAGGCCGCGGTCGAAAATATCGGCGTGTTCCGCGGGAATGTCCTTGAATACCTGATCGAGCGTTTCGTTCAGAATCTCGAGCCGCGCGGCTTCGGCGTCGCGCAATTCAACAATCACCGCCGAGCGCTCCGCGGCTTCAATACGCGCCGCGCGCATCGCGTCCTTGAGCGGCGTTTCCGCCGGTTTTGGCTGCGCCGATTCTTCCATGTTCCTCGTCCCGGCCGAAAGATTAGTCGTTCCCGGCGCGCGAGGAAAGCGGCATGATCCCGTAAGGCTTCGCCCAGCCCAGCCCCGTTTCGGTACGCCCGCGCGGATTGTATTCCGCGCCGACCCAACCCTTGTAACCGCTTGCGTCGAGGGCGCGAAAAAAGGTCGGATAATCGAGCTCGCCCTCGTCCGGCTCGTGCCGATCCGGCACGCCGGCGATCTGGACGTGTCCGATCAGCGGCTCGAGCTGTTGAAAGCGGTGGATAACGTTCCCCTCGATGATCTGCACGTGATAGGCGTCGAATTGCAGCTGCACATTCGCGAGCCCGATCTCGACGAGAAAGTCGGCGGCGCGCACCGTCGAGCGCAGAAAATAATTCGGCCGGTCGCGCGGGTTGAGCGGCTCGATCAGGATCGTTTTGTTCAGCGAAGCCGCCTTTTCGCCTGCCTCGCGGATGTTCCTGACAAAACAGGCGGCATTTTCGGACGTGTCGCCGCAATCACCGGCCATCGCGTGAATTTTCGGCACGTTAAGCGCCGTCGCGTAGTCGAGCGCCTGATCGACGCGCGCCTGAAACTCGGCCTCGAAACCGGCGAGCGCACCGAGGCCATAGCCTTCGCTGTCATCGCCGGGCCGCGTGTTGATGAGTACGAGTGATAGCCCCGTGCGATCGAGCTGCTCTTTAATCTCCGCAATCGAATGCGCGTAAGGCGACTGGCATTCGACCGCTTGAAAACCCGCTCGTTTCGCCGCTTCAAAGCGTTCGAGGAACGGGTATTCCTTGAACATCAGCTGAATGTTGGCGGCGAAGCGTGGCATGGCCGCGAGCTATATCACTTCGCCCGGCGTCATAAAATTGTTACAAGCCGCCCAGCCCGATTCTATTCCGGAGTCTCCTTGAGCGCCTTTGTTCTCGCCGCCGTTCTGCTCGGCGCGCTGTTCCACGCGAGCTGGAACGCCATCATCAAGTCGTTGCCGAACCGCTCCATGGCCGCGGAAGTCGTCGCTGTACTCGGCGGCTTTACCGGTATTCCGGTCGCGCTCGCGCTGCCGCCTCCGCCGCCGGAAGCCTGGCCCTATCTTGCCGCCTCATCCGTCATCCATATCGGCTACTTCACGCTGCTCGGATTCATTTACCGCTCCGCCGACCTCGGCGTCGCCTATCCGCTGACGCGCGGCGCGGCGCCGATGGTGACGGCGCTCTTCGCCTTTCTCTTGATCGGCGAAAACATGCATTGGAGCGGCTGGCTCGCGGTCGCCCTGATCGCAGGCGGCATCGCGGCGCTCTCCGCCGACGCCATCTTGCGCGGCGGCCTGAATTGGCCGACCGCCGCCGGCGTCTTCGCCAATTCCGGCGTGATCGTCACCTACACGCTGATCGACGGCATCGGCTCGCGCACGGCGGGGAACGGCCTTGTCTACGGCGCATGGCTCCTGATGGGAAACACCGTCACCCTCTTTACGTTCGCGATGCTGATGCACCGGAAAGAATTTTTCCAAGAAGCCAGGATGATCTGGCCGCGTGCGTCTGTCGCCGCGATGCTGCAGCTTCCCGCCTACGGCATCGTGCTATGGGCGATGGCGCGGGCACCGATCGGCCTGGTCGCGGCACTGCGCGAAGTCGCGGTGCTGTTCGCTTCCGTGATCGGCGCGTATTTTTTCGGCGAGCGGTTCGGCCCGCCGCGTTGGCTCGCGGTGGCGTTGATTGTCGGCGGAATTATTTTGCTGCGGTTGCCCGCGAACTGATCGCGGTTACTGCCGGTACTGTTGCAGGCGCGTGGTGCGCAAACCCGCAAGGCCATGGCGATCGATCGAGGCCTGCCACGACAGGAGTTCTTCGGTCGTCAGCGTATAGCGCTGGCAAGCGTCCTCGAGCGAAAGCAACCCGCCGCGCACGGCGGCCACGACCTCAGCTTTGCGGCGAATGACCCAACGCCGGGTTTCCGGAGGGGGCAGATCCGCGATCGTCAAGGGACTGCCGTCAGGCCCGATGACATACTTCACTCTCGGGCGGTGAACTTCGGTCATTGCTACGCTCACTGGACACAACAAAACACGGCCAGAAGCTAAGCCCGAGGCATGAAAAATTCACTAAGAGGTTGTTTCCAAAAGACTAATGCAGCTTCAGGATTTGCGCCCGAAAAGTCAGGAAAATTCGGCGCAAATCCTAATTGGCCGAGGTCGTCTGCTGCACGATTCCTTTCACCTGGCTGATCCGGAGATAGGTGGAACCCACAAGGAGCAGCGGCTGGTTGCCGGTGAGATCCACGCCCGTGACCGTGCCGGAGAAGTCGGTCGAGGTCGTAACCGGGTTCCCGGACGCATCGAGCGCCGTGATCTGGATCGTGTAGGAGCCTTCCGGCGCGAGTTGCCCGGTCGAGGTGCGGCCGTTCCAAGCATAGCTCTGGATACCCTGTTGGAGTGTCTTCTTGTCGGTCCAGACCGTGTTCCCGTTCGAGTCGATGATCGAAATATTCGCCTTCGCGACGCTCGGCGAGGTCACGTTCCAGACCGCGACGCCGTCCTTGAACTCGGTCGCGGAACCGTCGGCGATCACTTTTGTGCCGACAAAATTCAGCGCCGAGGTCGCTTGCTGCGATTTGTTGAGCGCAACGAGCGCGTCGAGATTGCTGTTCGTCTTTAGTTGCTGCTCGACCGACGCAAACTGCACGAGTTGCTGGGTGAACTGGTTGGTGTCGAGCGGGCTCGTCGGATCCTGGTTTTTCAGCTGTGTGGTGAGCAACTGCAGGAACAGCTGAAAATTGCCCGCGATCATCTGCTGATCGCCGCTGCTCGTGGAGTTCGTATTGTTGAGCGCGGAACTGGCGGCTAAAGTGACGGGAGTGGTCATCGCTCTCTCCTAAACCCGGATATCGACGCCGCCGCGCATGCGCGCCGCCCATTGATATTGCTCGGCCTGCAGCGTCGCCGTCTGGTCAATGTCGGTAATGGAAGGCGTACTGCCCTGCGGATTCGTCTGCGCCTGATTGCGTCCCTGGAATCCGCCATCGGGCGTCTGCTGCCGGAGCGAAAATTCGAGGCCGCCGTCGGAGGTCTTGAGGCCCGCTTGCTGCAACGCGCGTTCCAGCCCTTGCGAGTCGCGGCGCAGAAGATCGAGCGTCTCCGGCCGGTCGACGGTGAGATGCGTGTTCACCTGCCCGCTCTTGTCGACATCTAACTTCACGTCGATGCGGCCGAGCTCCGGCGGATCGAGGCGGATGTCGAACTGGCGCGAGCCGTCTTTTGCGCGCGACGCGATTTCGATCGCAAGCGCCGCCGCTTGCAACGGCACGGGCTGATTGGTCGCAGCGGAGGCGGAAGTTTGCAGCGACACGCTTATCGGCACGGGATTTTGCAAGCTGCGCGCCGGCTCCGGCAGCACAACCTGGGTATTGCTTGTGACCTGAACGTCGCCGGAGAAATGCTTCGCAAGCATGTTTTCCAGCGTTTCCCTGTTACCGATGTTTTCCGCTTCGGGCTTCCTGTCGGTATTCACGGCGGCGGCGGCCGCGACATTCGCTGGCGCCGGATTCTGATCCTGGATCACCGGCTTGCCGCCCTGCGGCTGGGGATTTTGGAAAAGTTTCGGCGCGGGCTGCGCGGCCGTATCCACGCTTGCTTGTTTTGCCGCTGCTAGCGGTTGTTCGCCGGTTAGGCCCTGTGTGTCATCGGCCGGCGTTTGCGGGACTTGCGGCGCTGAATCGGTTTTCGCCTTCGGGGCGGGCTTGTCATTGAACGCCGCCTGCGCGGCTGCATTGATCTCTGCGGCCGGATTCGGCGCCAGAGCTTGCGCGGCTTGCGGTGCTTGCGGCTGTGGCGTTTCCGGCATGCGCGGCGATGGCGGCGCGGCGTCGACGCCCTGCGCGGCGCTTGCCGGGGTTACAGCCTGCGTATTGTGTGGATCGGCGGGTATGGCAGGTGCCGGAGCAACGGCGGCCTGCGCGTTCGCATTCACGGCTACAGCCGTGTCATTGGCCGCGGGCGTTGAAACGGCGGCGACATCCGTTGCGGATTTGCCGTCGTTCTTGTCCTTTGGATCGTCCGACTTTCCCTTCGCATCGGCGGAAGAATCGCTCGCCTCCTTCGATTTGTCCGATTTGTCCTTCGCGGAGGCCTGATCCGGGGAATCGGTTTCCGAAGCGTCTGTTTTTGCATCGTGCCGTTCGGTGCGACCCGACCCATCGCGGCGGTTCGTGCGATCGGCAGGATCGCGATCCTCCTTTGCCGGACGCGTCTCGGTCGCAGCGGTATCGCGGCTCGGCGGTTCCTGCGGCTGCGTGTCATCCGTCACCTGCAAGAGCTGCGAAAAGGTATCGGTGCCGTTCCGCTGCGCGGCGGCCGGCGGGCGGACATCAAAGGAAGCGGCGGCGGCAACCTGGGCGACTTGCGGCACGGATGAACCTCACAAGGACAGACGAATCCGCTCCCAAAGGAGCAAATGCCGGGCCAGCCGGAACCGCTCACAAGCGCCTGAAAATCGCGAATTTTCAGAGACAGAAGCGCCGCGCGGCGCGGCAGAAAACGCTTCACCCGGCAAACTCTGCCGGGCTTCTCTTGCGCGACCGCATTGCCTCCCTATAACCATCGCGCATGAGCCAGTTGATCGACCTTGAACTGCCAGGAAAGCCCGCCGACACGCGCGTCGTCGTCGCGATGTCGGGCGGCGTGGATTCGTCCGTGGTCGCGGCACTCTTGAAGCGCGCGGGCTATGACGTCGTCGGCGTCACGCTGCAGCTTTACAATCACGGCGAAGCCGTGCGGAAGAAGGGCGCCTGCTGCGCGGGCCAGGACATTCACGACGCGCGGAACGTCGCGGCAAAGCTCGGCATCCCGCATTACGTGCTCGACTACGAAGAGCGCTTCAAGAAGGCCGTGATCGAGCCCTTCGTCGCGAGCTATGTCGCGGGCGAAACGCCGATCCCCTGCGTCGCCTGCAATCGGCACATCAAGTTCACCGACCTTCTGCAAACCGCGCGCGAGCTCGGCGCACAGGCGCTCGCGACCGGGCATTATGTGGCGAGCCGCAAGCTCGGAAATACCCGCGCGCTCTACCGCGCGGCGGATCCGGAGCGCGACCAGAGCTATTTCCTCTACGGCACGACGCAGGAAGAGCTCGACTTCCTGCGCTTCCCCCTCGGCGAGATGACGAAGGGCGAAGTGCGCGCGCTCGCGCGCGAATTCGGCCTCATCGTCGCCGATAAGCACGACAGCCAGGATATCTGCTTCGTGCCGACCGGCCGCTACACCGACGTCATTCAGCGCCTGAAGCCGAACGCCGCCGAGCCCGGCGAGATCGTGCATATCGACGGCCGCGTGCTTGGCGAGCATCCGGGCATCGTGCATTTCACCGTTGGCCAGCGCCGCGGCATCAATGTCGGCTCGCCGGAGCCGCTTTATGTCGTGAAGCTCGACGCCATGCGAAAGCGCGTCGTCGTCGGGCCGCGCGAGGCGCTTTTGACCGAGCGGCTCACGCTTTCCGATGTGAACTGGCTCGACGGTACGCTGCTCCATGAAAGTGCGCCGGATGGCCTGCCGGTCTTCGTGCGTGTGCGCTCCACCCGTGCGCCGCAACCGGCGAAGATTTTCGCGCGCGGCGGTACGGTCGCGGTGGAAATCTCCGGCGGCGAAGAGGGTGTCGCGCCCGGCCAGGCCTGCGTCGTGTACGACAGTCTCGATGCGCGCGCACGTGTACTGGGCGGAGGCATTATCCGCACAACCGTGCCGCTTGCCGCCCGCGTGCCGCTCGAAGCCGCCGAATAATGCCGCGCGACATCAGCGAGGAAAGCATCGAAAAAGCCTATGCGGCTTGGGCGCCGGTTTACGATCTTGTCTTCGGAAAAGTGTTCGATGCCGGCCGCAAGGCCTCGATCGCCGCGGCTGACAGGATCGGCGGGCGCATTCTCGATGTCGGCGTCGGCACCGGCATTTCGCTTCCCGATTATCGCCGCGACATCCGCCTCGTGGGCGTCGACTATTCCGCCGCGATGCTGAAGAAAGCGCATCGGCGAGTGATCGAGCAGAAACTCGATCACGTGGAGGCGCTTGCCGTCATGGACGCGAAATTTCTCGGCTTTACCGACGCCTTCTTCGACGCGGTCGTCGCGCAATATGTGATTACGGCCGTGCCCGACCCGGAAGCGACGCTCGACGAATTCACGCGCGTAGTGAAGCCGGGCGGCGAGATCATTCTCGTCAATCACATCGGCGCCGAGCGCGGATCGCGCAAGGTTTTCGAGCAGTGCTTTTCCCCCGTCGCGCGCCGCCTCGGCTGGCGGCCGGAATTTCCATGGCAGCGCCTTGTCGACTGGGCGTCGCGGAACAGCGGCGTGAAGCTCCTGGAGCGCGTTCCCATGCCGCCGATGGGGCATTTCTCGCTTATTCGCTACCAGCGCATCGCGTAGTTGACAGCGATTTATCGCACTCCTTATATCGCGGCGGCCATTCGGCAAGGATGGCGGGGTAGCTCAGTTGGTTAGAGCAACGGAATCATAATCCGTGTGTCGGGGGTTCGAATCCCTCCCCCGCTACCAAATTTCAAACAATCCGATCTCGTTCAGCTCACCGTCCGCCGCCACATGCCTGAAATGGTGGCCGGCAGCTTGCGCTTGGTTTCCGACGTATAGCTGAACGTCGCGCCGACCAGTGCGGCCACGACGAGGCCGAGATAAAACGACACCGCCAGAAGATAATTGATATCGGCGCCCCAGATCCTGCTGCCGAAAGCAACCGCAGCCGCAGCCAGCGCGGCTACCACGAGCATGAAGAACAGCCCGCTGTAGCAGATACCGAGTACGAGATAGAGCGCAGTATTATCGGTGGGCTTGGCGTCTTGATGCCTGAATCCGGATTCCATTTTTCAACTCGTGCAACGCCACTGCCCGAGCCAAAAACGTTCAATGAGCGGGTTGGTTCCCTAGCCTTACCTCTGCGCTTCGAGCCGCTGCAGGAGTTCCACGGTGGGATAGGAGTCCGCAGGCAACCGCTGCTTGATCTGCGCGGCCTTGATCGCCGTGCGGGTCTCCATGCCGAGCTTGCCGTCAATGTCGCCCTTGTAACCGAAGGCGCGCAGTTTCTGTTGCAGCTCTTTCGCCTGTTCGAAGCTCAAAGGCGGCGGCGGCGTTCCGGAACCCTTGTCCATCGCGGGCGCGCCATCGAGCCGGGTCGCGTAATAGGCGGCCGTGAGCGAATAGACGAGCGATTGATTCCATTTCAAATAAACTTGGAAGTTCGGATAGACGAGAAACGCGGGCCCGAAGCGCCCCATCGGCAGCACGAGCGACGCGGGCAGATCCGAAGGAAGCGGCTTGCCGTCCGCCGACGTCACGCCCCACTTCGCCCACTGCGATCCGGGATGCTGGATCGAAAGATCGGCCTGCTCCCATGGCACATTCGGCCCGACGCGCACATTCCGGATCCACGGCTCGCCCGAGCGCCAGCCGAGGCTCTGAATGTAATTCCCCGCCGACGCGATAATGTCCGGCACGCTTTTCAGCAAATTGCGATGGCCGTCGCCGTCGAAATCGACAGCGTATTTATTGTACTCGGTCGGCATCATCTGAATCTGACCGACCTCACCCGCCCATGAGCCGATCATCTCGCCGGCGGAAAGGTCGCCGCGCTCGATCAGCCGCAACGCGTCCACGAGCTGTCCGCGGAAAAAATCGCCGCGCCGGCAATCGTAAGCGAGCGTCGTCAGCGCCTTGAGCGAAGGCTCCTTGCCCATATTCCCGCCGAAATCGCTCTCGAGCCCCCAAAACGCGACGATCACCGGCCCGGGCACACCGTATTGCTTTTCGATGCGCGAAAATTCGGAAGCGTGCTGCTTGAGGAGCTGCAGGCCTTTTTGCAGGCGATAGGCGGGAATGAGATGGTTGGAAAATTCGAGAAAGGTCTTGTTGAAGACCTTCTGCCCGCGGTCGATGCCGACAATCCGCGAATCGTACACCATATAGGGTGCCGCTTCAGCAAGCGTGCGCTGGGAAATTCCTTGTGCTTGCGCTTCCTGGCGAAAATTCGAGAGCCAGCTTTCGAAACTTCCGCTGTTGCGGCATGCGGCGGCGAAGGCGGGCGATGCCGCATGCAGGCAAATGGCGCTCGCGAACCCGATCGAGATCTTGCGCTTCAATGGATTCCCCCACGGATGGAATATCGGCCGAGTGAATCAGCCGACGATCTTCGTCATTATTTCTCTCTTTGTCATCACCGGGCCGCAGCGGTCCGCGAGCATGGCGAGCGGATGCCGCTGCGAGACCCGGTGAACCATGTTGAATCTCAGCATGCTCTGAAGGTCATCATGGATTACCGGGTCTCGTCGCGCCGAACGGCTCGCATTCGCTTGCCGGGCGCGACGGCCCGGTAATGACAAGTAGTGAGGGCGTTTTGGAGGCGGGAGAAAAGAGCCTGTTACGGGCTTATTCCGCTGCGACGGCGGGCGTTTCCGCGAACGGCAGGCCGAGCTTGCGCCACACCGTGGAAAGCGCGCGCACAAGCTCCGCGATCATTTCATCGGTGTGATGCGGTGTCGGCGTCACGCGCAGCCGCTCGGTGCCCTTCGGCACGGTCGGCGCGTTGATCGGCTGCAAGTAGATGCCGTGATCGAAAAGCAGCATGTCGCTCGCTGCCTTGCACAGGCCCGCATCGCCCACCATCACCGGGATGATGTGCGTGTCGGCCGGCAGCATCGGAATGCCCGCCGCGGAAAGCGCCTTCCGCGTCTTGCGCACCTGCGTTTGATGCAGCTCGCGCTCGCCGCCGTTCGAGTTCTTCAGATGCCGAACCGAGGCCGCCGCCGCCGCGGCCAGCGCCGGGCACATCGCGGTGGTGAAAATAAATCCGGGCGCATAGGAGCGAACCGCGTCGATCGCAGCGCGCTTGCCGGCAATATAGCCGCCGATCACGCCGAAGGCCTTCGCGAGCGTGCCTTCGACGATGTCGATCTTGTCCATCAATCCTTCGCGCTCGGCGATGCCGCCGCCGCGCGGGCCGTACATGCCGACCGCATGCACTTCGTCGAGATAGGTCATCGCGCCGTATTTTTCCGCGAGCTCGCAAATCTTCGCCATCGGCGCCACATCGCCGTCCATGGAGTAGAGGCTTTCAAACGCGATGAATTTCGGCCGATTGCCCGCCGCGCGCAACAACTCTTCGAGATGCGCGACGTCGTTGTGGCGGAAGATCACCTTATCCTGGCCCGACTGCCGGACGCCCTCGATGATCGAATTGTGATTCATCTGATCCGAAAGGATCACGCAGCCCGGAAGCAGTTTCGCGAGCGTCGAGATGCCGGTCTCGTTGGAAACGTAGCCCGAGGAAAAAACCAGCGCCGCTTCCTTGCGGTGCAAGTCCGCGATCTCCGCTTCGAGCTCGACGATCGCACTCGAATTCCCGGAAATATTGCGCGTGCCGCCCGCGCCGACGCCCATCCGCCGCGCCGCGTCGCGTAGCGTCTCGATCACAACCGGATGGCTGCCCATGCCGAGATAATCGTTCGAACACCAGATCACGATGTCGCGCGGACCGTTCGGCGCGTTCCAGCGCGCGCGCGGAAAGTGTTCCGCGTTCTTCTCGATCTCGGTGAAGATGCGGTAGCGGCGTTCGTGCTTCAGCTTATCGAGCGCGTGCACAAAAATCTGTTCGTAGTCCATGTGCGCCAACTCTCGGCGGGCCGCGTGAAAAATCGAAGTTTAGAACCATTCCCATTTTCGGCCACGAAATACCAGTGTCGAATGTGCCTGCACCCGTGCAAAGCCTGCACGGCTCGTTGGTTGGAAAAAAACTAGTCCAATCAGGTGCTTATCTGCCCTTATAATGGTATTATAATACCTAAAATTGTCCTTAGCCTAATTCCCAATGATTTGACCTGCCCGCGAAAGCTTGGAGTCCAGCCTTTATGACCTTCCGGGAGTAAAGGCCCCGCCACTTCAAGGCGTTAACGGTTTCGCAACCATGAACCGGGAAATTATTGCCTAGTTGCCTCGGCTTTCCGCTTTGCGCGTGAAGGCGGTGCGGGAGGACCGGCGTGAATGGACTGATTGAATTCGTCAAAACCCTGGGGGCGGCCCGCCTAGCGGCCATGGGCGCGGTCACCGCGCTACTGATCGGGTTCTTCGCGCTGGTGATCTTGCGCATTTCCACCCCGGCGATGGCCCCGCTATTCACCGAGCTCTCGCTCGACGATTCGGCCCGCATCGCCAAGGAACTCGATGCGCAAGGCATCAGCTTCGAGCTGCGCGCCGACGGCTCCACTATACTCGTGCCGAAGCCGGACGTGACGCGGCTTCGCATGAGGCTCGCCGAATCCGGCATGCCGCGCGGGGGCTCCGTCGGCTACGAGATTTTCGACAAATCGGACGCGCTCGGCACCACGTCCTTCGTGCAGAACGTCAATCACCTGCGCGCGCTTGAAGGCGAACTCGCCCGCACCATCCGCTCGATCGACCGCGTCGCGAGCGCCCGCGTGCATCTCGTCATCCCCGAGCGGCAACTTTTCGCGCGCGACAAGCAAGATCCGTCGGCGGCGATCGTGCTGAAATTGCGCGGCACCCTCGATCAGAGCCAGGTGCGTGCGATCCGCCACCTGATCGCCTCCGCCGTGCGCGGGTTGAAGCCGGAAAAAATCTCGATCGTGGACGAGCGTGGCAAGCTGCTCGCCGACGGCTCGGGCAACGAAGGCGATCCGGTTGCCTCCGGCCTCGAAGATCGCCACGCCGCTTACGAAAAGCGGCTCAAGGATCAGGTCGAATCCATCATCTCGAATGTCGTCGGGCCGGGACGCGCGCGCGTGCAAGTATCCGCCGACATCGACTACAGCCGCATCCAGCAGACCTCCGACACCTTCGATCCGGAAAGCAAGGTGGCGCGCTCGACGCAATCGCGCGAGGAAACGAGCGGCACGGCGAGCAGCGATCAGGGTGTCACTGTCGGCAACGAAATCCCGAACGTGACCGCGCGCGGCCTGCCGCCGCAGAACCCCGCCCCCGTGCAGCGCGACCAGAGCAAGAAGACCGAGGAAATCGTCAATTACGAAATCTCGCGCACCACGCGCTCGGAGACGATCGAGGCGGGCCGCGTGAAACGCATCTCGGTCGCCGTCCTCGTCGACGGCAGCTATGTCAAATCCGACAAGGGCGACATGACCTACCAGCCGCGCTCGAAAGAGGAACTCGACCGCATCACCGCGCTGGTGAAGAGCGCGATCGGCTTCGAGCAGAAACGCGGGGACCAGGTGGAAGTGGTGAACCTGCGCTTTGCCGACAGCCCTGTCGTGCAGGTCGCCGAGGAGCAAAGCGGCATGTTCTCCTCGCTCCGCTTCACCACCGACGACATTTTCCAGGCTGTCCAGATTCTCGTGATCGTCGTGCTTTCCGGTCTCGTGCTGCTCTTCGTGATCCGCCCGCTCGTCCGCCGCATCATCACGCCCGACGAGGCGGCGAAGGCGCGCGCAACCGCCGCGCCGGCGCCCGACGCCGCGCTTCCGGCCGTCGCCGCACCGGCGCTCGCCGCGCCCGACAATCCGGCCGCGCAGCTGATCGAAGTCGCCCAGATTCAGGGCGAGGTAGCGGCGCAATCGGTGCAGAAGGTCGGCGAGCTCGCCGACCGCAACCCGCACGAAACGGTATCGATTCTGCGCCAGTGGATGCATGAGAAAACGGCTTGAACTGAACCATGGCAAACGCAGCCACCGCTTTTATGGACTCGCTTTTCTCGCTGAAGCCGAAGGCGAAAGCGGCCGATGAACCCGCGCCCAAGCTACAGCCCGCAACGTCGGCCAAACAAAAGACGCTCACCGGCCTCGAGCGCGCGTCGATTCTGTTGCTCGCCCTCGGCGAAAAATATGGCGGAAGCATCTGGAAGCTCCTCGACGACGAGGAAATCCGGATGATCTCGCTCACCATGTCAAGCCTCGGAACGATCGACGCGGAGCAGGTCGAAAGGCTCCTGATGGATTTCGTAAGCCAGCTTTCGACCACCGGCGCGCTGATGGGCGACACGATCGCGACCGAGCGGCTCTTGTCGGAATTCTTGCCGACCGACCGCGTCAATCTCATCATGGAAGAAATTCGCGGCCCCGCCGGCCGCAACATGTGGGAAAAGCTCTCGAACGTGCAGGAAGAGGTGCTCGCGAGCTATCTCAAGAACGAATATCCGCAGACCGTCGCCGTCGTGCTTTCCAAGATCCGCCCCGAGCACGCTGCGCGCGTGCTTTCCATTCTGCCGGAAGAGCTCGCGCTCGATGTCGTGAACCGGCTGCTGCGCATGGAATCGGTGCAGAAGGAGGTGCTCGAGCGCGTCGAACAGACGTTGCGCACCGAATTCATGTCCAACCTATCGCAGACGAGCCGCCGCGATCCGCACGAAGCGATCGCCGAGGTGTTCAACTTCTTCGACCGCCAGACCGAAACCCGTTTCATGACCGCGCTCGAAGAGACCAACCGCGAATCAGCGGAGCGCATCAAGACCCTGATGTTCACCTTCGACGATCTCGTGAAGCTCGAGCCGGGCGCCGCGCAGACGCTTCTGCGCCAGGTCGACAAGGACAAGCTCGCGATCGCGCTCAAGGGCGCGACCGAAACCGTGCGCAATTTCTTCATCTCCAACATGTCCCAGCGCGGCGGAAAGATGATGGCCGACGACATCGCCACGATGGGGCCGGTGCGCATGCGCGACATCGACGAAGCACAATCGCTGATGGTCAACCTCGCGAAAGACCTCGCCGCGAAAGGCGAGATCGTGATCGCGAAGGGCCGCGGCGCCGAAGACGAATTGATTTACTGAGGGCCGCATGACGAGCGCGACCACGCGACCGGCGCAGGAAAAACCGGGCAAAAGCCCGGTGAAGTTCCTGTTCGACGACGAATTCGGAACGGACGGGCGCGGCAAGCGCTCGAGGCTCACCGTCGCCGAACACGAAACGATGCTCGCGAGCGCCCAGGAAGAAAGCTTCCGCAAGGGCTTCGCCGCGGCCAAGGCCGAGATGCAGGCGGCCGATCAGCACCGCATCGCGGCGGCATCCGAAAAAATCGCCGACGCCATGGAGATGATCGCGCATCAGCTCCTTTCGCTCGAACAGCGGCTGGAAGCCGAAGCCGTCGAAGTCGCGGTTTCGGTAGCGCGGAAACTCGCCCCCGCCCTGATCGAGCGCGAACCGCTCGCCGAAATCGAACGCCTCGTGATCGATGTCTTCGGCGAACTCCGCTCGGCGCCGCATGTCGCCGTTCGCCTTCCGAAGCAGCTTGTCGACGAAGCGAGCGCGCATTTGCTCAGGCTCGCCGACGAGCGCGGCTATACCGGGCGGCTCGTTCTATTGCCCGATCCCGATCTCGGTCCCGACGATTGCCGCATCGAATGGGCCGACGGCGGCGTGCTCCGCGACCGCGCTGCCATCGAAAACCGTATCGCCGAGGCGGTGAGCCGCTATCTCGGCCGCAAGGAACGCACCGATCATTTGGAGAGTGAGCGATGAGCGACCCCGCCAATCCCGGCAATCCGGGCCAGCCGGACAAAAATCCGCCTCTGCCGGATCTCTCGAACGACGTCGAGATGGTCGCGCGGAAGCAATCTCCGTCGATCGCGCCCGACGACAGTACGACGAAATCCGCAGCCGACCTCGAAGCCGTCTTCGACGTGCCGGTACATGTCTCTGCCGTTCTGGGCCGCACGCGCATGGATATCGGCGACCTTCTCAAGCTCGGGCCCGGCACGGTGCTCGAACTCGACCGCAAGGTCGGCGAATCGATCGACATTTTCGTGAACAACCGCTTGGTCGCGCGCGGCGAGGTCGTCCTCGTCGAGGAGCGGCTCGGCGTCACCATGACCGAGATCATCAAGGCTGATCGTAACTAAGATAGTAAAGGAGGGCGAGCTATGCGGCTCCTCATCATCGGAACGCTGAACGGCCAGCTCACGGCGGCGACGAAGATCGCCGTCGACCGGGGAGCCGGCGTCACGCACGCGACCGATATCGCGCAAGCCCTAGCGGTACTGCGCACGAAAGGTGCCGACCTCATCATGATCGATGTCGGGCTCGATATCCGCGATCTCGTCGAGAAGCTCGCCGCCGAACATATGCACGTTCCGGTCGCCGCCTGCGGCGTGAGCAACGACGCGCGCGCCGCCGTCGCCGCGATCCATGCCGGCGCGAAAGAATATCTGCCGCTTCCGCCCGATCCCGAGCTGATTGCCGCTGTGCTCGCGGCCGTTACACACGACGAGCGCGAACTCATTTTCCGCGACGAAGCGACCGCGAACGTGGTGAAGCTCGCCACGCAAATCGCCGGTTCGGAAGCCTCGATCCTGATCACCGGCGAAAGCGGAACCGGAAAAGAAATGCTCGCGCGCTATGTGCACAAGAAGAGCCCGCGCGCGAAGAAGGCGTTCATTTCGGTGAACTGCGCCGCGATCCCGGAAAATTTGTTGGAATCCGAACTCTTCGGCCATGAGAAAGGCTCGTTCACCGGCGCCATCGCCCGCCGCATCGGAAAATTCGAGGAAGCGAACGGCGGGACGCTACTCCTCGACGAAATCTCGGAAATGGACGCGCGGCTGCAGGCAAAGCTCTTACGCGCGTTGCAGGAGCGCGTGATCGATCGCGTCGGCGGATCGAAACCCGTGCCGGTCGACATCCGCATCATCGCGACCTCGAATAGAAACCTTGCGGAAGAAGTAAAAAAAGGAAATTTCCGCGAAGACCTGCTCTATCGCCTGAATGTCGTGAATCTGAAGATTCCGCCGCTGCGCGAGCGGCCCGCCGACATTCTGGAACTCGCCGAGCACTTCAGCCGCCGCTATGCAGAAGCAAACAGCCTGCCCGTGCGCCCGATCTCCGCCGCTGCGCGCGCCGAGCTCAAGGCCGCGAAGTGGCCGGGCAATGTGCGCGAGCTCGAAAACACCATTCACCGCGCCGTACTGCTCGCAGCCGGCACCGAGATCGACGTCGATTCCATCCGCATGCCGGACGGCTCGCGCCTTGCGGAAGCGCGCGGCCCCGCCGAACAGGCGGCGATGATCGCCGATCAAATGACGCAAGGCCTCGTTGGCCGTACCGTCGCCTCGGTCGAACGCGAGCTCATCCTCGACACGCTCAAGCACTGTCTCGGCAACCGGACCCATGCCGCGAACATTCTCGGCATCTCGATCCGCACGCTGCGGAACAAGCTCAACGAATACATGGCGGAAGGCCACGAAGTACCCTCGCCGACTTCCGGCGTCTCTTCCTCCGCGGCGTGACTAGGAACGCTCGATGACCGACACGACCGCCGCCGCACCGGCCGCGAATAAGGTTACGCTCCCTTCGCTCGCGCAATTGAGCGTGCTTCTGCGGCGCGGCGATCTTGCACTAGCCCTCGTCGTTCTCGCGATCCTGGTCGTTCTCATCCTGCCTCTGCCGCCGCTGGTGCTCGATCTCGCGCTCGCGACCTCGATCATCTTCTCGGTGCTGATTTTGATGACGGCGCTGTTCATTCAGGCGCCGCTCGAATTCTCATCCTTTCCGACGATTCTACTCATTTCCACGATGCTGCGGCTGTCACTCAATCTCGCATCGACCCGTCTCATCCTCTCGCACGGCCACAACGGCACCGCCGCCGCCGGCCACGTCATCGAAGCCTTCGGCAATTTCGTGATGGGCGGCAATTTCGTGATCGGCATCATCGTGTTCTCGATCCTGGTGATCGTGAACTTTGTTGTCATCACCAAGGGTTCCGGCCGCATCGCCGAAGTCGCGGCGCGCTTCACTTTGGATGCCATGCCCGGCAAGCAAATGGCGATCGACGCCGATCTTTCCGCCGGCCTGATCGACGAAACCGAGGCGCGCCGCCGCAGGAAGCAGCTCGAGGACGAAAGCGCCTTCTACGGCGCGATGGACGGCGCCTCGAAATTCGTTCGCGGCGACGCGATCGCGGGCCTCTTGATCGTCTTCATCAATGTCGTCGGCGGCATCGTGATCGGCACCGTGCAGCAGAGCATGACCTTCTCCGCCGCCGGCCACACTTACACGCTGCTCACCGTCGGCGACGGTTTAGTGACGCAAATCCCCGCGCTGATCGTCTCGACCGCCGCAGGCTTGCTCGTTTCGAAGGCGGGCGTTTCGGGCGCCGCCGACAAGGCGCTCCTGGGTCAGCTTTCCGGTTATCCGAAGGCGCTCGGCATGTCGGCCGCCGTGATGATCGTGATGGCGATGGTGCCGGGAATTCCAATGTTTCCGTTCCTCACGCTCGGCTCGGGCGCGGCGCTGATCGCTTATTTCATCGACAAGCGCACCCGCGCGGCGGCGGGCGAGGCCGCGCCCGCCGGAACGCCTGGTTCGGCCGCCAAGCCCGCCGAAGAGCCGATCTCCGCCGCGCTCAAGCTCGACGACCTCAAGATCGAAATCGGTTACGGCCTGCTCCCCCTTGTGAACGGCCCCGACGGCTCCGACCGCCTCACCGACCAGATCAAGGCGCTCCGCCGGAACCTGGCGGCAGAGATGGGCTTCGTGATGCCCTCGGTGCGCATCCTCGACAACGTGCAGCTCGAAGCCACGAGCTACACGATCAAGGTGAAAGAGGCCGACGCCGGAAGCGGCAAGGTCTATCCCGGCCAGCACATGGTCATGGATCCGGCCGGCGGCCAGGTGAACCTGCCGGGCATCCACACGATCGAGCCGACCTTCGGCCTGCCTGCGACCTGGGTGGACGACTCCATGCGCGAAGAAGCCTCACTTCGCGGCTATACCGTCGTCGATGCCGCAACCGTGATCTCCACGCATCTTTCCGAGGTGCTCAAAAATAACATGGCCGATCTCCTCTCCTACGGCGAGGTGCAGAAGCTCATCAAGGAATTGCCGAAAGAGCAGGGTGATATCGTCAAGGACATGGTGCCCTCGCAAATCTCGCACTCCACGATTCAACGCGTGCTGCAAATGCTTCTTTCCGAACGCATTTCGATCCGCGACCTCGGCACGATCCTCGAAGGGATCGCCGAAGCGCTCTCCCTCGGCGTGAGGAACCCTCCGCAGATCGTCGAGCATGTGCGCCAGCGCCTCGCCCGCCAGATTTGCGCGACGTATCTCTCGCCGCAGGGCTATCTCGCGCTGATCTCGCTCACACCGAAGTGGGAGCAGAATTTCGCGGAATCGCTCGTCGGCGAAGGCGACAACCGCTCTCTCGCCATGCAGCCCTCGAAGCTTTCCGAGTTCGTCACCATTGTGCGCGAGCGCTTCGAGGAGGCGGCAAGAAACGGCGAAGCGCCGGTTCTGCTCACAAGCGCCCTCGCCCGCCCCTATGTCCGCTCGATCGTCGAGCGCTTCCGCCCGCAGACCTCGGTGATGTCGCAAAGCGAGATTCATCCGCGCGTGCGGCTGAAGACCGTCGGCAATGTCTAGGCAGGCGCGATGACCCTCAAGGACGAATTCACGCTTCTGCCCGCCGGCCAAATCGCGGCGATCGTCACGCATCTCGAGATGCACGCGAAGCCCGCGCTCCGGCGCGAATACGTGAAGCCCGGCGAATACGCCATCCGCCGCATGAACAAGCCCGCGCTTGCCGAGTACCGCGAAATCTATCGCCGCGTCGGCGAGCAGTGGCTTTGGTTCTCGCGGCTCGCGATGGACGACGAAGCGCTGAAAGCCATCGTTCACGATCCCGGCGTCGAGGTGCACATCCTACGCCACCGCGGCCGCGATGAGGGAATTCTCGAAATCGACTTCCGGAAGTTCCCCGATGTCGAGATTTCGTTTCTCGGCGTCGTCGGTACGCTGCTCGGCAAGGGCGCGGGGCGTTATCTGATGAATCGCGCCCTCGAAATCGCCTGGAACCGCGCGCCGAAGCGCGTCACCATTCACACCTGCACGCTCGATCACCCGCGCGCGCTGGAGTTCTACCTAAAGACCGGCTTCACGCCCTATTCGCGCTCGATCGAGGTCGCCGACGACCCGCGCCTGCACGGCGTGCTTTCGCGCAACGCCGCGCCGCAGGTTCCGATTATTGAATAAACCGAGGCGCTCGGACTCTCACTCCCCGTCGGGGAGAAGTGAATTCCGCCGATGTCTCGATTAAGTGGTTACGCCCTTACCCGCTGTGCGCCGATGCGATCAAGCTCGGCCTGTTCGCGTGCGGCGTTTTCGGCGCGCTCGCGCTGCTGGTCGCGCTCTTCCAAGATCTCGACCTTCTTCAGCTCCTCGAACGCCTCGGCGAGGTCGCCGCGCGCCCCTTCGAGCTGGGCCTTCAGGTCGTTGATCGAGCGGGCAAGATTGTCACGGCGCTGGATCGCGGCCTTGGCATAGGTCGGATAGGCGAAGTGGCCGGGGTCGGAGATGCCCGCCTTGGCCTGCTCGGCCATAATCTCGCGCTCGAGTTCCGCGTTCATGCGCTCGAACTCGGCGATCATGGTTTCGATCTGCGCCACTTTGCGGCGCTTTTCGTCGACCTGAAAGCGCTTCAGGCGGATCAAGGTCTCACGCGATTTCATCCGGCGATACTCCACGCGACCGGTTAGGATTCAGTTGCTGCAGCGCCTACAATTTGCGCCAAGCGCCGATAACCCTCGCTTAGATTGGTTGCTTCTTCCTTACCTTGAGCGAGAAAAGCCTCCAAAGCCGGGAAAAGCCGGATCGCCTCGTCGGTTTCCGGGTTGGAGCCCGCCCGGTAGGCCCCAAGCCGGATCAGCTCCTCCATGTCGCTATAGATCGAGAGCAACCGCTTCGCCCGCTGGATCACCGGCCAGTATTCCGGGTCGCAGGAGCGCGGCATGGTGCGGGAGATGGATTTCAGGACGTTAACCGCCGGGTAACGTCCGCGGTCGGCGATCGCCCGCTCCATCACGACATGGCCGTCGAGGATGCCGCGCACCGCATCGGCCACCGGCTCGTTATGGTCGTCGCCGTCCACCAGCACCGTAAATAGCCCCGTGATCGTGCCTTTTCCCGTTCCGGGACCGGCGCGTTCCAAAAGCCGCGGGAGCTCGGTGAACACCGTGGGCGTATAGCCCTTCGATGTAGGCGGCTCGCCGGCGGACAAGCCGATCTCGCGCTGCGCCATGGCAAAGCGTGTCACGGAGTCCATCAGCGCGAGTACGTCCTTGCCCTCATCGCGGAAATATTCGGCGATGGACAGTGTCAGGAAAGCCGCCTGGCGGCGCATCAAGGCAGGCTCGTCCGAAGTCGCGACCACCACGACCGAGCGCTCAAGCCCCTCCTCGCCGAGGTCGTCCTGCAAAAACTCCTGCACTTCGCGGCCGCGCTCGCCGACGAGCCCGATCACCGAGACGTCGGCGACGACGTTCCGCGCCATCATGGAGAGAAGCACCGATTTGCCGACGCCCGAGCCCGCGAAGATGCCCATGCGCTGCCCGCGGCAGGTAGTGGCAAACGCGTTCAGCACACGAACCCCGAGATCGAGCGGCGCACCGACGCGCTTCCGTTCATGGGCGGGCGGCGGGACACCCCGGAAGGGATAGGGTGACGGGCCGGCGGGGAGCGGCCCCTTGCCGTCGATCGGCTCGCCCATGGCGTTCATGACCCGCCCGAGCCAGCCCGGCGAGGGCCGAACCGAGGCGGGGGCCGCCGAGACCATCGCACGACAGCCGCGCCGCACGCCCTCGAGCGGCGCAAACGGCATCAGGAGTGCGTTCTCGCCCACAAAGCCCACGACCTCGCAGGGTACGCCCCGCGCAGTGCCGGTTTCGATCACCACCCGGGCGCCGACCGGCATGGAATGCACCGGCCCCGCGACCTCCACCATGAGGCCCTTCACGCCGGCCACCCGGCCGTAGATTTCGGGGCCGTCGAGCTCGGCGATCTGTTCCGCGAGCGCCTTCATCCACAGCCCCTGTGGATGCCGGAAAGGCGATGCTTACCCATCGGGTTAATCATTGGAGCCGGCTCCAGCCCGTCCCGGTGGGGCGGCCGCGCCCCGGAATCCGCAAATCCGAGTTCTTAAAGTGGGACATTAAGATCCTGTTTAGGATGATTCCCGCTTAACCCCAGTATCTTACGCTGATTCGTGAATAATTATCAGAAGGACTCTTGCGAGTAAGAATTAGGTTCTGTTAACCATTAACGAGTAGCGTGCGAATCGTAAATTTCACTCCGAGCGGCGGGCATGCGGCGCCCGTCCCGGCAAATTGTCCCCCAAAGGGCCTGGAAGGGGATTGAGCATGCGAGTGCTTCTTATTGAGGACGACGGCGCTACGGCGAAAAGCATCGAACTGATGCTCAAATCCGAGAGCTTCAACGTCTACACCACCGACCTCGGCGAAGAAGGCGTCGACCTCGGTAAACTCTACGACTACGACATCATTCTTCTCGACCTGAACCTGCCGGATATGTCCGGCTACGAAGTTCTCCGGTCGCTCAGGGTCGCCAAGATCAAGACGCCGATCCTGATCCTCTCCGGCCTTGCCGGCATCGAGGACAAGGTCCGGGGCCTCGGCTTCGGCGCCGATGACTACATGACCAAGCCCTTCCACAAGGACGAGCTGATCGCGCGCATCCATGCGATCGTGCGCCGCTCGAAGGGCCATGCGCAGTCGGTCATCAACACCGGCGATCTCGTCGTGAACCTCGACACCAAGACGGTGGAAGTGAACGGCGCGCGCGTTCACCTCACCGGCAAGGAATATCAGATGCTGGAGCTGCTTTCGCTCCGCAAAGGCACCACGCTCACGAAAGAGATGTTCCTCAATCATCTCTACGGCGGCATGGACGAGCCGGAACTCAAGATTATCGACGTGTTCATCTGCAAGCTCAGGAAGAAGCTTGCGAACGCCTCGAATGGGAAAAACTACATCGAGACCGTCTGGGGCCGCGGCTATGTGCTGCGCGAGCCGATCGAAGGCGAAGCGAGAATTTCCGCGTAATTTCCCGGCAAGACCAAGAACGAGAACCCCGCCGGCGAGGCGGGGTTTTTGTTCGCGCCGGCGAGTCATCCCGGGCGAGCAAAGTTTTAGCTGTCATTGCCGGGCCGTCGCGCCTGTTCGCGCTGGCGAGCGAAAGCGAGCAGCCAGCGCGAACACTTTTTAAATGAAGCCGCGCCGGCCCCTCGCTCCGCTCGGCGGCGCGGCTTGAGCGAATGCGAGCCGCTGGGCGCGACGAGACCCGGCAATCCACGATGAATCTCCGCGCACTGACCGGCATCATGGATTACCGCAACTCGGGCTTGCCCGAGTTGCGTATTTTAATGCCCAAGTCGGCAACAGCCGACTTGGGTGTCTCACAGCGTCGGCCGCTCACTTCGTTCGCGGGACGCTGCGGCCCGGTAATGACGCCTATGATGATTCACCTTGCCTGTTTTCCAAACGCCCCGACCAGCCGCCCATCCACCGCAGCAAGCCCCGCCGCGATCATCGCCATGCCGAGGAAATGCCGGAGCTCCAGCCGCTCGCCGAGCACGAACGTGCCGAGCAGGATCGCGCTCACCGGAATGAGAAAGGTCACGAGCATCAGATTGGTCGGGCCCGCGGTCGCGAGAATCCGGTAGAACAGCACATAGGCGAGCGCCGTGGACAGAAACGCCACGGCGGCGAGCGCCGCCCAGGTCGCATCGCCGGGCATCGGAAGCGTCCAGGGCCGGTCGGCGAGAAGCGCGAGGGGGATGAGCAGCAGCGTCGCAGCGCTGAGCTGGCCGGCCGCGGCGGATAGCGGTGAAATGCCCCTCACCGTGAATTGCCGCCCGTAAATGGCGGCAAAGGCGTAGGAGGCCGCCGCGACGAGAACGGCAAGTTCACCCCACAGATCCGAGCCGAACCCGGCCGATGCGGGCGTGCCGATCATGACGGCGACGCCCAGAAACCCGATCACGACGCCGGCAAGCTTGTTCGCCGTCATCTTCTCGTCGTTCGTGAAGTAATGGGCCGCGATTACTGTGAACAAAGGCGTGGTCGCGTTCAGGACCGAGGCAAGCCCGCTCGCGATCCGCGTCTGTCCCCAGACGATGAGACAAAACGGCAGCGCATTGCTGAGAAAGCCCATGCCGAAAAAGGCAAGCCACACACGCCCGCCCCTCGGCATCGCGAGACCCATCGCGCGAAGGATCGCGAGAAGCGCGAGCGCCGCAAGGCCGACGCGCAACACGACAATGGTGATCGGCGGCAGTTCCCGGACGGTGATCGCGATGAAGAAAAACGACGCGCCCCAAAGCAGCGACAGCACGATCAGCATCGCCCATTCGAATGGTGCCATCGGGCGGCTCAAGAGTGGCGGCATTTATTCTCCTCGTGATGAAGATTGTGATTCCAGTTGTTCCTCAGCGCCACCCGATTTCGGCGAGTTTACCCAGCAGGTCATTCCGGCTGCGAAGCTCAAAAGCCTCATGCTGAGAGGCTGGCCGAAAATGCGAGCAATATCTTCAGGGACTTTATAATCGCCTGAAGATGAATCTTTTTTCGTCATGGCCGGGCTTGTTCCGGCCATCCACGTCTTTCTGCTGTCTTTGAAGCAAAGGCGTGGATGCCCGGCACAAGGCCGGGCATGACGGAGCTAGATGAGAGAGCTTGATTTCATTGGTCTCTTTTTGAGTCAGACTCTTAGGGCGAGGTTGCCTCATTGGCCAAACGCCATCGTCCTCGCGCCCGCGCTTTTCGCGCGTCCGAGCATTCTTCCATCCCAGCCCTCGCGTGAAAAAAGCGAGGGGGCCGGAGCGCCGCCTGGCGCACGGGCCTTCCGTAGTTGCCTCCCTTGCGGGAGGCGCGCCCTGCGGCGCTCCAGCGCGGCGATTTCTCGGCATGGGCCGCGCTTTTCGTGAGGCGAAAGCCTCTCCGTCAGCGAGCTCCTCGCGCCGGCTCGTAGTAGCCGGAGGCGGAGCCCCATGCCGTCCCGGGAGCGCGGCAGCGGGCCGCGCCCGCAGGCGCCGAACCTTTCCCCGCACCGATGACGCCTCATGAGCGCGCCCCTCGCGGGAAAGGATGATAGGAATATAGTCCAAGAAAGAAAACTGTCAAGCGCTAAAACTCAACGGTTCGTCATGCCCGGCTTTATGCCGGGCATCCACGCCTTTCTTTCGATATACCGCTAAGGCGTGGATGGCAGTCGAACTCGGGCTTGCCCGAGTTCGATAAGTCTAAAGCCCAAGTCGGGTAAACCCGACTTGGGCGACAAGCCCGGCCATGACGTGTTGATAGGCTTGCGCAATGGGGAGAACGGCCATGGAACGAGACGACACGCTGGACGGCGGCTGCGTCTGCGGCGCGGTCCGCTACCGCCTTCAATCGAAGCCAATGTTCGTACATTGCTGTCACTGCCGCGACTGCCAGCGCCAGACCGGTACCGCTTTCGCGCTCAATGCGCTGATCGAAACCGGCCGCATCGAAATACTGTCCGGCGAAACGCAACCGATCGCTGTGCCCACCGAGAGCGGAAAGCCGCACCTGATTTTCCGCTGTCCGTCGTGTCAGACCGCCTTGTGGAGCGAATACGGCGGAGTCGAGAAAATTCGCTTCGTTCGGGTCGGTACCCTCGACCGGCCATCGGTTCTGCAGCCGGACGTGCATATTTACGTACGTTCGAAGCTGCCCTGGGTTACGCTGCCGAGCGGCACGCCCGCATTCGAAGCCTATTACAAGGCGCGCGACGTCTGGCCCGCGGAAAGCCTGGAGCGGCGAAAGGCGATCCTTGGCTAATACCACAGTAAGCTGGTGCCGGATCTTTCCTCCCGCACTTCGTCATGCCCGGCCTTGTGCCGGGCATCCACGCCTTGCTGCCATCACATCAGGGAAAGGCGTGGATCGCCGGGACAAGCCCGGCGATGACACCCACAGTCAGACCAGCAAAACTCTTACACCACCGCCTTTGCGGCGGCCGCGGGCAGCGGCGAGACAGCCGCAAGCGCGGGCTTCGGGCTGACGCCGCCCGTGCGCACATAAACGCCGCGCTTGTCCATGTGCGGCTTGAAGCTCTCGGAAAGGCCCACCACCGTCTCGGCGGCGCCAAGCACGAGATAGCCTTCCGGCGCGAGCTGCTGCGCGATGCGCTCCAAGACGTCGGTCTTCGTCGCGTGGTCGAAGTAGATCAGCACGTTCCGGCAGAACACCACGTCGAACGTGCCGAGGAGCGAGAAGCGATCGATGAGGTTCAGATGCCGGAACTGCACCATGCGGCGGATTTCCTCCGAAATGCGCCATTGCTCGCCGACCTGCTCGAAGAACTGCATCAGCATCTGAATCGGCAGCCCGCGTTGCACCTCGAATTGCGTGTAGATGCCCGCCTTCGCGCGCTCCAGCACATCGCGCGAAATATCGGTGGCAAGAATTTCGATGTTCCAGCCCGCGAGCTTTTCCTTCATGCTCCTCAGGATCATCGCGAGCGAATAGGGCTCCTGCCCGGTCGAGCAGGCCGAACACCAGATCCGGAGACGGCGCGTATTCGCGCGCGCTTCCATCACCGCCGGCAGAATCGTGTCCTTGAAACGGTCGAACGGAATCTTGTCGCGGAAGAAGAAGGATTCGTTGATCGTCATCGTCTCGGTGACGCGATCGAGCAGCGCGGTCGCGCCGGGCGCGCGCATCTTCTGCACGAGCTCCATAAGCGACGCACAGCCGAGCTCGCGCGCGAGCGGATTGAGGCGGCTGTCGATCAGGTATTGCTTGTCGGGCAAAAGCACGTAGCCCGAGCGCTCCTTCAACACCTTTCGGATGAAATCATAATCGGCCGGTGTCACGAACGGTCCCCATGAATGAGTTTAATTATTCGCGGCGCAATATCGTCGATCGGCAGAACGGCGGAGCACTGGCCCGTTTGCGCGGCGGCTCCCGGCATTCCCCATACGACGCTGGTCTTTTCGTCCTGTACGATCACCGCGCCGCCCGCGCTCGCGATCACGCTCGCGCCGGAAGCGCCGTCGACTCCCATGCCCGTGAGCACGATGCCGAGAAGCCCGGGCCCGAACGCCGCGGCGGCCGAAGTGAAGAACGGATCGACCGCCGGTTTGCAGAAATGCACGGGCGGGCCGTCGTCGAGCACGATATGGGCGGTGCTCGACTTCCGCTCCACTTTCATGTGCCTGTCGCCCGGCGCGATGTAAACGTAGCCGGGCTTGATTTCCTCGCCGTGCACCGCTTCGTGCGCGCGGCCGCCGCAGATCCGGCTCATGTGTTCGGCCAGAATCGTCGTGAACATCGGCGGCATGTGCTGGGTGATCAGCACCGGGAGGCGCGGCATAACCGGCGCGAGGCCGCGCAACAGGACTTGCAGGGCCTGCGGCCCGCCGGTGGAGCTTCCGATGGCGAGCACGCGCGGCGAGACCGGCGGAAACGGCCGCAGCTGAACGGGCGGATGCGCGTGCGAATCCTCGAATTCCGCGTGCGGCAGCGTGCCGGGCCGCGCCTCCTTGCGCGGCCGCGCGGCGGCAGTACGGCGGCGGCCGAGCTGGCGAATGCGGTCGATGATGTCGCGGCGAAAGCTGGGCGAGACGGTGACTTCGCGGTTGGTTTCGGGCTTGGCGATATAGTCGGTGGCGCCGAGCGAGAGCGCCTTCAGGCTGATCTCGGCATTCCGCCGCGTCAGCGTCGATGCCATGATGATGATCAGATCGGGCCGGCGTGCGAGCAACAGGGGCAGCGCCGCGAGCCCGTCGAGCTCGGGCATGTCGACGTCGAGGATGACGACATCGGGCTTGGCGCGGATCACATTGTCGACGGCTTCGCGCCCGTTGCGGAAAATGCCGACGACTTCGATGTCCTTCTCCTCGCTCAGCCACCGCGACATCAGGCCGCGAACGACGACGGCGTCGTCGACGATCATCACGCGGATGCGCGGCTCAGAAGCGCTGACGGCGGCTGGCATCGGAAGAGACATACGCAGGTACTCGACTACTTCGAAAACCGACGAAAATTTTTGGGCTCGGCCTTCTGGCCTCGCCCGCTCGATCAGATCAGCCCGACTTCCTGAAACTTGGCTTCGACGATTTCTTTGTCGAACGGCTTCATGATGTATTCGTCGGCGCCCGCGTGCATTGCGCGCGCGATATGCGCAAGATCGTTTTCGGTCGTGCAGAAAACGACCTTCGGCTTGTCCCCGTGCGGCATGGCGCGAAGCGCCCGCAGGAACTCGTAGCCGTCCATCACCGGCATGTTCCAGTCGAGGAGAATCGCGTCCGGCATTTCCTTCACGCAGGCGTCGAGCGCCTGGCGGCCGTCGGCGGCTTCCACGATGGTGAAGCCGAAGCCTTCGAGAATTCGCCTTGCCACTTTTCGGATGACGCTCGAGTCGTCGATCACCAAACAGCGTTTCATGGTCTTACTCCTTCACTCAGGCGGCAGCTTCGCGCGGCTGGACCTCCAGCACGCGGTCGATATCAAGAACAATCATCAGGTCTTCTTCGAGCCGGTAGACGCCGGCGGCGACGCGGCGCCAGCGCGAGTCGAGGTTCACCGGAACGGTCTCCAGCTGCGCCGCGGGAAGCTTCATCACTTCGCCCACCTCGTCGATCAGGAGCCCGTAGGATTCCCCGCCGAACTCGATTCCGACCGCCATCTGGTTCGAGATGTCGTCTTTCGGGGGGAGGTCGAGGCATCTGCGCATGTCGATCATGGTCACGATGCGGCCGCGCAAATTGAGAATCCCCGCGATCTCGTCGCGGGCCATCGGTACGCGCGTCACGCGGTCGGCCGCGAACACGTCATGCACTCGGTCGATCGCAAGCCCGAACAGCTGATCGCCGATCGTCACCGTCACGAATTCGATTTCGCCTGTCTTTTTCATCATGCGGCCTTGCTGATTTCCTGCGGGACATGCTTGAGCGCCGTCAGCAGCCCCTGGCGGTCGAACTTGGCGACGAAATTGTGGAAGCCGGACTTGCGTCCGCGCTCGACCACGGCGGCGGAGGAATGCGACGACAGCGCGATGATCGGAATGTCCGCGAAGCGCGCGTTTTTGCGCAGCGTCTCGGCAAACTCGAAGCCGCTCATGCCGGGCATTTCGATGTCGCTTACGACCGCATCGAAGGAGCCTTCGCGCTCGACGATTTCGAGCGCCTCGGCGCCGCTCGTGGCGGTGGTCACATCATAGCCCGCCGCCTTCAGGACCGGCAGCAGCATGTTGCGGAAGAAAGCGGAATCGTCGACGAACAGAACCCTGCATTTCGAATCCTTCGCGCCCTTTTCCTTGCGGATGAACCAGTCCGCGTAGGCGAGCGGCAGATAATGCGCGACGTCGAGAATTTCCGTCGCTTTGCCGCCGATGATCGCCGAGCCGATCGTGCCCGGATTGGCGCTGCCGACCTGGATGTCGAGGCGGTCCTCGATCACGTCCACGATTTCGTCGACGACAAGACCGAGCGCGCGGTTGGAGTCGATGAAAACGAGAAGCGGCTGCATGCCTTCGCTCCGCACCTTCACCTGATCGTTGATCGGCACGAGCGGCATCAGGCCGCCGCGATACTGCACGAGATATTTTCCGTTCGAGATTTCGATTTTCACCGCGTCGATTTCCTCAAGACGCGTGATCAGCGAGAGCGGAATCGCCTTCGGTTCGCGCGAGCCGGCGCGGAAGACGAGGAACGAAATCGGCCGCTCAGCCTCATTTACGCGGACTTCTTCTTCCGCCTGCTCCGTCTCGTTGCCCTCGCCTTCGAGACGGGCGCCGAGGGTGGAGGCGAGCCCGTTCGGATCAATGATCATGATCACCGAACCGTCGCCCAGGATGGTGTTGCCGGAGAACATCGTGAGATCGCGCAGCATCGAGGACATCGGCTTCACGACGATTTCCTCGGTGTGGAACACGGTGTCGACGACGATGCCGAGATTTTTCTTCCCGACCTGCATCACCACGATGAAGGCGTTTTCGGTCTCGACCGCGCCTTTGTTGAGATTGAGAAGCGAGCTCAAATGCGCGAGGGGCAAGAGCTTGTTGCGGAGCCTCAGCACCGGCGCGTCCTTCACGCGCTCGATCTTGTGCTTCGAGGTCGCGTTCACGCGCACGAGCTCGACCACCGCCGATTGCGGGATGGCGAAGCGCTCCTTCGCGGATTCGACGAGAAGCGCGGGAACGATCGCAAGCGTCAGCGGAATCTTGATCGAGAGCGTCGTGCCTTTGCCGGCGACGGACTTCAGATCGATCGAGCCGCCGATCTGGTCGATATTCGTCTTCACCACGTCCATGCCGACGCCGCGGCCGGAAACGTTGGTGATCCTGTCGGCGGTGGAGAAGCCCGACGCGAAAATGAATTTGTGAATCTGCGCGTCGGAAAGCTTGTCGCCCTCCTGCATCAGGCCCTTGGCGATCGCTTTCTCGCGGATGCGCGCGGTGTTCAGGCCCTTACCGTCGTCGGCGATCTGGATCACGATCTGCCCGCTTTCGTGATAGGCGGAGAGCCGGATTGTGCCCTGCTCCGGCTTGCCGAGCCTGCGGCGCTCTTCGGTCGTCTCGAGGCCGTGGTCGGCGGAGTTCCTGACGATGTGCGTCAACGGATCGCGGATGACTTCGAGAATCTGCCGGTCGAGCTCGGTCTCGGCGCCGTGCATTTCGAGCTCGATCTCTTTGTTCAATTCCTTCGCGAGATCGCGCACGATGCGCGGAAGCTTCGCCCAGGCGTTCCCGATCGGCTGCATGCGCGTCTTGATCACGCCTTCCTGCAACTCCGCGGTCACGTTCGAGAGCCGCTGCAAGGGCACCTTGAACTCGGAATCCTGCTTGTGGCGCATGATTTCGAGAAGCTGGTTGCGCGTGAGCACCAGCTCGGAAACCATCGTCATCAGGCGCTCCAGCGTCTCGACCTGCACGCGGAGCGTTTGCGCTTTCGCGGCCTCCTCGCGCTGGTCCTCCTCGCGGCGGATGTTGACGCGGCGCGGTTTCGGATCGCGCGCCTCGGCGGCGGGCTCTTCTTTCTTCGCCGTGACGGGCGCGGGTGCGGCAGCAGGCTCCGCATCCACCGCCACGATCTCCACCTCGGTTTCGCGAAACGCGCGTTCCAGCTCGTCGAGCGACACTTCGCCGGGGCGCAATTCGCGCTCCAAGGTCTGCACGACAAGCGGCGGCTCCGCCTTCGGCTTCGGCTGCCCGGCGGCCGGTGTGGGCGCGCCTTCGGACATCGCCACGAGCTTCGCGATCAGGTCGTCGTCGCCGCCCTGCGGCTCGCCGCCGGACTTTTCTAGATCGCCGAGAATTTTCTTGATGCGGTCGATCGTCTTCAGGATGAGTGAGACCGCGGCGCTCGTGACCGGCAAGCCGTCGCGGAATTTGCCCATCAGGGTTTCGGCGGCGTGCGCGAGCGCTTCGAGGCGCGGCAGGCCGAGAAAGCCGCATGTACCCTTGATCGTATGAACGAGGCGGAAAATGTTCGCGAGAATGTCGTGGTTGTTCGGCTCCTGCTCAAAACGCACAAGCTCTACGTCCACGACATCGAGGCTTTCGCTTGTCTCGGTGAGAAAGTCGCGCAGCAAGTCGTCCATAATCGTATCCAAAAGGTAAATACGCACGAGGCGTCAGCGGCCTCGCGAGAGACCTTGCCGCTTCGGGCCGCGAGTTTGGGCTGCGATGAGTTAAATTTGCTTGAAACGAAGGGCCGATTTCTAAACCTTATCGGATCCGAAACGGCGGGATTTCGCCGTTTCGTCAGGCGGGCTTCGCCGTCAGCACGATGGCCCCGCCTTCGGGGGCGATGGTCACGTTAAACTCCGCCGCCCGCGCAATAAGCCCTGCGTAAAAGGGCTGGATATGGTGCGCATCCAACGTCTGTTCCGGCTTGCCTGCCAAGAGGCTTTCCGCATGCGGCGGCACCCGAGCATTGGGGCCTTCGGCCGTGAGCTTGAAGCCCATGGTTTCGCCTTCGCCAATCGCGTCGGCCTTGAGCTTCCCGCCGCGCGGGATCGCGGCCCCCGCGATCATCAGGAGATTGAGAAGAAGCTTCACCCGGTTCTTGGGCAAAAGGGCGCGGGGCAGATTCCACTCCACTTTCAGCCGCTCGTCTTCGAGAAAGCCTTTCGCCACATCGGCCGCGTCGCCGAGGTCGATCTGCGCGCCGGCCGAGCCCGCCGCGCCAAAGGCAAGCCGCGCGAATTGCAGGCGCGCCGAGGCTTGCGTCGCGCTTTTCCGGATGAGGTCGAGCGCGACCTCCTTCATGCTCTCGTCTTTCTCGTCGGCGAGCACTTCGAGCCCGTTCACGATCGCGCCGACGGGGCTGATCACGTCGTGGCAGACGCGCGAGCACATCAGCGCCGTTAAATCGAGGGCATCGAGGGAAAGGGGTTCGCTCATTGGACGGGCTCCCGCGCGGACAGGCGCTCGAATCGCTGCTAGGTCTTATCGAACGGTGTGTGATACACCCCGCCGCAAGTCAAACCAGTCCGGACCGGAAATGGCGGAAAACAACAACCGGCGCGAATTGCGGGATCTGCTCGGGCCGATCGCCGAGCTCGCAGCAACCGCCGGCGGAAAAATCCTCGAGATCGCCGGGGGCGATCTCGGCGCCAGCAAAAAATCCGACAGGAGCCCCGTAACGCTCGCCGACGTCGAGGCGGAAGAGATTCTGCGAAAAGGGCTCGCGAGATTGCTGCCGGGCGTGCCGTTCATCGGGGAAGAATCGGTCGAGCGCGGCGACATCCCCGAGCCGGGCCGGGAGTTTCTGCTGATCGACCCCCTCGACGGCACCCGCGAATTCATTGCCGGCCGCGGCGAATACACCGTCAACATAGGACTGGTCGTGAACGGCACACCCGTGCTCGGCGCGATCTATACGCCCGCCACGGGGATGGTTCACGCCGGCGCCGAAGGCGCGGCCTTCCGCGCGCCGCTTTCGGCCGGCGCCAAATTCGATCCGGCGGCGGCGGAAAAAATCCGCGCGCGGCCAAGACCCGCGAAACTGATCGCCGCTGTCAGCCGATCCTATCTAGATCGCGATAGCGAAAACTTCCTCACCAAGCTGCCGGTCGAAACCCGAATCGCGATCGGATCGTCGCTGAAGTTCACGCTGCTCGCGGAAGGCAAGGCTGACGTCTATCCGCGCCTCGCTTCGATCTGCGAATGGGACGTTGCCGCAGGCCACGCCCTGCTCGTCGCCGCGGGCGGGCGCATGGAGACGCTCGACGGCTCGTCGCTCCGCTACGGCGCGAAAGACAAGAAATTTCGCTTCGGCGGATTTGTAGCGTGGGGGGCAGCGTAGAAACCCCTGTTTCAGCCTTTCGGGCTTGCCGTCTTGTCAATCGCAGCACGCAATCCGCGCGCGAGTTTCAGCGCATCGTCGTTCGCCCAGAAGTGAAGGAAGAAGAGCCGCGGCTGCTCGTCCAGCATGTGGCTGTGGACGGCGGTAACCTCGATGCCATTCGCCCGCAAGGCTTTAATCACCGGGTTCACCTCATCGGCGGTCAGCACGAAGTCGCCCGTGATGGCGGCCTTGCCGCCGCCGGTCGGCTGAAAATTAATCCCCGTCGCAACGCCCATCGGCCCAGCGGGACTAAGCTGCATTCCGTTTTCCGTGACAGGATCCCGCCGCGGCACGCCGAACTGGTAGACGCCGCCGCTCGCTTTTCCTTTTACGCCGATGATCTGATCGAGTTGCGCTGTGTCGAGATCGGTAAGCTCCGCTGGAGCGGCGGTCCCGGACGATGCCGTCAGCGGCGTCTCGCTTTCGGCGAGCGCAGCGCGGAGAGTCGTCGCCAATTTCTCCGCATCGCCGTGTCCGGCAACGTGCATATAAAATGTCGCAGGCTGGGCGCGCAGCACGTGATTGTGAACCGCAGTGATTTCAAAGCCTCCCTCGATCAGCTTGGCCATCACCGGATTGATTTCGCTCTCGAGCAAAACGATGTCGCCCATTGCCATCGCTCCCTCGTGTTCCGGCTTGAACGCAATCCAGCCGCCGAGCGCGAGCGCCGGCTTAATCTTCACGCCGTCCAATGTTACCGTCAGGTCGCTGCGCGGAAATCCATACCGGTGAACGTCGCCCGTCACGGCCGCCTTTCTGGCGAAAGTCTCGTCGACTTTGTTCCAATCCACATCCGCAGCCTCCGCTGACGTGACAAACAGGAGAGCCATGCTGAAGGCTAAGAGCGGCGAAGCATGTTTCATGATCGAGGGCCTCCTTGTTGATGATTCGAACCAAGAACGGCCCCTAGCCCCTTACGTTCCGCTTATTCTGTCTATTTTTTGCGGCAGCGCTTCATGCAGACCTCATATTCAGCCTTGCAAGCCGCCGCGGAGTGACTCCGCAAACAGGCGACATTGTAGTCGCGACATGTTTTGCAGCTCTCCGCCGTTTGGGCGTGCACCGGATTGTCAAAGTAAGAAAAAGAAACCAGCAGCAACGCTGCGATCGTGATCGATCTCATCGCGATCTCCTACTTCACCATGACCCAGGCCGGCTGCAGCAAGGGATACGCGATCAAGCCGATGATTGCGGTCACGGCGATGAGCGCCGGATTGCTGACCTTCCATCGGAAGAGGACCGCGAGCGATCCGAGCCCGATCAGGATCGTGGCCCAGTCGCCGATCGCGATGCGGCCGAGCAGGATGCAGGCGCCCAATATGGTGCCGATCGCCGCCGCGTAGGCACCCTTCACAAATCCCTGCACGTTGGAGTTACCGCGATGCCGCGCCAGGAGCGGCGCGGCCACCAGTACGAGCAGAAACGATGGAAGGAAAATTCCTACGGTGGAAACCAGCGATCCCCAGAAGCCTGCGACCAGATAGCCGACGAAGGTTGCGGTAATAACGACCGGCCCCGGACTGATCATTCCGATCGCAACTGCGATCAGGAATTGCCGCTCATCCAGCCAGCCATATTGCTGCACGAGTCCCTGCTCGAGGAACGGCACGATCACAAGACCGCTGCCGAAGGTGAGCGAGCCCGCTTTCAGGAAAAACAGAAGAAGATTGGTCAGCACCGATGCTGAAGCGGCGGGCACATGCGTGGCCGCAGCAGGGAGCGCCGCAAGCTGCAGTAGCGCCGGCGGTCGCCTGAAGATCGAACCGTAATACAGGATGCCGACAATGCCGGCGACGATGAATACGAGCGCAACCTCGGCCTGAAGGATCACGGTGACGCCGAAAGCTGCGGCGGCGATCGCCCATTGCAGCCAATCCTCCATGCCGAGCTTCGCCAGCCGGTAGCAGGAATGCAGGATCAGCGCGATCACCGCCGGGCTCACGCCATAAAATACCGCGGTGACCGGCTTAAGATCGCCGAGATAAACGTAAAGCGCCCCGAGTGCGGCGACGATCACAAAATTCGGAAAAATAAACGACCAACCGCCCGCCCAGGCGCCCCAAAATCCGCCGCGTAAGTACGAAATGTAGATGCCGACCTGAATCGCGAGCGGACCGGGAAGCGATTGGCAAATCGCGATCGCTTCGCGCATTTGTTCTTTTGTGAGCCATCCGCGATCGGTGACGAGTTCCCGCTCCATCTGACCGACGAGCGCAACGGGACCGCCGAAACCCAGAAAGCCCAGCCGCAAGAAGTAATTTACGAGCTCCGCGATACGACCGCCCGTCGGCGCCGATGGCATTGTCATGCCGGTTCTCCTGTTTGACTGCCCGATGGAGACGACGGCAACTGCCCGATGAGACGGGCGAGGAGCCTTTCCGCATTGGCCCAGCGGATCGCGTTCATAAAAACATCGACATAGCTGCCCGCCTTTGCACCGAAGTCGATGTGATAGGAATGCTCGTACATATCGAGGGCAAGAACCGGCGTGCCGCCTGCGAGCGTATGACAGTGATCCGATGCCCACTGATTGATCAGTTTTTGATCCCGATGCGACCAGGACAGCAGCACCCAGCCCGAGCCGCCGCCGAGCGCCTTGCCCATCGAAATGAATTCCGATCGCCAGCGAGAAACCGATCCGAAATCGCGAGTCAGCGCTTCCGTAAGAACCGGACCGGGTTCGCTTTGATCGCCGAGCCCGTCAAAAAAAACTTCGTGCAGGATCATTGAATTCATCGCAACCAGTTCTTCGCGCTTCAATCCATTGATCGCGAATACCGGCGCCTTGGCGAAGTCGAGTTCCGTCAACTTCTCTTCGATCAGGTTCAACCGCTTAACGGCACCGCCATAGTTGTTTTCATAGTGACTGACGATCAAGCGCTCGGACATCCCGCGGACGCGGCCCGGATCGCAGGAAAGAGGTTTCATCGTGTAAGGCATTGGCAATCTCACCGTTATGGTTCAGGACGCAAAATTCGGATCGCGGCGGGTTTCGCCTTGCTCGCTCGCTTCAACATGCTTCATGGCAACGCCTTGATCTCGATGCGATCGAAATTCGTGACGCTATCGGCCTTGGTCCACAGGCCGATTTTTCCCGGGCCGGTGAATGTCTTGTCTTTTATGGCGAACAGCTTTTGGCCGTCGCTCGAAACCGTGAAATTGTCTCCTTCTGCGCGCAGCGTCAGTATCCGCCACTCACCCGACTTCACTTTTCCGTTCGCGCTCGCGAGTTGTTGACGGCTGCCGTTGACCACCCGGTAGAACCGAATGTTGTCCTCAAGCGCGTTCGCACGAGCAACGTAATAATTGTTCTGGTTGACGAAACGGACGACCACGCCGCCCGCTCGATCCACTTTGCCCGCGACGGGCTTAAATCGGATCTTGACTTCAACATTGGTGAGGTTGGCCGGTGTGTAAATCGCGAGCGGGAATCGGTAATCCGTGGTGTCTGCGCTCGTCTGGGCGAACGCTTTTCCGCCTGAGGCCGTCGGATCGGCGGCGATCTCCCAATTTGCGGGCGATCCTTTACCCGTTAGCCAGTATTCGAAGTTTTGCGGTTTGGATCCCACCCGCGCATCCGCAAAGGTGATGGTTTGTGCAATCGCCAGGCTTGGCAATCCAAGCATGAGCGTCGCAATCACCAACCAAGCCGTTTTCTCAGTGGATATGGAATTGACTGAAGGCATGGCGCGTCCTTGCTTCTGAATGGACGCGATTCTTCAGCGTGTCGCCTCGTGGGGAGATCGCGTTCCCCATATTTAAATTACAAAACCTGCGAGAAGCCGTGTCAAGACGCGCGTTCCGACGGATGCCGATCCGGTTCCAAGATCGCTGGGAGAAATTCGAATACTGCACGCGTCGCTGACCCACTAATCGAGGCTTCGTCAAATTAATGCACCAGCCCGCGCTTGACGCGCGGCCAGGCCGCCTCCGCCCCCGCGATCGCTTCGGCCGGATTGGCGAGAAAATACGCCTTGCTGGTTTCGCTCGAGAAAAGGAACAACTGACCGCCGCGCACGACGAACTGGCTCGGATAGCCCGGCGCTGGCGAGCCGCGCGCGACTGCCAGAGGATCGTAGCCGCCGAAGCGGGGAATATAAGTGCCGGGGCTTGCCTCGAAGGCCGCCCGGTTTCCCGCATTCGCGAAGCGGAAGACCGCGCCCGCGTAGCTGGACTCAAACGAGGCCGAGCCTCGCCTGGGCTCCTTGTCCACGAAAAAAGCGACCGGATCGAAGCCATAGAGCGCGATTCCCGTCTGCCAGTCGCTGATTACAAGCTCGGCGGTCGCGGCCCGCGCCGTCCCCGTGAAGACAAGCATCAGCAAAAACAGGATTGCGCGGAAGGGCTTAGCCCATATGCGCTGCGCGGCGGCCGCTCGCTTCCGGGACGACATGACGAATTCCCTTTTGACCCCTAAAGCGCCAGAGTGTTTCTACACATTCGAGATTGATTCGCGGGCCCATACCCTAGTCTCGGCAGGGTATGCGGCGGGTTAAGGGGTATGCCGGACATTCTGGAGGAACCGCATGGCGCTACTTCGCGTAACCGCCTGCCTGATCGCCTTTCTCTTTGCAGCAGCGCCGGCTTCGGCGCAGCAACCAGGCACCTACTCTTCCAACGAACTGGTCGACGCCGGCCACCGCTTCTTCGGCACCGTCTCGCGCGACCTTGCCATGGTCATTGAGAAGGCTTTCAGCCAATGGGGCGAGCCGAACGGCTACATCCTCGGCCAGGAAGCGTCGGGTGCGGTTACTGTCGGTCTGCGTTACGGCGAAGGCACGCTCTATACGCGCAACGCAGGCGACCTCAAGGTATTCTGGCAAGGCCCGTCGCTCGGCTTCGATCTCGGGGTCGACGGCGCCCGCACCATGATGCTCGTTTACAAGCTGCCGCGGGTGGATGCGATCTTCGGCCGCTTTGCCGGTATTTCCGGCTCGGCTTATGTCGTAGGCGGGTTCGGCGCGACCGCCCTCACCTGGAACAACATCGTGGTGGTGCCGATCCGTTCCGGCGTGGGCTTAAGATTGGGCGCGAATATCGGCTATTTGAAATTCACCCCGAATTCGACCTGGAATCCGTTCTGAACGCGATCCCTAATTCTTGTCATTACCGGGTCTCGCCCGCGCCAACGGCTCGCTACACTCGCCGGGGCGCGGCGGCCCGGTAATCCATGATGAATCGGATAGCCCGCATGGATCACCGGGTCTCGCAGCGTCAGCCGCTCGTTTCACTCGCGGGACGCTGCGGCCCGGTGATGACGAAAAAGGGTATGCGCGGTAATGCGTAAAGTTTTCGCCGGGAGGGCGGCATTTCGCCCTCCCGCTAACCATAATTATTCGCTACTATGCGCGCGCGGTTGCGTAGGGGCCGGTTGAGGGCGATGGTGTTTCCCAGTGTGTGCGTGAGGCTCGCATGATCGAACTGATCATGTTCTTCGCCCTTGGTTTTTTGTCCGCGAGCCTTGTCGCGCTCGTGCTGCTTTCCGCCGTCTGGCATCGCGCCGTCCGCCTCACCACGAAACGCATCGAAGGCGCGATCCCCGTTTCGATGGCCGAGATTCAGGCCGACAAGGATCAGCTGCGCGCGGAGTTCGCAATGTCGACGCGCAGGCTGGAAACGAGCGTCGAACACCTGAAGCTCAAGACCACCGAACAATTCGCCGAACTCGGCCGCAAGAACGACATTATCCGCCGGCTGAAAACCGAGACCGAGGAAAAATCAGCCCAGCTCACGGCGCTCGAAGCGCAGGAGCGCGTGCTGCGGCAAAAGCTCGCGAACACGGAAGAGGAGCTTGCGCTGAAGTCGAAGGAATTGCATCAGGCGGAATCGGAGCTTGCCAAGAAAGCCGCCGAGATCGTTTCGCTCGTGCGCACGCTCACCGACAAGGGCGCCGAATCCGACAGCCGACACATCGAGATCGCCGCGCTCGAAAACCAGTGCGCGAATCTCAAGGAGCGGATCGCGGGACTCGAGAAGGAAGTCGCGGCCGCCGAGGAGCGCGCCGCCGAGGAGCGGAACGCCGCCGACCGCGCCGCCCGCTCGCTCGTCGACGAGCGCGGCAAGGTCGAGACCCTCACCAGCCGCCTGAACGAGATGCAAGAGCTCGCGAACGCCGGCAGGGCGCAGGCCGAGACGCTGTCGAAAAACATCGTCAATCTCGAGGGCGAGGCGCGCCGCCAGGCGGAACTCGCCGCGCAGCGCGAAACCGAACTCACGGCGCGGCTCGCGCAACGCGAGGCGGAACTGATCGAAGCGCGGACAGCCCTTGAAGCAAGCCGCAACGAAGCGCTCGCGCTGCACCGCGAGATCGAGAATTCCAGCCGCTCGTATAACGCCACGGTCGAGGCGCTGAAGTCGGAAAAATCGATGAACGAGGGCGCGATGGCGCAGCTTCGCCAGGATCGCGACCGCCTGCAGCGCGAAGTCGAATCGCTCAAGCAGCAGGCCGAATCCAACTGGGCGAACGAGCGCGTGGAAGGCGCGCTTCTGCGTGAGCGCATCAACGATGTCGCCGCCGAGGTCGTGCGGCTTGCCGCCAATCTGGAGGGCAAGAATTCGCCGATCCAGAAAATCATCGATCAGGCGCCGCCGCGCACGAACGGCGGCCAGCGCACGCCCGAGGCGGCACCTTCCGCATCCGGCGAAACGCCGCTTTCGCTTGCCGACCGCATCCGCGCGCTGCAGCGGACGAGGACGTAGCTACTGCCGCACCGGCAATAGCGCGAATTTAATCGCGTCCGCCTCCACTCCGCTGATCTGCACGATTACCGGTCCTTTGCCGAGCTGGAAGCGGATGCTTTTGCGCACTTCCGGACAGCCGCGCTTGCCGCTGTGGCCGACCGATTTCACGAAGGCGTCGTTCTGGATCAAATCGATCCACGCCTCCTCGGACGCCGTCAGCTGATAAAGACCGGGCTCTTTGATCGAATCGATCTCGATCACGCCCGCGAAGGCTTCCGGGTTCTTCGGCATGCGTTCTGGCGCGCGACTGAACTGCACATCGGAAAATTTCTTCAGGCGAACGGCGGCGGCCGGCGCCGCCGCAAGTTTCATCGTCGCGCCGCTCGCAAGCTCCAAGAGAGGCGCCTTGAACAATTTCCGCTCTTGCGCGATCGGCCAGGCAAATTGATCGCAGGTATCGCCCTGCTGTGTTTTCGCGGAGGAAACAATCAGAACGGCCGACGTGATCAGAACTGCAGCAAACAGATTCTTTTTCATATTCGCCCGTCGATGACTCAATGAGAGGGCGAGACATTAAATCGCGTTTTGGCGCTGGCAAGTGCACGGGTTGTCTCTTCCGCCAATTTCCGCCAATCTCCCGCCGCCGCAACGGCCTGCCGGAGAAGGCAGCAAATTGCGCGTTCTAATTCGCGGGAATTCGAGCGGCGCTTCCAATCCAAACCATAGGCGGGCATAAGCCCGCCAGGAGACCGATATGCGCCTTTCCTTTCGCGCGGCTGCGGCCGCCATCGCTTTTTTATTTGCGGCACCGCTATTCTCGCTTCCCGTGCAAGCCCAGACCGAACCCGTCGTCGTCTTCGCCGCAGCGAGCCTGAAGAACGCGCTCGATGAAGCCGCGCAAACGTGGGCGAAAAAATCCGGGATCGAAGTGAAATTGAGCTATGCCGCGAGCTCCGCACTCGCCAAGCAAATCGAGGCCGGCGCGCCCGCCGACATTTTCATCTCCGCCGACCTCGACTGGATGGATTATGCTGAGACCAAGAAACTCCTGCGCGCCGGAACGCGCATCAATCTCCTCGGCAATTCCATCGTGCTGATCGCGAACAAGGACTGGAACAAAGGCGGCGTGAAAATCTCCGCGAATTTTCCGCTCGCGGAGCTTCTCAGCGGCGGCCGCCTCGCGATGGCCGACACCGCGGCGGTGCCCGCCGGAAAATACGGAAAGGAGGCGCTCGAAAAACTCGGCGTGTGGAATTCGGTCTCCGGCAAGCTCGCGCAGGCCGAAAATGTGCGCGCCGCGCTCGTGCTGGTCGGCCGCGGCGAGGCGCCGCTCGGCATTGTCTACAAGACCGATGCGGCGGCGGAGCCGAATGTAAAAATTGTCGGCACTTTCCCCGATGACTCGCATAAAACCATCGTCTATCCAGCGGCCATGATCGACGCCTCGAAAAACGCCAAGGCAGGCGAATTTCTTCAGTATCTCGCTGGCCCCGAAGCCAAGGCGATCTTCGAGCGGCACGGCTTCACGGCGCTCGCCGCGCGCCCGGCCGGCTGATGGACTGGCCGCATTTTTCGCCCGACGAATGGGACGCGATCCGGCTGAGCTTCCGGGTCGCGACCGTCGGCACGCTCGTGAGCCTGCCCGCCGGTGTCTTTATCGCCTACGCGCTCGCGCGCTGGCGTTTTCCCGGAAAATTCCTGCTCGACGGTCTCGTGCATCTGCCGCTCGTGCTGCCGCCGGTGGTGACCGGCTACATCCTGCTGGTTCTGTTCGGGCGCAAAGGGCCGATCGGGGCGTTTTTCGATCAGTATTTCGGAATCATATTCTCGTTCCGCTGGACGGGCGCGGCGCTCGCGGCGGGCGTCATGGGCTTTCCGCTTCTCGTGCGCGCGATCCGGCTCTCCTTCGAAGCCGCCGACCGCAGGCTGGAAGAGGCCGCGCGCACCCTCGGCGCGAGCGGCCTTGCGGTTTTCTTCACCGTGATCTTGCCGCTCGCGCTGCCCGGCATTCTCGCGGGCGCGGTGCTTGCGTTCGCGAAGGCGCTCGGCGAATTCGGCGCGACGATCACGTTCGTCTCGAATATTCCCGGCGAGACGCGCACGCTCCCTACCGCGATCTATACCTACACGCAGGCGCCGGGCGGCGATTTCTTCGCGGCGCGGCTCGCGGCGGTCGCGGTCGTGCTTTCGCTTCTCGCCCTTCTCGTTTCCGAATTTCTTTCGCGCCGCATGGCGGCCAGGATCAGCGGCTAGATGTTCGACGTTGCGGTCCAAAAGAAGCTCGACGATTTTTCGCTCGACGTGCGCTTCGCGAGCAAAGCGCCGGTGACCGCGCTGTTCGGCCCGTCCGGCTCGGGCAAAACCAGCGTCGCCAGGGCGATCTCCGGCCTGCTCAGGCCGGAAGCGGGAAAAATCGAAATCGGCGGCACGCTCCTGTTCGACTCCGAACGCGGTTTGAACATTCCGGTGCATCGCCGCAAGGTGCGGATGGTCTTTCAGGAGAGTCGCCTCTTCCCGCATCTCACGGTGAAGCAGAATCTGCTCTATGGCCGCTGGCTCGCCGGCCGGCGCGCGGGCGCGGGCTTCGGCGGAATCGTCGACATGCTCGGCCTCGCGGATCTTTTGTCCCGCCGCCCGCGCACGCTCTCGGGCGGCGAGCGTCAGCGCGTCGCGATCGGCCGCGCGCTGCTCGCGGATCCCGATGCGCTCCTTCTGGACGAGCCGCTCGCCTCGCTCGACCGCGCCCGCAAGCAGGAGATTTTCCCCTATCTCGAAAAGCTCGTAGCAAGCGCGAAGGTGCCGATTCTTTATATCAGCCACCTGCCCGAGGAAATCGAACGGCTTGCGCAGGCTGTTGTCGTGCTCGATCAGGGCCGGGTGAAATCGGTGGGACCGGGGATCGGCTAGCGGGATAGCAATTCCTCGTCATTCCGGACGCCGCGCAAGCGGCGATCCGGAATCCAGACATTTACACCGTGGATTGTTACTGGATTCCGGGTTCGCGAGCTAACGCAAGTCGGCTATAGCCGACTTGCGCATTTAAGTGGCGAAGTCGGGCAAGCCCGACTTCGCTCGCGCCCCGGAACGACCGGCTGTTAGGCCGTCTCCGCGACGAAATCCAGCCACGCCTTTACGCGCGCGTCGGGATCGGGATTCTGCGTGATGTCGCTCACCACCGAAATCGAATCCGCACCTGCCGCAAACACGCCGGGCGCGCGCTCAAGCGTGATTCCGCCGATCGCGACAAGCGGAATGGGCCCGATCGCGCGTTTCCATTGCCCGATCCGCTCAAGCCCCTGCGGGGCGAAGCGCATCTTCTTGAGCGTAGTCTCATAAATCGGCCCGAACGCGATGTAGTCGGGATGCGCGTTCAGCGCCATGTCGAGCTCGTTGCCGTCGTGGGTCGAAAGCCCGAGCGTGAGCCCGGCGCGGCGGATCGCCGGCACGTCCGCCTCGAGCAAATCCTCGTGCCCGAGATGCACGTGCTTCGCGCCGCCCGCGATCGCCGCCTGCCAGTGGTCGTTCACGACTAGTTCCGTGCGCGTATTTTGGATCGCAGCGAGCGTCTCCCGCACCAGCGCCACCGCCTCCGGATAGGAGATGTTCTTCACCCGCAGCTGCACGGTGCGCACGCCGAGCTTTGCGAGGCGTGCGACCCGCGCGACACTGTCGACCACCGGATAGAAGCGATCAGGATGCGGCATGCCAGAACGGAGTTCCTACAACGGGAGTAGAAGGCGAAGCGAGGTCTCTCGGTTCCATCAACCCCGCTTCAAAACCCGCCCTTCCCGCTTCGACCGCGAACCGGAACGCTTTCGCCATGCCCACCGGATCGTCGGCTTTCGCGATCGCGGTGTTCAAAAGCACGGCATCGAACCCGAGCTCCATCGCCTGCGCCGCATGCGAGGGCGCACCCAAGCCCGCGTCCACGATCATCGGCACGTTGGGAAAGCGCGCACGCAAGGTCTTCAGCGCGTAAGGATTGACGATCCCTTTCGCGCTGCCGATGGGGGACGCCCACGGCATGATGACCTCGCAGCCCGCATCGATCAGGCGCGCGGCGACGGTGAGATCCTCGGTGCAATAGGGAAAGACCTTGAAGCCGTCGCGCGAAAGTTCGTTCGCCGCCTCGACGAGCCCCACGACATCGGGCTGCAAGGTTTCGTCGTCGCCGATGACTTCGAGCTTCACCCACGGCGTCTCGAACAATTCGCGCGCGAGCTGCGCGGTCGCGATCGCCTCCTTCGGCGTACGGCAGCCGGCGGTGTTGGGGAGGACTTTCGTGCCGAGTTCGCGGATCAAATTCCAGAAGCCGTCGCCGGTCTTGCCCCCGGCGGTCTCGCGCCGGAGCGATACGGTGACGACGCTCGCGCCCGAGGCGCAGATCGCGTCCTGCATGATCGCGGGTGACGGATAGAGTGCGGTGCCAATCAGGAAACGGGAAGCGATTTCCTCGCCGTAAAGTTTCAACATTTTCATCCGCCTTGTCTTGGACTGACGATCTCGACCTTGTCGCCGTCCTTCAGCACCGGCTCGTCCCAGGCGCGGCGCGGCACGACGTTTTGGTTCACAGCGACCGCGAAGAAGCCGCCTTCGTATTCGAGTTCGGCGAGCAGCGCGCGAACGCTCATAGCTTTCGCTTGTTTCGTTTCGCCGTTCACGATCAGGACCATCGCATGACCTCGTTGTCGCGCGCGCCGTTTAGCACGTAATTCAACGTAAGCTCGGCGAGCGCCGGTGCAAGCAAAAATCCGTGCCGGTAGAGCCCGTTAACCGCGATTTGTTCTCCGTTCACCTGGATTCGCGGCAAATTGTCGGGGAACGCGGGGCGCAGACCCGCGCCGATCTCGACGATGCGCGCCTCGGCGAAAGCGGGATGCAGCGCATAGGCCGCGGTCAAAAGCTCGAGCGCTGAGCGCACGCTCACATCCTGCCGCTCGCTTTCGATCGTGGTCGCGCCGATGAGAAAGCGCCCGTCCCCGCGCGGCACGATATAGAGCGGCCAGCGCGGGTGCAGAAGCCGGACGGGACGCTCCAGTTCGACCTCCTGCGTCTCGACGACGACGATTTCGCCCTTGACGCCGCGCAGATCGGTAAATTTTTCCCGCGCGCTCAAGCCCCGGCAATCCACGACCCAGCCGCTCAAATCCTCCGGTTCGGCCGCCGCGTTGAAATGAATCGAGACGCCCTTCTGCCTGAGCTTCCCGTGCAAATCGGGAAGCGCTTTGCGCGGCTCGACATAACCCTCGCGCGGAAAGAAAAGCCCTTCGGGGAAGCGGCCGTTGAGCGAGGGTTCTATCGTTTCCAGCGCTTTGCCCGAAACTCGCTCGTAGCCTGACGTCGTACGCGCGAAACGTTCGAAATCGGATCGGTCGCGCGCATGCGCGACCACGAGCGACCCGGAAAATTCGGCGCCCGAATAATACTTTTTCCACAGATCGAGCGAGCGCGCGCCCAGTCTTGAGATCACCGGCTCCGCGCTTTCCGCTTCGCAGTCAGGGGCGAGCATCCCGCCCGCCCAATGGCTCGCGGCGGAGGGCAAATCCTCGCCGTCCCGCTCGTAAAGCGTCACGTTCCAGCCGGCTTCCGCGAACAGAAGCGCCTGCCACGTGCCCGCAACGCTTGCGCCGACGATCGAGACCGATGCGCCGTTCTTCTTTACTCTGGTTGCGGACATTTCCGTCCCTCCGCCGATATGAATCGGATCAGGTTCAAAGGGTTCGGCTTGCGCCGTCTCAGCCCCGCAGGGCACCCCTCGGATAACTCCTAGTTAGAGCGGGAAACGCGGTAAATCAAGCGCGCCGCCGCATGCGCAAGATCGCCAAAAAGACGCCGCCCGGCGCGAGGCCGGGCGGCGAAATCGTCAGGCAAAAACGCGCTGTTATCAGAGACCCGCTACCTGCTGCGCGACCGGCAGGAGGTCGAGGCCGCCGCGATAGATCATGCCGAGCGCGACATAGAGGATGACCGCGAGGCCCACATAGGCGATCCAGCGGAAACGCTGCAAAAGCCGCGCGATGAAATTCGCGGCGACGCCCATCAGGAAAATCGAAAGGCTCAAACCGAAAATCAGAACGAAAGGATGCTCGCGCGCGGCGGCGCCGACGGCGAGCACGTTGTCGAGCGACATCGAAAGATCGGCAAGGACGATTTGCGTCGCCGCCTGCCGGAGCGTTTTCCGCGGCGCCGTGCCGCCGATCTTCTTGTCCTTGTTGATGTCCTCATGCATCAGATGTTCGACTGCGTCGTGCTCTTCCTTCGACTCGCGGAGCTCGCGCCACATCTTCCAGCACACCCACAGGAGCAGAAGGCCGCCGATGAACAAGAGGCCGATGATCTTGAGGAGCTGCGTCGCCATGATCGCGAACATGATGAGCAGGCAGGCGGCGCCCGCCATGCCGATCGCGATCGCTTTCTTGCGCTGTACCGCCGGCAGGCCCGCCGCCGCCATGCCGACGACGATGGCGTTGTCACCGGCGAGTGCGATATCGATCAGAACGACCTGAAACATGACGGCGAGAGCTTGAGGCGTAATGTATTCCAGAAGTCCGTCCATTTTCCTTCCTATGCGATATCGACAGCCCAGCCGATGTTTGGTTGTTACGCCGGTTTAAAAATTCCGCGCGGCATCTCCGGCGTTATGCGCACGGCGCGGCCACGACTCTTATGAAGCCATCGCCAGAAGCTCGAAGAATTGGACAAGGTGCCGGTGATCGCTCGCGAGGCTCGCGCCGATCCAAAGCAGAGTGAAAATTCCGGCGACGTCCCATGCCGTTATCCCGGCGGAGCGGTGGTCGGCGCGGGTGTAATGCGCAAACCACGCGAAAGCCCCCGCCATCAAAAACGAGACGACGCAAATCGCCGGAGGGACAAAAGGCATCGGAAAGAGCCACTTGAACAACAATCCCGGCGCAGCCGCGATCCCGGCAAGCGCGGCGAGGTCGAGGTACCAGCCCGACGCCTTGGGCGCGTTCGCGTAATGGTCGGTTTTCCAAAGAGTCATCGGCCGCTCCCCTCACGGAGCGCACCCCGCTGATTGGCCGCGGACAAAGTCGCATCGGCCTGCGGCAGAGTGCGTCCTAGGGTTAAGCTAGGGGCTTCGGCCGACCGGAAATATTCGTATTGCTTGGGTAGTAGTTTTACGGGGAAAATTACCGCGCAAGTTACGGCGTAATGCGGCCAAGCCGAACCGCTTGGCGTACCAACGCGGCGACACTTTCGGCCTGCATCTTCTCCATCACTTCCGCCCGGTAGCTTTCAACGGTTCGGGCGCTGATGTTCAGCTTTTGGGAAATTGCGTGGCTGGTGAAGCCCTCGACCACGAGGTCGAAGATTTCGATTTGCCGCGGTGTGAGCCGCGCGAATTTTTCGCCGAGTTCCCCTTGCGATTTCTGCGCATCTTCCTGTCCCGCGCGGTGCGCGAGCGCCCTGTTGATCGCGGCGACGAGCTGCGCGTCGTCAACCGGCTTCTCGATGAAATCCTCCGCGCCCGCCTTGATCCCGGCGACCGCCATCGGCACGTCGGCATGGCCCGAAATCAGCACGACCGGAAGCCGCAGCTTGCGGCGCACAAGCTCGCGCACGAGGCCGATTCCGTCCGTTCCGGGCATTTTCACGTCGGCGACGACGCAGCCCGCGGGCGCACCATTCAGCGCATCGAGAAACTGATCGGCGGATTCGAACGTCTTCACGGTGTAGCCGAACACGCTCAGCATTTCCGCGAGTGCGTCGCGGACGGCGGCGTGATCGTCGATGACAAAAATCGTCTGGGCGGACATCGTCAGGGCTGCGTTTCCGGATGATTGAGCGGGACTGAAAAGCGGAATTCCGTAGCACCCGGCTTGTGCGAATGCAGCCAGATTCGGCCGCCATGGGCCTCCACGATCGACGTGCTGATCGAAAGCCCAAGGCCCAAGCCGTCCTGCTTCGAGGTCGCGAGCGGATCGAACAGGCGGCTTGCGATCTTTTCGTCGACGCCGGGGCCGTTGTCGAGGACGCCGATCTCGATCGAAGGCGGCGATTTCTCCGCGCGGGCGCTCACGCGGATTTCGCCGTCCGTGCGTCCTGTGCCCGCGATCGCTTCGACCGCGTTATGCACGAGGTTCAAGACCACCTGCTCGAGCTGCACATGGTCGCCGTGCAGCATCGGCAAATCGTCCGGCGCGTCGAGCTTAAGCCGCACATGCTTCGCGGAGGCCTCGGCGCGCGCGAGCGTCAGTGCCTGCTCGAGCATCTTGCGCGCATCGATGGTGCTGACATGCGGGCGGCCGCGGCGGATGAAATCGCGCATGTGGCTCACGATCGAGCCCGCATGATCGATATGCGCGAGCAGCGACGAGAGATTTTTCTCGACCCGCTTCAGATCGCCCCCCGGCGTCGTGACGATGTGCTGCGCGGAGCGCGCGAGCGCCCGCGCCGCCGTCATCGGCTGCGCGATCTCATGCGCGAGCGCGGACGCCATGCCGCTCACGAGATTGAGCCGCGCCGCGTGTTCGGCGCCGGCCTGCCGCTCCATCAGCCGCGCCTGCGCTTCGCGCGCGAGCCGGTCGGCCTTCTCGCGCTCGCTCACGACGACGCCGACGATGAGGCCCGTCACAGTCAGCACCAGCATCTGCACCTGGAACTCGGTGAATTCGACCGCGCTGTAGCCCGATGCATGCAACAGCCCGATCAGGCCGAATTGCGTCACCGCGAGGCTGATGCAAGCGCCGTCCAGCCCGTGCCGCACCGCGGCCATCACAACCGGCACGAACAGGAAGTAAACCGGCCGGAAGCCGTAGAGATTCTGGCTGCCGCTGACCGCCCAGAGCGCCGCCGCGATCAGCAGGAGATAAAAGATCGCCTCGGGGATATTGGAGGCAAGTTCGCGCAACGCCTGATGCTGCTGCCGGAAAACGAAGCGCAGGAGAAGCGGTGTGATGACCGCGATCCCGATCAGATCGCCGATCAGGAGCGGCGAAAAAACCTGCACGATGTCGCGCGCATCCAGCTGCCCGACCGCGAGCAGAAAGAGTGTAAGGAGCGCCGTGTCGATCAGCGCGCCCACGAGCCCCGCTCCGAGCAAAATCAAAACGTCGCGCAAATTCGAGAGTGCAACATCGATTCTCAGAATGCGGCGCGCAATCACGGTGACGATAACATAGCTCAGCGACGTGATCGTGCCGATGCCGAGGATGATCGGCCAGTCGGCTTCGTTCTCCAACACAAGCGCTTCCGCCGCGACGACGCCCGCAAACAATACGATCCCCGCGCCGGGGCCCGCGAGCATCATCAGCGCGAAGACGACGCCGAGCCCCGGATCCCACGGTGTGACCGGGAGGCCCTTGTGCACATGGATGAAGCTCAGCCACGCGAGCACGACATAGGCCGCGAGGCACAGGCCCGCCATCGCCCATTTCATCGGGCGGCCCGGGGCGGCGGGAAGCCGCAAGATTTCGGCCGGCGAACTCTGCAAAGGCAAACTCCTGCGGCGCCTTCATATCACAAATGCGCCGGGCTTTTTGCCAGACCGGAAACGGCGCGGCGCGCCAGACTTCTTCCATCACGGCACAGGTTTTCGTATGCCTAATCGCAGGAGGCCGCCATGCCCGGTCCCGCAGAGCCGCCCGTTTTCAAAGCGCCCTATGCGCCCGACGACTGTGCGCTCGCGCGGCGGCTTTTTCCCGAGGCGGCGCTCACGCCCGCGCAGAACGCGAATATCGATCGCCTGGCCACGAGGCTGATTTCCCACATTCGCGCGCGCCAGGGCGGTCTCGGCTGCGTCGAGGACATCCTGCACGAATTTTCGCTCTCCACCGCCGAGGGCCTTGCGCTGATGGTGCTGGCGGAAGCGCTTTTGCGCGTGCCCGACGCGGCAACCGCCAAGCAATTCATCGAGGACAAGCTCGCGCAAGGCGACTTCGCCCATCACCGGACGAAATCCACGACATTTGCCGCGGGCGCTTCGGTCTGGGCGCTCGGCACCGCCGCCCGCATCGTCCAGCCCGGCGAGACACCGGAAGGAATTCTGGCGCAGCTCGGCAAGCGGCTTGGCCTTTCGGCCGTTCGCGCGGCGACGCGGCAGGCGATGGAAGTGATCGGCAATCATTTCGTGTTCGGAGAGACGATCGAGGCGGCCCTGCGGCGCGGTGCGGGCGGCGCGCGCTATTCGTTCGACATGCTCGGCGAAGGCGCGCGCACGGCGGACGACGCGCGGCGCTATTTCGATGCCTATGCGCACGCAATTGACGTGATCGGCGGAACGGCGGGATCGCATCCCCTGCCCGCGCGGCCCGGAATTTCGGTGAAACTCTCGGCGCTGCATCCGCGCTTCGAGGCGATCAGCCGCGCGCGCGTCATGCGAGAGCTCGTACCTGCGCTCACTGAACTCGCCGCCAGGGCGAAAGCCTTCGATCTCAACTTCACCGTCGACGCGGAGGAAGCAGACCGGCTGGAATTGTCGCTCGATGTGATCGCTGCGGCGCTTATGGATTCGCGCCTCGCGGACTGGAACGGCTTCGGCTTCGCGATCCAGGCCTATCAGAAGCGCGCAGAAGCCGTGATCGATTTCGCCGAGGGGCTTGCCCGCAGCGCGCGGCGGAAGCTCATGATCCGGCTCGTCAAGGGCGCCTATTGGGACACCGAGATCAAGCGCGCGCAGGAACGCGGCCTCGACGATTATCCCGTGTTCACCCGGAAAGCGATGACGGATCTGAATTATGTTGCCTGCGCGAAGAAGTTGCTTGCGCTTCGCCCGCGCCTCTTCCCGCAATTCGCGACCCACAACGCGCTTACCGTCGCGGCGATCGCGGAGCTTGCGGGCGACACCGATTTCGAATTCCAGCGGCTGCATGGCATGGGCGAGGCGCTCTACGAAAAACTCGCGGAGGAGCGGCCCGAGATCGCCTGCCGGATTTACGCGCCGGTCGGCGGTCACCGCGAGCTGCTCTCCTATCTTGTGCGAAGGCTTTTGGAAAACGGCGCCAATTCTTCCTTCGTCGCGCTCGCGGCCGATTCGTCCGTTCCGGCGGAGACGCTTCTGCGGCGGCCGGCGGATATCGTCGGCGCGCCGGAGCATGCGCGGCATCCCGAGATTCCCCTGCCTCGCGATTTGTTTCTGCCCGTTCGAAAAAATTCGCGCGGGATCGAATTCGGCGACCGGCGGTCGCTGGATGAGCTGCTTGCGGCCGTGGCGCGCGAACAAGGGCAACATGCTGCCGCGCCGCTGATCGACGGAAAGGTGACGAAAAGAGCCCTGCACCCGGCCATAAGCCCGATCGACGGCGCGACGATCGGCGAGATTGCCGACGCAACGCTCGAAATCGCGAGCCATGCGATCCGCGCCGCGCAAGCGGGCTTCCCGGCCTGGAGCCGCACGCCGGCCGGCGCCCGCGCGGAAGCGCTCGAACGGGCAGCCGATCTTATCGAGGAAAGAAAGGCGCGTTTCATTTCCCTCCTTCAGCGCGAAGCGGGCAAGACGCTCGACGACGCTATCTCCGAGGTACGGGAAGCCGCCGACTTCTGCCGTTATTACGCTAATGAAGGACGCACGCTCTTCGTCAAGGACCACCCGCTGCCCGGCCCCACCGGCGAGAGTAATGTGCTCCGCCTGCGCGGGCGCGGCGTGTTTATCGCGATCTCGCCATGGAATTTTCCGCTCGCGATCTTCACGGGCCAAATCGCGGCGGCGCTGATTGCGGGGAACACGGTCGTTGCAAAACCGGCTGAACAGACGCCGCTCATTGCCGCCGAAGCGGTGCGGCTGTTGCACGAAGCGGGAATCCCCGCCTCCGCGCTCCATCTCGTTCCGGGCGACGGAAAAATCGGCGCGGTCCTCGTCGCGCATCCCGATGTCGGGGGCGTCGTGTTCACCGGCTCCGCAGAGGTCGCGCGCTCGATCAACCGCGCGCTCGCGGCAAAGGACGGGCCGATCGTTCCGCTGATCGCCGAGACCGGCGGCATCAATGCGATGATTGTCGACGCGACGGCGCTTCCCGAACAAGTCGCCGATGACGTGACGGCGTCCGCCTTCCGCTCCGCCGGCCAGCGCTGCTCGGCGCTCCGCCTGCTCTGCCTGCAGGACGACGTCGCCGGCCGCATGATCGAGACGATCCAGGGTGCAACGAGCGAGCTTGTCGTCGGCGATCCGCGCGAGATCGCAACCCACATCGGGCCGGTGATCGACGCCGGCGCGAAAGCCGCGCTGGATTCGCATATCGCGAAAATGAAGAAGGAAAGCCATGTCCTGTTCGCCGGCAAGGCGCCGGGCGGAAACTACGTGGCGCCGCATATTTTCGAGATTCCTTCGCCCGCCGCGCTGGACCGCGAGGTCTTCGGACCGGTTCTGCACGTCGTCCGCTACCGCGCATCCGAACTCGGTGCCATCTTGGACACGATCGACCGCGGCGGCTACCGCCTCACGCTGGGCATTCATTCGCGCATCGATACGACGGCCGACACCGTCACCGAGCGGCTTCCGGTCGGCAACGTTTACGTCAACCGTAACATGATCGGCGCGGTCGTCGGCGTGCAGCCCTTCGGCGGCAGCGGCCTCTCCGGCACCGGCCCGAAGGCCGGCGGCCCGCATTATCTCCCGCGCTTCGCGATCGAGCAGACGGTGACGATCAACACGGCTGCCGCGGGCGGGAATGTGGAGTTGATGGCGGCGGAGGACGGCGAGGCGATTAAATAAAAAGCGGATGGACCCCTACCCGATCGACAAAATATCCCCGCGGGCAAAATGGAAAGCGCAACAAACAAATTCCGATCCGCTGCGTATCTTGCGAGCTCACCGTTAACGGCCTCTCGCAACCACGCTTACAGAGCGTACAGGTGCTGCATCTTTAGCGGCGAGCATTCGCCGCCCCGATGCCGGTATAGCCCGTGAAGGCCATAATGATTCCGACGACAAGAACCAGCGCACCGGAAAGGAACGGGAGTCGTTCCGCTGCCCGATTCAACCCGGGCCAGCGCTTCATCGCGCGCTCTGCGCCCCACGCGACACTTACCCCGATCATGACCAGAGTCAGCGCAAGGCCCAGGCTGAAAGCCGCGACCATCGCGATTCCCAAGACGAACACCTTCAACTGAATGCAGATCAACAAAACCGCGATAGCCGCCGGACAGGGAAGCAATCCGCCTGTAAACCCGAACCACGCAATTTCGAATCCCGTAATCGGCCGATCCGGACGAGCGGGCTCGGCATGACTATGCCCGTGATCGTGTCCGTGGTGGTGATGTCCGTCGTGATGATGATGTCCGTGGGCATGCGAATGTTTGTGACCGACGGAAAGAAGCATCCGCGCAGCTAATAGAATTACGAGAATGCCGGACAGCATCATCAGCCAAGGCTCGGCCTGCTCCACGATGTAGCGTTCTCCGACTAGAAAGACGGCGAGCACAAGAATCCAAACGACGATGGTATGCCCGACGGCCGCCGACAACGCGAGGATCACGGCTTGCCTCGCCGTGCCCCGGATCGCGACGATGTAGGCGGCCATAAGCGACTTCGCGTGCCCCGGCTCGAGCGCGTGGAGCGCGCCGAGAACGACGGCGGCGGGCAGATAAAGCCAGCCGTTAGCGGCATGCGCGCGAATTACTTCGACGATATCGGGCATCAGACTCTCCAGTGCGACGGCACTAAAGTAGGCGCGCTGCCCGGCGAAAGAAAGGCTATGCGACGCTACCCATCCGGCACCTTGCCGGCAGCGTCCGGATCAGAGCCGAAACGCTTTCCGCTTCAGATCGTTGGAAAGATCGTCGTAGGCCTTCCGCCTTACGCTTTCATCCGGCAGAGACGGCGCGCTGGCGGCGATCATTGCATCGAGCGCAGTCACATTCGGCTCGACTCCCATCTGCCGCGCCAGTTCGCAAACGATTTCTCGCGGCGCCGCGAACAACTGGTTCGTCGTCAAAAAAATCGGCGCGATATTCGTCATCGCGAACAGTTTTCGGAAGCCCGTATCCTCCGCGGTGACGGTGTCGACGTCGAGGTCGAAGAGTTCCGCGTTCTCCTCGGCGGTTTCGGGATAAGGGCGCGGCAGCGTGGTCTGCTCGCCGGAAAAGTCCCACACGCCGGTGCTGGCGGCTACACGCCATGCGGTCATCTGCTCGACGATATCGGGATTGAACAGATGAATCACCGCGGCACGGTGAAAAAGCCGCGCGCCGGTACGGTTCATCAAATGCTCAAGGAACTGCGCGTAGCGCAAGTTTACGGCAAACACGCCGTTTTGCCCGCGCTGCAATTGCAGCATCTGCAGATAAATTTCGCATAACTTTTGATCGAGCGGATACCCCGGTAACCCCCAGCGCTCCGCCAGAGCACGCGCGACCGGCGGGTGAAAATACTCGTGTGCGATGCCTGCGCCTGCCGCCATCAGGAAGCGGCCGAGATCATGGCTCCCGGTGCACGGCCCGGCGCAAATCACGACGGTCTTTTCCGCCGGAATTTCCGAAGGCAGGTCGTATTCGGCGCTCGTCAAATCCGCCGCGGAGGGGCGCGCGCCTGGCGGAAGCTGCTTGACCTGCATCGTTGAAAGTTTCGCCGCGAATCCTATCGGATTCTCAACTTAACATTCCGCTTTCCCGGGGCAAGTTTTATTGGCGCACCGGGGCGGCTTCGTATATGGAGACCGGGTCGCGATAGAGGCCTCACGAATCAATGAGCGAACTGCCGCCAGTCGATCTCGTTTATACTTGGGTTGACGGATCGAACCCCCTCTTCGCTGCCAAAGTCGAAAAATACCGGAGAGAAGAGGCCGTCAGGACCGGCAAAGCGCCGCCGCCCTATTGCACAGGCGCGCAGCGCTTCCGGGATCTCGACAACTTGCGTTACTCGCTCCGCTCCGCCGAGCAGAATGCGCCGTGGTTTCGCCGCGTGATCATCGTCACCAACGGCCAGGTTCCGCGCTGGCTGCGAAAAGAGTCCCGCGCCGAGATTGTACGGCACGAGGAAATCTTCGAGAACCTTGATGCGCTTCCGACCTTCAACGCGAGCGCCATCGAAAGCCGGTTACACCGTATTCCGGGTCTCGGGCGCTATTTCGTCTTCATGAACGACGACTTCTTTTTCTCTCGTCCGACGCCAAAAGAATATTTCTTCGGCGCAAACGGGCGGCCGAGACTCATGTTGCTGCCCACCGTCATCGAACCAGGGTTCGGCAAAGGCGATTGCTGGGAAAAGACTCTTTTCAACGTCGCGGAGAACTTGAACAAACGCTTCGGCTTCCGTCTCTGGATGCAGGGCACACATGGCCCGGCCTGCTTCGATCGCGAATTGCTCGAAAAGATTTACTTGTTATGGCCGGCAGAGATGGAGCGCACGAGCCGGAACCGCTTTCGCGACGAATCCGACATGCAGCTGCATGCGCTCTATATGAACGCTGCCGCGGCGCTGGACGAAGAAGAACAGAAAAGCGAAACCGACCGGCACGAACGAGCAATTATGCCCGAAAAGGAACTCCGCATCGTCTCGGTCGGCGAACGCGGCAAGGGATGGCGCGAAAATCTGCTGGAAGTGGTCGTCAATCCGCCCCAGCTATTGTGCTTGAACGATTTGGGGCCGAACGAACCCACGCCCGGCGAGCTTGCCGAAATCGCGGAAATCGAGAAAGCTCACAAGACGTTTCTGGAAAAGATGTTCCCGAAACCTTCGTCCTTCGAGCAGGTCTGAGCCGACGGGAACGGGTTAAGCGTCTGGCGCTCCCTACGGGACTCGAACCCGTGTTTTCGCCGTGAGAGGGCGACGTCCTGGACCGCTAGACGAAGGGAGCAAGCGCATCCGCGCGGGAAAAGCCTTAAGCCGAAGGCCGTCCGCGATCAAGGGCGGCCCGTGTCACGAAAAAAAGCGCCAGCCTTTCGGCCGGCGCGAGTTGCCGGTCAGGGGAGAGAACGCCACCGGGGGATCACCGGGCGCGTCCGAAGACGCGCCCGGGAAACTTTCAAATGGGGAAATATTTGTTGAAGAGCGCAAGGATCACGAGGAGCGTGATTCCGATCCCCAGGCTCCAGACAATCAGCGTCTTTTCGATCGGGAGTAGCGGCTCGGCCTGCGCCTTCTCCAGTTCCCTTTGGATTTCGGTTTTCGCCATGTTTGCCTCCCTTAGCTTGCGAGCGGCGGCTTCACGCCGCTGAAGAACAGCCACGAGATCAACAGACCCACCCAGATCACGAAGCCGAATAGGCTCACGAAATAGACCACGGCGAGCTTGCCGAAGCCTTCCTGCCAGAGCTTGCGGAAGTTCGAGAGCACGCCGATCGAGAAGAAGGTGAGCACGAAGAAGATCACGCGGAAGTTGTTCGCTTCGCCGACCAGCGGCGTCACCTTCTGCAGCGTCGCGGCCGACGTCCCGAGCGCGAAATAGAGCCCGATCAGGAAGGTCAGCACGAAGCCGATGATGAATTTCGGGAAGCGGTGCCAGATCTCCGCCGCCCGCGCCTTTTCGCCCGTGACGGTGATGTAGTTCGTCCAGATATAGGCGAGCAGGAACGCCCACACGCCGATGAAGATATCGATAAACACCTTCACCGCCGCCGTGGTGCCGAGGATCCAGCCCGGCTGATAGCGTACGCCTTGCGATGCGTTCTGCGCGAGGATCAGCGCCTCGGTGATGCCGCCTGCCGCAACCGCCGCGCCGTCGGTTTTTACCGCGAGACCCATCCAGGCGCCCGCCACGAGCGGCTCGTGCGCGAGAAAATTGTTCGCGATCCACGGCAGGATCAGAACCTCCACCACCGCGAAGATCACGACCAGCGAGGAGACGAGAATCGGAATCGCCGGGCGCGAGCGGATGGCGGCGCCCGTCGCGATCGCCGCCGACACGCCGCAGATGGAAATGCCCGATGCGAGCGGCGCCGCCCATTCGCGGTTGAAGCCGAAATATTTGCGCGCGATGAAATACACCACCGCCCAGTAGATGAGATAGGCTTCCGCGATCGCGGCGAGCCCGCGGAACAGGAGCGAACCCGCGAGGCTGAGCTTCGACGCAAAGGTAAGCGCGAGGAAGCCGCCGAGAATCACGATCGCGATCTTGATGTAGAGCTCGGGCCGGACCGCTTCGTTGAGCCATTCGGCGACGCGCGGAAAGAAATTCGCGATCACCAGGCCGACGATGAGCGCGACGACGAAGCCGCCCTCATTGGTAAGCTTGAGCGACCAGCCGATGCCGAATTTCTGCAGGTCGGCGGGCGTCACCGCCGCGAGATGCGCGTTGTTGCCGACGATCCAGCACGCATAGGCGATCGCGAACACGCCGGTGAAGGCGAGCGCGAAACGCTTTACGTCGGCTTGCAGGAACGACACGCCGATCGAAAGCACGACGAGAAGCGCGACATAGGTCGCGATCAGCGCGCCGAAACCGCCGAGCGATGCGTAGACTTTGGAGACCGGATTGAGTGCGGTGGAGAAATCCTTCCACACTGACGTGCTCACCGCCCAGCCGAGAAAATCGATGCCGGAGAGACCGGCGATCGCAATCGCGAAAATGAACAGCCCGATCGCGAGCGAGAGCCAGTCCTCGTTCAGAACGACGCGTCCCTCGCGCGTCCGTTCGAATGAATTTGTTGCCGTCGCCATGACAAACCCCTTCGTTTTGAAAGCGGAACTCACGCTAATCATTTAAATCGATTAATTCAACAAATAAAAGTGATTAATTATAATGAATAACAAAATTTTACAGTGATTTATCTCCCAGAATTGTTTCCCTCGCAAAACCGCTGCTTTCCGGGCCCGCGTTTTCATCCACAGGCATTTGACGAATGCAGCCGCCCGCTGTATTAAACCGATGAGTTATATAACCTATAGGTTAGATAGAATGCCGTCCGACAGGCTCAGCCTCACCTTCTCCGCGCTTGCCGATCCGACCCGGCGCGCGATCCTCGCCCGCCTCGCCCGCGGCGAAGCAACGGTAACCGAACTCGCCAAGCCCTTTGACATGAGCGGCCCCGCCGTCTCCAAGCATCTCAAGGTGCTGGAAAACGCCGGGCTGATCACGCGCGGGCGCGACGCGCAATGGCGCCCGTGCAAGCTGGAACCCGCCGCCCTCAAAAATGTCGACGAGTGGCTCGAGCATTACCGCGCGCTCTGGGAGCAACGGTTCGACCGGCTCGGCGAGTATCTGCGCGGTCTGCAAGGCAAGAAGCCGAACGAGAAAATGCGCGCGCGAAAAAAATAATTCTCAGCACCCCAGCAACCGAAACAAGGAGTACGCAGTGACCGGACAAGCCAAAGACTTTGTCATTACCCGCACCTTCGACGCGCCGCGCGAATTGGTATGGAAAGCCTACAGCGAGGCCGAGCGTCTGGCGCACTGGTGGGGACCGAAGGGCTGCAAGCTCAAGATCGTCAGTCTAGATTTTCGCCCTGGCGGAATTTTCCACTACGGCATGGAGTGGTCGGGCGGTTCGATCATGTGGGGCCGCTTCGTTTATCGCGAGATGGTGCCGCCCGAACGGCTCGTCTTCGTCACTTCTTTTTCCGACGAGAATGCGGGCGTCACCCGCGCGCCGTTCAACGAAAACTGGCCGCTTGAAGTCCTGAACGTCGTGACGTTCGAGGATGCCGGTGGAAAGACGAAAATCACGGTGCGCAGCACCCCCATCAACCCGGCCAAGGAGGAACGCGAAGCTTTCGAAGGCTTCTTCGATTCGATGAATCAGGGTTACAGCGGAACCTTCGACCAGCTCGAGGCCTATTTGGCGAAGAACAAGAGCTAAAGAAAGTCATTCCGGAAGCCTCGCAAAGCGAGGCTATCCGGAATCCGCATACATATACGAGCGCCTCTGGATTCCGGCTCGCACGCTTACGCGTGCGCCCCGGAATGACGAACATCTTAGGACAACGTCACCAGCCCGCTTCGCAGTTGATCGGCATTCGGCCTCTCCAGCATCCGCTCGATCGCCGCGTGCTCCTTTTTCCAGATCGGCGCGGCGGCCTGCAAAAGCGTCCTGCCCCCGGGGGTAAGCGAAAGCTTCCGGCTGCGGCGGTCCTCTGTGTCGACCGCGATTTTCACGAGCCCCTTCCGCTCCAGCACTTTCAGATTCGCAGTCAATGTGGTGCGGTCCATTGCGAGCAATGTTGAAACGCTCGTCATGCTCGCCGGCTGCGGCCGATTCAGCGCATTCAGGAGCGAGAATTGCCCGTGCGTGATCCCGAGCGATCGGAACGCTTCGTCGAAGCGGCGTGCGAGCGCCCGCGCCGCCCGCTGCACATGCAGACAGAGACAGTTGTCGCGCACATGCAGGGTAAAATTAAAAAAATCGTCCGGGGGAATTGACATGCCTTAATTATGTTGATATCAACGTAATTGTCAAGAGCGCGGGAACCCGCGCAATGGGAGGAAATCCAATGAGTTACGTCGATGGCTTCGTGGTCCCCGTGCCCAAGAAAAAGCTCTCCGCCTACAAGCGCATGGCGGCAAAGGCCGGCAAGATCTGGCGCGAGTTCGGCGCCACCGCCTTCTACGAATGCGCCGCCGACGATGTTTCGTTTGGAAAACGAACGTCTTTCCCGCGCAGCGTGAAGCTGAAACCCAGCGAAACTGTCGTTTTTTCCTTCATCATCTACCGCTCCCGCGCGGAGCGCGACCGCATCAACGCCAAAGTGATGAAGGATCCTCGCCTCGCCAGGATGATGAACAACAAGAACGACGTACCCTTCGACATGAAACGCATGATCTATGGCGGCTTCAAAGCCATCGTCAAAATCTGATCCATCGTAAGCAGGGAGTAGCCGAGTTGCAGCACAGAGTCGTATCGCGAGCGGAATGGCTGAAGGCGCGCAAGGAGCATCTTCTGCGCGAAAAGGAATACACGAAGTTGCGCGACAAGCTCACCGCCGAACGCCGCGCCCTGCCCTGGGTCAAGGTCGAGAAGAATTACGTTTTCGACACGCCGCAGGGAAAGAAGACGCTCGCCGATCTGTTCGACGGCCGCAGCCAGCTCATTGTGCAGCACTTCATGTTTGCACCGTCATGGGATGCGGGCTGCGACGGCTGCTCCTTCAACGCCGATCACGTCGACGGCGCGAGACAGCACTTTGAACATCATGACGTGAAATATGTCGCCATCGCACGCGCGCCTCTCGCCAAGTTAGACGCTTACAAGAAGCGCATGGGCTGGAAGTTCGATTTTGTCTCTTCGGGCGGCAGCGACTTCAATTTCGACTATCACGTCTCGTTCACGCCGGAAGAGCTCAAGCGCGGCAAGGTCGAATACAACTACACGACCATCGACAACGCCAAGGAAGAAGAACTTCCCGGCTTCAGCGTCTTCTACAAGAACGAGAAGGGTGAAATCTTCCACACCTATTCGTCCTACGGACGCGGCAACGAGGAAACTATCGGCGCCTTTATGTGGCTCGACATGACGCCGCTCGGCAGAAACGAGAAGAACGGCATCATGGACTGGGTCAAGCGCCACGACGAATACGAAACGGACGCGCAGCCGAAATCCTGCTGCGCCTGAACCAACTGTAGAATCGTAAAGGGAGTAGACGACATGATCACAATTTCCGCTTTCAAATGGGTTCCCGATTTCGCCCGCGGGATTGTCCGCGATTTGCGCGTGCGCTGGGCGCTGGAAGAGGCAGGCTTGCCTTATCGCACCCGCCTTATTACGCAGGGCGACCAGGACAAGGACGACTATCGCGCATTGCAGCCCTTCGGGCAGGTGCCGATCTTTCAAGAAGGCAATCTCACGCTCTTCGAGTCCGGCGCCATCGTGCTCCACATCGGCGAGCGCAGCGAAGCGCTTCTTCCGAAAGATCCGGCCGCCCGCGCGCGCGCCGTGCAATGGCTGATTGCTGCGCTCAACTCGATCGAACCTTTCATTATGAACGTCGTCTTGATCGACGTCTTTTATGCGAACGAAGAATGGGCGAAGTTGCGCCGGCCCGGCGCGGTACAGTTCGTCGAGCGGCGGCTTTCGGCGCTTTCCAAATCGCTTGGCGACAAGCCCTATCTCGACGGCGACCGCTTCACGGCAGGCGATCTGATGATGACGACGACGCTTCGGTTCCTCAGGCACACCGACATCGTCACGAGCGACAAGCGCCTCGCGGCTTACATCGAACGCTGCACTGCGAGGCCCGCGTTCAAGCGCGCGCTCGATGCGCAGCTCGGTGACTTCAAGGAAGCCGCCTGAAGAAAAACACAGTGAAGGGAGTAAACGGTGAAAAAATTCAGCACATGTCTGTGGTTCGACGGCAACGCTGAGGAAGCGACGAAGTTCTATGCCTCCGTGTTCAAGGACGCGAGGATCATCGACACGATGTACTACGGCAATGCCGGGCCCGGCCCGAAGGGAGCGGTGCTCGCCTTGACACTCGAGATCAAGGGCCACGAAATCATCGCACTGAACGCCGGTCCAAATTACAAATTCACGCCCGCGACTTCGATGTTCGTCGTCTGCGAGGACCAGGCCGAAGTCGACGCCTACTGGGACAAGCTCACCGCCGACGGCGAGGTCATGGCGTGCGGCTGGCTCACCGACAAGTTCGGCGTGACCTGGCAGATCGTCCCGGACGGCCTCATGGAAATGCACAAAGACAGGAATCCGAAAAAAGCCGCCGCCGTCATGCAGGCGATGATGAAGATGAAGAAGCTCGACATCGCGGCGCTCCGGCGCGCCTACGAAGCCGCCTGAACCAACGTACAAGGAGTAAGTAATGAAAAGCAGTCCCTATCTCTTTTTCAACGGCAATTGCGAGGAGGCCTTTGAATTCTACGGCAAGACGATCGGCTCCAAACCCGAAGTAATGAAGGTCGCGGGCTCGCCCGCGGAAGCACATTACCCGCCGGGCTGGGGCGATAAAGTTCTGCACGCGCATCTGCCGATCGGCCCAAACCACTTCATCCTCGGCTCCGATGCCCCCGGCTACAAGGCGCCGCAAGGAATGCGCGTCGTGCTGCATGTCGATAGCGTTGCCGACGCCGAGCGCATCTTCAAGGCGTTCTCGGAAGGGGGCAAAGTCGACATGCAGCTCGATAAAACCTTCTTCGCAAAAAAATTCGGCATGCTGACCGACCGCTTCGATATCCCCTGGATGATCATCACCGAGGAACGCCCATGATTACGACAATTCTCCTTATCGTCGCCGCCATCGTCGCTGCAATCCTGATTTACGCCGCGATGAAGCCGAATACGTTCAGCATCAGCCGGTCGGCGAGCATTGACGCGCCGCCCTCGCGGATCTTTCCGTTCGTGAACGATCTCGCCGACCATCCGAAATGGTCGCCCTTCGCGCGCGATCCGAAGCTGAACAACCGCGTCGGCAATCCATCCTCCGGCACCGGCGCTCGCGTCGATTTTGACGGAAGCTGCGCGGGCACGCTCTCGATCACGGACTCCCGCCCGGCATCGAAAGTCGTGATGCGCCTGCAGATGACGAAACCGATGTGGTGCGACAACCGGATCGAATTTGGCTTCGTGCCGCAGGGGAATTCGACCGAGGTCACCTGGACGATGAGTGGGCCGCAGCCTTATCTCGGAAAATTGATGAGCGTTTTCGTTAATTGCGAGAAGATGGTCGGCAAGCAATTTGAGCAAGGCCTCGCCGACCTAAAAAAACTCTCCGAGCAAAAAAACCTCCAGGCAGCGGAGTGACATAGAGCCGTCACTTTCGCCGCGCACAACCCCAGCCGCGGCCGGAGCGATCCGGCCGCTCTCGCTTTCAAAAGACCGGAATTATCATGCTCTCCACTTTCGCGAAGAACGCGATCATCCTCGGCTTGCTCTGCGCTGTCGGACCGTTCGCGATCGATATGTATCTCCCGGCGCTGCCGACGATCGCCTCGGATCTCAACGCCTCCGTCCCGGCGACGCAGGCGACGCTGATGTCGTTCTTCATCGCCTTCGGCGTCTGCCAGATCGCTTATGGCCCTGTCTCCGACATGGTCGGCCGCAAGCCGCCGCTCTATTTCGGGCTTGCGCTCTTCACCATCGGCTCGATCGGCTGCGGCCTTTCGCCTTCGATCGAATGGCTGATCTTCTTCCGCTTCGTGCAGGGCGTGGGCGCTGCGTCCGTCATGGTGATCCCGCGCGCGATCATCCGCGACCTCCACACCGGCGTCGAAGCGACGCGCCTGATGTCGCTTTGCATGCTGGTTCTGAGCGTCTCGCCGATTCTTGCGCCGCTCACCGGGAGCGCACTCATTGTGCCCTTCGGCTGGCGCGCAGTGTTCGTGGCGGTCACCATTGTCGCGATCCTCGGCTTCCTGCTCACCGCCTTTTCTCTGCGCGAAACGCATCTCCCAAAGGATCGTATCAAGGTCAGCGTCAAAAACGTGCTCGGCGGCTTCGGGCAGCTCCTGTGCCACGCGCGCTTTCTCGGCCTCACCTTCATCGGCGGCCTCGGCATGGCGAGCTTCTTCACGTTTCTGGCGAGTTCGTCCTTCATCTATATCGAGCACTTCGGGCTGACGCCGACTGAGTTCAGCTTCGCCTTCTCCATGAACGCGATCGGCTTCATCGGCGCCTCGCAATTCGCCGCTCATCTTGGCGCGCGTTACGGCATGGCGCGCATGGTGCTCGCCGCCGTCACGATCTATGCCGCGTTCTTGCTCGTCCTTCTCGGCCTCACCCTCGCCGGCGCCGATAAGCTCTGGGTGCTGATGGCGCTTCTGTTCTTCGGCTTCGCGTCGATGGGCGTCGTCATCCCCACCGTCATGGTGCTTGCGCTCGACGACCACGGGCCGATTGCCGGCATGGCGTCGGCGCTCGGCGGCACGCTGCAGATGGTCACGGGCGGCGTGATGATCGCGATCGTCGGCTACTTCTTCAACGGCACGCCGCTGCCGATGGTGGTTACCATGGCGCTCTGTGCCATCGGCGCGTTCCTGCTGAGCGTGGTGACGCTGCGCGGGCGCGATCTCGCGGTGCAGCCGGCGGAGTAATTCCCCACCCGCTCGCTACGCTCGCCTCCCTCCCCCGCAATTGCGGGGGAGGGATTAAGGGTGGGGTTACGGCGTCTTGATAATAAACCGCCCCGCCGGCTGCATGGTTGTCTGGTCATAGAGCAGCACTTCCGTCACGCCACCGGTCTCCACCGTCACGGCGATCTTGCCGTCGCTCACCGTGACCGAAATCACCTTTGCTCCGCGCGGCAGATTCATCACCCGCTCGATCGGCGGGCTCGCGCGTTGCGGTGTCTTGAAATAAAGCCGGTACCCAATCACGCCGAATACGGTAAGAAAGCCGGCGGCCATGATGAGGAGCGGCAGGGCCATCAGCCTCTTCACCCGCGCGATGAGTTGCGCCTGTTCGGGGGTGAGCTCTTCGTCTTTCTTGCGGCTCATCGGACTATGGAATGCCTAAAGCGAATGAGAAAATCGAAACGGCGGTGGCGGACGCGGACGACAAGGGCGCCCGGCTCGATCGTTTCCTCGCGCAGAAACTTCCGCAGTTGAGCCGCACGCGGCTCAAGGCGCTCATTCTCGCGGGCGAAGTCACGACAAGCGGCGGGACGATAAAAGACCCCGAATACCGGGTCAAACCGGGTGAAAGCGTCGAAGTACGCGTGCCGCCGCTGCGTGCGGCGAGGCCAAAGGCCGAAAAAATTCCGCTCGACGTTATCCATGAAGACAAGGACGTGATCGTGATCGACAAACCCGCAGGCCTCGTCGTGCATCCCGCGCCGGGCAACGCCGCCGGCACGCTGGTCAACGCGCTGATCGCCCACTGCGGGAAAAGCCTCTCCGGCATCGGCGGCGAAAAGCGTCCCGGCATCGTGCATCGTCTCGACAAGGAGACAAGCGGGCTCCTCGTCGTCGCGAAGAACGACCGCGCCCACCGTTCGCTCGCCGCTCAGTTCGCCGACCACGGAAAGTCCGGCGGCTTGCAGCGCCGTTATCTCGCGCTGGTGTGGGGCGTCCCCTCGCCGCTGCAAGGCACGATCGACAAGCCGATCGGCCGCGATCCGCGCTCGCGCGTAAAAATGAGCGTGCGCACGGGCGGCCGCCGGGCGGTCACCCATTACAAGGTGCGGAAAATCTTCAAGGGCAAGGATGGCAAGCCGGTCGCTTCCCTTCTCGAATGCGAGCTGGAGACCGGCCGCACGCACCAGATCCGAGTGCATCTCGCCAAGATTGGCCACCCGCTGCTGGGCGATGAAACCTACGGTAAAGGCTTCCAGTCCCGCGCGAGCCGCCTTTCGCCCGCCGCCCGGGAAGCGCTCAAAGTCCTTGGGCGGCAGGCGCTGCATGCATACCTGCTCGGATTCATGCACCCGGCGAGCGGAAAGGGACTGCGCTTCGAAAGTAACCCCCCGAAAACATTGGCGAATTTAATCGGCGCGCTCACAAAGGGGTGACCATTCGGCCATTGCGCCGCCTGAAAAGGAACATATATGAACGAGTTGCGGTTGGCTTGTTAGCAGCCGCAACATCAGACCCGCCGCTTTTGGGGGTCGGAACATGGAGGGCTGAATGGCCCAGACGACTAGACTACCCGTCTTCTCCGCAGAAGGCGGCCTTTCCCACTACCTCGCCGAGATCCGCAAGTTCCCCATGCTGGAACCGCAGGAGGAGTACATGCTCGGCAAGCGCTGGCGCGAGCATGGCGATGCCGACGCCGCGCACAAGCTCATCACCTCGCATCTTCGCCTGGTGGCGAAGATCGCCATGGGCTATCGCGGCTATGGCCTCCCGATCGGCGAGGTCATCTCCGAAGGCAATGTCGGCCTCATGCAGGCCGTCAAGCGCTTCGAGCCCGACAAAGGCTTCCGGCTCGCGACCTATGCCATGTGGTGGATCCGCGCTTCGATTCAAGAGTACATCCTGCGCTCCTGGTCGCTGGTGAAGCTCGGCACCACGGCGGCGCAAAAGCGGCTGTTCTTCAACCTCAGGAAGGCGAAGAGCCAGATTTCCGCGCTCGAGGAAGGAGATCTCCGGCCCGAGCAGGTGAAATCGATCGCGAACCGCTTCGGTGTGACCGAAAAGGAAGTGATCGACATGAACCGCCGCCTCGGCGGCGACGCGTCGCTGAACGCGCCGATTCGCGCCAGCGAGAACGAATCCGGCGAATGGCAGGACTGGCTCGTGGACGAGCACCTCGACCAGGAGTCGCAGCTTGCGGAAACTGAAGAACTGGAGAACCGCAAGCGCGCGCTCGGTCAGGCGCTGGATGTCCTGAACGACCGCGAACGCCGCATCTTCGAGGCGCGCCGCCTGTCGGAAAACCCGGTCACGCTCGAAGAGCTCGCGGAAGAGTTCGGCGTGTCGCGCGAGCGCGTGCGTCAGATCGAAGTGCGCGCGTTCGAGAAAGTGCAGCAGGCCGTCGTGAGCCGCGTCAAAGCGGCGGAAACCCCGGCGGCCCTGCCGGCCCGGTAACGCTCGAAGCTTACTGGCTTCCGGTCTGCTGCCCCTGTCCTTGTCCCCATGAATTGAGGACTTCGCGGAGCGCTCGCTCGCCCGGCGTTCCCTTCTGGAAGGTGAGCACGGCGCGGCGGCCGTTCGCGTAAACGAAAGGAATATCGAGCCAGTCGCGATCGCGCAGCATCGAGAGGTTGGCGTCTTCCTGCATCTTGGGGAGCGCGAGCAGGAAGTAACCCTCTTTCACTTTCTGCACTTCCGCCGCGAGCGGCGTGCCTTGCGCGGTCTCGCCGCCCTTCGCGCGGATGCCGCGCATGTCGGCGACGCCGCCGAAGGCGTCGCCCGGCGGCACGTCGAAAATCACCTCGATCGTGTGGCTCGCCGGGAAGGACGGATCGGTGTTCCGGCGCATTTTCAGCGTAACGTTGATCTTGCGCTCCGGAATTTCGGATTCGATCCGCAAGCCGAGATCGGGCGCGCGGCCCGGCGCGTTCACGGCTTCGGTCTTCCACACCGCAGTGCCGACGAAATTCTGGAATTGCTGTCCGCCGCCGGGATTTTCCTCATAAAGAACGGCGCGCTGCGCCACCGCCGGATCGAGGTTCGAAGGCGTGCTCGTCCGGCCGCCGTCCTGGCTTTGCGTGATGCGCTCGGAAGTCTTCCCCGCATCGGAATCGGAAGCCGGAGCCTGCGCCGTATTCGAACCCGGCGAGCGCCCGCGCAGGGTGAAGGCAAACACGCCCGCCGCCACGATCAGGAGCACCGCGACACCCGCGAGAATAAATTTCCAGAGATTGCTTTTCGGCGGTTTCACCTTGGCTGCCGGCGCGCCTCGCCCCGGACCCGGTGGACGCGGACGCGGCCTCATACCCGGGGGCGGAGGTGGCGGTGGCGCCTGCGGGAAATCTCCCGCCCTTTCGCCGTAGCCTGCACGGCGCGGCCGCTCGAAACGCCGCGCGGGCGGCGAGAGCGGCGACGGCGAAGATGCGAGATCGGCCTTCAATTCTTCGAGTTGTTCCGGCGACGGCAATCCAGCCGGCCGCGACTCGGGTACATTTTCCGGATGCGGTTCCCGGGGAGACCGAGGACCGTTTCCGGGCATCGTGGCGCGTGTGCGCAGCGGGTGAGATGAAGGCAACGGCGCGCGCGGCGCAGATGCGGCCGGCGGGGGAGTGCTTGGCACGGAAGCGCTTAGCGTATCTGGCGCAGGAGTATCGCCGGGCTCCGATGCGGCTTTTTCCTCGTCCGCTTCGAGCGCATGCGCGCGAGACTCGGATGGCGGCGGCGGTGCCGCTTTCGGCGGTTGCGGGGCGTACGGCGGAGGCGTGGGTATGCGCGGCTGTGCATTGTTCCCGAGCGGAATACGCGGCGAAGAAGCGGACGGCCGGGCGGCCGGGGACACTGGAGAAGAAACAGGTGCTCGCGGTGCGCCCGGCATGCGCGCCGCCGACGGCGGCCGCACCGTATGCGGTTCGGCAAGAACGGCTTCCGTTTCGGTTTTCCGGATCGCGTCCTCGAGCGCGAGCCGCTCGCGCGTGATATCCGCGTCCGCCATCGGCGGCGTGGCGCTTCGAAGCTGATTCAGGAGCGCCTGCCGCGCGCGATCGTAAACAGCCCGCCGTGCCTCGCTGGTATTGCGGTCGAGACCCTTAAGCGCGCGCGCCAAAAGGGGCTGATAATCGGTCATCGGTACAGTTACCCGGCCTTCCGAACGCTATGTCTGGAACGGATTGTGGACAAGAATTGTGTCATCCCGCTCCGGACTGGTGGATAGTAGCGCGACTGGGCAGCCAATCAATTCCTCAACGCGGCGCACATACTTGATCGCGGCCGCGGGCAAATCCGCCCAGCTTCGCGCGCCTTGCGTCGATTCTTTCCAGCCTTCGATTTCTTCGTAAACCGGCACAAGCCTCGCCTGCGCTCCCTGACTCGCTGGAATATGATCGATTTCTTTTCCGTCGAGCCGGTAGCCCACGCAAACCTTGAGCGGATCGAGGCCGTCCAGCACGTCGAGTTTGGTGAACGCGATTCCGTCGATTCCCGACGTAAGGACGGTTTGCCGCACGAGCGCAGCGTCAAACCAGCCGCAGCGGCGCGGGCGCCCGGTGACGACGCCGAATTCCTTGCCGCGCTCGCCCAGCAATTTTCCGGTTTCATCCTTGAGCTCGGTGGGAAACGGTCCCTCGCCCACCCGCGTCGTGTAAGCCTTGGTGATGCCGAGCACGTAATTGATCGCACGCGGTCCGCTGCCGCTTCCGGTCGCGGCATTCGCGGCGACGGTGTTCGACGAGGTGACAAAGGGATAGGTGCCGTGGTCCACGTCGAGCATGATGCCTTGCGCGCCTTCGAACAGAATACGGTGATCGTCGCGGCGGCAGCGATCAAGGAGCGCCCACACGCGATCCATGAAGGGTAGAACCTTCGGCGCGACCTCGGAGAGTTCCTTCCGGATGGTTTCAGCCGGAACCTCGGCGAGCCCGAGTCCGCGGCGAAGTGCGTTGTGATGCGCCAAGAGCCGCACGATCTTGTCGTCGAGCGCGCCGTCCTCGGCGAGGTCCATCAGGCGGATCGCCCGGCGGCCCACTTTGTCTTCATAAGCCGGCCCGATGCCGCGGCCGGTAGTGCCGATCTTCAAGCCCGCGACGCTCTCGCGCGCGACATCGAGCTCACGATGGACCGAAAGAATGAGCGAGCAGTTGTCGGCGATCCTGAGATTGTCCCGTGTGACCGTAACGCCTTGCGCCGCGATCTTCTCGATCTCGGCGACCAGCGCATGCGGATCGAGCACGACGCCGTTTCCGATCACCGAGAGTTTTCCCGGCCGGACGATGCCGGAGGGAAGCAGCGACAGCTTGTAGGTCTTGCCGTTGATGACGAGAGTATGCCCCGCATTATGGCCGCCCTGGAAGCGGACCACGACGTCCGCCTGCTCGCTCAGCCAGTCAACGATCTTGCCTTTTCCCTCATCGCCCCACTGGGCGCCGACGACCACGACATTCGGCATCGAAGCCTCTCCATAAAAGATGCCGACACGAAAAACCCGGCGCTGACGGCCGGGGCCTATTTGTCGTAGCGGAACGTATCGCGTGTGGCAAGAATTTGCAGCAAGCAGGGCTTATAGTGAAGCAAGCGTATACCCGCCGTTCCTCCTTCGCCTGTGGATAGGCGCGGCGGTCTTCGCCGAACGGCGTAAATCGCAGAGGGCTAATGGCATGATTGCAGCGTTTCCGGCCAATACTGCCATCGGTTCCGCGACCTTGCGGGTCGCGGACGAAAAACGCTCGCTCGCGCTCTACCGGGACATCATCGGACTGAAAGTCACAGCCCGCGATAATGGCAGGATCGCCCTCGGCGCGGGCGGTGCACCATTTCTGTTTCTCGAAATCGCACCGGACGCGGAGCCGCGCCCGCGCCGCGGACTGACGGGCCTCTATCATGTCGCGATTCTTCTGCCCGACCGCGCGGCGCTCGGCAGCGCCATTTCGCGGCTCGCGGATGCGGGCATCGAGCTTGCCGCCGCCGATCATAATGTCAGCGAAGCGATCTATCTTTACGATGCGGACGGCAACGGCCTCGAAATCTATCGCGACCGCCCGCGCGAGGAATGGCCGTGGAGGGGCGGCCTCGTTCAGATGGCGAACAAACCGCTCGATTTCGAAGGCGTTCTCGCCGAAGGCGGCAAGGAAGAGCCCGACGAGCATGTGCCGATCGGGACAAGGATCGGCCACGTGCATTTGCAGGTCGGCGACCTCGCGCAAGCGGAGAAATTTTATACGAGCGTTCTCGGCTTCGCGAAAACGGCAACCATGCCTGGCGCGCTGTTCGTTGCCGCGGGCGGTTATCATCACCACGTTGCAACCAATATCTGGGACAGCCGGAACGCCCCGCCCCCGCCGCCGAATATGGCCGGGCTTGTCGAATTCGCGCTTGAGTTGCCGCCCGCTGAAATCATTGAGGCGAAAAAGCGGATCGAAGCCGCCGGCGTTCGAACCGCCGGCGATAGTGACGATTTTACGCTCCTCGATCCCTGGCGGACGAAAATTCGCATAGCACCTATGCGCCCGCGTGATTGATCGAAGGGAAAGCGGCCTTTAGAACCGAGCTTCCAGCTCCACGCGAAAGATTCCATGCCCGCCTCCTTCGGCCGCTTCGGCGGCTTTTTGTTCGACAGCCCTCGCCTGCTCCTGACGCTCGTCTCGCTTTTCTGGGCGGGCAACATCGTGCTCGGCCGCTTCATCGCCGGGCACGTGCCGCCGGTGATGCTTTCATGGGTGCGCTGGACGGGCGCCTTTCTTCTTTTTCTCGGCTTCGCGCTGCCCTATGCGCGCCGCGACTGGAGCACGATCAAGGCGAGCTTCGGCATTCTCACGCTGATTACGCTCCTCGGCATCGGCACCTACAACACGATCAGCTACTACGCCCTGCAATACACGCAGGCGATCAACGCGCTTTTGATCGTCTCGACCGGGCCGCTTCTGGTCGCGGCGGTCACATTCATCCTCTATCGCGAGAAGCCGACGCTGCGGGAGGTAATCGGCGTCTTCGTTTCGCTCACTGGCGCGGTCGTCGTCATCGCGCATGGCGACATCGACGTGCTGCATCACCTGAAGCTCAATATCGGCGACGTTTTGTTTTTCATCGCGCAGGTCGTGTACGCGTTCTATACCGCGCTACTCAGCAAGCGACCGAAGATTCATCCCTTCAGCTTCGCCCTCGTCACGATCGGCTGGGGCGCCGCGATGGTGACGCCGCTTCTTTTCGTCGAGATGGCGGCGGGCTACCACGCGGTCTGGGACACGGCGTCCTTCGCGACGCTCGCTTATATCGTTGTGTTTCCGTCGCTTCTTGCCTACTTGTTCTACAACCGCGGCGTCGAGCTGATCGGGCCGAACCGCGCGGCCCCCTTCTATCACCTGATTCCGCTGTTCGGCTCGGCGCTCGCGATTCTATTTCTCGGCGAGCGCCCGGAGCCCTATCACGCAACCGGTTACGCGCTGATTCTGATCGGAGTCGCGATCGCGACGATGACGAAGCCGCTTAGAATTTCAGCGGCTTCGCCTGTTGCACCTGCGGCAGTGCCTGCACCTTCGCCAGCACCTCAGGCGGCACGTCCCCGTCGACTTCGATCAGCGCGATAGCGTTGCCGCCGGGCGCCTCGCGGCCGACATGGAAGGTTGCGATGTTGATGTCGGCATCGCCCAGGATCGACGAGAATTTTCCGATGAAGCCCGGCTTGTCGTAATTGGTCACATAGACCATCGACGGACCGAACTCGGCATCCATGCGGATGCCCTTGATGTTGACGATCCGCGGACGGCCATCGGCGAACACCGTGCCGGAAACCCAGCGCGTCTGCCGGTCGGTCGTGACCGATACGGTGATCAGGCTTTCGTAGTCGCCCGCCGCCTCGCGCGTGACTTCCTCGACCATGATGCCGCGCTGCTCCGCGACGTGCGGTGCGGAGACAACGTTGACGTCTTGCAGCATCGGCCGCAGCAGCCCGGCCACCGCCGAAGAGGTAAGCGCCCTCGTCTTCATTTGCGAAACCGCCCCCTCGTAGGAGATGCGGACGGATTTCAGCCCGGTTTCGGTGAGCTGTCCTGCGAACGAGCCGAGCTTTTCGGCGAGCTCAATGAAGGGCCGAAGTTTCGGCGCTTCCTCCGCCGTGATCGAGGGGAAGTTCACCGCGTTCGAAATCGCGCCGCGCAAGAGATAGTCCGACATCTGCTCCGCGACCTGCAGCGCGACGTTTTCTTGCGCCTCGCTGGTCGCCGCGCCCAGATGCGGCGTGCAAACGACGTTCGGATGCCCGAACAAAGGGTTTTCGTTCGCAGGTTCAGTTGAGAACACGTCGAAGGCCGCGCCCGCGACATGGCCCGAATCGAGCGCGACCCTGAGCGCGGCTTCATCCACGAGCCCGCCGCGCGCGCAGTTGATGATGCGCACGCCCTTTTTCGTCTTGTTGATCGCGTTCGCGTCGAGAATGTTCTTGGTCTTTTCGGTGAGCGGCGTGTGAAACGAGATGAAATCGGCGCGTTTCAAAAGCTCGTCGAATTCGACCTTCTCCACGCCGAGATCGAGCGCCCGGTCGGGCGAAAGAAACGGATCGTAGGCGATCACCTTCATATGCAGACCGTGCGCACGGTCGGCGACGATCGTGCCGATATTGCCGCAACCGACGATGCCGAGAGTCTTGCCGGTGATTTCGACGCCCATGAAGCGGTTCTTTTCCCACTTCCCCGCTTGCGTCGAGGCGTCGGCCTGCGGGATCTGGCGGGCAAGCGCGAGCATGAGCGTGATGGCATGCTCGGCGGTCGTGATCGAATTGCCGAACGGCGTGTTCATCACGATGATGCCCTTCGCGGTCGCGGCGGGAATGTCGACGTTGTCGACGCCGATGCCGGCGCGGCCGATCACCTTCAGCTTGTTCGCGTTCGCGAGGATCTTCGGCGAAACTTTCGTCGCCGAGCGGATTGCGAGTCCCTCATAGCCGCCGATGACGGCGGCCAGTTTTTCCTTGTCCTTGCCGAGGTTCGGTTGGAAATCCACCTCAATGCCGCGATCCTTGAAAATCTGAACGGCCGCGGGCGAGAGCGCGTCGGAAATCAGAACTTTCGGTGCCATGACTAGGCCGCCTTCGAAAGCGCTGCTTTCGATTCCGCAAACGCCCATTCCAGCCACGGCAGGAGCGCTTCGATGTCCGAGGTCTCCACCGTCGCTCCGCCCCAGACGCGGATATGCGGCGGCGCGTCGCGATGGCCGGCGACGTCATAGGCCGCCTCTTCTTTTTCCAGCATCGCCGCCATGCCGCGGATGAAATTGAACTTCGCGTCGGCTTGAAGCGCTTCCACGGCGGGATCGACCACCGCGATGCAGATCGAGGTATTGGAGCGCGTGTTTTTGTCGCGCGCGAGGAATTCAGCCCACGGCGTCTTCGCAACCCACTGCTCGACCGCAGCGAGATTCTTGTTCGCGCGGCTCATCAGCGCCGCCTGTCCGCCGAGCGACTTCGCCCATTCGAGCGCGTCGATATAGTCCTCGACGCAGAGCATCGACGGCGTGTTGATCGTCTCGCCTTCGAAAATGCCTTCGTTGAGCTTGCCGCCCTTGGTCATGCGGAAAATCTTCGGCAGCGGCCACGCGGGCACGTAGCTCTCGAGCCGCTCCACCGCGCGCGGCGACAAAATCAGCATGCCGTGCGCCGCCTCGCCGCCGAGCGCCTTCTGCCAGGAGAAGGTCGCGACATCGAGCTTGTCGAACGGAAGCGCCTGCACGAACGCGGCCGAGGTCGCGTCGCAGATCGTGAGGCCCTGGCGGTCGGTCTTGATCCAGTCCCCATTCGGGACGCGCACGCCGGAGGTGGTGCCGTTCCAGGTGAAGACGACGTCATGCGAGAAATCGACCTGCTTCAGGTCCGGCAGCTCGCCGTAAGGCGCTTTGAGGACGCGCGCGTCTTTGAGCTTCAGCTGCTTGATCACGTCCGTGACCCAGCCCTCGCCGAAGCTTTCCCAGGAGAGCATGTCAACGGGCCGCGCGCCGAGGAGCGACCAGAGCGCCATTTCCACGGCGCCCGTGTCGGAGGCAGGTACGATGCCGATTTTGTAATTCGCGGGCACGCCGAGCACTTCGCGCGTAAGGTCAATCGCGCGTTTCAGCCGCGCCTTGCCCGCTTTCGAGCGGTGCGAGCGGCCCAAAAGAGCGTTTTTGAGATTTTCGAATTTCCAGCCCGGCCGTTTGGCGCAAGGTCCGGAGGAGAAATGCGGCGTATGCGGCCGCGCATTCGGCTTCGTCGTCATGATCTATCCTTCCAGATAGCTGCCTCCCGTTGGGGGGAGGTGTCCCACGGACGGGAATGACGGAAGTCGGGTTCGGCGTCAAGTGCGGCGAAAGTCGCCTGCCCGAAGGGCCGGTGCTTGCTCTTCTCCCTCTCCCCGCTTGCGGGGAGAGGGTCGGAGTGAGGGGCAGGCGCGATGCATGCGGCACCCTCGCCCCTCACCCGGCTCGCTACGCTCGCCACCCTCTCCCCGTAAAAACGGGGAGAGGGAAGCAAAAACAAAAACGGCGCGGGAATCACCCCGCGCCGCTAAATTTTGGATGCTTGGCCGCTCAGTATTTGCGGATAAGCGGCTCCTCGTACGGCGCGTAACCGCCGCTCGCGAACATCCAGCGCACGCCCAGACGAATGTCGTTGGAATAGACATTCTTGAAATTGATCGGATTAAAAGTCGGGTTGCTGCCGTCCGGAGCAAGCAGGTCCTTCGTCGCACCGTTGCCGAGATTCACGTAACGATACGAAAGCTCGATCGTGAAATTCGGCGTCACGTGATAGGCAGCGCCCGCGTGCAAGGCCCAGGCGAAATTCCATTTGGAATTGTCTGTCGAGAAGCCGAGTGCTGGGTTGTTGCCGTTAAGTCCGATATTGGTGTCGGTAAAGTTTCCGATCGTCAGGCGATCGAACCCGACGCCCGCACCGACGAACGGCGTAATGCCGTACCACGTGCCAAGATCCGCGTAGACGTTCCAGAGGAACAACCACTCGGACTTGTCGCCGCGATACTGATTGGTTTGACCGTTCGTCGAAACGAAGTCGAGGCCGTTGAAGTTCGCCTTGGAACGATATTCGCCGGTGATATCCGAACGAAGCCAGCTGTTAAACTGATAGCCCACACCGACGCCGAACGAGCCCGAGCTGTCGAAGCCTTTTTCCAGGACGGTGACAGCGGGCGTAAACGCCGGACTGTCGAGCTTCTTCACCGCCTGGTTCGTGATCCCGATATCGCCGCGCAGGTACCAGCCGCCGAATTCGACCGGGGCCGGCATCGGCGGCATCGGCATGTCCGCCGCGTTTGTCAAAGTGGGCGCAAGGCCGAGCGCAGCCGCGCCCGCGAGCGCCAGTTTCCGAAGGTACGCCATAATCAATTCCTTCCCTCTTTCGCGCGTGCCGTTCGGCGATGCGCAAGGTGACCGATGGAGGGAAGCTCGCACCGAAAACTTAAGAGCCGCTTAAGGTTAACCGTTAACCACAACCGTTCATCTGATAATTTTGTCGCGGAATTGCGCGCGCCTGCCTGCAAAGGAATGAATCCCCATGCCGTCCGCACGAAAATTTAACCGCGCGGTAATCGAGGTGAAGGCGGATTAAAGGACTTTAACGGCGGGTTAAACGGCGCGCCGCCCCGTTAACTCATGCGGCGAGATGCGAAAGCGCCGCGACCACGTCGTCGACCAGCGTTTCGATAAGCGCGCGGTCGTCGCCTTCGGCCATCACGCGGATCACCGGCTCGGTGCCCGACGGGCGGATGACCAGGCGGCCCTGGCCGTTGAGTTTCCGCTCCGCGAGCGAGATCGCGTTTTTCACTTTCGAGTCTTCGAGCGGCTTGCCGGACTTGTAGCGCACGTTTTTCAGGATTTGCGGCAGCGGCTCGAAGCGATGGCACACTTCGGAAACCGGCTTGCCCATTTTATGCACGACCGCGAGCACCTGCAGCGCAGCGACAAAGCCGTCTCCGGTGTTGGCGTAGTCGGAGAGAATAATATGGCCCGATTGCTCGCCGCCGACATTGAACCCGCGCTCGATCATGGCTTCGAGCACATAGCGATCGCCCACTTGCGTGCGGACGAGCTCGATGCCTTGCGCGGCGAGATGCCGTTCGAGCGCAAGATTTGACATCACCGTGCCGACAATGCCCGGTTTCGCGAGCCGGCCGTCCTCCTTGAAGGTCTCCGCGATCAGCGCGAGCAACTGATCGCCGTCGACGAGATGCCCCTTCTCGTCGGCGATCACCACGCGGTCGGCGTCGCCGTCGAGCGCGATCCCGATATCGGCACGCATCTCGCGCACCTTCGCCATCAGCGCCTCGGGCGAGGTCGAGCCGCACTCGCGGTTGATATTGAACCCGTCGGGCGAAACGCCGATCGGGAAAACCTCGGCGCCAAGCTCCCACAGCGCTTGCGGGGCGACGCGGTAAGCCGCGCCGTTCGCGCAATCGACGACGACGCGCAAGCCTTCGAGCGAAAGATTGCGCGGCAGCGTGCGCTTCGCGAATTCGACGTAGCGGTCATGCGCGCCGTCGATGCGCTTCGCGCGGCCGAGATCGTTGGGGCTCGCGAGGCGTTTCGATTGATCGGCGTCGATCAGTTTCTCGATCTCGCGCTCGATCTCGTCGGAAAGCTTGAAGCCGTCGGGGCCGAAGAGCTTGATGCCGTTGTCGTCGTGCGGATTGTGCGAAGCCGAGATCATCACGCCAAGATCGCAGCGCATGGAGCGGGTAAGCATCGCGATCGCGGGCGTCGGCAGCGGGCCGGTGAGAAGCACATCCATGCCGACCGCGGTGAAACCCGCGACCAGCGCGTTCTCGATCATATAACCCGAGAGCCGCGTGTCCTTGCCGATGATGACTTGGTGACGATGATCGCCGCGCTCGAACACAAGCCCTGCGGCCATGCCGACTCTGAGCGCGAGCTCGGCCGTGATCTTGCCGTTCGCCCGGCCGCGAATGCCGTCGGTGCCGAAATGCTTGCGCGCCATCTCTACGCCCTTGCCGCTTTCATGTTGTGAGGAGCGGCCTTGATACTACGATGCCGCGCCCGGCGAAAGCTTCAAGAAATGTGTTCGTTCGTTACCGCGCGAAGCAGAGCACAAAAACGTTAATTTCCAGGCGACTCAAACGAAAACGCCCGCCGGAAGGCGGGCGTTTGATTTTCAGGCGATCCCGGGTTCCAATCCGCCGGTGCCAGGCTGCGGGCGCGGCTTGGACGGAGGCACCGCGGAGGCGCGCGGCGTGGGCGGTTCCGTGCCGCTGTCGCGCACAGGCGGCTTGCCCGCGAGCAAGTCTTTGATCTCGTCGCCGGTGAGCGTCTCGTACTCGATCAGGCCCTTGGCGAGGATTTCGAGTTCCGCGCGGTTCTCGGTAAGAACCTTCTTCGCGAACTGATAGCCTTCCTCGACGAAGCGCTTGATCTCGCCGTCGATCTTCTTGATCGTCTCTTCCGACATCGACTGTTGACGCGAGACCGAATACCCCAGGAACACTTCTTCCTGGTTCTCGCCGTAGGCGACGGTGCCGAGCTCTGGCGACAAGCCCCAGCGCGTCACCATCATGCGTGCAAGCTTCGTCGCCTGCTCGATGTCGGATGCGGCGCCGGACGTGACCTTGTCGTTGCCGAACACGAGTTCCTCCGCGACGCGTCCGCCCATCATGATCGCGAGCCGCGAGGTCATCTGCTCGTAGCTCATCGAAAGCTTGTCGCGCTCGGGGAGCTGCATGACCATGCCGAGCGCGCGGCCGCGCGGGATGATCGTCGCCTTGTGCACGGGATCGGTCGCCTTTACGTGCAGCGCGACGATGGCGTGGCCGCCCTCGTGATAGGCGGTGAGCAACTTCTCTTCTTCGGTCATGACGAGCGACTTGCGCTCGGCGCCCATCATCACCTTGTCCTTCGCGTCCTCGAATTCGTGCTGCGTGACCATGCGCTTGTTGCGGCGCGCGGCCATGAGCGCGGCTTCGTTGACGAGGTTCGCGAGATCGGCGCCGGAGAAACCGGGCGTGCCGCGCGCGACCGTCTTCAGGTTCACGTCGGGCGCGATCGGCACCTTGCGGACGTGCACGGCGAGAATCTTCTCGCGGCCGATGACGTCCGGATTCGGCACCACGACCTGGCGGTCGAAGCGGCCGGGACGCAGGAGCGCCGGGTCGAGCACGTCCGGGCGGTTGGTGGCGGCGATCAGGATGATGCCCTCGTTCGCCTCGAAGCCGTCCATCTCGACCAGCAACTGGTTCAGCGTCTGCTCGCGCTCGTCGTTGCCGCCGCCGAGGCCGGCGCCGCGATGACGGCCGACTGCATCGATTTCGTCGATGAAGATGATGCAGGGGGCGTTCTTCTTCGCCTGCTCGAACATGTCGCGTACGCGCGAAGCGCCGACGCCGACGAACATCTCGACGAAGTCGGAGCCGGAAATCGTGAAGAACGGAACGTTCGCTTCGCCCGCGACCGCGCGCGCGATCAGAGTCTTGCCCGTGCCCGGAGGGCCGACGAGCAGCACGCCGCGCGGAATGCGGCCGCCAAGGCGCTGGAATTTTTGCGGGTCGCGCAGGAATTCGACGATCTCTTCAAGGTCGCTCTTCGCTTCCTCGACGCCAGCGACATCCTCGAACGTCACGCGGCCATGCGCTTCGGTAAGCAGCTTCGCGCGCGATTTGCCGAAGCCCATCGCCTTGCCGGCGCCGCCCTGCATCTGGCGCGAGAGGAAAATCCATACGCCGATCAGCGCGATGAACGGCAGCCATGAGACGAGAAGCGACACATACCACGGCAGGTTGTCGCCCTGCGGACGCGCCGAAATCGAAACGCCCTTGCCGTAGAGCCGCTGCACGAGCGACGGATCGTTCGGTGCGTAGGTCGAGAACGACTTGCCGTCGTTCATCGTGCCGGTGATGTCGTTTCCTTGGATCACGACATCGCGCACCTTGCCCTGATCGACCTCGGCAAGAAGCTGCGAGAAGGTAATGTCGTTGGAAGCCGAGCGCTGGCCCGGGGTCTGGAACAGCGAGAACAGCGCAAGCAGCAGGAGAACGATGATCACCCAGAGGGCGAAATTGCGTAAATTGGCGTTCATTTCCTACCTTTCGGGAGCTCGCGCCTCCGCAAGCCGAGGGTCCAACGGCCGCGAGTATATCGGTACCTGGTTAAAATAGGCTCCGTACCCCCTTGAAACAAGGGAACTGGGCTTTGGCATGGCGCTTTTTCGGTATATCGACTTAGCCGCGTTTTCCGGGCCGCTTTGGATGTTTTTTAAGCCTCCGGCGCGGGGGCGCGGGTTCGACCTTTAGACGAGCTTCTGAAAGCTCCACCAGCGCGCCCGCGAGTGTCCGCCGAAGCGGCAGATTCCTGCGGCGAGCGTCCTGCAGCGCCACATACAGCGTTTCCAGCTTGCCGAGTTCCGCCGGGCCTTCATGGCCGAGGCGGCTGACCGCGCGCGCGACCAGGCGAAGAGCGATCTCGTCCGGAAGCGCAAACAGAGCCCGCGTGTCATATTCTTCGATCAGGTTTTCGTCCGCGCGAATCCTTGCCTGCGGCAGCGCTTCTGCGACCGCAGCTTCGATCGCGGCTTCCGCGCGGGCGACCCGGCGGGCCAGGAGCGCGAGCCGCTCGGCGTCGATGCCTTCCTTGGCGAGAAGCGGCGCGAGCGCCCGCAAGCGCGGACGGAGATAGTTGGGATCCCGGTTCGTCGGGTCGACCGCATAAGAGACTTTCTCCTTGCGCAGCGTCGCCTCGCAGCGCGTTTTTGGAACACCCAAGAGCGGCCGCAGGATCGCGATTCCTTCCCGCTCGCTTTTCGGGCGGATGCCGGAGAGTCCCGTCACGCCGGAGCCGCGGCCGATCCGGTGCAGCACGGTTTCCGCCTGATCGTCGCGCGTATGCGCGGTGACGATCGCGTCCGCTTTGATCTCGCGCGCAAGCGAAACCAGAAGGTCATAGCGCGCCGCTCGCGCCGCCTCCTGCAAGCCGCTTTTCGGCTTCTTGCCGCGCCAGGAAAGAATGTGGTGTGGAATCTTCAATCTCCTCGCGAGCTTCGCGACCGAAGCCGCTTCCGCTTTCGATTCTTTCCGCAGACCATGATCGACTGTTGCCGCAGCCAGTACCGGCGCATTCTTTTTCTTGTCCCGCCAGCGCGCTGCAAGGCACATCAGCGCGGTCGAATCCGGCCCGCCCGAAACCGCGAGCAAAATACGGGTGTAACCGGAAAAATCCTGAAACAGCGCGTCGAGCTCGCCGCGGCCGATCGGGCCGTTGCGAAAATCAGCAGCGCGCACGCTTCTGTTCCGCGGTGACCTGGCTCTTCACCTGCGGCGACGCCTTCGGATATTTCTTCAGCACCGCGCCGAGCGAGGCGCAGGCCGCTTCCTGCTGGCCGGTCGCGGCAAGCGATTGCCCGAGTCGCAAGAGCGCATCCGGCGCCTTCGCGCTCTTCGGATATTTGTTATAGACGTCAAGGAAGGTCTGCGCCGCGTCGTTATATTGCTGGCGCTGATACAGGCTCTCGCCGAGCCAGTAGGTTGCGTCCGGTACCAAGCGGTCGTCCGGATGGCTTTGCAGAAACACGCGGAAAGCCTGATCCGCGAGCGCATAATCGCGGCGCAGGATGTAGCCGTAGGCGAGATCGTATTCGTCCTTCGGGTTGTTGGACGGCGGCAGCACCGCCATTTGTTGTTGTTGCGGCGCGCGCTCGTTGACCGGCGGCGGACTGCTCTGCGGCCCGCGGCCTGCGACTGCGCCCATATCGAGCGGCGCGCCAAGCGGACGCGGCGCGCCGGGCGCGTTCGGATTCAGCGTCGGATCGAACGCGTCACCCCGCCCGCTTGGGCGGGCGGACGCCTGCGACGGCGTCGCATCATAAGGCGGCCGGTTATCATAGGGTTGCTGCCCGTAGACCGGCTGCGCCGGCGGCGGGCCGCCGTATTGCTGTTGCTCGCGCGGCTCGTAGGGCGGCTGGGCGAGCGGCGGTTGCGTGAGCGAGCCTTGCGTCATGCCGGGACCGCCCACCGGGCCCGAAGGATTTCCGGCGCGTGTCATCGGCGGCTGACCGTAGTTTCCCTGCGGCTGGCCGCCGCGCGCCTGATTCAATTGTTGTTGCAGAACATTGTTCTCGTGCTGCAGCTCTTCATTCCGGCCGGTGAGCTCGCGGACCTGCGCTTCCAGCTTCTGGATGCGCACCGTGAGATCGCTCGCCTCGTCGTTGTTCCGCTGGCCGAACCACCCCTGCGCGCTCGCGGTTCCCGCCACGAGCGTGAGCGAACAGGCGAACGCGAATGAACGAACAATCGCGGATTTCATCGTCATAGAAATAACCAAAGGGAACGGCTTGCCGCACCCCCGAGCGCTAGCACTCTCTTAGCATACGGCTGCGAGTGCGTCCAAAATACGACAGCCGCAAGCGGACTTTAGACTCCGCCCGCGTTCAGCACCGTCACGGCGCGGCGGTTCTGCGACCAGCAGGAGATGTCGTTGCAGACCGCGACCGGCCGTTCCTTGCCGTAGGAGATCGTGCGCATACGGTTCGCCGCGACGCCGCGGGAGACCAGATAGTCGCGCGTTGCCTGGGCGCGGCGGGCGCCGAGCGCGATGTTGTATTCGCGGGTGCCGCGCTCGTCGGCATGGCCCTCGATGGTGAAGCTATAACGGCTGTACTGGTTGAGCCACTGCGCCTGCTTGTCGAGGGTCGCACGCGCCTGCGAGGAGAGCTCGGAGGAATCGCTGTCGAAGAACACGCGGTCGCCGACATTGACGACGAAATCCTGCGCGCTGCCCGGCGTCGAGGCCGAGCCGCCGGCGGCGTTCGGATCGTTCGGGTTGTTCGCGCAGGCGGCGACCAGCATCGCCGCGGCGATCATCGCAAAACGCGTTCCCCGAAATAGCCGAATGAAATTTACCATGGCCGGTGGCTCCCTCTACATCTCATCGGAAATCGGGGCGATCTAACCGTGCCGGGGTTAATCGAATGCTTCATTTACCTTGATGGAACCTTGGCCGAATGCCGAAAATCTTAGCTTTTTGCCGCGCCCGACCCGAAAAGCGGAAAGCATGGTTAATGAATGATTGATCGACCATTGCTTCGGCAAAACGGCCATATTGGGGCCGCGCGGACGTCTCACGACAAAAGTGGCGACCATGCTGGGTCGGAAGCGTAGCCCGGCGTCGGAACCCGCTGCTCGTTATAGCCGGTGAGGTCGATCGTATAGAGTTGCGGCCCGGCATTGCCGCCCGGATCGCGGAAAAACATCAACACGCGGCCGTTCGGCGCCCAGGTCGGGCCCTCGTTGTGGAAGCCTTCGGTGAGGATGCGCTCGCCGGAGCCGTCGGTCTTCATCACGCCGATCGCGAAGCTGCCCGGACTTTGCTTGGTGAAGGCGATCACGTCGCCGCGCGGCGACCACACCGGCGTCGAATAACGGCCCTGACCAAACGAAATGCGGCGCTGGTTGGAGCCGTCCGCGTTCATCACGAAAATCTGCTGGGCGCCGCCGCGGTCCGACTCGAACACGATCGAGCGGCCGTCCGGCGAATAGGAAGGCGACGTGTCGATCGCGGCCGTGTCCGTGAGCCGCGTGGTGCGGCGCGAGCGCAGGTCCATCACGTAAATGTTGGAGTTTGCTTCCTTTTGCAGGCTGAAGATGATGCGCTGGCCCTCGGGCGAAAAGCGCGGCGCGAAGGTCATGCCGGGGAATTCGCCGATCACTTCCCGCTGGCCGGTCTCGACGTTCATCAGGAGCACCTGCGGCTCGGCGCGGCCATAGGACATGAAGGTAATTTCCTGGCTCGACGGGTTGAAGCGCGGCGTAAGCACAAGCGCATCGCCCGAGGTGAGGTAGCGGTTGTTCGCGCCGTCCTGATCCATGATCGCGAGCCGCTTGGTGCGCCGTTCCTTCGCGCCGCTCTCGGAGACGTAGACGATTTTGGTGTCGAAATAGCCCTTGTCGCCGGTGATGCGCTCGTAGATCGCGTCGGAGATGATGTGCCCGATGCGGCGGATCTGATCGGGCTGGGTGAAATATTGCTGGCCGTAAAGCTGCGTGCCGGCGAAGACGTCCCACAGCCGGAATTCGGTGCGGAAGCGGCCGTCGCCCTCGCGCGAAACGCGGCCGACGACGAGCGCCTGCGCGTTGATCACGCGCCAATCCTGAAACCGCGGCGCGGCGTCGAAAGCCTGCACGCGCTCGATGAACGAGGCGGGATCGAGCGGCAGGAACAGACCCGAGCGCTTGAGATTGTTGGTGATGACGGAAGTGAGCAGCCTGCCGACATCGGAGCCGCCGCCCTGGCCGCCCATGAATTCGGGAATCGCGATCGGGATCGGTTGCGGCGTGCCTTGCGTGATGTCGAGCCGGAGCACGGCGCGCGCGCTTCGCGGCAGCAGGAGCGATCCCGCTGCGATGCCGCCCGCCGCCGCGAGCAAACCGCGGCGCGACAAATGGTTCTTGCGATCGAGTCCGGAAATAATCCTCATGAGACCGAATTTTCCTGATTAGCCGCCGAGCATCTCGCTCGGGTCAAAATTAATTTCCATGTCGCGCCACTGCTCGTAATGCGCAGGGTTCAGCATCGTGAAGGGCTGGCAGCTCAAAATCGCGCGTTTCGCGCTTTCTGCCATTGCGGGGCCAAGCGCGGACGGTGTGCCGGCGACGAGTTCCGGGGGTGCCGCGACCGAGCCGTCGCGCCGGAACAGAACGCGGAGCACGACCTTGATCTTGCCGGCGTCGGCAGCGCCCGCGGGCGGGTTCCAGCATTGCGCGAGACGGCGACGAAGCGCGTCGATCTCGGTTTGAGAGAGCATCGCGGCCTGGCCGTTCACGTAACCGGGCGACGGCCGGGTCGGATTCTGCAGGCTCGTCATTTCCTGCCGCTGCGGTGTGCGCCGGTCGAGGAGGGCCGCGATCTTGTTCGGGTCGAACTCGTGCTTGGTCGGCGCCGCCTTCATTTTCGTCGGCGAGGATTTCGCCTCGTCCTTCGGCTTTTCCGGCGGCTTTTTCGGCGGCTCGGGCTTTTTCGGCGTCTCGGCCTTCTTCGGCTCCGGCTTTGGCTCGGGCTTTTCTTCCGGCTTCGCCGCTTCTTTCTTCATCTCTTCCGAGGGCGGCGGAGGCGCGGAGGCCTGCTTGATCTCCGGCTGCTTGGAGACTTTCTCGACGAGCTCTTTCAGCTCTTTCGGATCGGCCTGCTTTTCGACGAGCGGCTTCGGGTCCGGCTTCTCCGGCGTCTTCGCGCCCGCCTTACTCTGCGTGATATCGGAAATGGACACGATGTCGATCGGCATGGATTCCACCGGCTTCGACTCGAGCGTTTTCGGCGTAAACCAGAGCAGGCCCCAGCCGAGGATAAGGGCGTGGGCGACGGAAGAAACTGCGAGTCCCGGACGGGCTTCCATCAAATCCCTACTGTTCGGTTTCCGTGATCAATGCGACCTTGCGATAGCCCGCCTGCGACAGGCGGCCCATCACCTTCATGACCGTGCCGTAGTCCACTTTCTTGTCACCGCGCACAAAGATACGCTCATCCACTCCGCCGCCGCGATTTTTGGTGATCGCTTCCAGCTTCGGCATGAGCTCGTCCATCTTGATCTCGCTATTCATCAGATAGACCTGGCCTTTGTCGTTCACCGAAATCGTGAGCGGCTCTTTATTCTGTTCGAGCGCCTTCGCCTGCGTCTGCGGGAGGTCGAGCGGCACGCCGGCGGTGAGCAACGGCGCCGCCACCATGAAGATGATGAGCAGCACCAGCATCACGTCGACCATCGGCGTGACGTTGATCTCGCTCATCACATGCGCGCGCCGAAGACGGCTGCGCCGACTTTGCCATGCGCCCTTGCCAGCTGCGTTCGCGGCCATGTCTTGCCCTTACCCTCGGATCCTCATGAGCGCTCGTCCACCTGGCGCGACAGGATGGCCGAGAATTCGTCGGCGAACCCCTCCAGCCGCTGGGCGATCCGGCTCACTTGGCTCGAAAACTTGTTATAGAAAATCGTCGCCGGTATGGCGGCAACCAGCCCCAAAGCCGTTGCAAATAGGGCTTCCGCGATGCCCGGGGCCACCACCGCAAGGCTCGTATTCTTGGAGGCGGCAATCGACTGGAAGCTCGTCATAATGCCCCAGACGGTGCCGAACAGGCCCACGAAAGGCCCCGCGGAACCCACGGTCGCAAGCACCAGAAGCCGCCTTTCCAGCCGCTCCACCTCGCGCGAGATGGTGACATCCATGACCTTCTCGACCCGCTCGGTGAGGCCCGCGAGCGTCTTCGCCCCGCCCTCGTAAGTGCGCTTCCATTCGCGCATGGCAGCGACAAAGAGCGCGGCGATTGCGTGATTGGGGCGGGTGGAAAGGGTCTGATACAGCTCCTCGAGATTCTGCCCTGACCAGAACACCTGCTCGAAACGGTCGATCGAGCGCTGCGTGCGCGCATACAGAATGGTCTTGTCGACCACGATCGCCCATACCCAGACCGACGCGACCATCAGCCCGATCATCACAATCTTGACGACGATATGCGCCTGGATGAACAGCGCCCACAACGACACCGAGGCAACAGGCGCGACCGGCGCAATGTCAGAAGGATTCATCGAAATTCATTCCTTGTAATCGTCTTCGGCATCCCGGTCCGGCGGCCGGCCTGCCCTTCCCTGCTTCGGAAGATGGATTCGGCGATCATTTGCACCGGCAAAACATCAGGATCGGTGATGTGACCTGGCAATTCGGCTGGGCCGGCGCCTACCCCCCATCGGTTGAGTACTGTGGAATCTGTCCAAACTTGGGCGTATCGCGCCCGTCCGGCCGCTATAAAGAGCGCCTGGCGTGGTTAATGTCTAGTTAGCGTTCGGGTAGTTCTCGGCGTCGGCGCCCATGGCCTTGCGCAAAGGTTCCGGAATCCGGCGGGGCTTTCCTTCCGAAACAAAGGCGACCCGCACCTCGGCTTCCACCATCACCTCTTCGCCGCGCATCACTTTTTGGTGCAGCGTGATCGAGGCGCCCGAGACCTCCTTGGAGAGGCTCCGGATTTCCAGCAGGTCGTCCATATAAGCGGGCTTAAGGAAGTCGATTTTCATTGAGCGGACGACAAAGGCGAAGCTCGGCGCTTCCTTTTCGGTCGCCTCGAACAGCTTGCGGTGGTTCGCCCCGACGAGCCGCAAATAGTTCGTGCGCCCGCGCTCCATGAAGCGCAAATAATTCGCGTGATAGACGATGCCGGTGAAGTCCGTGTCCTCGTAATAGACGCGCACCTGCATCGTGTGGCCGCCCTCGATTAGGCGGCCGGCGAGTTCGGTCGATGTATCCTGTCCCGGCTTCGGTCTGTTCAAGCGTCGTCACCCTGATCGAACAGCGGCATCTGTGCCGCATCGCGCGCGGGTTCGGCAAGACCGAGATGCTTGAAGGCGTGCGAGGTAAGCATTCGCCCGCGCGGCGTGCGCTGGACGAAGCCTTTCTGGATCAAATACGGCTCGATGATGTCCTCGATCGCGTCGCGCGGCTCGGAGAGCGCGGCCGAGATCGTCTCGACGCCGACCGGTCCGCCGCCATAGTGCTTTGCGATCAGCGTGAGGTAGCGGCGATCCATCGCGTCGAGACCGGCGGCGTCCACTTCGAGATGCGAAAGCGCCCGGTCGGCGCTCGCGCGATCAACCGATTGCTTGCCCTCCACCATCGCGAAGTCGCGCACGCGCTTGAGCAGGCGCCCCGCGATGCGCGGCGTGCCGCGCGCGCGCCGCGCGATCTCCTGCGCGCCGTCGGCGCTGATCGCGAGATTCAACAAACGTGCGCCGCGCCTCACGATGGTCTCAAGCTCCGAGACTTCATAGAAGCCGAGGCGCACGGGAATGCCGAAACGGTCGCGCAAGGGCGTCGTGAGGAGGCCTGAACGTGTCGTCGCGCCGACAAGCGTGAAGCGGGACAAATCAATTTTCACCGAACGCGCCGCGGGCCCCTCGCCGATGATGAGATCGAGCTGGTAATCCTCCATCGCGGGATAGAGCACTTCCTCGATCGCAGGATTGAGGCGGTGAATCTCATCAATGAACAGCACATCGCGGTCTTCGAGGTTGGTGAGGAGTGCGGCGAGATCGCCCGCTTTCGCGATCACCGGGCCGGAAGTGGCGCGGAAATTCACACCGAGCTCGCGCGCGATGATCTGCGCGAGAGTGGTCTTGCCGAGGCCCGGCGGGCCGACCAGGAGCACATGATCGAGCGCTTCCTTACGCGCCCGCGCGGCTTCGATGAACACTTTCAGGTTGGCGCAGGCTTTTTCCTGCCCGATGAATTCGGAGAGCTGCTGCGGCCGCAGCGAGCCCTCGGCGAGGTCTTCCTCGCGGCGTTCGGGCGAGACGACGCTGCGGCTCATCGCGCGAGCTCCTTCAAACCGTGCCGAATGAGCTCTTCCGTCTTGGCTTTATCCCCCGCCGCCCGCACGGCGGCGGCAACCGCAGCACTCGCCTGAATTTCCCCATAGCCGAGATTGATGAGCGCGGAGACCGCTTCGCTTACCGGTGTCGAGGCACGCCGCTCGGAAAGCTCGTCCTGCAATTTCACCACGGCGGGATCCACGCTCGCGAAAGCCGGCGCCTTGTCCTTCAGCTCCGTCACGATCCGCTGCGCGAGCTTCGGACCGACGCCGGGCGTGCGCGAAATCTGTGCTTTATCCCCGAGTGCAATCGCATTCGCCAAATCTGAAACCTTCAGCGTGCCCAGAATCGCAAGCGCCACCTTCGCGCCCACGCCCTGCACGCCGGTGAGAATCCGGAACCACTCGCGCTCCAAGTCGCTCGCGAAGCCGTATAGCCGGATCTGATCCTCCCGCACCCACGTCTCGATAGAGATGGTCGCCGCCTCGCCCGGGGAGGGAAGCGATTGCAGCGTGCGCGCCGAGCAATGCACGAGATAGCCGACGCCGTGCACGTCCACGACCACTGTGTCCTCGCCGTAGCTGTCGATCACTCCGCGCAGCTTGCCGATCATCGCCGACCTCCCGCCGCGAGCCGGATCGCCGGCGCGCTGCGATGATGCGCGTGTGTGATCGCGAGCGCGAGCGCATCGCACGCGTCGTCCGATTCCGGCGCGGCTTTCGGCAGCAATACCGCGATCATCTTCCGCACTTGCCCTTTCTCCGCCCGCCCGGCGCCCACCACCGACTTCTTCACGAGGTTCGGCGCATATTCCGCCACCACAAGCCCCGCCTGCGCGGGGGCCAAGAGCACGATCCCGCGCGCTTGTCCCAGTTTCAAGGCCGAGCGGGGATCCGCATTCACAAAAGTTTCCTCCACCGCCGCCTCATGCGGCCCGTGCGACGCGATCACTGCAGCCAGGCCCGCGTGCAACGCGGAAAGGCGTGCCGCGAGGCTCTCGCGTTCGCTCGTCTCCACAGAGCCGCAAGCTACATAAGTAAGCCGGTTGCCCTCACAGTCGACGATCCCCCAGCCGGTGCGGCGAAGCCCCGGATCGAGCCCGAGGATGCGGATAGACCGTCCGATGCTGCGAATAGACCGGCTCATACTGTTTCGCCCGGCGAATCGCCCCTAAAACCCAAGGAGATTTAGGCTCCAAATCGCCCGCGATGATAGACCTCCCGGACAGTTCCACCTTTGCCGCGCTGCTCTCGGAACGGCGGTTTTGGCCGGCTGTGGCGATTGCGGCCGCCGCTGGCGCGGCGCGCGGCTTTTCGGGCTTCGGCTCCTCGCTCATCTATATCCCGCTCATCAGCATGCTGTATGAGCCCAAGGCCGCCGCCGCGAGCGTCATCCTGATCGACGTCTTTACCGGCGTTCCCTATGGCATCAGGGCCTTTCCGAAATCCGAGTGGCGGAATGTGGCGCCGTTGACCGCTGCGGCGCTCCTGGCGCTGCCGCTCGGCACCTATCTCCTGCTCGCCGTCGACCCGGTCTGGCTGCGCTGGTTCATCTGCTTCTTCGTCCTGTTCGCGGTGCCGATTTTGGCGAGCGGCTGGCGCTATCACGGAAAACCGCGGCTCCCGATTACGGTTGGCGTCGGCATCGTGGCCGGGATCGCGAGTGGCGTTGCACAAATCGCGGGGCCGCCGGTTGCGCTCTACTGGCTCGGCGGCGCGCTCAAAGCCCCGGTCGCGCGCGCGAACATGTTCGTGTTCTTCGCCGTGCTCGGTGTTGCTTCCTGCATCAATTATTTCGTCGAAGGGCTCTACACAAAAGAAGTGCTCGCGCTGGTGATCTTGCTCGGCATTCCCTTCACGCTGTTTTTTCTCACCGGCGTGCTTTCGTTTCGCCGCGCCTCGGAAGAAATCTATCGCTGGATTTGCTACGGCGTGATCGCCTTCGCCGGCGTTGTCAGCCTACCGGTATTCGACCGTTTTTTTCGCTGAACGCGAGCACGCCGCTCGCTAGCAACACACCGAAGCTCGCAAGGATCACGCCTGCGACGGCCGATGAGTCGGGCCATTCGCCAAGCACCGGGATCGCCAAGAGCGTCGCCACCACCGGAACCAGCGCGGCGAATGCCGCCGCTTTCGACGGCCCCAGCCGCCGCACGCCTTCGCTATAGGTGACGAGAGCGACAAGGTTCGACAGCACGCCTTGTAAAACCGCCTGGAAGACGATGTCGCAGCCATAGCCGGCGCGCGCGTGTTCGATGAGCGGCATCAAGCCGAACGGCAGCACCATCAGCAGCGACCAAAATGAAACGAAGCCGGCTGATTCGATCGGCGTGAAGTCGCTCTTGCGAAAAGCGAGCGTGAACACCGCGTAATTCAATCCCGCCGTCAGAAAGACCAGATGGCCGAAATTGGCGTTCGCATCGGCGGCGCTGAAACTTCGCCATGTGATGGCGATGACGCCGAGAAAACTGCAGACAAGCCCCAGCGTGCGCAGCCAGCCCAGTTTCTCTCCGAAAAAGAGCGCTGCAAGCACGGCTACGAACACCGGCATCGTGCCCGGCACAAGCGCCGCGTAGTCGGACGATGGCGCATGCGTAAGACCCACCGCCGAAAGCCAGATGTGCGGCACGCCGGCGCTCAGGATCAGGAACAGAGGAATTGGCGGGCGGCCGCCGCCGAGAACCCCCGTGCGCCAGATCACCGGCGCGAGCAACACGGCCGGCACCAGCATCCGCACCAGGATCAATACCGAAAGCGGCATCGCATGCGTCACGCCCTGGCGCGTGTAAACGATCCACGCGCTCCAGATCAGGATCGTGACTGTGAGCGCCAGATAGCCGATCAGGCGCGACTTGCGTTCCTTGTCCACCCGTTTACGCGCTCAGCTTCTGCATCAGCGCGTCGGAAATCTCGAAATTGGCGTAGACGTTTTGTACGTCGTCATTATCTTCGAGGGCTTCGATCAGCTTCAGGATTTTTTCGCCGGTCTCGTCGTCGACCGAAACGTAGTTTTGCGGCCGCCAGGTGAGCCCGGATTTTTTCGGCTCGCCGAACTTCGCTTCCATTTTCTTCGCGACTTCGTGCAGCGCATCGGAGCTCGCGATGATTTCGTGGCCGCTCGCCGAGGAAACCACGTCGTCGGCGCCCGCCTCGATCGCGGCTTCCAGCATCGCGTCGTTCGAAGCCTTGTCGGCGTCGTATTGCACGACGCCTACATGGTTGAACATGAACGACACGGCGCCCGTCTCGGCGAGGCTACCGCCGTGCTTGGTGAAGGAGGCGCGCACTTCGCCCGCGGTGCGGTTTCGGTTGTCGGTGAGCGCTTCCACGATCAGCGCGACACCGCCCGGCGCATAGCCCTCGTAGCGGATCTGCTCGTAATTCTCGCCCTCGCCGCCCTGCGATTTCTTGATCGCGCGCTCGATATTGTCCTTCGGCATGTTTTCGGCGCGGGCGGCCAGCACCGCCGCACGCAGACGCGGATTCATGGCGGGATCGGGCAGGCCGGATTTCGCCGCCACCGTGATTTCGCGCGCAAGTTTGGAAAATAGCTTCGCGCGGGCCGCGTCGGCGCGGCCTTTCTTGTGCATGATATTCTTGAACTGGGAATGCCCGGCCATGAGTTCTCCGCGAGATAAGCGCGAGGCTTATAAGTCGCCGTCCGCGTTTACTGCAACCCGGCCGGAAGCTTGAAGCCGGAATATTCCCGCTCCAGCATGGCTTTCAGCGCCTTCGGATCGGGCTTTGCGTCCTTCGCGGGCATTGCATGCCGATCCGCCTCGATGAAATCGGGCGGCGCACCGGGCAGATTATAAAGCCGGAACCCGGTTCTGTTCGCGGCGAAATCGGCGACCACATCCCCTTCGCTTTTCATGAGCCCGGCCGGCGCGAGATAAAAGCTGTCCTCGCGATAAGCGCCGATCACGGAATAGGTGAGCGAATCTTTCGGTACGTCGCGGCGTTCGCTCGAAATCCGCTCCAGCTCCGTCTCGTGATTCCACTTGTTGCGGATGTAAACGCGTTTCAGCGGCAGCTCATTTTCGTCCTTGCTGACGACGCTCACCAGCACGACGGCATATTTCGCGAGCGCCTTGTATTCGTCCTCGTCCTGCGCCCAGGCGAAATCGAACTGCGCTGCGCGTGGCGCGCCGGAGGGACTTATCTTCTTGATGCGCTCGGCGGTCTCTTCGAGCCGCTTGGTCATGTCGTCGGGCGTAACCGCGCCGGTAGCGGCCGGATTCTTGCTGAGCGTCTGCGCTTGCACAGGCGTGATGAAAAGCGCGGCGGCCAGAAAAGCAAGAAAACGCATCGGCAGTTCCCCCAGCTTTATTCCCAGAACGCGGGTCTCGCCTCTTCCAGCACGCCGCCGAGCCGCACCGCGGCGATGCGCTCGGCCAATCCATCCCTATTGATCTCCACCGCGACACCGCAAAGCGTGCCTTCGCCGGTCGCGGGCTCGAAACGCCCCGACGGAATTTTCGTGAGAAAGCGGCGGATCGGCTCGTCCTTGTTCATGCCGAGCACGCTGTCGTAGTCACCGCACATGCCGATGTCGGAGACATACGCCGTGCCGCCGGGGAGCACACGGTGATCCGAGGTCGGCGCATGCGTGTGTGTGCCGACGATGAGCGAAAACCGCCCGTCGAAATAATAGCCGAACGATTGCTTCTCGCTCGTCGCCTCGGCATGAAAATCGCAAACCGCGGCATCGCAGCCTTCGCCTAAGCCGCAAGCCGAAATTTCCCGCTCCACCGCCTTGAACGGATCGTCGAGGTCGTCCATGAAAACGCGTCCCATCGCATTGATGATGAGAACACGCTGACCGTTCTTCGCTTCGAAGAGCGCCGCGCCCCGGCCCGGCGCCTTCTGCGGATAGTTGAGCGGGCGGATCAATTTCGGCGCACGTTCGATGAAGACCAGCGCCTCGCGCTGATCCCAGGCATGATTGCCGAGCGTGATCGCGTCCACGCCCGCATCGGTGAGCTCTCCGTAAATCGCCTCGGTGATGCCGAAGCCGCCGGCCGCGTTCTCGCCGTTGATTGCGACAAAATCGAGCTTCCATACGTCGCGCAGCTTGGGAAGGAGCCGCGTCACCGCCTCCCGTCCCGGCCGCCCGACCACGTCGCCAAGGAACAAAAAGCGCATCAAACGCGCTCCGGCTGGCCGACGCGCAAGCCCTTCTCGGTCATCAGGAAATCGAGCTTCTGGTCATGCGCTTCGACGGGACATTGATCGATCTCCTGGGCTTCGAAGCCGAAACCGACAGTCACGACGTTCTTTTTCGCCTTCAGACCGACAATCGTCATGTCGTAGTAGCCCGCGCCATAGCCAACGCGATAACCGCGCCGGTCGAAGGCGGCGAACGGCACCATCAAAATATCCGGCGCGACTTCCTTCGCGTCCGGCGCGGGCTCGCGAATGCCCCACTGTCCCGGCACCAGCGGATCGCCGAATTTCCACGCACGCATGGAAAGCGGATGGCCGCGCCCGACAATGCGCGGAAGCGCGATCTGCGCACCGTTCTTCTCAAGCGCACGCATCAGCGGCAACAGGCTGAGCTCGGTCTTCATCGGAAAGAAGCCGGAAACGATCGCACCCTTCGGCACCGGCACGGGAAACGGAAAATTGGCGATGGCCTCGGCGGCGCGCTGGCGATAGTCCGCATCGAGCGCATCGCGGCGCGCGAGCGCTTCGTTGCGGAGCGAGCGTTTCAATTCGGCGATGTCGGAAGGCATTCTGGATCACAATCTCGAAAAAATAATTCAAGGCGCGAGGCCACGATTGGCCGTTGGAAGCAACGATCCCGGGAAACCTACGAAGTAGGTGGGCGCCGTAATGACCGAGCCCACGGGCAAGGTCAGGGACAGCTCCCGTTGAGATCGATAAGGCCCCAGGAATTAAGAGTTCCTGACGAACCGCGCAGCCTCGCCCGATCACTCTAGGCTTCTTGTAGGCGCGCTGCCAGTCCCGATTTATTGCGCGGCGCGCTTCGCCGGCGCGCCGCCGTTCAGCGCATGCGCGAGCCGCTCGATCCGCTCGGCGGCCTGTTCGAGCCCGCGGGCGCTTTCGCGCTCGATCGCGTCCACACGCTCGACCGACGCGATGCGCGCTTCCTTCAATCCTTCGATCTCCTGCTCAAGCCCGCGAATGCGGCGCTTGCACTCGGAAAGGTCGTCCGAGATCGTGATCGCAGCCATCACCGTGAGGCGAGTGTCGCCGACTTCGCCGAAGGCCTCGCGCAGCCGCGCGATTTTTTCGTCGAGTTCGCGCGCGAGCCTGATCAGATGGTCTTCCTGGCCGTCGTCGCATGCCATCCGGTAGGTCCGACCGCCGATTGTAACGCTCACCTGGGCCATATTCAGCGTTCCTGCGAAGCCAGAACGGTGCGGATAGTTTCGGCCGCCCGCTCAAGTCGCCGGGAGACTTCCTGGTTCGTCGCCTCAAGATCCTCGGCCCGCGCGCACGCGCGTTCGAGATCAGCCGAAAGTCGAGCGCGGTCCTGACCGAAGGCCTGCAACTGGCTCTCCAGTTGCTCACGCTGCCGGCTATCGGCCGCGGACTGGCCGACCGCCGATTCCAGCGCATCGAGGGCGGCTTCCAGCCGCTGCAGGGCCCCGTCCATCGCACTCACGTCGATTCACTCCTACTCGCTAGTAAAGGTCCGCTAACATCCTGCGTCAACGGAAGGAGCGAAGTTATGACCAGACATGCAAAATCGTCGTGGCATTTCACCCCTCGGAAAGGCTTGCAAACATTGACTCCGGGGCCTTGCGTGTTATCCATCCGCGGCCTCGATCCCGCTGGGATCGAGATGGCCTTGTGGATTTAGCCTCGGCCTTCGCCGACCCACTTGAGGCCCCGAGAGAGAAAACAGCCAGTGACATCCCGCGCGAACCACGACCGTATGGCCAACGCCATTCGCGCCTTAGCCATGGACGCGGTCGAGGCGGCGAAATCCGGCCATCCCGGCCTGCCGATGGGCGCCGCCGACATCGCGACGGTGCTCTTCACGAAGTTCCTGAAATTCGATCCCGCCGATCCGAAGTGGCCCGACCGCGACCGTTTCGTGCTGTCCGCGGGTCACGGCTCGATGCTCTTGTACGCGCTCCTCTATCTCACCGGCTATCCGAAGATGACGATCGAGGAGATCAAGCGGTTCCGCCAGCTCGATTCCAAGACGCCGGGACATCCCGAGAATTTCATCACCGAAGGCGTCGAAACCACCACCGGCCCGCTGGGTCAGGGCATCGGTAATGCCGTCGGCATGGCGCTCGCCGAGCGGATCATGAATGCCGAGTTCGGCGACGGCGCGGTCAATCATTTCACCTATGCGCTCTGCTCCGACGGCGACCTGATGGAAGGCGTAAGCCAGGAGGCGATTTCGCTTGCGGGACATTTGAAGCTTTCGAAGCTGATCGTGCTGTTCGACGACAACCGCATCACCATCGACGGCAGCCTTTCGCTTGCAGACTCAACCGACCAGGTCGCGCGCTTCCAGGCGTCAGGCTGGAATGCAATGCGCATCGACGGCCACGATCCGGAAGCGATCGAAAAGGCGATTGCGAGCGCGCAAAAATCCGACAAGCCGACGATGATTGCGTGCCGCACCACGATCGGCTTCGGCGCGCCGAAGAAGGCGGGCACCGCCGACGCACACGGCTCGCCGCTCGGCGCCGACGAAATTAAAGGCGCGCGCGAGAAGCTCGGCTGGAATCATCCGCCGTTCGAAATCCCCGCCCACATTCTTGCCGAATGGCGCAAGGCGGGCTCGCGCTCGGCTGACGCGCGCAAGCAATGGAACGAGCGCGTGAAGGCGCTTCCCGCCGACAAACGCGCCGAGTTCGAACGCCGCCTCGCCGGAAAGCTCTCGCCCGCTTTCGCCGGCGCGGTTCGCGCGGTGAAGGAGAACGCGGCAAAGAACCCGAAGGAAGTCGCGACCCGCAAGGCGTCGGAAGAAGTGCTCGGCGCGATTGTCGCCGCCGCGCCCGAAATGGTTGGCGGCTCCGCCGATCTTACCGGCTCCAACAACACCAAGACGAAATCGATGCCGGTGATTTGCCCCGGCAATTACAAGGGCCAGTTCCTGCACTGGGGCATCCGCGAACACGGCATGGCCGCCGCCATGAACGGCATGGCGCTGCATGGCGGCGTGATCCCCTTCTCGGGCACGTTCCTTGTGTTCTCCGACTACTGCCGCCCGTCCATCCGGCTTGCGGCGTTGATGGGCGTTCGCGCGATCCATGTCATGACGCACGACTCCATCGGCCTCGGCGAAGACGGCCCGACGCATCAGCCGGTCGAGCATCTCGCGGCGCTGCGCGCGATTCCGAATCTGACGGTGCTCCGCCCCGCCGATCTCACCGAAACCGCCGAATGCTGGCAGCTTGCGGTCGAAAACGCCGAAGGCCCGAGCGTGCTCGCGCTCACGCGCCAGAATTTGCCGGCGCTCCGCACCGCGTTTGAAGAGAAAAACTTGTCCGCGCGCGGCGCCTACGAGCTTTCGCCCGCGAAAGGCAAGGCGCAAGTCTCGCTCTTCGCTTCCGGCTCGGAAGTATCGCTTTGCATGGCCGCGAAGGCCGAGCTCGAAAAACAGGGCATCGCGACGCGCGTGGTTTCGGCTCCCTCGCTCGATCTCTTCTTTGAGCAGGACGCGAACTACCGCGCCTCGATCATCGGCGACGCGCCGGTAAAGATCGGCTGCGAGGCGGCGATCCGCATGGGCTGGGACGAAATCATCGGCACCGGCGGAATTTTCGTTGGAATGACCGGTTTCGGCGCGAGCGCGCCTTACAAAGACCTTTACCGTCGTTTTGGAATTACTGCGGAAGCGATTGTCGCGGCTGCCGCGGCTGCATTAGGAGAAGGGCGCGGAACGCCGCGCAAGGAGAGAGCATGACTGTACGTGTCGCTATCAACGGTTTCGGACGTATCGGCCGCAACGTCTTGCGCGCGATCATCGAGTCCGGCCGCAAGGATATCGAGGTCGTCGCGATCAACGATCTCGCGCCGGTCGAAACCAACGCGCATCTCCTCCGCTTCGACTCTGTCCACGGCCGCTTTCCGAACGACGTGAAAGTCTCCGGCGATACGATCGACGTCGGCCGCGGGCCGATCAAGGTGACCGCGATCAAGAATCCGGCCGAGCTCCCGCACAAGGAACTCAAGGTCGACATTGCGATGGAATGCACCGGTATCTTCACCTCGAAGGAGAAGGCCTCGGCCCACCTCACCGCCGGCGCGAAGCGCGTACTGGTCTCGGCTCCCGCCGAAGGAGCCGATCTCACCGTGGTCTATGGCGTCAATCACGACAAGCTCGGCAAGGATCACAAGGTCGTTTCGAACGCTTCCTGCACCACGAACTGCCTCGCGCCGGTCGCGAAAGTGCTCAACGACGCGATCGGCATCGAAAAAGGTTTCATGACCACGGTGCACGCCTACACCAACGACCAGCCCTCGCTCGATCAGGTGCACAAGGACATGTACCGCGCGCGCGCGGCGGCGCTCTCCATGATCCCGACCTCGACGGGCGCGGCGAAGGCGGTCGGCCTCGTGCTGCCGGAACTCGCCGGCAAGCTCGATGGTGTCGCGATCCGCGTGCCGACGCCGAACGTCTCGGTCGTGGACCTGAAGTTCATCGCCAAGCGCAAGACCGACAAGGATGAAGTGAATGCCGCGATCAAGCGCGCCTCCGAGCAGCAGTTGAAGGGCATCCTCGGCTTCACCACGCAGCCGAACGTCTCGATCGACTTCAACCACGATCCGCATTCGTCGGTCTTCCACATGGATCAGACCAAGGTCATGGACGGCACGCTCGTGCGTGTGATGTCCTGGTACGACAACGAGTGGGGCTTCTCCAACCGCATGGCGGACACGGCCGTCGTGATGGGCAAGCTCGACTGATCGATGACGGCTTTTCGAACGCTCGATCAGGCGGATGTAAAAGACAAACGCGTCCTCATCCGCGTCGACCTAAACGTCCCGATGGAAGGTGGGCGCATCACCGACAACACGCGCATCCGCACGGTGATCCCGACGATCGCCGCCGTCACCGAAAAAGGCGGCAAGGCGATTTTGCTTTCGCATTTCGGCCGACCGAAGGGCCACGACGAATCGCAATCGCTTGCGCCGGTCGTCCCGGTGCTCTCGGGCCTCCTCGGCAAGCCCGTGCAATTCGCCAAGGACTGCATCGGCCCGGAAGCCGAAAAAGCCGTCGCGGCGTTGAATCCCGGCTGCGTGCTGCTTCTCGAAAACACCCGCTTCCATAAAGGCGAGGAGAAGAACGATCCGGAATTCGTCGCGGCGCTCGCGAAGCTCGGCGATCTTTATGTCAACGATGCCTTCTCCGCCGCCCACCGCGCGCATGCTTCCACCGAAGGCATCGCGCATAAACTTCCAGCCTATGCCGGCCGTGCCATGCAGGCGGAACTCTCGGCGCTCACCCGTGCGCTCACCTCGCCGGTGAAGCCACTCGCCGCTGTCGTCGGCGGCGCGAAGATTTCGTCGAAGCTCGCGCTTTTGTCGAACCTCTTGGCGAAAGTCGATCTTCTGGTGATCGGCGGCGCCATGGCGAACACGTTCCTCGCGGCCCAGGGCAAGAATATCGGCAAATCCCTGAGCGAGCCCGATCTGATCGACACCGCGAAAAAGATTCTCGAAGAGGCGAAGGCCAAGAATTGCGACATCGTGCTGCCCGTCGACGCCGCGGTCGCGAAGAAGCTTGAGCCGAACACGCCCTCGCGCTCGGTCATGATCGATGCCGTCGGCCCCGATGAGATGATTCTGGACATCGGCCTGCAATCGGTCGCGCTTAACGCGGCGCGGCTCGCCGGAACCCGCACCATTGTCTGGAACGGCCCGATGGGCGCTTTCGAAGTCTCCCCCTTCGATGCGGGGACTGTGACACTCGCCCGCGAAGTCGCGAAACTCACAGGCCAAGGGCTTTTGAGTTCCTTCGCCGGCGGCGGCGATACGCTCGCCGCCCTTCAGCACGCGGGCGTCCTCGACCAGTTCAGTTATGTTTCCACCGCGGGCGGCGCTTTCCTGGAATGGCTGGAAGGAAAGCCCTTGCCCGGCGTCGAGGCTTTGCGGATAAAATAGCCAAACTTTCGGATAAAATAGTCGAGAATACTTGGGAGAGTCTGATGAACCTCACTGAGCTGAACAAAATTGCCGTTGCCATGGTTCAGCCCGGCAAAGGCATTCTCGCCGCCGACGAATCCTCCGGCACGATCAAAAAACGCTTCGACGCGATCAAGGTGGAATGCACCGAGGATAACCGCCGCGACTATCGCGAGCTCCTCTTCAGCGCGACCGACGCGATGAAGAACCACATCTCCGGCGTGATCCTCTACGACGAGACCATTTGGCAGAAGTGCAAGAACGGCACGCCCTTGGTCGAGATCATCAAGAAGGCAGGTTCCATCCCCGGCATCAAGGTCGATGAAGGGACGAAACCCCTCCCCGGTTGCCCGGGCGAACTGATCACCGTCGGCCTCGACAAGCTCGCCGACCGCCTGCCGAAATACTACGAGCAAGGCGCGCGCTTCGCGAAATGGCGCGCGGTGATTGATATCGGAGCGGGCATTCCATCGCATACCGCCGTGCACGCGAATGCGCATGCGCTGGCGCGTTACGCCGCGCTTTGCCAGGAACACAATCTCGTTCCGATCGTCGAACCGGAGGTGCTGATGGACGGCGATCACGATATCGATCGCTGCTATCAGGTCACCGAATGGGTACTGAAGGAGACCTTTCAGGAACTCTATTTCAACCGCGTCGCGCTCGAAGGCATGATCCTGAAGCCGAACATGGCGATCCCCGGCAAGAAGAGCGCGAAGAAGGCTTCCGTGCAGGAAGTCGCCGAGAAGACGGTTCGCCTCCTCAAGAATTGCGTCCCCGCCGCCGTGCCCGGCATCGCCTTCCTCTCCGGCGGCCAGAGCGACGAAGAAGCGACGGCGCATCTCGATGCCATGAACAAGATCGGCGGATTGCCGTGGAAGCTCACCTTCTCCTATGGCCGCGCACTGCAGGCTGCGCCCCAAAAGGCGTGGTCCGGTAAAACCGAGAACGTGAAGGCCGCGCAAAGCGCCTTTGCCCATCGCGCCCGCATGAACGGGCTTGCCTGCGAAGGCCGCTGGTCGCCCGATCTCGAAAAGAAAGCCGCGTAAAGTTCCGGGGCCTGCCGCGCGCCGGGCAGGCCCCGCTTTTGCCAGCATCCTGCGCGAACGATCGAAGATGAATCGTCGCGACATCCCCGACCCGCGCCTGGTTCTGTTTTCGCCCTCCGGCGAAATACAACGCGCGAGCGCTTTGATCGCGGAAGCCTGCGAAACAGCCGACATCGCCTCCGTCATTCTCCGCACAGGCGAGATCGAAGAGCGCGAAGTTCTTTCCAGCGCCGAAGCGTTCTGGACCGTCACTGGCAAAACGGGGGCCGTGCTTCTCCTCGAAGACCGCGCCGATCTCGTCGAGAAAACGAAAGCCGACGGCGCGCATCTTGCAAATTTTCCCGAACAGCCGGCGCTCTTCAAATCGCTGAAGCCGCGATATATCGCGGGCGCGGGCGGTCTCGCCTCACGCCACGACGCGATGATAGCCGGAGAAGCAGGCGCAGATTACGTGATGTTCGGCGAACCCGCGAAAGGAAAACGGCCTTCGTTCGAAGCGATCGTCGAACGCGTCGCATGGTGGGCCGAGATTTTCGAGGTGCCCTGCGTCGCTTACGCGGCCTCGATCGAGGAGATTCCCGCGCTCGTTCATGCGGGAGCGGATTTTATCGCGCTGGATGAAGCGGTCTGGCAGAGCGAGGCTCCGATCGGCGCGCTCGCCCAGGCAGCCGCCCATCTCGAACTCGAGCGCGCCGGATGAGAATGTGGCTTGCGATCGCTGGCCTGGTTGCCGCCGGATTTCTCGTCGCACCGGGCGGCAGCCCGGCGCAGCAAAAATCGAAACCCGCGCCGAAGGAAGCGGCGCTGCCCGCCGGACAACCGGCCCCTGCACCCGATCTCGCCTACGGCGCCTATCAGCGCGGTTACTATCTTTACGCTTTCAATGAAGCGAAACGCCGCGTCGAGCAGGAGCAGGATCCGAAGGCAATGACGCTTTTGGGCGAACTCTATGCCGGCGGCTGGGGCGTCAAGCAGGACGACGAGATCGCCTTCAACTGGTACCGGCAGGCCGCCGAGCGCGGCGACCGCGAGGCGATGGCGGCGCTCGGCCTCTTCTATTTGCAGGGCCGCGGCGTGATTCCGAACCGCGAGGAAGCCGCGCAGCAATTCAAGGCCGCGGCCGAAAAGGGAAACGCGACCGCCGCCTACAATCTCGCGCTCCTCTATCTCGAAGGACAGGTTTTCCAGAAAGATTTCGCCGTTGCCGCGAAATGGTTTCGCGTCGCCGCCGAGCAGGACGTGCCCGACGCGCAGCAGGCGCTCGCGACACTCTACAAGGAAGGCGAAGGCGTTCCGAAGGACCTTGCGGAAGCCGCGCGCTGGCTCGCGCGGGCGGCGATGCTGCGGCACCCGCCCTCGATGACCGAATATGCCTTCGCCGTCTACAACGGCTGGGGCGTGCCGAAGGACGAGGCGGCGGGCGGCAAGTGGTTCCGGCTCGCAGCGCTTTTCGGCAATCCGATCGCCCAGAACCGCCTCGCCTATCTCCTGGCAAACGGCATGGGCGGTTTCGCGAAAGACCCCGTCCACGGAATGGCCTGGCACCTTTATGCCCGCGCACGCGGGGATTCGAGCCCCGTGCTCGACGAAATGTTCTCGAAGCTTCCGGAAAGCGAGCGCGATACCGCGCAAAAAATACTCCAGGCATGGGAAACCGGCGGGCCGCTGCCCCGCACTTGACGGGTCACGGTCCGGACTGGCACCTGATCGCGCTTGAAGACGCTTCTTCCTGAAGGACACCTATGAAAATTAACGGTAACGAAATTCGCCCCGGCATGATGATCGAATATGAGGGCGGGCTGTGGGTCGCGGTGAAGGCAGTTGCCGTGAAGCCGGGCAAGGGCCCCGCTTACAATCAGGTCGAGCTCAAGAATATCGTCGACGGCCGCAAGCTCAACAACCGCTTCGGCTCCGACGAGCGCGTGGAACAGGCGCGCGTCGAGGTGAAGGACTATCAGTTCCTCTACAAGCAGGACGACAATCTCGTCTTCATGGATACCGATACCTACGAGCAGCTCGAGCTCAACACCGAATTCGTGGGGGATCGCGCCGCATTCTTGCAGGACGGCATGACCGTCGCGCTGGAGATGTACGAGGACAAACCGATCGGCATTCGGCTACCGACGCAAGTGACGCTCGAAGTCGTCGAAGCCGACGCGGTCGTGAAGGGCCAGACCGCCGCCTCGTCCTACAAGCCGGCGAAGCTCGAAAACGGTCTCCGCGTCCTCGTGCCGCCCTTCATCGGCGTCGGCGAGAAGATCGTCGTCGATACCAACGAGACCACTTACGTCCGACGCGCGGAGTAAATGCTCCGCTCCCCCCTCATCACTGTGATGATCGCCGCCGCCCGCAAGGCGGCGCGCTCCTTGGTGCGCGATTTCGGGGAAGTGGAAAATCTGCAGGTCTCCCTCAAGGGACCTTCGGATTTCGTCTCCTCCGCCGACCGCCGCGCCGAGGAGATACTGTTCAAGGAGCTCTCGAAAGCGCGGCCCGCCTTCGGCTTTCTCATGGAAGAGCGCGGCGAGGTCAAAGGCGCCGACGCCTCGCAAACATGGATCGTCGATCCTCTGGACGGCACCACCAATTTCCTGCACGGCATTCCGCAATTCGCGATTTCGATCGCGGCAATGAAGGACAATGCCGTGATCGCGGGCCTCGTCTACAATCCGGTAGCGGATGAAATGTTCGTCGCCGAGCGCGGCCGGGGCGGATTTCTGAACGAACGCCGCCTGCGCGTCGCGGGCCGCCGCGACCTTTCGAATAGCGTTGTCTGCTGCGGCGTTCCGCATTCCGGCCGCGGCAATGCCGAGCGATTCCGCAAGGAACTTGCCGCTGTGCAAGGCCGCGTCGCGGGTGTGCGGCGCACCGGCGCGGCCGCCCTCGATCTCGCCTGGGTCGCCGCCGGACGCTTCGACGGCTTCTGGGAGCGTGCGCTCTCGCCGTGGGATCTTGCCGCCGGCATGCTGCTCGTCCGCGAGGCAGGCGGCCTCGTGACCGACCTCGACGGCGATACCCAAGTGCTCGAAAAGGGCACGGTGCTCGCCGGCAACGAATACATCCACGCGTCACTGCTTTCTGCCATCAAAGCCGCCTGATGGCGCAACTCGCACGCCCGGCGAGCTTCGCTCGCGAGACTGCGGCCCGGTGACAGAAAGATGAGACTCGCCCTGATTTCGCCGCGCCTTCCCGTCACTTATTTCAGTGATAAGCTTGCGGGGCGAAACTTTTGAGGCAGATCATGGTGCGGAAAATTGATAGCCCTGTGAAAATTTCGTCGCCCCGGATTTTTCTCGTCCGGATGCTGGTGTTTCTTACTTTGTGCGCACTGATCGCGGTCATTTTATACCGCCAGCTCTGGACGTCGTTTCTGCACAATCCGGGCCTCAACGGGCTGATCGTCGGCGCGCTCCTGATCGGCATTCTGCTTGCGACCCGCCAGGTGTTGCGGCTCTTTCCCGAGGTGCGCTGGGTCAACAATTTCCGCATTGGCGACCCCGGCCTCGCCGTCGCCCGCCCGCCGGTCTTGCTTGCGCCCATGGCGGCGCTGTTGCGCGACCGCACGGGGCGCATGGCGATCTCGCAGAGCACCATGCGCGGCATACTCGATTCCATCGGCACGCGGCTCGATGAATCGCGCGATATCGCCCGTTACCTCACCGGCCTTCTGGTCTTTCTCGGCCTCCTGGGCACCTTCTGGGGCTTGCTCGAAACTGTGGGCTCGATCGGCAAGGTCATTCAGTCGCTCGAGATTTCCAGCGAAACCGCGACCACCTTCGAGAATTTAAAGAACGGCCTCGCCGCGCCCTTGAGCGGCATGGGCATTTCGTTTTCGTCCTCGCTCTTTGGTCTCGCCGGCTCGCTTGTCCTCGGCTTTCTCGATTTGCAGGCGGGGCAGGCGCAGAACCGCTTCTATACGGATCTGGAAGACTGGCTCTCCACCACCGTGCGCGATCTCGGCGTCGAAAGCGTGGACGGAAAGATTGCCGCGGGACCTTCCGCCAAGATGCTCGCGGAATTCACCGCCGCGGTCGAGCGGCTCGAAAAGGCGATCGAACGGAATGGATCGCAAGAAGGGTACAAGGCGACCGCGCAACTTGCCGATCATCTGAAAATGCTCGTGCAGCACATGCGGCAGGAGCAGCAGATGGTACGCGACTGGGTGGAAGACCAAGGCGAGCAGCAAACCGAAATCCGCAAATTGCTTGAGCGCCTGTCGCGCGTCCCCGCGCCGGCGGCGGAAAAGAGGCGCTGATGGCGCTCGGTCGGCGCGGGCGCGAACGCGCGATCAACTACTGGCCGGGCTTCGTCGACGCGCTGTCGACGCTCCTTCTCGTCTTCACGTTTCTGCTCACGGTTTTCGTCGTCGCGCAGTTCTTCCTGACGCAGGAAATCACCGGCAAGGAATCGGCGCTCTCGCGCCTGCAGACGCAACTCAAGCAGTTGTCTGAGCTGCTTTCGCTCGAGCGCTCGAACTCCTCGTCATTGGAAGATCAGCTCGCCGCGCTCCGCGCCACGCTGAAGACCACCGAAGCCGAGCGCGACAAGCTGCGCGGCGAAGGCGGCAGCGCCGACACGAAGGCGCTGACGGCCGATCTCGAAAACCAAAAGGACTTGAATCAGCGCGCCGCCTCGCAGATCGAGATCTTGAACCTGCAGATCGCGGCGCTGCGCCGCCAGCTCGCGGCGCTGGAAGAGGCGCTCGATGCCTCCGAGAAGAAGAACAAGGATAGCCAAACAAAAATCACCGATTTGAGCCAGCGCCTGAACGTGGCGCTCGCCCAGCGCGTCCAGGAGCTTGCGCGCTACCGCTCGGAATTTTTCGGCCGCTTGCGTGAGATTTTGGGCAACCGGCCGGACATCCGCATCGTCGGCGACCGCTTCGTGTTCCAGTCGGAAATCCTGTTCGACGCGGGCTCCGCGCAATTAAAGCCGGAAGGCTACCCCGAGCTCGACAAGCTCGCCTCGGCGCTCGCCGAGATTCAGCAAAAAATCCCGAAAGACATCCCGTGGATTCTCCGGATCGACGGCCATACCGACATCCGGCCGATCGCCACCGCGCAATTTCCGTCGAACTGGGAGCTTTCCTCGGCGCGCGCGACCTCCGTCGTGCAATACCTGATCTCGAAGGGCTTCTCGCCGGAGCATCTTGCGGCCGCCGGCTTCGGCGAATTCCAGCCGATCGACCCGGGCAAGAACGAGGATGCCTATCGGCGAAACCGCAGGATCGAGTTCAAGCTGACGGAACGCTGATGGGCGAACTTCTGCTTCGCCCCTATCGCGCGGAAGATTTGGAGCCCGCGCTCGGCCTCTGGCGCCGCGCCTGGGATGCGGCGATGCCGGAGATCGAATTCTCCGCGCGCATGAGCTGGTGGCGGGACCGCTGGACCAGGGAGCTTGTGCCGAACAACGAAGTGATCGTCGCCGAGGCGGACGGCGAGCAGATCGGCTTCGTCGTCATCAACAAAGAATCCGGCTATCTCGACCAGATCGTCGTCGATCCGAAATTCTGGGGAAGCGACGCAGCGAAACGCCTGCTCGACGAGGCGAAACGGATCTGTCCGCAGAGCGTCATCCTCGATGTGAACCAGTCCAACCCACGCGCCCTGCGATTCTACGAGCGCGAGGGATTCGTCCGCATTGGCGAGGGCAAAAACCCTATCTCGGGCAAGCCGACCTATCGTTGCGAATGGAAACCATAACTTCTCCTTCGTCATGGCCGGGCTTGTCACCCAAGTCGGGTTTACCCGACTTGGGCTTTTTAAATCTAGCGAACTCGGGCAAGCCCGAGTTCGCGTGCCATCCACGCCTTTCTTGCTGATACGCCGTTAAGACGTGGATACCCGGCACAAAGCCGGGCATGATGAGTTGATAGACTCTGCTTACTTCGCCGTAGCCGCCCCGAACTGCAACTCCGCGAGCCGTGCATAGAGCCCGCCTCTGGCGACGAGGCTCGCGTGCGTACCCTCCTCCACAATCCGCCCCTGTTCCATCACCAGAATGCGCTCCGCGCTCTGCACGGTGGCGAGCCGGTGCGCGATCACGAGCGACGTGCGGCCTTGCATCGAGCGCTCCAACGCCTGCTGCACCAGCCGCTCGCTCTCGGCGTCGAGCGCGGAAGTGGCCTCGTCGAGGAGCAGCAAAGGTGCGTCGCGCAGGATCGCCCGCGCGATTGCGATCCGCTGCCGCTGTCCGCCGGAAAGCGTGACGCCGCGTTCGCCGATCTCGGAATCGTAGCCCTTGCTCATCCCGCGCACGAATTCGTCGACGAGCGCGAGCGCGCCTGCTTTCTCCACTTCCGCGTCGCTCGCCTCCGGCCGCCCGAGACGGATATTGTCGCGGACTGACGCCGCGAAAATCACCGGCTCCTGCGGCACGAGCGCGATGCGCCTCCGGATTTCGGCGGGATCCGCCTCGCGCAAATTCACGCCGTCGAGCAAAATCCTTCCCTGCGCCGGATCGTAATAGCGCAGGAGGAGATGAAAGAGCGTGCTCTTGCCCGCGCCCGAGGGGCCTACGACCGCGACGCGCTCACCCGGCTTCACGTCGAGCGAGATGTTGTCGAGCACGCGCGAATCGCTTCGTGTCGGGTAAGCGAACGAAACATTCTCGAACTTCATCGCGCCTTGTGCGGCGCTCGGCAGCGCGACCGGATTTTTTGGCGCATGGATGTCAGGCTGCACCGAAAGCAGCTCGGCGATCCGTCCCGCCGCTCCTGCCGCCGCGTTCACTTCGTTCCAGACCTGCGAAAGCTCGCCGAGCGCCGACGCAGCGAGCACCGCGTAGAGCACGAACTGGCTGAGCGCGCCCGCGGTCAACCGGCCCGCCATTACGTCCTGCGCGCCGCTCCACAGCACGGCGACGACGCTCGCGAAGACGAGAAAAATGATCGCCGCCGTAAGCCACGCCCGTGCCTTCGTCGAGGCCCGCGCGGCAACGAACGACCGTTCCACGCCGTGGTCGAAACGTTTGCGCGCCCCCGCTTCGCCGGTGAAAGCCTGCAAGGTGCGCGCGGCCCCGATCGCTTCGGTCGCGAAAGCCGATGCATCTGCGAGCGTGTCCTGCGCCGCGCGCGAGCGGCGCGAAACGAGCCGCCCGAAAGCAACGAGCGGCAGCACGATGAACGGAATCGCGATGAGCACCAGCGCCGAGAGCCGCGGGCTCGAGACCACCATCATCACCGCGGCGCCGGCAAACAAAAACAAATTGCGAAGCGCGATCGAAGCCGAAGCCCCGGCCGCCGATTTCAATTGCGTCGTGTCGGCAGTGAGCCGCGAGACGATTTCGCCCACCCGCTCGCGATCGTAGAACGAGGCCGACAGGCCGATCACATGCGCGAACACGCTCGAACGGAGATCGGCGATGACGCGCTCGCCGAGTGTCATCACGAGGTAAAAACGCAGCGCGCTTGCGAAGGCGAGCAGCGCCGCCAGGAAAAACAGCGCGATGAAATACTGGTTAATGTGGCTGGCTTTTTCCGGCGCGAAGCCGAAATCGATCATCCGCCGCACGGCCAAGGGAACCGCGAGCGTTGCGGCGGAGGCGAGCAGCAGCGCCCCGAAGGCCGCCAGAATCCGCCCGCGATAGCGCGAAAGATACGGCAGGAGCGTCAGAAGCGGCCTAAGCTTCGGTTTTTTAGGCTTTTCCGCAGCTTCCGTGACTTGAGGAATGATGCGCTCTCCTGTATGAAGCCGCCAAATCTCACATCGAGGATTTAGCTATGAAGGACGGGATTCACCCCGACTATCATCCGATCAAAATCGTCATGACGGATGGCACCGAATACACGACGCGCTCGACCTGGGGCAAGGCGGGCGACACGATGCAGCTCGAGATCGACTCGAAGTCGCACCCGGCCTGGACCGGCGGTCAGCAGCAGCTCGTCGACCGCGGCGGACGGCTCACGCGCTTCTCCAGCAAGTTCGGCGGTCTGATCAAGGACGAAGGCATCAAGGTCGCGAAGGGCCAGCCGCAGGCGCCTTCCGGCAAGCCGAAAGCGCCGAAGCCCGAAAAGCCGAAGAAGGAAAAGAAGGCGAAAGAAGCCAAGGGCGAAGACAAGGCGGAAGCCAAAGCCGGCGCCAAGCCCGAGGCGAAAGCCGAAGCAAAGAAGTAAGCGCTCACAATTCGGATATGCAAAAACCCCGCGCGATGGCGCGGGGTTTTTATTATCCTTCATCCCTGCCTCGCTCCGCTTGGTCACCCCGTAAAGGGGAGCGGCACTAACTCACCGGCCGCCGCTTCGCGCGCGCGGGCGGACGTTTCGTCTGCTGTACGGTGATCTCGAGCACCTTGTCGATGACCGCCTGCTGCAGGCGCGGGACCTCGTCGATATTGCCATGACCGATCGACGTGTCGGCGGTGAGGTCGATGTTCACGAGTTCGCCAGTGAAGCCGTAGCCCGGGACAGCTTCCTGTCCGAACCCGTTGTGCTGGAAGAAGTTGACGAAACGGAGCACGTTGCTCGGCACCCGCAGGGGCTGCGTGATATCGAACGTAACGATGAGGTCGATCGGGATATTGGCCTGGCGCACGGCGCTCGCGACCTGGATGGTCGAGTCCGAGCCGAGCGAATGCCCGATCAGGATGATGTGTCCGGTGTCGCCCGTGCGATCGTTGGCGAGAATTTCGCTCGCGATCTGGCCCCACTGATCCCAGCCGTAGATCTGCGGATCGTAACCCTGCTCCCGAAGCTTGCCTGCGAGCGAGTCGATCCCGAGCGAGAAAATGCCGAAGAGCCCGCGCATCATGTAGATGCGCGCCTGCTGCGGCGGGCTCGCCGCGGGCTGCTGCGCGGAAGCGGTGATCGCGCTCGCCGCAAGCGTCAACACGGCAAAAGCCAAGAGGCCCGTCAGCGCCGCCCGTCCGAATCGCGTTTTCATGTTCCCCTCGCCCGCCGGGCAATCTCGCCGATCCGCGCGCCCCGTACAATCGCGATCTTCGACTGCACCGCACTGCACTTCATGAGGCGGCGGCCAGTAGCCCGGAACCGCCCTCCCTGCCCGGGCGTTAAATAAAAGAATCTCAACTCCATATGGAAGCGTCCCATGATCCATTCGGACGGCCCAAGAGCGGTCTATACGCGCGACCCGGTCCTGCTGTGGGGCGCGCTGGTCAGCCTTTTCGCGATTTTGGTGATAATCCTCGGCTTGACACTCGGTCATGTGATCGCCGCGCGGCGCGCGGCGATGCTGGCCTTTGTGAACAGCTATCAGATTGTCGCCGAGGAGCAGGCGCAGCGGCCCGTGCGGATCGAACGCACACAATGACCGGACACAAATCGGCCCCGCAACTGCGGGGCCGATCTGCTTCAGGCGCTGACGCGATCAGTAGTAATAGTAGGGGTAATCTGGCGCGCAGACGTTGACATAACGATAGCCGTAGCGCGTCCAGATATACTGATAGCAGCTGTCATAGGCCGCGTAGTCATACGTATCGCCGATCACTACGTCGAAGAAGACATTGTCCCTGAAATGGTGGCGATGATGGCGATGATGGTGGCGGAAGTCACTCGACGCGAAACGGTTGATGTTGACGTTCCGGTTGATGTTCCGGTTGACGTTGACATTCCGGTTTATGTTGACGTTCCGGTTGAAGTTCCGATTCACCGCGAAGTTACGATTCCCCGAAAAGCTGGAACGGCCGCTAAAGCTCGCTCTGCCCATCGCATGGCCGCCCCCGCTGACATGCGCTGTCCCGCCGCTGCGCGCACCTCCCATGTGTTGCTGCGCCATCGCGGCATCCGGAACGGCGAAAGCCAGTGCGGCTAACGCTGTCATTCCAAGCAAAAGTTTTCTCATGGTGTCCTCCTGTCCTAACGTTACCCAATCAGGACGTTCCCGAAGGAGATAAGTATCGAGAGCGGATTTGGATCGCTCACTTCACGCACAATCGCGCATTTGTGTACGCAACTGAATTTTCATTCAGATTCGAGCCAGGATTCGCGGCAAATCGGTTTTCTTCTCCCAGTATTTTTCTTTCGTGATTTTTTTGCAGAGAGATAAAACGCGAGAGCCGAACTGGATCGCTCTGCTGCGCGATTTCCTCGCGCGGATGAATATTGGTTCAGAAAAAATCCAGCGATTTCACCGTTCGAAAAATCAACGGCCAATGACAAACCGGTTCAGGCGGGAATCGCGGCGGGAGATCCCACCCGCTCGGCGCGCACGAGGCCGCGCACGGAATTGCCGAGAAAAATTTTGTCGGCGGTCTCCAGATCGCGCAGCGTAAGCACCGCTTCGCGCGCTTCGCCGCGCTGCAAGAGTTGTTCGCGCAGCGTACCGGGCAGGAGTCCGCAGGAAAGTGCGGGCGTGAGCAATTCGCCGTTCTTCTCGATGAAGAGATTGGTGAAACTGCCCTCGGTGAGCTCGCCCCGCTCGTTTCGGAAAATCACCTCGTCGGCGCCGTGGAATTTCTGCGCCTCCTCGCGCGGCTTGTCGTAGATCGCGCGCCGCGTGGTCTTGTGGCGTAAAAGCGGATCGCCGGAATCCATGCGATCGTCGGCGAGCATGAAACGAAGACGTTTCGTAGGCGGCAAAGGAACCGCGCCCGCGGAAATCCCGCCCTCCGGAGAAAGCACGAGCCGTACGCGCAAGGGCCCGCATTTTCCGGCGACCGCCTGCTCTAACGCGGCCATGACTTTCTCGCGCTCGAAACGATAACCGAAATGCGCGGCGGAAGCCTCGAGCCGCTTGAGATGCCGCGAAAGCAGCCAGAACTCGTCCTCCGCCCAGAGCATGGTTTCGATCAGCCCGGGCGGCTCGACCGCCTGCCGGAAAAAATCGAGCTTCAGGAGGCACTCGTTATATTCGGCATCTTCCTTCGAGTCCGCGACGATGCCGCCGCCGATGCCGATCTCGCCCTTTCCGTTCGCGCCGACGACGGCGGTGCGGATCGCGACATTGAAGGAAAAGTCGCCGTTCGGTGCGACATGGCCAATCGAGCCCGTATAAAGCCCGCGCGGGCCGTTCTCCACCTCGTGAATAATCTGCATGGCGCGGATTTTCGGCGCGCCCGTCACCGAGCCGCAAGGAAAGAGAGCGCGCAGGATCTCGCCGAGCCTCAGATTGGGCTTCAAATCGGCGGCAATCGTCGACGTCATCTGGTGCAGGCTGCGATAGGTTTCGATCGAGAACAGCTTTTCGACCTTCACGCTGCCCATTTTCGCGATCCGCCCGACGTCGTTCCGGAGCAAATCGACAATCATCAGGTTTTCCGCGCGCGATTTCTCGTCGGATAGCAACGCCTTCTTGATCGCCTCGTCGTCGGCGAATGTCGGCCCGCGCGGCGCCGTGCCCTTCATCGGCCGCGTAACGATGCGGCCGCCGCGATTTTCGATGAAGAGCTCCGGCGAAAGCGAGAGCACGTGATGCTCAGCCGTAGCGATGAAAGCGCCGTGCGCGACCGGCTGGCTCCGGCAGAGATCGCGGTAGAGCGCCGCCGGATCGCCGTCGAGCCGGAAATTTGCGTGCATGGTGAGATTGATCTGATAGACGTCGCCGGCATGGATGTAGTCCATCACCCGCTTGAACGCGCCGCCATAGCCGCCGCGCGACGTCGAGAACTTCATATTGTCGACGCGCACAAGTTCGCGCGACGCCCGCTCCTTCAGCCAGCGCCAGGCCGCGAGCCGGTCCATTTCCACGGGCGTGCCGTAGATGCCGAGCCAGAACAGCGGAAATTCCGTCTCTTCCGGCAGCAACGGCAGGAGCCGCTCCTCGAAAGCGAGTCCCAATTCATACGAAAGAAATCCGGCGAGGTGCTCGCCCGCCGCCGACGCACGCTCAGCTTCTTCGAGCAGCGCCGCGACTTCGCCGCGCTTTCTCGTCGTGAGCACGCGCGAAGGCCGCTCGAACAGGAGGCTCCTGCCTGCGCCGGGCGAATTGTCATGCAAAAAAACGGTGCCGGATGCGATCATTGGGCGACTTCATAGCCCTATCTGCAGCCGCGCGCAGCAACGATCGCATCTATCGAACAGTCGATAGAAACTTCGGTCGTCTGCCGGATAATCTGGTTCAGTCGTCCTTGCCGAACGCAGCCTTCAAAAGCTCGAGCTGAGTCTCGACCGGGTTGGAAGGCGACGGCGCGGTCTCCGCCGAAGGAATGCTTCCGCCATAGACGAGCGCATCCAGCCGGAGCACCTGCTCGTGCAGCCGGCGCGAGTCGGCAATTAAGGTGCCGAGTTTCTTCGGCAGCATGTTCAGGATTTCCGGTGCGAGCGGCGGAAACGGCGAGAGCTTCACTTTCATTTTTTCGGTGCGAGCCTGATCGAAGGTGAGCTCCCCTTCGTTCACCGCCCGTTGCAGGAGAAGCCACGACGCAAGCTGCATCAGCCGCGTGGTGAGCCGCATGGATTCGGTGGCGTAATTGAGCGCGGCGGCGCGATCGAGATATTTCGCATCTTGCCTGCCGGGACCATCAAGATAGGCGGCGGTCGATTCCACGAGCGCCATGCCTTCGCGAAACAGTGCGGTGAAGTTAGGCCCGGTCGCCAAACGCTTCGCCAATACGACCGGATCGGCCGAATTCGATACAGCACCCGACATTACGCAACTCCGTCCCGGTTCATTGATGCGCCAGACGACACCTGCTTGTCAAAGCGTTCGAGTCCAGGCGCGGCGGTATTACGGGAATAAGTGCAAACAACGCGCCGCGTTTTTTGTTTCAGCGCGAGACGAAGAACCCATTGCGGTAATGCGGCGCAAATGGCGGAAACGCCTGCGCTTTCGGATAAAAAAAGAGCCACCCGAAGGTGGCTCTAAAGTTGTTTCACAGGGAGGCGTCAAAAAGAGTGGACAGGAGCCACTCGTGTCCAAAAGTTGGACAAATCGATAATGGTCGGGAAACCTTAATATGTGGTTAATTTAATAAAATTTGAGCGATTGGCGAGCCTATTTGGGACGCTTATTTCTTGAAGAAGCTGTCCGCCGCGCTTTTCGACGATTCTTTCTGTTTGACCGCCTGCTCGATGCGCGCGATTTCCTCGGTTAGCGCGAGAATCCGCTCTTTCAGCTCGAAGACCGAAAGCTGCGAAAGATCCTGTCCGATTTCGTGGACGATCTTTTTTCGCGGTTCAGCGGGCTCTTCCATGGCGTTTCGCTCCAGTCCTACCAAAGCCTGACAAGGTTAACGCGGATCGGCCACCGTTGTCAGGGCCGCGCGACAATCGTAGGAGATACGCCGTTCCTGCAAGATCCGGAGAAGAAAATGCCGTTGCCTGCCCGCATGACCGTTATCGCCATCACGAAGCCCGGCGGTCCGGAGGTGCTGGTGCCGGAAGAGCGGCCGCTCCCCTCGCCCGGCTCGACCGAGCTTCTGGTGAAAGTCGCAGCCGCTGGCGTCAACCGTCCCGACGTGATGCAGCGCGAGGGAAAGTATCCGGTACCGCCGGGCGCCTCCGATCTTCCAGGCCTTGAAATTTCCGGCGAGGTCGTCGCCGCGGGCAAAGATGCGAAACGTTTCAAGGTTGGCGACAAGGTGACCTCGCTTGTCGCAGGCGGCGGCTATGCCGAATACTGCATCGCCGACGACGCGGTTGCGCTTCCGGTGCCGCAGGGCTTCTCGATGGTGGAGGCCGCCGCGATCCCCGAAACCTTCATGACCGTTTGGCACAATGTCTTTCAGCGCGGTGCGCTGAAATCCGGCGAGACGTTTCTTGTGCATGGCGGTTCCTCCGGCATCGGAACGACCGCGATCATGCTCGCGAAGGCGTTCGGCGCGACCGTACTCATCACCGCAGGCGACGACGAGAAATGCGCCGCATGCAAGAAACTCGGCGCCGATTTCGCGATCAATTACAAGACGCAGGATTTCGTCGAAGAGACGAAGAAGGCGACCGGCGGCAAGGGTGCCGATCTCATTCTCGACATGGTCGGCGGCGATTACGTCGACCGCAATTACGACGCTGCCGCCACCGAGGGCCGCATCGTCCAGATCGCCACCCAAAAGGGCTACAAGGTCAACATCAACCTTCTGAAGATCATGCAGAAGCGGCTCACACACACGGGCTCCACGCTCCGTCCGCGCACCACCGCCGACAAGTCCACGATCGCCCAGGAACTTGCGGCGAAGGCCTGGCCGCTCCTCTCAAACGGCAAGATCAAGCCCGTGATCGACTCCACCTTTCCGCTGAAAGAGGCCGCCAAGGCGCATGCACGCATGGATAGCAGCGCGCATATCGGCAAGATCGTGCTGACGGTGGGCTGATTTGAGCGCTCTCTTGCCACGGGGCCGCCTTAACCCGAAGCTAGTTTCCAGGGCCCCCGGTTCCGGCTGGGCGGCATGCGGGGATTGAGATTGCGTTTTCAACGGTTCGTTGCGTTTTGCGTGCTAGCGGCCGCGCTCTTCAGCGCAGCCGGCGCGCACGCGCTTGAAGCCATCTCGATCCGCAAGGGCACGGCGGCCATCGACCTCTTGCCCGCGACCGAGCGCTACCAGACCGACAGCGACCGCGTGCAGCTCGCGACAGCACCGGGCTCCGACGGCATCGTCCGCCGCATCGAAGTGATCGCGAGCGTCGTCAAGGGCACTTCCGACTGGGCCGTCTTCGCGCTCGCCAACAACACCGACGAGCAGGTCGACCGCTTGATCGTGGCGCCCCACTACACCATGACGGGTTCCGGAATCTTCTGGCCGGATCTCGGCTCAAAACGCATCGTGAGCGTGACGCCAAGCCAGGGCTTCCGCCCCGAAAAGCAGGCGTCAAACGACGCCGACATTTACCTCATCACCATCGACCCCGGCACGACGGTGACGCTCGTGATGGAGCTCACCTCCAACAACCTGCCGCAGCTCTATTTGTGGGAGCCAGAAGCCTACAAGGGAAAGATCAACTCCTTCACGCTCTATAACGGCATCGTCATCGGCGTCTCGGGCCTGCTCGCCCTCTTCCTCACGATTCTCTTCGTCGTGAAGGGCTCGATCATGTTCCCGGCGGCCGCCGCGCTTGCCTGGGCCGTCTTGGGCTATATCGGCATCGACTTCGGCTTCTGGAACAAGGTGTTCGCGCTCTCGCCGGGCGCGGAGCAATTCTGGCGGGCATCGGGTGAAGCGATTCTCGCCGCGACGCTGATCGTGTTTCTTTTCGCCTATCTCAATCTCGGCCGCTGGAACGTGCGCTATTCGCATCTTGCGGCGGGCTGGCTCGTCTTCCTCGCGCTTCTGGTTGCGGTCGCCTTTCTCGACCCGGGGATTGCGGCCGGTATCGCGCGGCTTTCGCTGCTTGCCGTCGCGATCGTGGGTTTCGGCCTCGTCGTCTACCTCGCGACCCATAATTACGACCGCGCGGTGCTGCTCATCCCGACCTGGTTCCTGCTTACCGTCTGGGTGATCGCCGCAGGTTTCGCGGTCGCGGGCGTGTTGACGAACGACCTGATCGCGCCCGCGTTGCTCGGCGGCCTCGAGCTGATCGTCATGCTCATTGGCTTTACGGTCATGCAACACGCTTTCGCCGGCGTCGGCGCCGAGGGCATTGTGAATGATGTCGAGCGCCGCGCGCTTGCGCTCACCGGCGCGGGCGACATCGTGTGGGACTGGGACGTCGATCGCGACCTGATCTATACGAGTCCCGAAGCCGAGCAGCACCTGGGTCTCAAGCGCGGCACCCTGGAAACCTCCGCCGCCGGCTGGCTCGAAGTTCTGCACCCGGGCGATCGCGACCGTTTCCGCATGGCGCTCGATTCCATGCTGGAGCAGCGGCGCGGCCGGATCGCGCAGGAATTCCGCCTGCGCTCCGAAAGCGGTTCCTATCTCTGGTTCACGCTGCGCGCACGGCCCGTCGTCGGCTCCGACGGCGAGGTGCTGCGCGTCGTCGGCACGCTCGCCGATATTTCCGAGACCAAGATCGCGCAGGAACGGCTTCTGCACGACGCCGTGCACGACAATCTCACGGGCCTGCCGAACCGCGAGCTTTTCCTCGACCGGCTTGAGTCCGCGCTCAAAATGACTGCGAGCGGCGGCGACACGGCGCGGCCCACCGTCATCATCATCGATCTTGACCGCTTCAAGCAGGTGAATGCGAGCACCGGGATGGCGGTCGGCGATTCCATTCTGCTCACCATCGCGCGCCGGCTCGGGCGGTTACTCAAGCCGCAGGACACGCTCGCGCGCATCGCCGGCGACCAGTTCGGCGTGATTTTGCTTTCCGAACGCGAGCCCGCGCGCATCACCGCCTTCGCCGACACGATCCGCCGCAGCCTGCGTGCGCCGATCGGCTTTGGCCCGCGCCAGATTTTCCTCACCGCCTCGATCGGCATCGTGCTCACCGACAGCAGCATGCAGGAGCGCGAGGACGTGCTGAAAAACGCGGAACTCGCAATGTACCATGCGAAGCAGCAGGGCGCCGACCGGATCGAGGTGTTCCGCCCCACGATGCGCTCGCAAAAGATCGACACGCTCACGATGGAATCCGACCTCCGCCGCGCCCTCGAGCGCGACGAGGTCACGCTCATGTACCAGCCGATCATCCGGCTCGAGAACCGCACCATCGCGGGCTTCGAGGCGCTGTTGCGCTGGAACCACCCCCGGCTCGGCCGCGTCGGTCCCGCCGAGTTCATTCCGCTTGCGGAAGAAACCGGCCTCATCGTCGATCTCGGCCACTTCGCGCTCGAGCGCGCCGCCCATCAGCTCGCGCTCTGGCAGCGCGCGATGCCGCCGAACGCCGTGCCGATTTTCGTCAGCGTGAACGTCTCTTCGCGCCAGCTGCTGCGCCACGACCTGATTCAGGACATCAAGGGCGTGCTGTCGCGAAACGTGCTCACGCCCGGCACGTTCAAGCTGGAAATCACCGAGTCGCTTGTGATGGAGAATCCGGAGCTCGCGGCGCAAATGCTCGCGCGCATCCGCGAACTCGGTGCGGGGCTTTCGCTCGACGATTTCGGCACCGGCTATTCGTCGCTCGCCTATTTGCAGCGCTTCCCGTTCGACACCATCAAGATCGACCAGCAATTCGTGCGCGGCTCCGCGCGCGGCGGCACCCGGCCGGTGATTCTGCGTTCGATCATTGCGCTCGCGCACGATCTCGGCATGGAGGTCGTCGCCGAAGGCGCAGAAACCGACTCCGACGCGGTCGAGCTCTACCAGCTCGGCTGCCACTTCGCGCAGGGCTATATTTTCGGCGAGCCTATGACGGCGGAGCAGGCACGGCAGCTGGTTGCGCCGATGCAGCCGGTGGAACGGCGCACCGCGGCGCGCGCGAGCTAGCCCTAGTTGTCATTACCGGGCCGTCGCGCCCGGCGAGCGGAACGCGAGCCGTGGCGCGGACGAGACCCGGTAATCCATGAAGCCTATCTGCGCGTGCCGAGTTTCATCATGGATCACCGGGTCGCGCAGGATCAGCCGCTCGCTTCGCCGCCGCGCCGCTGAGCGAAGCGAAGGTTCGGCGCGGCTTTTAAAGGATTCGCGCTGGCTGCTCGCTTCGCTCGCCAGCGCGAACGGGATGCTGCGGCCCGGTGATGACGAAAATGGTCAAGCGTGCCCTGCGTCCGACACAAGCTTGGCCGGATCGATCCCGATTTTCCGGAGCGCACTCGCGTATTTTTCTTCCGGCGCGGCGTGGAAAATGAGCTCCGCATCCGCCGCGCAGTTCAGCCAGCCGTTGGCGCTGATCTCGCTCTCAAGCTGGCCGGGCGCCCAGCCGGCATAGCCGAGCGCTAAAATAGCGCTCGCCGGCCCTTCGCCGCGCGCGATCGCTTTCAGGATGTCGAGCGTCGCCGTTAGGCAAATCTCGTTGTCGATCGAGAGCGTCGAGTCCTTGATGAAGAAATCCGCCGAGTGCAGCACGAATCCGCGCTGCGTTTCGACCGGCCCGCCCTTCAGGACCGGCACCGGCGAGATCCGGATCGGCTCACCGCCGGGGCTTTTCGGAATGACATCGAGCTGCTCGAGCAAATCCTTGAAACGCACATTCGGCGCGGGCTTGTTGATCACGATTCCCATCGCGCCTTCCGAGGAATGCGCGCACATGTAGATCACCGTGCGTGCGAAACGATCGTCCAGGATCGTGGGCATGGCGACAAGGATTTGGCCATCGAGATAGCCGGGCGTTTTGTTCTGCCCAGCTTCGAAAGAGGTGGGGCCAATTTTCATTAAGAGAGACTAGCGCGACTTTGTGGCATTGCAAATTTCCGCGCTTCTGCCTTATTCACGCGAATGTGGCTATGCGGTTACCGCAGCCGCGGTCTAGGAAATTCCAATGTTTTTCCCGGTTGAGCGAAATTTAGCGATGACGCTCGCGGCCGCATGTCTGCTCGCTTTCGGGCTCATGTTCCCGCGCGGCGCATTTGCGCTCGAATCAACCTGGACCGAGGCGAGCCACGCCCAGGCCCGGCTTCTTGCCGATTCCGGCAGCGACGGTCCGCGAGCGGGAATCGAAATCCGGCTCGAAAAGGGATGGCACACTTACTGGCGCTATCCGGGCGATGCGGGCGTGCCGCCGAAATTCGACTGGTCCGGCTCGGAAAATCTCGCTTCCGCCAAAGTGCAGTGGCCCGCGCCCGAGAAGATCGTCGACCAAAGCGGTTTGAAATCGATCGGCTATCAGGATCGCGTCGTCTTTCCGGTCACGATCAAACCCTCCGACCCGGGCCTGCCGATCAAGCTCCGTCTGAAAATCGACTTTGCGGTTTGCGAAAAACTTTGCGTTCCCGCCGACGCCGCCATGGAGCTCGAAATACCCCAGGAAAGCAGCGACCTCTCGGAAATTCTCGAACAAGCCGAAAGTCTCGTCCCACGCCAGGCCGTGCTCGGTCAAGATACCGACAAACCGGGCATGCTTTCCGTCGCGAGCATCCGGATCGAGCATGGCGACAAGCCGCGCGCGATCATTTCCGTCTCCGCGCCCGAAGGCAGCGCTCCGCGGCTTTTCGCCGAAGGCCCGAACGACAAATGGGCGCTGCCGCTGCCGGAGAAGATCGGAACGTCCGATGGCCTCACGCAGTTCGCGCTGCCGTTCGAAGGCGCGCCGCCCGGCGTAAAACCGATCCCGAAGAAGCTCGTTGTCACGCTGGCCGCGGATACGGACGCGGTCGAAGTGGAAATCCCGCTCGAATAATGCCCGCCTTCCGGGGTACCATAAGTGCCGCCCCACGCGGGCTTTATTCCAACGGAGAAAAAGAATGACCATCAAGCCGGGCGATAAATTGCCGAGCGCGACCTTTCGCGTCATGGGACCCGACGGCCCGAAAGAGATGACCACGAACGACATTTTCAGCGGCAAGAAGGTCGTGCTGATCGGCATGCCGGGGGCCTTCACCCCGACCTGTCATCGCAATCACTTGCCGGGTTACGTGGAACAGGCCGAGAAATTCCGCGGCAAGGGCATCGATACCATCGCGATTACCACCACGAACGATCATTTCGTCATGGGCGCCTGGTCGAAGGCTTCCGGCGGCGAGGGAAAGATCGAGTTTCTCGCGGACGGCAATGGCGAATTCGCGAAGGCGATCGGCCTTGCCTTCGACGGCTCCGCCCGCGGCATGGGCGACGTCCGCTCCAGGCGCTATTCGATGTATGTCGTAGACGGCACGGTGAAAGTATTGAATATCGAGGACAACCCGGGCCAGGCGGAAGCGACCAGCGCGGCTAATTTGCTGAAGGCGATTTGAGCCATTTTTGTCATCCGGGACGCACTCTTACGCGGGCTACGCCCGCGTCCCGGAATGACGGCTCTAGGCAATAATATCCGGGAACAACTTGTCCTCGGTTTCCGCGATCCGGTCGCGAATTTGCAACTTGCGCTTTTTCAGCCGTTGCACCTGCAGCCGGTCGTAGCCGCTGGTAGCCATTAAGGCGTCAATGGCCGCATCCAGATCGCGGTGTTCCTGCCGTAACCGTTCGAGTTCCGCGCGCAGTTCGCGCTCTTCCTGGTTTTTCATGGAGCAGGATCGCTACAAATCGAGCTAACGTTATTTTATCGGTTCCGACGGCCCAGCCAAACTGTCAATTTGGGTCTTATCAGGGGAAAAATCGTCGACTTTTTCCCCTATTCATGACACACTACTATCTTGTCTAGAGACCTATCCTGAAGCGGAGGAAAGCCCCTCATGTCTGTTCAGGCGAATCTAGCTGACCTCAAACAACAGCACCGGGCGCTGGAGCGGGAAATCGAAGAAGCCATGACCCACCTCAGCGCCGACGATTTGAAGCTCGCCGAGCTCAAGCGGCGAAAGCTTCACCTCAAGGACGAAATTGCGCGCTTGTCGCAATTGGAAACGACGGTGCACTAAACGTTTTTGCGTGTTTGACTTTGCGCCGCCGGCTATGCCGGCGGTTTGTTTTTGCGCTCGGCCCGGTAACGTGAATTTTTAAGGCTAACCGGCGTTCCTCCGAAGGCACCGGCGTCTACGGCCGCTAACCTTTCGAACCGAAAGAATCCGTGCTGTGAAGACGGCACGGATTTTTCTTGCAACCGCGCCGCGCTTAACCTGAAAAATTAGGCCTACTCGTTAGCCACAACAAAGCGTTGCGCAACCTTTGAGATAATTTTTCGATAAATTCTCTTCGCTCGTTTTGTTGGGTTTGACGATGTTGCGTACCGGCGAATTCGCCGCAGTTCCGTTTTGCAGCGTTCTCACTTGTGCGCACGGCCGAGCGTTTCGGTCTCTCACGCGTTCCGCGTGAGCCGCGATCCATTCTCCTCATTGGCGAGCAGTTGCAACCGGAGTCCGGCTTCGCATGCCGGCCTTCTTAACGAGGAGGATTACATGAAATTCAAAAAGCTGACGGCTGCGGCCTTGGCTGCTGCCATGCTGATCTCCGTTCCGGCGACCAGCCACGCGAAAGTGTGGTGCTATAAGCCAGTCTCCCACGGCGGAGGCGGCGGATCATCGGCCGCGCCGTGGATCATTATCGGCTGTGCCGGTGGCGTCGTGTTGGCCGCGCTTGCCGCGAACTATCGCGACAGCCGTGAGCTGACCGCGGCGGAAGCATGGAGCTGCGGCACGCTCTTTCTCTTCTCGCGGCCGCGTAACACTTAATTTCTTGCATCTCAACCTGACCCCGCGCCGCGTTGCAGCGCGGGGTTTTTCTTTGGCCCGATCTTGCAGCCGGTCTGCGGGCACCATAGCCTTTCGTGGGGCCTCCTTCGCGCCATCCCGGCGGAAGAGCTCCAAGGATAGCTGGGGAAACATGAAAACGAAACTGATTGCCTTGCCGGTCGCACTCGCGATCGCGCTCACGCCCGTTCCCGCGTCTGCGCAGGTTTGCGGCATCGGCATTATCATCGCCGCGATGGCGGCGAATGCACAGCAACATCGCGAACTGACGGAAAAAGAAGCCGCGACCTGCGGCCTGCTGCTCAATCAGGATCCAAAAGGCGTAGAAGCACAAAAGCGCAGTGCTGCGAAGGCGAAACAGACGCAGCAGAAATAACGCCGCCAAGCGAGGAAACGCCGAACTCCACTTGGCGGTAAAATGCCAATAGCCAGCCGGAAAATGGTTTATGCCGATTGTGACATTTTTGCCATGCCCGGTTAAATAGCGTTGAAAGATGCTGCATGAATTGCCGCTACGTAACCTAAACGGTACCCTCAAATCCAGGTGTGGTGGTCTTAGGGGCCTGTTCGACTTCACAGGGCAACAACGATCAAAGAAGGGCCAAGGGCGATGAAAAAAATTGCAACGATTGTTCTTGCGGGTGCATTGGCGCTTGGTTCCGCGCCAAGCTTCGGGCAAGTGCGTACTTCAACCGGTGGCACGCTTCACTCCAGCACCGCCTGGTGGATTCTCGCCTGTCCGGCAGGCGTAGTGACCGCGGCGATGGTGAAAAACTGGAAGCGGCACAAGGAGCTGAACGCCCCGGAAGCGTGGACTTGCGGTCTGCTCTATTGGTGGAATGAAGCGACCGGCCAGTACGGTCCCTACTAATTCGAAGCGCAAAAACGACACAAGACCCGCGCCGGCTGGCGCGGGTTTTGTTTTTTCACACGCTCTTCGTCATTTCGCGCAGCTTGAACTTCTGGATTTTCCCCGTCGACGTCTTCGGCAATTCGACGAAGACGATATGCTTCGGACACTTGAAGCTCGCGAGATTCTTCTTGCAGTGCGCGAGGAGATCGTCGGCGCTCGCCTGCTTGCCGGGCTTGAGCTCGATGAAAGCGCAAGGCGTCTCGCCCCATTTTTCGTCGGCTTTCGCCACCACCGCCGCCGCCTGCACCGCCGGATGCTTGTAGAGCGCGTCCTCGACCTCGATCGAGGAGATGTTCTCGCCGCCAGAGATGATGATGTCTTTCGATCTATCCTTGATCTGAATGTAGCCGTCCGGATGCATCACGCCGAGATCGCCGGAGTGAAACCAGCCGCCGGCGAAGGCCTTCTCGGTCGCGGATTTGTTCTTGAGATAGCCCTTCATCACGACGTTCCCCCGGAACATTACCTCCCCCATGGTGTCGGCGTCGCGCGGTACCGGCTTCATGGTTTCTGGATCGATGATGTCCATTGCGTCGAGCGGTACGATCGTGACCCCCTGCCTCGCCTTCTTCGCAGCCTGCGCCGGAGAATCGAGCGCATCCCATTCGCGATGCCAGTCGTTCACCGCAGCGGGGCCGTAGGTTTCGGTGAGCCCGTAAAGATGCGTGACGTTGAATCCCGCGCCTTTCATCGCGGCCAACACCGCCTCCGGCGGCGGCGCGGCGGCCGTGAAGAATTCCACCATATGCGGCAGCGGCTTTTTCTCCTCCGGGGGCGCATTGAGCAACGTCGACATCACGATCGGCGCGCCGCAAAGGTGCGTCACCTTATGCTCGGCGATAAGGTCATACATCGCTTTCGCACGCACCTGCCGCATGCAGACATGCGTTCCGGCCACGACAGAGATCGTCCACGGGAAGCACCAGCCGTTGCAGTGAAACATCGGCAGCGACCACATATACACCGGATGCTTTTTCATCTGGCAGGTCAGCGCATTGCCGACCGCCAAGAGCGCCGCGCCGCGATGATGATAGACGACGCCCTTCGGATCGCCGGTCGTGCCCGAGGTGTAGTTGAGCGAGATCGCGTCCCACTCATCGCCAGGGTGCGAGCGGACATACTTGTTGTCGCCCTCCGCCAGAAAGTTTTCGTATTCGATCGAGCCGATCCGCTCGCCTTCGCCTGAAAATTCCGGATCGTCGTAATCGATGACGAGCGGTTTCACTTTCGCGGTCGCAAGCGCTGCCTTCATCACCTTGGAAAATTCGCGATCCACGATCACCACTTTCGCCTCACCGTGGTCGAGCGAGAACGAAATGATCGGCGCATCGAGCCGCGTGTTCAGCGTGTTCAGCACCGCCCCCGTCATCGGCACCCCGTAGTGGCATTCTAACATCGCAGGGGTGTTGGCGAGCAGCACCGCGACCGTATCGCCTCGCGAAATCCCGCGCTTTGCGAGCGCCGACGCAAGCCGCATCGCGCGCGTGTGAAAATCGCGGTAATTGCGTTTCATCTTGCCGTGAATGACGGCGGTATGATCGGGAAATACCGCCGCCGCGCGCTCAAGATAAGTGAGCGGCGTCAGCGGCTGGTAGTTCGCGGGATTTTTGTCGAGATCGATATCGTACGCACTTTTCGCCACGGCGTTCCCCCATTCCTGCGGAGGAAAGCTAGCGTCACCCTATGCGAGGCTCAAGCGAAGAAGAGATCGTGCACGCCGCTTTCGATCAGGGCGAGCGCGATCAGGAATACCAGCCCGTAGGCGATGCGGTAAAAAATCTCGGTCGGCGTGATCCGGACGAGCCAGACGCCGAGGAAATTGGTCGCAATCGCAAGCGGCATCAGCACCAGCGAGGTCTCGATGTTCGCGGCCGAGAACTGCCCGAGCGCGAAAAACGGGACTAACTTCATGTAATTCACGAGCGCGAAGAACACGGTCGCGGTGCCCACAAACCGCAATTTCGCCATTCGCTGCGGCAGCACGTAAATCTGAAACGGCGGCCCTCCCGCATGCGAAAGCGTGCTGGTGAAAGCCGACACCCCGCCCCAGAACACACCGGCTGCGGCATGGGGCCGCCCCCGTTCCTTCTTCGGCGCGGGCGCAAACCAGTAGTTCAGCACGAAAATGAGCGCAATCAGCCCGACCGCGAGCCGCACCTGCGCGTCCGAGACATGCGCGGCGAGCGCCCAGGCGGCGGAGACACCGATGAAAGCGCCGAGCGTCATCACCTTCACGTTCCACTTGTCCCAGTCGCGCCAATAGACCCAGAGCGAAACCGCATCCTGCACAAGGAGGATCGGCAGTACGATTGCGATCGCCTGTACGGGCGGAACCACAAGCGACAAAAGCGGCGTCGCCACGAGGCCGACCCCGGCAAAACCGCCTTTCGCAAGGCCAAGGAAAGTAACGGCGATACAGGCCGCGATGTAGAAAATAGGGTCGGTGGGCACGGGCTGAGAAATTCCGGCAGGTGGTGAACTTAAAACCGATTGAAAGCGCGCGAGCTATCCCCCTTCGTGCATGGCATAAGGGCTAAGGACGCAAGGCTTGCAAAGCTCGCGCGCAAGCGGAAAAGTGGGTGAACAGCCGAGAACGATAAAAAATAATCCGGGAGGAACGCCGTGGATACCAAGACCGAAAGCCGCTACCCCGAGGTTTACGCGCGTTCGTTGCGCGACCCTACGGGTTTCTGGGGCGAACAGGCGGAAGCCATCGACTGGATCGAGAAGCCGAAAACGGTGTTCGATCCGAAGGCGGGCATCTATGGCCGCTGGTTCACCGACGGCGTCTGCAACACCTGCTGGAACGCCGTCGACCGCCACGTGAAGGCCGGGCGCGGCGAGCAAGCCGCTTTCATCTATGACAGCCCCGTCACCGGCCAGAAGCGCAAGATCAGCTACAAGGAGCTGCTCGACGAGGTGAAAGCCTTCGGAGCGGTGTTGCACGGCTTCGGCGTCGAGAAAGGCGACCGCGTTATCATTTACATGCCGATGGTGCCCGAGGCGCTGATTGCGATGCTCGCCTGCGCGCGGATCGGCGCGATTCACTCCGTCGTCTTCGGCGGCTTCGCCGCGAAGGAGCTTGCGACGCGCATCGACGACGCCAAGCCCAAGGTGATCCTTTCCGCCTCCTGCGGCATCGAGCCGGGCCGCACCGTCGCCTACAAACCGCTTCTCGACGAAGCGATCAAGCTCTCGAAAGAAAAGCCGCAGGCCGTGATCCTCCTGCAGCGCCCGCAGCAGGAAGCGCCGATGACTGCGGGCCGCGACCACGATTGGGCGGCGCTGCGCGCGGCCGCGATCCGCGACGGGAAAACCGCCGACTGCGTGCCCTGCCTCGCGACCGATCCGCTCTACATCATCTACACCTCCGGCACGACCGGCGTTCCGAAAGGCGTCGTGCGCGATCACGGCGGGCATCTCGTCTCGCTCAACTGGTCGATGAAGGGAATTTATGGCATCGACCCCGGCGAAACCTGGTGGGCGGGCTCCGATATCGGCTGGGTCGTCGGCCACTCCTACATCGTCTACGCGCCGTTGTTCCACGGCTGCTCCTCGGTCCTGTACGAAGGCAAGCCGATCGGAACGCCCGACGCTGGCGCCTACTGGCGCGTGATTTCCGAGCATGGGGTCGTTTCGCTCTTCACCGCGCCGACCGCCTTCCGCGCAATCAAGAAGGAAGACCCGCAAGGAAAATTCCTCTCCGGCAAGGATCTCTCGAAATTCCGCACGCTTTTCCTCGCAGGCGAGCGCGCCGACCCCGATACGATTCAGTGGGCGGAAAAACTTCTGAAGGTCCCCGTGATCGACCACTGGTGGCAGACCGAGTCCGGCTGGCCGATGGTGTCGAACCCCGTGGGCTTAGGCGCAATGCCGGTGAAATACGGCTCGCCGACCGTCGCCGTCCCCGGCTACGACGTGCGCGTCGTCGACGAGCAGAACAAGGAAGTGAAGCCCGGCACCATGGGCGCGGTGGTCGTGAAACTGCCGCTGCCGCCGGGCTGTCTGCCGACCCTCTGGCACCAGGACGAGCGCTTCAAGGAAAGCTATCTCACGGAATTCCCCGGCTACTACAAAACCTCCGACGCCGGCTACAAGGACGAGGACGGTTACATTTTCATCATGGGCCGCACCGACGACATCATCAATGTCGCGGGGCACCGGCTCTCGACCGGCGGCATGGAGGAAGTGCTTTCCTCGCATCCCGACGTCGCCGAATGCGCGGTGATCGGCGTCGCCGACCAGCTCAAGGGCGAAGTCCCCTGCGGCTTCATCGTGCTGAAAGCGGGCGTGAACAAACCGCCCGCGGAAGTGGAAAAGGAAGTGGTCTCGCTCGTGCGCGAAAGGATCGGGCCGGTCGCCGCTTTCAAGCTCGCGATTGTCGTGAACCGCCTGCCGAAGACGCGCTCCGGCAAGATCCTGCGCGGCACCATGAAGAAGATCGCCGACTCGCAGCCCTGGACGATGCCGGCCACGATCGACGACCCGGCGATCATGGACGAGATCAAGACTTCGATGAAGGAGCGGGGATTGGCAGCGGGCTGAGAAATGGACACTGTCATGCCCGGCCTCGTGCCGGCCATGACACGGTCTTGCTACTCGCGCTTCTTCGAGCCGCCGAGCTTGGCGAACACCGACTCGATATCGACCGGCGCTTCCTTTTTCGGGCGCCCGCTTTCCTCCTCCTGCCGTGCGGCGTCCGCGGCCGCCGCTTCCGCACGCGCGGTCGTTTCGGACGCGGGGAGAAGCGTCGAGTGCGATTCCTCTTTTGCCGGCTTTTCCTTCGCGGCGCGCGCGACCTCGCGGTCGAGGTCGATCTGCGACGTGAGCCCGAGCGTCACGGGATCGAGCGGCTGCAGGGTCGCGGCGTTCCAGTGCGTGCGATTCCGCACCGACTCGATCGTCGACTTCGTCGTGCCGACGAGACGCATGATCTGGGCGTCCTTCAGCTCCGGGTGATTGCGCACGAGCCACAGGATGGCGTTGGGGCGGTCCTGCCGCTTCGAGACCGGCGTGTAGCGCGGGCCCTTCTTTTTCGTTTTCGGCTCCGGCACCACGACGGTCGATTCCGAGCGCTTCAATTTGTGGTTAGGGTCCTTCTCCCCCGCCTCAATTTCCGCGCGCGTAAGCTGGTTTGACGTCACCGGATCCATGCCTTTGATGCCCTGCGCCACTTCGCCGTCGGCGATCCCCTTCACTTCCAGGGGATGCAGGCGGCAGAATTCTGCGATCTGATCGAAGGTGAGCGTCGTATTCTCGACCAGCCATACGGCGGTTGCTTTCGGCATCAGGACTGTGTCAGCCATGGCTAAATCTCGCAAAACGGGCTTTAGATAAGCTCTTCGAGCTCCGGCCGTCTTTTCGGGACGGAGCCTCGGTAATCCTCGAATTCACCGGGGATGCTCGTTATATAGGGTCTGAACGCGCTAGAAGCAATGATGTTTCAAAGAGAAATGGGCCTCCAAAAACCGCCGCTTCGCGTGCTTTTGTGCACGCCACGCGGCTTTTGTGCAGGCGTGGTGCGGGCGATCGACGTGGTCGAGCGCACGCTCGAGAAATACGGCGCGCCTGTCTATGTCCGCCACGAAATCGTCCATAACAAATATGTCGTGGAGTCGCTCCGGCAGAAGGGGGCGATCTTCGTCGAGGAACTCGACGAGGTGCCCGAGGGCGACCGGCCGGTGATCTTCTCCGCCCATGGCGTGCCGAAATCGGTGCCCGAGGAAGCAGGCCGCCGCAACCTGTTCACGATCGACGCCACCTGTCCGCTGGTGACGAAAGTCCATCGCGAGGCGATGGTGCATTTCAAGCGCGGCCGCGAGATCGTGCTCGTGGGTCATGCAGGCCATCCCGAAGTGACCGGCACCATGGGCCAGCTTCCCGCAGGCGCAGTGGTGCTGGTCGAAACCACGAGCGATGCGAAAAATTTCCAGCCGAAGGACGCTTCGCAACTCGCCTATGTCACGCAAACGACGCTCTCGATCGACGACACCGCCGAGATCGTCGCGATCCTGCGCGAACGCTTTCCCGAGATCGTCGGGCCGCACAAGGAAGACATCTGCTACGCGACCACCAACCGCCAGGAAGCCGTGAAGCGCGTGGCGCCGCAGGTGGACGCAATGATCGTGGTCGGCGCGCCGAACAGCTCCAACACGCAGCGGCTCTGCGAGGTCGCCAAGCGATCGGGCTGCTCGAACACCACCCTCATGCAGCGCGCGGCCAATATCGACTGGGCGGCGTTCGAGAACATCAAGAGCCTTGGTGTGGCCGCCGGCGCCTCCGCACCGGAAGTGCTGGTCGAGGAAGTCATCGATGCTTTCGCCGAGCGCTATGACCTTTCGATTGAGAGTGTTTCGGGCCCGCCCGAGGATGTGTTCTTTCCGCTGCCGCGCGAATTGCGCAATGACGCCGCGGAGTGAGCGATGCGGCCGCGACTATTCAGCATCGGCCACTCCAACCACCCGATCGGGCATTTTGTCTCACTGCTGAAAGGCGCGGGCGTCACGCTGCTTGCCGACGTGCGCTCCTATCCCGTGTCGCGTTATGCGCCGCAGTTCAATCGCGGCGCACTCGCGAAGTCGCTGGAAGATAACGGCATTGCCTATCTCTATTTGGGAAAGGAACTCGGCGGCAAGGCGCGCGAGAAGATTTCCGCGCAGGATTTCGAGCGCGGGCTTGACCGCCTGCTTTCCGAAACGGCGCGCCTTCGCGTCGCGATGATGTGCGCCGAGCGCGACCCTTTAAACTGCCACCGCTGGCTCTGGCTTTCGCGCGAGCTCGCCGCGCGCGGTATTGAAGTCGCGCATATTCTCGCGGACGGAAAGATCGAAAGCCAGTTCGAGACCGAGAACCGCCTGCTCGCCGCCGAAGGACTCGCGGGCGACGATTTCTTCCCGCGCGAACAGCGCCTGGCCGACGCCTATCGCGCGCGCTTCCGCCATCACGCTGTCGCGGCGGAGTAAGCGATGGCCGTTTACACCGAAGTCGGCGAGGACCAGCTCGCGAAATTCCTCGCCGGATACGATCTCGGCGAGTTGATGTCGTTCAAGGGCATCGCCGAAGGCGTCGAGAACACCAACTATCTCCTGCACACCAAGCGCGGCTATTTCATCCTCACGCTCTACGAGAAGCGCGTGAAGAAGGAGGATCTTCCCTTCTTCATCGGCCTCATGGAGCATCTCGCCGCGCGCGGCATCAACTGCCCGCAGCCGGTGAAGGACAAAAACGGCACCGCGCTCGGCGATCTCGCCGGCCGTCCGGCAACGCTCGTGACCTTTCTCGAAGGCTTGTGGATCCGCCGCCCCAACGTCGTGCATTGTCAGGCGCTCGGGGAGGCCATGGCCGCGATGCATAAGGCGGGCGGCGGATTCAGGCTGCGCCGCGAGAACGCGCTCGGGCATGCGAGCTGGAAGAGCCTCGCGCAATCGGCAGCGGGTGGCGCCGACAAAATCGCTCCGGGTCTGGCTGCGCTCATCCAGGGAGAAGCGAGCGACATCGAAAAATCATGGCCCAAGGGTCTGCCGGAAGGGGTGATCCATGCCGACCTCTTCCCCGATAACGTGTTCTTCCTCGGCAAGAAGCTCTCGGGTCTGATCGACTTCTATTTCGCCTGCAACGATCTCCTCGCCTACGATATCGCGGTTTCGCTCAACGCCTGGTGCTTCGAGGTCGACGGCTCGTTCAACGTCACCAAAGGGCGCGCGCTCTTGTCCGGCTACAACGCGGTGAGAAAACTTGAGACGAAGGAGGTGGCCGCGCTTCCGCTCCTTGCGCGCGGCGCGGCGCTGCGCTTTCTCCTCACCCGCGCGATCGACTGGCTGAACGTGCCGCCGGGCGCGCTCGTGCGGCCGAAGGACCCGCTCGAATATCTGAAGAAACTCAATTTCCACCGCAGCATCAGAAACGCGAGCGAATACGGATTGTCCGCATGAGTAAGGTCATCATCCACACCGACGGCGCCTGCTCCGGCAATCCCGGCCCCGGCGGCTGGGGCGCAATCATCCGTGACGGCGCGAATATCCGCGAGATGATGGGCGGCGAAGCCGCGACTACGAACAATCGCATGGAACTGATGGCTGCGATTTCGGCGCTTGAGTCGCTTCCCGACGGCACGCCCGCCGAGCTGCATACCGACTCGCAATATTTGCGCGACGGCATCACCAAGTGGCTGCACAACTGGAAGAGAAACGGCTGGCGCACGCGCGACCGATCGCCGGTGAAGAACGCCGAGCTCTGGAAGCGGCTCGAAGCGGCCGCGCAAAAACACAATGTGAGCTGGCACTGGGTGCGCGGCCATATCGGTCACGACGAGAACGAACGCGCCGATGAACTCGCGCGCGAAGGAATGAAGCCGTTCCTCAGACGATGAGGATCGCAAAGCATTAAATTCATCGTCATGGCCGGGCTTGTCCCGGCCATCCACGCCTTGTTGAATCAGCTCATGCAGGGCGGCTTCGTTTACATTGTCACGAACAAACGCAACGGCATTTTGTACGTCGGTGTCACTAGCGATTTATTACGTCGCGCCCACGAACATCGAGAAGGCACTATCAAGGGATTCACAAAGCGTTATGGGTTGAAGCGCCTCGTTTACTACGAACATTACGACGACATCCGAAACGCCATCCAGCGCGAGAAGACAATGAAGCATTGGTCACGCGCATGGAAAGTCAGAACGATTCACGGATTCAATCCAAACTGGAACGATCTTTGTGACGAGCTTTCGTAAAGGCGTGGATGCCCGGCACAAGGCCGGGCATGACGAAATAATCACGCTTCGCGCTTTTTTCGCTCTCTTTTCCGCGCATACATCGCCGTATCCGCCCGCGCGAGCACGGCTTCGGTCGTGTCGCCGTCCGAAAGCATCGTGAGGCCGGCGGACAAGCCGATCGCATAGCGCTTCCCTTTCTGTTCGAAAGACGACTCCGCAATCAGCGCCTCCAGCGCGCGCGCCTTCGCGATCGCCTGCGCCTCATTCAAGTTCCACAGCAGCACCACGAACTCGTCGCCGCCGACACGCGCGACGACGTCGGAAGCGCGGACCGCGCCTGCGATCAATCGTCCCACCCGTCCGAGCACCCAGTCGCCTGCGGCGTGGCCGTGCCGGTCATTCACCGCCTTGAAGCCATCGAGATCCAGGAACAAAAGCGCGCCGGTCGCCTTGTAACGCCGTGCGTAAGCGAGCGTCCGCCCGAGCGCCTTCATGAAACCGCGCCAGTTGAGAAGGCCGGTCAGCGGATCCTCGTCGACGCGCGTCTCAAGTTCCGCGATCCGCGCCCGCTCGGCCATCAATTGTTCGCGCAGTGCATCGACCTCGGCCGCAAGCTTCGAAGCGAGCGAACGCGAGTTTCCCGCCTTCGCTTTCCGCGGCACGGGTTTCGGCTCGCGTTCCCGCAACCGCGCCCGGCGTTTATCCCCCGTTTTTTCCCGTTCCCGCGGAACACCCCGCGCCATGCGTATTAACCCCGAAAAGGAGCGGGCCCGATCAAAGCTTGCCAGCCCCCTCTCAGTCCTATAATCGGGCGCTTTCCTGCGCCAGTGGGGCAATCAAAAAATGGCCAGCAAAAAGCCCGTGGCCATCATCATGGGCAGCCAATCGGATTGGGAAGTCATGCGTTTCGCGGCGGCGGCGCTGGACGAACTGGGTATCGGCCACGAGACCCTGATCGTATCCGCGCACCGGACGCCGGAGCGGCTCTATAAATTCGCCAAAACGTCGAAGAAACAGGGCTTCCGGATCGTGATCGCGGGCGCGGGCGGGGCCGCGCATCTGCCCGGCATGACCGCGTCCTTGACGACGCTCCCCGTGCTGGGCGTACCCATGAAGACCACGGCGCTCGAAGGCAAGGACAGCCTCTTGTCGATTTTGCAGATGCCGGCCGGCATTCCCGTCGGAACGCTCGCGATCGGCAAGCCCGGCGCGATCAACGCCGCGCTTCTTGCCGCTTCCATTCTTTCGTTGTCGGACGGCAAGATCGCAAGGCGTCTCGAAGATTTCCGCAAGCGCCAGACCGCTTCGGTCGGCAAATATCCGCAGAGCGCGAAAACCGCGAAGCGCGGCAAGCGTTGAGTTGGACGACATGGCAAGCGATTTACCGATCCTGAAACCGGGCTCGACCCTTGGCATCCTTGGCGGCGGCCAGCTCGGCCGAATGCTCGCGCTCGCGGCGGCCCGCTTCGGCCTCCACTGCCATGTGTTCTCGCCGGAAAAAGATTCTTGTGCTTTCGAGGTCGCGCGCGAGAAAACCTGCGCTTCCTACGAGGACGAGGCGGAGCTCACGCGCTTCGCCAACCGCTGCGACATCATCACCTTCGAATTCGAAAACGTACCCGCCGAAACCGCCGATTTTCTCGTCACCAACAAAAAGCCGGTTCTGCCCGATCCCGCCATCCTCGCCACCACGCAGGATCGCCTCGCCGAAAAGCATTTTCTCACCGACTTCGAGATCAAGACCGCGCCCTATGCCGAGATCGGATCGGACGTCGATATTTCCGTCGCGACCGTGCAGGTGCCGACGCCCGCAGTCATGAAAACGCGCCGTCTCGGCTATGACGGCAAGGGGCAGGCGATCGTTCCGCTCGACGGCGATCCCTCCACCGCGTGGAAAGCGATCGGCGAAGTGCCGGCGATTTTGGAGGGCTTCGTCAATTTCGATCTCGAGCTTTCGGTCGTCGCCGCGCGCGGACGCGACGGCACTTTCGTCGCCTTCGAGCCGGTCGAGAACGTGCATCGTGACCACATTCTGTACCAATCGATCGTTCCGGCGACGATTACGCCCGCGCTCGCGAAGGAGGCCGTCGGCATCACGAGGAAGATCGCGGACGAGCTCAACTATGTCGGCGTGCTCGCGGTCGAAATGTTCGTCGTTCCGACGAACGGGAAGCACGAGCTCCTGGTCAACGAAATCGCGCCGCGCGTGCATAATTCCGGCCATTGGACGATCGACGGCGCGAATGTAAGCCAGTTCGAGCAGCATGTGCGCGCGATCGCGGGCTGGCCCTTGGTGAGGCCCCGCCGCCTCGGCCTCGTCGAGATGACGAATTTGATCGGCAGCGAGGTCGAGGGCTGGAAGCGGTATATCGCGCAGGCCAACACGGCCGTGCACATCTACGGCAAGGGCGAACCCCGCCCCGGCCGCAAGATGGGGCATGTCACCAAGGTGACGCCGGAAGATTGACGCGCGGCCCCACCGCCCGTCATGGCCGGGCGAAAGGCGCGAAGCGCCGTCTTCGCGCCTGAAGTCCCGGCCATCCACGTCTTACTGATTCAATTCAAAAAAGGCGTAGATGCCCGGCACAGGGCCGGGCATGACACTGCGTGTCAGGCCACCATCTGCTTCATCACGGCGTAGAGATCGTTCTTCGCCTCGAAGCCGATGCCGGGAATGTCCGGCATTTTCACGCGGCTGTCCTTGACCGGCACATTGTCCGCGAAGCCGCCGAACGGCGCGAACACCTGCGGATACGACTCGTTTCCGCCGAGACCCAATCCGACCGCGATATTGAGCGCGAATTGATGCCCGCCGTGCGGCACACAGCGGCGCGGCGACCAGCCGTGTGCGCGCAGCATCGAAAGCGTGCGCAGATATTCGACAAGGCCGTAGGAAAGCGCCGGATCCATTTGCAGCCAGTCGCGATCCGGCCGCAAGCCGCCGTGGCGGATCAGATTGCGCGCATCCTGCATCGAGAACAGATTCTCGCCGGTCGCAAGCGGGCCCATGTAGCGGGTCGCGAGCGCCGCGTGCACGAGATAATCCAGCGGATCGACCGGCTCCTCGTACCAGTGCAATTTGTACGGCGCGATCGCGTCGCCGAATTCGATCGCCCGATCGAGATCGAAGCGCCCGTTCACGTCGACGCACAGTTTGTCGCCGTTGCCGCCGAGCACCTTCAGTACCGCTTCGATGCGCTTCAAATCCTCCTTGAGCGGCACCCCGCCGACTTTCATCTTCACGGTCGAGTAACCCTTGTCGAGATAGCCGCGCATCTCGTCCTGCAGACTCTTCTCGTTCTCGCCGGGGTAGTAGTAGCCGCCCGCGGCGTAGACCCAGGCGCTCTCGTCGGCCTTGCCGCCGTTGTAGCGGTTCGCAAGCAATTTCCAGAGCGGCAGGCCCTCGGCTTTCGCCACCGCGTCCCAGATCGCCATGTCGAGAATGCCGACCGCGACCGAGCGCTCGCCGTGGCCGCCCGGCTTCTCGTTGGTCATCATCGCGGCCCAGGCCTTGGCCGGGTCGATCAGCCCGCGCTCGTCCTGCAACTCCTTCGCCGTCGCGGATTTCAGCCGCGGAATGAACCGCTCGCGCAACAGCCCCTGCTCCGAATAGCGCCCGTTCGAGTTGAACCCGAAGCCGATCACGGGCTTGCCGTCCTTCACCACATCGGTCGCGATCGCCACCACGCTCGCAGTCATGGTGGAGAAGTCGATATAGGCGTTGCGGATAGAGGATTTGATGGGAACGACGATGTCGGTGATGCCGGTGATACGCATGCGCGGAACGCCTCCAGAAAATTCGTAACAGGATTGTATCGAATCGCGGGCTTCCCTAGCATCCGTCACCGCCCGCCACCAGTAGCGTCCCGCGCAAGACTCGTTTCCGCCGCATGAAAAATTACGTCATCAACCTCAAGCGCCAGCCCGAGAAATTCGAGCGCTTCTGCAAGGCGAATGCCGGCTCCGGCATCGCCTTCGAGCGTTTCGACGCGAGCGACGGGGCCGGGATGAGCGAGCAGGACGCCGTCGCGATGAAAGTCATCGCCCCCGACAGCAAGCTCACCAAGGGCGCCATCGGCTGCGGGGCGTCCCACTTCCGCATCTGGAAGGAGACGGTGGAAGCGAACACGCCCGCGCTCGTGTTCGAGGACGACGCCGTGATCCGGAACGACCTCAATGCGGTTCTGCCCGCGCTCCTCGCGGACCTCGAGAACTGGGACATCCTCGTGCTCGGCTACAACACGGATTCCATCCTCGATCTCGAGATCGCCCGCGGCATGAGCTCGGCCGTGGTCTTCGCGCCGAAATATCCGACCAAGGAGACCGAAGCCGCCTTCCAGAAGTCGAAGGCGCCCGTGGCGGCCCTCAAGCTCAATCACTGCTTCGGCACCTCGGGCTATGCGGTCTCGCCCAGAGGCGCGAAGAAGCTTCTCAAGTTCTGCTTCCCGATGGACAACCGCCCGATCGCAATTCCGGCCCTGAAGCGCTCGTTTCCGGCCTTTGGCCTCGATTGCATGCTGAACGACGTCTATAAAAACATCGAGGCTTTCGCCTGTTTTTCGCCGCTGGTGCTGCCGAAAAACGACCGCGCCGCCTCCACCGTGCAGAATTAGGGGCCCGCAGCCATCTTTAATTCGTCATTACCGGGCCGCCGCGGACCGGCGAGTGCAACGAGCCGCAGTGCGGGCGAGTCCCGGTAATCCATGATGAATCTCGATAATCCGCATGAATCGCGCGGAAGTCGGCTCTAGCCGACTTCCGCCATAAGTAACTTGCGAGCCCGGTCCAGCCGGCTCGCTGTCTCGCAGCGTCATCCGCTCGCTATGCGGCCGCGCCGCTGAGCGAAGCGAAGGTCCGGCGCGGCTTTTAAAGGAGTTCGCGCTGGATGCTCGCTTTCGCTCGCCAGCGCGAACAGGACGCTGCGGCCCGGTGATGACAATGAGATGGGTGGACTTTTCCGGGCTCTTCTGGTACGCAGCCCGCCTCCGGCCGGTCTTTTTAAGGCCCAGGCTGCAATCCGATCCCAATTCGAAAAGAGGCAAAACACGTGCAGGTTCTCGTTCGCGACAATAACGTCGATCAGGCTCTCAAGGCGCTCAAGAAGAAAATGCAGCGCGAGGGCATCTTCCGCGAGATGAAGCTGCGTGGCCACTACGAAAAACCCTCCGAGAAAAAAGCGCGCGAGAAGGCGGAAGCCGTTCGCCGCGCCAGGAAGCTCGCGCGCAAGAAATTGCAGCGCGAGGGTCTCCTCCCGATGAAGCCGAAGACCGTGGCGAAAGCCGGCGGCCGCGGCGGTCATGGCGGCGGCCGCTCGGGCGGCTTCGGCGGTGGCGGCGGCTTCGGCGGACGCTAAGCTCTCGCCAAACCGAAAATGAAGGACTGCGGGCCGATCTCGGGTTTACCTGAGATCGGCTTTGTTATTTTCGCAAGCCGGCAACAGCCGGCTTGCGTGAGGCCCGCGTTTTTATTTTCGTTTCACTCGTCGATAAAGTGCTTCACGATCTCGGTCGCGCCGGAGCGATCGAGATCGGTATGCCCGGCTTCCGGAAAGCGCACGAAGCGCTTCGGCTCGTTCGCCGCCGCAAACATGAGCTGGCCGAATACGATCGGCACCACGCGGTCCTGCTCGCCATGCAGGATCAGAAGCGGCGCATGCACATCCCTGATGTAATCGATGGAATGAAACTGATCGTGCATTAGCCACCGCACCGGCATGAACGGATAGAGCGCGGCCGCGACATCGACCGCCGATGTATAAGGCGCTTCCAGCACGACCTTCCGAACCGGATGCGCGGCGGCTAACCGCACCGCGACGCCCGTACCGAGCGAATAACCCCAGAGCACGATACGATTTCCGCCATAGCGCGCGGCGGCGAACTTGTAAGCCGCCTCACCGTCGGCAATCAGCCCTTCTTCGGTCGGCGAGCCGGTCGAGCCCGCATAGCCGCGGAACGAAACGCCGAACAATCCGATGCCGTCCGCGGTCAACTTCTTGAATCGCTCGACCCGCCACGAAAGCACTTCGGCGTTGCCGTGGAAGAAGAGAACGATCGGCTTTCCTTCCTGCGGCGGCGCGAACCAGGCAACGAGTTGCTCGCCGTCGGCGGTCTTGATCCGGATATTGCTCGCCTGCGGAAAGCCCATGCTCGCGGGCGTCCGCGCGATCGTTTCGGGCGGGTGATACATCAGCGCGCGCTGGCCGAAATAAAGCGCGGCGACAAGCGCGCCGTAAGCGGCCAGGATCAACAGCAAAATACCTATCAAAATTTTCATCTTGCCCTAATCATTCCGCCCTTGCAGGAATTGTGCCGCTACCCGATTTATGCGCTAGGCTTAAAGGCGTTGGCGGCAAGGCCGCGATTAGGGAGCATGTTCATGTCGAATTCGGGTTGGATCGTTCTCGGAATCATCGGCTTTCTCATTCTCTCGATTATCTTCGTCTACAACGGCCTCGTGACGCTGCGGCAACGGGTGAACCAGTCCTTTGCCGACATCGATGTGCAGCTCAAGCAGCGCCACGATCTCATCCCGAATCTCGTCGAAACCGTGAAAGGCTATGCGGGTCACGAACGCGGCACGCTCGAAGCGGTCATTCAAGCGCGCAATGCTGCGGTGAACGCGAAAACGCCCGGCGATGTCGCCGCCGCCGAAAACCAGCTCACCGGCGCGATCCGCGGATTGCTGGCGCTGGCCGAGTCCTACCCGGACCTGAAAGCGAGCGCGAACTTCCAGGAGTTGCAGACGGAGCTTTCCGATTTGGAGAACAAGATCGCCGCGTCGCGCCGCTTCTTCAACAACGCGGTGCAGGAATACAACACCGGCATCCAGCGTTTCCCGGCGGCGCTCTTTGCGGGCATGCTCGGCTTCACCGAGAAACAGTTCTTCGACCTCGGCGACACCCGCGCGACCTACGAGCAAGCACCCACGGTGAAGTTCTAATTCATCCTGGCGGACGGCTCGCACCGCCCGCTTTTTCGGAGAGAGACGGGCATGGCGGCCTACGGACTCTACTCGCATATCCGCGCGAACAAGATCCGCTCGCTCTTCCTGCTCGCGGGCCTGTTCCTGCTCGTCTATGTGATGGTCTTCGCCGGCGCGCTCGTCGCCGAGGCCTGGCTGCACGGCAATTATCCGCTCGATACCATCGTGCTGCTGGCAAAGCGCGACCTCGTGCAGGCGATTCCCTATGCGACCGTGGGCGCAGCGATCTGGATCGCGATTGCGTATTTTTTCAATCAGAACATGATCGATGCGGTGACGGACTCGGAATCCGTCACCCGCCGGGAAGAGCCGCGCCTCTATAATATTCTCGAAAATCTCTGCATCTCGCGCGGCATTCCGATGCCGAAGCTCAAGATCATGGACTCTGACGCGCTGAACGCCTTCGCAAGCGGCATGAACCGGCGGCAATACTCCATCACGGTGACCACCGGGCTCCTGAACCGGCTGAACGATCAGGAAATCGAAGCCGTGCTCGGGCACGAGCTCACGCACATCCGGAACGGCGACGTGCAGATGATGGTCGTCGCCATGATCATCGCGGGCGCCGTGTCGTTTTTCGGCGAGCTTTTGTTCCGGATGTTCATGAGCGGCGGCTTCCGCTATCGCTCCTCGGACGAGCGCAAAGGCGGCGGCGCGGCCGCGGCGATCGCGATCGCAATTGCGCTGATTATTGTGTCATGGCTCCTGTCCATCGTCGTCCGGCTCGCCCTTTCGCGCTCGCGCGAATATCTCGCCGACGCCGGCTCCGTGGAGCTCACCAAAAATCCCGACGCCATGATTTCGGCGCTCCGCAGGATCGAGGGCCGCGGCGAGCTTCCGGGCTCGCCTTCCGGCATCATGGAAATGTGCGTCGACAACCCGCGCACGGGGTTTTCCGATTTGTTCGCGACCCATCCTTCGGTCGAAAGCCGCATCTACAAGCTCGTCACGCTCGCGGGCGGCCACGATCCGGGGCCGATCGCGCTTCCGCCGCTCGATGACGAGGAAAGCGACGAGATCGAGCCCGACGAGCGCCCGCAAATTCCCCAGGATCGCTCGGATGACAAGCCGAACCCCTGGGGCGACCCGCCGCCGCAACGAGCGCCGCGGCCGCAGCAGGGGCCGTGGGGATGAGAATAGAAATCTTACCTCTACTTATCATGGCCAAGATCGTCACATAGAGGAATAAATGTACAGACTACGTCAAATAATACCCAGAAACGTGTAGATGCCGGCAAGCGCGCTATGCCGGGACCACGTCCGATGTTCAAGAAAGAAGCTGCTAGGGCAGCAAAACGCCTGAAGCGTAAAAAGCGCAAGGAAAAATGGGCCGGTTGGTACCCGTAAAATACTCGTAGCGCCCCGGGCAAATTGACCAAGTATCCAACAGCTGGTGCTGTAGGGAGAGTTCGCTAAACGCAAGATTCGTCATGGCCGGGCTTGTCCCGGCCATCCACGTCTTTACGGTGATTCATAAAAGTAAGGCGTGGATGCCCGGCACAAGGCCGGGCATGACAGGAAATGTCAGAGCGCCTTGACGATGTTCTCGACCATCTTCTTCGCGTCGGCGAACAGCATCATCGTGTTGTCGCGGAAAAAGAGCTCGTTCTCGACGCCGGCATAGCCGGAGCCCATGCCGCGCTTCACGAAGAGCACCGTCTTCGCCTTCTCGACGTCGAGCACCGGCATGCCGAAGATCGGCGATTTTGGATCGGTCTTCGCGGCGGGGTTCGTCACGTCGTTCGCGCCGATGACGAAGGCAACGTCCGCCTGCGCGAATTCCGAGTTGATGTCCTCGAGCTCAAAGACTTCGTCGTAAGGCACGTTCGCTTCAGCAAGCAGCACGTTCATGTGTCCCGGCATGCGGCCCGCGACCGGATGGATCGCGTATTTGATCTCGACGCCTTCGGCTTTCAGCTTGTCGGCCATTTCGCGGAGCGCGTGCTGCGCTTGCGCCACCGCCATGCCGTAACCCGGCACGATGATCACCTTCGACGCGTTCTTCATGATGAAGGCGGCGTCGTCCGCCGAGCCCTGCTTCACCGGCCGCGTCTCGGCCTTGCCGCCCGCGCCCGAAGTCTCGCCGCCGAAGCCGCCGAGGATCACGGAGATGAAGCTGCGGTTCATGCCCTTGCACATGATGTAGGAAAGGATCGCGCCGGAGGAGCCGACGAGCGCGCCGGTGACGATCAGCGCGGTGTTCCCCAGCGTGAAGCCGATGCCCGCCGCCGCCCAGCCCGAATACGAGTTCAGCATGGAGATCACGACCGGCATGTCCGCGCCGCCGATCGGGATGATGATGAGAACGCCCAAGAGAAGCGCGAGGCCGGTGACGATCCAGAAATCGAGATGGCTTTGCGAGACGAAGAAGCCGTAGATGAAGAAAATAAGCGCCAAGCCCAGCGCAATATTGATGATGTGGCGGCCGGGCAGCATGATCGGCGCGCCGCTCATGCGGCCGGAGAGCTTCAAAAACGCGATCACCGAGCCGGTGAAGGTCAAGGCGCCGATCGCGACGCCGAGCGACATCTCGATGATGCTCTGGCCGTGGATATGGCCAGGCGTGCCGATGCCGAAGGCGGAAGGCGCGTAGAGCGCGCCGGCCGCGACCAGAACCGCCGCCATGCCGACGAGCGAATGGAAAGCCGCGACGAGTTGCGGCATCGCCGTCATCGCGATCCGCCGCGCGACCACCGCGCCGATCAGGCCGCCGATCGCAAGTCCGCCCGCGACCAGGCCCCAGCCGATCGGGCTCGAAGGCGGCGAGGCGGCGAGCGTCGTGCCGATCGCGATCGCCATGCCGAGCATGCCGAACAGATTGCCCTGACGCGACGTTTCCGGGCTCGAAAGCCCGCGCAGCGCGAGGATAAAGAGAACGCCCGCGGCGAGGTAAAGAAGCGCGACGATGTTGCCGGTCATAGGAGCCATCCGTTGTCTTCCCTCTCCCCGGCGGGGAGAGGGTGGCGAGCAGCGTAGCTGCGAGCCGGGTGAGGGGGCTCAGCTCTTTCGCTCGGTCCGTACCCCCTCACCCGCCCTCGCTTCGCTCGGACGACCTCTCCCCCGCGGGGAGAGGTGACAAGAAAAATCGCTTCGGAAGCCATCGTCACTTCTTTTTCTTCTGGTACATCGACAGCATGCGCTGCGTGACCAGGAAGCCGCCGAAGATGTTCACCGAGGCGAACACGAGCGCGACGAAGCCGAGTCCCCTCGCCCACCAGGTCGCGTTCTCGTCGCCCGCGAGCGATACGCCGACCGCGAGCAAAGCGCCGACCACGATCACCGACGAAATCGCGTTCGTCACCGACATCAAGGGCGTGTGCAGCGCCGGCGTCACCGACCAAACCACGTAGTAGCCGACGAACACCGCCAGCACGAAAATCGAAAGCCGGAATACGAACGGATCGACCACCGCCATTTCGCCCATCACGCGGCCCCCTTCGGCTTGAAATTCGGATGCACCACGGCGCCGTCCTTCGTCAGCAGCGTCGCCTTCACGATCTCGTCGTCCCACGGAACGTTCAATTGCTTGTCCTTGATCAGGACGTCGAGGAAAGCGACCAAGTTCTTCGCGTAGAGCCCGGATGAAGTCGCGGCCAAGCGGCCGGCGACATTCAGGTGGCCGACGATCTTCACGCCGTTATGTTCGGCGATCTTGCCGGGCTGCGCGAGCTCGCAATTGCCGCCGCGCTCGACAGCGAGATCCACGATCACAGAACCGGGGCGCATGGATTCCACCATCGCTTTCGTAATCAGCTTCGGCGCCGGGCGGCCGGGGATCAGCGCAGTCGTAATCACGATGTCCTGCTTGGCGATATGCGAGGCGACGAGCTCGGCCTGCTTGGCCTGATATTCTTTCGACATTTCCTTGGCGTAGCCGCCGGCGGTCTCCGCCTGCTTGAATTCCTCGTCCTCGACCGCGACGAATTTCGCACCTAACGATTCAACCTGCTCTTTCGTCGCGGGCCGCACGTCGGTCGCGGTCACGATTGCGCCGAGGCGCCGCGCGGTCGCGATCGCCTGCAGCCCGGCGACGCCGACGCCCATGATGAAGGCGCGCGCGGCGGGCACGGTGCCCGCGGGCGTCATCATCATCGGCAGCGCCCGGCCGTATTCGTAAGCCGCGTCGATCACCGCGCGATAGCCCGCAATGTTGGCTTGCGACGAGAGAACGTCCATCACCTGCGCGCGGGTAATTCGCGGCATCAATTCCATCGCGAAGGCGGAAACCTTCGCGTTCGCCAGATCCGCGAGCGCCGCGTCGTTGCCGTAGGGATCCATGATCGCGACGACGACCGAACCCGCCTTGTAATTCGAAAGCTCCGCCTTCGAAGGCCTCCGCACCTTCAAGACGATATCGGCGTTCGAAGCGTCCTTGGCGGAAACGATCTTGGCGCCGGCGGCCTCGAAATCCTTGTCGAGGATGCCGGCCTTTACGCCCGCGCCCTTTTCGACGGCGATTTCCGCACCCAAGCCCGCGAGGCGCTTCACCGTTTCCGGTGTTGCGGCCACGCGCGTTTCGCCGGAGTCCGCCTCCGCAGGTATCCCGATTTTCATGGCGGGATGTGTGAGATCAGGTCAGGAAAATGAACATGCCGATCAGCACGACAACGACCGTAGCGGTGCCGTATTTCACGACCCGCAGGAAGCCTTCATAGGTTTCCTCGTGCTGCTCGTAATCGTTGCCCGCCGCCGTCGAGTATTTCGGAGCGCCGTGGTCAGCCATCGCAATCCCCTGCAAAATCAGTGTGTCCGTCTGGTATACCAGCGCTGCTTACCCCGAAAGGATTAGCTCGGCAACTGGTTTGGCGCGACCATATACCGTTTTCCGCAATGCACATCATACAAATTTCAAATCGCCTGCAAAAAAATTTTGAATGAAAGCCCTATCCATCGTCATTACCGGGCCGTCGCGGCCCGGCGAGCGGAACGCGAGCCGTGGCGCGGACGAGTCCCGGTAATCCATGATGAATCTCAACGAGCGCGGATATTTTCTATGGATCACCGGGTCTCGCAGCGTCAGCCGCTCGCTTCGCCGCCGCGCCGCTGAGCGAAGCGAAGGTCCGGCGCGGCTTTATAAAGAGTTCGCGCTGGCTGCTCGCTTCCGCTCGCCAGCGCGAACGGGACGCTGCGGCCCGGTGATGACAGGAGTGGTAATTCTGAATGAAAGCCGCGACTAAAGGCTCACGCCGAAGGCGTTAGCCCGGCGTGCGAAACCGCGCCCGTTTGTCGCCCGGCGACCGCCGAGACCGAAAAATCTCCGATCGCGTCCACGAACAGCCGGTGGAAATTGAGTTCCGCCGAAAGATGCAGGAACACCGCGCCAAGGCCCACCGCCGCGCGATCCATCAGCACGAATTCGCGCGGCACGACCACGGGCCCGTGCGTTTTCAGCGCGGTATGAACCCGGAAGGCTTCGCGGCGGCCGTATTGCGAAGGCTTCACGCCGTCGGCGATCGAGCGCACACGATCGTCCACGAGCGGGCCGTAGATGAAGCGCGCCCAGATGTTGAGCGCGTCGATCAGGCCGCGCGTCAGCCCCTTGAAGCCCCAGGTCTCGTAGGCGTGCACGACCCGCGCCTCGTCGTTTTCGCGCAGCCCATGGTAGAGATCGACCACGCCGCCGACGAAGGCCGGCGGAAAAATCCGGATGCAGCCGTAGTCGAGGAGATTGATGCCGCGCGGCTCGCCTGCTTCCTCGTACGCGGTGTAATTGCCGAGATGCGGATCACCGTGGATCACGCCGAATTGCGAGAACGGCAGCCACCACGCCTTGAACATCGCCCTCGCCAGCCGATTGCGGATTTCGAGCGACGCCTCCTTGTGCGCAAGGAGCTTCTTGCCTTCCAGCCAGTCGAGTGTGAGCAATCGCCCGGTCGACAGCTTCGGCCAGACATTCGGCACGCGCACCTCGGGCGTGCCGGCGAGCATCTCGCGGTAGAGCGCGACGTGTTTCGCCTCGCGGCGATAATCGAGCTCCTCGCGAATGCGCTCGGCTATCTCCTTCGCGATTTCCGTGGTGTCGATCGCCGTATCCATACGGCGGCGGATCGCGAAAATGATATCGAGCTGGCGCAAATCCGCTTCCACCGCCGACTGCATGTCGGGATATTGCAGCTTCATCGCGAGCGGTTTTCCGTCGAGCGAAAGAGCGCGATGCACCTGCCCGAGCGAAGCGGCGGCGGCCGGCTCGTGCTCGAAGGATTTGAGTTTGCTCTGCCAGTCCGGCCCGAGCTCCGCCGCCATCCTGCGCTTCACGAACAGCCAGCCCATCGGCGGCGCTTCGTTTTGCAGCTTGATGAGTTCGGAGGCGTATTCCGGCGGCAGCGCGTCGGGAATGGTGGCCAAAAGCTGCGCCACCTTCATGATCGGGCCCTTCAGCCCGCCGAGCGCCGTGGCAAGTTCAAGCGCGTTCTGCGCGCGGTCGAGCGAAAAGCCGAACAGCCGCGCGCCCGCCATTCGCGCCGCGATGCCGCCGACATTCGTGCCGACGCGCGCATAGCGCGCGGCGCGGGCGGAGAAGCGGTTACGTTCCTGGTCGGTTTCGGACATCTCGGTTTCGGACTTGGGAAGCAGAACATAAGGCTGAACGGCGAAAATGGTAGCGGCGAGGCAAGCGTTATCGCCGGATCCGTCATTCCGGGACGCAGCTGCGGACCCGGAATCCGGAGGCAAACGCCATGCCTGTATCTGAATTCCGGGTTCGCGGGCATTCGCCCGCGCCCCGGAATGACAAGTGCCGGGTCTAACATTCGCCACGCCCGCGCGGCCTAAAACGGCTTTCGAACAAGGAGTCGCTCATGCGCCACTTTCTTGCCGTGCTTTCCTTAGGACTCACGCTCGCCGGCGCTTATTCCGCTCTCGCCCAGCCCGCTCCGCCGCCGCATGAGCGCGCGACGATCACCGTGCAGGGCGACGGAAAAAGCGAGACCAGGCCCGATTACGTCGCGATCTCCGCCGACGTCGCGACAAGCGCATCGAGCCTGAACGCCGCCCAGAAAGCCCATGGCGAGCGCGCGTCGAAAGCGGCCGCCGCGCTGAAAGGCATCGACGGCCTCGCCGTCGAAAGCTCGACGTTCCGTCTCGACCGGATCACGCCTCCCGCGGCCGCCGGAGAGAAACCGGCGCCGGAATTCCGCGCGGTCACGACCTATTTCCTGAAGACGCGCCGGATCGAGGCGATCGGCGACATTGTCGCGAAGATCGCCTCGACGGGGCTCATCGAGATTCACAATCTGCGTTTCGCCCTCGACGACAACTCGAAGGCGCTGGATGAGGCGCGAAAGGAGGCCGTGCGCGACGCGCGCCGCCGCGCCGAGCTCTATGCGGAAGCGGCGGGCGTGAAGCTCGGCGAAGTGCTGGAGATTTCCGATACCGAGCGCCGCTTTCCGCTGCCGATGAAGCAGGCGGGCTTCGCGCGTGATATGGGAGTGACGCCGCCGGAGACGCTCGACGTAAATGCGTCGGTCACGATGACGTGGCGGATCGAGCCGAAACCCTAAACTGTCATGCCCGGCCTTGTGCCGGGCATAACGAATTGGGAAAGGAGCGGCGTTACTGCGCCGTCCAGCCGCCGTCCATGGTGAGCGCCGCGCCGCGAACCTGCGCGGCGGCCTCCGAGCAGAGAAACACGGCGAGCGCGCCGAGCTGCGCGGGAGTCACGAATTCGAGGGACGGCGTCTTTTCGCCGAGCAATTCGAGCTTTGCCTGTTCGATCGTTTTTCCTGCTTTCGCCCGCCCATCGACCTGCTGCTGTACGAGCGGCGTCAGCACCCAGCCGGGACAGATCGCGTTGCAGGTCACGCCCGTTCTCGCCGTCTCCAGCGCAACCGCTTTCGTGAAGCCGACGACGCCGTGCTTCGCCGCGACATAGGCCGACTTCTCCGCGCTCGCGACGAGGCCGTGCGTGCTCGCGATGTTGATGATCCGGCCCCAGTCGCGCTTGAGCATGCCCGGCAGCGCCGCGCGGGTCGCGTAGAAGGCCGATGACAGATTGATCGCGATGATCGCTTCCCATTTTTCCGGCGGGAAGTCCTGCACCTTCGCGACATGCTGGATGCCCGCGTTGTTCACCAGAATATCGAGATGCCCCAATTCCTTTTCCGCGCGCCCGACCATCGCGGTGGTCTCGTTCGGCTTGCTCACGTCGGCGGGGATGTAAACCGTCTTCACCTCGAACTCGGATGCGATCCCGCTGCGCAGCTTTTCGATCCCGGCCGGATCGCCAAAGCCGTTCAGCGCGACATCCGCGCCGACGGAGGCGAATGCCCGCGCGATTCCGAGACCGATGCCGGACGTGGAGCCGGTGACGAGCGCGGTTTTTCCTTTCAGCATGGGCTTTCCCCGCAATGACGCCGCAAAGCTCTAATCTGGCATAGCCGGGCGAAAGGCGCGAAGCGCAGTCTTCGGCCTAAAGCCCGGCCATCCAAATCTGTTCTGAATTTTAATCGGGAAGTTTGGCCTCGTCAGAATCCGGGACGGCGGAGGCACGCCCATATTTTAGCCTGTGGAAGCGCAAGGCGCGAAACTGCACGATGGACTGATTGACCAGCTTCACATAGTTCGTCTCGCCCGCGCGCATTTCGGTCACGATGCAGAGCGCAAGCAGTTCCCGGGCTTCGTCGTCCGGCTCCTTATCGTTGAAACTGACAATGCTCCAGGCGTGACTAAGCACGCTTTCGAGCAGGCTTATTTGCTCGGGATCGAAAGCATCGTTGAATGGCTTGGATTGGCCCATCGCAATTCCATTGCTGAAAGCAGTCCAGTTTACCGCAACCCGGGAATTTCATCGGTCGTTTCTTGACCTAGCGCCGCTCAACAAGCGTTTTATTTCTTGGGTGATTGATAGCCCCAACCTATTGATTACAAAGCATAAGCCCGGCCGTGACGAGGTGTTTCACGCCCGCGCGTCCAGCTTCTCGATCTCCGTGATCATGCTGTCGATCAGGTCGAGCCCGGTCTGCCAGAATTTAGGATCGCGCGCATCCAGGCCGAACGGTTTGAGCAGCTCCGAATGATGCTTGGTGCCGCCGGCGGCGAGCATCGCGAGATAGCGCTCGGCGAAACCGGCGTTCGATTTCTCGTAGACGGCGTAAAGCGAGTTCACGAGGCAATCGCCGAAGGCGTAGGCGTAGACATAGAACGGCGCGTGGATGAAATGGCCGATATAGGTCCAGTAGACGTCGTAGCCCTCGCCCAGGCGAATGGCGGGCCCGAGGCTCTCGCCCTGCACCTCCAGCCAGATCTTTCCGATCTCTTCGCTCGTCAATTCCCCGTTCTTGCGCTCGGTGTGAACGCGGCGCTCGAAGGTATAGAACGCGATCTGGCGGATCACCGTGTTCAGCATGTCCTCGACCTTCTGCGCGAGCATCGCCTTCTTCTCGCGCGGGTCGGTGATCTTCGCGAGCAGCGAGCGGAAGGTCAGCATCTCGCCGAACACGCTCGCGGTTTCCGCGAGCGTCAAAGGCGTCGGCGCCATCAGCGCGCCGTTCGGCGCCGCCAGCACCTGATGCACGCCATGCCCGAGCTCGTGCGCGAGCGTCATCACGTCGCGCGGCTTGCCGAGATAATTCACCAAGACATACGGATGCGCCGAAGGCACGGTCGGATGCGAAAACGCGCCCGGCGCCTTGCCTGGCCGCGCCGGCGCGTCGATCCAGCGGTCGTCGAAGAAGCGCTTCGCGACCGACGCCATTTTCGGGGAGAATGCGCCATAGGCCGAGAGCACCGTGTCGCGCGCTTCGGCCCAGCCGATCGCGCGCGTCTCGACTTTCGGCAGCGGCGCGTTCCGGTCCCAGTATTCGAGCTTGTCCTTGCCGAACCACTTCGCCTTCAGCGCGTAGTAACGGTGCGAGAGCCGCGGGAACGACGCGCGCACGGCGGAGACCAGCGCCTCGACGAGCTCGCGCTCGACGCGGTTCGACAGATGCCGGTCGTCGGCGATATCCTTGAAGCCGCGCCAGCGGTCGGAGATTTCCTTGTCCTTCGCGAGCACGTTGGTGATGAGCGTGAAGGTGCGAAGCTCGCCGCGCAGCGTCCCGGAAATCGCGTCCGCCGCCCGATGCCGCTTTTCCTCGCTCGGATCCATCAGGAGATTGAGCGCAGGCTCGAGCGGCAATTCCTCGCCGTCGACCTTGAAGCGCATGGCGGCGACCGTTTCGTCGAACAGGCGATTCCACGCGCCGCGTCCGGTCACCGATTTTTCGTGGAAGAGCTGCTCCAGCCTGTCCTCGAGCTGATACGGCCGCTCCTTGCGCACGTCCTCGACCCACGGCCGGTAGTGGCCGAAGGCGGGATGGGCTAGCGCCTTCTCGATCAGCGCGTCCTCGATCCGGTTCAGCTCGAGCGTAAAGAACAGAAGATGCGAGGACGCGGTCGTGATCCGCTCCTGCACGTCGCCGAAAAACTTCGCCCGCTTCGGATCGGTCGTGTCGCCGGTGTAGACGAGGCCCGCGAAGGAAATCAGCCGGCCCAGGAGATCCTCGATCGCCTCGAAGCGCTTGACTGCGATCGCAAGCTTCTCGCCCGCGTCAGACGCCGCGGCGATCTCGGCAAGCTTCCCCTTGTAGGTTTCCTCGAAGGCGATGCACTCGGCGTCGCCCTTGGCGAGGTCGGCCGCGACTTCCGGCGCGTCGATGCCGGGATAGAGATCGTTCAGATTCCATTCGGGCAGCGGCCCGAGCGGCTCGGATTTCGTGGCGCTTGCCGCGCGCTGGATAGAGGAAGACATGGTTGCTGGCCGATCCTTGGTTTGCCGCACGATTCTTTCCGTGCATTTTTACATATTTGCGGCTTTGGCCAAGACATTAATCGCTCTCATCGCCCGGGAAGGGAAAGACTTCGTATGAAGCGATGCGCTCAAAAAAAGCCCCGGCATTGCCGGGGCCAAATTCGCAAACTACCAGGTTATCCAAGTTCCGCCGCGCCAATAGCCGCGACCGCTGTGCTCCTTGAATTTGAAACGTGCGTGTGGACGCCACGAATCTTCGTGCACAACGATTCCGGCCTCAGGGGGATACTCGTAGATGGTTTCGGTGTGCCAGCAGATTCCTTCCGTCTCATTGCAAACGATCGCTGCAGACGCGCTGGCCGCGTAGAAAGTTATGGCGCTCGCGCCGGCAAGAGCCAGTGTTGCCTTGTGAAGCAGTTTCATGAGGGCCTCCGTCACTATGTCTTTTGGATATAAACGGGCCACAACCCCGTCAGGTTCCGGCAAACTCCGATTCAGGTTCCGCTAGCGCCTCTTACAGCACCCCGAGCGCAGCCCTGCTCTTGACGTGCAGATAGCGCGGGTTGAACTCGCCAAGTTCGGTCAGGCGTTTCCAGTTCCTCACAGTCAGTTTGCCGTCACCGAAGTCCATTGCCTTCGATTTTCGTAGCTGCCCCAGCGTGCGATGAATGGTGGCGCTTGCCATGCCCAGCGCTTCGCCCAATTGTATTCGGCTGATCGGCAAGTCCAACTCGTCCCCCTTGGACAAGCGAGCCGCGTGCGCCCGATAGAACAGCTCGCAGAACAGATGGGCCATTCGAGCGATCATGGTCCGGGCACCGTTGTTCGTGATGGCCTCCCGGAAAATGGCAGCATCGAGCAGAGTCTCTCGCCAAATCGCGAGCCCAAACAAGGGCTGGCGGTTAAACGCATTGAGCAGCGCCTTATGAGGCAGGAACGCAACCGTCGCCGGGCCGATCGTACAAAGCCCATGGTCCATCTCCTCGATGAACAGCGCTTGAGCGTCCGGCATGTCGCCTGCCATGTGGAAGGCGAGATATTGCCGCCGCCCATCCGGCAGGAGGTGATAGCGGCCAACCATCCCTGCCAACACAAGAGTGGACGCTTTCGGACGGTCTCCTTGATGGATGAAGTCCACGTCCGGCTCAAACTCCTGGACTTCGTGCTTCAGGACAGAAATCTCCGCAATGTCTTCCTTGCTGAGCCGCGAGTGCTCCCTCAGGCTGTGAACGAGGATTTGTTGCATCTTCTTCACCATGGATGCTGCCCCCGAGGCGGCACTAGCCAACTATCAAATGATCAAACCCCTTGCTGCGAGTTGAGTAAGATTTTTAAACTCCATTCTCGGTTTAAAGGTTCCTCTTCTGTCGGATGTCCAATTCGGACCCCTCCAATCCTTCGGTCGTCGCGGCGGCAGAGAGCGTCCAGAACGCCGCCGATTTCCTGTCGGGCGGGGGCGAACTAGGCAAGCTCATCCGTGCTTTTGATTGGTCCAAGACCTCGTTGGGACCGATCTCACAGTGGCCGCAAAGCATGAAAACGGCCCTCCGCAACTGGTTGCGCTCACCGGTTCCTATCGTGTTCCTGTGGGGGCCGGACGGGATCATGATCTACAACGACGCCTATTCGGCCTTTGCAGAAGGACGCCATCCGCATCTGCTCGGCTCGAAGGTGCGGGAAGGCTGGCCCGAGGTCGCCGACTTCAACGACAATGTTCTGAAGGTATGTCTGAGCGGGGGCACGCTCTCGTATCGCGACTTTGAACTGACTCTTTACCGAAAAGGATTGCCCGAACGGGTCTGGCTGAATCTCGATTACAGCCCCGTGCTGGACGAAAGCGGCCGTCCCGCGGGCGTGCTCGCCGTTGTCATGGAGACCACCGGCCGGGTGCTGGCCGAGCGCGCTCTGGCGAAAGCCGAGGAGCACCTGAACATAGCGCTGCGCACCGCCGGAACAGTCGGCACGTTCGACTGGGACATCCAGAACGACACGCTTCATACGGACGCTCACTACGCGGCGATGTTCTCGACCGATCCCGTCACGGGCAAGAAGGGCGTTCCAATGACGAAGCACCTCGCAGGCATCCATCCCGACGACAGGGAAGGCGTTGTCGAGGCAATCGGTCATGCCATCGCCACCGGGGAGAAATGCACGCGGGAATATCGGGTGCTGCGGAAGGACGGCGCGATACGCTGGATCAAGGCATGCGGCGAGTGCAAGCGCGACAAGGACGGAAGGCCAGGTCATTTCATCGGCGTCGTCATGGACATCACCGAGCACAAGGAAGCGGAAGAGCGTCAACGGCTGCTTCTTCGGGAGACAAGCCATCGAATCAAGAACTTGTTCGCTATCTTCCACGGCATGATCCGCATGAGCGCCCGCTCAGCCCGAACTCCGCAAGAGATGGCCGCCTCCCTCGTCGGCCGGTTGGAGACGCTCATGCGGGCAAAGGACCTTGTCCGCCCCGGCATCATGGGCACGGAGAAAGAGCAAGAGCGGACAACGATGGACGCGGTCGTGCGAACGATCCTGAAGCCCTATGAGGATGACAGCGCTCGCGAACGCATCGTCGCAAGCGGGCCTCCCGTGCCCGTCGGCGGGAAGGCCGCGACGAGCCTTGCCCTAGCGCTGCATGAGAGCGCGACGAACGCGGCCAAGTACGGAGCGCTTTCGGAAGCAGGCGGCTCCGTCCGCGTCGAGTGGGGCATACTGGATAGCGACCTCTATCTTGAGTGGGAGGAAAGCGGCGGTCCTCCGATTATCGCCCCTCCGCAAAAGCAAGGCTTCGGCAGTGTTCTTGCCCAGCGCAGCATTACGGATCAGCTCGGAGGCAAGCTCGCGTATGACTGGCGGCCCACCGGCCTCCTGCTGCAAGTGACTATTCCGCTGGATCGCCTTGGAATCTGAACTCGGGCAACCGGTCCTCGCTTCGCATCCTGCTCGGCGGCCGGGGTAATGACGGAAATTGGGGAGATGCCACGGAAGCCCGCACGGTCATCCGCAGCGGCAAAACGCCGATTCAGGTTCCGTTAACGCCCCTCGCCCAAAGTGGCCCGGATTGGCACAGGCGTGGCGGGTAGCGGGAAGAACAGAAAAATGAGCACGCGTATTTTGGTGGTCGACGACGATCCGGTGCAGCGGCGCCTGATGGAGGCGATGCTGAAGCGCTTCGGCTACGAGCCGGAGACATTGGAGAGCGGCGAAGCGGCGCTGAAGAAGCTCGACAGCCCCGAAGGCGCGGGCATCGCATGCATCATCCTCGATCTCGTCATGCCCGATCTCGACGGCCTCGGCGTCCTGCACCGCATGAAGGAGCGCGGCGTTCGCGTGCCGGTGATCGTGCTCACAGCACAAGGCTCGATCGACACGGTGGTCTCCGCCATGCGTGCGGGCGCGGCCGATTTCTGCGTGAAGCCCGTGGGCGCCGAGCGCATGCAGATTTCCGTGCGGAACGCGCTTGCGCAGGCGGCGCTCGCCGGCGAAGTGCAGCGCATGAACCGCGCCGCCGCGGGCGCAGTCGCCTTTTCCGATTTCTCGACCGCGAGCCCCCGCATGCAGGCCGCGTTGAAGCTCGCGGAAAAAGCGGCGGCGTCCGAAATTCCGGTGTTGCTCGAAGGCGAGTCCGGCGTCGGCAAGGAGCTGCTTTCCCGCGCAATCCGCGCCGGCGGCAGCCGTGCGGAGAAGCCCTTCGTCGCCGTGAACTGCGGCGCGATCCCCTCGAACCTCGTGGAGTCGATCCTGTTCGGCCACGAAAAGGGTTCTTTCACCGGCGCTTCCGAGCGCCAGACCGGCAAATTCCTTGAGGCCGACGGCGGCACGCTCTTCCTCGACGAGATCGGCGAGCTTCCGCTCGACGCGCAGGTGAAGTTGCTGCGCGCCTTGCAGGAAGGCGAGATCGATCCGGTCGGAAGCAGGAAGCCCGTGAAAGTGAATTTCCGCCTGATCTCCGCGACCAATCGGGACTTGCTCGAACTCGTGAAAGCGGGACGCTTCCGCGAGGATCTGTTCTATCGCCTGCACATCTTCCCGATCACTGTGCCGCCCTTGCGCGACCGGATCGAGGACATTCCCGAACTTGTCCGCCGTTTTGTGACGCGCTTCGCGGCGGAGGAAGGAAAGCAGGTGCGCGCGGTCTCCGCCGAGGCGATCGCGATGCTGTCTTCCTACAAATGGCCGGGCAATGTGCGGCAGCTCGAGAACGCGGTCTTCCGCGCCGTGGTGCTCGCCGAGAGCGACGAGATCACGCCCGCCGAATTTCCGCAGATCGCGGCGCAAGTGCCGGGCTACGAGAAATTTTCGATCCCGCAGGCGGCGGGATCGATAAAAACATCGGAAACTTTACGGGCTTCCGCATCGCCGGTTGTATTCGACGCTCCTGCCACTTCTCCGGCAGGCCCGGAAATGCTCGATTTGCTCGGGCCGGATCGGCATGTGAAACCCATGCAGGAACTGGAGGCCTTCGCCATCCGTTTTGCCCTCGCCCACTACCGGGGCCGGATGACCGAAGTTTCGCGCCGCCTCGGAATCGGACGCTCGACCCTCTATCGCAAGCTTAAGGATTTGGGCATTGCCGGAGGGGACGAAACGGGAGCTGCGAAAATGGCCGATTCCGGCGTCACCGAGAATTGAGTGGCCCCGAAGTGACAGTCCGGCGCGGAATCGCTGTAATTTGCTGCTATACCTTGATTTGAAGGGGCCGCCTCTGTCACAAGGTCACCTTCCCCCAAGGGAGACCAAGATGCGGCAGTCCAAGGCTACGCTACTCGCCGGAAGCTCTTTTTCCGCCCTTCTGGGGGCGGGGATCCTGTTCTCCTCCTCAATCGCTAATGCGCAGAACGTAGCGCCGGGTGAGCCTTATGCCCGGGCACCGATTACGTTCGCGCAGAACACCGACACGAAGCCCGCGGAAGCGAAGCCCGACGTCGAGAAGCTGGTGCCGATGCCCGAGCCGGCGAAAGTTTCGCCGCCTTCAGTTCCCGATGCCCAGACCGGCAGCGTGCCCGCCGCAACCTCGGCGCCAACCGCACCGGAAGTCACGGTCGTTGCCCCCGCGGAAGACAAGCCCGCGCAATCCGAACCCGCGAAATCGGAATCGGCAAAATCCGAGCCCGCCAAGAACGATACGCCCGCCGCCACGGCCGAAGCGCCCGCAACACCTGCTGCCACCGTCCCCGCGCTTTCTTCCACCGATCAGCCGGTCGCTGAAAAGCTCAGGGATTTGCTCGCGTCGAAGGCTCAGAGATATTTCGACCGCAAGGGCGAGCGTGACGGCGTGCTCGCCTTCTACAAGGAACGCAATTACGCGCCGCTCTGGATCGAGGACGGCAAGGCCAATGCACGCGCGAATTCGATGGTCGCTTACCTCAAGACCGTCGACAGCGACGGCCTTGACCCCGCCGAATATGCGACGCCCGAAATCAAGGCGGGCATGGACGCCGATGCGCTTGCCGACGCCGAGCTGAAACTGACCGACGCCGCGCTCGATTTCGCGCGCCACGCCGCCACCGGCCGCGTCAGCTTCACGCGCATCGGCAATGACCTGTATTACGACCTGAAATTCCCCGAGGCTTCGGACATTCTCGCGAAGCTCGCGGCTTCCAAAAACACCGGCGATACGCTTGCCGCGTATCTGCCGCAGCATCCTGCCTACAAGGCACTGAAGGCGAAATACGCCGAGCTCCGCGCGAAGAAAGACGAAGCGAAATTCGCCCGTATCCCGCACGGCCAGTCGCTGAAAATCGTCAAGACCAAAAAAGAAACCAAGACGATGGACGACCCGCGCGTGCCGCTCATCCGCGAGCGCCTTGGCGTCACGCAGAACCCGCAAAGCATGACCTACGATCAGGACGTCGCTGACGCGGTGAAAAAATACCAGGCCGATCACCAGATCAAGGCGGACGGGGTTCTCGGTAATTCCACGATCGACGCGATCAACGGCCCTTCGCGCGAAAAGGAACTCGACACCATTCTCGTCAATCTCGAGCGCTGGCGCTGGATCGACCACGATCTGCGCGGCAACAATTACGTGATGGTCAACGTCCCGGATTATTCGCTGAAGCTCGTGAAGGACGGCGAGAAATACTGGGACACCCGGATCGTCGTTGGCCAGCCTTCGAAGCCGACGCCGCTCATCAGCCCGGACATGAAGTTCATTACGGTGAATCCGACCTGGAACGTACCGCCGTCGATTATCGCGCGCGAATATCTCCCGGCGCTCCGCCAGGATCCGACCGTGCTCGAGCGCATGGGACTCCGGCTCGAACACAATCCCGACGGCACGGTCCGTATCTATCAGCCGCCGGGCGAAAAGAACGCACTCGGGCGCATCCGCTTCAACTTCCCGAACAAGTTCCTTGTCTACCAGCACGACACGCCGGATAAGTACCTGTTCGAAAAACAAACGCGCGCCTACAGCCACGGCTGCATGCGCGTGCAGAACCCGATCACCTATGCCGAGAAATTGCTGTCGATCGAGCTTCCGAACCAGAACTACACCGAAGCTAAGATCAAAAGCATGCTCGGCAATAACGAGCTCAACATCGATTTCCCGAAGCCTCTGCCGTTGCACATCACCTACCAGACGGCCTTCGTGGACGACGCCGGCAAGCTCGAGTTCCGCGACGACATCTACGGCATCGACGCACGCATGCTGAAGGCGATGAAGTCGGACGAGCGCAAGGTCGCCGATATCGCCGTCGAGCAGAAGGGCGTCGGCAGCGCCACCGTGAGCCGCGACGAATTGCTCTACGGCGATCCGCGCGGGCCGATGTTCGAGGGCTTCCAGAACCCGTTCCTGGCCCTCTTCGGCGGGCCGCGGCCCGATCCGCAAGCGAATAACAGGAATAACCGCCGTCGCGATCGCGAGGCGCGGGAGATCAGAAACCCCGGTTTCTTCGGACTTTTCCGCTAATTCCGGTCATTCTAAAGACCGCGCCCCACGCCAAATGGGGCGCGGTTTTCTTTTGGCGGCCCTATTTCGCCCATACTCGCTGAGTACCCAGACAAGCGACGGTGGAGGGGGTGGTAACTGCCAGTTAACCCTTTCCGACAACGATTCATTTTCGTTTGCCATACGCGGCCGGGGACGCTGCGCACGCGATGGTGACATGAGCGGACGACATCGCACGTGCCATTGAATATCGCGCGCAGAGCCGGTCGGAAAACCGTTTCACGCAACGGCAAATGCGTAGGCCTCGCGGCCCTCATCTTCTTTTTCGGATGCGAAAGCCTGCAGAGTGTGATCGCAAACGGCGACACCCGCACGATTTCCTTCCATCACGTCCATACCGGCGAAGATCTCACCATCACCTACAAGGTGAACGGCCGCTACGACGAAACCGCGCTGCAGAAGATCAACTGGGAACTCCGCGACTGGCGGCGCGAAGAGCCGATCAAGATCGATCCTCATCTGATCGACCTCGTCTGGGAAGCGCAACGCGAAGCCGGCGGCAAGGCTCCGATCCAGATCATCTGCGGTTATCGCGCGCCGGCGACGAATGCGATGTTGCGCGCGAAAAGCCGCGGCGTTGCGCAGTTCAGCCAGCACATGCTGGGCAAGGCGCTCGATTTTTATCTTCCCGATGTGCCGCTTTCCAGGCTTCGCGAAGTCGGGCTCCGCTTGCAACGCGGCGGCGTCGGTTTCTATCCGACCTCCGGCTCGCCCTTCGTCCATCTCGATACCGGCAATGTCCGGCACTGGCCGAAAGTCACGCGCGAATATCTCGCGAAGATTTTCCCCGACGGGAAAACCGTTCACATCCCCGCCGACGGCCGCCCGATGCCCGGCTATCAGCAGGCCCTCGCCGAGATCAGAGCGCGCGGCGATCAAAATGTAAGCTCGATCTCTGTGGCGTCAGCCGGCGAGACAGCGCCGACGGCCGGCGGCGACGCCGTGAAGAAATTCTTCGCCAAGCTCTTCGGCAAGAAAGACGAGAGCGGCGATGACGAAGAAACGCAAATCACCACCGTCGCCTCGCGGCCGGTCGAGATTGCTGCACCGAGCAAGCCCGCTCCCGCGGCGGCCGTCTCGAAAGTTCATGCCGTCGCTTCCGCCGACGTTCCGTTGCCCCCTGTGCGGCCGGCTATGGAAATCGCGGCCGCCCAGCACTCCACGCAAGTCGCTTCGCTGAACGACCATGCGCCGCTTCCGGTGGAAATCACCGGCGCGCCGCACGAGGGAGTGGCCCTCGGCTATGCCGCCGATTCGATCTTCTCCCCGCGCGCGATTTCCGAGGCGCCTGTGCCGCAGGCGTCTTCAGCGCCGCCCCCTCCCGCGCCGCGCCGCGTATCGGTGCCTGTGCCTGAGATAACCGCGAGCGTCCCCGAAATGACCCATACCAGCACCCTGCTCTCGGGCGACGCGGCCCACGCCCCGGCACGCCTGCTTGAAGCGCGTACGATGGATGATAGCGCTGAACTTCATCCGCAGGATCCGGCGATCGCAATGGAGCTCGCCGCCCCTGCCCGCGTCACGCTCCGTTCGCAATTCGCGGAAACCCTGGAGCAGCCCGCGCTCTCCCGCTTCGCGGGTCCGGCCGTCGTGACGATCCCGACGGTGTTTTCCGGCCGCTCGGCAATGTTGTCGGGTAGCCGCGTAACCCGCGTGGACTAGTTCCTGATCCCATCATTTTGCAGTCATCACCGGGCCGCAGCGTCCAGCGAGCAAGCGCAAGCGCGCGAGCGGTCGACGCTGCGAGACCCGGTGATCCATGCGGACTATCCGAGCATGCTGACATTCATCATGGATTACCGAGTCTCGTCGCGCCAAGCGGCTCGCTTCGCTCCCGCCGCCCCGCCGAGCGAAGCGAGGGTCCGGCGTGGCGCTTTTAGGGCGTTCGCGCTGGCTGCTCGCTTCGCTCGCCAGCGCGAACAGGCGCGACGGCCCGGCCCGGTAATGACGAGAAATTGCAAACTCCAGCCGATTTACCCGCCCATCCCCAGCGCATCGCGATAAAGATCGACGAGCGCCTCGTGCTCGCGCCGCTGGTCGGCATCCTGCCGATACATCCGGATCACGGCGCGTAAAGCCTTGACGTCGAAGCCCTCGCCCTTCGCCTCTGCGTAGACCTCGCGGATATCGTCGGAGATCGCTTTCTTTTCCTCTTCGAGTTTTTCGATGCGTTCGACAAAGGATTTCAGTTTCGCTTTCGCGAAATTGGGCGTGGCCGCCATCGCGGTCTCCGTTTCTGGCTGATGGGAATTTTTATCGGGCGATAGAATTTCGTGCTTGGTTTTTAGTGTTTTACTTCCGATTTCGCGAAGGCCGCTTTTTGCTCAGCGCTCGCCTCGCGCTGATAAAGCTTTTTCCATTCTTCGTAAGGCATGCCATAAACCGCCTCCCGGCTTTCGTCCTTGCTGAGCGCGACGCCCTTCTCGCCGGCGGCGTCCTTCATCCAGTTCGAGAGGCAGTTGCGGCAAAAGCCCGCGAGATTCATGAGGTCGATATTCTGGACATCGGTGCGCTCGCGCAAATGTTTCACCAGGCGGCGGAAAACCGCCGCTTCTAATTCGGTACGGGTACGATCGTCGAGCTTTGTCATCACGATATCCTTTCCCGGCTGGGAATACGCTACATCCTAGCCTTTCAGGTAAGACGAATCGAGAAAAACGCTACATGGACTGGACGGAAACCAAGGCGCTCCTCACAAAAATCTTCGATGCAGCGGTCGCCGCCGCGCATCCTGCGCATTGCCTCGCGCCGCATCTTCCGCCCGCGCCCGCACGCGGAAACGTGATCGTGCTCGCCGCCGGCAAGGCGGGCGGTTCCATGGCCGAAGTCGCCGAGCAGCATTACCTTGGCGCGGGCCTTTCGCCGGAACGCCTTTCGGGCATCGCGGTGAGCCGCCACGGTTACGGCCGCCCCTTGCGCAGAATCGAGATGATAGAAGCAGGCCATCCGGTGCCGGACGCGGCCGGGATTGCCGGTGCCGAACGCATGTTGCAGCTCGCCGCCTCCGCCACCGAAAACGATCTCGTGCTCGTGCTGATGTCGGGCGGCGCGTCGGCGAACCTGATCGCGCCGGCGGAAGGAATTTCGCTCGACGACAAGCGTGCGCTCACCAAGCAGCTCCTCGCCTCCGGCGCCAATATCGGCGAGATCAACACGGTGCGGAAGCATCTCTCCCGTATCAAAGGCGGCCGTCTCGCCGTCCAGGCCGGCCGCGCGAAGCTCATAACCTTCGCGATTTCCGACGTGCCGGGCGACGATCCTTCCGTGATCGGTTCGGGCCCGACGGTTCCCGACGCAAGCACGCTCGCGGACTCGCGCGCGATCCTCCGGCGGCGGCATATCGACCCGCCCGCCGCGATCGCGGCCGCGCTCGACAATCCCAAGAACGAATCCCCGAAACCGGACCATCCCGTTTTCAAGAGGAGCGAGTATCGTATCGTCGCGCGGCCCGTGGACGCACTGAACGCGGCCGCGAATGTCGCGAAGAGTGCGGGCCTCATACCGGTCGTCCTCGGCGCCAATCTCGAAGGCGAAGCGCGCGAGGTCGCGGCGGATCATGCGGCGCAAGCGAAAAAGCTCGCCGCGTCAGGACGGCGAAGCGTGCTGCTGTCGGGCGGCGAGCTCACGGTGACGATGCATGGCAACGGCCGCGGCGGTCCCAATCAGGAATATGCGCTGGCGCTCGCGCTCGCGCTCGGCGGCGCGCCGAACATTTCCGCGGTCGCAGGCGACACCGACGGGACCGACGGCGGCGGCGGCAGCGCATCAGACCCCGCAGGCGCTTTCGTCAACGGCACGACGCTTTCGCGCGCGAAAGCGCTCGGCCTCGATCCCGCCGGTTTTCTTGCCAACAATGACTCCACGAGCTTCTTCGAGCGCATGGGCGATTTGCTCGCGCCGGGCCCGACCTACACCAACGTCAACGATCTCCGCGCCGTTTTCATTGACACCTGAAATCGCGCGATAGAAAAAGAACCGCTGGCTGATTTGAGAAATGAGAATCTCCGCGACATGAGACTCACTTCTTTCCTTCATATCGCGCTGGTAATCGGGGGTATCGCATTGCCGTCGGCGGCGCATGCGGATTTTAGTG
>Ga0209581_1000180_pt1 | contig 196434 bp, 162 predicted proteins | sample Coa_R2_FD_187160 | JGI IMG/M metagenome (GOLD analysis project Ga0209581, IMG submission 187160) | Surface soil microbial communities from Centralia Pennsylvania, which are recovering from an underground coalmine fire - Coalmine... | ecosystem: Environmental > Terrestrial > Soil > Unclassified...
TGCAGGTCCTCCGAGGGATGCTCTGCTTGAACGTGCTTTCTCTTGGTTACTTCTCTTTGCACGAGCAAAGAGAAGTGACCCGCTCGCCGGACGCGAGCGGAAACCCGCAGGACGCGACTAAAGAAAAGAACGAGATCACCGCTGTGCCACCCTCACCCGCCATCGGGAGAGGCGGCAGACTGAATTTCAGCGCTCACCAGGTCGCGAAGCCGCGCGGTCGGTGAATCGCCACGGAACCATCGCGCACGCGGCCAGTCCAAGCTCCGTCGCGTTCACCGGATGCACCGCATGAGCAAACCTTCGCAAACCCTGGTCTGGATGCTTGGCTTTCTCGCCGCCGTCGCCGGATTGGCGTCGCTGGTATCGACCCGACTGCTCCAGAACTTCGCGGTGAATCCGTTTTTCAACGGCGTGATTCTCCTCGTGCTCACGTTCGGCATCGCCGTCAACCTGCGTCAGGTCCTGCTGCTGTCGCGCGAAGTCGCGTGGATCGAGGCGTTCCGGCGCGCACCGCCGGAGCGGCCGCTGGCGGTGACGCCGAAGCTGCTCGCGCCGATGGCGCGCATGTTCGCCGGCCGCGAGCGCTCGAAGGTGTCGCTGTCCGCGCCGGCGCTGCGTTCGATCCTCGACGGCGTGTACCTGCGCCTGGAGGAATCGCGCGATCTGTCGCGCTACCTGGTCGGTCTGTCGATCTTCCTCGGCCTGCTCGGCACGTTCTGGGGTCTGCTGGTCACGCTGCGCGCGGTCGCCGAGATCATCGGTTCGCTCGGCGTCGGCACGGATCCGGCGGCGATGTTCAACACGCTGAAGGAGGATCTGAAACTGCCGCTGTCCGGCATGTCGACCAGCTTCTCCACCTCGCTGTTCGGTCTCGCCTCCTCGCTCGTGCTCGGCTTTCTCGACTTGCAGGCCGGCCACGCCCAGAACCGCTTCTATCACGAGCTCGAGGAATGGTTGTCGGGCATGACCCGGCTCGGCACGGGCGGCGCGCCGCTCGAAGGCGAGGCGGCGGTGCCGGCCTACGTGCAGGCGCTGCTCGAGCAGACCGCCGACGGCCTCGAGCGCATGCAGCGCGCGCTCGGCGAGGCCGAGCGCGAGCGCCGCGCTTCGAGCGAGCAGCTCGGCGAACTCAACGCGCAGCTCACCCGGCTGGCCGATCTGCTCGGCCGCGAATCGCGCGAGATCCGCGGCCTGGCCGAGACCCAGGAGGAACTCAAGAACGTGCTGAAGACTCTCGCCGCCGCGCCGCACGCCGGCACGCGGCTGGCGGACGAGCTGCGTGGCGAACTGCGCCTGCTGTCGCGCACCATCGCCGCCGCGGTGGACGGCAAACGTGGCGGAATCGCACCGTGAACGCGCTCGTCCGCCGCCGGCGCGCGCTCGACATCTGGCCGGGATTCGTCGACGCTTTGTCGTCGTTGATCCTGGTGATGGTGTTCGTGTTGCTGCTGTTCGCCATCGGCCAATTCGTGCTGTCGCAGACGCTGGCCGGCAAGAATCAGGCGCTGGCCGAACTCAACGCCGAGATCGCGCGACTGGCGCAGACGCTCGCGCTCGCCGAAGGCGCCAACCGCGAACTCGAAACGAAGACGAAGGAGCTGTCCGCCTCGCTCGGCACGACCGCCGCCGAGCGCGACGCCGCGCGCGCCGAGGCCGCCCGGCTCAACGCCGATCTCGCCGCGCTCGCCGAGCTCAAACGGCAACTCGAGCAGCAAGTCGCGGCGCTGTCCGGCGAGCTCGACCAATCGAAGAAGAACCTCGTCGCCGCCACCGATCTCAACGCCAAGTCGGCCGCGCAGATCGAACTCCTCAACCGCCAGCTCGCCGCCGTGCGCGATCAGCTCGCCAAGCTCTCGGCCGCGCTCGAGGTCGCCAACGCGAACGTCAAGGACCGGGACAAGAAGATCGCCGAACTCGGCGCCGAGCTCAACCTCGCGCTCGCGAACAAGGTCAACGAATTGGAGAAGTACCGCTCGGAGTTCTTCGGCAAACTGCGCCGCGTGCTCGGCAACCGCGCCGACGTGCGCGTGATCGGCGACCGCTTCGTCGTGCCCACCGACATCCTGTTCGACACCGGCTCGGCCGAACTCACCCCGACCGCGCAGGCGAGTCTCGCCAAGCTCGCGCAAACCCTGAACGAGGTCGCCGCGGAGATTCCGTCCGATCTCGACTGGGTGGTGCGCATCGACGGCCACACCGACAAGCGTCCGATCCACACCGAGCAGTTTCCGTCGAACTGGGAGCTGTCCACCGCGCGCGCGGTGGCGATCGTCAAGTACCTCGTGGTGCAGGGCATTCCCGCCCATCGTCTGTCGGCGAACGGTTTCGGTCAGTTCCAGCCGCTCGATCCGGCCGACAGCGAGGCGGCGTATGCGAAGAATCGTCGGATCGAAATCCAACTGACGAATCGGTAGAGGGCTGAGGGCTGAGGCTCTTCCCGCTCACCGCTCACCGCTCACCGTCACACGCGAGGGCCGAGGGCTGAGAAGCGAGGCTTTTTCCATTCCCGATTCCCGCGAGCGCGCCCCACGCGCAGGTGAAACCGCCAGCGCACTTCGCGCACGCGCGCCGGATCGCCCCACGCGGCGCGGAGCTCCGGCGCGATCAGGTCGACCGGATCGACGCCGATCGCCTGGCGATAGCGCTGCGTCGCCGACCAGGTGCGGAGATAGGCGAGGAACTGCTCCGCGGTCCAGTGCGCGACCATGGCGAACGACGGTGCAGCAATTTCCACAAAGGGAAAAGGCAGCGTCATATACCCGGAATCGACGTGCCGGCGTTCCGGCGGCCAGAATGGACCGGTCAGATCGAGGTATAAGCGATCCTTGGCGCGGTCGATCGCCGCCTCGCCGGTCGTGCAATCCGCATAGGTCCAGGCGGCGATCACGCCGTGTGGCTTGAGCACGCGCCGGACTTCGGCGTAGAAGCGTTCGAGCTCGAACCAGTGCAGCGCCTGTGCCACGGTGACGAGGCTCGCGCTGGCGTCGGCCAGCGAACACCGTTCGGCCGGCTCGACGCGATACTCGACGTTGGGATGCGGCTCGGCCGCGGCGATCTGGTTCGCGCTCGGATCGGTGCCGAGCACGTGCGCGAAATGCGCCGCCAGCGCCACCGTCGCCTGGCCGTTGCCGCAGCCGGCGTCCCAGGCGAGTTCGCGATCCGGCGCCGCGTCGGCGAGCCAGGCGAACAGCGCCGGCGGATAGGTCGGGCGCGCCCGTCGATAGATCTCGGCGTGACCCGAGAAATGATCCTTGAACGCACTCACGGCCGCGCCTCGACGACGCGCCAGGCGCCGGGCGCCAGACCGTCGAGCGCGATGCCGCCGATGCGGACGCGGATCAGGCGCAGGGTCGGCAAGCCGACCGCGGCGGTCATGCGCCGCACCTGGCGGTTGCGGCCCTCATGGATGGTGAGCTCCAGCCAGGCGTCCGGCACGGTCTTGCGATAGCGCACCGGCGGATCGCGCGGCCACAGCCACGGCGGCGCCTCGACCCGCCGCGCGCGCGCCGGCCGGGTCGGGCCGTCGGCCAAAAGTATACCCTTGCGCAATTTCGCCAGCGCCGCCTCGTCCGGCGTGCCTTCGACCTGCACCAGATAGGTCTTCGTCGTCGCGTGCCGCGGATCGGTCAGGCGGTGGGCGAGCGCGCCGTCGTCGGTGAGCAGCAGCAGCCCCTCGCTGTCGTAGTCGAGCCGGCCGGCCGGATACACCGCCGGCAGGCGCACGAACTCGGCGAGCGTGCGCCGCGGCGGCACGCGCCGATCGCGGAACTGGCACAGCACCCGATACGGCTTGTTGAACGCGATCAGCATCGCATCCGGCGCCCGCGCCAGCGCGCGGGCATCGCCGCGCGTCAGTGCGCGGCGCCGTGCTTGTCGTCCGGTGCGGCGAAGATCTTGTCCTTGGCGGGTTTGACGAACTTGAGCGTCATGCGGTCGGATTCGCCGATGGCGAGATACCTGGCGCGGTCCTTGTCGCCGAGCGCGAGCGTCGGCGGCAGGGTCCAGACGCCTTCTGGATAGTCCTTGGTGTCCTTCGGATTGGCGTTGATCTCGCTCTTGGCGACGAGCCGGAAGCCGGCGTCGGTGGCGAGCTTGATCACCAGATCCTCGGGCAGGTAGCCCGACTTCTTGATCGACTCGAGGTCGGCGCCCGGCTTGGCGCGGTGATCGGTCACGCCGAGCACGCCGCCGGGCTTGAGCACGTCGAAGCAGGCCTTGAACATCGCCGGCGCGGCGTCGGCCATCACCCAGTTGTGCACGTTGCGGAAGGTCACCACCATGTCGGCCGAATTCGGCGGGCCGAGCTTCGGCGCGTGCAGGTCGAATTCGATCACCTTGGCTTCGCCGTAGCGTTCGGGATCGGCGGCGAATTTCTTGCGCAGCGTATCCTTGTCCTCGGCCGCCTCGCCCTGCGGCTTCTTCGGCGTGACGATCGCCGCGACGTAGCCGCCGCTGCCCTTCTGCAGCGGCGCGAGGATCTCCGCATACCAGCCGGCACCCGGCGTGAGTTCGATCAGATTCATGCCGGGTTTCAGGCCGAAGAATTCCAGCGTCTGTTTCGGATGGCGGTATGGATCGCGCGCCTTGTTCTTGTCCGAACGCCAGGAACCCGCCAGCACCTGATCGAGTTTCTGCGCGAACGCGGCATCGGTACTCGCCGCCGCGGGTTTGTCGGCGGCGGACGCGGCGGCACCGAAGGCGGCGGCGGCCACCAGGGCGAAGCAGGCGAGCATCGAGGTCTTCATGGTCTCCTCCGAGTGGGACGCAACATGGCGCGCGCAGCCTAGCACAGCGCGCCGGCGGCGCCCTCGGCCGGTGGTCATGGCACGGGCCGATACGTTGAGCGATTTTCAACTATCGCTTGCAAAACCTTCGCTTTTGTTCGGCGCCGCGGAGACCTATCGTGTCGGCCCGTCACAGCGGAGACCGTCCATGAAGGCGTTCTGGCAGCACCTGCATCGGCTCGCCCACGCGCAATTGTTCGCGCACGGCTACCTCGCCCCGCGCACCGCCGTCGCGCTCGCCCGGCGAACCGCGCCGCCGCGACCCTGCGGCGGCGCGGGCCGGACCCCGCGCCGGCTCGCGCCATGGCCGCGGCTGGCGATTCCGCACTGAGCGAAGGCCCGCCGACCATCCTCGGCAGAGGCCGACGCGCGCAGCGCCCTCGTTCTTTTCTCATGGCGCATCCTGCGGTTTTCCGCTCGCGTCCGGCGAGCGGGTCACTTCTCTTTGCTCGTGCAAAGAGAAGTAACCAAGAGAAAGCACGTTCAAGCAGAGCATCCCTCGGAGGACCTGTACAAGAACGTTGCGAACGGATGAATATTCCACGCAAAACTCGGTCGTTCCGGGCGGGCCGGTTTTTCGCTTCGCTTGCTAATGAAAGATCTGCAAGCGGAGCGAACGACGTATCGGCCTGCGGCGGACGAGTCGTACACGGAGCCTTCATCCCCTCGCGGAAGACTCGTGCGGGTCCTCCGGGGGAGGCTCTGCTTTCGAGGTGTTTCTTGGTTACTTCTTTGCACCAGCAAAGAAGTGACCCGCTGTCCGAAGGACAGCGGAAGCTTTGCTCTGGCCAGCAAAGAAGTGACCCGCTCGGCCGCAGGCCGAGCGGAAGCTTTGCTTCTGGAGACAAATCGCGCAAACAACAGCCAAGCGGAAGCTCTGCGCTTGTGGCGGGAGCAGGGAACCGCCTATTGAGGTTCGACGCTTATCAGGCCGCCCGTTGAGCCCCCTTGAGTCAAGGGGGCGATCAAACCCTTGCGACGCAAGGGTTTGATGGGGGTGGTGGTAGTGCGGCGCCGCGGCCGAAGACGGCGACCAAGGAGACTTCGCCAGAGCCTAGAGGTGTCGGATCAACTCGTCGGCGAACTGCGAGCACTTGATCTCGGTCGCGCCCTCCATCAGGCGGGCGAAATCGTAGGTCACCTTCTTCGCCGCGATCGCCTGGTCCATCGCCGCGATGATCGCGTCGGCCGCCTCGGTCCAGCCGAGGTAGCGCAGCATCATCTCGCCGGACAGGATCACCGAGCCGGGATTGACCTTGTCCTGGTTGGCGTACTTCGGCGCCGTGCCGTGGGTAGCCTCGAACACGGCGTGCCCGGTGAGATAGTTGATGTTGCCGCCCGGCGCGATGCCGATGCCGCCGACCTGCGCGGCGAGCGCGTCGGAGAGATAGTCGCCGTTGAGATTGAGCGTGGCGATGACGTCGAATTCGTCCGGGCGGGTGAGCACCTGCTGCAGGGTGATGTCGGCGATCGAATCCTTGATCAGCACCTTGCCCTCGGCCAGCGCCGCCTTCTGTTTGGCGTTCGCGGCGGCCTCGCCCTGGGCCGCCTTGGTCCGCTCCCACTGCTCCCAGGTGTAGACCTTGCCGGGGAAGAACTGCTCCGCGACCTCGTAGCCCCAGTTGCGGAACGCGCCCTCGGTGAACTTCATGATGTTGCCCTTGTGCACCAGGGTCACCGACTTGCGCCGGTTCTCGATCGCGTAGGACACGGCGCTGTGCACCAGGCGCTCGGTGCCGAGCTGGCTCACCGGCTTGATGCCGATGCCGACGGCGACGTCCACATCACGATGCGGCGCGCCGATCGCCTCGAGCTGGCGCTGCCAGGCTTCGGCCTTGGCCTTGGTGCCGAAGCGGATCTTGTCGAACGACTTCGGATCGGTCGTGGCGAGGAACTCGAGGAGTTTGCGCGCGCCGTCGCTGCCGGCGGCGTACTCGATGCCGGCGTAGATGTCCTCGGTGTTCTCGCGGAAGATCACCATGTCCACTTTTTCCGGATGGCGCACCGGCGAGGGCACGCCGCGGAACCAGCGCACCGGCCGCAGGCACACGTACAGGTCGAGCATCTGGCGCAGCGCGACGTTGAGCGAGCGGATGCCGCCGCCGACCGGCGTGGTCAGCGGCCCCTTGATCGAGACCAGGTAGTCGCGGCAGGCCTGCACGGTGGCATCCGGCAGCCAGGTGCCGAACCGGTTGTTCGACTTCTCGCCGGCGAACACTTCCAGCCAATGAATCTTGCGCCGGCCTTTGTATACTTTTTCCACCGCCGCGTCGAACACCCGCACCGCGGCGCGCCAGATGTCCGGCCCGGTGCCGTCGCCCTCGATGAACGGGATGATCGGGTTGTCCGGCACCGTCAGCCGGCCGTTGGCGATGCGGATCGGAGCGCCGCCCGGCGGCGGCGTGAGCGTGGGTTCGGCCATGGATTTTCCTCCCGGGATGGCGCGGCCGGGTGCGGCGCCCGGCCCTTAGGAACTTCTGAACAATTCGAGTATTCCGCTTTGGCTCTTCGAGCCCCCTTGAGTCAAGGGGGCGATCAAACCCTTGCGCAGCGAGGGTTTGATGGGGGTTGTGGAGGTGCGGCGCCGCGGCCGACCCCGGCAACATGCCGATTCAATCAGCCCTCCCCTCGTTGTGCTTGGTATTGTAGCCGAGCGTCGCGGCGCCGTCGCCGCGACGCGACCTCACTCGTGCGCGCGCGGACTCGCCGTCGCCGCCAGCGTTTCCTCGCGCGGCTCCAGGCGATCGCCGAGCAGGCGGCGCACGAACACGTAGAACACCGGAATCAGCAGCACGCCGAGGAAGGTGGCGAACAGCATGCCGCCGATCACGCCGGTGCCGATGGCGTGGCGCGCGTTGGCGCCGGCGCCGGTGGACACCGCGAGCGGCAGCACGCCGAAGATGAAGGCGAACGAGGTCATCAGGATCGGCCGCAGGCGCAGCCGCGCGGCGTCGACCACCGCGGCGCCGAGCTTGCGTCCGGCGCGCTGCTCGGAGACGGCGAACTCGACGATCAGGATCGCGTTCTTCGCGGCGAGGCCGATGATCGTCAGCAGGCCGATCTTGAAATAGACGTCGTTGCTGATCTGCGCGTCGAAGCTGTGGCGCAGCAGCGTCGCCGCCAGCGCGCCGGTCAGGCCGAGCGGCACCACCAGCATCACCGCGAACGGGATCGACCAGCTCTCGTACAGCGCGGCCAGGCACAGGAACACGACCAGCACCGACAGGCCGATCATCAGCGGCGCCTGGCTGCCGGAGATGATTTCCTGCAGCGACTGGCCGGTCCATTCGATGCCGAAGCCGGGCGGCAGCTCGGTCGCCGCGAGCTGCTCCATCAGCGCCATGGCCTCGCCGGTGCTCTTGCCGGGCGCCTGGCCGCCGACGATGTCGACCGCCTCGAAACCGTTGTAGCGGGCGATGCTCGGCGCGCCCATTCGCCAGCTCGTCTGCACGACGTTGGCGAGCGGGATCATCGCCGGCATGGTCGCGGCGCCCGCCGTCGCCGCGTTCGGCGCCGGCACGTAGAAATGCGCGAGCGCCTCGGGCGTGGCGCGGAACGGCGCGTCGGCCTGCATGCTCACGCGCAGCACGCGGCCGTTGTAGACGAAGTCGTTGACATACACCGGCGCCAGCATCAGCCGGATGGCGGTATAGACGTCGGCGAGCGACAGGCCCATCGACTGCGCCTGCACGCGGTCGATCTTCATGTCGAGTTGCGGCGCATCCTCGAGCGCGTTCGGCCGCACCCCGGTCACTGCATCGGCGTGTTTGGCCGCCGCCGCGAGCAACTGGTCGCGCGCCGCCATCAGCGCCTCGTGGCCCTGTCCGCCGCGATCCTCGAGGAACAGGTCGAACCCGCCGAAGCGGCCGAGGCCGCGGATGGTCGGCAGATTGGCGACGAACGCCATGGCGTCCTTGATCTGGAACAACTGCCCCTGCAGGCGCGGAATCAGCTCGGCCACCGACGCCTTGCGTTCGTCCCATGGCTTGAAGCCGATGAAGGCGATGCCGACGTTCTCGCCGCTGCCGACGAAGCTGAAGCCGGAAATGGCGAACACGCGCTCGACTTCCGGATTGCCGCGGATGATGTCGCTCACCTGATCCATCACCCGGTTGGTGCGGGCGATGGTCGAGCCGGGCGGCAGCGAGACGATGACGAAGGCGTAGCCCTGGTCTTCTTCCGGCACGAAGCCGCGCGGCAGCCACAGGAACATCGCCGCGCACAGCACCACCACCGCGCCGAACGCCGCCATCCACGACGGCATGTGGCGGATCGCGCCGCGGATGTGGCCGGTGTAGGTCTGGCGGGTCCAGTCGAACAGGCGGTTGAAGCCGCGGAACAGCGCGTTCTTGTGGCCGTCGTGGCCCGGCCGGATCAGGCTCGCGCACAGCGCCGGCGTGAACACCAGGGCGAGGAACGCGGAGAAGCCGGTCGACAGCGCGATGGTCAGCGCGAACTGGCGGTAGATCGCGCCGACGCTGCCCGATTGCAGCGCGCTCGGGATGAACACCGCCATCAGCACCACCGCGATCGCCACCACCGCGCCAGTGATCTGGCGCATCGCCTTGCGCGTGGCTTCCTTCGGCGGCAGGTTCTCCTCGCGCATGATGCGCTCGACATTCTCGATCACCACGATCGCGTCGTCGACGACGATGCCGATCGCCAGCACCATGCCGAACAGGCTCAACTGGTTGACGGTGAAGCCGACCGCCCACATGCCGAGGAAGCCGCCCAGCAGCGCCACCGGAATCACCAAGGTCGCGATCAGCGTGGCGCGCAGGTTCTGCAGGAACAGCAGCATCACCAGGAACACCAGCACCACGGCGATGGCGAGGGTCTTGACCACCTCCTCGATCGAGATGCGGATGAACTTGGTGGTGTCGTAGGGCACGAACCAGGTCACGCCGGGCGGGAACGAGCTCTGCAATTCGGCGAGCGTGGCCTTCACCGCATCGGCCACCTTGAGCGCGTTGGCGCCGCTGACCAGTTGCACGCCGAGGCCGGCGACCGGCGTGCCGTTGTATACCGCGCGCTGGCCGTAGTTGTAGGGGCCGAGCTCCACCCGCGCGACGTCCTTCAGCCGCACCGTGGTGCCGTCGCGGTTGGTGCGCAGGAGGATGTTCTCGAACTGTTCGCGCGTGCTGAAGCGGCCCTCCGCGCGCACGATCGCGGTGACCCCGGCGCCGGGCACGGTCGGCTCGGCGCCGATCGCGCCGGCGGCGACCTGGGTGTTCTGCGCCTGCACCGCGGCCAGCGCCTGCGCCGCGGACAGCCCGTAGCCGTGCAGCTTGTCCGGATCGAGCCAGATGCGCATCGCGTATTCGGCGCCGAGCTGGAACGTGTTGCCCACGCCCGGCAGGCGCGCGATCGCATCGGCCACGCGCGAGGACAACAGGTTGTTGAGCGCGTAGGAATCGTAGCGGCCGTCCTCGGACTTGAGCGCGAAGAACATCAGGAAGTCGGGATTCGACTTGGCCACGGTCACGCCCTGCTGCACCACTTCGCTCGGCAGGCGCGGCGTGGCCAGCGACACCTTGTTCTGGGTCTGCACCTGGGCGATGTCCGGATTGGTGCCGGGCTGGAAGGTCAGCGTGATCTGCGCGCCGCCGTTGGCGCTCGAGGTCGAGCTGAAGTAGAGCAGATTGTCGATGCCGGTGAGCTGCTGTTCGATCACCTGGGTGACGGTTTTCTCCACCGTCTCGGCATCGGCGCCGGGGTAGCTGGCATTGACCACCACCTGCGGCGGCGCGATCGGCGGATACGACTCGATGCCGAGTGTGGTCAGCGCGAGCACGCCGCCGAGGGTGATCAGGATCGCGATCACCCAGGCGAACACCGGACGGTCGATGAAGAAATTGGGCATGGGAAATTACCTTTGCGGCCGTCCCTGACCGCCGCGAGCGGATGAGGTCACGGGCGGGTTCCGGCGGCGGTCGCAGGCTCGCCGCCGCCCGCGCTCGGCGGCTGCGCCGCGATCGCCTTGACCGGCGCACCGGGACGCACTTTCTGCACGCCGGAGACGACGATCCGGTCGCCGTCGTTCAGGCCCTCGCTGACCAGCCAGCCGTCCGCGCGCAGGGTCTCGGCGCGGATGCGCTTCTGCACCGCCTTGCCGTCGGCGCCGACCGCGAACACGTAGGCGCCGGCCGGATCGCGCTGCACCGCGGCGGTGTCGACGAGGAAGACGTGCTTGAGCTCGCCGAAGGTGGCGCGCACCTTGACGTACATGCCGGGCAGCAGCGCGTGATCGGCGTTCGGCACGATGCCGCGCAGCTCGACCGCGCCGGTGGCGGGATCCACCGCGGTGTCGGAGAAATCCAGCGTGCCGACCGCGCCGTAGGTGCTGCCGTCGGGGCGCAGCAATTCGATGCGCGCCTTGCCCTGGCCTTCGAGTTCGGCGTTGCCGCTCGCCGCGGCGCGGCGCAGCGCGTCCACTTCGTTCACCGCCTCGCTGAAATACACGTAGATCGGATCGAGCTGCTCGACCGTGGTCAGCAGCGTCGCCTCGCCCTGGCCGACCAGTGCGCCTTCGGTCACGCGCTGCACGCCGGCGCGGCCGCCGATCGGCGCGGTCACGCTGGCGTAGCCGAGATTGATGCGCGCCGTCTCGACGTTGGCCTCGGCCTGCTTCACCGCCGCGGCGGCGGTGCGCTCGGCCGCCTCGGCGTTGTCCCAGTCGGTCTTCGACATCAGGCCCTTGCTCGCCACCGCGCGCGCGCGCTCGGCGGCGACGTGGGCGTTCTGATAGACCGCCTGCGCCGAGGCCAGATTGGCGAGCTGCGCATCGAGCGCCGCCTTGAGCGGCGCCGGGTCGATCTGGAACAGCGCCTGGCCTTCCTTGACGTCGGTGCCTTCGGTGTAGAGGCGCTTCTGCAGGATGCCGGCCACGCGCGCACGCACGTCGGCGACGCGGGTGGCGGCGAGCCGGCCGACCAGCTCGCGGGTGAGCGGCAGGTCCTGCGCGTGCACCGTCACCACGCCGACTTCCGGCGGCGGCATCTGCGGCGGCGACGACGGCGCGCCCTTGCCGCAGGCCGCGACCAGCGCGGCGGCGGCGAGGACGAGGAGCGGGAGGCGCAGGCGGGACAAGGGCATGACTCGATATCCGAAGTGGTGGACCGGGTGCCGTCGCCCATCTGCGCGTCTCGCGGAGACGTGGCGGGTGCAGACGCGCGGCGGCGGAATCAAGCCCGCGCGAGCCTGCGGCGTGCGCCGGTCGGGCGAATTAGTGAACCGATCGGTATAGGATAATGACTGGACGCGCGCGCCGCAATGGGTCGAAGGTCATTGCGCGCCGGCGCGGTCACGGCCGATGCGCGGCGGTGAGATACGCCGCGCCCTGCATTTCGACCAGCCGGCTCGCGGTGCGCGCGAACTCGCCGCGCAGCCGCTCGCCGGCGTACAGCGCGTGCGGCGGCGCGGCCGCGGACAGCAGCAGATGCACGCCGTGGTCGTAGAACGCATCGACCAGATGGACGAAGCGCCGCGCCGCGTCGTCGTGCTGCGCCGTGAACCGCGGCACGCCGGAGATCAGCACGGTGTTGAACGTCTGCGCCAGTTCGAGATAGTCCGCCGCCGCGCGCGGCCCCTCGCACAGCGCGGCGAAGTCGAACCAGGCCACCGCGTCGGCGCGGCGCTTGAGCGCGATGTCGCGGCCGTTGACGCGGATCGCGGGCTCGGTGCGGCGCAGCCCCGGCGCCAGGCGTTCGAAGCAGGCCGCCAGCGCGCGCTCGGCGGCCTCGCCGAGCGGCGTGAAATACACTCCGCTCGCGGTCAGCGCGCGCAACCGGTAGTCCTCGGCGGCGGCGAGTTCCACCACCTCGCAATGGCGCTCGATGAGCGCGATCGCCGGCAGGAATTTCGCACGCTGCAGGCCATCGTGATAGAGCCGCGCCGGCGCCAGGTTCGAGGTCGTCACCAGGGTGACGCCGCGCGCGAACAGGTGCTCGAGCAGCCCGCCCAGGATCATCGCATCGCCGATGTCGCTGACGAAGAATTCGTCGAGACAGAACAGCCGCGCCTGGCGGGCGAAATGCCGGGCGACGTCGCGCAGCGGATCGGCGCGGCCGCGAAGCTCCGCGAGCTCCGCGTGCACCCGGCCGAGGAAGCGATGGAAGTGCAGGCGCAGCGTCGGCGTGGCCGGCAGCGATTCGAGCAGAAGATCGGTGAGGAAGGTCTTGCCGCGGCCGACCGCGCCCCACAGATACACGCCGCGCACCGGCCGCGGGGCGATGCGCATTTGTATACTCTTCCACCAGGCCGGCGCGGCGGCGAATTCGGCGTGCACGCGGTCGAGCGCGGCCAGCGCCGCGCGTTGCGCCGGGTCGTCCTGCCAGCGGCCGAGGCGCACGCCCTGCGCGTAGCGCGCGCTCGGCGTCGGCGCCGCGGCGGCGTCATTCGCCATGCGCGGCGGACCGCGGCGGCGGCAGATTCGCGCGCACGCCGTTCTTGATCGCGCCGCGCAGATCCATCAGCCGGCGATGGAAGAAATGGCCGGTGTCCGGCATGCGCACCAGGGTCGGCGGCTCCGGCTGCGCCGCGACCCAGGCGTAGACCGCCTGCGGATCGACGACCTCGTCGGCCTCGCCCTGGATCACCAGCCAGGGACACAGCGGCGAGGCCAGCGCGGCGAAGTCCCAGCGCGATACCGGCGGCGCCACCGAGATCATCTGCCGCACCGGCAATTGCGGCGCGGCGCGCGCGGCGACATAGCTGCCGAAGGAGAATCCGGCGAGCCACAGCGCATCGTCCGGACGCACGCCGCGCAGCCAGGCGGCGACGGCGAGCAGATCCTCGGTTTCGCCGCGGCCGTCGTCGTAGCCGCCGCTCGAGGCGCCGACGCCGCGGAAGTTGAACACCACCGTCGCCAGACCGAGCTCGCGCAGGCTGCGCGCGATCATGGTCACCACCTTGTTGTGCATGCTGCCGCCGTGCAGCGGATGCGGGTGGCAGACGATCGCCGCGCCGGCGCGCGCGTGCGCCGGCGCCGGCACGTCGCTCAAGGTTTCGATCACGCCGGCCGGGCCCGGCAGCAGGAAGTTCTCGGTCTGCGGCGGAAACGCGGCGGGCGGCGAGGGCGGCGCGGCGGACATGGGTTCGTCGCGGCGCGGCTGGCGCTCGGCCGCGCGGCTCAGCCGATCACTTGACCTGCGCCAGCATCCATTCGACCGTCGCCTTCACCTGGGCGTCGGTGAGCGAGGGATTGCCGCCCTTCGCCGGCATCAGGCCCTTGCTGCCCTGATAGCCCTCGATCGCGTGCTTGAGCAGGGTGTCGAGCCCCTGCGCCACGCGCGGCGCCCACGCCGCCTTGTCGGTGATCAGCGGCGCGCCGGTGGCGGCGTTGGTGTGGCAGGTCTGGCACAGATTGCCGAAGATGGTCTTGCCGTCGAGCGTGCCGCCGTAGGCGACCTGCGCCTCGGCGGCCTTCTTCGCCGCTTCCTGCGCCGCCAGCAGCGCGGCACGGCCGGTGTCGCCGGCATAGACCGCGCCGACCGGTGCGATGCGCGCTTCCACTTCCTGCCGCTCGGCCGGATTCTGCGGCGGCGGATGGTGCGCATACAGGTGCATGGCGAACAGGATCAGGCCGATCATGACCAGCACCAGACAGCCGATCACCATCGAGAAGTGGCGCAGGAACACGCGGTCGGTGGGGGTAATGGGATTGGTCACGGCTCACCCGCAGGACTGGAAACGGCCGCCGCGCGGCCGAACGAGCGGCGAAGTATAGCGGCCGCGCCGCACGCGCGGAAGCCGCGGCGGGCGCGTCAGACCATGCCGCCGTTGACGCCGATGACCTGGCCGTTGACGTAGCCGGCGGCCTCGCCGCACAGGAACGCGACCAGCGCGGCGACCTCCTCCGGCGTGCCGGCGCGGCCGGCCGGCACCAGCTGCCGGATCGTCGCGGCGTCGAACGCCGCCGCGCTCATGCGTCCAGCGATGATGCCGGGCGCGACCACGTTCGCGGTGATGCCGCGTCCGGCCATCTCGCGCGCCAGCGATTTCGCCGCGCCGTGCAGCGCCGACTTCGCCGCGGCGTAGTTCGCCTGGCCGCGGTTGCCGAGCTGTGCGGCGACCGAGGACACGCAGACGATGCGGCCGAAGCGCGCGCGCGCCATCGGCAGCAGCAACGGCTGCACGACGTGGAAGAAGCCGTGCAGCGAGACGTCGATCACGCGATGCCACTGCGCGTCGCGCATGCCGGCGAGCGGCGCGTCGTCGTGGATGCCGGCGTTGTGCACCAGCACCTCGATCGGACCCGTGGCGAGCGCGCGCTCCAGCGCCGCGCGTGTCGCCGCCGCATCGGTGAGGTCGAACACCAGCACCTCGGCGCGGCCGCCGGCGCGTTCGATCTCGGCGGCGAGCGCCTCGGCGCGCGCGCGCTCAGTGTTGGCGTGGACGCACACGGCATGGCCGGCCGCGGCCAGCGCGCGGCAGATCGCACCGCCGATATCGCCGCTGCCGCCGGTGACCAGCGCGCGGCGTATTGTTTCCCTTGCCGTCATGGCAGGAACCCGTCGCAAAGGAAGGTCTGATCAAATCCCAACGTCCGTGTCTTCGGCTACCGCGCCGCACCTCCACAACCCCCATCAAACCCTTGCTGCGCAAGGGTTTGATCGCCCCCTTGACTCAAGGGGGCATAAAGAGCCCAGGCCACATCCTCCGCTTGTTTCGAGATTCCCAAAATCGTCGCGAGCGAAGACGGATCGTGCGCCGTCGGAGCGCAGGAACCGGAGTTTACTGAGAATAAATGAGGATTCCTCGGGCGGCACGGCGGTACGTCCTTGTACCCGCCCGGTCCGAGCACCGCCGGCGCACGAGCCGTCGAGCGCAGCAGATTCCGAGATGGGTTCTAATGGTCGCACGACCCTTCCACCGCCCATCCCGCCCGCCATGACCGAGCCCCTCTACTGCGTGCCGCTGCGCCACCGCCGCGCCGAAAACCTGCACATCGTGTTCTGGCTGATGAAGGACATCTCCTGGTGCCTGCTGTGGCGCGCGCTCGGCGTGTTCATGATCGTGCCGACGCTGGGCGCCGCGATCCTGATCACCTGGCGCGCGCGCCACGTGCGCGAGGATCTGGCGCACAACCTCGCCGTGGTGTTCTGGATCACCGCGAACGCGTGGTGGATGATCGCGGAATTCTTCGGCTTCGACGAGAGTCCGTTCGCGTTCGGCATCAGCGGCCGGCATCTGGCGCTAATCCCGTTCCTGATCGGCGCGGCGATCCTGCTCGGCCATTACCTCGGCAACCGGGTCGCGCGCCGCGCCGCGGCGGACTAGTACGCTCCGAACCCGCTGGCGATACGGCGCGCCGCCGGCGACCGCCGCGATGGGAACTCGATCGGACCGTCCTCAGGAAACCATCAGGATCGTCGCGCGGCCTTCGGCCAGCAGCGTTTCGGCATGGACCACGCGAAACGCGTAGAGCCAGCCGCTCGCCTCGGCGAGCAGTTGCCGCACCTCCACCTCGAGCGCGCCCGGCAGGTCGTCGAGGCGCGCCACGTGCAGGCGCACGTCGCGCAGCGCCGCGAGCACGCCGGGCGGCGCGCGGCGCCCGGCGCGCCGCGCCAGCAGGCCGCCATGCACGGCCATCGCCTGGGCGGCGTATTCGCAGGCGTGCAGCGCGCGCAGCCGGTCGTCGCTGCGCAGCGGATTGCGCGGATCGCGGTGCGAGACGGCGCGCGCGCGGAGCGTGGCGTCGTCCCAGGCGAGGATCGCCTCGAGCAGGCACATCGCGCCACGGTGCGGCAGCAGTTCGCGCCAGTCGTTCGCCGTCATCGCGGCCGCGCCATCTGGATCGACAGCAGGAAATGGAACGTCACGCCGAGCGCCACGGTGAGCCCGATCGCGCGCAGCACCGGCAACGTCGAGGCGGCGAGCAGGCCGAACACCAGCACCGCGGCGAGCACGCACACCAGCGTGGCATGCAGCGTGCGCCGCGCTTCCGCCGCGTCGGCGACCGGCCGCTCGAAGAACAGCGCGTAGTGCAGGCCGAGCCCCGCCGCCAGCGCCAGCGCGACGAGATGGAACAGCGACAACGAAACCCCGGCGAGGCGCAGCACGGCCACGGCGAGCAGGGTGGCGAGCGACATCGGCGCCAGCACCCGCAAGGCGCGGCGCGGATCGCCGAGCGCGGTGGCCACGGCCACGCCGAGCAGCACGAGCGCCGCTGCCAGGGCGACGAGGATGCGGGCGCGATAGGCCGCGACCAGCGCCTCCGAGGCGGCCTTGAGATCGAGCAGGCGCACGCCCGGCGTCGCCGCCGCGAATGCGGCGAGCGCGCCGACGTCGCGCACGCCGTACAGCGCGCCGAGTCCGAAGCAACGCCCGTCCTGCGCGACCAGCATCGTCCGCAGGCGCTGGCCGAACCGCGTCTCGGCGAAGCGCGCCGGGGTGAGCGGCGGCAGCGCGCGCGCCGCGTCCACGTCGGCCAGGAACGGCGCGAACAGATCGGGCGGGAACGGCAAGCCGTCGAGCGCGGCGGCGAGCGCGTCCGCCAGCGCGGCACGCTCGGGCAGGCGCGCCTGGCGCGCGCGCTGGGTGGCGAGGCTCGGCAGGTAGCGGCTCGGCAGCTCGATGTCGGCGGCGGCGCCGGCCGCGATCAACTTTTCCACTTGTGGAGAAATGCGCTCGCCGAGCGCGAGCACGCCGTCGGCGTCGGCGGCCTCCAGCACCAGCACGTGGCGCACGTCCGGCGCGCCGAGCGCGTCGCGCAGCGCGGCCTCGCGTGCCAGCTCCGCCGCCGGCAGCGGCGTGAGCGCGGCGAGGTCGTTCTGCCAGGTCGGGGTCGGCGCCAGCACCAGCGCGCCAAGCGCGCACGCCAGCAGCGCCGCCGGCAGCCAGCGCGGGCGCGGCACGGCGGCGAGCGCGTGCGCGAGACGCGCGTTCCAGGGCAGCGTCGCGCTGTCGCGGAAGCGCGGCGGCAGCAGCACCGGCAGCGCATAGCGCGTGGCCGCGCCGGCGACGAGCAGACCGACGATGGTGAACACCGCGAGCTGGCGCAGCCCCGGCACCCCCGAGGCGTAGAACGCGAGATAGGCGATGGCGGTCGAGACGATCGCCAGGCGCAGCAGCGGCCACACCGCGGCGACGCCGTCGGCGGCATCCGCGCGGCGGTGGCTGAACACGCGGATCGGATACTCCTGCGCCACGCCGAGCAGGGTGAAACCGAAGGCCAGGGTGATGCCGTGGGCGTAGCCGTAGCCGAGCACGAGCGCCGCCACGCCGGCGAGCGCGCCGCTCGCCAGCGGCAGCGCGACCAGCGCGAGCACGCCGACGCTGCGGTAGGCGAGGAGCAGCAGCACGGCGAAGCCGAGCGTGCCGATCAGGCTCAGGCGCTCGGCTTCGGCGCGTGTGATCGCGGCCAGCCGCGCGGTGAAATAGCCCGGACCGCTCAGCGTCAGCCGCGCCGTGTCCGTCCCCGGCAGCGCGCGGAACGCCGCGTCCAGCGCGCCGATCGCCGCGGCTTGCGCCGCGGCATCGAAGCCGGGCGCGCGCGTCGCGACGAGCAGCAACGCCTCGCCGCGCGGCGAGAACCACACGCCGTCGCGCAGCAGGGGTGTGCGCGCCGGGGTCCAGCGTTCGGCGAGCTTGAGCACCTCCAGGGTCGGATCGCGCGGCAGCAGTTCCTGCAATTCCGCGGCGCCGGGCGCGGCGAGATCGGCGAGCCGTTGCTGCAATTCCTCGCGCAGGAAGCCGCGGTCGAACGTGGCGTGGTCGAGCGTCGGCGACAACAGATAGCGGTACGGCAGCCAGGCCGGATCGAGCGTCGTAAGATCGGTCTCGCCGTTCTCCACCTGCGCGAACTGCGGATCGTGGCGCAGGGCCTGCGCCAGCGCGCGGCTCCACTGCGCCAGCTGCTCCGGGGCGGCGTCGCCGAGCGCGACCAGCAGCAGGCGCGAGGCCGGCCCGCGGCCGATCTCGTCGAGCACCAGACGTTGCTCCGCGTCCACCGGCGGCGGCATGAAATCGGTCAGATCGCCGCTCACGCGCAGACCGCGCGCCAGCGGCAGCGCCGCCGCGCCGAGCAGCAGCCACCAGGCGGCGATCCACAGCCGCCGCGCGCTCACGGCGCGAGCCGCCGGCAGTGCGCCTCGACCTCGGCACGGGTGCGCGGCGGCGGCTCGACCGCGGCGGCCGCGCCGAGCAGCAGCACGTCGGCGTCGCCGTCGGCCTCGTACAGCGCGAAGCAGCGCGGCTCGGCATCGCTGCCGTCGACGACCAGCGCGCGCACCCGCGCCGCGAGCGCCGCCGCACGCGGGCGCAGGGTCAATGTCCAATTTTGCGTATTTTCCACAATGTCCACCGTGTAGCCGGCGTCGAGCCGGCCGGCGTCGCCGCCGAGCAGTGCGCCGAAGCCGGCGAGCAGCGCCTCGAGTTCGGGCACGCGCCCGATCGCGAACCGGTGCGGCGCGCGCCCGGCGCGCTCGACCGTCACCGTGCCGTCGGCGATCGTGGTGAGCTCGCGGTAGGGCGAATCGACGCGCTTGCCGAGACGCTCGGCGCCGCGGTAGTCGAGCTCGCCGCGCAGCACCAGCGGCGCGCGCAACAGGTGTACGAAGCGCACCTCGAGGTAGGCAGTGCTGGCCGGCGCCGGCCGCGCCAGCCGGGCGACCAGCGCCGCCGCCTCAGGCGGCAGCGCCGCCGTCAGTGCGGCGAACAGGATCGGGAGACTGCCAGAAATCATAGAAGTTGAACCAATTGTACGGATCGAGGCGGGTGTAGTGGGCGAGGCGATCCGCGTAACGCTGGGCGAAGGCGCGCAGCACGGCGGCGCGCGCGGTGCGCGGGATTTGTATACTTTCAGCAAAACGCTCGAAGTATACTTCGTACCGGTTGCCGCCCCGGTACAGACCGAAACCGAGCACCACCGGCACCTGCAACGCGGCGGCGATGCGGTACGGCGCGAGCGGGAACGGCGCCGGCGCGCCGAGGAAGTCCACCGGCGCCACCGCCTCGCCGCGGCGCGTGCGGTCGGCGAGCAGGCCGATCAGCGCGCCCTGCGCTGCGGCGGTGTGGAGCGCGAGGGCGATGTCGGTCGCCTCGGCACCGACGTCGATGACCGCCGCCGCCGCGGCCGGGTTGAGCGCGAGCAGGGCGCGGGTCAGCGCCGGCGTCTGCGCGCGGTCCATCAGCCAACGCACGCGCAGCTCGGGCCGGCGATCGGCGAGCGCGCGCAGCACCTCGAAGCTGCCGATGTGGGCGCCGAGCAGCAACGCGCCGCGGCCGCGCGCGAGCTCGGCCTCGAGCGCATCGAGCCCGTGCACGACGAGCTCGAAGCGGCGCACCGATTCGGCCAGCAGGAACACCCGATCCAGGATCGTCGCCGCGTAGCAGTGGATGTGGCGCAGCACTTCGGTCGCCCGCGCCGGCCGGCCGAACAGGCGGGTCAGGAACGCGCGCGAGGCGCGCCGCTCGGGACCGCGGCGCAGGAAGAAATACCACGCGATCGGAGGGAGCAGGACGCGCGCCGCGGCGCGGCCGCAGGTGAGGCCGATGCTGCGGATCAGCCACAGCGCGAACCGGCCGCCGCCCTCGCGGCGCTCGCTCCAGTGCGCGCTCACGGCGGCGCGAGTTCCAGCGTGCCGCGGGCGATCTCCTCGGCGCCGCAGTGGAGCGCGAAGCGCGCGCCGTCCGTGGTGCGCTCCAGGCGGAGTCGCACCGTCGCGCCGGGCGCGAGCGGTCGCCGGAACTTCACCTCCGGCAGCGCGACGAGGCGCCGGCCGAAGCCGCGTTCGGCCGCGGCGGCGATCCGATCGAGCAGCACCACGCCGGGCACGATCGGCCGCCCGGGAAAGTGGCCGGGCAGCGCCGGATGCGATGCGGCAATGTGGAAAGTTTCACAAAGCGGCATCGTCACGGCGCGCGTTCCTCGAGCAGCCGCGGCCAGGCGCGCAGCAGGGCGCAGGCGAAGGCGGCGAACGAGCGCCGCGGCGCCTGCGGCAGGCGGATCCGGCGCCAGAAGAATTCGGCGATAAACAACGCCGCCACCGCGAGCGGCAGGCCGACCGCGCCGAACCCGCGCGCGCTCGGCAACCCGCCGGGCAGCATCGGCACGAGGCCGCGGTCGTTGAGCGCGGCGAGCACGGCGAGCACGGCGAGCGCGCTCTGGTAGCCGGCCCACACGCCGGTGAGCGTGCGCGCGTAGCGCGCCACCGCCGGATCCGCGAGGCGGGCTGCGCCGTCCAGCACGGCGACCGCGCGCGCCACCAGCGGCATGCGCCCCGGCCGCAGCGTGCGCGCGAACAGGTAGGCGAGAAACGCGGCGATCAGCGCCGGCAGCAGGTCGAGCGCGAGCGCCACGCCGCCGCCGAGACCGGCCAGCAGCACGCCGGCGGCGAGCGCGGCGCATCCCGGCCGCAGCGCGCGCGGCGCGGCGCGGCCGAACAGGGCGACGGCGAGCGCCGCGGCGGCGAGCCGGCACGCGGCGCTGTCGTAGCGCCAGGCGCACAGCACGAGCACCGCGACGCCGATCCAGCCGAACGCGCGGACCATGCGTTCAGCGCGCGCGCTGGCGTTCGATGTGCGCGGCGAGCTCGCGCAGGCTGGAGAAGATGCGCCGGTTGTCGGGATCGTCGGAGCGCAGCTGGAAACCGTAGCGCTTGGACACCGCGAGCGCGAGCTCCAGCGCGTCGATCGAGTCGAGTCCGAGCTCGCCGCCGAACAGCGCGGCCTCGGGATCGATGTCCTCGGCGCGGCGTTGTTCGAGCTGGAGGCTGCTGACGATGAGCTCGGCGACTTCACGCTCGGCGGGCGTTTGCGTGGACGGCATGGCGCAGGCGTTCGGCGGGGTTGGCGATCGTGGATGATCCGTGCGAAAAACTCTATCATGCCTGCCCGCTCGCGTTCGCCACTCCGCTCGATGGACCCGTCGCCGCACTCCGATCCCGCCCGCCGCGCCGGCCCGATGCCGGCGCTGCCGCCGCTCGCGGTGCGCTACGAGTCCGCCGACGCCGTCCGCGTGCTCGCCGACGGCGACGTGCTCGCGCTGATCGGCTTCGGCGCCGCGACCGTGCTGCCCGACGACCCGCGCTGCCTCACCGTGCCGCTGGCGCCGCTCGCCACGCCGGCGCCGCTGGAGGTCTGGCGCGGCCGCGGGCGCGTCGTCTGCGGCCGCGACGGCGCGCTGCGCTACGCCGCCGACGGCGACTACGGTTTCGTCGCCATCGAGCTCGACGAAGCCGCGACCGGCGGCCTGCAGGCCGCCAGCCGCGCCGCCTATGCCCTGCTCACCCGCTGGTGCCGCGCCAGCGCCACGCCGCATCTGCTCCGGGTGTGGAATCACTTCGACGCGATCAACGCCGGTCACGGCGACGCGGAACGCTATCGCATATTCTGCAGCGGCCGCGCCGAGGGCTTCGGCGCCGCCGCGCCCGGCGCGTATCCGGCGGCCTCCGCGATCGGCACGGCGAGCGGCCGCGGCGTGCTGCAGGTGTACGCGCTCGCCGCGCGTCGGGCCGGCACGCCGGTGGAAAACCCGCGGCAGTGGAGTGCGTGGCGCTATCCGCGCCAGTACGGCCCGACCGCGCCCGGCTTCGTGCGGGCGATGCGGGCGCCGACGCATTCTCCACAATTATACATTTCCGGCACGGCCGCGGTGGTCGGCCACGCCTCGCACCATCCCGGCGACGTCGCCGCGCAGCTCGCCGAGACGCTCGCCAACCTCGACAGCCTGCTCGCCGCGGCCGGCTCGCGCGCGGCGCTCGGCCGCGGCCGCGGCGATCTGGTCAAGGTCTACCTGCGCGATCCGGGCGACGCCGCGGTCGTGCGCGACGCGCTGCGCCGCCGGCTCGGCGCGGACGTGCCGCTGCTGCTGCTCAACGGCGACATCTGCCGCGCCGAACTGCTGATCGAGATCGACGGCATCCACGGCGGTTGAGCCGCCGCGTCGCGCACGCCACACGCGCGCGCCGAGGGTGGCCGCCACCACCCACCACGCCAACGCGGCGTTGTAGATGAGATGCCCCTGCTTCGGCACGTCGGCGAGACCATCGCCGAGCACGACGATGCCGAGCGTCGCCAGCATGGTCGTCGCCGCGAGCGCGCTGACCAGACGCCAGCGCGCCCGCCGCGCGGCCACGACCGCGAGCAGCGGTGCGGCGAACACGAGGGCGCGCAACGGCGGCCAGGCGTCGAGCAGCGGGCTGGCGCTCACGAACGACGGCGGCAGCGGCGCGAAGTCGCCGCCTTCGACCAGGCCAAGGCCGGGCGCGAGCCACGCATCGAGCGCGCTCGCGCCGGCCGCGAAGAGGCGCAGTCCGAGCTGCGGTTCCGCCAGCAACGCCGCGAATTCGCGAGCGCGGCCGACCTCGGCGAGCGAGGGACAGGCGCGCTGTGGACCGCCCGGCAACTGCCAGGCGCGCAGCCCGGTGTAGCGCAGGCACGCCGGCGCCAGACCCAGGCGTCGGGCCAGCACGACGTGGTCGCGCGTGTGCGGCAGCAAGCCGGTGAAGACGACGTCGGCGCGATTGGCAAGGTCGATGTCGCGGATCGCGGCGCTGTCGCGATGCAACTGCACGAGTTGCACGGCGAGGCCGAGCGCGGCGCCAGCGCACGCGGCCGCGCCCGGCCACGGCACCCGCCGTTCGCGATGCCGGCCGTGGGCGAGCGCGACGCCGGCCAGCGCGAGCGGCAGCAGCAGGTGCTGGATCTTGGCGAGCGCCAAGGCCAGCGCCACGAGCGCGAGCGTCGCGCCGCGTCCGCCGCGCCACGGCGCGTCGTGCCAGAGCAGAAGCAGACCGCACAAAGTATACAAGGCCAGCAGCGCGCTCCACTCGGCATAGAACGTGTTGAGATAGACCGTATTGGCCGGATCGGCGAACACCAGCGGCAGCAGCAGGCCGTTGGCGAGCGCCACGGACCACGCGCCGCGGCGCGACCACGCTCGGCAGAATCCCAGCCAGACGCCGAGCAACGCCGCGAACTTGAGCGCGCCGAGCCAGCGGACGTCGAACACCGCCGCGCCGCCCAGCGCCTGCTGCACCCGCAGCCACAACGCGGCGGCGGCGGTGAAGACGAGCTCGCTCGACCAGTAGCACAGCGGGCGGTCATTGCTGCGGAACGCGTATTTCGCGAACGGCGCCCACGGACTGTTGTCGGTCGGCGGAATCGCCGGCGGACGGTCCGGATAGAGATCGAAACAGGCGCTGTAGCGAACCTCGTCGAAGCTGTTGGCCAGCGCGATCAACGGATCGTGCAGCAGCAGCGGCAACGCGCGCAGCAGCCCGGCGAGCAGACACAAGATCAGCGCCGGCCGCAGCCATGCCGGCGGTGATGGGGCGGCGACGGGACGGGCGGCGGACACGGCGGGCGCTCGAGATCGCCCGCAGGCTAGGGCGTGGATGTGACCGGCGTGCGAAACCCCGACCCGGCGCGGGACGCGCGGCGGCGGTTATCCGGCGTTCAGCCGCCGCGGCGTGCCAGACCGGTTTTGTGAGCCGGTTGGCATCCCCCTTGCCAAGCGCGCAACCCGCATGGCGCCAAGCGCCGCACGGGGCCGGTTCAGCTGGCGGTGATAGTATCTGCCGTGCAGCAGCCGGCGTTTCGCCGCGGAGGGGTCATGAAGCAGCAACTGGGGCATTACGACATCGTGGCCGAACTCGGCCGCGGTGGCATGGGCGTGGTGTACAAGGGCTACGAGCCCTCGCTCAACCGCTACGTGGCGATCAAGGTGCTGGCCGAATCGCTGGCCCACGACGCCAGCGTCAAGGAGCGCTTCCTGCGCGAGGCGCGCAGCATGGCCGCGCTCAACGATCCGCACATCATCCAGATCTACTTCATCGGCGACGACGGCGGCCAGACCTACTTCGTCATGGAGTTCGTCGACGGCGAGTCGCTCGGTTCGCTGCTCAAGCGCGAGGGCAAGCTCAAGCCCGAGCAGGCGGCCAAGATCGTCTACCAGACCGCGCAGGGCCTGGCCACCGCGCACGACAAGGGCGTGATCCACCGCGACATCAAGCCCGGCAATCTGATGGTGACCAGCCGCGGCGCGATCAAGATCGCCGACTTCGGCATCGCCCTCAGCACCCAGGATTTCTCGAAGAAGCTGACCTCGACCGGCGAATTCGTCGGCACCCCCGGGTATCTGTCGCCGGAGGTGTGCCAGGGCAAGCCGGTGGACCAGCGGTCGGACATCTTCTCGCTCGGCATCGTGCTGTTCGAATGCCTGGCCGGACGCATGCCGTTCACCGACGAATCGCCGCTCGGGCTGATGCTGGAGGTGGTCAAGGCGGAGATTCCGGACGTCTGCTCGCTCAACGCCGAGGTGGATGCCGAGCTGTCGCGGATCCTGGCGAAGATGGTGGCGAAGGACCCGGCCGATCGCTACCAGAGCTGCCACGAGCTGATCGCCGATCTCGCCAGGCATCCGCTGGTGGCCAAGGGCGGGCCGATCACCTTGCAGACCAAACTCTCGCCCGCCGCGGCGACGGTGGTCGGCCAGAAGACGCCGGTGTCCGGCCAGCGGCCGCTGCCGAGCACGACGCCGACCCCGCAGCCGATGCCGATCGCCGGCGCCGCCACACCGGCGCCGGCCGGCGCGGCGCACGAGCCGGTGCTGGCGCGGCAGGCCGCGCCCACCGGCAAGGGTGCCTCGGCGCTGCCGTGGGCGATCGCCGCGATCCTGCTGCTCGGCGTGGCCGGCGGCGCGTTCGCCTTCCGCGACCGCATCCCGTTCCTCGCACAATACTTCGGCGGCGCGAACGCCACGAGTCACACCACGCCGACCGAGCTCGGCGCGACCAACACCGTCGCCGCCGCGGCGCCGAATTCGGCACCCGCGCCAGCTGCGGCCGCGACGAGTCCGACGGCCGCGCCGCCCGCCGCACCGGCCGGCGGCGCTTCGGTCAACGAAGTGCTCGGACAGTCGCAGCCGGCCGCGAACGCGGCACCGGTCGCCGCGAGCGCACCGGCCGGCGCGCCGCCGCCCGAATCCGCGGCGCCGGCGGCCCGCGCCTCGGAGGTGCAGCCGCTCAAGGAGCTGGCCGCCGCGCAGGCGGCCGAGACGCACGCGCCACCCGCGCCGCAACGCGTGGCCCGCGTCACCGAGCCCGAGCCGGTGAGCGCGCCGCCGAAGCCGCACATCCCGACCGTGGCGGTCATCGGCGGCGGCGACGTCAACATCGCCGAGCCGGCCGAACGCGCCATCGAACAGATGCTGCAGCGGCACGGCTACCACGTGCTCGACCAGGCCTCGATGCCGCGCATCGAGCATCTGCTCGGCGGCGAGCGGCCGCGTTTCGCCGAGGCCCTGGAGCTGCTCGCCAAGCACGGCCGGGTGGATGCCGTGGTGTTCGTGAATGCACGGCCGGTGGGCACGCAGCAGCTCACCTATTACGGCCAGAGTTCGACCCTGTACACCGCCCAGCTCGGCGTGCGCGCCTACTCGATCGACCAGCGCCGCATGCTCGGTCCGGGCTGGTCGGAGCGGGTGAACTACACGACGCTCAACGCCACCGAGCAGGCCAACGAGGCGATCGAGCCGATGCTGCGCGAGGTCGAGGAACACCTGGTCGACTATCGACCGAAGCACGGCAAGGGTTGAGCGGCCGCACGCGCCGGCGAATTCTTCAGGGCAGCTCGCGCGGCGCGTTGGCGCGGCCGAGTACCTGCTGGGCGTGGCGGTAGCCGGCCTCGATGGCGCGTTCGTAGGCATGCCAGTCGAGCAGGTCGATGTCGTCGAGCGGCGGCGTCAGCAGGAGGCTCGTCAGCGCACGCCGCTCCTGGCTCGCCGCCTCGGCGTTGACCATGCCCGAGCGCAGCAGGATGCTCAGGATCCCGGGCCGCAGCGGACGCCGGAACAGGCGTTGCCAGGCGAGCCGCCACCACGGCGGCAGGGCGTACTCCTCGACCTCGGCGTAGAGCACGTCGTCGGCGCCGATGTCGACCGCGACCACCTCGCCCACCCCTTGCGTGCGCATCACGTCGACCGGCAGGTTGTTGATCACCGCGCCATCGACGAACACCTCGCGCCGGTGGAACACCGGCGGCAGCACGCCGGGGATCGCGCAGCTCGCGCGCAGCCAGAACCACAACGGGCCGGCGCGGTGCCATTCGGCGCGGCCAGCGGTGAGGTTGGCGGTGACGCAGAAGTAGGGCAAGGCGAGATCGGTGATGTCGCGCGGCCCGAAGGCTTCGCGCAGCAGGTGCGCCACGCGGCGACCGGCGACCAGCGCGACGAACGGGAAGGTGTAATCGCGCAGCGGCTTGCCGAGGACGAACGCGCGCCGGTACTTGTCGAACATCTCCTCGTCGGACCAGTCGGCCGCGACCCCCGCGCCGATGATCGCGCCGATCGAAGTGCCGCCGACGTAGTCGATCTGCATGCCCGCCTCGCGCAGCGCGCGGACCACGCCGAGGTGGGCGAAGCCACGCGCGCCGCCGCCGGAAAGCACCAGGCCGATGCTGCGTCCGGTGAGCAGGCGGGCGATGCGCTCGAGGTCGCGGTCGTCGCGCACGTGATGATGCTGCGCGCCCGGCACCTGCGCCAGCCAGCGCAGCGCCGCGCCGGCGGCGATCGCGCCGTCGCGGTGTTGCAGCAGCAGATGGCGCGGCCGGTGCAGCGCGCGTTCGGCGTCGAACCCGGCCGCGTCGGGCCAGGGGCTGGCCGGCGCGCCCGCGTCGGTGAGCAGCAGCAGGCAGTCGGCCTGGCGCACGCACAGCTCGCGCCAGTCGCGGTCCCCGCTCGCGCCGAGATAGATGACGAAGCGCACGCGTTCCTCGAGCGCGCTGAACCAGGCGCTGGTCTCGCCGCGCGCGGCGTCGGCCTCGATCAACGCACATTCGCCGTAGCGTGACAGCGCCGCGCGCAGGCGCGCGGCGAAGGCGCGGGCATCGCTCGCCGCGTCGTGCGGCAGGATCGCGAAGGTGCGCGGCGCCGACGACGTGCCGCTGCGTCGCTCGATCAGCCGCCGCACCGCGAGCCGCGCGGTTTGCAGCATCGCCTGCGGATTGCGCGCGACCAGCTCCTGGAAACCGGCGCGCGACAGGCGCAGCAGTTCCGAATCGCGCAACGCGCGCACCGTCGCCGACCGCGGCTGATCGACGATCAGGCCGAGCTCGCCGACGGTTTCGCCGGCGGCGACCACGCCGTCGAGGTGCAGCGCGCCGCTCGGGTCCGGCTTGAACGCGCCGAGGCTGCCCGATTTCAGCACGTACAGCGCATCGGACGGATCGCCGTATTCGAACAGGGTGGCGCCGCCCGGCAGCACGAACCACTCCAGTTCGGCGGCGAGCGCGGCCAGCGCCGCGTCGTCGAGATGGCGGAACAGGGCGAGCTCGCGCAACAGCTTGCGCGCATCGTAGACTTCGCCGCCGGCCTGCGATTCGCTCATTGCCACTCCGAAGCGTCCGGGTCATGCTAGCGCAAACCGGCGGCCCCGGTCCCTTGATTTTCGCCGCCGCGCTGCCACTGTTGTCCGGCCCGACGCGGTCGCGATGCCGCCAACGTCTCCCGTACACCGATGACCGAGACCAATCCCCTGCTCGCCGACGCGGACCTGCCGCCGTTCGCCGCGATCCGGCCGGAACACGTGCTGCCGGCGGTGACGAAGGTGCTCGCCGAATACCGCGCCCGCATCGACGCGCTGACCGCGGCGACGGCTCCGCGCACCTTTGCCAACACGATGCTGCCGCAGGAGGAACTCGAGCATCGGCTGGAACGCATCTGGGCGCCGGTGGCGCACCTGCACGCGGTGCGCGACAGCGCGGCGTTGCGCGCCGCGTATGCCGAAGCCGAGCAGCGCGTCACCGAGCACGCCGCCGAACTCGGCCAGAACCGCGCCCTGTACGAGGCCGTCAAGGCCGTCGCCGACGGCGCCGAGTTCGCCACGCTGCCGCGGGCGGCGCGCACCCTGGTCGAACACGCGCTGCGCGATTTCCACCTGTCCGGCGTGGCGCTCGCCGAACCCGCGCGGTCGCGCTTCCGCGCCATCGCCACCGAACTCGCGCGGCTCGGCACCGAGTTCGAGAACGCCGTGCTCGATGCGACCGAAGCGTGGAGCGAAATCGTCGACGCGAGCGCGCTCGCCGGCGTGCCGGAGGCCGAACGCGCCGCGCTGGCGCGCGACGCCGCCGAGGCCGGACAGCCGGGTTACCTCGTCACCCTGCGCCAGCCGAGCGTGCAGGCGATCCTCACCTACGCCGAGGATCGCGCCCTGCGCGAGCGCGTCTACGCGGCGTACCACACGCGCGCTTCCGACCAGGGTCCGCACGCCGGTCGCTTCGACAATTCCGCGCGGATCGAGCGCATCCTCGCCCTGCGCCACGAAGGCGCGCGCCTGCTCGGCTTCGCCAATGCCGCCGAGGAGTCGCTGGCGACGAAGATGGCGGCGACACCCAAGCGCGTGCTCGACTTCCTGCACGATCTCGCCGCGCGCGCCAAACCGGTGGCCGCACGCGAGCTCGCCGAGCTGCGCGAATTCGCGCGCACCGAGCTCGGTCTCGCCGAGCTCGCGCCGTGGGACCTCGCCTACGCCGCCGAGAAACTGCGCGCACGCACCCTCGACCTGCGCGAGGAGGACCTGAAGCCCTATTTTCCGCTGCCCGCCGTGCTCGACGGCCTGTTCGCGATCGCCGCGCGCGTGTTCGGCATCACCCTGCAGGCGCGCGACGACGTCGCGGTGTGGCATCCGGACGTGCGCTATTACGAGGTGCGCGACGGCGCCGGGCGGGTGCGGGCGGGCGCCTATCTGGATTTGTATACACGCGCCGGCAAGCGCGACGGCGCCTGGATGGACGTGTGTCGCTCGCGCTTCGACGACGGCCGCCGCACGCACCCGCCGATCGCCTTCCTCACCTGCAACTTCGCGCCGCCCCTGCCGGATCGCCCGACCCTGCTGACCCACGAGGAGGTGGCCACGCTGTTCCACGAATTCGGCCACGGCCTGCACCTCCTGTTGACCGAGGTGGACCTGCCGAGCGTCTCCGGCATCGCCGGCGTCGAGTGGGACGCGGTCGAACTGCCGAGCCAGTTCCTCGAGAACTTCGCCTGGCAGCGCGAGGCGCTCGATCTGTTCGCCCGCCACTGGCAGACCGGCGCGCCGCTGCCGGCGGATCTGTACCGGCGCCTGCGCGCCTCGCGGCAGTTCCATGCCGGCCTGTTCCTGGTGCGCCAGCTCGAATTCGCGCTGTTCGATTTCCGCCTGCATCTCGACTACGACCCGCGCCGCGGCGCGCGCGCGCTCGAGCTCCTCGACGAGGTGCGGCGCGAGATCGCGGTGGTGTTTCCGCCGCCGTGGCAGCGCCTGCCGCACGCCTTCGGCCACATCTTCGGCGGCGGCTACGACGCCGGCTACTACAGTTATCTGTGGGCCGAACTGCTGTCCGCCGACGCCTTCGCCCGGTTCGAGGAAGCCGGCATTTTCGATCGCGCCGCGGGCGAGGCGTTCCGGCGCAGCATTCTCGCCGTCGGCGGCTCGCGTCCGGCGCTCGAATCCTTCGTCGAATTCCGCGGCCGCGAACCGCGCATCGACGCCCTGCTGCGCAGCTACGGGCTGGCCGCGTGACTCGCCGTACCGCGCCGGTGGATCGGAAAAGTGCGATCATGCAGGATCGCATTCCGGCTCGTGCGGTCGTGCACGACCGCCACGGTGCAACGCCATGAAAATCGCCTCCTGGAACGTCAACTCGCTGCACGTGCGCCTGCCGCACCTATGCGAGTGGCTGACCAGGGAGGCGCCGGACGTGGTCGCGCTGCAGGAAACCAAGACCGAGGACGCGAAATTTCCGCACGCCGCGTTCCACGAACTCGGCTACCACGCCGTGTGCGCCGGACAGAAGACCTACAACGGCGTGGCGATCCTCGCGCGCGAGCCGCCGCGCGAGTCGCGCGCCGACATTCCGGGCTTCGACGATCCGCAGCGGCGCGTGCTCGCCGCCAGCGTCGGCGATCTGCGCGTGGTCAATCTGTACGTGGTCAACGGCCAGGACGTCGGCAGCGACAAGTACGCCTACAAGCTCGACTGGCTGGCCAAGGTGCGTGCCTACCTCGCCGCCGAGATGCAGCGTTTTCCACAAATGATCGTTTTGGGCGATTTCAACATCGCCCCGGACGACCGCGACGTGCACGATCCGGAACTGTGGCGCGAGCGGATCCTCTGCTCGACGCCGGAACGCGCGGCGCTGCGCGGGTTGTTCGATCTCGGACTGCACGACAGCTTCCGCTTGTTCGAGCCGGCCGGCGGCCACTATTCGTGGTGGGACTATCGCCAGGCCGCGTTCCGGCGCAATCTCGGCCTGCGCATCGACCTGATCCTGGCGAGCGAGGCGCTGCGCGCGCGCTGCCGTGGCGCCGGCATCGACCGCACGCCGCGCAGTTGGGAACGGCCGAGCGATCACGCCCCCGTCACGCTGGAACTCGCCGATGGCTGAGACCCCGGACCTGCCCGACTGGCCGGCCACGCTGGCCGACGCGGAGCTGGAGGAACTCGATCAGTTCCTGCGCGCCCACGCCGGCGAGGACGCGCTGCTGCTCGACGGCGTGCACGGCCTGCTCACCGCCAACGCGATCGGGCCGCAACCGGCCGCTCCGGAGGAGTGGCTGCCCGAAGTGCTGCACGAACCGTTCGCCGACGAGACCGAGGCGCGGCGCATCCTGGAACTGCTCGCGCGTCTCAACGAAGGTGTGGGCCTCGAGCTTGAGGGTGGCGCATACGAACCCATCCTCGGCGAGATCGAACTCGACGACGGCGACACCGCGTTGAGCGCCCAGGGCTGGTGCGAGGGCTTCGCGCGCGGCGTCGATCTGCGCGCGCGGCTGTGGGAGGCGCGGCTCGGCGTCGATACGCAACTGACCGAACTGCTCGGGCCGATCATGGCGCTGGCGGTCGACGAAGGCGTGTTCGAAACCGATGCCGACTTCGCGCCGCTGTCGGAAAGCGAATACGACGAATGCCTGGCGCAATTGCCGAACGCGGTCGGCGCGATCGCGCACTACTGGCGCGAACAGCCGCCGACGCCGGAGGAGCTCGCCAGCGTCCGCGCCGCCGGCGAAGACGACGCCGCGCGGCGGCGCCGCGGCGGCAAGTGGTTGCATTGAACGGTCGCTGCGCGGCGACGGCCGCGGATTCAGCGATTCGCGTCGGTGGGCCCGAGCCGGCGCGCGAAGAAGTCCGCGATGGTGCGATAGGCGTGCGTGCGCATCGCCGGCGTCGACAGGCCGTGCTTGCCGCCGGGATAGGTCATCAGCTCGAACAAGCTGCCGCGTTCCTGCAAGGCGGCCATCAGCTCGGTCGAATGGGTGAACAGCACGTTGTCGTCGGCCATGCCGTGCATCAACAGCAACGGTGAACGCAGGCCGTCGAGCCAGTGCCGCACGTCGGCGAGCTCGTAGCCGCGCGGATTGCGCTCGGGCGTGTCGAGGTAGCGCTCGGTATACGCGGTATCGTAGCGGCGCCAGTCGACCACCGGCGCCACCGCCACGCCGGCGGCGATCTCGTCGGAATCGCGCGCGAGCAGCATCGCCGTGAGATAGCCGCCGTAGCTCCAGCCGAACACGCCGATGTGCGCGCCGTCCACCCACGGCTGACGCTTGAGCCAGGCGATGCCGGTCGCTTGATCCTCGACGTCGAGCCGGCCGAACTGGCGGTATATGCCGTCGCTGAAACGCCGGCCGCGGCGCGCCATGCCGCGGTTGTCGAGTGAGAACACGGCGTAGCCGTGCTGCGCCAGGTACTCGGCGAAGTAATCCACCCAGCCGCGCACGACCACCTGGCCGTGCGGCCCGCCATAGTACGTATCGACCACCGGATAGCGTCGCGCCGGATCGAAGCCGAGCGGCCGGTACAGTCGATAGTACAGCGTCTGTCCGTCGGCCGCGGCGAGGGTGCCGAATTCCGGTACGACGTGCGCGTCGCGGTACGGCCAGTACGGGTGCCGCGCATCGAGCGGGTTCCGCTCGACGTAGGCGCGCAGCCGGCCGTCGGCCTCGTGCACCGCGACCCGCGGCGGCGTGTTCGGATCGGCGAAGGTATCGACATAGAAGCGCGCGTCCCTGGCGAACACCGCCGCATGCACGCCGTCCTCGCGACTGATGCGGCGCGGCGCCTGCGCGGTGCGGCCGTCGAGCGTGAGCACGTAGAGCTGCCGATCGGGGACGAAGTCGCGATTGCTGTCGACGTAGACGAGCCCGGCGCGTTCGTCCACCGCGAGCACGCCATCGACGTTCCAGTCGCCGGCGCTGACGGCGCGGACCAGCGTGCCGGCCATGGTATACAAATACACATGATGCCAGCCGCTGCGGTCGCTGCCCCACAGGAAGCCGGCGTCGTCGGCGAGAAAGCGCAGGTCGTCGTTGAGGTCGATCCAGGTGTCGCTGGTTTCGGTGAGCAATGTGCGCGAGACGAGGCTGGCCGCCTCGACCCGGATCAGGTCCAGGCGTCGCTGGTCGCGCGTCAGCCGCTGCCAGGCGAAGGCCTGGCCGTTCGGCAGCCAGTCCAGCCGGGCGAGATAGAAGTCGCCGTCGCCGGTAGCGACGAACCGCGCCGCGCCGCCCGTCGGCGCGATCACGCCGAGCCGCACGGCGACATTCGCGCCGCCGGCGGCCGGGTAGCGCTGCTCGATCACCGCGGTGTGATCGGCGTAGACCTCGAAGCGCTTGACCACCGCCACCGGCGCCTCGTCGTAGCGCTCGAACGCGATCGCCGATTCGTCCGGCGCCCACCAGTAGCCGTGGGCGCGACCGAGTTCCTCCTGGGCGATGAACTCGGCCTCGCCGTTGTGCACCGTGCCGCCGCCGTCGTCGGTGAGCGGCCGCGGCGGGCCGCCGGCGAGGTCGATCAGCCAGAGATTGCCCTTGCGCACGTAGGACACGTATCGGCCGCGCGGCGAGACCTGCGGATCGAGCACCGCGCCGCCGGTGGCGAGTTCGCGCAAGGCGCGCGCTGGCGGCACGGTCAGATCGTACAAGTATAATTTGTCACCTAGTGGAAAAAGCAATTTCTTGCCATCCGGCGCCCAGACGTAGTCGACGATGCCGTGGCGGCCGGCGCTGCGCGCGCGCTCGCGGCGCGCCAGTTCCTCCGCCGACAGCCGCTCGCCGTGCGGCGCCAGCACGCGCGCATCGACCAGGCGGCGGGTCGTGCCGCGGCGTACGTCGTACTCCCAGAGATCGAACGTGGTCTGGTCGTCGGCCTGGGCGCGCAGGAAGGTCACCCGCTGGCCGTCGGGCGCGATGCTCAGGTGCAGCGGCGCCGCGCCGCTCAGGCTGCCGCCGCCGTAGATGCGCTCGATGCTGAGCTTCTCCGCGTGCGCCGCGGCGGCGGCGAGCGCAAGCCAACCGAACCAGAGGACGCCGCGCATGCCGCACTCCCCGACCGGAACGCGGTGATTATCGACGCCGGCGCGCCGCGGCGCCAGCGGCGCTCAGCGCGGGGCGTCCTGGCCGGATTCCTGCGCCGGTGCGGTCGGCCGCGCGGCTTTGCAAGCGCCTCACTTGCCGATGCAGAACGTGGCGAAGATCGCGCCGAGCAGGTCGTCGCTGCGAAACTCGCCGGTGATCTCGCCGAGCGCCTGCTGCGCCAGCCGCAATTCCTCCGCAGCGAGCTCGCCGGCGCGTTCGCCGAGGCGGCGCTCCGCCGCCGCGAGACACGCCGCCACCCGCTCGAGCGCCTGGACGTGGCGCGCGCGCGCGCTGAACGCGCCCTCCGCGGCCTCGCCGCGACCGGCCAGGCGCACCAGCTCGCCGCGCAGCAGGTCGAGGCCGTCGCCGCGTTGCGCGGAAATATACAAATGTACTTCGTCGTCGCGCCGTTCGACGCGCGCCGGCTCGCCGGAGCGATCGATCTTGTTGTGCACGATCAGCCGGGTCGCACCGGCGGGCACTTCACCGAGCAGCGCGCGATCGGCCTCGCCGTCCTCGGTGACCAGCAGCACGACGTCGGCGCGCGCCAGCTCGGCGCGTGCGCGGCGCATGCCCTCCTGCTCGATCGGGTCGGCCGAATCGCGTAGGCCGGCGGTATCAACCAGGGTGAGGGCGATGCCGTCGAGCGTCACGCTTTCGCGCAGCACGTCGCGCGTGGTGCCGGGCAGCGCGGTGACGATCGCGCGCTCGCTCTGCGCCAGCGCATTGAGCAGACTCGACTTGCCGGCGTTCGGCGCGCCGACGATGACCGCGTGCAGACCGTCGCGCAGGACGACGCCGCGCCGCGCCGCGGCGAGCAGGTCGGCGAGCGCGCCGCGCAGCGCCGCCAGCTCGGCGCCGAGCTCCGGTGCGCCCAGGAAATCGATCTCCTCCTCGGGGAAGTCGAGCGCCGCCTCGAGCCAGGCGCGCAGCCGCACCAGCGCCGCGAACAGCCCCTGCACGCGCGCGGAGAATTCGCCTTCGAGGCTGCGCAGCGCCGCGCGCGCCGCGGCTTCCGAGCCGGCGGCGATCAGATCGGCGACCGCCTCGGCCTGCACCAGATCGAGCTTGCCGTTGAGGAAGGCGCGCTCGGAGAATTCGCCCGGGCGGGCGGGACGCGCGCCGAGCGCGCAGACCCGCGCCAGCAGCAGTTGCAGCACGATCGGGCTGCCATGGGCGTGCAGCTCGAGCACGTCCTCGCCGGTGAACGAGTGCGGCGCGGCGAAGTACACCATCAGGCCGCGGTCGAGCGGCGCGCCGGCGGCGTCGTAAAAAGTGCAAAAGTGGAAAACGCGCGGCCGCGGGCGGCGGCGCGTGAGCGCGCGCGCGATGGCGCGGGCGCGCGGCCCCGACACGCGCACGATGCCGATGCCGCCGGCGCCGGGCGGCGTGGCGATCGCGGCGATCGTGGCGCTGGCCGCGCGCATGGCCGCGCCGCCTCAGCGCGCTTTCGCCTCCGCGGTCTCCAGCCGGCGGGTGATGATCCATTGCTGCAACAGGCCGAGACCGCCGTTGACCGCGTAATAGAGCACCAGGCCGGCCGGGAAGAACAGGAACAGCACGGCGAAGATCAGCGGCATGGTCTTCATCATGCGCGCCTGCATCGGATCCATGCCGGGCGAGGTCGGCGACAGCCACTGCGCGCCGAGCATGATCGCGCCGTTGATGATCGGCAGCACGTAGTACGGATCCGGCGCGGACAGGTTCTGGATCCAGCCGAAGAACGGCGCCTGGCGCAGCTCCACGCTTTCCAGCAGCACGTAGTAGAGCGCGAAGAACACCGGGATCTGGATCAGGATCGGCAGGCAGCCGCCGAGCGGATTGATCTTTTCCTTCTGGTACAGCTCCATCATCGCCGCGTTCATCTTCTGGCGGTCGTCGCCATAGCGTTCCTTGAGCGCTTCCAGCCGCGGTTGCAGCCGGCGCATCTTCGCCATCGAACGGAACTGCGCCTCGCTCAGCTTGAACATCGCCAGCTTGATCACGAGCACCAGCAAGATGATGGCGAGCCCCCAGTTGCCGACCAGCGTGTGGAACTTGACCAGGATCCAGTGCATCGGCTCGGCGATCGGCGTGAGCAGGCCGTAGTCGGCGGTGAGACCGAGCCCCTTGGCGATGCCGGCCTGTTCGATCGCGTCGAGCTGGCTCTCCAGGGTCGGACCGAGGTACAGGTGCGAGACCAGCGTGCGCTGCGCCCCCGGTTCGACGCGGATCGCCGGCGACAGCGTGCTGATCCGGTAGCGGGTGGTGCCATCCGGCGCCGTCACCAGCGCGCTCGAATACTCGTCGGTCTCGGCCGCCGGCGGAATCCAGGCGGCGAAGAAATAGTGCTGCAGCATCGCCGCCCAGCCGCCGGCGAACGTCGCCTTGAGCGGGTTGCCGGCGAACTGGTCGAAGGCGAGTTTCTTGAACTTGTCCTGCGGGCTGTACCAGGCGGCGCCGACGAAGGCGTAGCGTTCCGGATTGTTGAACGACAGCCCGCCCGGCACCGCCGGCGGCACGCGCTGCAACTGGCGATACTCGTTGCCGGTCCAGGCCTGGGTGCCGGCGTTGGCGATCTCCACGCGGCTCTCGATGAGATAGCTGCCGCGGGTGAAAACGTATACTTTGCGCACTTGTACGCCGCTCGCGTCCTGCCAGGCGAGCGGCACCTCGAGGCGGTCCGTGCCCGGCGCGAGCGCGTAGCGTTCGGCCTCGGCGCGGTAGACGGTTTGATGATCCGGCGCCGGCGCGTCGGTACTGACCAGTCCGCTCTGGGCGACGAAGAACGTTGCCGGCTGATCGTCGAGCAGTCGCACCGGGCGGTCCTTCTCGTTCGGATCGACCGGATAGGCGAGCAGATCGGCGGCGACGATCGTGCCGCCGCGGGTGTCGATGACGAGATGCAGCACATCGGTGCGCACCTCGATCCGCGGCGCGGGTGCGGCCGGCGGCGACGGCGCGACCGGCACCGGCGCGGCGCTGCCGCTGGCGCGCGGAATCTCCGCGCTCGGGTTGCTCGCGCTCGCCGCGGCGGTCGGCTTGGCCGTGTCCGGCGCAACCGCCGGCTTGGGGCCGTAATCCTGCTCCCAGGCCTGCCACAGCAGGAAGGCGACGAAAGCGAGGGCGAAGAGCAGGAACGATCGGGTCGAGGACATGTGCCTGGCTGCTGTCGGGACCGCCGCGCGTGTGCGCGCCGCGGGCATTGCTGTCGGAAGACCGTCGGAGGCGCCGCATTCGCTGGAGCGGGCGCGGCGGCGCCGGTGGGATCACGAACCGGCGCGCATTGTGCCGGGCGCGGAGGTTTCGTTCAACGCCGCGGCGAGCCGGCGCCAGAGCGCGGCGAGTTCGGCGCGCAGCGCGGCGTTGTCGGCGGCCGCGGCGCGGGCGCGCGCCACCACCAGCAGATCGAGCGCCGGCAGCGCGGCGCGATTCAGGCGGAAACTTTCCCGGATCACGCGGCGGATGCGGTTGCGCACCACGGCGTGTTTGCTGACCCGCCGCGATACGGCGATGCCGAGCCGCGCGAGCGCCGCGGCGCTCGGGCGATATTCGACGGCGAAGCAGGGTGTCGCACAACGCGCACTCGCCGCGCGCAACGCGGCGAAATCGGCGCGGCGAAGCAGACGGGCGTGGCGCGGCAGACCAAGATCCGCCATCGCCGCGGCCGGGTTCAGGGGATCAGGCGCTTGCGTCCCTTGGCGCGGCGCGCATTGAGCACGAGCCGGCCGCCGCGGGTCTTCATGCGCGCACGAAAGCCGTGGGTGCGGGCGTGCTTGAGCTTGCCGGGTTGGAAGGTGCGTTTCATGGCAGCGTCCAAGTGCGATCAAAAAGGCGGGAGAGTGTAGAGGCTGCCTGGCGACGGTGTCAATGCAAGGCGGCTTGGCGCGGCCCGCAAGCTGGGGGTAGACTGCCGCTCTTACGCAATCCGAACGACGCAAGCGATGAGCGAGTTGTGGCGGCGCTGTCTGGATCGCCTGGAAGGCGAGTTCAGCGTCGAGGACATGCACACCTATCTTCTGCCGCTGCAGGCCAGCGAAGACGCGGAGGGCATGCGTCTGCTCGCGCCGAACGCCTACACGCTCGACATCGTCAAGGCGGAATTCCTGCCGCGCATCGGCCAGGTGTTGAACCATCTGCACGGCGCGCCGATGAAACTCCGGCTCGAAGTGGGTGCGCTCGCCGGGCGGCGTCCCGAGAAGGCGAGCGGCAAGACGCCGGCGAACGACGCGGCGGAACTCGAGACCAATCTCGATCCGCATTACACCTTCGATTCGTTCGTCGAAGGCAAGTCGAACCAGCTCGCCAAGGCCTCCGCCATCCAGGTGGCGAACAACCCCGGGCGCGCCTACAACCCGCTGCTGCTGTACGGCGGCACCGGGCTCGGCAAGACGCATCTGATGCACGCCGCCGGCAACCTGATCCGCGCCAACGATCCGGCGACCAAGGTGATGTACCTGCGCTCCGAGCAGTTCGTCAGCGCCATGATCGACGCGCTGCGCACCAAGCGCATGGACGATTTCAAGCGTCGCTTCCGCGACGTGGATGCGTTGCTGATCGACGACATCCAGTTCTTCGCCGGCAAGAACACCACCCAGGAGGAGTTCTTCCACACCTTCAACGCCCTGTTCGAAGGCAAGCAGCAGATCATCCTCACCTGTGATCGCTATCCGAAGGAGGTCGACAACCTCGAACCGCGGCTGAAGTCGCGCCTGGGCTGGGGCCTGTCGGTCGCGATCGAGCCGCCGGATTTCGAGACCCGCGCCGCGATCCTGCTGAGCAAGGCGGCCGCCCGCGGCCTGGACATGCCGGAGAAGGTCGCGTTCCTGATCGCCAAACGCATGCGCTCGAACGTGCGTGACCTGGAAGGGGCGCTCAACACGCTCGCCGCCCGCGCGAATTTTCTCGGCCAGCCGATCACCGAGGAATTCGCCCAGGAAACCTTGCGCGATCTGCTGACGGTACACAGCCAGGCGATCACGCTGTCGAACATCCAGAAGACGGTGGCAGACTATTACCAACTGCGCCTGTCGGATCTCTTGTCCATGAATCGCAGCCGTTCGCTCGCGCGACCGCGACAGATCGCGATGACACTGGCGAAGGAGCTCACCGAGCACAGCCTGCCGGAGATCGGCAAGGCCTTCGGCGGGAGGGATCACACCACCGTGCTGCACGCCTGCCGCACGGTGCGCGAATTGCGCCAGATCGACGGCAAGATCCGCCAGGATTGGGAAAAACTCTTGCGCGAATTGACCGGCTAGCTGTGGACAAACTGTGCAACAATTCGCACCGCGCGGTTATCCACAAAAGACGCACAGGGAAAGCGCTGGGAACACGAGCCGCTAGAATCGAATAATTCATTGAATTAGAAAGAAAATATCTCCAAACTCTGTCATCCACAGCCCCTATTACAAAAGCTCATTTCTAGGGAGAGCTATGCAATTCAGCATTCAGCGTGAAGTCTTGCTCAAGCCCCTGCAGCAAGTGATCGGCGTGGTCGAGCGTCGGCAAACGCTGCCGGTGCTGTCGAATTTGCTGGTGGTCGCCGCCGACGGCCGGGTGACTTTCACCGGCACTGATCTCGAAGTGGAGATGTCGGCGAGCATCGCGGCGCAAGGGGCACAGGCGGGCGAAATCACCTTGCCGGCGCGCAAGCTGTTCGACATCTGCCGCGCCTTGCCGGACGGCAGCCAGGTGCAATTCAAACTGTCGGGGGATCGGGCGACGGTCAGTTCCGGGCGGAGCCGCTTTACCTTGGCGACGCTGCCGGCAACCGAGTTTCCGGTGATCGACAAAATCGAACTGGTCGAACGGGTAACCTTGCCCGAAGGCACGTTGAAGGAGTTGATGGATCGCACCGCCTTCGCCATGGCGAACCAGGATGTGCGCTACTACTTGAACGGTCTGCTGGTCGACCTGCGCGAGCGGGCACTGCGCTGCGTGGCGACGGACGGGCATCGGTTGGCGCTGTGCGAGACCGAACTGGGCGCGATCAGCGCCTCGCCCCGGCAAATCATCATCCCGCGCAAAGGTGTGTTGGAACTGCAAGGCCTGTTCGCCGCCGGCGAGGGCGAGGTGGAGCTGGAATTCGGCCGCAACCACCTGCGCATACGGCGCGACGGCGTGGTGTTTACCTCGAAGTTGATCGACGGCCGCTTCCCCGATTACGAGGCCGTCATCCCGATCGGCGCCGACAAGGAAGTGCGGATTGAGCGCGAAGCCTTCCGCGGTGCGTTGCAGCGCGCGGCGATCCTGTCGAACGAGAAGTATCGCGGTGTGAAGCTGGACGTCGGGCCGAATCGGCTGCGCATCGTCGCGCACAACCCCGAGCAGGAAGAGGCGGTCGAGGAACTGGAGGCGCAGACCGGCGGCAGCGAGCTCAGCGTCGGTTTCAATGTCAACTATCTGCTGGACGCGCTCAACGCCTTGACCGGAGACGAGGTGCTGCTGTGCCTGCGCGACGCGAATTCGAGCTGCCTGCTGCGCACGCCGGACAGCGAGAAGTCGCGGCACGTCATCATGCCGCTGCGGCTCTGATCGCGATTCCTTCGAGGCGGGCGTCCGACGCGGGATGCAGGCGTGCATCTGCGTGAGCTGCGCCTGCGCGACCTGCGCAACATCGCTACGCTCGACGTCGCGCTGGAGCGCGGCATCAGTATTTTCATCGGCGCCAACGGGGCCGGCAAGACCAGCATCCTGGAAGGCGCCTACCTGCTCTCGCACGCGGAGAGTTTTCGCGCCTCCCGCGCCGAGGTGCTGATTCGTCGCGGCGCCGGCGGCTTGTCGGTGTACGCGGAGGTCGAGCGCAGGATCGGGCCGGTCCGGCTCGGTCTCGCCCGGCGCGATAGCCGCTGGGAGGCAGCGGTCAACGGCGCACCCGCGGCGAATCTAGGCGCCTTGCTGCGCGAATTCGCCTTGGTGTGCTTCGAGCCAGGCAGCCATAGCCTGATTTCCGGCAGCAGCCTGTTGCGGCGCCGTTTCCTGGACTGGAGCGTGTTCCACGTGGAACCGGATTACTGGCTGCAGGCCCGGCGCTATCAGCGCGCCCTGCGGCAGCGCAACGCTTGGCTCCGGCAGCCAGGTGCCGATTCGGAGCTCGAGGCGTGGGACGCCGAGCTCGCACTCACCGGCACGATGATGGCAGCGGCTCGCGAACGCCACTTTGCCAACTTCGCCGAGGAACTTCAGGGAGTTCTGGCTGGCTTGCTTCCGGAACTGGGCGAACCGCGGGCGAGCCTCCATCGCGGCTGGCCGGAAGCCCAAGACCTGGCGGGGGCATTGCGTCGGGCCCATGGCCGCGATCGTCAGCGCGGACACACAACGCTGGGACCGCACCGGGCGGACTGGAACATCTCCTTTGCCCTGGCGCCCGGCCGGGACGAACTCTCCCGCGGCCAGGAAAAATTGTGCGCCCTGGCTTGCGTGCTCGCGCAGGCGCGATGGTATGCGAGGGAGCAGGGCGAGTGGCCGGTGGTCGTGCTGGATGATTTCGCGTCGGAGCTCGACATCGCACACCAGACCGCCGTCGCCAGATTGCTTGCCGAAGGGCCGGATCAGATCCTGGTCTCGGGTATCGAGGTACCGGAAAGTCTGCGGGCGGCTGGGCCGCTGCGCGTGTTCCATGTGGAACATGGCATGGCGCGATGCTTGGTATAATCGATCGATTGAGTGTGTTTCCCCAACTCCGCCCTGGACGGCGCCTGCCGAAAGTGATCCGGATGAGCCAGCCAAACCCCGCAACCGATCAATACGACGCCAGTAAAATCAAGGTCTTGAAGGGGCTGGACGCCGTCCGCAAGCGGCCGGGCATGTACATCGGCGACACCGACGATGGCACCGGCCTGCATCACATGGTGTTCGAGGTGGTCGACAACTCGATCGACGAGGCCTTGGCCGGCTACTGCGACCATGTGGTGGTGACCGTCCATGCGGACGGCTCGGTGAGCGTCGCCGACAACGGCCGCGGCATCCCGGTGGACATGCACGAGGAGGGCCGCTCCACCGCCGAGGTGGTGATGACCGTGCTGCACGCCGGCGGCAAGTTCGACGACAACTCCTACAAGGTCTCCGGCGGCCTGCACGGCGTCGGCGTGTCGGTGGTCAATGCGCTGTCGGAACATTTGTGGCTCTCGATCGACCGCGACGGCCATCGCCATGAACAGGAATACCGTCTGGGTGAGCCGCTGTATCCGCTGCGCCGCGTCGCCCCTTCGAACCGACGCGGCACCACCGTGCGCTTCAAGCCGAGCGGCGAGATCTTTTCCAACACCGAGTTCCATTACGACATCCTCGCCAAACGCCTGCGTGAGCTGTCGTTCCTCAACTCTGGCGTCAAGATCGAACTGATCGACGAGCGCGTCGGCAAGAGCGACGTGTTCCAGTACGAAGGCGGCATCCGCTCGTTCGTCGAGCACCTGGCGCAATTGAAGATGCCGCTGCACCCCAGCGTGATCACGCTCGGCTCCGCCCAGGAAGGCATCCGGGTCGACGTCGCCATGCAGTGGACCGACGCCTATCAGGAAACGGTGTTCTGCTTCACCAACAACATCCCGCAGAAGGACGGCGGCACCCATCTCGCCGGTTTCCGCGCCGCGCTCACGCGCACGCTCGGCAATTACATCGAGGCGAGCAATCTGCTCAAGTCCGCCAAGGTCGCGCTGTCCGGCGACGACATGCGCGAGGGCCTGATCGCGGTGCTGTCGGTGAAAATGCCGGACCCCAAGTTCTCCTCGCAGACCAAGGACAAGCTCGTTTCCTCCGAGGTCAAGGGTGCGGTCGAATCGATCGTCAACGCCAAGCTCGAGGAATTCCTGCTCGAGAATCCGGCCGAGGCGCGCGCGATCGCCGCGAAGGTGGTGGACGCCGCGCGCGCGCGCGAAGCGGCGCGCAAGGCGCGCGAGATGACCCGACGCAAGGGCGCGCTCGACATCGCTGGTCTGCCCGGCAAGCTCGCCGACTGCCAGGAGAAGGATCCGGCGCTGTCCGAGCTGTTCATCGTCGAGGGCGATTCCGCCGGCGGCTCGGCGAAGCAGGGGCGCAACCGCAAGTACCAAGCGGTGCTGCCGCTCAAGGGTAAAATTCTAAATGTGGAAAAAGCGCGTTTTGATAAAATGTTGTCTTCCGCCGAGGTCGGCACGCTGATCACTGCGCTCGGCTGCGGCATCGGCAAGGAGGAATTCAACATCCAGAAGCTGCGCTACCACCGCATCATCATCATGACCGACGCCGACGTCGACGGCTCGCACATCCGCACCCTGCTGCTGACCTTCTTCTACCGCCAGATGCCGGAGCTGATCGAACGCGGCCACGTCTACATCGGTCTGCCGCCGCTGTACAAGGTCAAGCAAGGCAAGCAGGAGCTGTATCTCAAGGACGCCGCCGCGCTGAACGCGTACCTGATCGCCAGCGCCGTCGATGGTGCGCAGTTGCGCTACGCCGCGGATGCGCCGCCGCTCACCGGCACCGGCCTCGAGCGGCTGCTGCTCGACTATCACGCCGCGCTGGACCAGATCGAACGCCTCGGCCAGCGTTGCGATGCCAGCGTGCTGCAGGCGATGCTCGACGTGGCCACGCCCGCCGCCGAGCAATGGCAAGACGCCGAAGTCCTGCAAGGCTGGATCGCGCGACTGACCGCCAAGCTCAACGCGCAAGGCCTCGGCCGTCCGGTGTATCGGTTGCAATGGCGCGCGGCGACGCTCGAGCATCCGGCGGCGCTCGTGATCGAGCGCGAGCATCACGGCCTGCGGCACACGCAAGCGCTGCCTGCGGCGTTCTTCGCCGGCTCGGAATTCCGGCCGATCGCCGACATCGCCGCCAAGCTCGACGGTCTCCTCCAGGCCGGCGCGGAGATCCGGCGCAACGACGCCGCGGCGCGGGTGACGACATTCGCCGAGGCCGATGCGTGGTTGCTCGAACAGGCCAAGAAGGGGCGCACGATCCAGCGCTTCAAGGGACTCGGCGAAATGAATCCGGATCAGCTCTGGGAAACGACGGTGAATCCGGATACCCGCCGGCTGTTGCAGGTGAGCATCGAGGACGCGGTCGCCGCGGATCAGATCTTCTCGACGCTGATGGGGGATGTGGTCGAGCCGCGCCGCGACTTCATCGAACAGAATGCATTGCGGGTCGCCAATCTCGATGTCTGAGCGGCGCGGCTCGAGTCGGCACTAGGCTCGCGCCTCCCGCGCTCGCCAAGTGCCCCGGCCCTCGGCCTCCTGCCTCGGGCGTTCGGCCCTTGCGGCCTGCCACCGGCAGGCCGCATGCCGTGCGGCACCGGGCCTCACCCGCGCCGCGACTTCATCGAACAGAATGCATTGCGGGTCGCCAATCTCGATGTCTGAGGTTGGGGGAGTGGGAAGTGGGAAGTGGGGAGTGGGACGAGCTGACGGGAATCGGAAGCGGGTGAGCGGTGAGCGGTGAGCGGTGAGCGGAAAGAGCTGCGCCGCCCTCAGCCCTCAGCCCTCAGCCCTCAGCCCTCAGTCCTCAGCCCTCAGCCCTCAGCCCTCAGCTTGAATTCCGTCCACCCGTTGCGATTTCGTTAACGCAATCGTCGGCCACGAATTTTGTGCGGCGGCAGCTTGAGCTTGGCCGGGCGCAGGGTTACCCTCGTTTTCTCCCGGCTGCGTTCCAGCAACCAACAAGAATTTCGAGGAGCCGATCATGACGAAAGCGAGAAGCGGGCTGATGCGAACCTTGTGCGGCATCGGCATGGCGCTGCTGTTGGCGCTGACGAGCGGCGTCGCATTGGCGAAGAAGGAAGACGAGAGCCGCTATCCGAACGCCAGCCGCACCGCACCGAAGAGCGATCTGACCAGTTCCTCCGATCAGAAGGCGTTGCAGGCGGGTCTCGATGCGCTCAATGCCGGCGAAGACACCAAGGCGCTGGAACTGCTGCAGAAGGTGCTCGACACCAGCAAGAGCAAGTACGCCCGCGGCATCGCCCTCGAAGGCATCGGCAACGCCAAGTACAACTCCCAGGACTACGCCGGCGCGATCGCGGCGTTCAAGCAGTTGCTCGAACTGAATTCGGTTCCGAACGACGCCTATTTCGACTCGATGTACTACCTCGCCGCGGCCTACGCCGCCGATGGCCAATACCAGGCGGCGCTCGACCAATTGAAGACCTGGCGCGAGCAGGGCAAACGCGAGACCGCCGATTCCTATGCGCTCGAGGGCAATGCCTACTACCAGTTGCACAAGTACCCCGAGGCGATCGCCGCGATCAAGAAGGCGCAATCGCTCAGCGATCATCCGAAGGAATCGTGGAACAGCATTCTGATGGCGAGCTACGCCGAGACCGGCCAGAGCGCGCAGGCGGCGGGCGTGATCGACGAGCAGCTGGCGAAGGATCCGACCAACAAGCAGCTCATCCACAACGCGCTCGTGATCTACATCCAGACGGATCAGGTGGACAAGGCGCTGGCCCTACTCGAGCGCGAGCGCAAGCAGGGCCTGATCGACAGCGAGGGCGATTACGTCTCGGCGGCCAAGTTCTACGCCAACATCGCGCAGAGCGGCGACAAGCCGGACGTCGCGGTGAAGGGCGCCGAACTGCTGCAGGAAGGCATCGCCAAGAACATCGTCAAGGCGAGCGCGGACAACTACAAGCTCGAGGGCGATCTGTACCTGGTGGCGCAGGAACAGGACAAGGCGCTCGCGGCGTACAACAAGGCCGCGCCGCTGGCGAGCAACGGCGACATCGACTACACCCGTGCCCAGCTCCTGGGCGCGCAGCAGAACTGGGCGGAGGCCAAGAGCGTGATCCAGAAAGCGATCGCGCGCGGCGTCAGCCACAAGGGCAAGGCCTATCTGCTGCTCGGCAAACTCGATCTCGCCCTCGGCGACAAGGCTGGGGCGAAGACCGCCTTCCAGCAGGCCGAGGCGGACGCCGAGACGCGCGCCGAGGCGGCCGAGCAACTGCAGAAGTTGCAGGCGGCGAAAAAGTGAGGAAGGATAGCGGCGAACGCTAGAGCATCTATACAAACCTGGGGCGCTGGTGTAACGTACCGCGCCCTCCGTCGAGGAACCCGTGAACCTGCGTGCCGAAGCGCCGGCCGACGCGGGCAACGATTACTGATACCGGTCCAAACTGATGGCGTACGACCTGTACCAACCGACCCGCGAGCCGTTCAACTGGCGCCGCACCATTGGCCTTGCCGCGACGTTCGCGCTGCACGCGTTCGCGTTCATGATGCTGATCGCGCCGGTGACGCCGCCGAAGCCGAAAGACAAGGAAAAGGAGAACGTGGTGCGGGTCGAGTTCATCGAACCGCCGCCGCCGCCGCCGCCGCCACCACCGCCGCCGCCGGAGCCGCCGAAGAAGCCGCCGCCGAAGGTGGTGGAGAAGATCAAGTTGGCGCCACCGCCGCCCGCGCCGCCGCCGGCGCCGGTGGAAGCGCCGCCCACCCCGATGTCCATCCCGACGCCGCCGGCGCCGCCCGCGCCGCCGCCGCCGCCGTCGGACATCGCGCCGAGCGAGAACGTCAGTTACCGCAAGTGGCGGCCGCCGAAATACCCACCGCAGGCGCTGCGCGAGCATCACGCCGGCAAGGTGATCCTGAAGGTGCTGATCGGCGTGGACGGTTCGCCGAAGGAAATCACCGTGGAGAAATCCAGCGGCTTCCGCGAACTGGATCAGGCCGCGATCGCCGCGGTCAAGACCTGGACCTTCAACCCCGGCGTGCGCAACGGCAAGCCCTATGAGGGCTATGCCCTGGTGCCCTTTGATTTCAATTTGAACGAGCTTTGAGCGTCGCGGCCGGTAGCCAAGCGCCACGACGTAGTGCCACACTAGACCACCACACTTCAAGGGTAGCGTTATGCAACAAGATGCAGCTCAAACTCAACCCGTCCCGCCGGCGGCCGAGACCGCGTCCGCGGCGGCGAATCCGGCCATGCCCGCCGCGGGGCACAGCGATGCCGCTGCCCTCACGCAGATGGGTTTCGACCATCTGATCCGCAACTTCGACGCGCTCGGCTGGGTCGTCTTCCTGGTGCTGACGCTGATGTCGATCGGCTCCTGGCTGTTCATCGTCATCAATGCCTGGCGCGTGCTCGCCATCCGCAGCCGCGCCGATCACGTCCGCCAGATGTTCTGGGAGACGACCTCGGCGCAGGACGCGGTGCGTTTCATGGAGGATCAGCCCTCGTGGGAGCCGTTCTCCAAGATCGCGCTGGATTGCGCCTCGGCTGCCGCGCACCATCAGCGGCATGAAGGCAGCCGCCTGGTGGAGGCGCTGAACCGTTCCGAGTTCATCGATCGCGCTCTGCGTCAGGGCGTGGCGCGCGAGAGCGCACGCCTCGAAGGCGGCCTGACCTGGCTCGCCACCACCGGCTCGACCGCGCCGTTCGTCGGTCTGCTCGGCACGGTGTGGGGCATCTATCACGCGCTGATCCGCATCGGCGCGTCCGGCAACGCCGGCATCGAGACCGTGGCCGGTCCGGTCGGCGAGGCGCTGATCATGACCGCGATCGGTCTCGGCGTCGCCATCCCGGCGGTGCTGGCCTACAACGTCTTCATCCGCGCCAACCGCGTGACCAACGCCCAGTTCGACGAATTCGCGCACGATCTGCACGACTTCTTCGCCACCGGCGCGCGCGTGGATACCGGCGCCGCCGCCGCCATGGTCGCGCCGAAGCAGAGCGCGGCGCCGAGGAAGTAAGCCATGGCGTTCAGCAGCGGCAACATGGGCGGGGTGATGGCGGAGATCAACGTCACGCCGTTGGTCGACGTCATGCTCGTGTTGCTCATCATCTTCATGATCACGGCGCCGCTGGCCGCGCACAAGATCAAGGTCGAGCTGCCGATCGCCAGCCTGGAGAAACCGCCGGAGGAAGTCGCCAGCCAGCCGATCACGCTGACGATCAAGGCCACCGGCGATCTGTACTGGAACGACGATCCGGTCACCGAGGCGACGATGCAGGCGCAACTGCGCGTCGCCGCGCAGCGCACGCCGCAGCCGGAGCTGCAGATCCGCGCCGATCGCGACACCGAGTACCAGCTGATCTCGACCATCATGTCCGACGCCAAGAACGCCGGCATGGTCAAGCTCGGCTTCATCACCCAGGCGCACGGCGCCGAGCCGCGCTGAACGCGTACCCGAGGTTCAACCCATGGCATTCTCCACAGGCAGCAGCAGCGGACCGATGGCCGACATCAACGTGACGCCGCTGGTCGACGTCATGCTCGTGCTGCTCATCATCTTCATGATCACGGTGCCGATGCTCTCGCACAAGATCAAGATCGACCTGCCGCAACCGACCCCGCCGCCGCCGGTGCCGCCACCGCCGCCGCCGGAGCCGATCAATCTCGTGGTCAAGTCGAGCGGCCAGTTGTTCTGGAACGACACGCCGATCACCGAGGAGGCGCTGCAGGCCCAGCTCGGCATCCTCGCCAAGAAGGACCCGCGGCCGGAGAACCAGCCGGAGCTCAAGATCCGCGCCGATCGCAACACCAAGTATCAACTGATCGCCACGGTGATGGCCGACGCCAAGAACGCCGGCATGGTCAAGATCGGCTTCGTCTCGCCGCAGGGCGAGTAGCAGACGCGCACCGCACTCCGAGGAAGGTCTGATCCAACCCCGATGCCGCGGGCTTCGGCCGCGGCACCGCACCTCCACAACCCCCATCAAACCCTTGCTGTGCAAGGGTTTGATCGCCCCTTGACTCAAGGGGGCTGAAAGAACCGACGCCGCGGTATCCCCGCGGCGTTTTTCTTTCAGCCGCCGGCGAGGAGCGCGAGATACGCCCGCACCGTGGCGGCGAGTCCGGCGTACAGCGCCTCGCCGATCAGGGCATGGCCGATCGAGACTTCGGCGAGATACGGAATCGCCGCGACCAGCGCGCCGAGATTGGCCTGATTGAGATCGTGTCCGGCATTGACGCCGAGGCCCGCCGCACGCGCGCGTTCGGCGGCGGCGACGCATTGCGCGAGCGCCCGCGCCGGATCGCCGCGCGCGTGCGCCGCGGCATAGGGGCCGGTATAGATTTCCACACGGTCCGCGCCGATTGCGGCGGCACGCTCGAGCGCGCGCGCGTCGGCATCGACGAACAGGCTGACGCGGCAGCCGTGCGCCTTGAGCGCGGCGATGTGCGGGCGCAGGCGCTCGCCGTCGACGGCGAGGTCGAACCCATGGTCGGAGGTGATCTGGCCGTCGGCGTCGGGCACCAGCGTGCATTGCGTCGGTCGCGTTTCGGCGACCAGCGCGAGCAGGCCGGGATAGCCCGGACGCGGCGGCGCGAACACGTTGCCTTCGATGTTGAACTCGGCGCGACCGCGGCACAGTTGCGCCAGCGCGCGCACGTCGTCGGCGCGGATGTGGCGCTGGTCCGGCCGCGGGTGCACGGTGATGCCGCCGGCGCCGGCCTCGAGACAGACCCGCGCCGCGGCCGGCACGCTCGGTTCGGCGCCGCCGCGTGCGTTGCGCAACACCGCGATCTTGTTGAGGTTGACGCTGAGCAGGGTCATGCGCACACCGGAAGCGTCGCCGCGCGCAGCATACGCAAGCACATCGGCGCGCGCTAGCGGCGGCTCACGGCGCGGAACGTCGGCACCGGCCAGCGCGTGCGCGGCGCGATCCGCTCGATGCCGGCGAAGTCGACGCGCACGGCGGTCACCGCGCCGCGCGCATCGCGCGCGAAGCTCGCCTCGCAACTGCCGTCGTCCGCCGCGAACCGGTCGGGTGCATACGGGGCGAGCGCGATCGCCGCCTGTCCGCTCAGTTGCAGACGCAGCCTATCGTCGCGCACGCTGATCCGCGCCAAGGTGTCGGCGTCCACCCGGTAGTCGCCGGTGTAGTCATGCAGGCGCTCCGGCGCGAGCGCGAGCGTGCCGCGCGCGAGCCGCGGCGCCTGCCGGCTCAGGCGTTGGGCGAGCACGTGCACGCCGTTGCGGCTCGCCACCGCGCTGGTCACCACACCGGCTTCGCGCTGGAACGACAGCACGAAGGCATCGTCGCGCGGCGCAAAGACATCCTCGCCGAGCGCGCGCAGCGGCGTCGGCGGCGCGCCCTGCCACTGCGCCGTGAGCGTGCCCGCGTTCGCGCGCACGATGACGGCCGGACCGTCGCGCACCTGATACAGGCCGGGGTAGGCGGCGAGATCGATCGTTGCGGGCGCGACGGCCGCCGGCGGTGGCGGCGGCGCCGCTTCGTGCTTGAGCCAGGCGAGGCCGAGCGGCGCGAGATCGGCGTCGCTGTCGCCGAGCAGCACGAGCGCCTGCTGGCGATCGGTGCGGAAGCCGAGGAACGCGGCGAATCCGGCGGTCACGCTCGCGCGCCAGACGATCGGCCAGGTCTGGCCGTCGGCCGTCGCCTCGACCAGATACCAGCTGAGTCCCGCGGTCTGCGGGCCGCGGCTCTCGCGCGGCTGCCGGGCGAGCAGCAGGGCGGCGCGCAGCGGCGAGGCCGGCGGATGCAGATTCGCGGCGAGAAAATCCATGAGATCGCCGAGCGTGGAACGCAAACCCGCCGCGCCCGCCAGCACGCCGAAATGCCAGTGCGGCGCGACCGTGCCGGCGGCATGTCCGGTGCGCAGCGCGGGATCGTCGTCGACACCGGTGTGGCGCAGCCCGAGCGGCTTCAGCACCTGTTCCTCGAGCGCCTGCGCATAGCTTGTCCCGTAGCGGCGCCCGAGCAGATAGCCGAGCAGGCCGGCGTCGAGCGGCGAGTAGGCGGACGCAGGCGGCGGCCCGTCGCGTCGGTAGTTCGCCAGCAGCGCGGCGAGATCGAGTTCGTCGTAACCGGCGTAAGGATCGGCCGGATCCTCCGGCATCAGGTTCGGCGGCAGCGCCGGCAAGCCTGCGCGGTGCGTGGCGAGGTCGACCAGCGGCAGGGCGCCGAGCGCCGGATCGGCGACGACGAAGTCGTCCGGCAGCAACTCGCGCACCGGTGTGGCGAAGCGCACCCGCCCCTCGGCGGCGGCGCGGGCGAGCAGCACGCCGGTGAACACCTCGCTGACCGCGCCGAGCTCGAAGGCGCTGCCCGCATCCGGCTTGTCGTCGCCGCCGAAGAACCAGCTCGCGCGCGCGTCGCGGTCGAGCCAGCCGGCGGCCACCGCATGATACGCGCCGGAGCGCACGCCGGCTTCGAGCGCCCGCCGGTACGGCGCGGAATCCGCATCCTGCGCGCGCGCGCCGACCGCGCCGGCCAGTGCCAGCAAGAGTATACAAAGGGAAATGTGCCCGTTGCCGGTGCGCGCCTTCATCGCGGCGCGCAGCATAGCGCAAGCGCGCCGCCGCGTCCGCGCGCCGCCGCTACGGGCAGGTTTCCGCGATCTCGCGCCAGGCCACCGGATCCCAGTAGCCGGCGTGCGCGGTGTCGGTCGCCTTGTCGAGATGCAACTGCGCGGCGATCATCAGCGTGGTGTTCGGCTTGACCGTGACCGTCAGTTCCTTGTGCGTGTCGTGCCGATTGCGCAGCGAGGCGATCGCGCCGACGCCGATCTCTGCGGTCGGGATGTCCTCGGCCACCAAGAGCTTGTGCGTGCCGGCGCGGACCCGATAGGTCTCGTGGCCGGTCGGTCCGGGCGTGCTGCCGTCGAGCAGCAGGATGCGGGCGTGATACTGGTGCTCGCCGCGCGGCGCGACATCGAACGTGCTGAGGCGACCGCAGCCGCCGCTCGCGGCGGCATCGGCGTCGCCGCTCACCGCGGCCAGCGCGGCGGCGCCGAGTTCGACGCGCATTGCCGGCAGTACCACGCCCTGCACCGGCGCGTTGACGACGAGGCGCCGGCCGTCGCGCAGCAGCTCGAGCCGCAGCGGCTCGCCGTCCGGGGCGGCAGCGACGGTGGCGCGCAACGTCGCGGCGGCGAGCGCGTGGCCGTCGGCATCGGCGCCGAGCTGGCGCAGCGAAACGCCGTTGACCGCGACGATCACGTCGCCCGGCCGCAGGCCGGCCTGGGCCGCGGCGCTGCCCGGCGTGGTGCCGAGCACGCGCAGCCCGTCGTGCGCCCGCTCGGCGTTGCCGGAATCGACCAGCACGCCGAGATCGGCGACGCGCCGCGCGGGCTGCTCCACGCGCAGATTCACCTGCTGTGGATCGGCACCGAGCGCGCCGCTCGCCGCCAGGCGCGTGAGCACGAGATCGAGGTCCTGGCGCAACTGTTGTTCGGCCGCCGGCGGCGTCTGTGCGGCGACGGCCGTGGCAAGCAGCAGCAGCGGCAGCGGGAGAATGCGTGGAGTCATTGCGGTCACCTCGGATCAGATTCGGGTCGGGAGCACTTGCTGGCGGCGCGCGGCCAGGAGCGCGCTCAGAAGTTCGCTGCGCGCCTGCCACAGCGGCCGTACTTCATCACTGCGCGCGCCGCGGTCGTAGGCCCGCTGCAGTGCGCCGTCGATGCGCGCGAGCTCCGCCTCGGCCGCCGGGGCGGCGCGACCGGCGCCGGGCAGCGCGTCGAGTTCGAGTTCCAGCGCCTGCGCGCGCGCCTGCCAGTCGATGCGCTCACGGTCGGCACGCAACGGCGCGAACCAGAGGGCCGCCAGCGCCGCGGCCAGACCGAGACCGGCGAGCGTCGCGCGCCAGCGGCGCCGCCGGCGCCGACGCGCCGCGTGGGCGGCGGCGATGCGCGGCCACAGATCCGCCGGCGGCACGAACACCGGCGCGGCCGGCAGGCGCGCGGCGAGCGCGCGGAAACTCAATTCCGGCTCGCGCATACCCGCTCCGTTGCCGCCGATGGGTTCGGTTCGACCAGCGCGTGCAGCCGCTTGAGCGCGCGCGACACGATCGACTTCGAATAGCTTTCGCTCTGGCCGAACAACTGGGCGAGCTCGGCGTGGGTGTAGCCCTCGAGCTCGTGCAGCGCGACGATCGCCCGCGCCCGCGGCGGCAGGTGCCCGAGCAGGGTCCACGCATCCAGCCGCGGCGTCGCATCGGTCGCGCCGCTCGCGGTCTGCGCGAACAGCGCTTCGGGATCGCCATCCGCGCGATGACGCAGACGCCGCAACTGGTCGATGCAGGCGTTGACCGTCATGCGCTTGAGCCAGGCGCCGAACGGCGCGTCGCCGCGGTATTTGTCGATGCTGTCGATCATCTTCAAGAACACTTCCTGGACCAGATCCTCCGCCGCCTGGCGCTGGCCGAGCAGGCGCAGCGCGAGCTGGAAACAGGCGCGGCCGAAGCCTCGGTACAATTCGGCGAAGGCCTGCATGTCGCCGCGCTGGGCGCGCGCCAGGATCGCGGCCTCGACCGGCTGATCGAATCCGGCGGTCGGTTCCAGTGCGGCGTTCATTGCCCTAAGGACGCGCGACGCGGCGCCGGCGTCGCACTCAGCCCGGCGGCCAGCCGCGCAGCAACTGCACTTCCTGGACGCGCGCCTTCGGCACCTCGAAGGTGAAATCGCCGTCCGGGTGGCGGATGCGCAGACGCACGCTGTTGTCGTCGGCGGCGATCACGTAGCCTTCGATCCGCTTGCCGCCGTCGGTCACCAGGCGCACGCGCCGACCCGGCAGGTTTTTCAGGCCGGCGAATTCGATCGGGTCGTAATCGCGCTGTTCGGGTGCGGCCGGCGGCAGGCGCTCGATGGTCGGCTTCCACACCAGCGCGAGCGTGGAATCCGGCGGCGGCGGCGGACTGGAGGCGAGTTCCGGCGCGGAGGCATTCTCCTTGCGCGGCGGCGGCGTGGCGGCCGGCGGCGGTGCGAAGCGCGCCATGGCGCGGTCGAGCTCGCGCAGGCCGAGACTGTCGCCGCTCGGCTTGGCCGCGGGCGCGGGTTCGGCCGCGGGCGGCGCCGGTTTGGACACCGCCGCGACCGGAGCTTGCACCGGCGGACTCGGCGCCGGCGGGGCGACGGCGGGTTTCGCCGCTGCCGGGGTCGGCACCACCGCCGCGGCCGCCGGCGGCGGCGCGACCGGCACGTTCGCGACCGCGCCGGCCGGCGGAGGCTGGGCGGGCGCGGTAGCGGCTGGCGGCGGCGTGGGTTCGGCGGGCGCCGGGGTCGCGGCGACCGGTTCCGTCGCCGCGGCGGGTTCGGTTTCGGGCGGCGCGAGGAAGGCGAGCCGGAACATGATCGGCGGTCGCGCCCGATAGCGGGCGGTCACGTTCAACTGGCGCAGCAGTTCCGCCGGGCTCGTGCGGCGCACATCGGCGAGGGTGAAACCGGGATTCGGCAGGCTGAGCACGCTGACGGTGCCGCCCTGTTCCAGCAGCTCGCGGTACAGTTGCAGCAGTTCGCCGCTCGCCTCGATGCGGTGGCCGGCGAGCAGATTCTTGACCGCCTCGAGGTGGCTCTCGACGAATTGCCGCGGCGTGTCCTTGATCCGCTGGGCGCAGAACTGGTTGCGCAGACGCAGAAAGCCCTGGTCGGCATACTCGGCGGTGACGCGCTCCACGTGCAGTTTTTCCCACGCCGCCGGGCGCAATGCGGCGGCCGCATCGAACGGTCGCAGATCGGCCTTGAGCGTCCAGTCGGCGATGCCCGGCGCGGACAGGCCGAGGCCGAGGCTCAGCGTCTGCGCGTCGGCGGCGAGGCGATACTCCAGGCGCACGCGCGAAGCGGCGTCCGGCGCGCCCATCTTGCGCAGGTCGGTCGTGCCGAAGGTGCCGATCGTGCCGCAGCCGACGCCGCCGAACGGCACGAAGATCGCGCTGTCGAACCAGCGCGGATCGAGCCACGGCAGCGGCGGCAGCTTGAGGCCCTCGGCTTCGAGCGCGAACTGCGTCGGCCACGCGGTGTCGCGCAACAACGCATGCTTGAGGAGCCAGAACAAGCCCGGCGTTTCCAGGGTCAGCCGATCGGCGCGGTAGATGCGGTGACCGGCGAGATGCGCCAGGCTCACGCCGCTCAGGCGGATGCCGCCGTCGAAGCCGGCGGCGAGACCGTCGTACTTGAGTTCGGCGACCGGCGCCAGCGCCGCCCGCAACCGCTCCACGTCCTGCTGGGCGGCGTACCACGCCAGCAGCTTCAACGCGCCCGCGAGCAGCGCGCCGGCGAGCACGAGATTACGCAGCAGTTTCCACATCGGGGCAACTCTGGCGTCGAGTCTGAAACTTAGCCCGATTGGATCGGCCTCGCAACGGCCGGCGGTATGGACGGCGCAAGAAAGGCGCGCACCGAGCGCTCGGCGCCGCGCCAGGCCAGCGCGCCGACCGCGCCGGCCGCCGGCGGCGCCAGGTACACGCAGCGCCACGCCGTCGCCGGGTCGGCGTCCGTCACGCCGGCGGCGATCGGCACGCCGGCCGCATCGAGCGTCACCGCAACACGCGCGAGCCCGCCGCCCAAGCCGGTGCCTTCCGCCTTGAGCACGGCTTCCTTGAGACTCCACATGGCGAGAAACCCCTGCGGCCGGCGCGCTTCCGGCAGCCGCGCCAGCGCCCGCGCCTCCGCCGGCGCGAACCAGCGCCGCGCGAGTTCGAGCACCGGCCGCGCGCGGTGCGGCAGTTCGAGATCCACGCCGAGCGGCTGGCCCCGGCTGAGGCCGAGCAGCAAGGCGCCGCGGCTGTGGGCGAGACTGAATTCCAGCGGGGCATCGACCAGCGCCGGTTTGCCGCCGCGCGCGCGCGCCAGGCGCAAAACCTCGGCGGGCCGGCCGAGATAGCCGGCGAGCACCCGGCGCAGCGGCGCCGATTCCGCGGCCGGCAGCGCCGGCCATTGTGGAAAAAACCACAAGTGGATTTCATCGTCCGCCAGCGGCTGCGGCGGCACGGCGGGGTGGAAATCGCGGGGTTCGAGGCGACGCACCCGGCAAGCTTTGGCGCTCGCCGCCGCGAGGTCAAGCGCTTTGCCGCGCTGCAAGGCGCGCGCGGTGCCGGCGGCGACTAGAATCCGGCGGTTCGAACCGCGGAGGCGCCGTGATCCCCGGCTGGGTGCTGCTGCTGGTGTCGCTCGTGTACGTGGGCGGGCTGTTCGGCCTCGCCTACTACGGCGATCGCCGCCCGCTGTATCCGAGCCGCGTCTGGCTCCGACCGCTGGTGTACAGCCTGGCGCTCGCCGTGTACTGCTCGTCCTGGACGTTCTACGGCGCGGTCGGCAGCGCCGCCGGGGCGAGTCTCGCCTACCTGCCGATCTATCTCGGTCCGATCCTGCTGTTGCTCGTCGGCCACCGCCTGTTCGGCCGCCTGACCCGGATCGCCAAGCAGCGCAACATCATCTCGATCGCCGATTTCATCGCCGCGCGCTTCGGCAAGTCGCACCGCCTGGCCGCGCTCGTCACCCTGATCGCGGTGACCGCATCGATCCCGTATCTGGCATTGCAGTTCAAGGCCGTGGCGCTCAGCATCGGCGCATTGAGCGGCGAGGTGCAGAGCGAGGTGCCGCCGCTGCGGGACGGCGCGCTCTACAGCGCGCTGCTGCTCGCCGTGTTCGCGATCCTGTTCGGCACGCGCCAGATCGACGCGACCGAGCACCATCACGGCATGATGCTGGCGATCGCGACCGAATCGGTGGTCAAGCTCGTCGCGTTTGTCGCCATCGGCGGGTACGCGCTGCACCTCTGCGGCGCGGCGCCGGCGCTGGAACGGCCGGCGCGCGAATTCGCCGCGCAGGGGCTGCCGGACGGTTTTCTCACCCAGACCCTGCTCGCCGCGGTGGCCATGTTCTGTTTGCCGCGGCAGTTCCAGGTGGGCATCGTCGAATGCGAGGATCCGGGCGACGTGCGCCACGCGCGGCGCCTGTTCCCGCTGTATCTGCTGCTGATCAGCGCGCTGGTGCTGCCGATCGTCGCGGCGAGCACGGCTACGCTCGGCGGCCGCGCGGTGCCTGCCGACATGTACGTGCTCGGGCTGCCGCTCGCCGGCGGCCACGAGCTCCTGGCGACGTTCGCCTATCTCGGCGGCTTTTCCGCCGCCACCGGCATGGTCATCGTCGAATGCGTCGCGCTCTCGACCATGATCAGCAACGATCTCATCATGCCGGCGCTGCTGCGCGTGCGCTGGCTCGGTCTCGAACGCCGCGCCGACCTGTCGGCGCTGGTGCTGCAGCTGCGGCGCGTCGCCATCGTGCTGCTGGTCGCGCTCGCCTACGGCTATTACCGCGCGATCGCCCGGAACGCCAACCTCGCCTCGATCGGCCTGCTCGCCTTCGTCGCCCTGGCGCAGTTCGCGCCGGCGATCGTGAGCGCCCTGTACTGGCGCGGCGCCAGCCGGGTCGGCGTCGGCGCCGGGCTCGCCGCCGGCTTCGCGGTGTGGCTCTACACCTTGCTGCTGCCGAGCCTCGCCGAGGCCGGCTGGCTGCCGCAGACCTGGCTGCGCGCCGGACCGTTCGGCATCGGCTGGCTCGCACCGCGCGCCTTGTTCCACTGGCACGGCTGGGACGCGGTCACGCACGGCGCGTTCTGGTCGCTCGCCGCCAACGTCGGCTGCCTGGTGTTGCTCTCGCTGCGCTTCCGGCCGAGCGTGGCCGATCGCCTGCGCGCCTCGCCGTTCCTCGATCCCTACGCCGAACGCAGCGCCGCCGGCGGCGAGTGGCGCGGCCGCGTTCCGGTCGCGGATCTGCGCGCGCTCGCCGGCCGCATCCTCGGCGAACGCAACGCCGCGCGTGCCTTCGCCGAGTACGCCGCCGCCGCGCCGCTGCCGGACGCGCCCGGCGCGGTGGCCGACCGCGCCCTGGTCCAGTTCACCGAACGCCTGCTCGCCGGTGCGATCGGTGCGGCGTCGGCGCGGCGCATGCTGACCAGCGCGCTCCGCGGCACCGGCCTCGATCTGTCCGAAGCGGCGATGCTGCTCGACGAGACCTCGCAGGAGCTGCGCTTCAGTCGCGAACTGATCGCGGTCACGTTCGAGCACATGAGCCAGGGCATCAGCGTGGTCGATGCGGAACTGCGCATCGTCGCCTGGAACCGCCGCTATCTCGATCTGTTCGACTATCCGGAAGGTTTCGTCTACGTCGGCCGGCCGGTGGCCGAGCTGATCCGGCGGAACGCCGCGCGCGGCCTGCTCGGACCGGGCGACGTCGAGGCCCAGGTGCAGCGGCGTCTCGAACACCTGCGTCGCGGCACGCCGCACGTCGCCGTGCGCGAGCGTCCGGACGGGCGCGTGATCGAGACCCGCGGCGGACCCTTGCCCGGCGGCGGCTACCTCACCACTTTCAGCGACATCACCGATCACAAGCGCGCCGAGCGGGCGCTGCGCGAGGCGAACGAGACCCTGGAGCAGCGCGTCGCCCAGCGCACCCGCGAACTGCGCGAGGCGCTCGCCGCGCAGGAGCAGGCCAAACGCGAGGCCGAGGCCGCGAACGCCGGCAAGACGCGCTTCCTCGCCGCCGCCTCGCACGATCTGCTGCAGCCGCTCAATGCCGCGCGCCTGTTCGTCTCGGCGCTGCGCCAGCGCCCGCTCGATGCCGAGAGCGCGCGGCTGGCCGAGCGCGCCGATGCCGCGTTCAAGGCCGCCGAGGACCTGCTCGATGCCCTGCTCGAGGTCTCGCGGCTCGACGCCGGCAAGCTCAGCCCCGAGATCGGCGCGTTCGCGCTCGCCGAGATTCTCGAGCCGCTCGAGCACCAGTTCGGCGTGATCGCGGCGGCGCGGCACCTGAAGCTGCGCTTCGTGGACAGCCGCGTGCACGTGGTCAGCGATCCGCAACTGCTGCGCCGGATTCTGCAGAATTTCCTCTCCAACGCGCTGCGCTACACGCGCCGGGGCGGGGTGCTGCTCGGGGTGCGGCGGTGCGGCGGCAACGTGCGCATCGAGGTGTGGGATACCGGCGCCGGCATCGACGCCGCGCAACAGCGCAGCATCTTCGACGAATTCCGCCGCGGCACGCAGACCTCGCCGTGGGGCGAGAAGGGCCTCGGCCTCGGGCTGGCGATCTGCGAGCGCCTGGCGCGCATGCTCGGGCATCGTCTGTCGCTGCGCTCCCGGCCCGGCCGCGGCAGCGTGTTCGCGGTGGAGCTCCCGCGCGCGAGCGCGGCCGCGGCGAGCGCGCGGCCGGCGCGCCCGCGGCCGCTCGCCGCCGGCCGCGTCGACGGACTGCACGTGCTGTGCCTGGACAACGACAGCGCGATCCTCGACGGCATGGCCGCGCTGCTCGAGCGCTGGGGAGTGACCTGCGAGAATTGCAGCAATGTGGAAGATGCGACAAATTGCGCATCGCGCCGCCGCCCGGACCTGATCCTCGCCGACTATCACCTGGACGAGCCGCTCGACGGCATCGCCGCGCTGGAGCGCCTGCGCGCACGCTGGCCGTCGCCGCCGCCGGGCGCGCTGATCACCGCCGACGCCAGCCCGGAACTGCAGGCGCGCGCCCGCGCGCACGGCTATCCGCTGCTGCGCAAGCCGGTGAAGCCGGCGGCGTTGCGCGCGCTGATCGCCCAGCTCGGCCGCGGCGCGGCGCGCGCGACGACTGCGGCGTGACTCACGGTGCGTCGGCGGGATCGTCGAGCGCGGGGTGGATCGCCAGGTGCCGCGCCAGCAGCGCGACCTGGGTGCGGTTCGACACGTCGAGCTTGCGCATGATCGCGGTCATGTGCGCCTTGATCGTGGCTTCCGACACGTTGAGTTCGTAGGCGATCTGCTTGTTGAGCAGGCCCTCGGCGATCAGGCCGAGCACGCGGAACTGCTGCGGCGTCAGCGCGGCGACGTGCGCCGCCGCGTGCGCTTCCGCCGCGGCGAGCGGCGCCGCGCCGGCGGCGAGATGCGGCGGCAGCCAGACCTCGCCGTCGAGCACGCGGCGGATCGCGCCGACGATGGTCTCGGCCGAGGCCGACTTCGGAATGTAGCCGGAGGCGCCGTGACCGATCGCGCGCTCGATCACGCGCGCGTTCTCCTCGGCCGAGACCACGATCACCGGCAGCCCCGGCTGCTGGCTGCGCACGTGCACCAGCGCGGAAAAGCCATTCGCGCCCGGCATGCTGAGGTCGAGCAGCAGCAATTCCGCGTGCGGGTGGAGCTCGATCAGACTCTGCAGCGCGGCGACGCTGTCGGCCTCGTGCAGGCGCGCGTCGGGCACCGCCTGGGTGACCGCGCGCGCGAGCGCATCGCGGAACAGCGGATGGTCGTCGGCGATCAGGATTTCGCGCATGGGGAGGGGAGTGGGGAGTAGGGAGTGGGGAGTGGAAAATGCCTTACAGCCATCGGCCTCAGCCCTCAGCCCTCAGCCCTCAGCCCTCGGCCCTCGGCCCTCGGCCCTCAGCCCTCAGCCCTCAGCCCTCAGCCCCCTCACCGCAGCAACCGCTCGGCGACCAGATTCTGCACCACCGCCGGATCCGCCAGCGTCGAGGTGTCGCCGAGCTGGTCGGGCTGGTTCTCGGCGATCTTGCGCAGGATGCGGCGCATGATCTTGCCCGAGCGCGTCTTCGGCAGCGCCGGCGCCCATTGCAGATAGTCGGGCGTCGCGATCGGGCCGATCTCCTTGCGCACCCAGGCGATCAGCTCGCGGCGCAGCGCCTCGCTCGGCTCCTCGCCGAGCTTGAGCGTGACGTAGGCATAAATGCCCTGGCCCTTGATGTCGTGCGGACAGCCGACCACCGCGGCCTCGGCGACCTTCGGATGCGCGACCAGCGCGCTCTCCACCTCGGCGGTGCCGAGGCGATGGCCGGAGACGTTGATGACATCGTCGACGCGGCCGGTGATCCAGTAGTAGCCGTCGGCGTCGCGGCGCGCGCCGTCGCCGGTGAAGTACATCCCGGGATAGGTCTTGAAATAGGTGTCGATGAAGCGCTGGTGATCGCCGTACACCGTGCGCATCTGGCCGGGCCAGGAATCGGTCAGCACCAGGTTGCCCTCGCAGGCGCCGTCGAGGATCGTGCCGTTGGCATCGACGATCGCTGGCATCACGCCGAAGAACGGCCGGGTCGCGGAGCCCGGCTTCTGGTCGATCGCGCCGGGCAGCGGCGTGATCAGGATCCCGCCGGTCTCGGTCTGCCACCAGGTGTCGACGATCGGGCAGCGGCCGTCGCCGACCACGCGCCAGTACCATTCCCAGGCCTCCGGGTTGATCGGCTCGCCGACCGTGCCGAGCAGCCGCAAAGTGCTCCTTTTCCACTTTTTCACCGGCGCCTCGCCCTCGCGCATCAGCGCGCGGATCGCGGTCGGCGCGGTGTAGAACAGGGTCACCTTGTGCTTGTCCACCACCTGCCAGAAGCGACCGGCGTCGGGATAATTCGGCACGCCCTCGAACATCAGCGCGGTGGCGCCGTTGGCGAGCGGGCCGTAGACGATGTAGCTGTGCCCGGTCACCCAGCCGACGTCGGCGGTGCACCAGTAGATGTCGTCCTCGCGCAGGTCGAACACGCATTCGTGGGTGTAGCTCGCGAACACGCCGTAGCCGCCGGTGGTGTGCAGCACGCCCTTCGGTTTGCCGGTCGATCCCGAGGTGTACAGGATGAACAGCGGATGCTCGGCATTCACCGGCGTCGGCGGGCAGTCGGCGCTCTGCAGGGCGACGAGCGCCTCCCAGCTGCGGTCGCGCGGCGCCTGCATCGGCACCGGCGCGCCGGTGCGCCGGACCACCAGCACGGTCTCGACACTCGCCGTGCCCGGCCGGGTCAGGGCCTCGTCGACGTTGACCTTGAGCGGCACCTTCTTGCCGCCGCGCACGCCTTCGTCGGCGGTGATCACGAGCTTCGAGGTCGAATCGGCGATGCGGCCGGCCAGCGAATCCGGTGAGAAGCCGCCGAACACGACCGAATGGATCGCGCCGATGCGCGCGCAGGCGAGCATCGCCACCGCCGCCTCCGGGATCATCGGCAGATAGATCGTGACCCGGTCGCCGGCGCGCACGCCCAGGTGCTTGAGCAGGTTCGCCGCGCGGCACACCATGGCGTGCAGCTCGCGGTAGCTGATCGCGCGCGATTCGTTCGGATCGTCGCCTTCCCACAGGATCGCGGTCTTGTCGCCGCGCGTGGCGAGGTGGCGGTCGAGGCAGTTCGCGGCGAGATTCAACTCGCCGTCGTGGTACCAGCGGATGTGCAGATCGTGCGCGGCGAAGGAAACGTCCTTGACCTGGGTGTACGGCCGCGTCCAGTCCAGGCGCCGGCCGATGCGGCCCCAGAATCCTTCCGGATCGCGCACCGATTCGGCGTACAGCGTTTCGTAGTCGGCCTTGCGCACGCGCGCGCGTGCGGCGAATTCGGGGGGAACGGGGTGCAGGTGCGCCATGGGGCCTCCGGAGCGAAGGTCGAAAGGAGTGGTTCTGCCCAGTCACACTAACCGGACGGACCCCGCGACCAATACGACTTTCGTCGATCCCGCGCAAGCCTACGACCAAAGGCGAATGGCCGGCACGCCGCCGCCCCGGCAGGCTGTCACGCGCGCGTCATGCGCCGGCGCTACTTGGGCGTACCGGACCCACGGGGAAGAGGATCATGGCAACGACGGCAGGCAACCTCGATCGCGGCACGCTGACCCGCAGCCACGTGCGGGTGATCGCGGCCTCGAGCGTCGGCACGATGTTCGAGTGGTACGACTTCTATCTGTACGGCTCGCTCGCGGCCATCATCGCCAAGCAGTTCTTCTCGGCGTTGAATCCGACCAGCGCCTACATCGTCGCGCTGCTCGCCTTCGCCGCCGGCTTCTTCGTGCGGCCGTTCGGCGCGCTGGTGTTCGGCCGGCTCGGCGATCTGATCGGCCGCAAGTACACGTTCCTGATCACCATCGTCATCATGGGCTCGTCGACCTTTCTGGTCGGCCTGATCCCGAGCTACGCGACGATTGGCGCGGCGGCGCCGACGATCCTGATCACGCTGCGCCTGCTGCAGGGCCTCGCGCTCGGCGGCGAATACGGCGGCGCGGCGACCTACGTCGCCGAGCACGCGCCGCACGACCGGCGCGGCTTCTACACCAGCTTCATCCAGATCACCGCGACCTTCGGCCTGTTCCTGTCGCTGATCGTGATCCTGCTCTGCCGCAGCGCGCTCGGCAAGGAGTTCGACGACTGGGGCTGGCGCATCCCGTTCTGGCTGTCGTTCTTCCTGCTGCTGATCTCGGTCTACATCCGCTTGCAGTTGCAGGAGTCGCCGTTGTTCCAGCAGATGATGGCCGAGGGCAAGGGCTCGAAGGCGCCGCTCAGCGAATCGTTCCTGCGCTGGAGCAATCTCAGGATCGTCCTGCTCGCCCTGTTCGGCGCCACCGCCGGCGAGGCGGTGGTCTGGTACGGCGGCCAGTTCTACGCGCTGTTCTTCCTCAGCCAGACGCTCAAGCTCGACGCGGTCACCGCCAACCTGCTGATCGCCGGTGCGCTGCTCATCGCCACGCCGTTCTTCGTCGTGTTCGGCTGGCTGTCCGATCGCATCGGCCGCAAGCCGATCGTCATGGCTGGCTGCCTGCTCGCCGCGCTCACCTATTTCCCGCTGTTCCAGGGGCTCACCCATTTCGGCAATCCGGCGATCGAGGCGGCGAGCACCAGCCATCCGGTGGTGGTGGTGGCGGATCCGGCCACGTGCAGCTTCCAGTTCGATCCGGTCGGCAAGAAGGTGTTCACCAATTCCTGCGACATCGCCAAGAGCGCGCTGACCAAGGCCGGCGTGCCGTACCGCAACGAGGCCGCGCCGGCGGGCAGCGTGGCGGCGGTGAAGGTGGGCGACACGGCCATCGCCTCGTTCGAGGGCGGTGCGCTCGATCCGGCGGCGTTCAAGACGCAGAACGAGGCGTTCGCCAAGGCGCTCGGCGACGCGCTCAAGACCGCCGGCTATCCGAGCAAGGCGGATCCCGCCCAAGTCAACGCGCCGATGTTGCTGGTGCTGCTGACGATCCTGGTGATCTACGTGACGATGGTGTACGGACCGATCGCGGCCTGGCTGGTGGAACTGTTCCCGACGCGCATCCGCTACAGCTCGCTCAGCCTGCCGTACCACATCGGCAACGGCTGGTTCGGCGGCTTCCTGCCGACGGTGTCGTTCGCGCTGGTGGCGTGGCAGGGCGACATCTACTTCGGCCTGTGGTACGCGGTGATCGTGGCGCTGATCACGGTCGTCGTCGGCAGCCTGTTCCTGCGCGAGACCAAGGACGTGGATATTTCCCGCTAGGAAAGGTCCGATCCAGTCCGCAGATTGCCGTCTTCGGTTGGGGCGCGCACTCGTTTCGTCGAGTCAGCGGGGCCGCGGCGCGGCCCCGCCTTTTTGCGCGGCCTCAGGCGGCGCGTTCGCCCGGCGCGCCTTCCGCTGCGGCGGGCGGTGCCGGCTTGCGCAGGTTCGCGCGCAGGGCGATGAGATCCTTGTCGGACAGCAGCGTCGAATCCGGCTGGGCGGTCGCGGCGATGCGCGCGGCGGCGAAGCCGAACAGCGCCGCGAACAGACCGATGAAGCCGACCAGGAGGCCGATGCCCATGAGTCCCGGCGTGCGCGCGGCGAACGCCAGCGAAAAGCCGAGGAAGGCGGCAACCAGCATGATCCAGCGCATGACGGATCCCCGAAGGACAATGCCGGCCCATGTTGCCACAGCGCGCGGCGCGAGGGGAGCGGACAGCCGCCGAACTGCGCATCCGGCGGGACGAGCGGTGCTACCATCGGCGGTGCGTGGCGCGATCGCAACCGGCGAGACGCGCCGCGTGCAGGCTTGCGAGCCATGAACCATCCGCCGCCATCATCCGCGCCGATCAAGGGCCGCGGCGCCGCGTCCAACCGCGAAGGCCGCTTCGAGACCACGCGGTACGAGGCCGTCGACGACGGCTGGCCGGGCGAGGCCGAGGCCGCGCCGCGTCCGGCGACGGTGGTCACCGAGGAACGCGCGCGCAGCATCATCAGCCGCAACGACTCGCCCGACGTCCCGTTCGAGCAGAGCATCAATCCGTATCGCGGCTGCGAGCACGGCTGCATCTACTGCTACGCGCGGCCCTCGCACGCCTACCTCAATCTCTCGCCCGGCCTCGACTTCGAAACCCGGCTGTTCGCCAAGACCAACGCCGCGGACTTGCTGCGCCGCGAGCTCGCCCGACCGGGCTATCGCGTGCGGCCGATCAATCTCGGCGCCAACACCGATCCGTACCAGCCGATCGAGCGCCGCTACCGGATCACGCGGCAGATCCTCGAGGTGCTGCTCGCGTGCCGGCATCCGCTGACGATCGTGACCAAGAACGCGCTGATCGAGCGCGACCTCGATCTCTTGGTCCCGCTCGCGCGCGCCAACCTGGTCTGCGCGTTCGTGTCGGTGACCTCGCTCGACAATCGCCTCGCGGCCCGGCTCGAGCCGCGCGCCAGCGCGCCGCACCGGCGGCTCGCGGCGATCGCCGCGCTCGCCGCCGCCGGGGTGCCGTGCGGCGTGCTGGTGGCGCCGATCATTCCGATGCTGACCGACCGCTGGCTGGAGGCGATTCTCGAACGCGCGCGCGCGGCCGGTGCGCAGATGGCCGGCTACACCGTGCTGCGCCTGCCGTGGGAACTGAAGGACCTGGTCCGCGAATGGCTGGAGCAGCACTTCCCCGAGCGCGCCGAGCACGTGCTCGGCCTGGTGCGCCAGATGCGCGGCGGGCGCGACAACGATCCGCGCTTCGGCACGCGCATGCGCGGCGAAGGGCCGTTCGCCGAGTTGATCCGCCAGCGCTTCGCGGTGGCCACCCGCAAGTTCGGCTTCGCGCGCACACGCTCGCTCGCGCTCGATGTCGCGCAATTCCGTCCGCCGCGGCCGGACTCGCCGCAGGGCGACCTGTTCGCCTGAACCTCAAGTAAAGCAGTCAGGCGAAGCGAACGACGTTGCAGTCCGGGGCGGACGAGTCGTACACGGAGCTTTCATCCCCTCGCAAAATCTTCGTGCAGGTCCTCCGAGGGATGCTCTGCTTTCGAGGTGTTTCTTGGTTACTTCTTTGCACCAGCAAAGAAGTGACCCGCTCGGCCGCAGGCCGAGCGGAAGCTCTGCACTTGTGGCGGGAGAAGGGAACCGCCTGCTGAGGTTCGACGCTTATTTGGTCAGAGGGGCCAAGCTCCGCCGACTAGGGCGCCGCCGCGGGCTTCGGCGCCGCGGCCCCGTACAGCACCTCGCCGCGCTGGAACAGCACCCACGAGGTGGCGATGTATTTGTCGCCGCCCTTCGGCCGGTTGCCGCGGTGGGTATGCGTGAATCCGGCCGGTGCGAGCAGCAGGCTACCGGTCTTCGGCACGATCTTGCGCCGCTGGTGATAGAACTCGGTCTCGCCCGCGTCGAATTCGTCGTTGAGGTAGATCGTCCACAGCAGCATGCGCGCCAGGGTGTCGGCATCGCGCGCCTCCGGGTAGACCTCGCAATGCCAGCGCGGGTAGCCGCCCTGGTCGGCGACGTAGCGTTGCAGATTGATGCTGCCGGGACGGAACGCCTTGGCGATCAACGCCTGCAGGCGTGCATCGTCCAGCGCGACCAGGCTCGCCGGATCGAGCAGCTTGCTGGTGCCGGTCTGCGGGTCGTGCATGCGCAGCCACAGCGGGCCGAGGATCGCATACGGATACTTGCGCAGATAGGCCATCATCCCGCCGAGCACGACGCGATGGAACGCGGCCTCGGCATCCGCCCACTCCGGTCGGCCGGTGATGGTGAGGTCCCAACTGTCCTTCATGCTGACATCGACACCGCCGCCCATCGCGCCGCGCTGGACGTCCGGGCTGGCGCGGAAGCGCTCGATCAGCGCGCGACAGGTCGTCGCGTCGAGGGCGCCTTCGTAGACCTCGATGAAGTCGTCCGCGCTCACGCCGCCGCGGCCTCGCGGTGATACTGGGTCACCCGCGCGATCTCGTTCTTCGAGCCCAGGAACACCGGCACGCGCTGGTGCAGCGACTGCGGCACGAGATCGAGGATGCGGCCGAGGCCGTCGGTCGCCATGCCGCCGGCCTGCTCGACGATGAAGGCCATTGGATTGGCCTCGTAGAGCAGGCGCAGCTTGCCGCCGCGGTCCTTGATCTTCGCATCCAGCGGATAGATGAAGATGCCGCCGCGACAGAGGATGCGGTGCACGTCGGCGACCATCGATGCCACCCAGCGCAGGTTGAAATCGACGCCGCGCGGGCCGCTCTTGCCGGCGAGCAGTTCCTCGATGTAGCGCCGCATCGGCGCCTGCCAGTGGCGCAGGTTCGACAGGTTGATGGCGAACTCGCGCGTGTCCTCGGGAATGCGCAGATCGCGCGCGGTCAGCACGAAGCTGCCGAGTTCGCGGTCGAGGGTGAACGCCTGCACGCCGTCGCCGAGGGTCAGCACCAGCATCGTGCTCGGCCCGTACACCGCGTAGCCGGCGGCGACCTGTTGCGATCCCGGTTGCAGGAAGGCGCCCGCGTCCGGTTCGCGCACGCCGGCCGGACAGCGCAGCACCGAGAAAATCGTGCCGACCGAGACGTTGACGTCGATGTTCGAGGAGCCGTCCAGCGGATCGAACACCAGCAGATACTCGCCCTTCGGATAGCGGTGCGGAATCGGATGCGGCGCGTCCATCTCCTCGGAGGCCAGCGCGGCGAGATGGCCGCCCCATTCGTTCGCTTCGAGCAGGATCTCGTTCGACAGCACGTCGAGCTTCTTCTGCACCTCGCCCTGCACGTTCTCGGTGCCGGCCGAGCCGAGCACGCCGCCGAGCGCGCCCTTGCCGACCGCGATCGAGATCGCCTTGCAGGCGCGCGCGACGACCTCGATCAGCAGGCGCAGATCGGCGTTGATGTGATGTTTCTCGCGCTGTTCCTCGATCAGGAAACGGCTCAAGGAAATCGGCGCAACGGTTCGGCTGTGCATCGGCGGATTCCGGCGGGGCAGGCGCGCATTGTCGCGGCTCGGCGTGCGCGACGCCAGCCTGCTGCCAGGAGGCTGGCAGCAGCGCCGCGGCAAAGTGCACCACGTGCCATCCCGCACGCCTAGCCGATGGAGCCTCCCATGCTGAATCCGAACGTTCCCGCCTGGTTCGAGATCCCGACCGAAGACCTCGACCGCGCCCAGCGCTACTACGAAACCGTGCTCGGCCAGCCGCTGCGACGCGAACGCATCGCCGGCGGCGAGCTCGCCGTGTTTCCCTACGGCGGCAAGCCGAACGCGAGCGGCGCGCTGGTGGCGCTGGAAGACGTGCGCCCCTCGGTGCAGGGCAGCATCGTCTATCTCAGCGTCGCCGATCTCGTGCCGGTCCTGGAGCGCGCCGTGCGGCACGGCGGCGACACGCTGGTGCCGCGCACCGCGCTGCCCGAGGGCATGGGCTATTTCGCCCAGTTCCGCGACTGCGAGGGCAATCGCGTCGGTCTCTGGTCGCCGCGCTGAGCGGGTACGGCGCGGCGTATCATGCATCGATGCGCCGCGCCGACCGGCTGTTCCTCATCATCCACGCCCTGCGCGGACGCCGCACCGCACTGCCGGCGCGGCGCCTGGCCGAAACGCTCGGCGTCTCGCTGCGCACGGTGTACCGCGATGTCGCCGACCTGCAACTTTCCGGCGTGCCGATCGAAGGCGAGGCCGGCGTCGGCTACGTGCTGCGCAAGGGCGCGGACATCCCGCCGCTGATGTTCAACGCCGACGAGCTCGAGGCGCTGGTGGTCGGCAGCCGCTTCGTGCGCGCGTTCGCCGGCCGCCGGCTCGCCGCCCACGCCGCCGCCGCGTTGCTCAAGATCGAGGCGGTGCTGCCGCCGGAACTGCGCGCGCGCACCGAGCGCTCGCGCATCTTCGCGCCGCCGCGCGCCGAGCCCGTCGCCGGCGCCGACCGCATCGACGAGCTGCACCGCGCCGTGCTCGAGCGGCGCGTCTTGCGGCTGGCCTACCGCGACGAGGCCGGCCGCGCCAGCGAGCGCGCGGTGGAACCGCTGTGTCTGGCGTTCTGGGGCGGCGCTTGGACGCTCGGCGCGTGGTGTCGTCTGCGCCGCGATTTCCGCAACTTCCGTCCCGATCGCATCGAACGCCTCACCGTCACCGACGAGACCTTCGCCGAGCATCCCGAGCGCGGGCTGGCGGCGTATCTGCGCGCGGTCGGCGCGGACGCGGCCGAGGCCTAGCCGGCCGCGGCGCCGCACTCCCCGCCTCAGCGCAGCACACGCATCGGCTTGACCGGCACGCCGTCGCTCCAGACGCCCAGGAAGGTCTGCGCCGGGCCGCCGCCGAGCGCGCTGGCGCAATCGCGCCGGTAGAACGCGCAATCGGCGAGTGCGTCGAACAGTTTCCAGGTGCCGTACCAGTCGAGCGCATCGACCACGCCGGCATGGGCGAAATCGCCGAACAGCGCCAGGCGCGGATGGGTCGCGTCGCCGTCGCGCGTGGCCGAAGGCGCGGCGTGATTGGCGAGCAGCGGCGGGCGGCCGTGATCGTCGCTGACGAGCTCGATCACGTTCTTGTTGGCCGGCGGCACGCGCACGGCGGCGTCGTAGAAACCCAGGCCCAGGTTCTGGTAGGCGCGATGGTCGTCCGCGCCGACGACGACGAGGAGCAGGGTCTCGGCCGGCAGCGGCGACAGATCGCCGTGCGGCACGGTGACGCGACGGCGGCCGTCCTGGCTGCCGTCGCCCGGCTCCACCGGCATCACCGCGCGGAACGCGGGCAGACCCTCGCGCGCGGCGACCGCGGCGATCTCGGCGGCGAGCACGCCGCCGGCCGAATGGCCGAGGATCGCCACCCGCGACCGATCGGCGCGCACGTCGCCGCGGGCGAGTTCGGCGAACGCCGCGCGCACGCCGGCGATCGCGTTCGGCAGGAACTCCGTGCCGCGCGTCAACAGGCTGTCCTGATAGTTCGGCCAGACGACGATCCAGCCGCGGCGCACGAGGTGATCGATCCAGGCCTGGTAGTGATGCGGATCGAGCGCACCCCAGCCGTGACAGAACACCACCACCGGCGCGACCGCCGGCACCGGATCGGCGGGCGTGAACAGCCGGTAGCCGCGCGCGCCGGGTATCGGCGCACGCTCGACCACGCGCGCGTGCGCGTAGTCCGCGCCGCCGGGACCGTGCGCAGGCTGCGCGGGCGGGGTCGGTGCGGCGGCCAGATGTGATCCCAGCAGCAGGGTCAGGGCCAGCGTGACGTTGTGGATCATGCATGCTCCTTGGAATGGCGAGGCGGGTAAAAAGTCTGCAACCCAAACTCGGAGTCTGCCGCACTTGACGCCGCGGCCGCGAGCTTGGCCAGTGCGAGCAACGCAGCGGAGGCCGTTCCGGCCGACAGCGGCATGCCGGTTTTCGGTTTGCCGCGCCGGAACCCCGGGGTCGCGTGCCGGCGTCGCGCGAACCCGCGCCATGGTGGCATGATCGCGGCCGGATCACGAAGGAGCCGATCATGCGCCTCGTCCTGTGGCTGCTGCTCACCGCGCTCGGCGTCGCCGCGCGCGCGGACGTGCCGGCGAACGCCAGCGCCGACGCGCGTTTCGTCGCGCTCTACACCGAGGAATGGGACTGGCGCCGCCGGCAGTTTCCGGGCATCGACAGCGAGCGCGAGTCGAGCGCCTACGACGAACGCCTGCCGGCGGTGGACGCGAAGACGCAGGCCGCGCGCGGCGCGTACTGGCGCGCGATCCTGCGCCGGCTCGATGCGATCGCGCCGGCCGAGCTGTCGGCGGAGAACCGGATCCACTACGCCGTGTACCGACCGCAGATCGAGAACCTGCTCGCCGGCATCCGCTTCCGCGACTACGAGATGCCGCTCAACAGCGATTCGCAGTTCTGGACGGACTTGCAATTCATCGCCGATCGACCGCTGCGCGACGCGCGCCAGGCGCGTGCCTATCTCGCCCGGCTCGCCGACATCCCGCGCTATTTCGACGAGAACATCGCCAACATGCGCGCCGGCCTGAAACGCGGCTTCTCGGTGCCGCGCGCGGTGCTGGCCGGGCGCGAGGATTCCATTTCCACTTTTATCCATGTGGACACGCCGCAGGACAGCGTGTTCTACAAGCCGTTGCGCGAGTTGCCGGCGGCGATCCCGGCGGACGAACAGGCCGCGCTGCGCGCCGAGGCCGCCCGCATCCTCGGCGAGCGCGTGTTGCCGGCGTATCGAGCGCTGCTCGCGTTCTTCCGCGACGAGTACCTGCCGCACGCGCGCCGCACGCTCGCCGCCGAGGCGCTGCCCGACGGCAAGGCGTACTACCGCCAGCAGATCCGCCAGTACACCACGCTCGATCTCGATCCGGAGACGATCCACCGGATCGGCCTCGCCGAAGTGGCGCGCATCGACGCGGAGATGCGCGCGACCATGGCGGCGACCGGCTTCCACGGCGACTTCGCCGCGTTCCAGCAATTCCTCCGCACCGACCCGCGCTTCTACGCCAGGACGCCCGAGGAACTGCTGATGCGCGCGGCCTGGATCGCCAAGCGCGTGGACGGCAAGCTCGCGCAGTTCTTCGGCCTGCTGCCGCGCGGCCGGTTCGGCATCGAGCCGGTGCCGGCGGCGCTGGCGCCGTACTGGACCGCCGGCCGCGGCAGCGCGCACACCTATTGGGTCAACACCTACGACCTGCCGTCGCGTCCGCTCTACAACCTGCCCGCGCTCACCCTGCACGAATCCGCGCCCGGCCATGCCTTCCAGGGCGCGCTGGTCGAGGAACAGAAGAACCTGCCCGAGTTCCGCCACGAATACCTGTCCGCCTACGGCGAAGGCTGGGCGCTGTACTGCGAGAAGCTCGGCCGGGAAATGGGCATCTACGAGAATGCCTACGAGGAATTCGGCCGCGAATCCTATGAAATGTGGCGCGCCGCGCGTCTGGTCATCGACACCGGCATCCACCACGAGGGCTGGACGCGCGAGGCGGCGATCCGCTATCTCGCCGACCACACCGCGCTGTCGCCGCACGAGGTCGAGACCGAGGTCGATCGCTACATCTCGTGGCCGGCGCAGGCGCTGTCGTACAAGCTCGGCGAACGGACGATCCTCGAACTGCGCGCGCTGGCCGAGCGGGAACTCGGCACCGACTTCGACCTGCGCAAGTTCCACGACGCCGTGCTCGAGACCGGCGCGGTGCCGCTGCCGGTGCTGGAGGCGCACATCCGCGAGTTCATCGACCGCGAGCGGCACCGCTGAGCAAGGTCGGCGGGCGCGTTCAGGCGCGCTCGGCGCGATGGAACTTGTGCAGGAAGCGGTGCACCACCGGCGCGAACACGATGCCGGCGACGACGATCACGATGAGGCCGCAGTAGAGCGCGTACAGCCCGGCGAACAGCTTGCCGGCGGCGCTCTGCGGCGGATTCACCGGGCCCATGCCGCCGAGCAGCATGGCGGCGTTGAGGAAGGCATCGAGCCAGCTCAATCCCTCGCACCAGTGGTAGCCGAGCATGCCGATGCCGAGCGAGCCGGCGATCAGGGCGAGGCCGAGCGCGCTGCTGCGCACGAGGCGCGCGAGGAACGCCGATACCGGCAGGAGCGCTTCGCCGCGGTGTTCGTACATGTTGCGCCTCGGGTGGATTATTCGCGTTCGACCGGCCCGCACCAACCGGGCAGGTAATTCGCCTCCAGGCTCCGCGCCAAGGTCAGCGCCTTCTGCACCGCGGCCTCGAAGTCGAGCTCGACCAGCTTGCGCTTGAGCCGCCGACGCAGGAAATCGGCCCACAGGAATTCACTGAACGGGGTGGTGTCCTTGGCGAAGCCGCCGCAGCGGCGCAGTTCCCCGGCGAGGCTGCGGAACGGATCGTCGACGAGATCGGCGAGCTTCTTCGGCAGCTCCGCGTACTCGCGCCGGCGGCCGTGCGCGTCGTAGGGATGCAGCCAGGCGCGGTGATCGAGATAGACGAAGAACGCGTCGCGTTCGAGGTGGCGCAGGTCCGCGACCACGGTGGTGGCGATGTCCTTCACGCCTTCCTTGTGCAAGGCGAGCGTGAGGTGGTGATGATCGATCACGTAGTAGCGCTCCTTCGGTCCCCACACCACCGGGATCAGATGGCGGCCGAGGAAGTCGGGTTTCTTGCGATCGGGGTGCCGGCGCCAGTGCTCGCGCTTGGCTTCGACTTCGCGCATGCCGACGGTGATCTGGGTCGGGCGCAACGCGGCGATCGGCACCGGATGGATGCGGGGTTCGCGCGGCAGGGTCATGGCTCGATTCTCGCGGCGGACGCGCCGGATGATACCCGCTCAGACCCGCTCCAGCGCCAGCGCCAGACCCTGACCGACGCCGACGCAGAGACTGACCAGCGCGCGCCGCTCGCCGTGCCGGCGCAGCGCCAGCGCCGCGGTCGCGGCGAGCCGCGCGCCGCTCGCCCCGAGCGGATGGCCGAGCGCGATCGCGCCGCCGTTGGCGTTGACGTGCTCGGCGTCGTCGGCGAGGCCGAGCGCGCGCAGACACGCCAGCACCTGCGCCGCGAACGCCTCGTTGATCTCGATCCGGTCGCAGTCGGCGAGCGACCAGCCGAGCCGCGCGAGCAGCTTGCCGATCGCCGGCACCGGGCCGATGCCCATGTGCCGCGGCGCCACGCCGGCGGCCGCCATGCCGCGCACGCGCGCGATCGGTTCGAGCGCGTGACGGCCGGCCGCTGCGGCCGAGGCGAGCAGCACGGCGCAGGCACCGTCGTTGATCCCGGAGGCGTTGCCGGCGGTGATCGTGGTGCCGGGTCCGAGCAGCGGCGGCAGCGCGGCGAGCCGTTCGAGGCTCGTGTCCGGACGCGGCGCCTCGTCGGCCTCCACGCGGCGCCGGCCGGCGCCGCGCGGCGCGTCCACCGCGATCAGCTCGTCGGCGAATTCGCCGCGTTGCCGCGCGCGTTGGCAGCGCACCTGGCTGCGCAGCGCGTAGGCGTCCTGGCTCGCGCGGTCGATGCCGTGGTCGCGGGCGAGCTGCTCGGCGGTCTGCGCCAGCGAATCGACGCCGTAGCGTTCCGCCAGCCGCGGATTGACGAAGCGCCAGCCGAGCGTGCTGTCCTCGAGCCGTTGTTCGCGGCTGAAGGCGGCGTCGGCCTTGGCCAGCACGTAGGGCGCGCGCGACATGCTCTCCACGCCGCCGGCGACGATGAGCTCGGCCTCGCCGAGCGCGATCGCGCGCGCCGCCTGGCCGATCGCCTCGAGGCCGGAGGCGCACAGCCGGTTGACCGTCACCGCCGGCACGCGCGCCGGCAGGCCGGCGAGCAGGCTCGCCATGCGCGCGACGTTGCGGTTGTCCTCGCCGGCCTGATTGGCGCAACCGAGGATCACCTCGTCGAGCAGGGTCCAGTCGAGCCGCGGATGACGCTCGCGCAAGGCGCGGATCGGCAGCGCGGCGAGATCGTCCGCGCGCACCTCGGCGAGCGCGCCGGCGTGGCGTCCGAACGGCGTGCGCAGCGCGGCGCAGAGGAGGACTTCGCGCACCGCCGCGCCTCAGGCGCGGGCGTCGACGAACGGCGTCCAGCCGCTGCGGGCGATGGCGCGCTCGATCGCCGCTTGCGCCTGGCGCAGCGCCGGCAGCGCCTGCCGCAGCGCGATCGAGCGGGCCTCTCCGGTGTAGGGCAGGCTGACGTTGAGTCCCGCCACCGCGCGCCGCTGGGCGCCGCGGATCGGCACGGCGATCGACAGCAGGCCGAGTTCGAGTTCCTGCGCCACCAGCGCGTAGCCCTGCTCGCGCACGCGCGCGAGCTCCTCGCGCAGCGCCTCCGGCGTGGTCCTGGTGTGCGGCGTGAGCGCGCGCAGCCGCGCGCCATCGAGCCATTGCGTGAGCGCCGCCTCGTCGAGATCGGCGAGCAGCACGCGCCCCATCGAGGTGGCGAACGCCGGCAGCCGCGCGCCGACGCCGAGCGCCACGCTCATCACCCGCCGCACCGGCACACGCAGGATGTAGACGATGTCGTGGCCGTCGAGCACCGCCATCGAGCAGGACAGGCCAACGCGCTGCGCGAGCTCCTCCATCGAGCGCTGGGCAAGATCGGTGAGATCGAGCGAGGACAGATAGCTGTAGCCGAGCTCGAGCACGCGCGGCAGCAGGAAGAACGTGCGGCCGCGCGCACCGACGTAGCCCAGGTGCTGGAGCGTGAGCAGGCAGCGCCGTGCCGCCGCGCGCGCCAGACCCACCCGCGCCGCGACTTCCGACAAGGTCAGTTGCGGATGTTCGCGGTCGAAGGCGCGCACCACGCTCAGGCCGCGCGCCAGCGACTGCACGAAATCCGGACTGTCCTCGAACGGGCCGTGTCCCGGCGCCGCGGCGCGCGGCGGTCGTGCGGGCAAGGGCAGGCGTGCGGCGGCGGAGGGGGGTGAGATGCTCACGATGGCGCTCGCTCGGTGATGACGTCCAATCGGTCGTTCCGTCCGAGCGCCTCGTGCCCGCTCCGGTGGCAACCTTGACAGCGCAGCGTAAAGACTCTCCAATACGTTCGCAACAAGAATTTTGGTTCGATTATCGAACCACGGAGTCCCCCGAACCAATGGAGGATGCGGCTCCGGCGCTTGGCCCCTCGAGTCGATGGGGGGGTGTGGAGGTGCGGCGCCGCAGCCGACGACAGGAACATGGGGATTTGATCAACCCTTCGTCAGGTCCGGGAGGCGCCGTGCCGCACAGGCCGCACCGCCGCGGCGAGCCGGCGGCAGCCGGGGCGGAGCGCGGCGCGGCCGCGCCGTCGCCGCGCGCGATCGAGGAACGCGACAGCGTGCTGCACAGTTGGTGCGTGCCGGCCGAGTGGGACGCGCCCACCATCGTCGGCGGTCGCGGCGCGCGGCTGATCACGGCCGACGGGCGGGAGATCCTCGACTTCAGCAGCCTGGCCGAGTGCAGCAATCTCGGCCACCAGCATCCGGCGGTGGTGCGCGCGATCCGCGCCCAGGCCGAGCGGCTGTGCTTCGTCACCAGCGCCTGGGGCGCGGCGCCGCGCGCCGCGCTGGCGCGGGCGTTGCTCGAGCGCTCCGGATTCCACGGCGGGCGGGTGTTCTTCACGCTCGGCGGCGCGGACGCGAACGAGCATGCGGTCAAGTTCGCGCGCCAGGCGCGCGGTCTGCCGCGGGGCCTGGTGGTGACGCGCGAGCGCTCGTATCACGGCGCGAGCTACGCCTGCATGGCCTGGTCCGGCGATGCGCGCGTCGCCGCGGCGAGCGATCCCGCCGCGCACGGCAGCGTCAAGGTGCCGCCGCCCTACGCCTATCGCTGCCCGTTCGGCACGAACGACGAGGCGGAGTGCGGAAGGCGCGCCGCCGCCGCGGTCGCCGAGGCGCTCGACCGGCACGGACCGGCCCAGGTCGCGGCGGTGTTGATGGAGCCCGATGCCGGCAGCAATGGCATCGTCCCGCCGGACAGCTACTGGCCGGCGCTCCGCGCCGCCACCCGCGCGCGCGGCGTGTACCTGATCGCCGACGAGGTGATGAGCGCCTTCGGCCGCTGCGGCGAGTGGTTCGCCTGGCAGCGCCACGGCGAGGCCGGCCGGCCGGACCTGATGACGCTGGCCAAGGGCCTGACCGGCGCGCACCTGCCGCTCGGCGCGGTGGTGCTGAGCGCCAAGGTCGCCGGGCGTCTCGAGCACGCGATGCTGCACACCGGCCTCACCTATTGCGGCCATCCGCTCGCCTGCGCCGCGGGCCTCGCCGCGCTCGACGCCTACGCGGACGAGGGCCTGATCGAGCGCGCGCGCCGGCTCGGTGGGCAAATGTATACAATGCTGCAAGACCTGCGGCGCCGCATGCCCTGCGTCGGCGAGGTGCGTGGCGGCCGCGGCCTGTTCGCGGTGCTCGAGCTGGTGCGCGATCGCGCCACGCGCGCGCCGCTCGCGCCGTGGCCGCAGACGCCGGCGGCGTTGCGTACCCTGGTGGCGCGCGGGCTGGCCGCCGGCGTGTCGTTCGCCGTGCGCGGCAATCTCGTCCTCCTCGCGCCGCCGCTGGTGATCGGCGAGCACGAGCTCGCCGACGCGCTCACGCTGCTCGAGCGGCTGTTGCGCGAATGCGTGGCCGACGAAGTCCGGGAGGAGGCGCGATGAGCTTCAAGCTGACCTACGCCACGATGTTCGATCCGCCGCAGGAGATGCACGCGCGCTTCGAGGCGGCGCTCGCCCGGGTCGAGGCCGGTCTCGGCGCGACCCACGCCTTCCACATCGACGGCGCCGACGTGCCGGGCCGGGCGTTCGACGAGCGCCGCAGTCCCGCCGACCAGCGCCTGGTGCTCGGCCGCTTTCCGGTGGCCGACGCCGCCGCGGCGAGCCGCGCGCTGGATGCCGCGCACGCCGCGTTTCCGGCCTGGCGCAGGACGCCGCCGGCCGAGCGCGCGCGTCTGCTCAAGCGCGCCGCCGCGCTGATCGAGGAGCGCGTCTACGAGATCGCCGCGGCGCTGTGCCTCGAGGTCGGCAAGAACCGCATGGAGGCGCTCGCCGATGCGCAGGAGACCGCCGACTTCTTCACGCTCTACGCCGACGACTATCTGCGCAACGAGGCGTTCGATCGCGCCTTGCCGGACGATCCGTCCGGCGCGTTCCGCGCGCACAACCGCAGCGTGTTGAAACCCTACGGCGCGTGGCTGGTGATCGCGCCGTACAACTTCCCGTTCGCGCTTGCCGGCGGGCCGGTCGCGGCCGCGTTGATCACCGGCAACACCGTGGTGCTGAAGGGTTCCACCGACACGCCGTGGGCCGGGCGCCTGCTCGCCGACGTGCTGCGCGACGCCGGCGTTCCGCGCGGCGTGTTCAACTACCTGTCCGGCGGCGGCAGCGTCGCCGGCGAGGCGCTGCTCGCGCATCCGCATCTCGCCGGCGTCACCTTCACCGGCTCCTACGCGGTCGGCATGCACATCTATCGCACGCTGGCGAACGGTCCGTATCCGCGCCCGTGCATCGCCGAGATGGGTGGCAAGAACGCCTGCATCGTCACCAGGAACGCCGATCTCGAGCGCGCCGCCACCGGTATCGTGCGTTCGGCCTACGGGCTCAGCGGCCAGAAGTGTTCGGCGACCTCGCGCCTGTACGTCGACGAAGCCGTGGCCGATGCGCTGATCGAGAAGCTGCTCGCCGGGATCGCGGCGATCCGCGTCGGCGATCCCCGTCGCCGCGAGCACTGGATGGGCCCGGTGACCACCGCGGCCGCCTACGCCAATTACCGGTGCTATTGCGAGCGTCTGCGCGACGGCGCCCGGCTGCTCGCCGGCGCGCGCGTGCTCGACGAGGGCGATCTTGGCCACGGCTACTTCGTCGCGCCGACTCTGGCCGAGGCGCCGGCCGCGCACCCGCTGTACGCCGAGGAGCTGTTCTCGCCGATCCTGATGCTGTGCCGGGTGCGCGATCGCGAGGAGGCCATGCACTTGGCGAACGCCTCGCCGCTCGGCCTCACCGCCGGCTGCTTCGGCAACGCCGAGGACGTGGAATTCTTCTTCGATCGGATCGAGGCCGGCGTCACCTACGCCAACCGCGCGCAGGGCGCGACCACCGGCGCTTGGCCCGGCTATCAGCCGTTCGGCGGCTGGAAGGGTTCGAGCTCCACCGGCAAGGGCATCGCCTCGTTCTACTACCTCGCGCAGTACCAGCGCGAGCAGTCGCAGACGCGCGTCGAATGAGCGCGCGCTTCGGCACGCTCGGCGAGATCGTCGCCGCGCACGTGCGCGACGGACAGTCGCTCGCGCTCGAAGGCTTCACCCATCTGATTCCGTTCGCCGCCGCGCACGAGATCCTGCGCCAGGGCCGGCGCGATCTGCATCTGATCCGCATGACGCCCGATCTGGTCTACGACCAGATGATCGGCCTGGGCTGCGCGCGCGCCTTGACCTTCTCCTGGGGCGGCAATCCCGGCGTGGGTTCGCTGCACCGCCTGCGCGACGCGGTCGAGCGCGGCTGGCCGCGGCCGCTCGAACTGCACGAGCATTCGCACGCCGGCATGGCCGCCGCCTACGCCGCCGGCGCGGCGCGGCTGCCGTTCGGCGTGCTGCGCGGCTATGCCGGCACCGATCTGCCGAAGGTCAATGCCGAGATCCGCCACGTCGTCTGTCCGTACAGCGGCGAACGCCTCGCCACGGTGCCGGCGCTCCGGCCGGACGTGACCGTGCTGCACGCCCAGCGCGCCGACTGCCGCGGCAACGTGCGCATCGACGGCATCGTCGGCGCGCAGAAGGAAGCCGCGCTCGCCGCGCGCACCCTGCTCGTCACCGTCGAACACGTGGTCGAGCGCCTGGAACCGGCGCTGAACGCGATCGTGCTGCCGCACTGGGTGGTGACCGCGATCGCGGTGGTGCCGGGCGGCGCCTATCCCTCCTACGCGCAGGGCTGCTACGCGCGCGACAACGCGTTCTACCGGCGCTGGGACGAGATCGCGCGCGAGCGCGAGCGCTTCGCCGGCTGGATGGCGCGGCACGTGCTCGGCTGCCGCGATCACGGCGAGTTCCTGCGCACGCTGGAGGCGGCGTGAGCTACACGCCCGACGAGATGATGACGATCGCCGCCGCGCGCCTGCTGTGGCCGGGCTGCGTGTGCTTCGTCGGCATCGGCGTGCCGTCGGCGGCGGCGAATCTGGCGCGGCTCACGCACGCGCCGGAGCTCGAGCTGATCTACGAATCCGGCACCATCGGCGCGCGCCCGGAAGTGCTGCCGCTGTCGATCGGCGACGGCGAGCTGGCCGAGACCGCGACCGTGGTCGTGTCGTTGCCGGAGATCTTCGCCTACTGGCTGCAGGCCGGGCGCATCGACGTCGGTTTCCTCGGCGCCGCGCAGATCGACCGCCACGGCAATCTCAACACCACCGTGATCGGCGACTATGCGCAGCCGCGCACGCGCCTGCCGGGCGCGGGCGGCGCGCCGGAGATCGCCAGCCACGCGCGCCAGGTGTTCGTGGTGCTCAAGCACTCGCCGCGCAGCTTCGTCGAGCGCCTCGATTTTTGCACCAGCGCCGGTTTTCTCGACGGCGGCCCGGCGCGCGCCGCGCTCGGCGTCGCCGGCCGCGGGCCGCAGGCGGTGATCACCGATCTCGGCGTGCTGCGGCCGGATCCGGCGACCGGCGAACTCGTCCTCGTCGCGCGTTACGAAGAGGCGAGTCTCACCGCGATCCGCGCCGCCACCGGCTGGCCGCTGCGGATCGCCGAGCGGGTCGAACTCGTGCCGCCGCCGACGGCGGCGGAGCTTCGCGTACTGCGCGTGCTCGACGAACGCACGCGCCGCGCGCACGCGGCGGCGCGCAGTGGTGTGCTGGCGCGCTGCGGAGCCAATCCATGACGAAACCGGCGAGCGACCCGGCCGCGGCGCGCGGCCCGCGCATCCGCACCGAACTGCCCGGCCCCAGGGCGCGTGCACTGATCGCGCGCGACGCCGCGGTGGTGTCGCCGTCCTATCCGCGCGACTACCCGTTCGTGATGGCGCATGGCCGCGGTGTGGAGGTGTGGGACGTCGACGGCAACCGCTTCCTCGATTTCGCCGCCGGCATCGCCGTGTGCGCGACCGGGCACAGTCACCCCGAGGTCGTCGCCGCGATCCGCGACGCCGCCGAGCGGTTCCTACACATCTCCTCGGATTACTGGCACGAAGGCCAGATCGCGCTCGCCGAGAAGCTCGCCGCGCTCGCGCCGTTCGGCGAACCGGCGATGAGCTTCTTCTGCCAGTCCGGCACCGAGGCGGTGGAGGCCGCGCTCAAGCTCGCGCGCTACGTCAGCGGCCGGCCGCGCTTCCTCGGTTTTCTCGGCGGTTTCCATGGCCGTACCATGGGCGCGCTCGCCTTCACCGCGAGCAAGTACACCCAGCAGCAGGGCTTCTTCCCGACCATGCCGGGCGTGACCCACGTGCCCTATCCGAATCCGTACCGGCCGCTGTTCGCCGGCGCCGATCAGGGCCGCGCGGTGCTCGACTACATCGAGCACACGCTGTTCGCGAGTCACCTGCCGCCGCACGAGGTCGCCGCGATCCTGGTCGAGCCGATCCAGGGCGAAGGCGGCTATGTCGTGCCGCCGGACGGCTTTCTCTCCGGACTGCGCGCGTTGTGCGACCGCCACGGCATTTTGCTGATCGCCGATGAGGTGCAGTCCGGCATCGGCCGCACCGGACGCCTGTTCGCCTGCGAGCATTGGGGCGTCGCGCCCGACATCGTCACCCTCGCCAAGGGACTCGGTTCCGGCTTGCCGATCGGCGTGACCTTGGCGAAACGCCGCATCATGGAACGCTGGCCGCGCGGCGCGCACGGCAACACCTACGGCGGCAATCCGCTGTGCTGCGCGGCGGCGCTCGCCACGCTCGCGCTGGTCGAACGCGAGTATTGCGCCAACGCCGCCGCCGTCGGCGCGTATTTCCTCGAGCGCCTGCGCGCGCTGGCACGCCGCCACGCCGCGATCGGCGAGGTGCGCGGCAAGGGCCTGATGCTCGGCATGGAGCTCGTCGATCCGGCGACGCGAGCGCCCGCGCCGGCGCTGTGCCAGGCGGTGATCACGCGCGCCTTCCACCACGGCCTGCTGCTGCTCGCCTGCGGCACCAGCACGGTGCGCTTCATGCCGCCGCTGCTGGTCGGCCGCGACGCGGTCGATGAGGCGCTGGCGCTGCTCGAAACCGCGCTCGGCGAGGCGTCGGCCTCAGCGTGAGCGGGCTCGCGCGACGGCTGCTGGCCCTCGCCGCGGCGTTCGGCGCGGGCGCCGCGATCGCGGCAGAGCCGCGCGTGCTCGCGCTCGACGACCTCGCGCGCGTCGCCGAGGTCGCCGCGCCGGTGCTGTCGCCGGACGGCGCCTGGGTGGTGTACGTGGTGGCGCGCGAGACGCCGCGGCACGACAAGCTGGCGAGCGAGCTGTGGCTGGTCCGCTACGACGGCGCCGGGCGCGTGCGGCTCACCCGCGGCGAGGCGCACGATACGCATCCGCGCTTCAGTCCCGACGGCCGCTGGATCGCGTTCCTGTCCGACCGGCCGACCCGCGCTGGCGGCACCCAGGTGTGGCTGATCGCACGCGACGGCGGTCGGCCGCGCGTGCTCACCGAATTCAAGGGCGGCGTGGCCGATTTCGCCTGGGCGCCGGATGCGCGCCGCCTCGCCGTCATCGCCGGCGACGATCCGCCCGACTGGCGCGACCCGCTCGATCCGACGGCGGCGAAGCGACCGCCGGCGCCGATCGTGATCGACCGCTTCCAGTTCAAGGAGGACCGCGCCGGCTATCTCACTGCCGAGCGCCGGCATTTGTATACTTTTGAACTCGCCACCCGGCGCGCCACCCTGCTCACGCCCGGCGCGCACGACGAGTGGTTCCCGGCCTGGTCGCCGGACGGCCGCACGATCGCCTACGTCAGCAAGCGCGGCGCCGATCCCGATCGGCACTTCGCCTACCACATCTTCCTGATCGAACCCGTCGCCGGCGCGGTCGAACGGCCACTGACCGACGGCGAGGCGAGCGACGCCGATCCGTACTGGGAATCGGAGCTGCGCTTCAGTCCGGACGGAACGGAGCTCGCCTTCCTGCGCGCCGACGAGGCGCATTGGCTGGGCTACGCGCCGTGGCAGCTCGCCGTGGTCGATCTTGCGAGCGGCCGCGTGCGCCTGCCGGCGCCGATCGACCGCTGCTTCTTCAAGCCGAAGTGGAGCGCCGACGGCCGCGCCATCCTCGCCCTGGTCGAGGAGCGCCGCACGATCCGTCTGTCGCGCATCGAGCTCGCCGACGGTGCGATCACGCCGCTGACCGGCGGCGCGCGGCTGGACGGCGATTTCGACGTCGTCGGTGCGCGGCTCGTGGTGCTGTCGAGCGACGATGCGCACCCGGCCGAGGTGTACGCGCTCGACGACACGGGTGCACGCGATCTCAGCGCGGCCAATGCCGACTGGCTCGCCGGGATCGCCCTGCAACCGGTCGAGGACCTCGAATTCGCCGGCAGCGGCGGCGAGCCGGTGGACGGCTATCTGCTGCGGCCGCGCGGCTTCGTCGCCGGCCACCGCTATCCGACGATCCTGCGCGTGCACGGCGGGCCGGTGTGGCAGTTCTATCACGAGTTCCAGTTCGACTGGCAGCTCTACGCCGCGCGCGGCTACGCGGTGATCGCCGCCAATCCGCACGGCAGCTCCGGGCGTGGCCTCGACTACGCGCGCGCGATCTACGCCGACTGGGGCCACCGCGACGTGGCGGACGAACTCGCGCTGGTCGATCGCGCCGTCGCGCTCGGCGTCGCCGATCCGGCGCGGTTCGGCGTCGGCGGCTGGAGCTACGGCGGCATCCTCACCGATTACCTGATCGCGAGCGATCCGCGCTTCCGCGCCGCGGTGAGCGGCGCCGGGGTCGGCGACGTGCTGGCGATGTACGGCAGCGACGAATACGTGCGCGAATACGAGCACGAACTCGGCACGCCGTGGCAGCACCCCGAGGCCTACCTGCGGCTGAGCTATCCGTTCCTGCACGCCGACCGCATCCGCACGCCGACCCTGTTCCTCTGCGCCGAGCGCGACTTCAACGTGCCCTGCGCCGGCGCCGAACAGATGTACCAGGCGCTGCGCTCGCTCGGTATCGCCACGCGTCTGGTGATCTATCCCGGCCAGTACCACGAGCTCGACGTGCCGGCGTATCGGCGCGATCGTCTGGAACGCTCGCTCGACTGGTACGATCGGCATCTGCAAGCCCCAAGCGCCGCCGGCACGCCATGAACCGCCCGAGCTTCCGCTACCCGAACACCCGGCCCGAAGTCCGCGTCGACGAGGCGCGCACGTTGCCGGCTGCGTACTACACCGATCCCGAACTGTTCCGGCGCGAGCTCGCCGCGATCCACTACGCGATGTGGCTGCACGCCGGACGCAGCGAGCAGTTGCCCGAGCCGGGCAGCTTCTTCACGGTGCGCTTCGCCGGCGTCAACGTCATCGTCCTGCGCAACGCCGCCGGCGCGATCGTCGCGTTCCACAACACCTGTCGCCACCGCGGCACGCTGTTGTGCAAGGAGGCGGCCGGCACGCTGCCCGGCCGCATCCGCTGCGCCTATCACGCCTGGACCTACGACCTCGACGGACAGCTCCTCAGCGCGCCGAACATGGAAAAGGTGATCGGCTTCGATCGCGCCGACTATCCGCTCGGCCGGGTCGCCTGTGCCGAATGGGACGGCCACATCTTCATCAACCTCGCGCCGCGGCCGCAGCCGTTCGCCGAATACCTCGGCGGCCTCGACGCCAAGTTCGCGCCCTGGCGCATGGCGGAACTGAAGCGCGTCGAACGCAAGGTCTATCACCTCAACGCGAACTGGAAGCTCGTGATCCAGAACTACTCGGAGTGCCTGCACTGTCCGATCGCGCACCCGCTGCTCAACCAGTATTCGCATTACCTGAGCGGCGACAACGAGCCGCCGCGGCCGACCTGGCTCGGCGGGCGCATGGATCTGCGCGACGGCGTCGAGACGCTGTCGCTCGACGGCAAGAGCGGCCGGCCGCCGCTGCCGGGCCTGGCGCCGGAGGATCGGCGCCGCGTCTACTACTACGCGCTGCTGCCGAACCTGCTGCTCAATCTGCATCCCGACTACATGCTGACCTTCGAGCTCTGGCCGATCGCGGTGGACCGCACCGACATCGTCTGCGACTGGCACTTCCATCCGGAGGCGATCGCGCGTGCGGACTTCGATCCGGCCGGCGCGATCGAATTCTGGGATCTCACCAATCGTCAGGACTGGGAGCTGTCGGATCTCGCCCAGGCCGGCATCGCCACGCGCGGCTACCGGCCGGGGCCGTATTCGAATCGCGAGGAACTGCTGCTCGCGCTCGACCGCTTCGTGCTGGAGCGGCTGGCGCGCGCCGACGCGGAACCGTCGGCGTGAGTCGCGGCCGGCCGCTCGGCTTGTGGATGGCCACGGCGCTGGTGGTCGGCAACATGATCGGCGCGAGCGTGTTCCTGCTGCCGGCGGCGCTGGCGCCGTACGGCCTCAACAGTCTGCCGGCCTGGCTCATCACCATCAGCGGCGCGCTGCTCATCGCCGTGGTCTATGCCGCACTCGGCCGTGCCTTTCCCGAAGCCTGCGGCCCCTACGACTACACCCGCATCGCCTTCGGCGAATTCGCCGGCTTCGTCGTCGCCTGGGGCTACTGGATCGCGTGCTGGGTCGGCAACGCCGCGATCGCCACCGGTGCGGTGAGCTATCTTGCCGATTTCTTTCCGGCGATCGCGACGCAGCCGACCTCCGCGCTGGTCACCATCGCCGCGATCTGGGTGTTGACCGGCGTCAACGTCTACGGCACGCGCGTGGCCGGGTCCGTGCAGCTCGTCACCACCGTGCTGAAACTGCTGCCGCTGCTCGCGATCGGCGCGCTCGGCGTGTGGCTGCTGGCGACGCGGCACCCGGCGATCGCGCAGAACCTGGCGACCGCCGCGCCGCTGCGCGCGGACGCGATCACCGCGGCGGCGACGCTGACCCTGTTCGCGCTGTGCGGCCTCGAGTGCGCGACGATTCCGGCGGGCAAGGTGGCCGACGCCGAGCGCACCGTGCCGCGCGCCACGCTCGCCGGCACCGCGCTCACCGCCGCGATCTACGTGCTCTCGTGCAGCACCGCGCTGTTCGTGATTCCGGCCGAGGCGCTGGCGCAGTCGCACGCGCCGTTCGCCGACGTGGCGCGCGTGTTCTTCGGCGACGCCGCGGCGCGCGGCATCGCGCTGTTCGCCATGGTGTCCGGCTTCGGCGCGCTCAACGGCTGGATCCTGATCCAGGGCGAGCTGCCCTATCACATGGCGCGGCAGGGCGTGTTCCCGCGCTGGTTCGCGCGCGAGTCGCCGCGCCGCACGCCGGCGCTGTCGCTGGTGCTCGGCAGCGCCCTCACCAGCGTCCTGCTCGCGCTGAACGCGGCGAAATCCCTGGGCGACGTGTTCCGCTTCGTCGTGCTCGTTTCCACCGCGGCCACGCTGGTGATGTATCTGGCCTGCGCGCTCGCGGCGCTCAAGCTCCTCGCCACCGGCGCCCTGCCCGCGGTCGCGAACCGGCGCCGGCTCGCCGCGGCCGCGGTCGCCGCCGCACTCTATGCGCTGTGGGCGATCGTCGGCGCCGGCCTCAGCACCGACGCCGCTTCGTGCGGCCGCGGGCTGATCTGCTGGACGCCGTGGTCGTCGAATCCGGCTATCCTTTGCCTCGCGCTGCTCGCCTCCGCCGTGCCGGTGTTCCTGCTCATGCGCCGGCGGGCACGGGCCGCTGCCACGAGTTGAACCCGCATGCACGAACTCAAACGCACGCCGTTTCATCCGCGCACGTCGCGACTCTGTCTGCCGCAGAACTGGCGGCGCTGGGCGGGCTATCTCGTGGTCGGCTCCTACGATCTCAGCCTCGACCGCGAATACTGGGCGATCCGCGACGCCGCGGCGCTGATCGACGTGACGCCGCTCAAGAAGTATCTGATCGAAGGCCCGGATGCGGCGCGCCTGCTGCATCGCATGACCCCGCGCGACGTGCTGGCGATGAAGGTGGGCCAGGTCGCCTACACCGGCTGGTGCGACGACGAGGGCAAGCTGATCGACGACGGCACGATCTCGCGCCTGGCCGAGGACCGCTTCCGCCTCACCTCGGCGGAGCCGGCGCTGCGCTGGCTGGCGATGAACGCGGTGGGCCTCGACGTCGCCATCCGCGAGGTCACCGACCGCGTCGCCGCGCTCAGCCTGCAGGGGCCGAAATCGCGCGCGATCCTCGACCGCTGCTGCGCGAAGAACGTCGACAAGCTCAAGTACTTCCGGCTGATGGACAACCGCATCGCCAACGCGCCGGTGACGATCTCGCGCACCGGCTACACCGGCGATCTCGGCTACGAGATCTGGATGGATTTCGAGCACGCGCTCGCGGTGTGGGACGAGCTGATCGACGCCGGCGGCGACTATGGCCTGGTGCCATGCGGCATCCTGGCGATGGACATGGCGCGGGTCGAGGCCGGCCTGTTCATGATCGAGGTCGATTACACCGCGACCACCCACGCCTGGATTCCGGCGCAGAAGTCGACACCGTTCGAGATGGGCCTCGGCTGGAGCGTGGCGCTCGACAAGCCCGGCTACTTCGTCGGCCGCCGCGCGCTGGAGCGCGAGCAGCGCGAAGGTTCGGCGTGGCGGCTGGTCGGCCTCGAGATCGACTGGGACGGGCTCGAGCGGCTCTACGCCAGCGTCGGCCTGCCGCCGCAGATCCCGGGCATGGCGATCCGCGCCAGTCTGCCGGTGCGACGCGCGGGCCGCCAGGTCGGCTACGCCTCGACCAGCACCTGGTCGCCGCTGCTCAAGAAATACATCGCCCTCGCCCACGTGCAGCGGCCGTGGCACGAGGCGGGATCGCGCCTGACCATGGAAGTGACCGTGGAACACCAGCGCCGGCACGCGCCGGCCACGGTGGTGGCGCTGCCGTTCTACGAACCGGAATGGAAAAAGAAATGACGCATCTTGCTCGTCATTCCGGCAGGGATTGCCGGAATCCAGTTGCCATGGATGGCATCCCTGCGGTCTGGATGCGGGCAATCCCTGCCGGCATGACGTGCCATGGCTGCTAACCAGTACGACGCCATCGTCATCGGCGCCGGCCACAACGGCCTGACCGCCGCCGCCTATCTCGCGCGCGCGGGCCGCAAGGTCGTCGTGCTCGAGCGGCGCGAGGTGGTCGGCGGCGCGGCCATCACTGAGGAGATCTTCCCCGGCTACCGCTTCACCGAGTTTTCCTACGTCGTCAGCCTGCTGCGGCCGGAGATCATCCGCGATCTGGCGCTGCCGAAGCACGGCCTCAGGATCCTGCCGCTGCCGAGCACGGTCACGCCGCTCGCCAACGGCGACTACCTCGCCGCGTGGGACGACTGCGATCTGACCTACCGCGAGCTCTACCGTCATTCGCCGCGCGACGCCGAGGCCGCCGACGAATACGCGCGCGTGATGGCGCGCGCGGCCAAGGCGATCAAGCCGGTGCTGAGCCTGGTGCCGCCCGATCCCTCGTCGCTGGCGCCGCGCGATCTGCTGGGCCTGCTCAAGCTCGGTCGCTACGCGCGCAGCCTGAGCGAGCAGGAGCTCTATCGGCTGGCCAAGCTCGTCACCCAGTCCGCCGCCGATCTGCTCGAGGAATGGTTCGAGTTCGATCCGCTCAAGGGCACCAAGGCGGCGAGCGGCATCATCGGCACGTTCCTCGGTCCGCGCTCGCCCGGCACCGCCTACGTGCTGCTGCACCACTACATGGGCGAGATCGACGGCGCGTTCCGCGCCTGGGGGTTCGCCAAGAACGGCACCGGCGGCGTGTCTGCGGCGATCGCCAACGCCGCGCGCGCGCTCGGCGCCGAGATCCGCACCAACGCGCCGGTGGCGCAGGTGATCGTCAAGGGCGGCCGCGCGGTCGGCGTGGCGCTCGCCAACGGCGACGAGCTGCACGCCAAAGCGGTGCTGTCGGCGGCCGATCCGAAACGCACCTTCCTGCAATTCGTCGAGGCCCGGCACCTGCCGGACGATCTGCTCGAATCGATCCGCCGCTTCCGCGTGCGCGGCTCCTCCGGCAAGGTCAACCTGGCCCTCAGCGAGCTGCCCGACTTCACCTGCCTGCCGGGCGAAGGGCCGCTGCACCGCGGCGCGATCTCGATCAGCCCGAGCATCGACTACATCGAACGCGCCTACGACGAGGCCAAGTACGGCGCGTTCTCGCGCGAGCCCTACCTCGACATGATCATCCCCTCGATGATCGACCGCGACATGGCGCCGCCCGGTCATCACGTGATGTCCTGCTTCGTGCAGTACGCGCCCTACGACGTCGAAGGCGGCTGGGACGATGCCAAGCGCGCGGCGTTCGGCGAAACCGTGATCGCGACGATCGAGAAATACGCGCCCAACATCCGCCGCGCGATCGTCGGCATGCAGGTGATCACGCCGGCCGACATCGAGCGCATCGCCGGCATCACCGGCGGCAACATCTTCCACGGCGAACTGCTGCTGCACCAGCTGTTCTTCTTCCGCCCGGCGCCGAAGTGGGCGGCGTTCCGCACGCCGCTGCCGGGCTACTACTTCGGCGCGGCCGGCGCGCATCCCGGCGGCGGCGTGATGGGCGCGCCCGGCAAGCTCGCCGCCGAAGCGCTGCTCGAGGACGGACTCTGATGGCCGCCGCCTACGACGTCATCGTGGTCGGCGCCGGGCACAACGGCCTGGTCGCCGCCAACTACCTCGCCCGCGCCGGCCGCAAGGTGCTGGTGCTGGAACGCCGCGCGATCGCCGGTGGCCAGCTCGTGACCGAATCGTTCGGCGACGGCTTCGTCGCCGACAGCCTGCACGCGAGCGCGCAGTTGCGACCCGACATCGTGCGCGAGCTCGACCTCGCCCGCCCGGATTTCGCCCCGGCGACGGCGCCGGCCTACGTGGCGCTGGACGCGGACGGTACACATCTGGAATTGTATACCGACGCCCGCGCCGGCGCAGTGGAGATGCTGCGGCGCCGGTCCGCGCGCGACGCCGCGCGCTGGCCCGAGTTCGTCGCCTTGCTCGACACCGCGGCGCGCTTCCTCGATGCCGCCTATCGCGCGCCGATGCCGCGGCTGCCGCGGGTCTCCCTCGGCGAGGGCCTGCCGCTCGCGGCGCTGCTGTGGAAGCTGCGCCGGCTGGGCGGCCGCGACCTGTTCCGCGTCGTGCGCGCGATGTCGATGTCGGCCGCGGAGCTGACCGCCGACTGGTTCGAGACCGAGGCGCTGCGTGCCGCGGTCGCCGCGCTCGCGGTCCACGGCGTGACGCTCGGACCGATGTCGGCCGGCACCGGCCTCACCCTGATGCACAACTGGCTCCTGCGCGGCGGCCTGGCGCACCGGCCCGTGCAGGGCGGCGTCGGCGCGTGGAGCCGGGCGCTCGTCGCCGCGCTCGCGCGCCGCGGCGGCGTGCTGCGCACCGGCACCGAAGTGCGCCGCATCCTCGTCGATCGCCAGCGCGTGCTCGGCGTGGCGCTCGCCAACGGCGAGGAAATCCGCGCGCCGCTGGTGCTCTCCGCGGCCGATCCGCGGCACACCTTCCTGGCGCTGGTCGGCGCGCCCGAACTGCCGCCGGACTTCGTCTGGCAGGCGCAGTCGATCAAGCTGCGCGGCAGCGTGGCCAAGCTGCACGTGCAGACCCGCGGCGGCCACGGCCTGCCCGCCGGTACGCTCGCGATCGCGCCATCGATCCGCGAGCTCGAGCGCGCCTATGACGCGGCGAAATACGGCGAGATTTCCGAGCGGCCCTATCTCGAAGTCACCGCCGATGGCGCGATCGTTTCGATCCATTTCCAGTACGCGCCGTATACTTTGCGGCATCCGGTACCGGACGACGCGGCGGCGACGATCGCGCGGCGCGCCCTCGATCTCGTCGAACGCTACGCGCCCGGTTTCCGGGCCACCATCGAGCGCACCCACACCATCACCCCGCGCGAACTCGAATCCGTCTACGGCCTGAGCGAAGGCGATCTCAACCACGGCCAGTTGATCCTCGACCAGGTGTTCTTCCTGCGGCCGTTGCCCGGCTGGTCCGACCACCGCACGCCGATCGATGGCCTGTACCTGTGCGGCAGCGGCGTGCATGGCGGCGGCGGCATCAGCGGCGCGAGCGGCCGCAACGCGGCGCGGGCGGTGCTCAAGACGAAAGTCGAGTAGAACGGCCGCTGCGGCTGCGACGAACCGGTCTCGGGCCGAAGCGGGCAGCGATGGCCGGTCAGTCAGCGCGTGTCTTGAAAACGTCTCGGAAAGAAGTTAGGGTGCGCTGGCCAAGACGGATGCGCACCGGCGCCTCGCGCAGAGAAAGTACCTCGGCACCGAGTTACCGAGACTCTGCACCGGCGCCGCGGACGAGCCGCCTGGCTCCCACCAACGAGCAACGGATCTGGACTTCGCACTCTTGCAAGGGAATTGTCGGATGGACCCACATCAGTTCGCGGCTGCGCACCACGGCCGCATCACACATCAGTCCCGTATAGCCCCCCGCGGTAGCCGCGCGGCGCGGCGCTGCCCTGTTCGCCTCGAGAAATCTTCCGAGGCGATATGCAACGTCAAGCGTGCCATCAGCGGCTACTACCAAGCCATCCGTCACGGCAACCACGGCCGCCGCTACGGCACCGATCGCAGGCTGATCATGACGTGCTACCTGCTGGGCCACAAAGTGAAACATCTGCTGGTCAACCCGTGGCTGCGTGAGCCGGCGGCCGCGACATGAGCGCTTCCACACAATTCGGAAGAGAGGCCGATCATCATGGACGGGTGAACGCGCGAATGCCTGGCGATCGACGTTCAGGGCAGCATCCGTTCAGGTCAGTGTGATCGAAGTGCTCGTATTACGAATCTTTTGACCAAAGAGGAGTGGTCGGTGTTAACGAATCTCTTCCACGTAAATCACCGCAGGCCAAAACAAACCAAATGGTGGTTGTTGTTCGCATCCTTGTACGCGATATTACATCCCATGCAGTCAGAGGCGTTGACGACTGCTATACAGTGGAGGTACACGCCGCAAGTACTGGGCATCCCGCCGCGCCCAAGTCCACCGTTCGATGATGGCACTACCGCATGCATATACGCGGCATGGTATTTTTACCAGAATGCTTGTGGTGCGCTCGGTGGATCGTCCTATGACAATCCGGAGTTTTTTTATAACCTCCAGGGTTTTGGTGAGGGGTGCAAGTACACAGTAACGAGGTGGAACACGAATAACTGCCCAGCGGTAATTGAGACGTACACGTTGTGGGCTCAAAACTGGGTAATCAGGGGATCCTACTGTCCCCCCGGTATGGGTGATAACTACGACGCCGTCTGCGTTGGCCCGGATGACCTGACGCCGCCCAAGATGTGCCCAGTGACGCCAAATCCCGTTCAGGTCGCGAAAGGTTGGAAGTTATGGACGGAGAAGGACTTTGACATGCCGCTCGAGTTCGTTCGTTACTATACGTCGAGGCCGTCCTATGGCTTGGCCCGAACGGGATTTGGGGTTAATTGGCGTAGTACCTACGATCGCAGCATTTCTTTGACGTCAGATCCCAAGCAAGTCTGGGTTGCGCGGCACGATGGGGCACTGTTGTTTTTCAGGCAAGACGCGAGCGGGGCCTGGGTCTCTGCGTTTCCGACTGGCATACGCCTGTCTTCGACTCCTTCGGGGTTCGTCTTGGTGACTGAAAATGATGACACGGAGATTTATAATCGAAACGGCGTTTTGCAGTCTATTACCACACGAGATGGCCGGACGATTTCGATCCAGCATCATCCTACGGGTATTTTATCCAGTGTAACGGACGATCACGGCCGTTCATTGGCGTTTGCTATAGATTCCGACAAGGCACATATTGCGTCAGTGACCGATCCAAATGGCAAACAGTTGCAGTTTCAATACACGACATCGGATCAATTGGGTGGAATCAGTTGGGTCGACCAGAATGGCGTGACGAGACAACGGACGTACTTATACGAACAACAGACCGACTCGACTCTGCTGACGGGAATTGTTGAAGAAAACGGCGATCGGTATTCTAGTTATGCCTATTATCCGTCGGGGCAGGTACGGAGCACTGTGTTGTGGAGTGATGCAACGCGTCAGGTTAATCAACGGACGTTCACGTATCCATCGAACAAATCCTCGACTGTCACATCACCGCTGGGATCGACGGTCACATATTCTTTCGCGTTGATTGCGGGCGCGCAGCGTATGACGGGTAGCAGTGAGGTGTGTCCTTCGTGCGGAGCTGCTGGTGCGCAGTCAATCTCGTACGACACATCCGGCTACTTGCAGTCGGCCACAAATTTCAACAATGTCACCACCAACTACACCTACGACGACGCCCGCGGACTGGAGACGCAGCGCGTGGAGGCGGTCGGCACGGTGGCGCAGCGCACCGTCAACACGACGTGGAATCCGAACTTCCGCGTGCCGGATCAGCGCAGCGTCGTCAACGCGAACAACGTGACGGAGTCGTCGACGAAGTGGGCGTACAACTCGCGTGGCCAGACGCTGGCGCGTTGCGAGATCGACCCGGCGGCGAGCGGCGCCTCGAACTACGCCTGCGGCTCGTCCGCGAACGCGCCGAGCGGCGTGCGGCAGTGGACGTACACGTATTGTGAGCAGGCCGACGTGAACGCCGGTACGTGCCCGCTGGTCGGATTGATGAAATCGGTCGACGGCCCGCGCACGGATGTGTCCGACGTCACCACCTATACGTACTACCAGACCACCGACCTTTCCGGCTGCGCCACGCTCGGCGGCACCTGCCACTATCTCGGCGATCTGCAGAAGGTCACGAATGCGCTCGGCCAGGTCACCACGTACGTGAGCTACGACAAGAACGGCCGCGTCACGCGCCTGCAGGACGCGAATGGCACCTACACGGACATGACCTATCACCCGCGCGGCTGGCTGCTCACGCGCACGGTGCGCGCCAACGCGGACGGCTCGCCGAACGCGTCGCTGGATGCCACCACCACGTTCACGTACGACAACGTCGGCAACGTCACCAAAGTCACGCAGCCGGACGGCGCGTATCTCGCCTACACCTACGATGCCGCGCACCGGCTCACCGACATCGCCGACAATCTGAACGACACCATTCACTACACGCTGGATGCCGCCGGCAACCGCACCAACGAAACCACCAAGGATCCCGGCGGCAACATCAAGCGTTCGCTGTCGCGCCAGTACGATCAGCTCAATCACCTGATCGCGGTGCTGAATAGTGCGAACGCCGCCGTGCAACGCTATACCAACCCGGCCGATGCGCCGCCCACCGGCATCACCTACACCGACGGCTACGACGGCAACGGCAATGCGATCTATTCGGTCGACGGCAATGGCGTCGGCACCGAGCAGCAGTACGACCCGCTCAATCGCCTGGTCAAGACCCTGCAGGACCACGCCGGCACGGGTTCCACCCGGGACACGACCACGCAGTACGCCTACGACGCGCGCGACAACCTGCGCAGTGTCACCGACCCGGACGGCCTGGCCACGAACTACACCTACGACGGGCTGAACAACCTGACCGATCTCAACAGCCCCGACACCGGCCATACCGGCTACACCTACGACGCGGCCGGCAATCGCAAGACGCAGACGGACGCGCGCGGCGTCACGGCCACGTACAGCTACGATGCGCTGAATCGGTTAACGGGGATCAGCTATCCGACGACGAGTCTCAACGTCACCTACGCCTACGACCAGCCCGCCGCCGGGTGCTACAACATCGGTCGGCTGACGACGATCACGGACAGCTCCGGTAGCACGACGTATTGCTACGATCGACGCGGTAACGTGCTCCAAAAGCGGCAAATGACCTACGAGACGTATTCCTGCAACACCCAGACCGATGCCGGTTGCGGTTCAGGCGGCGGGGCGGCGTTGAACGCCAACTCCGTGAAAGGAGGCGGTTCGACTGCGCCGTTGACCACCGCGGCGCCGAATCCCACTCTGACAACCAGTGTCACACTGACAACGACTTACACGTACAGTGTTGCCGATCGCCTCTTGTCAATTACTTATCCAAGCGGCGCGATCGTTACCTATGGCCGCGACAGCATCGGGCGCATCACGTCGGTATCGTACAAAGCCAACGCGAATGCATCCAGCATCGTCATCGCCAGCAATGTGACTTACTACCCGTTCGGTCCGCAAAACGTGATTACGTTTGGAAATGGGCGCACGTTGGCCAAGACATACGACGGTGACTATGCAATCGACAAGATCGTGAGTTCGAATTCGAACGGTCTCGTGATCGATGCCACGGTCGACGCCCTCGGCAACCTGACGAACGCAAGTAGCGTTGTCGGCGCGAACCCGCCGACGCAGGTCTATCAATACGATCCGCTGTATCGTCTAACTGCCGTGCAGAACGGTAGCGGCACCTCGCTGCTAGGATTCACCTATGATCTGACGGGCGATCGTCTGAGCAAGACGCCCCAAGGACAAGCGGCACAGAATTACACCTACGCGTCGGGTACGCATCACCTAGCGACCGTGAACGGCGTGGCTCGCAGCTACGATGCGAACGGCAACACGCTGAGCGGCCCCGCCGCCTTGAGCTACGACGATCGTAACCGTCTGAGCGGTTGGAATCTCGCAGGTGGCCAGATCAATCTGACCGCCTACTCTGCAGTGTACGGTTATACCGGCAGAGGCGAACGCGTGTCGAAGCAGACGATGCAATACGCTCCGTGCACGCCGCCGACCTGCAACCCGTTGCCCGGTGCGCCAACTGGCTGGTTGACCGGAACCGAAGCGTTCTCTTACGACGAAGCAGGACACCTGCTCGGCGAGTATCCCGGCCGCTACAGCACCGGCATCGGTACTGAGTACGTCTACCTGGACGGCACCCCCGTCGCCTACGCCACCGGCGGCACGCTGTACTACATCGAGACCGATCAACTCGGCACGCCGCGGCAGGTGGTCAAGCCGGGGGCGACGACGGCGGGTGACACGACGGTCTGGAAGTGGGAGTATTTTGCCGACGACGCGGCCTTCGGCGAGAACCCACCGAGCGTGCAGACGATCCCGTTCAACCTGCGCTTTCCGGGCCAGTACTTCGATGCCGAAACCGGGCTCAACTACAACTACTTCCGGGATTATGAGCCGGCTACCGGGCGGTACGTCGAATCTGATCCAAAAGGACTTAAGGCTGGCATCAATACTTACGCTTACGTTCGCAGCAATCCGCTGGCATACCTCGATCCGAATGGACTCGAAGGATATGGCTCATGGTCGAATCCGCAATATATACCGCCGCCACCTGAGTACCCAGATTGGGGGCCGCCGAAATGCTCTTACTACGACGACCAGTGCAAGAATTGCAAAGGCGATTCGTATGCGTGTAGTGCCCGCAAGTGCTGCGAATCTTTTGGGGACAATCCTCCATCTAATTGCACTCGAAAGTGTCTGATCACAGAGGATGCCGACTGTCGTAACTTGCCCGATGAGGAGCGCAACAAATGCCGATTCCGGAAGCACGTCCTGTGTTACACGATTTGTGCGAATGTATCTGATCTTCGGAAAAAACCCTGGGATTTACCGGCCTGCAAAGATGCGATGGCAGCGATGGGTGGCCCCACCGGCGGATATTGGTAGGCGCATACATGAACACCACTTACGCATTCGGGCTTCTCGGTTTAGTGGTCGGACTGATTGCAGATCTTTGTCTATATGTTTTCTTTGGCCCAGAGGGCAGGGATTTGAAGATCGCAGGGATAGGCGGGATGGCCCACTTGGCAATGTTTCCAATTGTTAGCGCAGCAGCGTCAGCTTACTTTTCTCGCAATCTGATTGAAGCGTCCTCTCTTGCAGCCACTCGAATCAACGGATTTATCCGGGGAGCTGGGGTGGCGCTTCTGTCTTTCGTGGTGTGCCTTTTGGCGCACTTTTGTGTGCTGCTTCTGAGAATAGATTTTAGTATTGCGCTCTGGTTAACGATCGCGGCAGCTTTGTTCGGAGGTATGGCATTCGGTGCGCCATCAATCGTCCTTGGGGGACTATTGGGTGTGATGTGCTCGTGGCGGATTCGTCGACAGTGATGAATCTGCGGCTTCCCGGCCAGTACTTCGATGCCGAAACGGGGCTGAACTACAACTACTTCCGGGACTATGAGCCTGGCACCGGGCGATATGTTGAGAGCGATCCTGTCGGGTTGAAAGGTGGGGTGAGCACTTATAGCTACGTTGCGTCCCAACCCACGGGCCGCATCGATCGTTGGGGCCTATGGTGCATTCCGATGCCAGACGAGACCACGGATTGGACTACGTTCCGTAAAGTGGCTAATCCGGATTCCAAGATCGACGCTGTCGTCAACCTGTTTTCTGCGACGTGCGTATTTGTGGATGCGTGGCACATCTACCAGGAACGCATGCGGAGAACCAAATCATTTTGTCGCGAATGCATTGCAAAAGATTCGCGCTGCCCGAATGGCGAGCAGGATTGCCAATGGGTCTGGAAATATGGGTTATGGCGCAGAGAGGTTCGCGAGATATTTGAGCCGATATTCGTGCCCGGAGTTGTAACTGATAACTATGGGAGTCCGTGTGCCTCTTGTCGAAACCCATTCACTGGCGTGATGGCGTTCGGCTGTGAAGGTGGAGGAGAGTGAAATGTGTCGCCTCATTCTGAAGGGTGTCGTTTTATCTGTGTGCATCGCGCTTATCGCAACATTGGTTTCGCTGCTAGTTTTGACCTCCGTGTGGTCGCTCAGTAATTCGTCGGGGGCTGCGGATCGATACGCCATTCTTTTCAACACGACTTACCTACGGCTATTCGTATTGCCACAGTACCTGTTTTTCCTTGCGTTGTCGTTTGTGTCGTGTATGGCAGGTCGATCGCTACTACGATGATTGGCAGATCAGGCACACCCGACGCATCTTGCGATGGCAGCCAAAAGGGGCGCGATGCGCCCCTTTTGCTTGTAACCGTCCGGCCTCCCCACCTTGTCCTGATCGATTGAGTTGAGCACGCTCGCACTTCCAGATCGAGGAGGCGTGGCGATGCAGGCGAAGCGGGACGAGGCGAAGGCGCGGCTGTGGGCGGAGCGAATCGCGGCGTTCGAGCGCAGCGGGCTCGGCCGGCGGGCGAATGGCGGTAACCGTCCGGCCTCCCCACCTTGTCCTGATCGATTGAGTTGAGCACGCTCGCACTTCCAGATCGAGGAGGCGTGGCGATGCAGGCGAAGCGGGATGAGGCGAAGGCGCGGCTGTGGGCGGAACGGATTGCGGCGTTCGAGCGCAGCGGGCTTGGTTGCGGTAGCCATTGCGGCTACCACCACACCGCATACAACGCCGTGAGGATCGCGATCACGCCGAGGGCGCCGAGGTTGAAGGCCGGGGAGGTGCGGTAATCGACGCGGGTGTCGATGCGGCTGCCGGCGTGCGGCGTCGGCCGGCGGAGCGAGATCGCCACGGCGGCGGCGAGGGCGAGCAGGAACACCAGGCCCATGCGGTCGAGGAAGGGCAGCGACGGCCACAGTGCCTTGAGTGCGATGGAGAGCACGAACGAGCCCGCCGCGGCGGCGAGCGCGCCGGCCTCGGTGGCGCGCGGCCAGAACAGGCCGAGCAGGAAGATGACGACGATGCCGGGCGTGAAGAAGCCGGTGTATTCCTGGATGTACTGGAACGCCTGATCGAAGCTGCCGAGCAGCGGCCGCGCGCTCAGGATGGCGAGCAGGATCGCGGCGCAGGCGGCCAGGCGGCCGACGACGACCAGCCGACGCTCGTCCTTCGCCGCGCCGAGCTTGGCGTAGATGTCGAGGGTGAAGATCGTGGCGATGGAGTTGATCTTCGAAGCGGTCGAGGCCACCACCGCGGCGATCAGCGCGGCGAACACCAGGCCGACCAGGCCCGGCGGCAGCAGCCGCAGCATCGCCGGATACGCCTGATCGGCATGCGGGAGGTCCGGCGCCAGCACCACCGCGGCGATGCCGGGCAGGACGATGACCAGCGGCATCAGCAGTTTGAGATAGGCGGCGAAGATCACGCCCTTCTGCGCCTCGGCCAGGCTCTTGGCCGCGAGTGCGCGCTGCACGATGTACTGATTGCAGCCCCAATAGCTCAGGTTCGCGATCCACATGCCGCCGAGCAGCACCGACAGGCCCGGCAATTCCTTGTAGTGCGGATCGTCGGGGCCGAGGATCATGTGGAAATGCTCCGGCGCGCGCGCGACCAGCGCGGCGAAGCCGGCGGCGATGCCGGCGCCCTCGCCGATGCGCGCGAGCGTGATGCCGGACACCAGCAATCCGCCGAGCACCAGCAGCGAGACCTGCACGATGTCGGTGAGCGCCACCGCGCGCAGTCCGCCGGCGAGCTGATAGCACAGCGCGAACAGGCCGAGCGCGACGAGCGCGAGGTCCTGATCGACGCCGGCCACGCGATTGACCGCGATCGAGCCCAGCCAGAGGATCGAGGTCAGATTGACGAACACGTACAGGGCGAGCCAGAACACCGCCATCAGCGTGCGCAGGCGCGCGCCATAGCGGCGCTCGAGGAACTGCGGCATGGTGTCGATGCGGTTCTTGAGGAAGATCGGCAGGAACCACTTGCCGACGATCACCAGGGTCAACGCTGCCATCCATTCGTAGGAGGCGATGGCGAGACCGATCGCGTAGCCCGATCCCGACATGCCGACGATCTGCTCGGCGGAGATGTTGGCGGCGATCAGCGAGGCGCCGATCGCCCACCACGGCAGCGAACGCGAGGCGAGGAAGTAATCGGTGGAGGTGCGCGCGCGGCCGCGCGACACCCAGTGCGCCAGGCCGAAGATCGCCACGGCGTAGACGACGACGATGTTTCCGTCGATGGCGGCAAGCTGCATGACGGCGGAGGCTCCCGGGCTTGCGATACGATCGCGCCTCGCCGGCGCGCGAATCGGCGACGGCGAGACAACTCTTCGAGTGTAGTGAGCCCGCGGCCTCCGCGGCGCATGAATAGGTATGCAGTCTCGTCGCCGCAAATGCTGCTGCGCAGCACGGCGGCGAACGCAGCGCACGATTCGTCGAACCCGACTCTGGCAGAATACGACACGGTGACAGGGCACGGCGGCGGCATCGCGCCGTGGGGAGAGCGACCATTCGCAGCAAGGAAAAAGCCACGTCGCTGGTGATCGCGCATCTGGCCGGCGTATCCCAACCGACGGTGTCGCGCGCGCTGCGCGGCAGTCCGATGGTGAGCGAGGCGACGCGCGCGCGCATCCTCAAGATCGCGCGCGAACTCCACTACACCGTCGACAAGCACGCCTCCAGCCTGCGCAGCAAACATTGCGGCACGCTGGCGCTGCTGATCTTCGAGGACCCGGCGCCGGACGATTCGCTGATCAACCCGTTCTTCGTCTCGATGCTGGCCTCGATCACGCGCGCCTGCGCGGAGCGCAGCTACGATCTGCTGGTTTCGTTCCAGCAGCCGGCCAACGACGACTGGCAGGCCGGCTTCGAGGACAGCCACAGGGCCGACGGCATCCTCCTGCTCGGCTACGGCGACTACCAGGATTACCGCTCGCGCCTGCAATACCTGATCGCGCGCGGCATCCATTTCGTGCGCTGGGGGGCGGTGCTGCCGGACCAACCTGAGGTCTCGGTGTGCAGCGACAACTACCGCGGCGGCTACGAGGCGACGCGGCACCTGCTCACCTGCGGCGCCGCGCGCATCGCTTTTCTCGGCGACGCCTCGATCCACTACCCGGAATTCCTCGAACGCTATCGCGGCCACAGCGCGGCGTTGCGCGCCGCCGGGCTGCACGTCGATCCGGCGCTGCAGGTCGACGCCATCTCCTCGGAGCAGTCCGGCCACGAGGCGGCGAGCGCGCTGCTCGCACGCGGCATCCGGCCCGACGCGATCTGCGCGGCGAGCGATCTCATCGCCATCGGCGCGATGAAGGCGCTGGCGGCGCGCGGACTCAAGGTGCCGGACGACGTGCTGGTCACCGGCTTCGACGACATTCCGCTCGCCGGTTTCGTCGATCCGCCGCTGACCACGGTGCAGCAGGACACCAAGGCCGCCGGCCGCATCCTGGTGGAGACGCTGATCAAGCTGATCCACAACGAGCCGGTGGAGAACCGGGCCATCCCGGTGTCGCTGGTGGTGCGCGGCTCCACCCGGCGCGATTGAATCCGGCACGCTGAATTCGTATGCAGGCGGTTGCCGTGCGGCCGTGGCGTTTCTACGCTTGCCGCTTCCGTAACCGTGCCGCCGTCCATGCCCGTCGCCCCGCTCCGTGTCGTCTGCTGTGGTCTCGGCCTGCTGGTCGCGGCGCTGGCGGGCTGCCGCGCACCGCCGCCGGTTAGCGCGCAGCCCGGCCGCGCGTCCAGCGCATGCACGCCGCCGCCGGTCGCCGGGCCGCTGTTCCTGCGCGGCAGCATGACCACCTGGACGCCGCGCGAGGATCTGGCGTTTCGCTACGTCTGCAACGCCTATCTGCTCAACGTTGCGCTGCACGGCCGCCACGAATTCCGCGTCACCGATGCCCGCTTCGGCGGCGAGCTCAATTTCGGCGTCGCCGCGGGCGAACGCGGCGAACTCCGGCTCGGCGAGACCCGCACGCTGCGCAACGCCGCGCGCGGCGGCGGCGGCAATCTGGTGTTCGATTTCGACGGCGCCTACACCCTGCGGCTGGACTTCGCCGACGCCGCGGCGCCGCGGCTGACCATCGGTCCGCCGAGCTTCGACGATCCCGACGCCGCGCCGGTCGACGATGCGGTCGCGCGCAGCCTGCGCTTCGATTCGCGCGACCACGCCGACAAGACGCCGTTCGGCGCGGTCACTGCCGGCGGCACCATCGCGTTCGGCCTGCACGCGGCGCGCGGCATCGACGCCGCCACGCTGGTGATCGAGCGCCGGCGCCTGGAAGGACCGCAGGAGGTGCTGGCCTACGACGAGGTCGCGCGCGTGCCGCTCGCGCGCGAGGCGACGGCGGACGGCGAGGTCTGGCGCGGCGCCTGGCGCTTCGACGAGATCGGTGTCTACGGCTACTACTTCCTCGTCGGCATCGGCGGCCGGCGCTACGTCTACCAGAACAACGCCGCGCCGATCCCGTGGACGCGCGAGCTCGGCGCGAACGGCCTCGGCGCGGTCGCGCCGCTGCCGACGGACGCCGCACGCATCCGCCGCTTCCGCCAGACCGTGTACCGCGCCGACTTCCGCGTGCCGGACTGGGCGCGCGACATTGTATACTATTACATTTTTCCCGAACGCTTCCGCAACGGCGATCCGAACAACGACCCGCGGCCCGGCCCCGGCACCTTCCACGACCGATCGGTCGAGGTGCACGCGCACTGGCTGGAGCGGCCGTGGCGGCCGCATTCCGGCGACGGTTCCGACGATCTCGCCGGCAACGACTTCTTCGGCGGCGATCTCGACGGCATCAGCGCGAAGCTCGGCGAGATCCGCGCGCTCGGCGCGAACACGCTGTACCTCACGCCGATCTTCCGCGCCGTCAGCAACCACAAGTACGACACCGCCGACTACCGCAACGTCGATCCGCACTTCGGCGGCAACGCCGCGTTCGCGCGGCTGGTGCGCGCGGCGCACGCGCGCGGGATGCGCCTGGTGCTCGACACCTCGCTCAATCACACCGGCAGCGATTCGATCTACTTCGACCGCTACGCCAAGTATCCCGGCCTCGGCGCGTTCAAGGGCGGCCACATCCAGCCGGACTCGCCCTACGCGAGCTGGTACCGCTTCGACCCGACGGCGCGCGAGCCCGAGCGCCAGTACCGCGGCTGGGCCGGTGCCGCCGACCTGCCTGAACTCGACAAGTCCGCGCCGAGCTTCCGCGCCTTCGCCTACGGCGCGCCCGATGCGGTGATGAAGCTCTGGCTCTATCGCGGCGCCGACGGCTGGCGCATGGACGTCGCGCCGTGGGTGCCGGACGATTTCTGGCGCGAATGGCGCGCGGCGGTGAAGGGCCATCGGCCGGATGCGCTCGCCATCGCCGAGGTGCAGTTCGAGGCGGCGAAGTTCTTCCTCGGCGACGAGTTCGATTCGACCATGAACTATGTGTTCCGCAACGCGGTGCAGGCCTACGCCGCCGGCGCCGACGCGCGCGCGAGCTACGCCGCGCTCGAGCTGATGCGCGAGACCTATCCGCCGCCGGCGTTCTATGCGCTGATGAATCTCCTGTCCACCCACGATTCGCCGCGCGCGCTGTACGAGTTCGGCTATCGCGACGCCCACGCCGATCCGGCGACGATCGCCCTTGCCAAGCGCCGGCTGCGGCTCGCCGTGCTGTTCCAGATGATCTTTCCCGGCGCGCCGACGGTGTATTACGGCGACGAGGTCGGCATGACCGGCGGCGAGGATCCGGACAATCGCGGCCCCTACCCCTGGCCCGATCTCGGCGGCCGGCCGGATCGGGCCCTGCGCGAGCAATTCCGCCGTCTGATCGCGCTGCGCCATCGCCATGCGGTGCTGCGCCACGGCAGCATCGATGCGCCGCTCCAGCTCGACCAGCACCTGATCGTGCTGCTGCGCCGCGACGGCGCGACGTCGGCGATCACCGCGACCAATAACGACATCGCGCCGCACGAGGTGACGCTGTCGCTGCCGCGTGCGCTCGCCGACGCGACGTTCGTCGATGCGCTCGGCGGCACGCGCGTGCGCGCGCGTGATGCGACGGTCCGGTTCACGGTGCCGGCGCAATTCGGGGTCGTGTTGATCCGGCGATGAAGACGCTGCTCGCCTGGTGGTTCGCCCTGCTCGTGCCGTGCGCGGCCGCGGCGCCGCCGCGCGCGAGCACGGCCCAGCCGAACGTGCACGTGCTGGCGCCGCTCCCCATGCCCGGCCTCGAGCGCACCCGCACCATCCGCGTCTATCTGCCGCCCGGCTACGAACGCTCGCGCCGCCGCTATCCGGTGCTGTACATGCACGACGGCCAGAACCTGTTCGACGATGCGACGTCCTACGTCGGCGAATGGGGCGTGGACGAGACGCTCAACGAACTGGCGCGCACGCACAAGCTGGAATTGATCGTGGTCGGCATCGACCACGGCGGCGAGCGGCGCGTGGTCGAGCTCAATCCGTGGGAAAGCCCGGAGCACGTGCCCGGCGAAGGCGCGCAGTACCTGAAATTCGTGGTCGATGTGGTCAAGCCATGGATCGACGCGCATTACCGCACCCGGCCGGATCGCGCGCACACCGCGATCCTCGGCAGTTCGCTCGGCGGCCTCGTCTCGCACTACGCGATCTTCGAGTACCCGCAGGTGTTCGGCGCCGCCGGCATCTTCTCGCCGGCGTACTGGTACGCGCCGGCGGTGTTCGACTACACCGCCAGCCACCCGCTGCCGCGCGATGTGCGACTGTACTTCTACGCCGGCGGCCAGGAGAGCGAGCGCATGCTGCCGGATCTCGACGCCATCGTCGCCACGCTCCGGCGCCGCGGGTTTCCGGAGGCCAAGCTCCGCGTCGACATCGCGCCGCAGGCCGCGCACAACGAGGCGGCCTGGCGCGCGGCGTTTCCGCGCGCCGTGTTGTGGCTGTTCGCCGATGCACGCTGAGATGGCGCCGCCGCCGCTCGAATTCGCGTCGCGGCCGGCTCACGCTGAACGGATTCTTTCTGTGCCGGCGACCGGCGACCCGAGGCGCTAGGCCGCGATCGCGTCGGCCGCGCAATAGCGCGCGATGAATTCGGCGTGGCTCGGCATCACCGCCACGCAGCGCTGCATCAGCGCCTGGATGCCGTCGACGAATTCGCCGAGTTCGGCGTCGCTCAGCAGATCGACCATCGGGTGGTAGCTGCGCGGCAGGATGCGCTGGCCGAGCATCACCTGCACCCAGCTCGTCACCGCGAACAGCTCGTCGCTCTCGCGATAGAAGCGGCCGCTCTCGCCGAACAGCGCGAGGTTGTCCGCGAGCGTCGGCGGGATCGACATGGTGCGGCAGTAGTTCCAGAACGGCGTGTCGTCGCGTTCGGTGGCGTGGTAGTGCAGGATCAGGAAATCGCGGATGCGCTCCCACTCGAACACCGACTGGCGGTTGTAGCGCTCGATCAGCAGGTCGCTGAAGCCGGCATCGGGGAAGAAGCTGATCAGCCGCGCGATGCTCGCCTGGATCAGATGGATGCTGGTCGATTCGAGCGGCTCCATGAAGCCGCTGGACAGCCCGATCGCGACCACGTTCTTGTTCCAGAACTTGCGCCGGCGGCCGGTGACGAAGCGCAGCGGCCGCGGCTCGGCCAGCGCCGGGCCGTCGAGATGGGCGAGCAGCGTCGCCGCGGCCTCGTCGTCGGAGAGGTATTCGCTCGAATAGACGTAGCCGTTGCCGGTGCGGTGCTGCAGCGGAATGCGCCACTGCCAGCCGGCGGTGCGCGCGCTGGCGCGGGTGTACGGCGTCGGCGGGCCGACGTTCGCGCTCGGCACGGCCAGCGCGCGGTTGCACGGCAGCCAGTGCGTCCAGTCCTCGTAGCCGGTCTTCAAGGTCTGCTCGATCAGCAGGCCGCGGAAGCCGGAGCAGTCGATGAACAATTCGCCGTCGATGCGCTCGCCGCTCGCCAGACGCAGCGCGGTGACGAATCCGCTCTCGCCGTGCTGCTCGACGCCGACGATCTTGCCCTCGGTGCGCCGCACGCCGCGCGCCTCGGCGTAGGCGCGCAGGTAGCGCGCGTACAGGCCGGCGTCGAAATGGTAGGCGTAGGCGACGCTCGTCAGCGGCGAATTCGGCACGTTCGCGGTGTTGAGGAACTTGTCGGCGACCGCGGCGGCGGTGTTGATCGAATAGGCGCCGATCTCGGCGGCCTTGCCCTGGCGGAAGCGCTTGAGCCAGTAGTGGTGGAACGGGATGACGCCCAGGTCCTGGCCGATCGTGCCGAAGCCGTGGATGTAGCGGTCGCCGCGCCGCGCCCAGTCGACGAACTGGATGCCGAGCTTGAACGTGCCCTGGGTGCGGCGCACGAAGTCGGCCTCGTCGAGTTCGAGGACGTTGTTGAACAGCTTGATCTGCGGAATGGTCGCCTCGCCGACGCCGACGATGCCGATCTCGTCGGATTCGACCAGCCGGATCGAATAGTCCCGGCTCAGCACCTTGGACAAGGCTGCCGCGGTCATCCAGCCGGCGGTGCCGCCGCCGGCGATGACGATGCGGGTGACGCGCTCGCTCATACCTCAAGTCTACTGAAAGCAGACCCCGCCGCGTCGCCGCGGCGGGGTCTGGCAGGGCGGCGCGGGTCAGAACTTGTAGGTCACGCCGAGCAGGTATTGCCGTCCGTACAGGGTGTACTGCTGCGGCTGGCTGCGCACGTTGTAGTACTCGCGGTACGGCTCGTTGGTCAGGTTGTTGACCTGGAACAGGAAGCCCAGGCCCTTGAAGCGGCCCTCGTCGATGCGATAGCCGAGCTGCAGATCGACCACGGTCTCCGCCTGGATGTCGCGGAAACTGCGATCGGCGCCGAAGCCCTGCACCTCGCCGAGGAAGTCGGAGCGATGCCGCTCGGCGACGCGCGCCGAGAAGCCGCCCTTCTCGTAGTAGACGATGGCGTTGAACACGTACTTCGACAGGCCCGGGAACGGACTCGACGGCGAGCCCGGCCCGTTCGGATTGATCGAGCTGTGGGTGTCGCCGTAGCTCACCTGCACACCGAAGCCCTCGAGCGGACCCCACAGGATGTCGAGCGGCATCGACGCGGTGAGCTCGTAGCCGCGCATGTAGCCGCCGGTGCCGTTGATCGGCTGGTCGATGAAGCCCTGCGTCCCGGCCGGCACCAGCGCGCCTTCGGTCGGATTCGGGATGCCGGTGAAATCGAACGGCTCCTTCTGGTTGTAGACGTAGGTCTTGAGCTGCTTGTAGAAGAACGCGGCGGAGACGTAGGCCTTGGTGCTCCAGTATTTCTCCCAGGACAGATCGTAGGCGTTGGCCACGAACGGGCGCAGGGTGGGGTTGCCGCCGCTCGCCTGCCACTGGCAGGTCACCGTGGCCTGGTCGGAGGTGCGCGTGCAGGTCGTCGTCGGCAAACCATCGACGATGCCGGTCGCCGACAGCGAATAGCTCTTGCTGGCGCGCATGTAGTCCAGCCGCGGCCGGGCGATCTCCTTGCCGGCGCCGAAACGGACGACGTTGTCGGCCGGCAGCGACCAGACCAGGTTCACGCTCGGCAGGAAATTGTGGTAGCTCGTGCCGGCGCGGGTCGGCACGGAACCGCTCAGGCTGCCGTCGGTCAAGGCGGCGCTGAAGGCGTCGGAGTGCTGGTCGACGTGCACGTACTGCGCGCCGAAGTTGCCGCGCAGCGGATTGCCGGCGAGCTCGGTGTCGAGATCGAACATGACGTAGCCGGTCGCCACCTTCTCGTTGACCGTCCAGTCCTTGTTGAGGATGTCCTGGTGCTGTTTCGCCTGCAGCGTGTACAGCGGGAACACGCAGTTGTCGTCCCAGCTCAGCGCGCCGGGGATGCCGACCAGGCTCAAGTCCACCGGATCGACGATGCAGTTGCTCGGCACGTCGGCGTGGCTGCCGACGCCAGCCGGGAAATCGACCAGGTATTCGGGCGACACGCGGGTCTTGGTGCGCTGGTTCCAGTTGATGCCGACGTCGAGGCGGCTGACCGGACTGTTGATGTCGCGCAGCAGGTCGAACCGCGCGGCCTTCAGTTCGTCGCTGGTCTTCGGGAACTTGAGGTAGCCGTCCTGGCCCCAGCCGCCGGAATCGACCAGCTTGATGAGGTTCGGATCCTCGTAGTTGATGCCGGTGTGGATGATCGGCACGCCGGTGGTCGGGTTGATCGTGAAGTCCCAAGTATCGGTCGCGCCGGGCGTACCGGGCACCGTGCCGGCGTATTCCTCGAGCAGGGACTGCTTGCTGTTGGCCTTGCCGTAGCTGAGATCGGCGACCGCGGTCCAGCCGTTGCCGAAGCGGAACTTGTTGTTCCAGCCGATCTCGCGGATCTTGTCGTCGTGGTGGTCGAGCTCGTCGCGCACCACCGGCTTGACGTTCTGCCAGGTGCCGCCGGTGAGCTGGCCGTTGCTGACGATCGGATTGACGAGATGGGTGTTCGCGCCCCACACCAGGCCGGCCTCGAGACCGCGGAAGATCGTGTCCTGGTTGAACTTGGAGTAGTAGATGTCGAGGGTGCTGGTGAACTGCTCGTTCGGCCGCCATTCGAGCGTGCCGAGCAGCGCATCGCGCGTGCCCTCGACCGAATCGGGATAGATCTTGAAGCCGCCGAGCGCCTGCACCTGCTGGCCGTTGACGTCGATCTTCGGATAGCCCCACGCCTCCCAGCGCTGGTCCTGCACCGGCGAGCGCAGGCGGGCGAAGCCGACCGCGACGCCGAGGGTGTGGTCGAGAAACTGGTCGATGTAGGAGGCGTTGATGCGGTAGCCGGTGTCGCTGGTGTCGGGGTTGATGCTGCCGGTGGAATTGCGCTCGCCGCGCGCGCCGAGCTGGATCACGCGCTGTTCGAAATCGAGCGGCCGCACCGATTGCATGTCGACCGTGCCGGAGATGCCCTGGCCGATCAGCGCGGCGTTCGGCGTCTTGTACACCACCACGCCGCTCAGCAGTTCGGACGGATACTGATCGAACTCGACCGCGCGGTTGTCGCCGGTGGACACCTGTTCGCGACCGTTCAACAGGGTGCCGTTGAAATCGCCGGAGAAGCCGCGGATGCTGAGCGTCTGGGCGCGGCCGTTGACGCGCTGCGCGGTGATGCCGGGCAGACGCGCCAGCGATTCGGCGATCGAGTTGTCCGGCAGCTTGCCGATGTCCTCGGCCGAGATCGCCTCGACGATCTGGTTGGAATTGAGCTTGATCGAGATCGCCTCCTCGATCGCGGCGCGCACGCCGGTGACCTTGATCTCGGCCAGGTTCACCGTGCTCTCGTCGGTCGCCTTGCTCGCGCCGGCCTGATCGCCGGTGGCCTGGTCCGCGGCGTTGGCGGTGTCCGGACGCGCCGGTTGCGCGTTCGGCGCGCCGCCGTTGGCGGCCTCGTCCGCCGCGTACGCCGCGGCGCTGCCGGCGAGCACCGAGGCCACCGCCAGCGCCAGCAAGTTCGGCTTCAGCATGATTGGTTCTCCCCTTGGATCGAATGGTTGTGTACGGCGCGCGCACGTCGGACGCGCGATCGGTCGCCGCAAGCAAGGGTAGACGCAAGGCAAAATGTAAACAATTTGTTGCATACGTATTCATGCGGCGTAGGTGCCGACCGCCGGAAATCCTTGGGTAGGCTTCGCTGCGATGCCCGGCTCGGGGCGAGAAGGAATCGGAACATGCCGCGCGTTTCCGTCGCGCGCCGCTGGTTGCCGGCGGCTCTGTTGCTCGTTGCGCAACCGGCCGTCGCGGCCTGGACCGCGCTCGGTCCGGTGGAGCGGACGGAGCTTGCGGGCGATCGGCTGGATCTGCTGACCGCGAGCGGCGCGCGCGTTCGCATCGTTTTCCCCGCCGCGGATGCGGTGCGCATCCGCGTGGCGCCGAGCGGGACATTCGCGCGCGATTTCTCTTACGCGGTCGCCGCGCCGAGTTCGGCGCTCCCGCTCGTCGTCGAGGCGCCGGACGCGATGGGAACGATCGCCCTGCACGCACGCGCGGCCGATGCGCTGCGCGTGGTCGTGGTCGAACGCCCGAACCTTGCACTCGAGATCCGCGACGCCGACGGCGGCCTCGTCGTCGCCGACGATCCGGCGCGGCCGACCGCGTTCGATCCGGCAACCGGCGCGATCGAGACCGCGAAACAACGCGCCGCGACCGAGCTGTACTACGGCTTCGGCGAGAAGGCGCTGCCGCTGTCGCGGCATCAGCAATACCTCACCATGTGGAACTCGGACACGCCGGGCTACGGTGCCGGCGTCGACCCGCTGTACCAGTCGATCCCGTTCTTCATCGCGCTGCACGCGGGGCGAAGCTACGGCCTGTTCCTCGACCACCCCGGGCGGAGCCACTTCGACATGGGCAAGACCGATCCGGCGCGCTATACCTTCGGCGTCGCCGGCGGCGAGCTCGACTACACCGTGTTCGGCGGCGGCCGCGCGCACCGCCCGCGCGAGGTGCTGCGCGCCTACACCGCGCGTACCGGCCGCGGCCCGCTGCCGCCGTTGTGGGCGCTCGGCTACCAGCAGTCGCGCTATTCGTACACGCCGGATGCGAAGGTGCGCGAGATCGCGCGCACGTTTCGCGAGCGGCGCATTCCCGCCGACGTGATCTACTTCGACATCGGCTACATGGACGGCTACCGCATCTTCACCTGGTCGCCGACCGATTTCCCCGATCCGCGCGGGCTGCTCGTCGAGCTGCACGCGCAGGGCTTTCATGCCGTCACCATCGTCGATCCGGGCATCAAGCAGGACGAGGGCTACGCGATCTACCGCGACGGTCGGGCGCGCGGCGCGTTCGTGCGCACGGCGCGCGGGGAGGAGCTCGACGCGCTGGTCTGGCCGGGACGCTGCGCCTTTCCCGATTTCACCGACGCCGCCGCGCGCGCCTGGTTCGGCTCGTTGTACGCCGGCTTCATCGCCCAGGGCGTGGACGGCTTCTGGAACGACATGAACGAGCCGGCGACGTTCGTGCCGCCGGAGACCGCCGGCCCGGTGCTGCTGCACGATCCGCGCAAGACGTTTCCGGCCGACGCGCCGCTGGCCGGCGACGGCGATCCCGGACCGCACGCGCGCTACCACAACGTCTACGGCATGCAGATGGCGCGCGCCACGTTCGAGGGCGTGCAGCGGCTGCGCCCGGCGCGACGGCCGTTCGTGCTGACCCGCGCCGGCTACGCCGGCATCCAGCGCTACGCCGCGGTGTGGACCGGCGACAACGCCGCGACCTGGGAGGATCTGGCGCTCAGCCTGCCGATGCTGACGAACCTGTCCGTCTCCGGCGTGCCGTTGGTCGGCGCCGACGTCGGCGGGTTCGTCGGCTCGCCGGACGGCGAGCTGTACGCGCGCTGGCTGCAGGCCGCGGCGCTGACGCCGTTCCTGCGCACGCATTCGGCGATCGACACCGAGCCGCGCGAGCCGTGGTCGTTCGGCGCGGAAATCACGGACATCGATCGGGCGACGATCGAGCTGCGCTACCGGCTGCTGCCGTATTTGTATACTCTGTTCGCCGACCAGGCGGCGCGCGGCGATCCAGTGCTGCGACCGCTGTGGTTCGAGTATCCCGACGACACGCGCGGTCTGCTCGTCGACGACGAATTCCTGCTCGGCGGCGACCTGCTCGTCGCGCCGGTGCTGCGCGAGCACGCGCGCGCGCGGCGCGTGTACTTCCCGGCGGGCGCGGACTGGTTCGACTGGTGGGACGGCACGCGCCACGCCGGCGGCAGCGACGCCGAGGTGTCCGCGCCGCTTGATCGCCTGCCGCTGTTCCTGCGCGCCGGCGCGGCGATTCCGGTGCAGCCGGTGGTGCAGCACACCGGCGAGATGGCGCGCGTGCCGCCGATCCTCGTCGTCGCACCCGGCGCCGACGGCGAGGGCGAGATCTACCAGGACGCGGGCGACGGCTACGCCTACCTGCACGGCGAGGCGCGGCGCACCGAGCTGCGCGTGCGCGACGGGCGCGTGCGGCTCGAGAGCCGCGGAGCGGATCGGTTCCCGCACGTGGCTGCGGTCGAATTCGTCGGCGTCGAGGCGCCGACCGCGGTGCGGGTGGACGGCCGGAACGTGCGCGGGGTCGCGTTCGATGCCGCGCGGCGGCGCCTCCGCGTACCGCTGCCGCCGACCGGCGCGCGCGAGATCGTGCTCCGGCGCTGAGCCTCAGCGCGGCAACCGCCGCATCGACTCGGCCAGACGCGCGCGCAGATCGGCGCGGGTCAGCGGCCGGTCGTAAAAGTATACTTCGACCCCGTGCGCCGGCACGCTGGTCTGCAGCGCCGCGCCGACGTGGCGCACCGCGCCGCTGAAGCCGTCGCGCCAGTCGCCCGGTTGCAGGTACTGCCGCACCTCGAAGGTCTGCGCCGTGTCGCCCTTGTTGAGCAGCACCAGCGCCGTTTGCGTGGCGTCGTCGTTCTCGTAGACGCGATAGAAGATCGCGCGATCGCCCTTCAGCTCGACGTCGAGCTGCACGCCCTTCTGCAGCGCGACGGAGCCCTTGCGCAGGTTGGCGATGCGTTTCAGGTTGCGGTAGATCGGACTGGCGGGCGCGGCGTCGATGCGTTGCTGGCCGAGATAGTTGCGGTTGCCGGCGTGTTCGGCGCGGCCGCGCATGAAGCCGATCTCCGAACCGTAGTAGACCACCGGAATGCCGCGCGCGGTGAACAACCAGTTGTGCGCGTCGATGAAGCCGGCATCGCTCGCGTTCAACCGCGCCATGTCGTGGTTGTCGTAGAACGTCACGAGCTCGTAGGGGTTGCGGTACAGGCCGTCGTCCAGATGCAGCGCCGGTTCGAGCAGGGCGAAGTCGCTGCCGGGATGTTCGAACACCTGCTGCAAGCGGCCGCGCAGCGGAAAGTCGAGCAGCGAGATATTGCCACCGTCGGCGCGCGTGTACGGCGCGATCTTGTCGGCGTCGTACTCGAAGTATTCGCCGAACAGGAAGAAGCCCGGATGCCGCGCGCGGATGCGGTCGCCGAATCGCTTCCAGTACGCCGCCGGCGTCAGGCCCACCGCGTCGATGCGGAACGCCGCCGCGCCCTGTTCGATCCACTGCGCGTAGGCGTTCACGCAGTAATCGAGCACCGCCGGATTGGCGTCGTCGAAGTTCGCCAATTGCGCGAGGATCGGCGTGGTCTTGTAGAACGCGTGCAGCGGGTTGTGCCGCGGATCGAGTTTTTCCGGCGGCAGGTTCTGGTGATCGGCGACCAACCGGCCCTGCGCATCGAACAACTGGCCGAACTTCGGCTGCGTCACCGGCATGGTCCAGGCCGGCGAACCGTGATTGGCGACGATGTCGAGCACGATCTTGAGACCCTGCTCGCGCATGCGCCGGGTGAATTGCGCGAAGTCGAGGTCCGCGCTCGGCAGGTGTTCGTCGAGCACGTAGAAGTTGTCGCTCCAGTAGCCGTGGTAGCCGGTCTTGCCGTGATCGGCCAGCCCGCTGCCCCAGTGGATCGGCTCGCCGCCGCTGAACGCCTCGTCCGGATTGTCGGTGATCGGCGTGATCCACACCGCGCTGAAGCCGAGATCGCGCAGATAATCGGCGTTGTCGAGAATGCCCTTGAAGTCGCCGCCGAGATAGCCGATGTTGTCGGTCTCGCCGTCGGGGCCCGCGATCGGGATGTCGAAGGTGCGCCAGGCGCCGCCCTGGTCGCGGTGGTCGTTGCCGGGATCGCCGTCGACGAAACGGTCGGTGACGACGAAGTAGATCGCCTCGCTCGCGAACGGCTCGCGCGTGCCGTAGACGTGGGCGGGAAGGCCGGGTTTGGACGTTGTTGCGCAAGCGCCGAGCGCCAACGCGAACAGCGCAAGCAGCGCGCGAAGAACGGTGCGCGGTGCTCTGGAATGACGACGCGAACGGCGAGCGCATGCTCCGTGAGCAATGAACCGGAGAAGCAGACCGGCGCCACGGCGCTCTGTGCTCCTGCCGCTCACCGCTGACCGCTCACCGCTCGCGCTTTTCATCTCGCCTCCTCCTTGACCCGCAGCGTGCACAGCCCGGCCACGACCCAGCTCAGGCCACCGATCAGCAGCGCGTAGATCGGCGCGCCGCCGAAGAACGTCCGGAGCAGCACGCCGAGCACGCTCGCCGCGAGCAACTGCGGAATGACGATGAAGAAATTGAAGATGCCCATGTACACGCCCATGCGCTCGGCCGGCAGGCTGTCGGCGAGCAGCGCGTAGGGCAGCGACAGGATCGAGGCCCAGGCGAAGCCGACGCCGACCATCGCCGCGAGCAGCCAGTCCGGATCGCGGATCAGCAGGAACGAGGCGAGCCCCGCGCCGCCCAGGCAGAGGTTGACGAGATGCGCCAGGCGCGTGCCGAGGCGGCGTGTCATCCATGGGATGACGAGCGCGGCGAGCGCGGCGAAGGCATTGTAGGCGGCGAACAGCACGCCGACCCAGTTGGCGCCCTCGTTGTAGGCGGCGGACTGGGTATCCTTTGTTGCAAAGTGTACTTCGGTCACCGCCGCGGTGGTGTAGATCCACATCGCGAACAGCGCGAACCAGGAGAAGAACTGCACCACCGCGAGGCGCCGCATGGTCGCCGGCATGGCCTCGAGATCGGCGGCGAGGTCGGCGAGCAGGCGCGGCGCGCGGCGGTGCGTGGCGGCGAGCTTGAGCGCGCCGAACGCGGCGAGCCCGCCGGCGAGCAGATATAACTGGCGGTCGGCGTGGGCGAAGGTCACCCACGCGCCGAGCGCCACACCCGCGGCGAGCCACGCCCAGCCGGTGCGCGGCGCGCCGGCCGATGTCGCGGACGGCGTGGTGGGGTGGGCGTCGTCGAACGCGAGCAAAGTCTCCGGCGGATATTCGCGGCTGGACAGCACGGTCCAGAGGATCGCGCCGAACAGGGCCGCGGCGCCGGCGTAGAAGGCGTAGTGCACCGTCGCCGGCACGCCGCTCGCCGCGGTGTTGGCGAAGCCCCACTTGGCGAACAGCCAAGGCAGCAGGCTGGCGACCACCGAGCCGACGCCGATGAAGAAGCTCTGCATCGCGTAGCCGGTCGGCCGCTGCGCGGAGGGAAGCTGATCGCCGACGAAGGCGCGGAACGGCTCCATCGACACGTTGATCGAGGCATCGAGCAGCCACAAGAGCGCCGCCGCGATCCACAGCGCCGGCGCGTTCGGCATGGCGATCAGGGCGAGCGTGGCGAGGATCGCGCCGCCGAGGAAATACGGCCGGCGCCGGCCGAGCCGGTTCCAGGTGCGATCGGAGCAGTAACCGACGATCGGCTGCACGATCAGGCCGGTGAGCGGTGCGGCGATCCACAGCACCGGGATGTCCTCGACGCTCGCGCCGAGCGTCTGGAAGATGCGGCTGACGTTGGCGTTCTGCAGGGCGAAGCCGAACTGGATGCCCATGAAGCCGAAGCACATGTTCCAGATCTGCCAGAAGCCGAGGCGGGGCTTCGCGCTCATGCCAGGATCTCGGCGTAGATCGCGGCGTGGCCGGGCAGTTCGAGTTCGGCGCCGTGCACGCGCCCGGCGCGCGGGCCGGGGCAGTCGAGCTGACGCAGGCGCAGGCCGGCGGGCGCCGGCAGCGTCATCGGCGCCGCGCCGAGATTGATCGCCACCAGCAGGGCGGCGTCCGGCGTGCCGCGGCGGAACAGGAGCAGCGGTTCCGGCGCGTCGAAGAAGCGGATGTCGCCGTCGCGCAGCGCGGCGTGCCGTTTGCGCCAGCGCAGGAAGGCGCGAAACCCGTTCAGCACCGAATCCGGATCCGTCTCCTGGCGCGACACGGCGAGCGCGCGGTGCTCGCGCGGAATCGGCAGCCACGGCGTGCCGGTGCTGAAGCCGGCGTCGTCGGTGTCGGTCCACGGCATCGGCGTGCGGCAGCCGTCGCGGCCCTTGAAGTTCGGCCAGAAGGCGATGCCGTAGGGATCCTGCAATTCATCGAAGCTGAGCTCCGCTTCCGGCAGGCCGAGCTCCTCGCCCTGATAGACGCAGGCCGAGCCGCGCAAGGACAGCACCAGCGCGGTGAGCAGCTTCGCCAGCGCCGGCGCGGCCGCGCCATCGCCCCAGCGGCTGATCACGCGCTCGACGTCGTGGTTGGAAATCGCCCAGCACGGCCAGCCGTCGTGCAGTTTGGCTTCGAGCCGTTCGACGGTGGCGCGGATGTAGGCCGCGGAGCCGTCGTCGGTCAGCAGTTCGAAGCTGTAGCCCATGTGCAGACGCCGCGGGCCGGTGTATTCGGCCATGGTCGCGAGCGAATCCTCCGAGGCGATCTCGCCGAGCGTGGCGGTGCCGGGATAGCGGTCCATCAGCCGCCGGATGTCCTCGAGAAAGCCGAGGTTCTCCGGCTGGGTGTTGTTGTAATAGTGGTACTGGAAGGCGTAGGGATTGTCCGGACTGAAACCGCGGCCGACGCGTCGGTCCTTCGGTTTGGGCGGATTGTCGCGCAGGCGGGCGTCGTGGAAACAGAAGTTGATCGCGTCGAGCCGGAACGCATCCACGCCGCGCTCGAGCCAGAAGCGCAGATTGTCGAGCGCCGCCGCGCGCACCGCGGGATGGTGGAAATTGAGATCCGGCTGCGACGGCAGGAAATTGTGCAGGTAGTACTGGCAGCGGCGCGGCTCCCAGCGCCAGGCCACGCCGCCGAAGATCGACAGCCAGTTGTTCGGCGGCGTGCCGTCGTCGCGGGCGTTGGCCCACACGTACCAGTCGGCCTTCGGATTCGTCCGGTTCTGGCGGCTTTCGCGGAACCACGGATGCTCGATCGAGGTGTGGCTCAACACCTGGTCGATCATGACTTTCAGGCCCAGGGCGTGCGCGCGTTCCAGCAGGCGCTCGAAATCGGCCATGCTGCCGAACAGCGGATCGACCGCGCGGTAGTCGGCGATGTCGTAGCCGAAATCCGCCATTGGCGACTTGAAGAACGGCGTGATCCAGATCGCATCGACGCCGAGGCCGGCGATGTAGTCGAGCTTGTCGATGATGCCGGGCAGATCGCCGACGCCGTCGCCGTTGGTGTCGAGGAAGCTGCGCAGGTAGATCTGGTAGATGACCGCGCCACGCCACCATGTCGAATCGGACATCCGCCTGCCTCCCCCGCGATCTTCCGTGCGCCGTCGGCGCGCGTGCTGGACGCGGAAGCTTAGCGCGGCCGCCCCGCTTGAGAAGGGGCTGCATACGTATTCGATGCGCCCGCGCTGGGGAACCTCTGAACACACCGACCATGCGGCGTCGGTGCTTTCCGCCCCCTTGAGTCAAGGGGGCGATCAAGCCCTTGCGCAGCAAGGGTCTGATGGGGGTTGTGGGGATACGGTGCCGCGGCCGAAGCCAGCGACATCGGGGTTTGATCGGATCTTCCCTAGACGTTGTGGCAGGGGAACCAGACGCCGCGCATCAGCAGCGGCCCGGCGTAGGGCAGCACGTGTTCGCGATCGAGCGCGGCGGTGGTGACGCCCTCGGTCACATTGACGACGCGTTCCAGCGGCAGCGGATAGCCGTAGCGCTCGAGCAGGCGCATCGCCTCGTTGCGCGAGGCGGCGGTCACGCCGTAGCCGGTGCCGCGATCGGTCTTGAACCAGTAGCGAATCAGGCGCACCAATCGACCTGCGAGGAAAATCAGCCTTCCCGAAGCGCAGCAAGTTGCGTGCCGGATGGCGGCGCGAGCCGTGACGCGGTTCGCTTTCGCCGTCACCGGCCGCGCGACGAATGTCTGGCTGTGGCGCAACGGGACCTGGCACTGCGTATCCGCGCACTCGTCCCTGGCGCACGGCGGCGGTTGAGCAGGAGGGGAGGTTGGCGCGCCCGGAGGGATTCGAACCCCCGACCAACGGCTTCGGAAGCCGCTACTCTATCCAGCTGAGCTACGGGCGCGTGGGTGGATTTTCGCACGGAACCGTCCGTGGTGGGCTCTCCAGTCGGCGTCCTGCCTTCTCCTCGCGCGTCGCGCGCGATGCCGTTCGGGGCATCGCGCAAGCGCGCCGCGCTCGACCCGCTGAGCTACGGGCGCGTGGTTGGATTTTCGCACGGAACCGTCCGTGGTGGGCTCTCCAGTCGGCGTCCTGCCTCCTCCTCGCGCGTCGCGCGCGATGCCGTTCGGGGCATCGCGCAAGCGCGCCGCGCTCGACCCGCTGAGCTACGGGCGCGTGGTTGGATTTTCGCACGAACGCGCCGGCGACGGAACGCGGCCGCGCGGTCTCACGCGCCGCCCGCGAAGCCGGTCTGGCGCCAGGCTTCGTAGACGACCACGGCGACGGCATTGGACAGGTTCAGGCTGCGGTTGTGCGGGCGCATCGGCAGGCGCAGGCAGTGCGCCGGCGGCAGGGCGTCGAGCAGCGCCTGCGGCAGGCCGCGCGTCTCGGGTCCGAACAGCACGGCGTCGGCCTCGGCAAATTGTACACTCGTATACAATGTGCGGCCGCGCGTGGACAGCGCGAACAGCCGGCGCGGCCGCGCCGCGGCGACGAACGCGTCGAGATCGTCGTGCACCGCGACGTCGGCGAACTCGCGATAGTCGAGTCCGGCGCGCCGCAGCTTGGCGTGATCGAGGTCGAAGCCGAGCGGCCGGATCAGGTGCAGGCGCGCGCCGGTGTTGGCGCACAGCCGGATCACGTTGCCGGTGTTCGGCGGGATTTCCGGCTGGTAGAGCACGACGTGGAGCATGCGCGCGGTCGCGGCGCGCCTCACCAGGGCAACTCGGCGCCGGTGTGGTCGAGGAAGCGGCCGGCGTCCGCCGCGGTGACGGCGTCGAGCACGCGGATCAGGCCGGCCACCGATTCGCGCGGCGCGAGCGGCGCGGTGGCGCCGCCCATGTCGGTGCGCACCCAGCCCGGATGCACGCACAGCGCGCTGATGCCGAGCGGTGCGAGCGCGTGCGCCATCTGCCGCGTGGCCATGTTGAGCGCGGCCTTGCTGATGGCGTAGCTCGGCGTGCCGAAGCGCGTCGCGCGGGCGAGCGAACCGAGTTCCGAGGTCACGTTCAGCACCGTCGCGCGCTCGCCCTTTGCCAGCAGCGGCGCGAGCGCCTGGGCGAGCAGCAGCGGACCGGCGGCGTTGGTGGCGAAGCTGTCGATCAATGCCTTGGCGCCGAGCGCACCGAAGCGCTCGCCGCCGATCAGGACTCCGGCATTGTTGATCAGCGCATCGAGTGCCTCGGTGAGGCCGGCGAGCTCGCGCGCCAGTTCGTGGATCGAGCGTTCGCTGGCGAGGTCGAGCGGCAGGATCGCCAGATGTCCCGGATGCGCGGCGGCGAGCTCGGTGAGCGCGAGCGCCCGGCCGGGATGGCGGCAGGCGGCGTAGACGCGGTCGCCGCGCGCGAGCAATTGGCGCGCGAATTCGAGGCCGATTCCGCGATTGGCGCCGGTGACGAGGATGCGTCGCATGGCAGCTCCGGGGGCGGCGGCGTGTGGCCGACGGCACATTGTAATGCCGCAAACCATCGGCTAGATTCGCCGCCTCGCCACCGGACCCGCATGGAGGAACGCATGGTCGTCGCCACTGTCTGTCGCTCGCTCGCTCTCGCCCTGCTGCTCGGCACCGCCGGCGCCCTCGCCGACACCGCGCCGGTCGCGGCGAAGGTCGATGCCGTCGATCTCGCCTACGAGCGGTTCCAGCTCGACAACGGCCTGACCGTGGTCGTGCACGAGGATCACAAGGCGCCGGTGGTGCACGTCGCGGTGTGGTACCACATCGGCTCGGCGGACGAGCCGGCGGGCAAGACCGGCTTCGCGCATCTGTTCGAGCACCTGATGTTCTCCGGCTCCGAGCACCACAAGGACGGCTACTTCAAGCCGTTCGAGCTGGTCGGCGCCACCGATCAGAACGGCACCACCTGGCTCGACCGCACCAATTATTTCGAGACCGTACCGTCCACCGCGCTCGACCTGGCGCTGTGGATGGAGTCCGATCGCATGGGCCATCTGCTCGGCGCGATCGGCCAGAAGGAACTCGATACCCAGCGCGGCGTGGTGCAGAACGAGAAGCGCCAGGGCGAGAACCAGCCCTACGGCCGTGCCGACGAGAACATCCAGGCGAACGCGTTTCCGGCGAATCATCCCTATCATCACGACACGATCGGCTCGATGAAGGACCTGGACGCCGCCTCGCTCGCCGACGTCAAGCAGTGGTTCACCGATCACTACGGCGCCGCCAACACGACGCTGGTGCTCGCCGGCGACATCACGCCCGCGCTGGCACGCGAGAAGGCGCAGAAGTATTTCGGCGACATCCCCGCCGGGCCACCGGTGGCGCGCCAGCAGCCGTGGGTGTACCCGCGCAGCAAATCCACCCGCGGCGAGATGGTCGATCAGGTCGCGCAGGTGCGCATCTACCGCGAATGGAACGTGCCGCCGCTCGGCGACGCCGAGCTGCCGGCGCTGTCGCTCGCCGCCGCGGTGCTCGGCGAGGGCAAGACCTCGCGCCTGTACGAGCGCCTGGTCTACCGCGACAAGATCGCCGACGACGTCGCGCTCGAGGTGCGCCCGTTCGCGCTCGCCGGCATGTGCGAGTTGCAGGCGGACGTGAAGAAGGGCGTGGATCCGAAGCAGGTCGAGGCGGCCATCGCCGAGGAATGGGCGAAGTTCCTCAAGGACGGCCCGACCCAGGACGAAATCGACCGCGCCCGGGTGCGCGCGCACGCCGCGTTCGTGCGCAGCGTCGAGCGCGTGGCGAGCCAGGCGCGCATCCTCGCCGAGGGGCAGGTGTACCGCAACGATCCGGCCGCCTACAAGACCGATTTCGCGCGCCTCGACGCCGCCACGCCGGACAGCGTGCGCGCCGCCGCGCGCAAGTGGATCGCACGCGGCGACTACACCCTGACGGTCAAGCCCGGCACGCCCGATCCGACCAAGGACGAGGCCGAAACCGCCGGCCTGCCGGCGGCGCCGGGCGCGCCGAAGCCGGTGCTGCCGCCGCGGCGTGAGTATACAACGGTAAAAAGCGACATCGACCGCAGCCGCGGCGTGCCCGAGGTGACGTCGTTCCCCGATCTCACCTTCCCGACCGTGCAGCACGGCAGGCTGAAGAACGGCATCGCCGTGGTGCTGGCCGAGCGCCACGCCATTCCGGTGGTGCAGATGAACCTGCTGTTCGCCGGCGGCTATGCCGCCGACCGCGGCCGCAAGCTCGGCACCGCGAGCTTCACTGCGGCGATGCTGGACGAGGGCACCGCCGAGCTCGATTCGCTGGAGATCGCGCGCCGCAAGGATCGCCTCGGCGCCATCCTCGGCACCGGCTGCGATCTCGACACCTGCACGGCGAGCCTGAATGCGCTCAAATCGCAGTTGACGCCCTCGCTCGCGCTGCTCGCCGACATCGCGCGCCATCCGGCGTTCCGCGACGAGGACCTCGCCCGCATCCGCGGCCAGTGGCTGGCCGGCATCGCCCAGGAGAAGACCGATCCGACCGGGCTTGCGCTGCGCACGCTGCCGCCGCTGCTCTACGGCAAGGGCCATCCCTACGCGGTGCCGTTCACCGGCAGCGGCACCGAGGAGTCGATCAAGGCGCTGACCGCGGACGATCTGCGCGGCTTCGTCGGCGATTTCCTGCGCCCGGACAATCTCACCATCCTCGTCGCCGGCGACACCACCCTGCCGGAGATCGTCGCCGCACTCGACGCCGCATTCGGCGACTGGCAGGCGCCGGCGAGCCCGCGGCCCAAGCTCGAGCTCGCCAACGTCGCGCCGCCGTCGCAGCCGCGCGTGTACCTGATGGACCGCGCCGGCTCGCAGCAGTCGGTGATCATCGCCGGCATCGTCGCGCCGTCGAGCCTGGCGCCGAACTACCTCGAGATCGGCACCATGACGCAGGCCTTCGGCGGCCTGTTCACCTCGCGCCTGAACATGAACCTGCGCGAGGACAAGCACTGGGCCTACGGTGCGTTCGCCTTCTCGCCGGCGGCGGTGGGGCCGCGCGCGTTCCTGATGTTCGCGCCGGTGCAGACCGACAAGACCGCGCCGGCCGCGGCCGAGGTGCTGAAGGAGGCGCGCGAGCTGGTCGGCGCCAAGCCGCTCAGCGCCGCGGAGATCGCCAAGGTGAAGATGAGCGAGGTGCGCGCGCTGCCGGGCGAATACGAAAGCGCCCGCGCCGTGCTGGGGGCGCTGCACCAGATCGTCGTCTATCACCGTCCCGACGATTACGTGCAGACGCTGAAACACCGCATCGAGGCGCAGACCGACGCCGACGTCGAGGCGGCGGCGAAGCAGGTGGTGCGACCCGACGCGCTCACCTGGGTGATCGTCGGCGATCGCAAGGCGATCGAGGCGCCGGTGCGCGAACTCAAGCTCGGGCCGGTCGCGGTGCTGGATGCCGACGGCAACGTGGTAGAGTAGGCCGCATGCGAGGCGCACGCGGTGTCATGCCGAGTCTGCTCGCGGCGGCGCTCGCCGCGTGCAGTTGGGTCGAGCCGACCGCCGGCGGCAACGCGGTGCGGGTGGCCTGGGACGGCAACGTCGCCGGCTGCCGCGACGTCGGCGCGATCAACGTCGCGGTCGCCGACAAGGTGGGCTTCTACCACCGCTCCGAGCTCAAGGTGCGCGACGAGCTCGAAACCCTCGCGCGCAACCAGGCGGCGAGCATCCCCGCCGACACGATCAAGCCGACCGGCGAACCGAAGGACGGCACGCAGAGCTTCGAGGCCTACGTCTGCGGCAGCGTGCGTGTGCGCGAACGCGAGCACGCGCCGGACAAGAAGGACGCGGCGCAGACGTTTCCGGTGAAGGAGCACTAGCCGCAGCCGGGCAGGCCGAGCGGCAGGGTCAGCCGCGTCAGCGGCAAGGTCGACGGCAGCAACGCCGGCGCGCCGGGTGCCGGCGCGAACGTGGCGGTCGCGTGCGCGCATTGCAGGTCGCGGATCGTCAGCGTGCCGCGCGCCAGGTTGACGAACGCGCGCGGGTCGTAGTCGGGCCCGAAGTGCGGGCCGAGGCCCTGCGCCAGCGTGCCCTGGTACGCGCCGTCGGCGTTGCGGTCGAGCACGCCGAGCAGCCAGATCGGAGCGCCGCCGGCGTCGAAGCCGAACCAGATCGCGTCGAGCCGCGTCGGGTCGAGCTGTTCGACGAGGAAACCGCTGCCGCTGCGGGCCGGGTCGTACCACGCGCCGCTCGCGCCCGCCGCCGCCGGCGTGCCGCCGTCGGTGCAGCCGAGTCCGGCGAGCGCGGTGAGCCGGTTGAGCGGGACCACGTAGGAACCCCAGCCGGGCGGGCCGTCCCAGCGCATGCGGCCGTGGTCGCAGTCGTCGAACACCAGACCGATCCGGCCCCAATGCGTGTCGGCGTAGCCCGGCGGCGCGCCCGCGGGCAGGCGCACGTCGGCGAATTCGATGCCGTTGCCGAGCACCGTGCCGAGCGCGGCGAGCCAGCGCTGTTGGCCCGGCGCGCCGACGGGTGGATAAGTGAAAAAGAATAACAAGGCCCGATCGCCGGCGAGGATCTCGAGCGCGATGCCTTCGCCGCTGCGGGCCGGGTCGTACCACAGGCCGCTGTAGCGCGCGTCCACCGGCGCCGCGGTCGATGCCGGCCGCGGCCGCACCTGGCTGTCGAACGGCGGCGGCGTCACGCGCGCGTCGAAGCGGCACGGGCCGGCGTTGCCGGCCGCGGTCGCGGCGGTGCAGGCGGCTTCAAGATCGCCGACCTGCGGCTGCGACGCGCCGGCGAGCCAGGTGCGCAGCGTCTCCCAGCCGGCCGCGGCTTCGGCGTCGCTGAAGCCGCAGTGCGACGGCGCCGCCTCGTTCACGAACGCGCTCAGCAATTGCGCCGCGGGCAACGTCTGCCGCAACACGGACTGGTTCGCCGGAATCACGAGCTGGTCCTGGCTGGTGTGGATGGAAACGATGCGGGTCGCGGGATCGATGCGGCCGCGGAAATCGGACACGTAGTGGAAATACAGCGCCGCGAACGGGTCCGGCGCGATGCGCGCGATCGCCGCATCGAGCGCGGCATCGCCGTAGTCCACGCCGACGTTGCCGAACGGGCTCACGCCGCCGAGTTTGTCCGGCGCGCGGACGAGGTCGGACAGGGCATAGGTCGCGTAGCCCATGTTGCTGACGAAGAAGTCCTCGTCGGTGACGTGGATCAGGTTCATCAGTTGCGCCAGGCGCCGCTGCATCGCGCCGTTGCGCAGCCAGCCCGGCAGGTTGACGCCGGTGCACTGGTTGAGCGGCAGCAGGGTTTCGAGCAGTCGCGCCTTGTCGAGCAGATCGGACAGATTCGGCGGAATGTCGGCGAGGTCGTAGGCCCACGGATACGGCGCCGCGCCGGTCGGCAGCTCGCCGGCGTCCTTGCAGACCACGTCGTAGGCCAGCCGCAGATCGATCGCCGTGTCCCACACCCGCGCACCCGCCGCCGGCGGGCAGCCGGCGTACACGCCCGGCACCGGCGCGAAGCGCGCGTCCTCGGCGAGCTTGAGCGCGACCAGACCGCCGAGCGAACCGCCGTAGGGAAGGATCGCGCCGGGCCGGCCGACCGCGGCGCGGAACACCGCGAGCAGATCGGCGTTGTCGTCGACCGCGGTGAACAGGGCCCACGCACGCTGGCGATAGCTCGACGCCGCGATCGCGTAGCCTTCGGCGAGCTGGCGCGCGGCGAGCGGTCCCAGGCTCGGATCGGGCCCCGGCGGTTCGAAGGACAGACCGTGCTGGAACAGGACGAGTGCATCGCCGTCCTTCCAGCCGTCCGGCACCGCGATGCGATAGTACGCGCCGGCGGCGGTGACGCCGCGGAGCTCGCGCGTGGCGTGCGCGGCCGCCGCCGCCAACAGCAGCGCCGCACCGAGGGCGAATGCGATGCGTCTCATACCGGGCCTCCGCAAGCGACCACGCTAATCCCGGTTCGCTTAAGCCGACGTAAATCACATCGCGCTGCCGCGGAATCGTTACAATGCCGGCGCGGGTGCGAGGGGAGTGGCGAGCGATGAAAGTCCTGGTCACCGGGGGCGGCGGCTTCCTTGGCAGCGCGATCTGCAAACAGCTCGTCGCCGCCGGCTACACCGTGTGTGCGTTCAACCGCAATCGCCATCCGGCGCTCGAGGCGCTCGGTGTGGAGCAGCGCATCGGCGACATCGCCAATCTCGACAGCGTCGCCGCCGCCAGCGAGGACGTGGACGCGATCGTGCACAGCGCCGGCAAGGTCGGCGCCTGGGGCCGGCTCGAGGACTACTACGAGACCAACGTGCGCGGCACCGACAACGTGCTGGCGACGTGCGAGCTGCACCAGATCGACAAGCTGGTGTTCACCTCGAGCCCGAGCGTGGTACACGGCGGCGGCGATCTCGACGGCGTCGACGAATCGGTGCCGTACCCGACGCACTACAGCAGCGCCTATGCGCAGACCAAGGCGCTCGCCGAGCAGCGCGTGCTGGCGGCGAACGGCGCCGCACTCGCCACGGTGGCGCTGCGCCCGCACTTCATCTGGGGGCCGGGCGATCCGAATCTGCTGCCGCGGATTCTCCGCCAGGCGCGCGCCGGGCGGCTGCGCCTGATCGGCGCGGCGAACAAGAAGATCGACACGACGTACATCGACAACGCCGCCGAGGCACACGTGCTGGCGTTGCAGAAGCTCGCCGTCGGTGCGCCGACCGCCGGGCGGACGTATTTCATCAGTCAGGGCGAGCCGATCAGCCATGAGGCGCTGATCAACGCCTGGCTCAAGGCCGACGGCTTTCCGCCGGAGACGCGACGCATCCCGGTGGGTTTGGCGAAGTTCCTCGGCGCCGCGTTCGAGACGGTGTACGGCGCGCTCGGCCTCCAGAGCGAACCGCCGCTCACCCGCTTCGTGGTGGAACAACTGACCACCGCGCACTGGTTCAACATCGACGCCGCGCGACGCGATCTCGGCTACACGCCGCGCGTGAGCATGGCCGAGGGTCTCGCGCGCCTCACCCAGCATCTCGCGCGCGAGCGCATGCAGCAGCGCGCCTGAGCGACGCCGCGACCGGCTAGAATGGCCGGTGTGAATGCCCCGACCAACCAACGTCGCGATCCGCTGCGCGCGCGCGCCGGCGCCCTGCTCGAGGCCGCGCTGAACCGCGCGCTGGCGCTCGACCCGGCGAGCGCGGAGCGGCTCGCCCTGCTCGAGGGGCGCCGCGTCGGCATCGAGTTGCGCGGCATCGATCTCGCGCTCGGCGTGGGCGTGCGCGACCGCCGCCTGCACGTCGAACCGGCCGATGCCGCCGCGCCGGACCTGCGCCTGCGCGCGAGTCCGGCGGCGCTGCTCGCCTTCGCCGTGCGCGCGGAGGGCGCGACGCTGCCGCCGGGGCGGGTCGAGATTTCCGGCGATGCGGAACTCGCGCGCACGCTGGAACGGCTGTTGCGCGGCTTTCGTCCCGATCTCGAGGAAGCCTGCGCGCGTGTCTTTGGCGACGTGTTCGGCGTGCCGCTGGCGCGCGCGCTGGCGCGCGGGTTCGCGTGGTCGCGCGAGACGGCGCGCACGCTGGCCGAGAATGCGGCGGACTATCTGCGCGAGGAGAGCCGCGAGCTGGTCGCGCCGGCGGAGCTGGAGCGCTTTCTCGATGAGGTGGACGTCCTGCGCGAGCGCGTCGAGCGGCTGGAGGCGCGCCTTGCCGGCCTCGCGCGGCGCGCGCGCGGAGACGCCGCGTGACGCCGCTCCGGCAACTGCCGCGCCTGGCGCGCATCGGCGTGACGCTGGTGCGCTATCGGCTGGACGATCTGGTCGAGAGCGCGCACCTGTTCCGGCCGCTCACCTGGCTGCGGCCGCTGCTGCCGCGGCCGCGCGCGGATCTGGCGCGGCTCGCCCGCGGCGCGCGCCTGCGTCTGGCGTTGATCGAGCTCGGCCCGCTCTTCGTCAAGTTCGGCCAGATCCTCTCCACCCGCCGCGACCTGCTGCCCGTCGACGTCGCCGACGAGCTCGCCCTGCTGCAGGATCAGGTGCCGCCGTTCCCGGGCGCGGCGGCGCGCGCCACGGTGGAGGCGGCGCTCGGTGCGCAAATTGCGACATTGTATAAAACCTTCGACGACACGCCGCTCGCCTCGGCCTCGATCGCGCAGGTCCACGCCGCGCGATTGCCCGACGGCCGCGAGGTGGTCGTCAAGGTGCTGCGCCCCGGCATCCACGCGCGCATCGCCGCCGACGTCGCCCTGCTGCGCGCGCTCGCCGAACTGGTGCGGCGCTGGCATCCGGCGGCGGACAAGATCCGCGCGCACGAGATCGTCGACGAGATCGAGACCACGCTCGAGCACGAACTCGATCTGCAGCGCGAGGGCGCCAACGCCAGCCTGTTGCGGCGCAATTTCGCCGACGGCGAGGATCTGCTGGTACCGGAAGTGTTCTGGTCGCACTCGAAGGGGCCGGTGCTGACGCTGGAGCGGGTGCGCGGCATCGCGGTGGACGACCTGGCCGCGCTGGATGCCGCCGGCATCGACCGCGTCGCGCTCGCCGAGAAGGGCGTGCGCCTGTTCTACACCCAGGTGTTCCGCGACAACTTCTTCCACGCCGACGCCCATCCCGGCAACATCTGGGTGGACGCCGCGCGGCGCGAGAATCCGCGCTTCATCGCGCTCGACTTCGGCATCATGGGCTCGCTGCCCGAGCGCGACCAGTACTGGCTCGCGGAGAATTTCATGGCGTTGTTCGCGCGCGACTACAAGCGCATCGCCGCGCTGCACGTCGCCGCCGGCTGGATGCCCGCGCACGTGCGCCTCGACGAGCTCGAGGCGGCCGTGCGCACGGTGTGCGAGCCGTACTTCACCCGGCCGCTGTCGCAGATCTCGCTCGCCGAGGTCGTGGCCAAGCTGTTCGCGGTGGCGCGCCGCTACGAACTCACCTTGCAGCCGCAACTCATCCTGCTGCAGAAGACGCTGCTCAACATCGAAGGCATCGGCCGCCTGCTCCATCCCGGCATAGACCTCTGGGCCACGGCGAGGCCGGTGCTCGCCGACATCCTGCGTCGCCGCCACGGCCTGCGCCGCACGCTGCGCGAACTGCGCGGGCGCCTGCCGGAGTGGCTGGCGGCGGCGCCGGAGATGCCGGAACTGGTGCGCACCGTACTCAAGAAGGCGGCCGCCGGGGATTTCGATGCCGAGCGCGCCCGCAATCCCGCGCCGAACGGCGCCGCGACGCGCACCGCGGTGCGCGCCGCCGTGCTCGGCCTCGCCGGCGCCGCCGCGCTGCTCGCGGCGGCGCTGCTGTATGCGCTCGACCAGCGCGGCGCGCAGTGGCTGCACCTGCCGGTTTCGGCGTGGCTCGCGCTGGCGCTCGGCGCCGGAGCCTTGACCGCCGCCTGGCGCGGCGCGCGCTGAGCACGGTGCGGGCGGACTGCTAGAATGCGCGCGGCTCCGGCCCGACCGTCCTGTCCGGCACATGCTGCACGTATCCGCGACGCTGCAAATTCCAGAAAGTGAACTTGTGGAAACGTTCGTGCGCGCCGCGGGTCCGGGCGGGCAGAACGTGAACAAGGTCGCCTCGGCGGTGGAATTGCGCTTCGACGTGATGCGCTCGGCGGCGCTGCCGGCGCCGCTGCGCGCGCGCCTGCTCGCGCGTCGCGACCGGCGCCTGACCGGCGACGGCGTGCTGGTGATCCAGGCCAACCGCTTTCGCGATCAGGCACGCAACCGCGCGGACGCGCGCGCGCGGCTGGTCGAGATCCTGCGTGCCGCGTCGCGGGTGCCGAAGCGGCGCATCGCCACGCGGCCGCCGCGCGCGGCGCAGGAGCGGCGCCTCGCGGCGAAGAAGAAGCGTGCCGAGCACAAGCGCGCCCGCGGGAAATCATGGAGCGCCGAGTGAGCGCGGCACCGCTGCCGGTCGCGCCGCCACGCATGCCGCAGTTGCCGCCGTCGCGGCTGGCGCCGCTGGCGCGCTGGCTGCTCGGCCGCTGCGGCTGGCGGCTCGCCGGCGTGCTGCCGGACGAACCGAAGCTCGTGGTCATCGCCGCGCCGCACTCGAGCAACTGGGATGCGGTCTGGGGGTTGCTGTTCAAGATCGCGCTGCGGCTGGACGTGCACTTCATCGGCAAGCGCGAGGCGTTCTTCTGGCCGCTCGGGCCGATCCTGCGCCGGCTCGGCGGCATCCCGATCGACCGCGCCGCGGCACACGACGTGGTCGGCGAGATGCGCCGCGAGTTCGCGCGCCGCGAGCGCTTCTGGCTGGCGATCGCGCCGGAAGGCACGCGGCGACGTGTGCACAAGTGGAAAAGTGGATTCTGGCGCATCGCCCGCGCCGCCGACGTGCCGATCCTGCCGGTGTATTTCCACTATCCGGACAGGACCATCGGCCTCGGGCCGCTGTTCCGGCCGAGCGCCGATTGCGCCGCCGACATCGCGCGGCTGCGCGAGTTCTACCGGCCCTGGCGCGGCAAGCGCCGCAGCGTCGAGTGAGGCGAGCGGCTCAGCGTTCCGAGTGGCCGGTCTCGTAGTAGTCGCGGCGGGCGAACAGGCCGGGCTTGATCAGATCGACGAAGGCGCGCGCCTGCGCGCTCAGGTACTTGCCCTTGCGCGCGACCACGCCGTAGCTGCGCTGCGGGAAATAGCGGCGCATGTTGCGCACCGCCAGCCGCTGCTGGTCCTCGGGCTTGATGCAGATGCCGGTCACGATCGAGATGCCGAGCCCCATCGCGACGTACTCCTTGATCACCTCCCAGCCGCCGACCTCGATGGCGACGCGGTACGGCACCTTGCGCTGCTGGAACACGAGATCGACCAGCCGATAGGTGGTCAGGCGCTGCGGCGGCAGGATCAATCCGTAGGGCGACAGATCCTGAAGCACGATCTCGGACTTGGCCGCGAGCGGATGATCGAGCGGCAGGATCAGCATCGGATCGAACCAGTGCACCGGTTCGTAGGACAGATCGTGCGGCACGTCGAGCATCGAGCCGAAGGCGAAATCGACCTGGTCGGAACGGAGCAGGGCGAGTCCGTCCTTGCCGGTGACGTTGGCCAGTTGCAGGCGCACGTCGGGATGGCGCTCGCGATAGGCGCGCACCAGCGGCGGCAGCAGGTACTGGATGGTCGAGGCGCCGGCGGCGATGTTGACCTCGCCGGCGTCGAGTCCGCCGCGCAGGGTGCGGAATTGCTGGTCGAGATTCTCGATGCCTTCCACCAGCGGGCGCACCAGGTCGTAGAGCACCTGGCCTTCGCGGGTCAGCGCCAGGCGCGGGCGCGTGCGTTCGAGCAGGCGGGCGCCGAGTTCGCGCTCGAGCGCCGACAACTGCAGGCTGACCGACGGCGGCGACAGGAACAGCGCATCGGCCGCGCGCGCCACCGTGCCGAACTTGACCACGTAGCTGAAGGCGCGCAACTGCTTGAGCCGATTGCCCTTGTAGTACTGCCGTTCGCTGGCGACGATTGCTGCGTCGCGTTGCGTGCGGGACTTGCCGCGCCGGCGGCGCCGGCGCGAGCCCGGAGTCGCATTGTTAGCCATTTGGTTGCGGTTGCTCTCGCATAACGCTTGCAACTCATCCGTTTGCAGAACAATTGAAATTCATAAATATCATGCTTGAAACATTTGGTTTGTCAAACAGACTGCGTTTTGCTTAAGTCCGCTGCCACGCAGCAAGACACTGCGGCGACTTCAGCCAACGGAGGAAACCCGTCCATGAAAGCCACGCTCCCCACCGCCGACCAGCTTCGCCTCGACTGGCAGAACAACCCGCGCTGGCACGGCGTCAGCCGACCCTACCAACCCGAGGACGTGGTGCGGTTGCGCGGCACGGTGCCGATCGAACATTCGCTGGCGCGCCTCGGCGCCGAGAAGCTGTGGCGCTATCTCGCCACCGAGGAGTTCGTCAATGCGCTCGGTGCGCTCACCGGCAACCAGGCGATGCAGCAGGTCAAGGCGGGACTCAAGGCGATCTACCTTTCCGGCTGGCAGGTGGCGGCGGACGCGAACCTGGCCGGCGAGATGTATCCGGATCAGTCGCTGTATCCGGCCAACTCGGTGCCGCAGGTGGTCAAGCGCATCAACAACACCTTGCTCCGCGCCGATCAGATCGCGCACGCCGAGGGCAACGACGGCGTCGATTATCTGCAACCGATCGTTGCCGATGCCGAGGCCGGCTTCGGCGGGGTGCTCAACGCCTTCGAGCTGATGAAGGCGATGATCGAGGCCGGCGCCGCCGGCGTGCATTTCGAGGATCAGCTCGCCAGCGTCAAGAAGTGCGGTCACATGGGCGGCAAGGTGCTGGTGCCGACGCGCGAGGCGATCGACAAACTCGTCGCCGCGCGCCTGGCCGCGGACGTGATGGGCGTGCCGACGCTGATCGTCGCCCGCACCGACGCCGAGGCGGCGGATCTGCTTACCGCCGACATCGACCCCAACGACCGGCCGTTCTGCACCGGCGAGCGCACCGTGGAGGGCTTCTACAAGACCCGCAAGGGCCTCGACCAGGCGGTGTCGCGCGGGCTGGCCTACGCGCCCTACGCCGATCTCGTCTGGTGCGAGACCGGCAAGCCCGATCTCGCCTTCGCGCGCCAGTTCGCCGAGGCGATCCACCGCCGGTATCCCGGCAAATGGCTCGCCTACAACTGCTCGCCCTCGTTCAACTGGAAGAAGAATCTCGACGATGCCACCATCGCCCGCTTCCAGCGCGAACTGGCGGCGATGGGCTACAAGTTCCAGTTCATCACCCTGGCCGGCTTCCACGCCCTCAACTATTCCATGTTCCATCTCGCCCACGGCTACGCCCGCCGGCAGATGAGCGCCTTCGTCGAATTGCAGGAGGCCGAATTCGCCGCCGCCGACCGCGGCTTCACCGCGGTCAAGCACCAGCGCGAAGTCGGCACCGGCTATTTCGACACGGTGACCCAGACCATCCAGGGCCATCTCGCCTCGACGGTGGCGCTCAAGGGGTCCACCGAGGAAGAGCAGTTCCAGCCGGTGGCGCACGCGACCGCGGCGTAGGCGGCGGGCGAACGCCGGCGGGGCCTTTCCCGCCGGCCGGCGCCCGCGCCCCCGGTGCCGAGCGCGGCGACATCCGCTACTATGTAGCGAGCGGTCGCACCGAGGGGGATGCAGGATCGTGTCCAGCGTATCGTCCGACGCCGCCGCGGGCCGCGTCGAAGTCACGAGCTTGCCGCCGAAGGCGGCGGCACCGCACCTGCCGCGCCAGCTTTCCGATGCCGAGTTCGCGCTGCTGCGCGGCGCCGGCCCGCTCAAGCGCGTGGCCGCCGGCGAGCTCCTGTTCCGCAAGGGCGAGATCGGTCACGCCATGTACGTGATCGAAACCGGCCAGGTGCGGATCGAATTCGGCGACGGCCTGCCGCACAAGCTGCTCGGGCCGCGCGAGTATTTCGGCGAGCTCGCCCTGTTCATCGGCAATCACGCGCGCGTGGCGAGCGCGGTCGCGCACACCGCCGCGGGCCTGCGCCTGATCGAGTACCCGGCGTTCGACTATCTGCTCGAGACCGAGCCCGCCATCCTCGCCCAGTTCATGCGCCGCTCGTTCGCCTATCTCGTCGCCAGCGAGCAGCAACTGATCGCGAACCTGAAACGCCGCAACGAGGACCTGCTGCACACGCTCGACACGCTGCGGCAGGCGCAGACCGAACTCTCCACCGCCCATCGTCTGGTGCGCACCGATGAACTGACCGGCCTCACCAATCGCCGCGGTCTGTACGAATTCCTCGAGCAACTGGACGAACGCCGCCTGCCCGGCATGCGGCTCGGGCTGCTGCTGATCGACCTCGACGAGTTCAAGCGCATCAACGACGCGCACGGCCATCTCGCCGGCGACGAGGCGCTGCGCGCGGTCGCGGCGGAAGTCAGTGCGATCGCCGCGCCGTGCGATCTGCCGTGCCGCTTGGGCGGCGACGAATTCGCGCTGCTCGCGCAGGTGGCCGACCGGGCCGAGCTCGAAATGCGCGCGCAGCGCGTGGTCGAGGCGGTGCGCACGCTGCGGTTCGGCGCGCCGCTCGAGGCGCTGACGATGTCGGTGAGCGTCGGCGCCAACCTGTGCGACGACGGCGGCGAGTGGTCGCTGTGGTACAGCCAGGCCGATGCCGCGCTGTATCGCGCCAAGGGCGAGGGCGGCAACGTCTGGTGCATGGAGGGCTGAGCGCAGAGCGCGGAGTCGAAACGCGAGCCGCCCTTCGACTTCGGCCGTGCGGGCCAAGACCCGTCCTGAGCCTGTCGAAGGACTCGGGGCGAACCGGGCTTCCAACCCGCTACCGCCGCGTCCCGCCGATTGGCGATATCGCGATTTTGGCGCAAAATTCCACGCTCGCTCCGAACCGACGAGGTCGCCGCCGGCACGTCGCACGATGGACACCCCAAGCAGCGAGCGGATGCCCGCCGAGGCGCACGGCCTGCCTCCGCCGCTGCTGCGCGCGGTGGTGATCTGCGACCTGGTCGACAGCACGGCGCTCACCGAACAGCTCGGCGACCGCAAGGCGGCCGAGCTCACCCATCGGCTCGACCGCCTCGCGCGCGATCTGGTGCACCGTCACGGCGGCCGCGAGATCGACAAGACCGACGGTTTCCTGTTGTTGTTCGATCGGCCGATCCAGGCCGTCGCCTTCGCGCTCGACTACCAGCGCCAGCTGCGCGAGCTCGGCCAGCGCGAATTCCTGCCGCTGCAGGCGCGCATCGGCATCCATGTCGGCGAAGTCGTGCTGTGGGAGAACGCGAGCGACGATGTCGTCCACGGCGCCAAGCCGATCGAGGTCGAGGGCCTGGCCAAACCCGTCGCCGCCCGGCTGATGCAGCTTGCGCGGCCGGGGCAGATTCTGCTGTCGGGTGTGGCGCACGCGTTCGCCGCGCGCGCCCAGGACGAACTCGAACCCGAGCATCGGCCGCTGTGGCGGCAGTACGGCCGGTACCGGTTCAAGGGCGTGGCCGAACCGCTGGACGTCGTCGAGGCCGGCGAGCCCGGCGTGGCGCCGTTCCTCGCGCCGCTCGGCAACGGCAAGGCGCGCCGCTACGTGTCGTGGTGGCGGCGGCCACGTGCGCTCGCCGGTGCCGCGCTGTGCCTGCTCGCCATCGTCATCCTGATCGTTTCGCTGTGGCTGCGCAGCCCGCCGGCCATCGCCTTCGCCGAGCGCGACTGGGTGGTGGTGGGCGATCTGGTCAATCGCACCGGTCAGGCGATCCTCGACGATTCGCTGCAGACCGCGTTCCGCATCGGTCTGGAGCAGTCGCGCTACGTCAACGTGCTGTCCGACCTCAAGGTGCGCGACACCCTCGCGCTCATGCGGCGTGATCCGGAAAAGACCCGGGTCGACCGCGCGATCGGCAGCGAGGTGGCGATCCGCAACGGTGCACGCGCCCTCATTCTGCCCACCATCGCCGAGATCGGCGGACACGTGCGTGTCACCGCCGAGGTGATCGATCCGCACAGCCAGGCCACGGTCTACACCGAGACCGCCGAGGGCATGGGCTTCGGTTCCATATTGCCTTCCCTGGACAAGGTTCTCCACCAGTTGCGCGTCCGGCTCGGCGAAGCCCTGGCATCGGTGCAGGCCGACACCGCACCGCTGCCCCAGGTGACCACCGCGAATCTCGATGCATTGCGGGCGTATGCGCTGGGATTGCAGGCTTATGCACACGCCCAGGAACAGGATGCCATGCAACTGTTCCAGCACGCCGTCAAGCTGGATCCGGACTTCGCCTTGGCGTACATCGGCATTGCCCGGGTGTATGCCGGCGACAGCGACGACGCAAATGCGTACAAATATGCCCACCAAGCCGACGCGTTGAAGGACCGCTTGCCACCCAGGGACCGCTTGTATGTGGAAGCATGGCTGTCCAACTTCGGCCCGCCCGAGACATTGCTGGAAAAATGGCGCTTGTTGGGAAAACTCTATCCGGACTATTACGCCGCACACTACAATTGGGCACTGTTCGCATGGGAAAGCGAAAATCGCTATGCGGATGCGATCGCCGCGATCCAGCCGGCGTTGTCCGAACACGACCCGATGCGCGGCACCGCGTATTACACGCTGGGGGCGTTGCTGGCGGCGGAAAACCGATTCGATGCAGCGCTCAGCGCTTTTCACACCGCGGCGACGCTCGGGCATTCCGCGCAGGGGGTATTTTACGCCTGCACCTATGCGGCGCAGCGTCGCTTCGAGGAAGCACAAAAGCTGCTCGGTGCGGCAAGACCATCGGGCAGTCCGAGCTACGATTTATATCCATTGCAGGCGAGAATCGCGATTGCCGTCGATCAAGGCAACTGGGGGGCGGCGCGCGAACTCGTGGCGATGCTGGTGAAACAAGCCGACCAAGCCGGGCCTCGCCATGGGCGCGCGGCGCGCGCCATCGATTTGAGTCTGGATGAATATTCCGCGATACGGACCGGATATCGTGAGGCGTTGCACGATTTCATCGATATCGCAAACCGGGCCATGTTCGCGCCGGCGTTGACCAATCACGAGGACGATGTCTTCGCTGTGCTGTTGGGCGCTTATCTGGCCGCGCGCCGCAACGATCGCGAGCTGGCACAGGGCGCCTTGCAGACTGCGCGCCCGCAGGCGCAAGGCAGTGGCTACCCCAATCTCGAGCACATGCTCGCCATCGTGGAAGCGGAGCTGGCATGGCGCGACAATCACTCCGCCGATGCGATCGCGCGGCTGCAAGCGACCCGCGACGGCCGGGAACTCTATCTGACCCATGTGGCGCTGGTCGACGCCTACCGCGCCGCCGGTCGCACCGAGGATGCGCTGCGGGAAGTCGAGTGGTTGGCCGAGCATCGCGGTCGTGCGTATTTCGAAAGCAACAGTTTTCGCTTGCTGCAGCCTCGCAATGTGGCGGAATCCGTCGTGGCGATGCTGACCAAGGCAGAGCTCGCACACGACCTTGGGCGCGACGAGGACGCCAAGGCGTCGTTGGCCGAGTTCCTTGCGGCGTGGCCCGAGACAGAGCTCGGGCCGAATCTTGTGCCGCGCGTCCAGCAACTACGCGCGGTACTTCATTTGGCCTCAAGGGCGAAGACCTGATGGTCCGCGGCCCCGAGCAACGCGTTGCGGAACACCGCTCGACTGTTCTGAAATTGCTCTTTCGGCGCCAAGTTCCTCGGGCTCATGCAGGCGCCGCACTCGAAATTCGCGGGAGCGCCGAGGGTCATCAGCGCTGCCTTCGGGTCTTTCTGGAACTGCGCCCGAAAAGCATCGTCGCCGCCGAGTTTGTCGAGGAGCTTGTCGACGAGATCCGGTGTTAGTTTCGTGCCAGGCATGAATTTCCCCTGCTTGGTTGGAATTGCACGGATCGTTCGCGCAGCAAATTCCGCGCCATTGTTCGCTGCGATATGGACGAACGGGCGATCCGATAGCAACGAAGGCAGTTGACCGCATCATGCTCATCCGCCGCTGCGCCATCTTGTTGATCGAGCCCCGCGAACGGCTCGATTTCGACTTTCCTTCGCTGCTGGAGGGTGGTGACGGACTGCGGGCGGAACGCGAGTGGATCGCGCTCGCGCCGCATCTCGACGGCGAGGTGACGCTGGGTGTCGCTGAACTGACGCCACTCGGCGCGATTCCGGTTCATTCGTGGATGGAATTCGACGCGGCGGCGGCCGAACACGACGCGACGGTGTTGCGAACTCTGCTCGGCAAGGGCTTGCTGATCGGCGCGACCTCGGAGTACAGCGAGTTTCGCAAGCGCGACGATGCCTTGCGCGATACCCACTGGCATGCACCTGCCGCGGTCGCGCACGCCTTCAGTCGCTGGCAAGGCGTTGCCGCCGGTGAACCGTTGCGCGGCATCGGCATCACGAGCGTGGCCGATCTGGTGGAGAAACTCGGCAATCCGCCGCCGCACTTCGGTGAGCGTGCGCTCGCGGGACGGCGGCAGGCGCTCACGCGGCCGTCGCCCGGCGTCATCGACACGTTGCTGCGACGCCGCGCGACCTGCCGCAACTACGATCTCGCGCGCCGTGTTCCATTTTCCACTTTTTCGCATCTGTTGCACCGCGCCTTCGGTGCGCAGGCGGTGCACGAGGTCACGGCCGAGGCCGCGATCGTCAAGAAAACCAGTCCGTCGGCCGGCGGGCTGCATCCGACCGAAGCCTATCTGCTGGTGCAGGGCGTCGAGGACGTGGCGATCGGTCTGTACCACTACCACGCGGGCGAACACGCGCTCGAACCGATGCAGAGTTTGACGACGCCCGCGGCGCTCGAGCTCGCCAACCGCTTTCTCGCGCAACAGGACTGGTTCGCCAACGCGCATGCGATCGTCGTGCTCGCCCCGCGGTTCCGGCGCAACTTCTGGAAGTACCGCAATCACGCCAAGGCGTATCGCGCGGTGACGCTCGATGTCGGCCACCTGTCGCAGACGCTGCAGATCTCCGCCACCGAATTCGGCCTGGGGGCGTTTGTCACCTCCGCGATCAACGAGATCGACATCGAGCGCACGCTCGGACTCGAGCCGATGCAGGAATGTCCGCTCGCGATCTGCGGTTTCGGCTGGCGCGCCGTCGAGCGCGTGCACACCGAGTTCGATCCGCTGCGCGCGGTGTGGTCGGAGTAGGCCGGCCGCTAGGCCAGGCGCAGCGGCAGGCGGCGCAGACGCTTGCCGGTGGCCGCGAACACGGCGTTCGCCACCGCCGGCGCGATCGGCGGCGTGCCGGGTTCGCCGCAGCCGCCCATCTTGTCGGTGCTCGGCACGATGTGCACCTCGACCTGCGGCATCTCGGGCAGACGCAGCACTTGGTAATTGTGGAAATTGCCCTGTTCCACGCGGCCGTCCTTGAAGGTGATCTCCGAGTGCAGCGCGGCGCCGAGACCGAAGGCGATGCCGGACTGCATCTGTGCCTCGACCGTGAGCGGATTCACCACCGGCCCGCAATCGACGGCGCAGACCACGCGATGCACGCGGATGGTCTTGCCCTCGACCGAGACCTCGGCGATCTGCGCGACGTGACTGCCGAAGGAGGCGTGCACCGCGAGCCCGGCGGCATGTCCCTTGGGCAGCGGCTTGCCCCAGCCGAATTTCGCCGCGGCGAGTTCGAGCGCGCGTCGCTCGCGCGCCTCCGCCGGCAGCAACGCCAGACGGTAGGCGAGCGGATCCTGCTTCGCGGCATGCGCCAGTTCGTCGAGGAAGGATTGCACCACGAACGCGGTGTGCGAATGGCCGACCGAGCGCCACCACAGCACCGGCACCGGACTCGCCGGCGAATGCAGTTCCACGCGCACGTTCGGGATGGCGGCGAGGTACGGGGCGTCCGCGGCGCCCTCGATCGAGGTGCCGTCGATGCCGTCCTTGATCATCGACGCGCCGAACGGCGTGCCGGCGAGGATCGACTGGCCGACCAGGGTGTGCGCCCAGGCCACCGGCTTGCCGTCCCTGCCGAGCGCGGCGCGCAGCCGCGACAGCCACATCGGCCGGTAGTAGCCGCCGCGGATGTCGTCCTCGCGCGTCCAGATCACCTTCACCGTGCGGCCGGTCGCCTTGGCGACGTGCACCGCCTCGGCGACGAAGTCCGACTGCGGATTGGCGCGCCGGCCGAAACCGCCGCCGAGGAAGCAGGTGTGGATGCGCACCTTTTCCGGCGACAGTTCGAGGATCTTCGCCGCGATGCCCTGATCCATGGTCTGGAACTGGGTGCCGGTGTAGATGTCGCAGCCGTCCTTGCCGATCTCGACCGTGCAGTTGAGCGGCTCCATCGGCGCGTGGGCGAGATACGGCACCTCGTATTCGGCCTCGATCACCCGGGCGCCGCGCAGCGCCGCCGCGACGTCGCCGACGTTCTTCGCCACCGCGCCGGGCGTGCGCGCGAGCTTGCGGTATTGCTCGCGCAGCGCCGGCGTCGACAGCGGCGCACCGCCGCCCGGGGCCCAGTCGAGCGCGAGCGCGTCGCGGCCCTGCTTGGCCGCCCAGAAATGCTTGGCCACCACGGCCACGCCGCTCGGCACCTGCACCACGTCGACCACGCCCGGCACGGCGCGGGCCTTGCTCGCGTCGAACGACACGAGCTTCGCGCCGAACATCGGCGCGCGCGCGATCAGCGCCACATGGAGCCCGGGACGCTGGACGTCGATGCCGTATTCGGCCGCGCCGCTCACCTTGGCCTTGCCGTCCAGGCGCCGCGTCGGCTTGCCGATCAGGACGAACTCCCTGGCATCCTTCAGCGTCACCTCGCTTGGCGCCGGCAGCTTGGCCGCGGCCTCGGCGAGCTCGCCGTAGCTCGCGCGGCGCGCGCCGGCGACGACGAAGCCGCGTTCGGTGCGGCAGTCGGCCGGCGCGACGTGCCAGCGCTGCGTGGCGGCCTGGATCAGCAGGGCGCGGGCGGTGGCGCCGGCCTTGCGCAACTGCTCGAACGATTCCCAGGTGCTGGTCGAACCGCCGGTCATCTGCATGCCGAACGCGGTGTGCGCGTAGGCCGGCGCGGCCGGCGCGTGCTCGGCGCTCACCAGCGACCAGTCGCAGTCGAGCTCCTCGGCCAGCACCATCGGCAGCGACGTCCACACGCCCTGGCCCATCTCCGAGTGCTTGAGCAGGATGGTGACGCGATTGTCCGGCGCGATCCGCACGAATGCGTTCGGCGGCACCGGCGCGGGCGCGCTCGCCTGCGCCAGGGCGCGGCGCAGGGTCGCCGGCATCCAGAAGCCGACGACGAGGCCGGCCGACAGCGCGGTCTTGAGGAATTCGCGCCGGTTCGGCGCGCGCGTGGCGATCGGTTCAGACCACATGCTCCACCTCCGCCGTCGGCGCGGCCGCGAGCAGTTCGGCGGCGCGGTGCACCGCCGCGCGGATGCGCTGATAGGTGCCGCAGCGGCAGAGATTGCCGGCGAGCGCCGCATCGATGTCGGCATCGCTCGGCTTCGGCTGGCGCGCCAGCAGCGCCGCCGCGGCCATGATCTGGCCCGATTGGCAGTAGCCGCACTGCACCACGTCGCACTCGAGCCAGGCGCGTTGCACCGCGTGCGTGGCATCGGCCGAGAGGCCCTCGATCGTGGTGATCCGCTTGCCGCTGGCGGCCGCCGCCGGCGTGACGCAGGCGCGGATCGCGGCGCCGTCGAGATGCACGGTGCAGGCGCCGCACTGGGCCATGCCGCAGCCGAACTTGGTGCCGGTGAGTCCGATCAGATCGCGCAGCACCCACAACAGCGGCATGTCGGCCGGCGCGTCGACGTCGTAGCGCTTGCCGTTGACCTCGAATTGCATGATCGACTCCTCCGGCCGCGGAGCTCGCCTGCGCAACTTACTCCTGCCGCGGCGCGGACGCCAGCCAGTCGCGCGGCTGCAAATATTCGGCCAGGCGCGCCTCGGCCGAGCCCGGCGGTGGCGCGTAGGCGTATTCGAAGCGCACCCGCGGCGGCAGCGACATCAGGATCGATTCGGCGCGGCCGCCGGATTGCAGGCCGAACAGCGTGCCGCGATCGTAGACCAGGTTGAACTCGACGTAGCGGCCGCGGCGGTAGAGCTGGAATTCGCGCTCGGCTTCGCCAAATTGTATATTTTTCCGTTTTTCCACAATCGGCAGGTACGCGTCGAGGAAACCGTCGCCGACCGCGCGCTGGAACGCGAAGCAGCGCTCGAAGCCGCCGGCGTCGAGGTCGTCGAAGAACAGGCCGCCGACGCCGCGCGTCTCGCCGCGGTGGCGCAGATAGAAGTATTCGTCGCACCAGCGCTTGCAGCGCGGATAGACGTCGGCGCCGAACGGCGCGCACAGCGCGCGCGCCACGCCGTGCCAGTGCACGATGTCCTCGTCGAACGGATAGTACGGGGTGAGATCGAAGCCGCCGCCGAACCACCACACCGCCTCGCCGTCGGCGGCGCGGGTCTCGAAGTAGCGCACGTTGAGGTGCGTGGTCGGCACGTAGGGATTGCGCGGATGCAGCACCAGCGACACGCCGAGCGCGGTCCAGGCGCCGTCGGCGAGCTGCGGACGCGCCGCGCTGGCTGCCGGCGGCAGGCGCGCGCCGTGCACGTGCGAGAAATTCACCCCGCCCTGTTCGAACACGCCGCCTTGCTTCAGCACGCGCGTGCGGCCGCCGCCGCCGTCGGCGCGCTGCCACAGATCCTCGACGAAGCGCGCGCCGCCGTCGGCGGCTTCCAGCGCCGCGCACAGGCGGTCCTGCAGCGCGGTGAGGTAGGCCGCCACCGCCTCGATCCGGGTTTGCGTCATGCCCGCGGTCCTCAAGCCTGGAGCGATCGCGGCATCGTAACCCAAACCGCATTGCGGCGCGGCGGCGGCAAACCTATACTGCCGCGCCCCGCGTTGCCTGCCGCTGCCGTGCCGTCGCCGTTTTCGCCGCTGGCCATCACCGCCTGTACCGTCACCTGCGCCGCCGGACGCGGGGTCGAGGCGTTCGCCGATGCGCTCGCGATGCGCAAAAGTGGACTTGTGGAAAATGATCTCGGTCCCGAGCCGCTGCCGTGCTGGATCGGCCGCGTGCCCGGTCTGGAGACTGCGCCGCTGCCGGCGGCGTGGGCCGAATGGGAGTCGCGCAATCACCGCCTGGCCTGGCTCGGCCTGAACCAGGACGGCTTCCGCGAACGCGCGCAGGCGGCGCTCGCGCGCTACGGCGCGGCGCGCGTCGCCCTGGTGCTCGGCACCTCGACTTCCAGCATCGGCGAGACCGAGGCCGCGTACCGGGAACGCGACGCCGCCGGCCGGCTGCCGGCGGCGCAATGCGGCCGGCCGGTGCACCAGCCGCACGCGCTCGGCGCGTTCGTGCAGCAGGCGCTCGGCGTGCGCGGCCCGGCGCTCACCATCGCCACGGCCTGTTCCTCCAGCGCCAAGGTGTTCGCCAATGCCGCACGCCTGCTGCACGCGGACCTGGCCGACGCCGCCATCGTCGGCGGCGTCGATACCCTGTGCGGCAGCGTGCTGTACGGTTTCGCCTCGCTCGAGCTGGTTTCGCCCGAGCCGTGCCGGCCGTTCGACGTCGCGCGCCGCGGGCTGTCGCTCGGCGAGGCCGCCGGCTTCGCCCTGCTCGAGCGCGTGCCGGTCGCGCCGGCCGCGCCGCGCCTGGTGGGCTACGGCGAATCCGCCGACGCCCACCACCTGTCGGCGCCGCATCCGCAGGGGCTCGGCGCCGAGCGCGCGCTCGACGACGCGCTGGCGCGCGCGAAGCTCGCGCCGGCGGCGATCGACTATATCAATCTGCACGGCACTGCCAGCCGGCACAACGACGCGGTCGAGGCCGCGCTCATCGCGCGCCGCTTTCCGCCGACCACGCTGGCGAGTTCGACCAAGGGCTGGACCGGGCACACGCTCGGCGCCGCCGGCATCGTCGAGGCGGTGGCGACGCTGATCGCGATCGCGCGCGGCTTCGTGCCGGGCACCCGCAACAGCCAGGCACTCGATCCGGTGTGCGGCCCGCAGATCGTGCTCGACAACCGCGCGCGTCGCGTGCGCACGGCGCTGTCCAACTCGTTCGGCTTCGGCGGCAACAACTGCTGCCTGGTGTTCGCGGCGGGAGACGACGCATGAGGCCGCTCGAATTCGCCGTCACCGGCATCGGCGTATGGGCGCCGGAGTGCGCCGGCTGGGACGCGGCGCGGGCCGTGCTCGTCGGCGGAGTGGAAAATGCCGCAAACAATACTAATCCACAAATTCCGCCGCCGCAGCCGGCGATCCTGCCGCCGGCCGAGCGCCGGCGCGCGCCGGAGGCGGTGCGGCTCGCGCTCGAGGTCGCGCAGCAGGCCTGCGCGATGGCCGGGTGCGAGCCGCGCGAGCTGCCGCACGTGTTCGCCTCCGGCTACGGCGACACCGCGGTGACCGATTATCTCTGCGCCACGCTCGCGCGCGCGCCGCGCGAGCTGTCGCCGACGCGCTTTCACCAGTCGGTGCACAACGCCGCGGCCGGCTACTGGACGATCGCCACGGGTTGCATGCGCGCCTCGAGCGCGCTGAGCGCCGGTGAGCACAGCTTCGCCGCCGCGCTGCTCGAGGCCGCGCTGCTGCTCGGCGACGAAGCCGCGCCGGTGCTGCTCGCCGCCTACGACGTGGCGGCGCCCGCCGCGCTCGAACCCCTGGTGCCCTGCCGCACGCCGTTCGCGGTCGCACTGGTGCTCGCCCCCGCGCCGGCACCGGCGCCGCGCGTGCGGCTGACGGCGCCGGTGGAACCGGCCGACGCGCTTGCACGCGCCCCGACGCTGCTGCACGCTAGGCATCGCGACAATCCGGCGGCGCGCAGCCTGCCGTTGCTCGCCGCGCTGGCGCGGCGCGAGCCCGGGCCGGTCGTGCTCGCCGCCGGCGCGCAGTGGGGTTTGCACCTGGAGATGCAGTGGTGACCGAACGCAAGGACGAACCCGTGCCGGGCAGCGTCGTGGTGATCCCGGCGCTCAACGAGGAACGCGCGATTCGCGCCGTGGTCGCCGACGCGCTGCGCTACTGCGCGCGGGTGATCGTGGTCGACGACGGTTCGAGCGATCGCACCAGCGAAGTCATCGCCGATCTGCCGATCGAGCGCCTGCGCCACGAACGGCCGCTGGGCAAGGCGCGCGCGCTGATCGACGGCTTCCGCCGCGCGCTCGTGCTCGGCGCCGACGGCGTGCTCACCATGGACGGCGACGGTCAGCACGCGGCCGCCGATCTGCCGCGCCTGCTCGCCGCCGCGGCGCGCTATCCGAACCACATCGTCATCGGCGCGCGCCTGCTCGACCGCGACGCCGCGCCGGGCAGGAACCGCTTCGGCAACCGGCAGGCCGACTGGTGGGTGTCGTGGGCCTGCGGCCAGCGCGTCGTCGACAGCCAGAGCGGCCAGCGCTACTACCCGCGCGCGGCGCTGGAGCTCGCGCTCACCCTGAGCGAGAGCGGCTTCGTGTTCGAGAGCGAAATCCTGATCGAGGCCGCGCGCCACGGCATCCGCACCGTGTCGGTGCCGATCCAGGCGCGCTACGACGCGGATCGCCGCGCCAGCCACTTCCGCCCGTTCCGCGACGTCAGCCGGATCACGCGCATGATCGCCTGGCGGCTGCTCAAGGGCGGGTTGCTGCTCGGCAATCTGTGGCGGGCGCAGACCACGCCGCCGATCATCGTCGATTCGGTGTGAGCGCGGCGCCGCGCAGGAACGCCTCGGGATATTCCGGCTTCTGCTCGCGCGCGAGCAGTTCGCGCAGCGCCTCGGCCGGGGTGATCGCCTCGTGCAGCACGCGCTCGACGCCGTGCGCGATCGGCAGATCGAGCCCGTGGCGCCGCGCCAGGCGCATGATCGTGTCGACGGTCTCGACGCTTTCCACGACCTGACCGATCTCCGCCACCGCCTGCTTGAGCGGCACGCCGCGACCGAGCGCGAGGCCGAGCCGGCGGTTGCGCGACAGATCACCGGTGCAGGTCAACACCAGATCGCCGAGGCCGGCCAGGCCCATCAGGGTCTCGGCGCGCGCGCCGAGCGCGGCGCCGAGCCGGAGCATCTCGTTCAGGCCGCGCGTGATCATGCCGGCGCGGGCGTTCAGGCCGAGACGCATGCCGTCGGCCACGCCGGTGGCGACGGCGAGCACGTTCTTCATCGCGCCGCCGAGCTCGGCGCCGATCACGTCGTTGCCGGTGTAGGCGCGGAAATGCGTGCCGTGCAGCAACGCCGCGATCCGCTGGGCGAAGGCCGGCGTGGCCGAGTGCACCGTGACCGCGGTGGGCAGGCCCTCGGCGACTTCGCGCGCGAACGAGGGCCCGGTGATGATCGCGGCGGGCGCGTGCGGCAGGCGCTCGGCGACGAGTTCGTGCAGGAACCGGCCGGAGGCCGGATCGAAGCCCTTGGTCGCCCAGGCCAGGCCGGCGTCGGCGCGGAAATGCGGCGCCACGCGCGCCAGCAGTTCGCCGAAGGCGTGGCTCGGCGTGACGATCAGCACCACGCCCGCCTCGGCCACGCAGGCGGCGAGATCGGCGCTGAGCGAAAGTGTCGGCGGCAGTTCCAGTTCCGGCAGATAGCGGGTGTTGCGGCGCGACGCGCGCATCGCCGCGATCGCCGCGGCGTCGCGGCCCCACAGGGTGACGGCCGCGCCGTTGCGCGCGAGCACCGCGGCGAGCGCCGTGCCCCACGATCCGGCGCCGAGCACCGCGACGCGGGTCGCCGCGCGGCTCATGGGCGCCGGTCACGCTCCGCGATCATGGACGATCGCGGCGCTCACGCATTCGGCTGCTGGCCGTCGGCGCGTCGGCGCATCTGCTCGGCGTAGAGCGCCTCGAAATTGATCGGCTGGATCAGGAACGGCGGAAAGCCGCCGTTCTGGATCAGGTCCGACACCGCCTGGCGCACGTACGGGAACAGCACGTTCGGGCAGTAGGTGGCGAGCACGGCGTCGCGGTTCGGGTTGTCGAAGCCCTGCAGTCCGAACACGCCGGCCTGCTGCACCTCGGCGAGATAGGCGGTCTTCTCCGCGAGCTTGCAGGTGACGGTCACGGTGAGCACGACTTCGTAGACGTTCTCGGCCAGCGCGCCCACCTGCTGCGACAGGTTGAGCTGGATCTGCGGCTGCCCCTGTTCCTGGAAGATGTGCGGCGCGCCGGGCGCCTCGAAGGAGGCGTCCTTGATGTAGATCTTCTGCAGCGAGAGCTGCGGACCGTTGGCGGCGGGACCGCTGGCGGGGGTGGTTTCGTCGGCCATGAAACTGCTCCGGTAGGACTGGGCAAGGGAAAGACCGGCGATTATCCCATGCCGGTGGCGTTCGCGCTATTTGTCGCGGCTGGTGGGCAGATCCGCCTGCTTCCACGCCGCGAGCCCGCCGCCCAGCCAGTAGACGCGCTGGAAGCCGGCCTTGACCAGGCGCGCGGCGGCCTGCGCCGAGGTCGCGCCGGTCTTGCAGTACACCGCCACCGGCAGCGCCTTGGCCTTGGCCAGATCCTTGTGTTCCGGATCGAACTGGCTCATCGGCACGTAGCGCGCGCCGGGAATGTGGCCGGCCTGGTAGTCGGCATGGCTGGACAGGTCGATCAGCAGCGGGTTCTCGCGGTTGATCAGCAGCGTCAGCGCCGCCGGGCTCAGTTCGCGGTAGCCGCGGAACAGCCGCGCGACCTCGTGGCCGACGAGCGTCAGCACGAGCACCACGAACAGCATCACCAGCAGGGTATGGTGGGAGAAGAACTCGGGCAGGCGGTGCAGGAATTCGCTCATGGCCGGGGCGCGTTGCGGGGGCGCGGATTATCCGTCAGCGTCCGCGTCGGCGCAAAGCGGCGGCCGCCCGAGATCGCCTCAATGCTGGGTGATATCGGGCAGCCCGGACACCAGATGCCAGTGCTTGCTCGCCTCGTCGTAGCGCCAGATCTGGCGATCGACGATGGTGCGCTCGGTCTGGGTGTGGACGTTGACGATGCCGATTTCCACCGTCTGCTGCACCTCGTGCTTGCCGAGCGGCACGACCGGCTGCTCGGTGTACGAGGCCACGCGCACCTGGCGGTAGCGCTCGAGGTCGAGCGGCGTGAGCGGATGCGCCTTCAACGTCTGCGGATCGACGTATTTCAAGGCTTCGTCGAAGCCGCGCCAGCGCACCGCGTTGGCGTAGGCGACCAGGGTGACTTGCAGCGCCTGGTTTTCCGAATGCGTCGCCATGCCGCCGCATCCGGCGACGAGGCTGGCGACGACGAGCGGCGGCAGACGACGGAACATGATCGCAGATCCTCGGACGGCGGTCGCGGCAGGCGCCGCGGGCGGCGCCATTGTGCCGCAATTCCCGCGTCCGATCAGCGCCGCACCGCGACGAACCGCGCCGTCAGCCGGCAGGCGTCGCCGCCTTCGGCGAGCGGCACGCGGCACGCCACGGCGATGCGCGCGCGGCCGCGCGCGGCCAGCGCGGCCTCGAAATCCGCCCACGATTCGTCCGCGGCCAGCCGCGCCTCGGCGCGGAAATCCGTCCACACCGGCGCGAGGTAGTGCGCTTGGCTGTCGCGCACGTAAATGTCGCAGTCCGGCGCGCCGCGCTTGAGCACGAGCAGGCCCCAGCCGGCCAGCGTCAGCAGGCTCACCAGACTGCCGCCGAACGCGCAGCCCTTGTCGTTGATGTTGGGCGCGAGCGGTGCGACGAGCACCAGGCGCTCGCCGTCGTAGTCGGCGACGCGCAATTGCATGGCGCGTGCGAGCGGAATGTCGGCGAGCAGCGCATGTTCGAATTCGGCGGCGTTCACGGACGGGTTCCGGTGCGGCGGGCGGTGAGTGTGCCGACCGGCCCGCGCGCGATCAAGCGCGGCGACCCTGCGCGCGCTAGGATGCGCGCGATGAAGCAAGCCCGCGTCTCGTCCCCGCCAGTCCGCGCCGCCGTGTTGCCGTTTGCCGGCGCGAGCGTGGTGATCACCCGGCCGACGGCGACGGCGCAAACCTTGAAGCGGCGTGTGCGCGCGCTCGGCGGCGAGCCGATCGCATTGCCCGGACTCGCCCTGCGCGGCGCCGCCGATCCCGCCGCCGCGAAGGCGGCGCTGCGTGCGGCGCGCGACGTCGATGTGGTCGTCTTCGCCAGTCCCGCGGCGGTGACCTACGCCTTCGCGCTGCAGCCGCGGCTGCGGTTCTCGCGCGGCACGTGTGTCTGTGCGCTCGGCGCGGCGACCGCGCGCGCACTCGCGCGGCGCGGCATCGGCGAGGTGCTGTGGCCGCGGGCGCGCCAGGACAGCGAGGGGCTGCTCGCGCTGCCCGCCTTGCGCCGGGTGCGCGGCCGGCGCATCGCGCTGATCGGCGCGCCGGGCGGCCGCGAGCTGCTCGCGCCGGCGCTGCGCCGGCGCGGTGCGCGGGTCGAGTCCATCCACGTCTACCGGCGCGTCGCGCCGCGCCACGGCCGCCGCCAGCTCGAGGCGCTGGCGCAAGCGCCGGCGCCGCTGGTCACGCTGCTGTCGAGCGCCGAGGCGCTGGCCCATCTGCGTGCGCACCTGCCGCTGCCGTTGTATGCGCGGCTGGCGGCCGGCGAGCTCGTGGTCAGCAGTCTGCGACTGGCCGCGGCGGCGCGCGCCAGCCTGTTCGCGAACGTGCACATCGCCGCCTCGCCCGCACCGGCGGATCTCGTGCGCGCGGCCTGCGGCGCGCTCGCCCGGCATCGGCTGTGAGGCCGCGCCGCGCCGGCAATCGGCGACGGTTTTCGCTACGATTGGCGCATGGACGATCCCACCGCTTCCGCCCCGCCCGCCGCGACCGCGGAGGCCGCCGCGCCGCGCCGCCGTTGGCCGTGGCTGCTCGCCCTGCTCGTGCTGCTCGGCGGCGCGGGCGGAGGGTGGTGGTACGTGTCCGGTGGGGCGATGCGAAGCGAGCCGCTCGCCGCGCTGCGCGCCGAGCTCGAGCGCCTGAATCACGCGCAGGAGCAACTGCGCGCGCGGCTCGACACCGTGCGCGCGCGCCTGGACGACGGCGACAAGGTCGATCAATCGGTGCGCGAACAGTTGCTCGGCCTCGGCGAACGCACGCGCTTGCTCGAGGACGCGGTGGCGAACCTCGCTGACAAGCGCCTGTCCGCGCACGACACGCTGGCGCTGGACGAGGCCGAGCTGCTGCTCACGCTCGGCCGCGAGCGGTTCGCGCTCGCCCACGACGTCGCCGCCGCGCTCGCCGCCTACCGTCTGGCCGACACCGCGCTCAGCGAAGTGGAAGATGCGGCATTTTCCACAGTACGACAAAGTATCCGAGCCGAGGTCGCGGCGCTGACGGCGCTGGCGACGCCGGATCCGGCCACGCTCGCGGCACGGCTTGCGGCGTTGCGCGAACGCGTGCCGGCGTTGCCGCCGGTGCGCGCGCCGGCGCCGGCGCCCGAGTCCGAAACGCCGTCGCGGTGGGCGCGCCTGCTCGGCGCGCTGGTCCGCGTGCAGCGCGACGATGCGGCGCACGCCGCGCTGGCGGCGGCGGACGTGCAGCTGGCGCGTGAACTGCTGCTGCTCGACCTCGCCGAGGCGCGGGCGGCACTGCGCACGCACGACGGCGCGGCTTGGCGCGACGCGCTCGCCGCCGCGCGCGTGGAGCTCGCGTCCGGCTTCGATCCGGCCGCCGCCGAGGTGCAGGCGGCGCGCGCCGAGGTGGACGCGCTCGCCGGCATCGAACTCGCGCCGGCAGCGCCGGCGGTGCTCGGCAGCGCGCTCACGGAACTGCGCAACCTGCGCGCCACGCACGCGCTGCGCCGGCCGCAAGCCGCGCCGAAGTCGGCGGCGAACGATGCGGACAAGCCGCGATGAAGGGCTGGCTGCTGCTGTTGCTGCTGCTCGCCGTGGCCTGCGCCGCGGCCTTCGGCTGGCACGCGCTCGCGGTCGATCCGGGCTATCTGTTGATCCGCTACGGCGGCACCCGCATCGAGACCACGCTGGTGTTCGCGCTGGTTGCGCTGCTCGTGCTGTGGGGGCTCGTCGCGCTCGCCGCGCGTGTGCTGCGCTGGCCGTTCCGCGCCTGGCGCCGGCGCCACGAGCGGCGCGGCCGCGAACGCATCGCCGCCGGCCTGGTCGCGCTCGCCGAGGGACGTTACGAACGCGCGCTGCGCGAGCTCGAGCGCGCCGCGCAGCATCCCGGCCTGCGCGCGCCGGCGCTGCTCGCCGCGGCCCGCGCGGCGCACGCCCGCGGCGATACCGCGCGCGCCGACACCGCGCTCGATGAAGCCGCCACGAGCACGCCGGCGGCGGCGCTCGCGCTGCGCGCGCGCTTCCGGTTGGAGCAGGGCGAGGTCGATGCCGCGCTGGCGCTGCTGCGCGCCGCCGCGCCGGACGCCGATGCGATCGCGGCATTGCCGCCCGCCGCCGTGCGCCTGCTCGCCGAGGCGGCCTTGCTGCGCAACGATCCCGCCGCCGCACGCGCCGCGCTGACCGCGTTCGGCCGCGGCGAATCGCTCGCGCCGGCCGCGTTCGCCTCCTTGCAGACCCGCGTGCTGGTGGCGGCGCTGACCGCCGCGCCCGACGCCGAAACGCTGGCCGAAGTGTGGTCCGGGCTCGACCGCGGCGAGCGTGCGCTGCCGGAAGTGACCGCCGCGTACGCGCGTCGCGCCGCCGCGTTCGGCCTGGTCCTGCCGGCGCTCGACGCGCTCGAGGCGCGCCTGCGCCGCGACTGGAACGAGACCCTGATCCGCGTCTACGGCGAGCTCGGCGAAGCCGAGGCGGACACCCGCCTGCGCCGCGCCGAAGGCTGGCTCGAGGCGCATCCGCACAGCCCCGGCCTGCTGCTGGCGCTCGGCCGACTTTGTATACAATGCAGACTCTGGGGCAAGGCGCGCGAGTACCTGGAACGCGGTCTGGCGGTGCAGCCCGCCGCGCCGCTGTGGGAGGCGCTCGGCGACTGCTGCGTCGGCCAGGAGCGCCATGCCGATGCCGCGCGCTGCTACCGCAACGCGCTGCGCTGCGCGCGCGGCGAGCCGACCGAGGCCCTGGCCGAACCGCCGCGTGCGCCGCTCAACACGCGCGCCAGCGTCGTCGAGGAGCGCAGCGAACACGGCGTGCCAAGGCTCGGCGTGTCGCGCGACTGAACGCGCGCGCCCGTCACGCCTCGTGCAGCCCGGCGCGGGCGTGCAGGATCTTGGCCAGCACGTCGGGCGCGTAGTCGAACGAATCGAAGTACAGGCGCTCCTCCGGCAGACCGGCCTGCACGAACGCGCGGCGGCCGGCGTCGATCAGCGCCGGCGGGCCGCTCATGTAGACGTCGAAGGCGGACAGGTCGGGATGATCCTCCAGCACCGCCTCGTGCACCAGGCCGTGGCGCAGCGCGCCGGCGCTGGCGCCGGAGATCACCGGCACGAACGAGAAGCCCGGCGCGTCCGTCGCCCACTGCTCCGGCAGCGCGCGCAGGTACAGCTCCTCCGGCGCGCGCGCGCCCCAGTACAGCCGCATCGGCCGGCGCGTGCCGAGATGGAGGAAATGCTCGATCAACGCCTTGATCGGGGCGAAACCGGTGCCGCCGGCGACGAACAGCATCGGCCGCTCGGAATCCTCGCGCGGCACGAACGTGCCGAGCGGCCCCTCCACGTGCAACACCGCGCCGACCGCGAGCGTGGTGAACACGCGGTGGGTGAAGTCGCCGCCGGCGACGTGCCGCACGTGCAGCTCGATCTGGCGGCCGGTGTGCGGCGCGTTCGCGATCGAGAACGCGCGCCGCCTGCCGTGCGCCAGCCGCACGTCGAGGTATTGCCCGGCCAGGCGCCGCAGGCGATCGCCGGCCGGCGGTACCAGGATCAGGCGCATCACGTCCGGCGCGAGCCGGGTCTTGTCGGTGAGCCTGAGCGGCAGCACGCGGCGCGGCAGGTCCGCGACCGAGGCCACCTCGCGCGCGGCGATGACGAGATCCGAGCGCGGCACCGCCTGGCACAGCAGCACCTGATGGCGGGCGACTTCGGCGGCGTTGAGCGCGCTCGGCGGATTGTGCGGATAGTGGCACGCGCCGGCGACCAGTGTCGCCTTGCAACTGCCGCAGACGCCGGACAGGCAACTGTAGGGCAGCGCGAGCCCGGCGCGGCGCGCGGCGTCGAGCACGCGCTCGCCCGCGGCCACGGCGAAACGCTTGCCGCTGGCTTGCAGGGTGACGGTGTAGCTCGCGCGCGGCGCGGTCATGCGCGGCGGGCGGGCGGCGGAAGCGCGTTCGGCGGAGGCGACACGGACGTATCCGGCAAGGCGAAACCGGCATCATTGTCGCCGATCGGCGCGGGATTGCTAGAACCTGTCGCAAATCTGCTGCGCTCGACGGCTCGCGCGCCGGCGGTGCTCGGACTCCTCATTTACTGCCAGTAAACTCCGGTTCCTGCGCTCCGGCGGCGCGCAATCCGTCCTCGCTCGCGACGATTCGAGATAGGTTCTATAGTCGCGGCCGGTCGCCGTGTGGAGTCCGCCATGCCGCTGTGGAAACAGGATACCTCGCTCGCCCGGCTCGACGCCTGGCGCCAGGGCACGCTGCTCGAGACGCTCGACATCCGCGTCACCGAGGTCGGCGACGATTATCTGCGCGGCACGCTGCCGGTGGATGCGCGCACGCGGCAACCCTACGGCCTGCTGCACGGCGGCGCCTCGGTCGCGCTGGCCGAGACGCTCGGCAGTCTCGGCGCGATGCTGACGCTCGATGCCGAGCGCGAAGTGGCGGTCGGCCTCGACATCAACGCCAACCACGTGCGCGCGGTGCGCGACGGCATCGTCACCGGCACGGCGCGGCCGCTGCACCTCGGCCGCGGCACGCAGGTGTGGGAGATCCGCATCGAGGACGAGCGCGGACGGCTGGTCTCGATTGCCCGTCTGACCCTGGCGGTGGTGCCGCGCGAGGCGATCGCCGCGCGCGCCTAGCATGCCGCCGCTCGCCGCCACGCCGTACGCCGAGCTCGTCCCGGAGGCGGTGCTGGCCGCGGTCGAATCGCTCGGTCTGCGCAGCGACGGGCGCCTGCTCGCGCTCAACAGCTTCGAGAATCGCGTCTACCAGGTCGGCCTCGAAGGCGCGCCGCCGCTGGTGGTCAAGTTCTATCGCGCCGGGCGCTGGAGCGACGCGGCGATCCTCGAGGAGCACGCCTTCGTCCGCGAGCTGGCGGATGCGGAACTGCCGGTGGTCGCGCCGCTGCGCTACGCCGATTCCACTTTGCAGCATTGTGGAAATTTCCGCTTCGCCCTGTATCCGCGTCAGGGCGGGCGTGCGCCGGAGCTGGAATCGGCCGAGCACCTGGCGTGGATGGGGCGTCTGCTCGCGCGCCTGCACGGCGTCGGCGCGCGCCGGCCGTTCCGGTGCCGCGGCGCCATCGACCGCGCCGGCTTCGTCGCGGCGCCGGCGCGCGCGGTGCTCGCCTCGCCGCTGCTGCCGCCGGCGTTGCGCGAGCCGTATGCGCGGGCGATCGCGGCGCTCGATGCGCGGATCGCCGCCGGCTTCGCCGCGGTCGGTGCCGTGGCGTCGCTGCGGCTGCACGGCGACTGCCACGCCGGCAACGTGCTGTGGACCGACGCCGGACCGCATCTGGTCGATCTCGACGACGCGCGCATGGGCCCGGCGGTGCAGGATCTGTGGATGCTGGCGCCGACGCCGCGGGCGCTCGAGGCGTTGCTCGAAGGCTATGCCGAGTTCCGCGACTTCGACCGGCGCGAGCTTGCCCTGATCGAACCGTTGCGGCTGATGCGCCAGATCCACTACGCCGGCTGGATCGCGCAGCGCTGGGACGACCCCGCGTTTCCGCGCGCGTTCCCGTTCGTCGCCGAGCCGCGCTGGTGGGAGGAGCACCTCGACGATCTGCGCGAGGCGGCCGCGCGCGACTGAGCGCGGTCGCCCGATCCCGCGACGCGCGTGCTGCATTGCGGCGCAACCGGTGGCTGGCTACCATCGCCGACAATGGACACGACGCTCCGTCCCGCTCCCGCGGCCCGCGATGCCCTGCGCCCGCTGCGCTATCTGTGGCGGGTGCCGCTGCTGATCGCGCACGTCGTGCTGGCGGTGCCGATCGCGCTCGCGGTGTTCAATCCGCTGGCGCGGCGGATCGCGATCCGCGGCGAGCGGCTCGATCACTGGATGACGCGCTGGTGGTCGCGGCGCCTGCTGCGCGTGTTCGGTCTGCGCGCGGTCGCCCGCGGCGCGCCGCTGCCCGGGGCGGTGCTGTTCGTCGCCAATCACGTGTCGTGGCTGGACATCGAGCTGATGCACAGCGCGCGCATCATGAGCTTCGTCGCCAAGGCCGAGATCGCGCGCTGGCCGCTGATCGGCTGGCTCGCCACGCGCGCCGGCACGATCTACCACCGGCGCGGCAGCGCGCACTCGCTCGCCGCGGTGATGGAGCGCGTCGTCGCGCGCCTGCGCGAAGGCATGGCGGTGGGCGTGTTCCCGGAAGGCGGCACCGGACCGGGCGACCGCGTGCGCACCTTCCACGCGCGCATCTTCCAGGTGGCGGCGACGGCCGGCGTGCCGGTGCAGCCGGTGGCGCTGTGGTACGGCGAGCATGGCTCCGGGACGATGGATCCGCGCATGGCGTTCGCGCCGCAGGAGTCGTTCTTCGCCAACGCCATGCGCCTGCTCGGCGAACCCGCGCGCGAGGCCGGCGTGCATTTCCTCGAACCGCTCGCGGTTCACGATGGCGACCGGCGCACTGCGGCGCAGACCGCGCGGCTGCGCATCGCCGAGGCATTGCAGTTGCCGGCGCCATGAGTTCGGCGGGCGAGTTCCGGCCGCGCGCGCTGTTGCGCAATCCGCATCTGCAATCGGTGCTGGCTTCCAGCGGCATGCGCCGCCTGCTGTTCCGGCGCCGGCGCATGGCGCTCGAGGGCGGCGCGCGCGAGCACATCCTCGACTGCGGCCACGGCGTGCGCCTGCAGGGCTTCCACACCGCGCAAAGCATCCTGCCGCGGCCGCGCGCGCTCGCCGTGCTGCTGCACGGCTGGGAGGGCAGCGCGCGCTCGAGCTATCTGCTGCACACCGGCAGCCGCCTGCTCGCCGCCGGTTGCGACGTGTTCCGTCTGAATTTCCGCGATCACGGCGACACCCATCATCTCAACCCGGAGCTGTTCCACTCGTGCCGCATCGACGAGGTGGTCGGCGCGGTGCGGCGCGTGGCCGAACGCTTCGCCGTGCGCCCGCTGGTGCTCGGCGGCTTCTCGCTCGGCGGCAATTTCGCCTTGCGCGTGGCGCTGCGCGCGCCGCAGGCGGGCATTCCGCTCGCCTGGGTGTTCGCGGTGTGTCCGGTGATCAGTCCGGGCGCCGGCCTCGCCGCGATCGAGAGCGCGCCGTGGTTCTACGAGCACTACTTCCTGCGCAAGTGGCGCGAGTCGCTCAAGCGCAAGCAGCGCCTGTTCCCGGAACGGCCGCTGTTCGCGCCGGAGGAACTGCGCCGCAACCTGCGCGAGCTGACCCGCCGCCTGGTCGAGCGCCATACCGCGTTCGGCACGCTCGAGAACTACCTCGACGGCTACTCGATCGCCGGCGACCGGCTCGCCGGCCTCGCGGTGCCGGCGACGATCCTGACCGCGGCGGACGACCCGGTGATTCCGGTGGCGGAATTTCGCGAGCTCACGCTGCCGCCGACGGCCGAGCTCACCATCGTGCCGCACGGCGGCCACTGCGGCTTCATCCGCGATTTCAGCCTGCGCAGTTGGGCCGAGGACTTTCTCCTCGCGCGGCTGGAGCGCCTGCTCGCGCCGGGTGCGCCATCGTCGCCGTGACGGCGGCGGCCGTCGCTGCGGCATAATAGCCGGCCCGTCCGAACCTCGGCGGCTGGAGCCGCTTGCCGCGCATGTCGCTGGAAACCGCCCTCGATCTGCATCGCCACGGCGAACTCGACGCCGCCGAGCGGGCCTACCGCGCGCATCTCGCCGAAGCGCCCGACGACGCCGATGCGCTGTACCTGCTCGGCGTGCTGCGCCAGCAACGCGGCGCCGGCGACGAGGCGGAGACCCTGCTCCGCCAGGCGATCGCGCGTGCGCCGGACGTGGCGCGCTATCACCTCGCGCTCGGCGGCGTGCACATGCATCGCGGCGACGAGGCCGCGGCCGCGGCCTGTTTCGAGGCCGCGCTCGCGCTCGATCCGAATTGCGCCGAGGCGCACGGCGCGCTCGGCCATCTCGCCTTCCTCGGCGGCGACACCGCCGCGGCCGAGCAACGCTTCCGCATCGGCCGCCGCGTCGAGGAAGACGATCCGCTGATCCTGCTCGGCCTCGGCAACGTCCATCTCGCCCGCAACGACCCGGCGAACGCGGCCAAATTCCTCACCCGCGCGGCCGAACGCCGGCCGGACGACGCCGCGATCCAGACCAGCCTCGGGCGTGCCTACTTCGAGCAGGGCGCGTTCGCCTTCGCCGAGCAGGCGTTCGCCAATGCGCTCCGGCTGCGCCCGGAGTTGAGTCTCGCCCGCCTGTATCTGGCGCGGGCGAAGCTGCGCCAGGGCAAGCTCGAGGAGGCGCGCGCCGGGTTCGCCGCACTGGCCGAGGCGGGCACGCAGCCGTTCGGCGCCTACGCCGGTCTCGGCGACGTGGCGCGGCAGCAGGGCCAGGTGGTCAAGGCGCTCAAGTTCTACCGTCGCGCGCTCGCGCTCGATCCGGCACATCCCGGCGCGATCAACGCCTGCGCCTGGTGCATGGAGTGGCTGGGCGATCTCGCCGGTGCGGCGCAGTATCTCGCCACCGGTCTCGAACACGCGCCCCACGCCGACGAACTGCGCCGTCCGCTCGCCGAATTGCTCGAACGCCTCGGCCGCAGCGACGAGGCGGCGCGGGTGCGCGGGGTGCCGGGCGCATGAACGCGCCGCTCACGCCCGCGCTGGAGAGCGAGTTCGCCGCGGCGCGCAACGCCTTGGAGGCCGGCAGGCTCGACGAGGCGATCGGGCGTTATGCGGCCGCGCTCGCGGCGGCGCCGGAGGTCTTCGTTGCGCGCTTGCACTATGCCTATGCGCTGGAAACCGCCGGCCGCGCGGACGAGGCGCTGCTGCAGTACTACCGGGCCATCAATCAGGCGCAGGCGCGCGGCCGCTGGCGGGACGAGGCGACCACCGCACCGGCGCTGCGGCCGCTCGTGCTGCACGCGATGGGCTTCGTCGATGCCGGGCGGCGGCGTCGCTTCGAAGCGGCCATCGCGCCCTGGCTCACGCGTCTGGACGCGGCGGCCCGCGATCGCCTGACGCGCTGTCTCGGCTTCTATCTCGGCGAGATCGCGCCGGCGTATCCGGATCCGCGGCAGCGGCCGAAATTCCTGTATTACCCCGGTCTGCCGACCACGCCATACTTCGCCCGCGAGCTGTTTCCCTGGTACGCCGAGCTCGAGGCGAACACCGAAACCATCCGCGCCGAGCTCGCCGCCGTGCTCGCCGATCGCGCGCAGCTCGAACCGTTCCTCAAGATCGAGACGCCGGAGGAGGTGCCGAAATATCTCGGCGGCGGCCCGCAGGGCCGGCCAGCGTGGGATGCGTTCTTCTTCTATCGCCATGGCCGCCGCTACGACGACAATTGCGCCCGCTGTCCGTGCACCGCGGCGCTGCTCGACCGGCTGCCGCTCGCGCGCATCCCCGAGCACGCGCCGGAGGTGTGCTTCTCCGTGCTCGCGCCGGGTACGCACATCCTCAAGCACCACGGCTCGACCAATACGCGGCTGGTCACGCATCTGCCGCTGATCGTGCCGCCCGACTGCGCGCTCGATGTCGGCGGCGAGCGGCATGTCTGGCAGGAAGGCCGCTGCGTCACCTTCGACGACACCTTCGAGCATGAGGCCTGGAATCGCAGCGACCAGACCCGGGTGGTGTTGATCCTCGATGTCTGGAACCCCCACCTCGGTGCGGCCGAACGCGAGGCCGTCGCCGCCCTGGTCACGGCGATCCGGCGCTTCAATCGCGAAAGCGGGGTGATCGGCGAAGACTGAATCCTGCTTTGCACAAGATTAGTGCAAATAGCGATGAAATTTCAGACGTCTTGGTGCAAAGCCCGGCACCGAGAACCCCCGTTGGCCATTCAAGACATTGATTTCATTGGCAGGCCGCACTTGGCATCGGCATTGCTCTCGGGACGCACCCCATCCGGAGGTGTTTCCCATGAAAGCCAATGAAGTGCTCGATCTGATCCGCAGCCGCAACATCGAATTCGTCGATTTCCGTTTCGCCGACATGCTCGGCAAACAACACCACGTGACCTTCCCGGTGCATGCCGTGGACGCCGGCACGTTCGAGGACGGCAAGATGTTCGACGGCTCCTCGATCACCGGCTGGAAGGGCATCAACGATTCCGACATGGTGCTGATGCCCGACGCCGGCACCGCCGTGGTCGATCCGTTCGCCGCGCATCCGACCCTCATTCTCACCTGCGACGTGCTCGAGCCGTCGACGATGCAGGCGTATGCGCGCTGCCCGCGCTCGATCGCCAAGCGCGCCGAGGCCTACCTCAAATCGACCGGTGTGGCCGACACCGCGTTCTTCGGGCCGGAGCCGGAATTCTTCGTGTTCGATGCGGTGCGCTGGCGCAACGACATGCAGGGCGCCGGTTTCAGCATCGAATCGGAGGAAGGCGCGTGGAGCTCGAACCGCAAGTTCGAGGAAGGCAATGCCGGCCATCGTCCCGGCATCAAGGGCGGGTATTTCCCGGTCGCGCCGGTCGATTCGCTCACCGACCTGCGCGCGGAGATGTGCAAGACGCTCGCGGCGATGGGGCTCACCGTCGAGGTGCATCACCACGAGGTAGCGACCGCCGGCCAGTGCGAGATCGGCACGCGCTTCAACACGCTGGTGACCAAGGCCGACGAGTTGCTCACGCTCAAGTACGTCATCAAGAACGTGGCGCATGCGCACGGCAAGACCGCCACGTTCATGCCGAAGCCGATCGTCGGCGACAATGGCTCGGGCATGCACGTGCACCAGTCGCTGGCCAAAGGCGGCACCAACCTGTTCGCCGGCGATCTGTACGGCGGCCTGTCGCAACTGGCGCTGTACTACATCGGCGGCATCTTCAAGCACGCGCGCGCGATCAACGCCTTCACCAATTCCACCACCAACAGCTACAAGCGCCTGGTGCCGGGCTTCGAGGCGCCGGTGATGCTCGCCTACAGCGCGCGCAACCGCTCGGCGAGCTGCCGCATTCCGTTCGTGCATTCGCCGAAGGGGCGGCGCATCGAGGTGCGCTTCCCCGATCCGATGAATTCGGGCTACCTCGCCTTCACCGCGATGATGATGGCCGGCATCGACGGCATCCTCAACAAGATCGATCCGGGCGCGCCGATGGACAAGGACCTGTACGACCTGCCGCCGGAGGAGGAGAAGAACATTCCGACGGTGTGCTCGAGTCTGGACCAGGCGCTGGAAGCGCTCGACAAGGACCGCGCCTTCCTCAAGGCCGGCGGCGTGTTCTCGGACGACTTCATCGACGCCTACATCGAGACCAAGCTCGCCGAGGTCACCCGGTTCCGCGCGGCGACGCATCCGATCGAATTCCAGATGTACTATTCGATCTGAGGTGCCTGGGCTCCCCGTCGCCGGCGCGGCGGGGAGCCTGAACCGATTTGCGGAGGACGCCGATGCGGCGCCGCAGTTTGCTTAAGGGGATGGCCGCGCTGCCGGCGCTGTCGCTGCTGCCGCGGCGGTTGCTCGCGCGCGGCGCGCCGGCACGCCGGCGCCGGGTGCGCCCGGGCGATCCCGATTGGCCGGACGCCGCGGAATGGCAGCGGCTGCGGCAGGCGGTGGGCGGCAACCTGTTTGCCGGTGAGGCGCTGTTCGCGGCCTGCGTCGCGGATGCGGCCGGCGCGGCTTGCGCGGCGGCGAAGGCGAACATCACCAATCCGTTCTATCTCGGCGACCAGCCCTGCGGCACCCAGGTTTCCGGTTGGCTCGACGCCTGGACGCCGGCGCCGAGCGCCTACGTGATCCGAGCCCGATCCGCCGCGGATGTCGCCGCCGGCGTCGATTTCGCGCGCGAACACGGCCTGCGGCTGGTGATCAAGGGGACCGGACACAGTTATCAGGGCACCTCCAACGCCGCCGATTCGCTCCTGATCTGGACCCGCGCGATGAATGCGATCACGCTGCACGAGGGCTTCGTCCCGCAGGGCTGCGCCGGCGACTTCGCGCCGGAGCCGGCGGTCAGCGCCGAAGCCGGAGCGTTGTGGATCGACCTGTACGACGCCGTGACGACACGCGCCGGTCGCTACGTGCAAGGCGGCGGTTGCGCGGACGTCGGCGTGGCGGGTCTGGTCCAGAGCGGCGGCTTCGGCAGTTTCTCCAAGGGCTTCGGCACCGCCGCGGCGAGTCTGCTGGAAGCCGAGCTGGTGACCGCGGACGGCGCCGTGCGGGTGGTCAACGCCAAGCGCGATCCCGATCTGTTCTGGGCGATCAAGGGTGGCGGCGGCGGCAGTTGGGGAGTGATCACCCGTGTCACGCTCCGCACCCATCCGCTGCCGGAGTACTTCGGCGGCGTCGGCGGCGCGATCCGGGCCCGGTCCGATGCCGCGTTCCGCGCGCTGGTCGCGCGCTTCGTGGCGTTCTACGCCGAGCGGCTGCACGACCCGCACTGGGGCGAACAGGTCGCGCTCGGTCCAGACAATACCTTGCGCCTCGGCATGGTCTGCCAGGGGCTCGACGCGGCGCAGGCCGAGCGGACCTGGCAGCCGTTCTTCGCCTGGGTGCAGGCCGCGCCGGCAGAATTCGACATCGTCGAGCCGCTCGGCACCGGCGTGCGCGAGGCGCGGCGCTGGTGGGCCGTGGCCGGCAACGAATTCATGATCCCCGATCCGCGTCCCGACGCGCCGAAGACGCACGGCTGGTGGCGCGGCGATCAGGAGCAGGTCGGCGCCTTTCTGCACGGCTTCGATTCGCTCTGGCTGCCGGCTGCGCTGTTGCGGCGTGCCGAGCAACCGCGTCTCGTCGATGCCCTCATTGCCGCCAGCCGGCACCAGCGCGTGCAGTTGCACTTCAACAAGGGCCTGAGTGGCGCGCCGGCCGAGGTCGTCGCCGCCGCGCGCGCCACCGCGACGAATCCGGCGGTGTGCGAGGCCTTTGCTCTCGCCATCCTGGCCGATGGCGAAGGTCCGGCCTATCCCGGCTTGCCGCGGCCGGCGCCGGATCGGGAGCGGGCGCGGCGCAACGCGCGCGCCATCGACCGGGCCACGGCGGAATTGCGCAAGGTCGCCCCGGCCGGCGGGTCCTACGTCTCCGAAAGCAATTACTTCAATCCGTCCTGGCAACGCGCATTCTGGGGCGAACACTATCCGCGGCTGCGCCGGATCAAGGACCGCTACGACCCCGAAGGCCTGTTCTTCGTGCACCACGGCGTCGGCAGCGAAGACTGGAGCGCGGACGGCTTTGCGCGATTGTCGTCTCGGGAGGGTCGGATCCCATCCCCATAGTGCCTGCCTTCGGCGGCGGAGCCGCACCCCCACAACCCCCAGCAAACCCTTGCGCAGCAAGGGTTTGATGGCCCCCTTGACTTAAGGAAGGTCTGATCAAACCCCGATGTCGCTGGCTTCGGCCGCGGCACCGCACCTCCACAACCCCCATCAAACCCTTGCTGCGCAAAGGTTTGATCGCCCCCTTGACTCAAGGGGGCTGAAAGAACCGACGCCGCATGGTCGGTTTGTTCAGAGATTCCTCAAGGGGGCTAAACGAGACAGAGCTGCGGGCTCACTTGTTCACGGGTTCTCTTGATCGCGCCCAACGACGCCGCAGACGCCGGCGCGCATATGCACTAAACTGGTGCAATGTCGGTAACGCCTGCTCTCATCGAGGCATCTTCGGCGGCCAACGCCGCGCTCGATCAGTTGACCACCGCCGTGGCGGTGTTCGATCGGCACGGGCGCTTCCTGCACGCCAATCCGGCGTTCGTCGAGCTGACCGGCGTGGTCCGCTGGCGGGGCTGCACGCTGGAGGCACTCGGCGAGACGACCGCGCAGGATCTGCGCGGCTGGTTCGAGCGCGTGCGCACGAGCAAGGCGGCGCTGACGCGGCGCGGCTACGATTGGACGACGCGTGATCCGCCGCTGCGCGTCGATCTGACCGTCGCTCCGGCGACCGGGGGCGGTGTCGTGCTGGAACTGCATCCGCAGACGCCGAGCGAGGCCGAGGCCTCGCCGCGCCTCTCGCAAACCCTGCGCGGACTGGCGCATGAGGTGAAGAATCCGCTCGCCGGACTGCGCGGCGCGGCGCAGTTGCTGCGGCGCCGTCTGGCCGATGCCGACCTGCAGCATCTCGCCGATCTGGTCATCGCCGAGGCGGACCGGCTCGGCGGCCTCGCCGATCGTCTGCTGCGCCCCGGCGGCGAGCCGCACTGGCGCACGGTGAATCTGCACGAAGTCGCCGAGCGCGCGCGCGCCCTGCTCGCCGCCGAGGTGGCGCCGGAGGTCAAGCTCGCGCGCGACTACGATCCCAGCCTGCCGCCGCTGCGCGGCGATGCCGACCGTCTGCTGCAACTGCTGCTCAATCTGCTGCGCAACGCGGCGCAGGCTTCGGCGACGACGATCCAGGTGCGCACCCGTGCCGAGCGCGGCCTCGTGCTCGGCGGCCAGGCGGTGCGCCTGGCCGCGCGGCTGGACGTGATCGACGACGGCGTCGGCGTGCCCGAGGCGCTGCGCGATACGCTGTTCCTGCCGCTGGTCTCCGGTCGCGCCGGCGGCTCGGGTCTCGGCCTCGCGCTGGCGCAGGAGATCGCGCACGAACACGGCGGCCAGATCGGCTTCAGCAGCCGGCCGGGGCGCACCGTGTTCAGCGTCGTGCTGCCCCTGGAGAACGGTCGTGGCTGAAGTGTGGATCGCCGACGACGACCACGCCATCCGCTTCGTGCTCGGCGAGGCGCTGCGCGAGGCCGGCACCGCGGTGCGCGAATTCGCCGATGCCGAAAGCCTGCTCGCCGGCCTCGATCGCGGCGCGCCGGACGTGGTCATCACCGACGTGCGCATGCCCGGCGACGGCGGCCTCACGCTGCTCGGCAAACTCAAGGCGCGCGGCATCGCCGCGCCGGTGATCGTGATGAGCGCGTTCACCGACGTCGCCGCCACCGCCGCCGCGTACCGCAACGGCGCGTTCGATTACCAGCCGAAACCGTTCGACCTCGACCAGATGCTGGCCTCCGTCGAGCGTGCGCTCGCCGAGACACGGCCGCCGCCGCCGCTGCCGGCGGCCGAACCCGAATCGGAACTGATCGGCCAGTCGCCGACGATGCGCGAGCTGTTCCGCAGCATCGGTCGAGTCGCCGCGACCGATCTCAACGTCCTCGTCACCGGCGCCACCGGCACCGGCAAGGAATTGGTCGCGCGCGCCCTGCACCGGCACAGCGCACGCGCCGCGCGAGCGTTCGTGGCGATGAACACCGCGGCGATTCCGGCGGAGCTGCTGGAATCGGAACTGTTCGGCCACGAGGCCGGCGCCTTCACCGGCGCGGTCAAGCGCCACGCCGGACGTTTCGAACAGGCGCAGGGCGGAACCCTGTTCCTGGACGAGATCGGCGACATGCCGCTGCCGCTGCAGACGCGCCTGTTGCGGGTGCTCGCCGAGGGCGAGTTCTACCGCGTCGGCGGCCGCGAGCTGATCCGCGCCGACGTGCGCGTGATCGCGGCCACGCACCAGGACCTCGATGCCAAGGTCGCGCGCGGCGAGTTCCGCGCGGATCTGCTGCACCGCCTCGACGTGGTGCGGCTGCACCTGCCGCCGCTGGCGGAACGGCGCGAGGACATTCCGCTGCTCGCCGCGCGTTTTCTCGCCCGCGCCGCCGCGAGCATGCGGCTCGAACCGAAGCGGTTTTCGCCGGCGGCGCTCGGCGCGCTGGCCGAGATGCCGTGGCCGGGCAACGTGCGCCAGCTCGAGAATCTCTGCCGGCGCCTCGCGGTGATGGCGCCGGGACGCGAGATCCGCGTGCAGGACCTGCCGCCGCTCGAACGCGAGCGCGACGCCGACGCGGATCCCTGGCACGAGGCGCTGGCGCGCACGGTGCGCGCGCGCCTGGCCGGCGGCGCGGAGAATCTCTACGCGGAGTTGCGCGCGGAGTTCGATCGCGCGGTGCTCGGCGCGAGCCTGGCCGAGAACGACCAGCACCGTGGCCGTGCCGCGCGCCAGCTCGGCCTCGGCCGCAACACGCTCACGCGCAAGCTCGGTCCGGCACGCCGGCGCACGCGCCGACCCGAGGGAGGAGCCAAATGACGGCAACCGGCGCGCTGCGCGTGCGCGAAGCCGGCATCGGCGATGTCGCCGCGCTGGTCGCGTTCAACGCGGCGATGGCGCTCGAAACCGAACACAAGGCGCTCGACCGCGAGGTGCTCGGCGCCGGCGTGCGCGCGGTGCTGGCTGAACCGCGGCGCGGGTTCTATCTGGTGGCCGAGGACGGCGCGAACGTGATCGGCTGTCTGATGGTGACCTACGAGTGGAGCGACTGGCGCAACGGCGATTGGTGGTGGCTGCAGAGCGTCTATGTCGCGCCCGCGCACCGGCGCCGCGGCGTGTTCCGCGCGCTGTACGCGGAAGTCGAGCGGCGCGCGTGCGCCACGCCGGAGGTGATCGGCATACGCCTCTATGTCGAGCGCGACAACGAACGGGCGCAACGCACCTACGCCGCGCTCGGTCTGCGCGAGATGCGCTACCGCATGTACGCCAAGCCGCTCAAGCCGGGGGTGCCGGCGTGAAGCCGTCGGCCTGGCCGCACCGATCGCGTCGCACAGCAAGCGCAGGGCGGCCATGAATCGTTGGCGCAGTCTGTTCGCCGACGCCATGCAATTCTTCTTCGTCCCGTTCGTGGCGGCGCTACTTCCCTGGCGCTGGGCAACCCGCTGGTTGCACTGGTGGTCGGCGCGTCGCGGTGGCCCCTTCGACGAAGCCGCTCGGGCGGCGGAAACCATCGCACCGAAGTATCTCGATGTCGGCAGCGCGGAGGCTTTCGCCCGCGCGCTGCGGCTGACCTGGCTGCTCGACACCTGCGATGCCTATCTGTCGTTGACCCGCTGGCGGCGCAGCTGGTGGCCAAGATATGTGCAGCAGGTCGGCGCCTGGCCGACTTGCGGAGCCTTCATTGCCACTGGGTTCCACCACGGTACGGGTCTCTGGGTATTCCGATCGCTCGCCCGCGCCGGACGCGATTCCGTGCTCGTCGCGGCGCGGTGGGAGCGCGCTGACTACCGCGGCCTGCCGTTGCGCTATTGGTACGGCCGTCTGCGCGCCTGGGATGTCGAGCGCATCAGCGGCCAGCCGATCGCGTTCCGACCGGGCGTCCGCGACCGCCTTGCCGCCGCACTCGCCTCCGGGACTCCGGTGGTCGGCGTGATCGACATGCCTCCACGGTTGGCGCCGCGCGGACAGCGTCGGGTGCGGCTGCTGGATCACGACATTTGCTTTCCCGACGGCCTGCTGGTTCTGGCACGCGCGGCCGGCGTGCCGCTGGTGCCGTATTGGGTGGAGTTCGATTTGCAGAATTGCACGCGGCGATTTTGCATCGGCGAGCCGCTCGATCCGAACGACGCGTCCGGCACGCTGCAAGTCCTGGCCGATATCCTGGATCGGCAGATACGACGCACTCCCGGCGCATGGTTCTTCTGGCCGGAATGGCCGGCGTGGGTGTCCGCCGCAGCGCAGGATACACCGGACCGCGAAGGACGCGCGTAGCCGATCGGCCGTTCGCGTTACCGCTTTTCAGATGTGTACCGCTGGGGTGGTGCCAGAGGGCGCTGCTCTGCAGCGAAATGGGTTCTATGGGCTGTCGTCGATGACCGCATGCGGATACGGCGCGGCGGCCGCGAACTCCCCGCGCCGTTCCTCGGCCAGGCGGGCGAGTCTGTCCAGATCGAAAACGTACGGCATACAATGCGCATCAGCCGGCGGGGTGCGTAGGATACCAATCCCGCCGGCCCACCCGATTGCGAAGGATCTTGCCGTGACCACCACTCGACGCGTTGCCATCCTCGGCGGAGTCCGCATCCCGTTCTGCCGCAACAACACCGCGTATGCCGACGTCGGCAATTTCGGCATGGCGGTGAAGACGTTGGGCGCGCTGGTGGAGCGCTTCGGTCTGCACGGCGTGGAGCTCGGCGAAGTGGCGTTCGGCGCGGTGATCAAGCACGCCGCGGACTGGAATCTGGCGCGCGAGGCGACGCTGTCGTCGGGGCTGTCGCCGCTGACGCCCGGCCTCACCACCGCGCGCGCCTGCGGCACCTCGCTCGACAACGCCATCCTGATCGCCAACAAGATCGCCGCCGGCCAGATCGAGGCCGGCATCGCCGGCGGCGCCGATACCACCAGCGACGTGCCGATCGTCTACAGCCGCGCCTTGCAGCAGCGCCTGCTCGCGGTCAATCGCGCCAAGGGCGCGCTCGACAAGCTCAAGGCCGCCGTGCGCGGCTTCTCCTTCGGCGAATTGAAACCGAGTTTCCCGGGCGTGGCCGAGCCGCGCACCGGCCTGTCGATGGGCGATCATTGCGAGTTGATGGCGAAGCAATGGCAGGTTTCGCGCGAGGAACAGGACCGGCTCGCCCTGGCGAGTCATCAGAAGGCCGCCGCGGCTTACGAACGCGGGTTCTTCAAGGATCTGGTCGTGCCGTTCCGCGGCCTCGAGCGCGACGGCTTCCTGCGTCCGGATACCTCGCTCGAAAAGCTCGCCGCACTCAAGCCCGCATTCGACAAGGCGTCCGGCACGCTGACCGCCGGCAACTCCACGGGTCTGTCCGATGGCGCCTCGGCGGCGCTGCTGGCGAGCGAGGCGTGGGCCGCCGCGCGCGGCCTGACGCCGCTGGCGTATTTCCGCGACGCCGAGGTCGCCGCGGTCGATTTCGTGCGCGGCGAGGGCCTGCTGATGGCGCCGACGGTGGCGGTGGCGCGACTGCTGGCGCGCAACGGCCTGCGCTTGCAGGATTTCGATTTCTACGAGATCCACGAAGCCTTCGCCGCGCAGGTGCTGTGCACGCTGCGCGCCTGGGAGAGCGCGGACTATTGCCGCAATCGGCTGGGGCTCGACCGGCCGCTCGGCAGCGTCGATCCGGCCCGGCTCAACGTCAACGGTTCGAGTCTCGCGCTCGGTCATCCGTTCGCCGCGACCGGCACCCGCATCGTCGCCACGCTGGCGAAATTGCTCGCGGACAAGGGCAGCGGTCGCGGGCTGATCTCGATCTGCACTGCCGGCGGCATGGGCGTCACCGCCATTCTCGAGCGACCCTGATCGCATCCGTGGCACGACCGGCGTTGCGCATCCCCTGGCCCTTGCTGGCGGCGACCGTGGCGCTGGCGCTGAGCGTGGCGCGCGCCGCGTACCTCGAGCATTTCGCCGGCAGCTACACCGCCTGCCAGGGCTGTTTCCTGCTGCCGGCGCTCGGCCACGATGCCTGGCTGCTGAGCGGCCTGTTCGCGCTGCTCGGCCTGGCGGCGTTCGCGCGCAGCCGGGCGCTGCGCGTGCTGTGCGCCGGCGCGGCGGTGCTGTTGCTGCTCGCGATGGCGCTGGATCTGCTGCTGCTGCGCCTGCTGAATCAGCGCTTCTACGTCGCCGATCTGGTGCGGTTCGTCACCGAGGTCGCCGCCGACTGGAGCGTGGCGCGCGCGCAGTTCCTGTCGCCGAGTGGAATTGTATACTCGGTCCTGGCGGTGTTGCTGCTCGTGCTGCTGGCCGGACTGCTCGCGCACCAGCGCCGGTCGCGGCGCGCGGGTCTCGCGCTGTTCGCGGGCGCCGTCGGCGCGGCGCTGTTCGCCGCCGGCGTCGGTGCGAGCACGACATTGCGCTATGTCCACGACCAGTACGCCTGGAACGTGATCGGCGCGAACCTGCCACAGGGCCGCGAGCAGGCGTTTTCCGACGCCTTCGTCGAACGCCAGCGCCAGGCGCTCGCCGCGCTGCCGCGCGTGTGCGAGTCGGGCACGGCGACCGGTCGCAGCGTCGTCCTGGTCATCACCGAATCGCTGTCGGCGTATCAGAGTGCATTGCTCGGCGGTCCGGACGACTGGCTGCCGCGGCTCGATGCGCTGGCGCGAGCGAACCACTATTTCAGCCATTTCTACGCCAACGGCTTCACCACCGACGGCGGCGAGATCGCCGCGCTCACCGGGCGTCTGCCGCTCGATCCGCCCGGCGCGCCCTGGTACGACCTTGCCGCGTTCGGCGCCGGCGACGACACCCTGCCCGGCATCGCCCATCGCGCCGGCTACAGCGCGCACTACTTCACCACGGCGGATCTGGCGTTTCTCAATTCCGGCACCTGGTTGCGCCAGCTCGGATTCGACAGCGTGGAAGGCAACGAGAGCCCGTTCTATGCCGATCTGCCGCGCGGCCCGTTCGGCGCGGCGGCGGACGAGGCGTTGTTCGCACGCTTCGAGCAATGGCTGGACGAGCGGCGCGATCCGCGCCCGTTCGTCGCCGTGTTGCTCACGGTGAGCAGCCATCCGCCGTTCCTGCATCCGCAGACCGGCAAGCTCGATGCGGAAGGCACGTTCCGCTACGTCGATGCGCAACTCGCCGCATTCCACGATCGCCTCGCCGCGCGCGGATTCCTGCGCCGCGGCGTGCTGCTGATCACCGGCGACCACCGCAGCATGACGCCGCTGTCCGACGAGGAATACCGCCGCTTCGGCGAACGCGCCTTCGCCCGCATTCCGCTGATCGTGGCCGGCGCGATCGACCTGCCGAAGGTGGTCGATGCGCCGTTCCAGCAGACCGATCTGCCGGCCTCGCTCGCCGGCATGCTCGGCGTCGAGTATTGCCGCGGTCCGTTCACCGGCGCGTTCCTGCGCGCCGATCCGGTGCCGGCGCGCTACGTCGTGCACAGCCGCGGTGACGACCGCAACCGGGTCGATGTCTATTTCGACGAGCGCGTGGCGAGCTATCTCGAGAACGGCGACGCCAGCGCCTGGATCGGCGCGGTCGAACCGCCCGACGCGGCGGCGGTGGCGGCGTGGATCAATGCGCAGCGCCTCGACAATCGGGTGCCGCCGCGTGCGCTGGCGACGGCACGGCGCGAGCTCAAGTGAAGCGGAAGCGCGGCTCGAACGCGCTGCCGGGGGCGTAGGAGCCGCGTCGGGAGCGCATGCGCGCCTGCAGTTCGGCGCGGCGGCCTTCCAGCCATTCGGCACGCGCCATGCGCGAGGTGTCCTCGCCGCGGCGGGCGGCTTCCTGGCTGCGGTAGGCGCAGAAGTCGCCGTAGGCCTCGATTTCCGGCGCCAGCACGCGCTGCACCACCTCGATCATGATCGCATCGTCGAGGAAGCCGAGCACCGGCACGTCGTCCGGGATCAGGTCCTCCGGATCGGCGAAATAGGTGAGCGCGGAGATCACCCGGCTGCGGTCCTCGTCGGCCAGGCCCCAGCCCTCGTCGCGCACCATCTGGATCAGATTCTCGACCGACGCCAGCCGCGAGCGCACGAATTCCGGCATGTTCTGGCCCTGCGAGTCGGTGAGCGTCTTGGCGGCGGCGGCGAGGATCTGCTCTGCGCTCTTGCCGGCGGCACGCTGCTCGGCGCGCTGCAACGCCTGCATGAAGAACGGCAGGTCGTCATCGGAGATTTCGATGTGGAAGTCGAGGGCCATGGTGCCATCCGTACCGCAGGTGGGGAGGTGCGCAGCCTAGCCAGCCACGGCGGGCGCGTCAATTCGGCGCGTCGCCGGGGCGGGACGCCTGCCGCCGGAGGCGCGATCAGAGGATCGATTCCAGGCCCGCGCCGAACGCGGTGACGATGCGCGTGTAGATCGTCTTCAACGGCAGTTTCACCTCGGGGAAGTCGCCGACATCCGCGTAGCACGCATAGAAACCGGGATCGCCGCGCGGCACCGGGGCGCAGCCGGGCTTGAGTTCGAAGCTCGAGGCGTAGCGGAACGGCCACAGGTCGAACACCGGCAAGGCGCTCGAGAGATCGCCGATGCGCTCGTTCAGGCGGCCGAGCCAGGTGCCGTGCTCGCGCCGGGCGATGGTCCAGGCATTGGCTGGATCGCAGTCGGCGAGGATCGTCGCGCGCAGCCGCTGCGCGAAGCGGGCGTCCTCGATGATGAATCCCGATTCGGTGTTGAACCGATCCGAGCGCGGATCGAAATTGTGCGAGCCGATCAGCGCGATGCGGCCGTCGATGACCAGCGACTTGGCGTGCAGGCCGAGGCGCACGCCGCCGCGCACGAGCGGGGCGCGGCCGTACTTGCGGTACCGCGCCTCCGCGGCGGGCGCGCGCGCGCCGAGCGTGGCGTAGTCGGCGACGAGATCGGCGGCCTCGGCGGGAAACGGCTTGAATTCGAAGATGTCGAAGCCGAGCTTGAGATAGCGCTTCTTGTACTTGTACGACAGTGCGTAGACGTAGAACGCGTCGGTCGCGGCGAGCGAGTTGGTCGACACCACGATGCGCAGGTCCGGATGGGCGCGACGCTGCTCGCGGAACACGCGCCGCGCGGTGCCGCTCAACACCAGGTATGGCGTCTGCAACACGATCTCCGAGCGCGCGCCCCGGACGAGTTCGAGGATGTGCCGGCTGAGCGCGCGGTTCTGCGCGTGGCCGGGGTCGTCGAGCTTGTCCGGCAGGTCGGCGAAGTATTCGACCGCGCCGACCTGCTCGGCCTGTGCCGCGAAGCGGGCACGGACGTACTCGGGATCGTCCGCGCGCGCGAGCAGCGCCGCCACCCGCGCCGGCGCGCGCCACGCGTGCGGCGCATAGCCCGGCGCGCGCACGCCGTCGGCGAGGATGCGCGCGGCAACGTCGCGCAGGCGGCTCAACGGCACGCTGCGCGGGTGGCGCCAGAAGCGCTCGAACGCGGCCCGCATCTGGCGCGCCGCCGGACCGGCGACGAGCACATCGCGGTCGCGGTAGTCGAATTCGTCGTCCCAGTCGTAGTAGCGGTTCTCGTAGTTGCGGCCGCCGGCGATGCCGATCGCGTCGTCGATCAGCAGCAGCTTGTCGTGCATGCGTTGGTTGAAGCGGAAAAAACAGCAGAGTATACCGGCGGCGAATTCGAGCGGCGGCGTGGTGGCGCGGTGGAACGTCGGGTTGTAGACCCGCAGCTCGAAGTTCACGTGGGCGCGGGCGAGCGCGGCGAGCAACTCGACGTCGTCGAGCGAGAACAGTTGATCCACCAGCACGCGCACGCTGACGCCGCGGCGCGCGGCGGCGACCAGCTCGTCGAGCATGAGCTGGCCGGCGTCGTCGGCGGCGAAGAGGAAGGTCTGCACGTCGATGCTGCGCCGCGCGGCGCGCAGCAGGTGGATGCGCAGCAGCAAGGCGTCCTCGCCGCGCTCGAGCAGGTTGACGTAGTGCACCGGCGCGGTCGGGGTGGACGCGGCGAACGCGCGTGCGGCGAGCTCCTGATAGGGCGAGGCGCGCGCGCAGGCGTCGGCGCGCGCGCAGTCGAGCGCATGCGCCTGGGCCGCCGCGGCGGTGGCCGCGGCGCGGCGCGCGTGCAGGTGGTCCACCGCGCAGCCGCCGAGCAGCGCCGGCGCGAGCAGCAGCGCGCAGAGCGCCCGGCCGCGCCGCATCAGCCGGCTGCCGCGCCCGGCCGCACGTAGACGGCGAGCCGCAATTGCACGCGGTCGGCGAGCGTGCCGCGACGCGAGCGCATGTCGAAGTCGCTGCGGCGGATGCTGCCGGCGGCGCGCACCGGGCAGGTGCCGGCGAGTGGATCGGCGCAGACCGGTGGCTCCAGCTCGAAGCGCACGTGCCGCGCCTTGCCGCGGATCGTCAGCAGGCCCTCGACCTCGCCGCCGCGCGTCAGACGTTGCAACGCGAAGGGTTCCGAGGCGAACGCGATCTGCGGATAGTGGGCGCTGTCGAAGAACTCCGCCGACTTGGCCCATGCCTCGTAACTGCGGCTGCGCATGTGCAGATCGTTGGTGTCGATGCGCGCCTCGACTTGCGCCGTGCCGTGGAACCGATCCAGCGTCAGCGTGCCGTGCACCGCGCCGAACTCGCCGCGCAGGCCGATCAGCCACATCAGCTTGACCTCGAATTCGGCCTGCGAGCGCACGTCGTCGAGGGCAAGCGCATCGCTGGCGGGCGCCGGCGCCGCGATCGCCGCCAGCAGCAGCACCGGCCACCAGCGCAGGATCGGGCGGGCGCGGCGCATCAGCGCACGGTCACGGCGACCAGAACGCGATGAGCCGCCCGCCGCCGGGCTCCGCGGCGCCATCGAGTTCGAACCAGGCGATGCCCGCCGGCGGCATGCCGCGGAAGTCGCCGGACTGGCCGGTGGCGAGCAGCGCGACCAGCGTCTCGAAGCCGGGGTTGTGGCCGACCAGCAGCAGCCGCGGCGCGTCGGGATGTTCGTCGATCAATGCCGCGAGCTGCCCGGCCGTCGCCTCGAATATGCGCGGCTCGAGGATCTCGCCGACCCGGCCGAGCGCGTGCGCGAGCGTCTGCTGCGTGCGCAGCGCCGGCGAACACAGCACGCGCGCGGGCAAGGCGTGGTGTGCGTCGAGCCACGCGCCGGCCGCCCGGGCCTCGGCCACGCCGCGCGGACTCAAGGCGCGGGCGAGGTCGTCCTGGCCCGGCTGGGCGCGCTCGGCGTGGGCGTGGCGCAGCAGGATCAGCTCGCGTTTCATCGCCGTTTCGCCTCGCTTCGCCGAAAGCCTTCAGGCTGCGCCTCAAGCCTGCTTCTTCAACCAGCGCAGGAGTTTTTCCCAGTCCTCCTGATGCGAACGGATCAACTCGGAGTGGTAGTCGAAGATGCTCTTGCCGAGGCCGGTGACGAGCACGTAGCCCTGGGTGTCGCGCAATTGCGCGACCAGCGGAAACGGCAGCCGCTTCATCTCGTCGAGCGCCTCCTGCGAGGCCGTCGTCCACGGTTTGAGCCGATTGGCGACCAGACCGACCGCGACCTTGCCGCGCCGGATCCGCGCCAACTGCGCCAGCTCGTGGAGAAACACCATGCTCGCTTCGAGATCGATGCGCGAGGGCAGCATCGGCACCAGCAGGATGTCGGCGCCGTCGAGCAGTTCGGCGAGTTCGCCCGGGCGGATGCCGGCGGGGCCGTCGATGATCACGCGCTCGGCGTCGGCGGGAATCCGGTCCGCCCAGTCGCGGCGCAGCGCCGAGAGACCCAGCACCGGCGCCGCCAGCGCCGCGCGCTTCTCCGCCCAGCGCAGGCTCGAGCCCTGGCGATCGGCATCCGCCAGCACCGTGCGCTTGCCGTCCTGGGCGAAGTAGCCGGCGATGTTGGTCGCGATCGTGGTCTTGCCGCAGCCGCCCTTGGAACTCGCCACCAGAATCTTCTGCATGAGCGCCTCTCCGCGTGGGGCAAAGCGCGCCAAGGGTACAACGGCCGCCGGCGCCGGCGAAAGCGCGCTACGGCACGGCCACGCCGTCCGCGGGCGGCTGCCAATCGGCGGGCGGTTCGAGCGCGACACCCTGGCTGCGCAGCACCGCGTAGACCGCGCCGGTCTCGGTGCCGGTGTCGTCGAGCGCCTGCAGGTAGACGCGGGTCACGTCCGGATCGTCGGCCAGGCGTTCGGCGAGATCGCCGATGCGCAGCGCATGCCAGGCGAGCGCGCGTTGCGCCGCCTTCGCCGCCGCGGTATCGGCGTCCGCCGGCAGCCAGGCGAGCCATTGGCGGATGCCGAAATTCTGTGCGCCGAGACTGCCGGCGACCGCCAGCTTCTTCGCCACTGTCAGGCAATCGGCGGCGAGATCCTTGTCCTTGGCGGCGTCGCGACAGGCGCCGGTGAGCGCCTCGCGCACCGGCGGCAGGATCGCCGCCGCCGCGCCGGCCGCGGTGATCAGACGATAGCCCTCGTCGCTGGCATTGAGCTGGCCGCTGGCGCGGATCACCTCGTCGCCGACCGGCAGGATGCGCTCGCCCGCCACGATCAGGGCGAGCAGTTTGCCGAAGTAGTCGTCGAACCGCGGCGCTTGCGCCGCGCTGGTCAGGGCGGCGCGCGCGGCCGGCGCGTCCTTGGCGCGCTCGGCGCGCAGCAGCGAAAGCAGCCACACCGCGGCGTTCTGCGCATCGAGGTTCTCGAGCTTTTGCAGGGTTTCGGTCTGCGGACAGGGCTGGTCGGTGGCGTGGCAGTCGACGCCCGCGGTCACCCACCACACCCGCACGTCGTCGGGCGCCGCGGCCTGGGCGCGGGCGAGCAGCGCCGGCGGCTTGAGCGCGGCGGGACGGTGCGCGTCGTTGGCGTCGGGCACGGCGAGCACGGCGGCGGCGAGCAGCGCCGGCGCGTCGGCGCGCAGCGCCAGCAGGTTGATTTCGTCGCGCCGGAATTGCGTCACCCGTTGCTCGGGCGTGAGCTCGGCGGCCGCCTCGGTCTTGGCCTTGCTCGCGGTGGGCGCCGCCGCGGGAGCCGCCGGCTGCGGCTGGGCGGCGGCGGCGAGCGGCAGCAGCAGAAAAAGTATACAACGTGGCATGACGTGCGCCCCTCGATGCGGGCGCGCAGTGTAGCGCGACGCCGCATGAGCGGCAGCTTAATACCCCGCGGCCTGGCCGTCCTTGCGGCCCTCCGAGGCGCCGACATACACCCGGTGCCGCGCGTCCCACCCGATCGCCTGGTAGCCGCCGTAGGGACCGTCGGCCCAGGTGACGTGATGACCCTTCTCCATCAGCGCGCGGATCGTCTCGTAGGGAAAGCCCGATTCGAGCTCGACCTCGCCGCCGTCGCGCATTTCCGTCGCCTGGCCTTCCGGTTCGGTGGCGCCCTCGTGCTGGATGCGCGGCGCGTCGCCCGCTTCCTGCAGATTCATGCCGAAGTCGATGAGGTTCATCACGATCTGGACGTGGCCCTGCGGCTGCATGCCGCCGCCCATCACGCCGAAGCTGAGCCACGGCTTGCCGTCCTTGGTGATGAAGCTCGGGATGATGGTATGGAACGGGCGCTTGCCCGGCGCGAAGGCATTGGGATGGTCGGCTTTCAGCACGAACAACTGGCCGCGATCCTGCAACACGAAGCCCAGGCCCGGCGGCGTCATGCCCGAGCCCATGCCGCGATAGTTCGACTGGATCAGCGACACCATGTTGCCCCATGGGTCCGCGGTGGTGAGATAGATCGTGTCGCCCTGTTCGAGCGGCGGATCGACCGGCGCGACGCTGCGCATGGCACGATCCAGCGAGATGCGCTGGCGCTGTGCCGCGGCGTACTCCTTGGACAGGAGTTTCTGGATCGGCGTCTTGAAAAAATCGGGATCGGCGTAGAGGTGGGCGCGGTCCTCCCAGGCGAGCTTCTTCGCCTCGACGAACAGGTGCACATGCTCGGGGCTGCCGAAGCCGTATTTCTTCAGGTCGTAGCCTTCCAGCACGTTGAGCATCTCGAGCGCCGCCAGGCCCTGTCCGTTCGGCGGCAGCTCCCAGACGTCGTAACCGCGGTAGTTGGTCGAGATCGGCTCGACCCATTCGCCGTGGTGCGCGGCCAGATCCTCGTAGGCGAGGAAGCCGCCGTTGGCCTTGACGTAGTCGCCGATCACGTGGGCGATGCGGCCCTTGTAGAAGGCGTCGCGGCCCTGGTTCGCGATCGTTTCGAGGGTGGCGGCCAAATTGGGATTTTTCCAGATTTCCCCTTTTTCCGGCGCGCGGCCGTCGAGGGTCATCTGCTCCTTGAAGCCGGGGAATCGGCTCAGCGCCGGTACCGACAGTTTCCAGTAGAACGCGATCAGCTCGGTCACCGGAAAGCCTTCGCGCGCGTAGCGGATCGCCGGCGCGAGATCGTCCTTGATCGACAGCTTGCCGAAGCGGTCGTGCAGCGCGAACCAGCCGTCCACGCAGCCCGGCACGTTCACCGGCAGCGGCCCCAGTGCGGGAATCTCGCGCAGGCCGTGATCGAGGAAATACTGGAGCGACAGCGCTTTCGGCGAGCGCCCCGAGCCGTTGTAGCCGTAGAGCTTCCTCGTCTTCGCATCCCACACCAGCGCGAACAGATCGCCGCCGATGCCGTTCGACACCGGCTCCATCAGACCGAGCGCGGCATTGGCCGCGATCGCGGCATCCACCGCCGTGCCGCCGCGCTTGAGGATGTCGAGCCCGATCTGGGTGGCGAGCGGATGCGAGGTCGCCACCATGCCGTGCGCGGCGATCACCTCCGAACGGGTGGCGAACGGCTTGCCGGTGATGCGGTCGGCGGCGTGGGCGGCGAGGGCGATGCTCGCGGCGAGAACGGCGGCGAGGCTCCGGATCATGGCGGGTCTCCGGCGGGGACGGGCCGACAGTGTAGCGCCGCGGCGGGCGCGGCGGGCGCTCACCGGCGCATCGCGCCGCGCGACTAGTCCGCCAGCGCCTCCCTCAGGAACTCCGGCAGCGCCAGCGCCGCGCGATGCGTTTCGGCGTTGTAGTAGCGCGTCGGGAACGGCTTGGCGGCGGCGCCGCGCTCGCGGAAGTCGGCGAGATCGGCGCCCTTGCGCGCGAGCGTCGCGCTCCACCAGCCGGTCGGATAGCACGGCTGCGGGAAGGTGAGCGTGCGCAGCGCGTGGAAGCCGGCGGCCTTCATCGCCTTGCGGATGTTCTTGAGCAGCGGCAGGTGCGCCAGCGGCGATTCGCTCTGCTGCACTAAAATGCCGCCGTGGCGCAGCGCGCGCCAACAGGAGCGGTAGAACGCCTCGTTGAACAAGCCCTCGGCCGGGCCGATCGGATCGGTCGAATCGACGATGACCACGTCGAGCGATTCGGCGGCGCACTCGGCCATCCAGCGGATGCCGTCGGTGAACAGCAGCTGCGCACGCGGATCGCCATTCGCTTCGCACAGCTCGGGAAAGTATTGCTCGGCCAGCCGCGTGACGCGCTCGTCGATCTCGACCTGCACCACGCTTTCGACTTCCTCGTGCTTGAGCACCTCGCGCAGCGTGCCGCAGTCGCCGCCGCCGATGATCGCCACGCGCTTGGCGCGCGGGTGGGTGAACAGCGCCGGGTGCGACATCATCTCGTGGTAGAGGAAATTGTCGCGCGTGGTCACCATCATGCAGCCGTCGATCACCATCAGCCTGCCCCAGTCGGTGGTGTCGTAGATCTCGATCGACTGGAACGGCGTCTGTTCCGCGTGCAGCCGTGCGCGCACGCGGAAACCGATCGACGAGCCGGAGTAGTCGTGTTGCTCGTGGTACCAGGACGGGGTCGGCGACGACATGGCGGCAGTGCGCTCGGGCCGGAGGGGCCGCGATTGTACCGGTTCCGCGGGCGCTGAACATGCGCCGGGCGCGACGCTACAATGGCGCGCCGCCGGCCCCGCGGCGTCCCAGGCTTCCGGCCGGCGAGATTCCCGCGTCAAGGCCCGCCGCTGCGACGTTCGCCAATTCGTTGTCCGTGGAGAGCGAGACGATGACGACTTCGTGGAACGTGGACGCCGCGCGCAAGCAGTACGCGATCGCGCACTGGAGCGAGAACTATTTCGACGTCGATGCGCGCGGCCGCCTGATCGCGCGGCCGCGTGGCGGCGACGGTCCGGCGCTCGCGCTCGCCGACCTCGTCGAGGCGGCGCGCGCGCGCGGCGCGCGCTTGCCGCTGCTGGTGCGCTTCGCCGACATCCTGCACGATCGCCTCGCGCACTTGCAGGGCGCGTTCGCCAAGGCGATGCGGGAATGCGACTACGCCGGCGGCTACAGCGCGGTGTATCCGGTCAAGGTCAACCAGCAGAAGGCGGTCGCCGGCGAACTGGCTGCGGCGGGCGGCGAGGGCTTCGGTCTGGAGGCGGGCTCCAAGCCGGAACTGATGGCGGTGCTGGCGCTGGCCAAGCCCGGCAGCATCGTCATCTGCAACGGCTACAAGGATCGCGAGTATCTGCGCCTGGCGCTGATCGGCCGCCGGCTCGGCCTGCGCGTGTTCATCGTCATCGAGAAGTTGTCCGAACTCCGGCCCGCGCTGGAGGAGGCGCGGGCGCTCGGCGTGGAGCCGCTGTTCGGCGTGCGCGTGCGGCTGACCAGTCTCGGCGCCGGCAAGTGGCAGAACACCGGCGGCGAGAAATCCAAGTTCGGCCTCACCCCGCGCCAGTTGCTCAGCCTGATCGACGAGCTGAAGGCCGCGGGCCTCACCCGCTCGCTCGCGCTGCTGCACGTGTTCATGGGCTCGCAGATCTCCAACGTGCGCGACATCGCCGCCGGCCTGCGCGAGGCATCCCGCTACTTTGTGGAATTGTGCAAATTGGGAATCCCGATCGCCTACGTCGATGTCGGCGGCGGCCTCGGCGTGGACTACGAGGGCACGCGCTCGCGTTCGGCGTGTTCGATCAACTACAGTCTGGAACAGTACGCGGCGACGATCGTGCAGCCGCTGGCCGAAGCCTGCGCCGCGCACAGCCTCGCGCCGCCGCACCTGATCAGCGAGACCGGCCGCGCCATGGTCGCGCATCACGCCGTGCTGATCGCCAACGTCAGCGACGTGGAGGCCGCGCCGCGCGGTCGGGTGCCGCCGCGCGAGCCGAACGAGCCGGCGGTGCTCGCGCACCTGCGCGAGATCCACGACGCGATCGGCACGCGCGCGGTGATCGAGCTCTACCACGAGGCGCAGCATTACTGGTCGGAAGGACACGCGCTGTTCGCGCTCGGCACGCTCGGCCTGCGCCAGCGCGCGCGCCTGGACGATCTCTACTACGCCATCGTCCACGCGCTCAAGCCGCGGCTCAAGCCGGAGGAGCGCGCCCACCGCCAGGCGCTCGACGAGCTGAACGAGAAGCTGGTGGACAAGTACTTCGTGAACTTTTCCATTTTTGAATCCATTCCCGACACCTGGGCGATCGACCAGATCTTCCCGATCGTGCCGATCGCCGGGCTCGACCGCGCGCCCGACCGGCGCGGCGTGATCGCCGATCTCACCTGCGATTCGGACGGCCGCATCGACGCCTACGTCGACGCCGAGGGCGTGGACGTGAGCCTGCCGCTGCACGCGCCGACCGCGGGCGAACCGTACCGGCTCGGCATCTTCCTGGTCGGTGCCTACCAGGAGGCACTCGGCGACATCCACAACCTGTTCGGCGACACCGACGCGGTCAACGTGCGCCTGAGCGGCGACGGCGGCTTCGAGTTCTCGCACCTCAAGCGCGGCGACACCACCGATGTGATGCTCGACTACGTCGGCTACGATCTGGCGGGCCTGCGTGCCGCCTACCGCGCCAAGATCGCGGCGGCGAATCTTGCCGGCGCGGAGGCGGAGCGGATCGCCGCCGCGCTGGAGGCGGGGCTGACGGGATACACGTACCTCGCCGAGAAATAGTCCGTTCGCCCTGAGCGTAGCGCCATCGGCGCGAAGTCGAAGGGTCGATGCGTTTCGACTTCGCTCGCTGCGCGAGTTACGCTCAACGCGAACGGATTACTTCAATCCCGCGCCACTTGGAACCCCGCGAACGACTGCGTCACCGGCATTACCTCGATGCGGTTGACGTTGAGGTGCGGCGGCAAGTTGGCGATCCACCAGATCGTCTGCGCGATGTCGTCGCCGGTAATCGGATGCGAGCCGTGGTAGAGCTTGTCGGAGGCTTCCTGGTCGCCGCCGGTGCGCACGAGAGTAAATTCGGTTTCCGCCATGCCGGGCTCCACGCTCGTCACGCGCACGCCGGTGCCGTGCAGGTCGCAGCGCAAGCCGAGCGAGAACTGGGTGACGAACGCCTTGGTGCCGCCGTAGACGTTGCCGCCGGTGTAAGGGTACGTTGCCGAAATGGAACTCACGTTGACGATCGCGCCGCGTCGTTCGATCAGCGTAGGCAGCAGCTTGTGCGTGAGCGTGGCGAGCGCCGTCACATTGGTGTCGATCATCTGCCGCCATTGCGCGAGGTCGCATTGCGGCGCTTTCGCCGTGCCGAGCGCCAAGCCTGCGTTGTTGACCAACACGTCGACCGCACGGAAGTCCGCGGGCAGGGCATCCAGCGCCATCTGCATCGCATTCGCGTCACGGATATCGAAGGCGGCGATGTGCATATTTGCGCCGAATTCCCCGGTGAGTTGCTGCAAGCGTTCGGCGCGGCGAGCAAACGCGATCACGCGCCAGCCGGCTTGGGCGAAGCGTCGCGCCGTGGCGGCGCCAAATCCGGCGCTGGCGCCGGTGACGAGCAGGGTTTTCATGTCCATCAATGCGATCCTTTCGAACGAAGTGGGCGACGCTATGTGATGCCGGTTACGAAAATCTAAGCCGATGCGTAGTATGAATGGCAACCATCCGTTGCATCTGGAGAGAGGGCACCATGCGCATTGGCGGATTCATCTTGCTTGTGACATACACCGTGTCTGCATCCGCCACGGATTGGCTGCAGTTCGGATACGACTCGGCGCACAGCGGCAACAATACGGCCGAAAACGGTTATTCGACCGCCGGCAACATCCTGCTCTACAACGTGACCCTGCCCGCCGTCGCCGACGGTGCGCCCGCATTTCTTTCCGGTGTCGCGACTGCGAATGGCAGCCGCGATCTGTTGTTTCTGGAAACCAAAGATGGTCATGTACTTGCGATCGACGCTACCACCGGCGCAACCGTGTGGTCGCATGCGACCAATCCCGTGCCGCCACCGGTCGGGCAGGATTACACCACGTCCTCGCCAGCGATCGATCCGAATCGAGCGTACGTCTACTTTTACGGACTCGACGGCTACGCGCATAAATACGCAGTCGGCACAGGCGCGGAAATGCTGACCGGCGGCTGGCCCGAACGGGCGACATTGAAGCCCGACGTCGAAAAGGGGTCGTCGGCGCTGGCCATCGCCACGGCAAAGAGCGGCGTCACGTATCTGTACGTGACCAACGGCGGCTATCCGGGCGACGCCGGCGATTATCAGGGACATGTCACAGTGATCGATCTCGCCACCGGCACGCAAAACGTGTTCAACGCCGATTGCAGCGATCAGACGGTGCATTTCGTCGAAGCTCCCGCCGCGCCCGATTGCTCAGAAGTGCAGACGGCGATCTGGGCCCGGCCCGGCGTGATCTACTTCGCGGCCACCGATCGCATTTTCATGGCCACCGGCAACGGCACGTTCGATGCCAATAATCACGACTGGGGCGACAGCGTGTTCGCGCTGAATCCGGATGGTACCGGCAGCGGGGGCAATCCCGTTGACAGCTACACGCCGACGAATTTTCAGGCGCTGCAGAATAACGATACGGACTTGGGCTCCACGGCCCCTGCCATTCTGCCTTCGGCACTGGCAGGTTATCCGCACCTGGCCGTGCAGGGCGGCAAGGACAGCATGCTGCGTCTGCTGAATCTGGATAACTTGAGTGGCAGTACGCCGGCGGGGCCGGGTCATGTAGGCGGGGAATTGCAACTGATCAATGTACCGCAGGGCGGCATGGTGTTCGCGCAGCCGGCGGTATGGGTCGACGGCAGTGGCAAGACCTGGGTTTTCGTCTCCACGTTCAGTGGATTGAGTGCGCTCACGCTTGGGCTGAGCGGCGGCAAACCGGCACTAACCAAGGTATGGCAGAACAGTACCGGTGGCTCATCGCCGGTGGTGGCCAACGGCATGCTCTACTATTTCAGCGGCGCGATCAGTGCGTACGATCCGACAACCGGGGCGTTGCTGTGGTCGGATTCGTCACCTGGCGGCGTGCATTGGGAAAGTCCCATCGTCGTCAACGGACGCGTTTATGTGACTGACGAGGGAGGCAAACTTTGGGCCTACGCCCTCGATGGGATTTTCAAGAACGGTTTCGAGTGATTACTTGGAGTAATCAGGGGCCCGCTGCCTTCTTGATAGGTATCGCCTTTACACCGTTGTCGGCTAAGGTCTTCTTCGCCGCCTCGGTCGCGCTGGCGTCGGCGTAGGGTCCGAGCAGGATGCGGTTCCAGGTCTTGCCGTTGATGGTGACCGGCTGCACTTTTGCGACGACGCCGAGCAGGGCGAGCTTGGCCTTGGCCTCGTCGGCGGCGTGCGCGTCGGCATAGGAACCGGCGAGCAGCATGTAGCCATTGCCCGGTTCGGCGGGCACAGAGGGCGCCGTGCCTTCGGGCGTGCCGGCCGGATGCGCCTGTGCCTGCGAGGCGGCCAGCGCCTGGCGCTGCTGCTCGGCACGGGCCTTGGCCGACAGCTCCGCGTCCGGGATCACCACTTCCATCTCCGGCAGCACGGAGTAGAAGTCGTAGCTCTTCTTCGGCGGCGCGGGTTTGCGGTTCGCCTCGTCGGCGACCGCCTGTTCGGATTCCTTCGGCGCGGTCGCCTCGACGTTCGGCTGCGGCAGATTCCGTTTGCGCAGCATCGGCGCCCAGTCCTTGATCAGCACCAGCGCGGACAGGGCGAGCCCGAGCAGCACGCCGATGCCGAGCCACACCCACGCCGGCCACGCGCTGCGGTCGTGATCGCGATACGCCTGCCTGCCGTGCTTGCCCGCCATCACATCGACTCCGGTGCCGAGACGCCGATCACGTCGAGGCCGTTGGCCAGGACCTGGCGCACGGCCACTATCAGCGCCAGGCGCGCATCGCGCAAGTCGGCGTCGTCGACCAGGAACGGATGGGCGTGGTAGTAGGTGTGCAGGGCGTTGGCCAGTTCGCGCAGGTACTGGGCGACGAGGTGCGGCTCGAGATTCTGGGCGGCGGCCTCGACGATCTCGGGATAGCGCGCCAGTTCCTGCATCAGCGCCGCTTCGTGCTCGTTGTCGAGCCGCGTCAGCCGCGCCAGGCCGTTGGCGCGATCCCACGTCAGGCCGCGCTCGACAAGCTGACGCAGCACGCTGCACACGCGCGCATGGGCGTACTGGATGTAGTAGACCGGGTTGTCGTTGCTCTGCGAACGCGCGAGGTCAATGTCGAACACCAGTTGCGAATCGGCCTTGCGCGCGATCAGGAAGTAGCGCGTCGCGTCGCGGCCGACCTCGTCGATCAGTTCGCGCAAGGTGACATAGCCGCCGGCGCGCTTGGACAGCTTCACCTCCTCGCCGCCGCGCATCACCGTCACCATCTGGTGCAGCACGTATTCCGGCCAGTCCTTCGGGATGCCGGCGTCGAGCGCCTGCAGGCCGGCGCGGACGCGCGCCAGCGAGCCGTGGTGGTCGGAGCCGAGTTCGGTGATCGCCCGCTCGTAGCCGCGCTGCCATTTGCTGCGGTGATACGCCACGTCCGGCACGAAATAGGTGTAGCTGCCGTCCGACTTGCGCATGACGCGATCCTTGTCGTCGCCGAAATCGGTGGTGCGCAGCCACAGCGCGCCGCCCTCCTCGTAGGTGTGGCCGTGCGCGATCAGCTCGCGCACCGTCTCCTCGACCTTGCCGTCGCGGTAGAGCGAGGATTCGAGGAAATACACGTCGAAGCGCACGCCGAACGCCTTGAGGTCGCGGTCCTGCTCGCGTCGCAGATAGGCCACCGCGAACTGGCGGATGGCCTCGAGATCGTCCACGTCGCCGGCGCCGACCACGGTGTGGCCGTCCGCGTCCACGCTTTCGCCGGCGAGATACGCGCGCGCCACCTCGGCGATGTATTCGCCGCGATAGCCCTCCTCGGGCCAGCCGGGATCGCCCGGCGCGAGTCCCTGCGCGCGCGCCTGCACCGACAGGGCGAGATTGTGGATCTGCGCGCCGGCGTCGTTGTAGTAGAACTCGCGCATCACCCGCCAGCCGCTGGCCTCGAGCAGCCGCGCGAGGCAATCGCCGATCGCGGCGGCGCGGCCGTGGCCGACGTGCAGCGGCCCGGTCGGGTTGGCCGAGACGAATTCGACGCCGGCGAGCCGGCCGCGGCCCTGTTCGTTGCGGCCGTAGCGCGCGCCCTCGTCCAGCACGCGCGCGATCTCGGCGTGATAGGCGCGCGCATCGAGGAAGAAGTTGACGAAGCCGGGACCGGCCACCTCGACCCGGGCGAGCTCGGTGTTCGTCGGCAGCGCCGCCACCAGTGCCTGGGCCACCTCACGCGGCGGTTTGCGCGCGGGCTTGGCCAAGAGCAGCGCGGCGTTGGTGGCGAAGTCGCCGTGTTCCTTGCTGCGGGCGCGTTCGATCACGAACGGCACGTCGCTCGCGGCGGCGGGCAGCAGGCCCTGTTCCTGCAGGCGGGCGATCGCCTGCAGGACGATCTGGCGCAGCGTCTGTTTCACGCGGAGATTCCGAAACGGCAGGAGTCGGCGGGCGTCCGCCGGTCGGTCGGACGCCGAGCGCGCATTGTAGTCAGCGCGCCGCCAAAGCAGAAGGCGGACGATGCGCGCCGCGGGCGGCCGTGCAGCGGCCGCGGCGACGCGGAATGGCGCGGCCATGCGCTCCCGGGCCTGTGGATAAGATTGTGAGTAACGGCTGGCGGCGGGGTTCGGTGCGGTGCCGGGATGGGCATGCGGGCCCGGCTGGACGGCCGCTCATTCCATGTAACCGTCTGTTTTCCATCGAATTAGTCAGCGGAATCGCGGCCGGTCGCGGACTGGCCCGCGTCGCGCCGCAGCAAATGCCGCATTGTGTATAAAGCGGCATCGTGTACCGCGCAAATCCTTGCGCGGCCGTAAGAATTTCGTCATCGACCGGGCGTAGATTGCGGCTTCCGGGATCGATCCGGAACCGATGGAAACGACGTGGCGTGCGGGATGCGCACGGTACGTGCGGTGCAGGGACGCACCACTTCCCGCCTTGCCCACGAGGTCGCGGACGGACCGATCAACTGAGCTCGGCGACCACGGTGCGGAAGGTTTGCAGCACCTCCGCCCCGCTGTGCGGCGTGTCGACGCGCAGGCGCAACTGCCGGATCAGCTCGCGCATCGGCGCGACGTTGGCCTCCTTCGCCGCGGCGAAGGCGGTGCGGCCTTGCGCCGAGCTGAAACGGTGCAGATCGAAGAAATAGCGCTCCTGCCCGGTGGTCAGGAAATCCAGCACCGGTTGCGCCGAGGCGGCCTCGTCGGGACGGCGATGGCTGCGCATCTCGCGCTCCAGGCACAGCCGTTCGGTGCTGGCCATGAACCGCGGAAAGGTTTCGGCGACGTTGGCGGTGTCGAGGTCCGCCGCGATCAGCGCCAGCCGCAGGGCGTGGACGATGCGCGCATCGTCGCGCCAGCCCGGCGCGTGCTTGTCGAGCTTGGCGTCGAGCTTCTGCGCCAGCGCGCCGCCGGATTGGACGACGATCTCGGCGGTGTTGTATTCCCGCGCCGGCAACGGCGGCCGCGCGTCGAACGTGCTGCCGGCGATCATGAGCTCGATGCCGAGGAACACCTCGGCGTTGCGTTCCGGCGTGAAGCCGGCGGCGCGCAGGATGCGGAACGTCTCCTCGATGCTGGCGCGCTCGTTGCTGCCGATGCCGGCGGCGAAGCGCGGCACCTCGCGCTGGCGCAGATCGTGCGCGGCGGCGAACAGGGCGAGCAGGAACCAGTCGCGCAGGCTGAGCGCCTCGATGCCGATCGCGTCGATCAGCCGTTCCAGCCGCGCGCCGAGAATCTCGAAGATGTGATCCTCGTTGTGGTAGTGATGGAAATCCTTGCCCCAACTGCCGTGCCGGTAGGCCAGCCGGCAGAACGCCATCAGCACCGCGTCTTCGGCGCCCTGCACCGGCGCATCGCCGCGCGCGGCGATCATCGACGCGAAGCGCGCGCGGCGCTGGGCGAGCAGGTCGAGGAGCTCCGGCCGGCGTTCGCGCACCAGCCGGCGCGCGGTCGCGCCATCCGGCACCAGACGCTCGCAATCGTCGGCAGGATATGCGGTGGGGTAGTCGAAAATCACGTGCGCCTGCAAACCTCCCGGCGGCAGTATAGTCCGGGCCCGCGCGCGCAAGGTCAATGGCGGGCTACACCCAGCCGCGTTCGGCGAACGACAGCGGCCGGCCGCTGCCGATGATGAAGTGATCGAGCACGCGAACCTCGATCAACGCCAGCGCGCGCTTCAGTTCCGCGGTGATCTCGCGATCGGCCTGGCTCGCCTCGGCCACGCCGGAGGGGTGATTGTGGGCGAGGATCACCGCGGCGGCGTTGTGGGCGAGACAGCGTCGCACCACCTCGCGCGCATGCACCGCCGCGCCGTCGATGGAGCCGCGAAACAGTTCCTCGCAGGCGATCACCCGGTGGCGGCTGTCGAGAAACAGGCAGCAGAACACCTCGTAGGGGTAGCCGCCGAGGCGCGCGCGCAGATAGTCGGCGCAGGCGGCCGGATCGCTCAGCGCGTCGGCGCGTTCGAGTTCGCAGGCGAGATAGCGGCGGGCGAGCTCGAGCGCGGCGGCGAGCCGGCAGGCCTTGGCCGGGCCGAGGCCGGGCAGCGTGGCGAGCGCGGCCGGTTCCAGTTCCAGCAACGCCTTGAGGCCGCCGGGCCGGGTCAGCAATTCGCGGCCGAGATCCACCGCCGAGCGTCCGCGCCGGCCGTTGCCGAGACACAGCGCCAGCAGTTCGGCATCGGACAGGGCGTCGGCGCCGCGCGCGAGCAGCTTCTCGCGCGGTCGTTCCGCCGCCGGCCAGTCACGGATGGTCATGCCGCGATCCTGCGCGCGCCGCCGCGCGGCGGGAATCGGCGCCGGCGCGAATTCCGGTAAGCTATCGGCTTTCCGTTGCGTCAGTGAATTCGTACATGCCGGCGTCGACGCTCGCCAACCTGCGTATCCTGCTCGGCGTGTCGGGCGGCATCGCCGCCTACAAGGCGGCCGAACTCACCCGGCGGCTGCGCGAGGCCGGCGCCGAGCTGCGCGTCGTGCTCACCGAAAATGCCGCGCGCTTCGTCACCCCGCTCACCTTCCAGGCGCTGTCCGGCGCGCCGGTGCGCATGAGTCTGTGGGACGAGTCCGCCGAGGCGGCGATGGGTCACATCGAGCTCGCGCGTTGGGCCGAGCGGATCCTGATCGCGCCGGCGAGCGCGGACCTGATCGCCCGTCTCGCGCACGGTTTGGCGGACGACCTGCTGACCACGGTGTGTCTGGCGAGCGCGGCGCCGCTGGCGCTCGCGCCGGCGATGAATCAGCAGATGTGGGCGCATCCGGCGACCCAGGCCAACCTCGACCGGCTGCGCGCGCGCGGCGTGAGCGTGCTCGGTCCGGCGTCGGGCAGCCAGGCCTGCGGCGAGTTCGGCGCCGGGCGACTGCTCGAGGCCGAGCAATTGGTGGCGGAGCTCGCCGCGCTGCACGGGCCGCGCCGGCTCGCCGGCGTGCGCGTGCTGGTCAGCGCCGGACCGACCTACGAGGACATCGACCCGGTGCGCTTCATCGGCAACCGCAGCTCCGGACGCATGGGCTTCGCCGTCGCCCAGGCCGCCGCCGAGCAGGGCGCGAGCGTGCACCTCGTCGCCGGCCCAGTGCATCTGCCGACGCCCGCCGGGGTGATCCGCCGCGACGTGCGCAGCGCGCGCGAGATGCGCGAGGCGGTGATGCAGCAAATTCCACAATGCGACATTTTCATCTCGGCCGCCGCGGTCGGCGACTACCGTCCCGGCGAGGTGGCCGCGCACAAGCTGAAGAAGCGCGGCCGCGCGCTCACCCTGACGCTCGCCGAGAATCCGGACATCCTCGGCGAAATCGCCGCGCGCACATCGCGGCCGTTTCTGGTCGGCTTCGCCGCGGAAACGCGCGATCTCGAGACCTACGCGCGCGCCAAGCTCGAACGCAAGCGGCTCGACCTGATCGCCGCCAACCGGGTCGGCGACGGCCAAGGCTTCGACGCCGCGGACAACGAGCTCCTGCTGTTGTGGCCCGGCGGCCGCGAGCTCCTGCCGCGCGCCGACAAGCTCGCCCTGGCGCGCGCGCTGATCGCCCGCGTGGCGGCGCTGCGCACGGCCGCGCGCGCCGCGCCGGCACGGAGACGCCGCCCGTGATCGACGTCGAACTCAAGGTGCTCGACCCGCGCGTGGGCCGCGACTTTCCGCTGCCCGCGCCGGCCACCGCCGGCTCGGCCGGCCTGGACCTGCGCGCCGTGCTCGATGCGCCGTTGACGCTCGCGCCGGGCGACGATGCGCTGGTCTCCACCGGCATCGCCATCCACATCGGCGATCCGGACTATTGTGCGGTGATCCTGCCGCGTTCGGGCCTCGGCCACCGGCATGGCATCGTGCTCGGCAATCTGGTCGGCCTGATCGACGCCGACTATCAGGGGCCGCTGATGATCTCGTGCTGGAACCGCTCACGTCGCGCCTATACCATTGCGCCGGGGGATCGCATCGCGCAGCTCGTGTTCCTGCCCGTGGCTCGCGCGCGTTTCCGGGTGGTCGAGGAGTTCGCGGCCAGCCACCGCGGCGCGGGCGGATTCGGCCATACCGGCAGCAACTGACGCGATCGGCTCGCCTTCGGGACGCGCACATGAACAAGATCGGCCACAAGGAGACCGCCCTGCAACGCGCCATGGCCGAGGCCGCGGCCGATGGTCGTCGCCTGCGCCTGGGTGTGGGCGCCGTGCTGTTCCTGTTCGCCTGCCTGCTGCTCGTCGGCGGCGCGTTCTGCCTGTGGCAGAGCTGGCTCATGTATCGCGAGATCCGCGGTGGGCTGCAGAGCGAACAGGTCGTGCAGTGGGAAGTCCAGGCGCTCAATCAATTCGTCGCCGAGACCCGGCAGCGGGTGATCGAGGTGCTCGGCCGCGAGGAGATCACCGCCGCGCTCGCGCAGGACACCGACGAGGGACGCGCCGCCGCCGCGCAGGTAGTCAAGCAGGCGCTGCCGGATCTCTTGCGGATCGATTTCTATCGCGCCGATCTCGGCGACGTGCTGGGCAGCGATTTCTCCCGGTTCGGCTACGCCAAGGCGGCGATGCTGGTGCAGGCGCATCAGTACCAGCGCGGCGCGCCGTTGCAGTCGCGTCTGGACGAAAACCATCAGCGCGTACTGGCGTTGGCGCTGCCGGTGTGGCGCGCCAAGGAGATCGTCGGTTTCGCCTACCTCGAGCTGCCGTTCGAGCCGCTGCTCGCGGTGTTCCGTTCGGCGCGGTTGAGCGATGCCCGCGTGGATCTGCGCCAGGGCGAGGGCCGCGGCGACGTGGTGCTGGACAGCATCGGCGACGCCTTCACCCGCAATTCGCTGAACGAGCGCGGCCTCGCCGTCGCCAACAGTCTGTTCCGCGTCGGCAGCGCGCCGCGGGAATTCTTCATCGTGCTGCCGGACGATCCGTGGCTCGCATTGCCGCTCGCGGCGCTGCTGCTGGCGGGCTCGGCGCTGCTGTTCTACGCGCGCCGCGTCGGCTTCGACGCCCTGCGCGATCGTCTGCGGCGGGTCAGGCCCGAGGCCGCGGCGACGGAAGCCACGCTGGCCGAAACCGTGGTGACGCCGAAACCGGCCGCACCGCCCAAGCCGAAACCGGCGCCGCCGGCGGCGGCGGAGGTGCCGGTCGAGCGCAGCATCTTCCGCGCCTACGACATCCGCGGCGTGCTCGGCAAGACGCTCACCGCCGGCGTGGCGCGCCAGATCGGCCGTGCGATCGGCAGCGAGGCGCGCGAACGCGGCCTGAAGGAGATCGTCGTCGGTCGCGACGGCCGGCTGTCCGGCCCCGAACTCGCCGCGGCCCTGATCGAGGGCTTGCGCAGCACCGGCTGCGACGTGATCGACATCGGCGCCGCGCCCACGCCGGTGTTGTATTTCGCCACCTATCACCTCAACGTCGGTTCCGGCGTGATGGTGACCGGCAGCCACAACCCGCCGGACTACAACGGCTTCAAGATCGTGCTCGGCGGCGAGACCCTCGCGGAAAGCGCGATCCAGGGCCTGTTCGCGCGCATCAGCGAAAGTCGCTACGTCAGCGGCAGCGGCGGCTTGCAGACCATGGACGTCAGCCGCGACTACATCGAACGCATCACCGGCGACGTGATGATCGAGCACAAGCTCAAGGCCGTGGTCGATTGCGGCAACGGCATCGCCGGGGCCGTGGCGCCGGCCGTGCTGGAGGGCATCGGCTGCGAGGTGCTGCCGCTGTACTGCGAGGTCGACGGCAATTTCCCGAACCACCACCCGGACCCGTCGGACCCGCACAACCTGCACGATCTGATCCTGTCGGTGAAGCAGATGAACGCCGACATCGGCCTCGCCTTCGACGGCGACGGCGATCGTCTCGGCGTGGTCACGGCGAGCGGCGAGATGATCTTTCCCGATCGTCTGCTGATGCTGTACGCGCGCGACGTGCTCACGCGCAATCCGGGCGCGACGATCCTCTACGACGTCAAGTGCACCGGCAAGCTGCAACCCTTGATCCTGCAATCCGGCGGCAGCCCGATCATGTGGAAGACCGGACACTCGCTGATCAAGGCGAAGATGCGCGAGACCGAGGCGGAACTGGCCGGCGAGATGAGCGGGCACTTCTTCTTCCGCGAACGCTGGTACGGCTTCGACGACGGCATCTATGCCGCCGCGCGGCTGATGGAGATCCTGGCCGCGGACCCCGAAGGCCGCAATCCGCAGGAAATCTTCGACAGCCTGCCGAAGGGCGTCAGCACGCCGGAATTGAAGATCGCCATGGCCGAAGGCGAGCACTACCGCTTCATCGAACGGTTCAAGGAAAAGGCGAGCTTCGAGGGCGCGCGCGTGACCACGATCGACGGCGTGCGCGCCGACTGGCCGGACGGCTTCGGCCTGGTGCGCGCGTCCAACACCACGCCGGTGCTCGTGTTGCGGTTCGATGCCAACGACGAGGCCGCGCTCGCGCGCATCCAGAGCGCCTTCCGCGCGCAGTTGCTCGCGCTCGAGCCGAAGCTGGCCTTGCCGTTCTAGGGAAGGTCGGAATACGTCCGCGCGTTCCCGTCTTCGGTTGTGGCGCCGCACCTCCACAACCCCCATCAAACCCTTGCTGCGCAAGGGTTTGATCGCCCCCTTGACTCAAGGGGGCTCAAACAGCCAGAGCGGCATGGTCCGCTTGTTCAACGGTTCCTGGGCGAACCAGGCAGCCGCGGTTCAGTGCTCGGCGCGGCTTTTCGCCTGCACCTCGCGGTAGTGCGCGAGCTGGCTCTCGAACGATTTGGTCCGCTCGGCCTTTTCCGACTGTTTCGCGGCGATGTAGGCCTTCTGCTGCTCGATGTTGCGGCGCAGATCGTCGATCTGCTTCTTCAGTGTTTCCGGCACCGGCTTGCCGGCGCGATCGAGGTCGGCCGCATGCGAGAGCATGTCGGTCAGACTCTTTTCCTGGCTCTGCAGGCTGAGCTCGGTGGCGTGGATCGTCTGGTCGATCATGTCGAGCTGCGCCTGCTGGGCGTTGGCGAACTCCTGCTCGGTCGGATACGCCGCGAGCATCTGCTGGTCGGCCTTGGCCTGCTCCTCGGCCGCGTGCTTGCGGGCGGCGGCTTCCGCGGCGGCGGCCTGGTCGGCTTTCAGTTCCTCGGGCGTCTTGGCGCGCTCGACGTGCTTGACGACGAGACCGTGCTCGTTGACGACGTCGTAGCCGTATTGCAGCGCCTCGACCGGCAGGGCGTCGTCGAAATGGAGATTGCCCTGGGCATCGCGCCATTTGTAGCGATTGTGGCCGCCTTCCGCGGCGACGGCGGTCAGGACGAACGCGAACGCCGCCGCGGCGACGAATTGGACAGGACGCATCGGCTTCACCTCCACTTTCAAGAACGGTCTGATCGAATCGCCGCGTCCCTGTCCTCGGCTGTGGCGCCGCACCTCCACAACCCCCATCAAACCCTTGCGCGGCAAGGGTTTGATCGCCCCCTTAACTTAAGGCTTAAAGAGCCGAGGCCACATCCTCCATTTTTTCAAAGATTCCTTAAGGGGGCTCAAGGAGCCGAGGCTAGATCCTCCGTTTGTTCAGAGATTCCTTAAAGGGGCTCAACGAGCCGAAGCGGCGTGTTCCACTTGCTCAGAGGTTCCCTGAGTATACCGGCGTTCACGCCGCGCCGTACGCGGCCCGGTAGGCGCGCAGGCGCTCGCGGTGGGCGGCGAGCGCGGGCTCGTCGGCGGCCAGGGCGAGCAGCTCGTCCAGCCGCGCGATCGCCACCACGGGGATGCCGAATTCGGCGGTGATTTCCTGTGCCGCCGAGAGCGCGCCCTGGCCGCGCTCCTGCCGATCGAGCGCGATCAGCACGCCGGCGGGGACGGCGCCGTGGGCGCGGAGCAGCGCGATCGATTCGCGCGTGGCGGTGCCGGCGCTGATCACATCGTCCACGATCAACACGCGGCCGGCGAGCGGCGCGCCGATCAGCACGCCGCCCTCGCCGTGATCCTTCGCCTCCTTGCGGTTGAAGGCGACCGGCACGTCGCGGCCGTGCTGCTCGGCCAGCGCGACCGCGGTGACGGTGGCGAGCGCGATGCCCTTGTAGGCCGGCCCGAACAGCATGTCGAAGGCGATGCCGGAATCCTGCGCGCGCGCGGCGTACGCGCGGCCGAGTGCGGCCAGCGCGGCGCCGGAGTCGAGCCGGCCGGCATTGAAGAAATACGGACTGATCCGCCCGGACTTGAGGGTGAATTCGCCGAAGCGCAGGGCGTTGCGGCGCAGGGCGAGCTCGAGGAATTCGCGTTGGTAGGCTTTCACGAGGGGTGGGCGCTAAGAGCGGAGACGTAGCCTGCCGCATCGCCGCCGCGGAAGGCAACTCTGGAAGCGCGAGCGGGTTTCCACGGCCGTTGATGAGTCGAGTAAGCTGACGACCCTCGGCCCTCAGCCCTCGGCCCCAATGCGCATCATCACCTTCAATGCCAACGGCATCCGTTCCGCCGCCAACAAGGGATTCCTCGACTGGCTGCGCGAGCAGCGCGCCGACGTGGTTTGTCTGCAGGAAACCAAGGCGCAGGAGGATCAGTTGCGCGACGCCAGGTTCCGTCCCGACGGGCATCACTGCTTCTACCGCGATGCCACGACCAAGAAGGGCTACAGCGGCGTGGCGATCTTCTCGCGCCGCGAACCGGACGAGGTGCGCACCGAGCTCGGCTGGGCGCCGTTCGACGCGGAAGGCCGGTATCTGGAAGTGCGCTACGGCAAGCTCAGCGTGGTGTCGCTGTACCTTCCGTCGGGTTCGTCGGGCGAGGAGCGGCAGCGGTTCAAGTTCCAGGTGATGGATTGGCTCAAGCCGATCCTCGACGGTTGGCTCGCCAGCGGCCGCGACTATGTGCTGTGCGGCGACTGGAACATCGTGCGCTCGCGCAACGACATCCGGAACTGGACCTCGAACCAGAAGAATTCCGGCTGCCTGCCGGAAGAACGCGCATGGTTGAACGGCCTGATCGCCGACGCCTGCGGTGACGGCACGCCGGCGCCGAAGTGCGGCTGGCTCGACACGTTCCGCATCGTCAAACCCGAGGCGGTGGAATACACCTGGTGGTCGAATCGCGGCGCGGCGCGTGCCAACAACGTCGGTTGGCGCATCGACTACCAGCTCGTCACGCCGTCGCTCGGCGCACGCGTCCAGGCCTGCGCGATCACGCCGGCACCGCGCTTTTCCGATCACGCGCCGTACCGCGTGGACTACGCATGAGCGAGGCGGCATCGCCCGCGCCGCGGGCTTCGGTCTGGCGCGCGTTCGCGCAGCCGGCCGCGGGCACCATGCTGTGTTTCGGATTTTCTTCCGGCTTGCCGTTCCTGCTCGTCGCCGGCACGCTCGCGTATTGGCTGAAGCAGGAAGGCGTCGAGCTCGCCCGCATCACCATGATCGCGAGCGCGGGGCTCGCCTATGCGCTCAAGTTCCTGTGGGCGCCGCTGCTCGATCGCTGGCATCTGCCCGGCTTTGCCCGGCTCGGCCGTCGGCGCGGCTGGCTGCTGTTCGCGCAGCTCGGCGTGGTCGCGGGTCTGCTGGCCATGGCCGCGCTCACGCCCGCGCACCGCGCCGCCTTCGTCGGCGCCACGCTCGCGGTCGCCTTGTTCGGCGCCACCCAGGACATCGCGGTCGACGCCTATCGCATCGAGATCGCGCCGGTGAGCGCGCAGGGCGCGCTGGTGGCAGTCTATTCGCTGGGCTATCGCCTCGGTCTGCTGCTGGCGGGCGCGGCCGCGCCGATCCTCGCCGATCACCTGCCGTGGCGGATCGTCTACGCCGGCCTGGCGTTGGCGATGGCGCTGCCGATCTCGGCCAATCTGTTCGCGCGCGAACCCGCGGCGGCGCCGGAACCGCCGCGGTCGTGGCGCGAGGCGATGCGCCTCGGCGTGATCGAACCGTTCGCCGATTTCTTCCGCCGTCTGGGTTGGCCGCTCGCCGGCATCACCCTGGCCTTCATCCTGCTGTTCAAGATTCCCGAACAGGCCACGGTCGGCGGCATCATGAGTCCGTTCTATCGCGACATGGGCTTCAGCCAGACCGAAATCGGCGCGATCACCAAGATCTACGGCGTCTGGATCGGCATCGTCGGCGTGTTTCTCGGCGGCGCCGCGGTGGCGCGGTTCGGCGTGTGGCGCACGCTCGGCGCGGCGATCGTGGTCTGCGGCAGCAGCAACCTCGCCTATCTGTGGTTGAGCGCCCATCACGGCAGCCTGCTGGTGCTGACCGCGGTGATTTCGTGCGAGAACCTGACCCTCGGATTCCTCGGCCCACCGACGGTGGCGTATCTGTCGTCGCTGGTCAGCCACCGCCATACCGCGACGCAGTATTCGCTGCTGTCCTCGCTGGTCAATCTGCCGGGCAAGCTGCTCGGCTTCTTCGCCGGCAGCATCGTCGCGGCGACCTCCTACGACACCTATTTCGTGCTCACCGTGCTGGCGGTCGCGCCGGCGTGTGCACTGTGGGTCTGGCTGCAACGCCGTTTCGCGGCACGCCTGCCGGCGTGACGCGGCGTGAAATCGGCGCGGATTGCTGCGAAAATGATCGCCGCAGGGGGATGACGGCGGAGCGGGTTCGGTCGTGCCGGACATACTCGTGCGCAACATCGAGGAACCAGTGGCCGAGCGCATCAAGGCGATCGCGCGCGAGCGCAACTGGTCGATCAATGAGGTCATCCTGCACCTGCTGCGTCACGGCGTGGGCCTGGGTGGCGAGGACGTGGCGCGCCGCGAGGTGCACGACGTCGCCGTGCTGAGCGGCACCTGGGATCCGCGCGAGACCGCCGCGTTCCGCACCGCGCTCGAGGCGTTCGAGCGCATGGACGGCACGCCGCTGTTCGTCGAAGCCGGCAAGCCGCGCGATCAGACGCCGAAATAGACGCCGCCGAGGACGCGCGGCGCGCGCGCGCCGGTGACCGCGGCAAGCGCGACCGGCGCGCGCCCGGCCAGCCGCTCGCGCGCCAGCCAGGCGAACAGCATCGCCTCGACGAAATCCGGATCGATGCCGCGCTCGGCGGTGCTGGCGACGGCGATCGGCGCGAGCGCCGCGGCGAGCGCGCGCATCAGCGCCGGATTGTGCACGCCGCCGCCGCAGACCCACACCTGTCTCGTCGTCGGTGCCTGTGCGCGCACGGCGGCGGCGACGCTTTGTGCCGTCAGCGCCACCAGGGTGGCCTGCACGTCGGCCGCAGCGAGGTTCAGGCCGTCGAGATGACGCGCGAGCCACGCCAGATGGAACTGCTCGCGGCCGGTGCTCTTCGGCGGCGGCGCGTGGAAGAACGGTTCGCCGAGCAGCCGCGCCAGCAGCGCCTGATTCACGCTGCCGGCGGCGGCCAGCGCGCCGTCGCGATCGAACGGCTGGCCGAGCTGCCGCTCCGCCCAGGCGTCGAGCAGGCAATTGGCCGGACCGACATCGAAGCCGCGGACGGGTTCGCCGGCGGCGCCGGGCAGCAGCGTGAGATTGGCGATGCCGCCCAGGTTCAACACGGCGCAGGGCCGCGCGCCATCGGCGGCGAACATCGCCGCGTGGAACAACGGCGCCAGCGGCGCGCCTTCGCCGCCGGCGGCGACGTCGCGGCGGCGGAAATCGGCGACGGTGACGATGCCGGTGATCTCGGCGATGCGGTTCGGGTCGCCGAGCTGGATCGTGAACGGCGGTTGCGCGCGCGGGCGATGGCGCACGGTCTGGCCGTGCGAGCCGAGCGCCGTCACCGCGGACGCCGGAACCCCGGCACGGCGCAGCAGCGCATTTGCGGCATTTGCGAAGTTTTGCGCAATTTCCACATCGAGCGCGCCGAGCTCGTCGAGCGCGATCCGCGCCTCGCCCTGTGCAAGCGCGAGGATGCGCCGGCGCAGCGGCTCCGGATACGGCGCGGTCAGCGCGGCGTGCAGGCGCGGCTGCGGATCGAAGCTCGCCAGGGCGACATCGATGCCGTCGGCGCTGGTGCCGGAGATCAGGCCGAGATACAGCGCGCTCACGCGACGGCTAGTTCGCGAGCGCGAGTTGCGTCGCTTCCAGCGCCTTCAATTTCGCCAGCAGCGGTGCGGTTTCGCGCTTGAAGCGCGCCAGTTCCGGCGCCGGCAGCGGATCGGGTTTCGGCAGGGTCACCGTCAGCGGGTTGCGGTGCGCGCCGTCGATGCGGAATTCGTAGTGCAGATGCGGCCCGGTGGCGAGTCCGGTCATGCCGACGTAGCCGATGGTCTGGCCCTGGGCGACGTGCTGGCCCACGTGCAGCGGAGCGATCCGCGACATGTGGCCGTACAGCGTGCTGTAGTGCCCGCCGTGCTGCAGGATCACGACGTTGCCGTAGCCGCCCTGCCAGCCGCGGAACGCCACCTTGCCGTCGCCGGCGGCGTGGATCGGCGTGCCGGTCGGCGCGGCGTAGTCCACGCCCTGGTGCGCGCGCATGGTGCCGAGGATCGGATGCAGGCGCGCGGCGGTGAAGTACGAGGTGATGCGCGAGAACTCGAGCGGCGTGCGCAGGAACGACTTGCGCAGCGGCCGGCCGTCGTCGCTGTAGAACATCGTCGCGCCGCTCGCATCGGTGTAGCGGAACGCGCTGAAGCGCTTGCCGCGATTGACGAACGTCGCCGCGACGATGTCGCCGTCGTGCAGGCGTTCGCCGTCGCAGTACACCATGTCGTAGATCACCGTGAAGCTGTCGCCCTGGCGCAGGTCCTGGGCGAAGTCGATGTCGTAGCCGAAGGCGTTGGCGAGCTTCAGCACCATGGCGTTGCTCAGGCCCGCCTGCGCGCCGGCGTCGAACAGCGAGCTCTCGATCACGCCGTGGGCGACATGGGTGCGGTGCTCGAGCGCGCGCGGGATGATCTCCTGGCGCAGGCCGGCGTCGTCGAAGCGCGCGATCACACGGGTGCGGTCGTCGCGATCAAACCGCAGCGCGGCGAGCCCGCCGTCGGCGCGGCGCAGGAAGGCGAATTCCTCGCCGGGCCGGATGTGGCGCAGCGCGCCCGCGTTGGCCTGGTCGTTGAGCAGGCGTTGCAGGTCGCCGGCGGCGAAGCCCTGTTCGCGGAAGATGTCGCCGAGCGTCTGGCCCGCGCGCACGCGCACGGTCTGCCAGTCGGCGTCGTCGTCGATCGGCGCCGGCGCGCGCGCCGGATCGGGCGCGGGCAGCGGCGGCAGCGCGAGCGGCACGACGGTGTACGCCGCGGCGTCGGGATCGAGCGTGGCATTGGCGAACCCCGGCAGCACCACGCCGAGCACGGCGGTGCAGACCAAGGCCAGGCCGGCCAGCAGCCAGTGGCGGTGGCGCCAGGTCAGCGCGCCTGCGGCCGTGCCGCGGAGGGCGCCGGAAAAAGTATACAATTGCCATTTGCCGCGGCGCGCCCGCCACGCGCTGCCGGCGCGTCGGGCAAATTCTTGGATACAATGGGCAACGCGGCTGATCGGGGGCACGGCGCGCATCCGGCAAACGCGCCGTAACTTAGCGACTGGCCGCAGGCGCGTCAACGCATGAGTTCACGCGGGTTTGCGCCCGGTCCGCGGTTAACGAATAATTAACGACGAAGTCGGAAGCGTCCGATGGCGATGCGCGGGCTTCGTTGCCCTTGCCGAACACGATGCGTTCGGCCAGTCGAGGTGGTTCATGAGCGATGTGGCGGCAGCGCTCGACCGGATCGGTCGCGGCGCCGAGGAAATCATCAAGCGCGAAGAACTCGAAGCAAAGTTGCGGCTCGGTCGGCCGCTGCGGGTCAAGGCCGGCTTCGATCCGACCGCGCCGGATCTGCACCTCGGCCATACCGTGCTGCTCAACAAGATGCGCCAGTTCCAGGACCTCGGCCATCGCGTGATTTTCCTGATCGGCGACTTCACCGGCCTGATCGGCGATCCGAGCGGCAAGAACGCCACGCGCAAGCCGATGACACCCGACGAGGTGCAGGCGAACGCCAAGACCTACGCCGATCAGGTGTTCAAGGTACTCGACCGCGAACGCACCGAGGTGCGCTTCAACTCCGAGTGGTTCGGACGCATGGACGCGGCCGGCATGATCCGGCTGGCGGCGAAGCACACGGTCGCGCGCATGCTCGAGCGCGACGATTTCGCCAAGCGGTATAAAAGTGGACAGCCGATCGCGATCCACGAATTCCTCTATCCGCTGGTGCAGGGCTACGACTCGGTCGCGCTCGAGGCCGACGTCGAGCTCGGCGGCACCGACCAGAAGTTCAACCTGCTGGTCGGCCGCGCGCTGCAGGAGGACGCCGGCCAGCCGCCGCAGATCGTGCTGACCATGCCGCTGCTCGAAGGCACCGACGGCATCGCCAAGATGTCCAAGTCGCTCGGCAACTACATCGGCATCAACGAGCCGCCGAACGAGATCTTCGGCAAGGTCATGCGCATCTCCGACGAGCTGATGTGGCGCTACTACGAATTACTCTCGTTCGCCAAATCGCTCGACGACATCGCGCGCATGAAGCGGGCGGTCGCCGCGGGCGCGAATCCGCGCGACTGCAAGCTCGAGCTCGCCGCCGAGCTGACCGCGCGCTTCCATGGCCCAGGCGCTGCGGAAGCGGCGTTGCGCCACTGGCACGAAGTCGTGCAGGGCGGTGGCGTGCCGCAGGACGTGCCGTTGAAGAACATTCCGGTGGCGGCGGGCGGCATCCGCATCGGCGCGCTGCTCAAGGCCGCCGGACTCGCGCCGAGCACCTCCGAGGCGCTGCGCAAGCTCGCCGAGCGGGCGGTGCGCCTCGACGGCGCGGTGATCGAGGATCGCGAGCTGACGCTGCACGCCGGCGCCGAACACCTGTTGCAGCTCGGCAAGCGCGGCTATGCGCGGGTGCGGTTGGTGGGTGGAGGGTGAGAGAGGGAACCTCTGAACAAACCGGCCGTGCGGCGTCGGTTCTTTCTGCCCCCTTGAGTCAAGGGGGCGATCAAACCGTTGCG